>ERZ856578.172-NODE-172-length-128738-cov-7.094893_pt1 | contig 128738 bp, 77 predicted proteins | sample MGYA00514384_ERZ856578 | MGnify/ENA primary metagenome ERZ856578 (study PRJEB29103, sample SAMN06111958) | human gut metagenome | biome: human gut; feature: ankylosing spondylitis patient; material: healthy_person | host: Homo sapiens | place: China:Hangzhou... | reverse complement strand
CACAATGATGTCAGCATTTGTCAGATAGAACCCGTCTTTCGCAGAAGAACCAACCGCGTTGATGGCCATATCGTTGTCTTGATCCAAGCGTACATCATCCAGGATAATATCACGTCCGCTACCATCGTTATAAAATGCCAGATAATAATTACCAGCTTCCTCTATATCGAGCAACACATATCCTTGCTTATAGTATTTAACATTATCAATAGAAAGTGTAGCCAAAGGCGTTCCTTCCTTGAAGTCGCTATAAGAATCGGTCTTACCTAAGTATACTTTCAGATTGGAAACACCGCTGGCATATAATGTAGCATAATAGAAAGAGAGGCGTACTTTACCTTTAGGCATCGTGACGGCTGGTGAAATCAACCAATCGTTATGAGTGATTCCACTGAAAGAGTTGATATATGCTGCATACTGTCCTTCTTTGGCAAAAGTAGCTCCTCCGCTGGTAACCTGTGTTACCTCCCAATACACATTATCCTTTTCGGGATTGTAACAGATCCAGTTTTTCCAATTTTCTTCCGGTTCAAAGCCCATTTTGTACGGGAATCCTGCTGCTTCATACACTTGTACTGTGGCAGCTGTTTCGTCATTACCCTTGTCACCGTCTTCTGCCAGTGCACTCCATACTTTTAGTTCATTAGCTCCCAGTTGACTAAAGTCAGCTTTCGTTTCAAAGGTATAATCTATTTTCTGACCTACGGATAGTGCCGCAATCACGCCGTCTATTACCACCCCATCATTCAACCGGTAATGAACAGGAATATTTTGCAAATCATCTTTACCGATGTTCATAAACGTAGCCGTAACGGTAACCGAATTGTTTTTCATCATGGCATTGGCATAAGGAGAAACGATTTTCTGCGCAACTACATCATTATAGGGATCACAGATTTCTATATTGCGCATCAATAGTTGTGAACCGGCAACGCTTGCTGTGAGTCCAAGAGAATATTTACCCAGTTCATTTACATCAATCGTAAAACCTCCTTTTACCCATTCATACGGCGAAGCCAGCAGTCGCGCTGATGTACCTGTCGGTTCATACTTACTGTAATCGAAATTACCAAGAGAAGCAGTTACCGTGAAACTTTCCCCACACTGGTATTCAAAATTGATACGTACCTTTCCTTGGGGTAACGTAATACAATTACTTGCCAAAATAGCAGATTGCCCCATGTATGGAGAGTATAACCAGCAGTTTTGTACATTTTCCTCATCAGCCCCAAGCCATTTCCAATAAGCGTTCCGTCTACCTTCGGTTGCTGAACTGCGGAGATTTTCCTGTGCATTTTCTATTGTCATCTTATATGGATACTCCATAGAGGTAGTAATAACAACAGTAGCAGACAATGTATCATTAAATAGATTGGCATCGTTAGAAGCTTCTACCCACGTTTTAATAGTATAAACACTGTCTATATTTTGACGTGGCTCTGTAAATTTTATCTTTTCTGTGAATGAGCATTGCTTTTCTTCACCACTGCTCAATGCTTCATTTATATTTTGTATGACAATCGGATTCTTATCAACTTGATAGCATAGTTTATAAGCAGGTGAAGCTGCTCCCGTATTTTTTACCGTCACCTTCAATGCTTGTTCCAGCCTGCAGCCATTCTCGATACCATCAATAGAAGAGAGAGCTACATCAGGAGATGGGGTTTGAGTCATCTTAATATTATCCAGATAAAGCTTGTTGGCTAAGAAACTACCTGTCGCATTCAGAGCATGTCCGAAATCCCAAAATGCAATATATACTTTCTGGCCTGCATACTTACTCATATCAATCGTATAATTGCCCCATGGCAAAACTCCTTTAGGAATAATGCTGAAAACGGTCTCTTTGAAACTGACCGAATCATTACCAGCGGTGGAGACCAGTACCTTTAGTTCGTAGGGGTTAACGTCTTTAAGACCGTTATACGCACCGTTGGCTCCCAACATGAAACTCAAGTATTCATTGTTTCCTACTGTGATTTGCGGTGTAATTAGCCAATTGCTTGTCCATAATGCAGAGAGACCTGCACCTGAACTTGTAGACTGAGCAGCTTTTCCACCTTTATAACCGGTCACAAAGGTATTAATGTCCTTGTTATTCACCTGTTCCCATTTAGGATAGCTGAGCAGGGAATATTCAATACAACGTGTTTCCCAACCTTTCGGTGGAAATTGATCACCCTCAAAATCCTCGTTCAACGATTGTGCGTACGTCGTGGCGACAACAATCAAAAGGAGATGCACAAATAGTAATACTTTTTTCATTTGAATTGTATTTGGAGATTAATAATTGTTATTTGACACACAGAAGCGCCATCTAACTTTCACGATAACAAAAAAGAAGATTTTTGATTTATTATCATAATATAATTCCCTGCATTGACTACTTTACTATTTCAAATCAAAAATAATGTACTACTGCATACTATATTATTTAACTGATAAACAGACTATTGCATTTCCTTTGTAAAACCTTCTTTTTTTGCTTTTTGTGAGAAAAAGCAACTATAACTTTAAAAAGAGCACGTCAAAATTGGTTAATATATAGCATATTATTATCTTTGTAATGGATATAAAATCAATTAGCATAATGCATAAGATTCTTATAATCGCTTTATCCATACTATGTATCGTTGAAAAGGTTTTTTCACAATCACCTATTCCTGCTAAAGGAATTGAGAATATATTAAACCAATCGAGAGAGTATGTTTCACAGCCTTATTTCACCGATACGATACTGGTAAAAAGAATCGATTCTTTAATGCATAGTACATACTCGGGAGAGGAAACTTTTAAAACGGTATTTCAAGTAGGATTGTCATTGTGCAATATAAACCGCAAAGAAGAAGCTGTAAAGTATCTGAGCTATTGTTTATCGGTGATAAAAGACGTATTTCCTGAGATACCCCGTAATTCACTTCCTACTTACATCCATATTATGAATCAGACAGGACTTTCTTATAATTATATGAGATTGACCGATCTGGCAATGAACTACTACACGAAAGCATTGGACATCGCCCAAAAAAATAACCTGAATGAAGAGGAGGCAATACTTTGTAATAATATTGCTTCTATATTTCAGACTCAAAAGAAATATGACGAATCGGATTCTTTATTCAAAAGAGCTATTATTATCAACGAAGAACTAAAAGTTCCTCAAAGACTGTTTGTTAATTACAATAACCTCTCTGTGAACTATGCCCATAAAAAAGATTATAATAAAGCACTTGAATATGCTTTCTTAGCTGTACATCAGCTGGATGCTGCCAGAGATTCCGATATGATCATACTGATGCAACGAAACATTGGCTCTATCTATTTGAAACAGAAAGAGCCCCGGATGGCATTGCAGTTGTTGAAGCAGGTAGAGGATTATCAGTTGAAGCATCATCAGGAATACTATTTGACAGGAACTTATCTGATAATGACCAATGTATATAATTTATTGGAACAAAAAGAGATGGTTGGTAGCTATTTGAAGAAAGCGCTCGCCCTGTCTGATGAATATAATAATGTATATGATAAAAAGGTATTGCTTGCCGAACTTTCTAAGTATTATGCAAATATAGGACAACATCGAACGGCTTTTGAAATGTTAAAACAGTCTATGGCATTAAAAGACTCCCTATATAACTCGGAAGAGGAAGAAAGAACGAGAAACTTATCGGGTGCTTATGATGAGGAACGCATGCTACAGGAAAAGTTGATTCGGATAGAGAACAACCACGCAGTTGTGATGCAGAAGGTATATATAATGGTGTTTTCCGGAGTAATACTTTTGGTTGTTATAGCCGTATGTACGATTTATTGGCTCAAAAAGCAGAAGAAAAAGACGAGAAGAGCATTGTGTGATTACGCCCGGCAGAAACGCGATCAGATGGAACGGCAAGAGGGAAAAATAATCTCTTTGCTGAATAACCTGGAACAGCTGAAGTTAGAATTGGAACAAAATGAACGCAAACAGATGTCCTACTCATTACAAGACACTAAGAACAAAGAGTTCATCGCACAACTAACCGATCGCCTGAAGCAATTGTTATTGGACATGAATCCTAAAGAAACACAAGTAAAAAAACAGATACGTGATATTATTTCGCAACTAAACCAGATTGACAGTAACAATATATTGCAAGATTTCCGGGATTCATTTGAAAGTATTCATCATCATTTCTATGAGAACTTAAACGAAGAATATCCTACTATTACAATGAAAGAAATGCGCTTGTGTGCCTTGTTACGATTAGGCTTGTCTACAAAGGAAATTGCCGATATTACTTTCAAAGAGGTACGAAGTGTAGAGTCTGCACGCAACCGCCTACGTAAAAAACTGCAAATCTCCCAAACGGAAGACTTGCAGAAGTTTTTGATGAATTTTTAAGCTATACACTTATTGGAATCTGACTATTCTACGGTAGCACCACCTTCACCTTTTATCCAGTTGGTGACTGTGGCACTGGAAGAAATTTCTTTCCGCATGAAAGTCAATGTAATATCATAAGATATGCCTGCCCGAAATTCATTGCCAGTGGTTGAAGTTACTTTAGATACATTCAACTCTCCATGATTAGTGACAACTGTAAGGCTTAATTCAGCATCACCTGTAATTGGAGCAATCATTACAGACCCTCCTGCCCTTACCGCCTTATCCTTAGGGATGGGTACTCCATTCCCGGCAGTTGCATTTAAAGCATAAAGATTCTGAGTTTCGCTTACTGTTAATGTTTTACTCTTCAAATCGAATCCTACAGGTAGCTGAATACCGTTCAATTGAATCACACGGACATCATCCATATCATCTTCGGGTATGCTTTCGCCTTTTTGTATGTAAAAAGTAAGCTGCGTAAGTGCATGGCTGAATGCCAGCGAAGGAGCAGCACTACTTTTGGTACCGAAAATTTCGTTAGAAACCAGTACATCTGTACTTCCGTCTGCCTCAATCTTACCAAAGGTATAAAGCTGTCCGGTAACCTTTCCAATGGGAGAGAATGCCTTCATAAAGGTTTTACCACCATCGGTAAGGTAATACTGTTCGTTTTTGAAAACAACAGCGGAACCTTTTGTCGGGGAAGCAATGATAGATTCCTTGGTATCGGTAGACCAGGAAGGAGAGGCATCGCTATAGGTGGTAGCATCTGAAGTAGTTTCCCAACCTAAAATAGTTGCAGAAAAGGGGGCGTTCTCGCCGATTGCTGCACGTGACTGGGCTATCGTTCTTTGTACTTCTGCGCTAAGATGAATTTCTTTAGGGTAGGAATGAGACATAGCACTATCAGTCTCTGTATCTATGATTGTACAGCTTGCTAATAGTGCTATGATGGATATTAAGAAGGGGGGCTTAATCATTCGATAATTATTTATTCTACAGTACCTGATGCAGTACCGTTTTTCCACGCAGTAACTGTAGTTTCAACTGAGATTTTTTCTTTGAATGTAAGAGTTACAGTGTAAGCTGTACCTGCTGCAAAAAATTCACTGTCATCAACAGTTACTACTACATTATCAAAGGTCTTATCACTTGTCCCATCATTAGTTACGACAGTTAAGCTCATTGTTTTTTCTGTTGTGGGAGCAATCATCAATTCTGAGTTAGCTATAGGCGTAGCAACATCCGGTATTTCAATACCTCCATCAGCAATCGTCACTAATATTGGAGTTGACGGAGCTTTCGTTACCAATGCGTTACTCTTTAAATTAATACCTGTAGCAACCTGAGGGGCATTTAAGGTAATAGACTTCAGCTTAGTGCCATTCAACAAACCATCACCCGCTTTAATAGAAAATTTGACCTGAGTCAACATATGGTTAAACACAAATCCTGTTGCAGGAGCAGCAGCTCTACTTCCTGAAATTTCACCTGCATACAAAACATCTACAGAACCATCTTCTTTAATACCTGTAAAATTATAAACACCATCAGTTACAGTACCTGCAGGATAACAAGCTTTCATATAAGTCTTTGTGCCATTGCTTGTATTGTAATATTTATCAAGTATGACTGTTGTTGAGCCAACTACATTTATGTCCTTACCTGTAACAATCCAAGGAGCAACTGTACTATATTCAGGAGTATCAGTACCTTCCCATCCTAATATGGTTGCATCAAAGGTTCCACTCGTCAATGGAGCTCTTGTTACCCCTGCAACTACATTCGTTTTTACCCCTGCAGTAACCTGAATCGCTACCGGTTCCCCATTATCAACTGCATCTATGCCCTCTACTTCTGTGTTTGAACAACTTGCCATCATTCCTAATGCCAATGCTGAAAAGATAAATGTCTTCATACTTTTTGTCTTTAAAAGTTTATATTATTGTTTTATTTGTTTCTTATATCACACTACCATTTCCTGTTTCTATCACCCAGCTAACTACTGTAGCAGTCATACCTATTTTCAATAAGTTGAATGTCACCTCTGCAGGTGCTTCGGTTTGTACTTCTTTTATAACCTGAGTGATATCTGTCGTTATTGTTTCTTTTTCTTCATTCTCATATGTAAAACTCATTTCCAAGATAGTCTTTCCTTCTACACCAGCTCTTGTAGTACTGATTTCATGCAGGAGAGGCAATAACATTTTTCCTTCAAAACAGACTCTGTCTTCCTTGTATACCGGTATCAAATCATGGTAGTACTCGGAAGTAGAGTAAGCAGCAGTTTCCATAGTGAACAACTTCAACGAATTGATCATCCCGATAAGATGTGCCTCAGCCTGTTTCACTTTCTTACTTGTTGGCATCTCAAAACAGGCTTTCAATACCAAAGGATGAGGTGAGAGCACTACTAACGGCCCGTTCGTCTCGGTGACATTGAATTCTGCCACAGAAGAAAACATCATTTCCGGATGCATTACATCACCATTCACTCCCGGCTCTAATAACTCTATCGCTGCATCTTCCGCCACATCCATATTACTGAACTTCACATTGGGATCTGCTTTGTTCATACTAAGCAACAGCAGTTTATATTTACCAGGCAACAAATCATTGATATAAACATCATCGCCAACTTCTCTTGAAAAAGGTTTCAAAGAACGACTTTCCGGATAAAACACCAACCATTCTCCTTCCGGCTTACTATATTTCCCCCAATTGACTTTGACATGAACCGTACCATCGGGTACTCTCTCAACGTCATCCTCAATAGGACGAAAAGAACAAGATGAAAGCAACAGGATTATTCCTTCACACAGTACAAAACACAGCACTTTCCATGAAGAAGATTTTCTTACTTTTTCCATCTTCTGTTTCTTTTGATGCAACAAATATAGAAGATGAAAATAAACTAAAACAATACTTAGATAACTATTTTAGGGCACTGGAAGGGTTCGTGAAACGATTGGAAGTTTTTTGCAAGTTTGGGGGTTCTCTATTCGCGAGACTTCTATCGTTTTACACTAATAAGCCACACTAAAGAACATTTTACTTTTGTAGGTCCGATGTAAACAATACGGCGCGTGTCTTTCCAAGTTAGTTCTCCCTGGTCCGAAAGGTAGGTGTGAAAGTCAGTAGTCAGACAGCCTACCCCCAAGCTGAACTCCAACGAAAAATGGCGACCTATGCGCCGGGTATATCCATAACTAAGACCACCGGCAGCATAATACTTTCCCCGATAACCTGTTGTTTCGCCAAACTGAAAGTCATAATTACCGCCTTCGGCGTACAATCCGAAGAAATGGCCGATCAAGGGATCACGCGTGCGACGATTGCCTAACCAACAACGTCCTTCAATGCCACCGGATACTAACTGATAGCAGAAATTACGCTCATTATTCAACCACCAGGGGCATTTGTATTCGGCATTCACTGACCAACGACGTCCCAAGGGTATCTCCAACTCAAGATTCGGGGCTAAAGCAATGTCATAAAGCAGATTGTTTTTGAATGCGAGAATCGTCTTTCGCCGCTTCGGAGTAATTAAAACCGGTCCGGCGTCCTCCGGTTCTATAGATTCTGTCAGAAGAGCCGGAGACTGTTGTCCGACAGTCGATGCAAAGCCGGATACAGGTTCTACCCCGTTCAACGGAGCTACCAAATCGGCATAATTCCAGCTCACCTGTATCTCCGTCCGGTGTAAGCGAGGTAAAAGCGATTCCTGAATATACGTATAGGGTTTCTGGCCATTAAGATATTGCAAAAGCTTTTCACACTTTGCCGGATCATAATGATGATAATCTATCAGACGCAACACATCTTCCTGATCAGGAACTCCCGGATCGGACGCTATCAAAGTACGCCAATCCATCCAATCCGTCTCTTTACGACAGAGCACAAACTTAGTATGCAGACGGGGATAACGTTCGTTTATATAATCTCTCACTGCCTCGGCACGCCGTGCAGCCAACCAGGCATTGAATTTCAGACTGCCTTCCGGCACTATCAATGAAGTTATTATCAAAGAATCGGGATGTGCCGTTTCCAAAGAATCGGCCAAAAGAGCATCAAGGGTAGCAATCGTTTCACTATTATCCAGATAATCCGGATCTATCTCATCTTGATTGAAAGAGAAATAAATATAACTACTTCTTACCGTATCCTTCTTTACAATAGGACGAGTGCCCTGAGCATAGTTTGCCCCGGGTATCATAAGAAGTAATCCTAAAATAGATATGATGCAGATACGGCTTTTCATAACAACACATTAAACAGGTAGCAAATATAGAAAAGAGATTCCAGAATAAAGCAGAATCAATACTAAATCTGAGAAAGAATGTCTCATACAGTGAAATGATTGACAGATATTTGCAACTCCGGAGTACTTCCCACACGGGGAGATATGACAGGCGATGCTGATTATTGCAATGCAGGTCAGCACTCATTTTCACAGCAGGCAGAGGGATGGCAGCAACAATCGTCGTCCATTCTGCGAAAATCCGCATAAGCCCGTGTTTCATCTGATGATAACAGCATTTGTCATTACTGCCTCTGCCTTCCCCGGTATGGATAAAACCTTATCTCGTAGAGTAACGTATGGTTCTCCGGTATGCAACGTTGTTTTACATGTACATGTTTCACTGCTCGACATGCACATGTCGTACTGCTCCACATGTGCATGTCGTACTGCTTTACATGTACATGTAAAACACAGTTGCATACTGACCAACGGCTTGTTGCTTCCTGACTCAAACAACGAGCCATACCGGGGAATAGTAACGAGGCTACTCCTAAGCACTTCCTGCGCGAAAAAGTATACCGGATGTTATATCAGAATCGTACAGTTTTATATACCGGACGATCTCTGACACCCCCTTTTAAATAGGGTTGTGTACGATAACAGTGAAAAACCGTGAAAGAATTTAAAAGAGAACCAATATTGAAAGAAATATTTGGAGGAATAGAGTGGAAGCCTTACATTTGTACTGTGATTTTTTTCATAGTATTAGATTTAAGGTTAACAAAGGTTGGAGCAAGGCGTTGCTCCTTTTTTTATGCCTATCATTAAAGTAACTGATACATTCCGCCTGCCAATATCCGTATCACCCCTTTCATTTCAAGTTCAAACAAGATAGCATTCATTTTATGTACAGCAATATCGGCTTCAACTACCAATGTATTGATCTGTAAAGCCCCCTGTGCTTGCAGAAGAGAGACAATCCGCTGCTCTTCTTCTGATAATTCCGGGAAGAGATTCCGCTGAACATTCTCCGCTTTCCGGGACTGTGAAGAAGCATCCCAGCACATGGCTTTCACAAAATCTTCGGCAGACAAAAGAAGAGCTGCTTTATTGTCACGAATCAGTTGATTACAGCCGATAGAAGAAGCATCCATCGTACGTCCGGGAAAAGCAAAACAGTCGCGATGATAACTTTCGGCAATATCGGCAGTGATCAGTGAACCGCCTTTAGCAGCAGACTCCACGACGATCGTAGCATCTGCCATACCTGCTACAATACGGTTACGGCTTATAAAGTTATGTTTATCGGGATTGGTCCCGGTGAGAAATTCGGTCAGTAAACCACCTTGCTGCAACATGTCAACAGCAGTTTTCCGATGGACGGAAGGATAAATACGATCAAGCCCATGCGCCAATACGCCAATGGTAGGAAGGCTGTTGGCAAGGGCCGCACGGTGTGCATGAATATCAATACCATAAGCCAGCCCACTTACAACAAGTACCTCCGGACAGAGGATTTTCAAATCGCGGAGAAAAGAAGCACAAAGCTGTTTACCATACTCAGTAGCGTTGCGGGTACCTACCATATTAATAATGCGAAGCGCATTCAAATCGGCATTTCCTTTGAAAAAAAGAGCAATAGGGGCATCATCACATTCGCGAAGACGGGAAGGGTAACGTTCATCGGCCAAAGTAAGACATTGAATATGGTTCTTCTCCGCAAATTCATACTCTTCTCCGGCACGTACCAATGCTTGTGGGCAATCCAATGCTTCCACCACACGGTTGTTCACTCCCGGCAGACGTTCGGGAAGTTCCTGCCGGAAACGAAAAACATCAGCAGCACTTCCAATGCCATCCACCAACTTCTTTGCCCAGATATGTCCAATGCCCGGAACCTGCGTCAAGGCAATGCTACAAATGCACTCTTCGCGACTACTCATTGCAAATAGGGCGCAAAGACGCTGTCAAACAGTTCACTATCACTCAAACGCCCGTTAACGACACATACGGTTTCAACGGTTGACTTCACTACCACTTTGCCATCACTCTTCCGGAAGATATCCTGATAGAACACATACTTGATACCTTCTTTTTTCATATAGAGTTTGGAAACAAATTCATCTCCACTCTTCAATGGAGTTTTAAAAGCCATATTGATACGGGCAACAACCGGATCAACTCCCTGCTCATGCAATGCAGCAAAGCTGACACCCACAGAAGAAAGGAACTCATGACGCGTATGCTCCAGATAGTGTTGATAATTGGCATTGTTGACAATGCCCTGCAGGTCGCATTCATAATCGCGTACCTTCATCTCCAGCTCGTAAATATAATTCATGGTTGTAATGTTATAAAGTTATAGGGTTGTAAAGTTATAACTCTCCTTACAACCCGCCTTTAAACTTTTTCAGTTCATCCACAGAAACCAGTTTGTAGAGCTTGTCACTCGGACGTATCTTATCGAGTTTCATGGAGAAACGTTCTCCCTTCTTTACGTTTTGTACCGGTTCAAGATCAACACGTGCCTCTTCGAGGGTAGCAAACAAAGCTCCGGTAGTCGGTCCGGTTACCAATAACTTATCGCCTACATTCAATTCGGCTGCTTCCACAAGAAACTCGGCAACACCGATATTACTAAAATAACGGATTCCTTTGCCTACGTAGATCTTACGTTCTGTAGCTGCCGAACCATAGTTCTTAGTCCACTCTCCCAAACGCTGTCCCAAATAATATCCATCCCAGAACCCACGATTGAACACTCTCTTCAGACGTTCGTCCCAGGCAGCCACTTTCTCGTCAGTGAAAGTATCGTCCAGATAAGCCTTGATAGCCTCTTTATAACACTCCACCACGGTACGCACATATTCAGGACCACGGGCACGGCCTTCTATCTTGAACACCCGTACACCGGCATCCATCATCTTATTCATAAAATGAATCGTCTTCAGGTCTTTGGGTGACATTATATACTGATTGTCGACGTCCAGCTCCACATCCGTCTCTTTATCCCGCACCGTATAAGAACGGCGACACACCTGCATACAGGCACCACGATTGGCAGAACTGTTCATCTCATGCAACGAAAGATAACACTTACCGGAGACAGCCATACACAAAGCACCGTGACAGAACATTTCAATACGAATCTGTTCGCCCGAAGGGCCACATATATTCTCTTCTACGATATGACGATAAATCTCCGCCACCTGCTCCAAATTCAATTCGCGGGCAAGCACTACCACATCGGCAAACTGGGCATAGAATCTCAAAGCCTCTATATTGGATATATTCAGCTGGGTAGAAAGATGCACCTCCTGCCCGATCCGGCGGGCATAACTCATCACCGCCACATCGGCAGCGATCACAGCCGAAATACCGGCTTCTTTCGCCGCGTCAACGATAGTGCGCATCAACTCCAGATCGTTATCATAAATAATTGTATTTACCGTCAGATAACTCTTCATCCCATGTTCATCACAGGTCCGGGCTATTTCGCGCAGATCGTCAATGGTAAACGTATTGGCCGAACGGGCACGCATATTCAAATTTGCAATACCAAAATAAATAGAGTCGGCACCTCCCTGAATGGCTGCTGCAAGTGATTCACGGGAACCAACAGGAGCCATTATCTCGAAATCATTCATAAAGTGATTCATACAGTAATAAACAAATTATGATGCAAAGGTAACCTTTTTTCCGTACTTTTGCAGTCGATGACAGAATAAAGAAGAACGAAGACATGGATAGACCAATCATACTGAGTAATCCGGAGGAATGGAATTTCACTGATTATATAGACTCCCTGATACAGAAGGATGAAGCAGTAGACTTAGAATTTAAAAGTGCAAAAGACGGACTTCCCAATAGTCTTTGGGATACTTATTCCTCGTTTGCCAATACAGATGGAGGTGTAATTGTATTGGGTGTGAAAGAGCACAAACAGCAATTCACCGTCGAAGGACTTAGCAAAGAACAAATCATTCAATATAAAAAAGACTTCTGGAACCAGGTAAACAATCCGGATTGTATCAATGAGAACCTACTCTCTGACAACGACTTGTACGAAGGTTGTTACAAAGACAAAGGGCTACTCATTATTTATGTTCCCCGTGCCAGTCGCATTCAACGCCCTATTTACAGAACCAAAAACCCTTTTGGAGGACACACATTCAAGCGCAATAATGAAGGCGACTATAAATGTACGGATACAGAAGTCAAACGAATGATTGCAGACTCAGACGAAAGCCATCCCCGGGATTCAAGAATCCTTGCAAATTATTCCATGGACGATATAGACAACGAAACCTTGACCCAGTACAGACAACTCTTTGCCAACCTGAAACCCACACATCCATGGCTTAGTTTAAACGATTTGGAGTTTCTGACTAAGTTGGAAGCATATCGCAAAGACCGGCACACCCGGGAAGAAGGATTTACACTGGCAGGTATACTCATGTTCGGAAAAACCGAAAGCATTACCGATCCGGAATGTGCCCCCAATTATTTCCCCGATTACAGAGAGCATCTGACGGAGGATTCCAGCATCAGATGGACAGATAGAATTTGCCCTGACGGAACCTGGGAAACGAACCTTTTCCAATTTTATCGCCGGGTCTACTCCAAACTGACCACATTACTTTCTAAACCGTTTCAGATAAAAGACGGAATAAGAATTGATGAAACAACCACACACATTGCTATACGCGAAGCCTTTATCAACACCCTTATTCACTGCGATTTCTCTGAAGAAGGAAATATCGTCATAGAACAGTGGATAGACAGATACCGGTTCAAAAATCCCGGAACAATGCTGATCAGCAAAGCCCAATACTACCAGGGAGGAGATAGCGTGTGTCGAAACAAAGCATTACAGAAAATGTTTATGCTTATTGGGTTTTCAGAGAAAGCCGGAAGCGGAGTCAACAAAATCATAAAAGGATGGAGGGAAGCCAACTGGCAGAGTCCCTACGTAGAAGAGTATAATCGCCCGGACAAAGTTGAACTGACATTACCGATGGTTAGTTTGCTACCGGATGATACTATCATTAGACTAAAAGAATTATTTGGAGATAAGGTTGGAAGCTTATCGCAAGATGAACTTACCACCTTAGTAACTTGCTACCATGAAAAAGCAATTACTAACAGCCAGCTACAATACGTTGTTCCGATGCACCGTTCAGACATTACCCGAATGCTACAATGCTTATGCAAAGACAATTATCTCATATCTGAAGGAAATGGAAGAGGAACAAAATACCATATTAATGAACCGGAAGAGAAGAGGAAGAATTCGGAAAGCAAGGTTGGAAGTTCAGAGTCAAAGGTTGGAAGCTCAGAGCCAAAGGTTGGAAGTTCAGAGCCAAAGGTTGGAAGTTCAGAGCCAAAGGTTGGAAGTTCAGAGCCAAAGGTTGGAAGTTCCGTTAAAAGCAAAAACAAACTTAGTTTTAAAGAACTGGAATCGCAAATTGCAATCATAGCTCCGGAATATATATCGTTGGAAGAAATAGCCGTTAAGGTAAATAGAAAATCTGAATACCTTTCTAATAAAATTATCCCGAAGATGCTGGCAAACGGTACTATCGAACGTCTTTACCCCGGTGTTCCCAATCATCCTAAACAAAAGTACAAAGCAACCGATAACTATAAATGATATAACAATGAAAATAGGCCACATAGATTTGGGCGAACGCCCTGTATTCCTTGCCCCGATGGAGGATGTGACAGATCCTGCCTTCCGTTTGATGTGTAAAAAGTTCGGAGCCGATATGGTGTATACGGAGTTTGTTTCGAGCGATGCACTGATACGCTCCGTCAACAAGACCACGCAGAAACTTTCTATCTGCGACGAAGAGCGTCCTGTTGCCATACAGATATACGGAAAAGATACCGAAGCTATGGTAGGAGCAGCACGGATTGTAGAAGAGGCACAACCTGATATACTGGATATCAACTTCGGATGTCCCGTAAAAAAGGTGGCCGGTAAAGGTGCCGGAGCAGGAATGTTGCAGAATATCCCAAAGATGCTGGAGATCACCCGCGCCGTAGTAGATGCCGTAAAGATACCTGTTACAGTAAAAACCCGCCTGGGTTGGGATGCTGACCACAAAATCATTGTAGATCTGGCAGAACAACTACAGGACTGCGGTATTGCCGCACTCGCCATCCATGGACGTACCCGGGCACAAATGTATACCGGTGAGGCAGACTGGACTCTTATTGGCGAAGTGAAAAACAATCCCCGCATGCATATTCCGATCATCGGCAACGGAGACGTCACCTCGGCAGCAACTGCCAAAGCATGTTTCGACCGTTACGGAGTAGATGCCATCATGATTGGCCGGGGCAGTATCGGGCGCCCCTGGATCTTCCGCGAGGTGAAACACTATCTGGAAACAGGAACCGAACTTCCTCCCGAAACCTTTGAATGGTATCTGAATGTGCTTCGCGAAGAAGTGCTCAACAGCGTAGCCCGTCTGGACGAACGCCGGGGAATCATTCACATACGTCGTCACCTGGCTGCAACTCCCCTGTTCAAAGGTATTCCTAATTTCCGGGAAACCCGCATTGCTATGCTAAGAACAGAGTCGGTAGAAGAATTATTCCGAATATTCGACAAAATAAAACCGGACGGTGAATAAAAAAGAGATTGGCTTTAGTGGATTTATCATAAAAAAGTTATTACTTTTGCGGAAATATAGATTCTATTTATAAAGTAACAAACAATATGAGAAAACCGCTACTCTTTTTTATTTTATTACTGTTCACCTCTCCGTTGCTCCGTGCGCAATCTGTAGAAGAAATACAGAATAGCAAGGAATATATTTGGGGAACCGGCAATGCCTCTACACTCAAAAAAGCCGATAACGAAGCGTTGGCGGCATTAATAAGCCAGATATCTACCAATGTATCCAGCCAGTTCAGCCAACTGACGGAAGGAGGTACAGACGGAGACAAAGCAACCGTAGACGAAACATTCAAATCGGTCATCAACACCTATTCACGTGCAACACTGAACAATACCCGGCGTATCGTAATACAGAACGAACCGGAAGCTGCGGTAATGCGCTACATCAAAGTCAGCGAGATACAACGTATCTTCGAGGGTCGTAAAACAAAATTGCTCGACTTTACTCAAGAAGCGATAAAAGCTGAGAAAAAAGCACAGGTAGCTGATGCCTTACGCTATTATTACTGGGCACTGACCCTACTGCAAAGCTATCCTGACGGGAATTTTCTCACAATGAAAGACGAAGAAGGGAAAGATCAGCTATTGTGTAATTGGATTCCCAAACAGATGAATGCTATCTTCTCTCATCTGGAGGTTTCCATAAACGACGTCCACATCGACGGTGATCTGAAAACAATCGATCTGAAAGTGCTCTACAAAGGTCAGCCTGCCCGCAACTACGATTATACCTATTTTGACGGACGAGACTGGTCGAATATCTTCTCAGCAAAAGACGGACTGGGAATTATCGAAATGCCTGCCGTTGCCAATGCCAAAGGAATGCAGATAAAAACGGAGTATATGTTTGAAGGCGAGTCTAATATCGACAATGAACTGGCCGAAGTCATGCAGTCGGTCAATCCGATCCCCATGCGCAACTGCTATCTGAAACTAACAGGTGAGGAGCCTAAACCAGGAGAAACTCCGGCAGCAACAACATTGCTGGCAGCTTCCGGCGATAGCGCCAAACAAACAGAATCCGCCATGCATTATCTGGCTAATGAAGAAGTTACTGTCTATCAGAGCACAATGAAAGAGGTAGAAAACGCCATCCGCTCCAAAAACTACGCCAACATACAATCCATTTGTACCCCGGAAGGTTTCACTATGTTCAACCAACTGATAAAATACGGCAATGCCAAAATAGTGAAGGAACCGGATCTAAAATATCTGGAATGCAATGGTGAGATAACCTGCCGTAGTCTCCCTATGAGCTTCAGCTTCAATGGTAATCGCCGCACATTCGTTGAAGATATCGTATTTACCATGACCCAAGAAGGTAAAATAGACGCTATCTCCTTCGGACTGAACAAACCGGCTGTTGATGATATTATGAATCAGACTTCCTGGGGAGACGATGTACGTAAAGTATTGATCAACTTCCTTGAAAGTTATAAAACAGCCTATGCATTAAAACGCTATGACTACATCAACAGTATATTCTCGGATGATGCTCTGATTATCACCGGTTCGGTGCTGAAACACAAAGTAGTAAATGAGGGGCAACCGATGAGCAAAGAGGCTGTAAAATATACCCGCCAGACAAAGAGTGAATTCATGAAAAGACTGAAACACATCTTTGCCGGAAACGAATATATCAATCTTCGCTTTGCTGACAATCAGGTACGCAAGTCGGGAGTAGGAGGCGAAATCTATGGTATCCAGATCAAACAGGACTACTTCTCGTCCAGCTATGGCGATACAGGCTACCTCTTTTTAATGGTGGACCTCAATAACCCCAAAGAACCCATTATTCATGTACGTACCTGGCAGCCGGAGAAAGACCCGGATTTCGGCCTGATAGATTTAAGTCACTTCTGATTTTCACCACAGAGGACACAGAGGGCACAGAGTAATTGTCTAATTGATTTTAAAAGATTTAAAACTCTGTGCCCTCTGTGTCCTCTGTGGTGAAATACATTCAAAACCATACAGCAAGAAATCAATTTTACCGACAACCATCGCATCAGAAAAGTTTTGTCACGGAAAACCGTTACAAAACGACTACACATAAGTTAAAAATCAAGCTTATCCGATCATTTTATTTGATAAAAAGGGATTCATTTACAAACATTAATTATATTTGTTCGAAAAATACATTAATCCTAAATTACAGAAACAAACATGTCAAACAGTACTACTAAACGTCTGTTGCTACTATTTATCGTTCTTCTATTTATTTGCCCTGCCATCCCTGTGCTTGCGCAACAAGGAAAAATCAACGTAGCATCTTTCCAACGTATGGAAAGCGACATCACTGCCCGTGTCACAGCTCCCAAACGAGACCAAAACGGTGAAGTCTGTGCACTTATCCGTATCGTGACCAATGTAAAAGACCTTATGTTTGAACCGGACGCCCTGGGAATCACGGCACGTGAAAACAAAACAGGAGAAATCTGGCTGTACGTCCCGCGAGGCGCCCGCCGTATCTCTATTTTACATGACCAACTCGGTATTATGCGAAACTACTTCTATCCGGACATCATCGAGAAAGCCACCGTATACGAAATGGTACTCAACACCGGTGACCAGCAGGATAAACCTGTAGTTGAAAACAACATGCAGCTCATCGTAGTACGCCCCGAACCAGCTACCTCCAATATTTATATTGACGATGAACAGGTGCCGGTTGAGAATGGTCTGTTCAATGCTACCATGCCCAAAGGCGATCATACCTATCGTGTAGAAGCTCCTATGTACCAGCCCGAAGCAGGTGTTATCTCCCTGGGAAGCAGTTCGGTGACCAAAAGTGTAGTGCTGAAACCCAAATTCGGCTATATGGAGATATTCTCCCTGCCCGAACAGGATGCCAAAGTTTACATCGACACAGTTCTCGTAGGTACCACCCCTTACCGTAGTGACCGCATGGCTATCAAAGAGTATAAAGTACGTATCGAAAAGGAAACTTATTTTCCCATAGACACCATACTGACTGTAGCTGCGGGCGAAACGGTACGTCCCACTTTCCGAATGATATCTACTATCAAGCCAAAAATCCCAATGAATACGCTTGTCTTGCTGCAGGCCGGATACAACCCGAACTCTACCACCTTTGGCGCTATGTTAGGATTTGGTAAAAACAAGAACGGATTCTACGTTGGTTTCCGTAGTGATTTTGGTTCGGCAGGAAACGACTTGGAATGCAACGAAAACGGCACAATAGGTGACGGAAGCATACCTCCATTCTATAAAGAAGAAGTCACCCACCAATCGCGTATGTCAGTTACCGCCGGATATTTCCGTCGCCTCAACAAGACGATCTACCTTTATGCAGGAGCCGGATACGGCAGCCGCACTCTATCTTATGAACTGGATGAGCGGGCTGAGGATGAAAGTGGAAAAAGCCTTGAGGGGATACAGGTAAAGGATACAAGTAAATCTCCCACCGGAGTAGCCTTCGAACTGGGTGGTATTCTGCGTTTCAACAAGTTCCTGATCTCTGCAGGGTATCACACAGTAAATGCCAAATACCACGAAGTAAGTGCCGGTATCGGTATGATATTCTAACCCCAAAACGTAAAATGAGATGAAGAAATTCCTATATATAATAATGTGTGGGGTGCTACTCTTGTCAGGCTGCGAAGAAGACAACGAGCCGTTGGCATATCCGCCTACGCTTGCCAGTGGTAGCGTGACAGAAATGACAAGGGTGCAAGCCGTTCTTTCAGGAGCAGCCATCCCCCATCCGTCCAGCATCGTGAAATGCGATATCGGCTTTATGGTTGCCACCTCAGACAACATGGCCGATGCAGAATCCTTTGTTGGCACAGAAGAATCTGACGGCAGTAATCAATACCGGGCAACAGCTACAGGATTAAAACCGGGTACCCAGTATTACTTTTGTATTTATGCTAAAAGCGGCAATACACTGGTAAAAGGCCCGGTACAGTCATTCACTACAGAAGAAAGCATTGCTCCTATTGTAAGCGTACCAACCGTTATCAGTAAAGATGAGACTACCCTGACACTTAGTAGCCAGGTGACCGATGACGGTGACGATACTCCGACCATTCGTGGGTTTGCTTATAAAATATATATTGAAGGCGACCCCGACCCGACCAAGAGCGATAACGTTGTATTGGGTTCCCTCACGGCAACACGTGGAAAAGAGGATCCTTTCACTGGTACTGCTATCAATCTGCAATCCAATACAACCTATGCCATACGGGCATATGCCACCAATAAAACCGGAACCGGATACAGCCAGGTCATTACATTAAGAACGGATGAATTAATGACCCCTATTGTTACAATCACTCCACCCAATCCGGATAAACTGACTTCCTATACACTGGAGGTAACAGGAACCGTCACTGACGAACGGGGGTATCCGGTTCAAGAACGCGGCTTTTGCTGGAGTGCGGAAAATCGTCTGCCTGTAGTGATTGAAAACGGGCAAAATCAGGTAACGGCCGACGAAACAAGTACTTTCACCAAGGTAGTGACCGGATTGAACTCTAAAACGAAATACTACCTCCGCGCCTATGCGACCAATGAAAAAGGAACCGGTTACAGTTCTCCGATAGAATTTACCACTGTCGAAGAGCAGACTGCTTCACTGACGAAAATGATTGTATCGGATATTACTTCCGAATCGGCGGTACTCTCGGCTCTCGTAGCAACGGGAATAGGTGCAGAAATCAGAGAAAAAGGATTCTGCTATAGTAAGGAACATAACCCTACCAAGGCAGATAATCCGCAACCTTTCAACGGAGAAAGTAACCAAATGCAAACCAGACTTACCGCATTGGAAGAAGGCGTCACTTACTATGCCCGTGCTTATGCCACTACACGCGATGACATATTCTACAGTAATGAAGTAGAATTCACTACCAGTGCCTTACTTGTGCCCGAGATTGGTAATCCTGTCTTCAAGAATGTCACGGAAACTTCGGCAACCATCACTGCCGTTATCATTTCTAATGGGGGAAGTGAAGTGCAGGAACGAGGAATCTACTATAGTCTGACCAATCAAAACCCGGAACAAGGAGGGGCAAATGTACAAACGGCTTTATCCGAGAGTGCAGATCTTGGTAAAATAACGGTTAATCTTACCGGACTGACCGGCGGGCAGAGATATTATGTGAAAGCCTTTGCGCGTAACAGTAAAGGAATCGGATATTGCAGCGCACCTGCCACTCTACTGACTGCAGCAAATACGGCACCCAAAGTGAGTAGTCTGACAGTAATGAACATTCAGGACGATAATGCCAAGGCCAAAGCATTCGTTTCCGATGCGGGAGGAAGCGGTTTAACCATTACCGAGCGAGGGTTTGTATGGAGTAATAATGGAATAACACCTACCCTGGAAAACAATACAGGTAAAGCCGTCGCAGAAGCAACCACCGATAACTTTGAGAAGTTGTTGACCAATCTGGAACCTAACACCGCATATACCATACGGGCCTATGCCAAAAACAACAAGGTGCAGAAAGCCGGCTATAGCCAGTCCGTCAGCTTTATGACCGGACAGACTTACCAGCCCTCTATTGCTACTGCAACAATAGAATCCGTCAAATCCAATCAAATCACTATCCGTGCCACGATCGGCAATGACGGAGGAGCAGCTGTAACCGACTATGGCATCTGCTGGGCACCTGCTGGTGAAACTCCGAATATTGAAGGAAATCATACTAAAGGTATAATGACCGGAAAGACCTTTACAGCGACAGCGACAGGACTTGCACACAGTACCTCTTACAACGTAGCTGCTTATGCTAAAAATAAGGACCGAAACGGAGTTAGTTATATTTATTTTGGTGATATAACTACCGCTGCACAAGCTCCGCAACCGGATGACAATCCTACACCGGACCACCCGATCCTCGGCAAGCAGCCGTCGATGAACAATGTGTATAATTCAGGAGTCTTCCCAACAAAACTAATCATCTCTTCCGGCATCGGCAGCGAAGGAAATGCGAAAGTTACTGCTCAGGGATTCATCTGGAGCACTACTGACCCGGAACCGGAAATAGGAAAAGCCGGATGTAACGTTATATCTATCACTCCGGGAGAAGAACTGAAAACGGTACTTACCGGACTGACACCAGGCACTACGCACTATGTACGCTCGTATGCTACCAACGATGTAGGCACAGGTTATAGCAGCACAGCCTATCTGACAACTGAAGCTGACAAACAAGAACCGGGAGAAGGAGATAACCCTACACCGGAACCAATTGATAACAAATAAAAACATCCAGATATGAAACGAATCAGTATCTATTTTATCATGCTTGTGGCTGCATTCAGCCTCAGCATAGGCGCACAAGCCAAATCTGTGGAAGTGAAAACAGCAGGAACGCTTTCGCAACTTCTCTCACAGGAGGAAATTAACACATTGACCGAACTCATCGTCAGTGGACCACTGAATGGCGATGATATCCTTACCATACGCTCTATGAGAGCCCATCTGCAAATACTAAACCTACAGAATGCCAACATTGTGGAAGGAGGAAATAAATATGACGCAACAAACTCTACAACCAACAATGTGATCGGCAATAGGATGTTCTACGGTATGTCAATACTCAAAACGTTGATACTACCTAATAGCGTAACACAAATCGGGGCTCGCGGCAATTCTTCTACTGAAGCAATAGCCCAATGCCCCAATCTCGAATCGGTAACACTGCCTTCGTCACTAACCTATATAGGAGCTTATGCTTTCAACAATTGTACCCAGTTGAAATCGATCCAAATCCCCGAAGGAGTGACACATATAGGAACATACGCTTTCAAGGGTTGCAAAACACTGGCTTCCGTTACATTACCTAAAACCTTCGGGCAAACTTCCGCAGACGGATCACTATACCTATACTTTCTGAATAGAAGCTGGGCATCAGGCAGTGATTATACACCTGATTACAATTCTCCACTCGGTGCCTATGCTTACACCTTCTCCGAATGTGAAAATTTATCCGAAGTTATCCTGCCCGAAGGGCTCGAAGCACTCGCACCCTATATGTTCGATGGTTGTAAGTCTTTGGTATCCGTCACATTACCCTCTACCATGAAAGTGCTGAACGGGGCATTCCAAAACACCGGCATCACCGGAATTACTTTGCCGGAAGGTCTTATTCAAGTGCATTCCTTTAGGGGGTGTACTCAACTAAAGTCAATCACTATACCTGAAGGAGCCGGATACTTATACAATGGAGCTTTCAGCGGATGTACCTCTCTTATCTCTGTGCAACTGCCCCAGACTATCACGACCCTTCCCGGTAATGCTTTTGAGAATTGCACGTCATTAAGTGAAATTATCATCCCGGACAACGTAAACATCATTTACGACAATGCATTCCAGGGATGTACCGAACTCACCACCGTTAAACTCCCCGCACAATTAAGCTCTATTGAAAGGCAAGTATTCCAGGGTTGTAGCAAATTAGCCACAATAGAGTTGCCGGCAGCGATCAGTAACATCGGTGCGCGTGCCTTCGATGAATGCAGCTTATTAGAGTCCATAAACTTACCTCCCAATATTGTAACGATTGGAAACTATGCATTTCGACTTTGTACATCCCTGAAATCAGTACAACTCCCACCCAATCTTACAGAAATTGCAGATTATACTTTTGTCGGATGTGCAGGTTTGGAAAACGTTAGTTTACCCACAAATCTATCCACCATCGGCAGGGAGGCTTTTAGGGAATGTACGTTATTAAAAGAGATAACCATTCCCGGTGGCGTACAAACAGTAAACGACATGGCATTCAGCTATTGCGGATTAAAGAAAGTGGTCCTTGAAATGGGAATCATTTCCATCGACCGTAACGCATTTTACAAATGTGAAAAATTGGAAGAAGTCGTATTTCCGGAGAGCATGACTGCTCTTTCCGGATTTAATAGCACCGGTATCAAAGAGATTGTATTTCCCAAAAACGTGACCGAAATTAAAGCAGACGCTTTTCACGACTGCGACAGCCTGCGTAGCGTCACCATCCCTGAAGGCGTAGTAAGCATTAAAAGCAGCGCTTTTGGTGATTGTGACAGTTTGAAAACAGTGACCCTGCCAACCAGTCTGAAAGAAATAGGAGAATATGCTTTCGAAAGCACAGACCTGAAAGAAATAACGCTCCCCCAAGGTATAACAACTATTCAGCCGGGTACATTTAAAAATTGCGATAACCTCGAAACCATAAAGTTACCCGAATCAATCACTGCAATTAAGAATAACAACAACCAGTATGGTGGTGCATTCAGTGGTTGCTCTCAGCTAAAGAGTATAAGTCTTCCGGCAGGCCTGACCGAACTGGGGGCATTTACCTTCTCCTCGTGCAAAGAACTATCCGATATAACCCTGCCCACCGGCCTTACCGCTATCAGTGAATACACATTTTATTACTGCCAGAAACTTACAAAGATAGAAATTCCCGCCAATATCACCACCATCGGACAATATGCTTTCAGCGAGTCGGGCCTTAAAGACATTAACATCCCTGCCACAGTAACAACTGTCGGCTACTGTGCTTTTTATATCAATTGGAGCAACTACATCAATGGTCAAACTGTTTACCACCGTCTGAATTCCGCCACCTGGAATACAGCCAATGATTTTCCTACTGAAGCGTTCTACCAGATGAACTATCTGTATGTGCCCGAAGGAACCAATGTATCCGATAAGAACATCGCCAAATACATCTTCTACAACGGAGTGACCGATCAGTTGAAGATAGAAGCTCAAAACGGATACTTCGGAATCGGTAAAGAGATAAAAGCCAAGAACGTATCTTACAGCAAACAGTTCACCACCAACAGTGGATACAACGAACCTGCCGGTTGGAGAACCATCGTACTACCGTTCAGCGTAGACAAATTCACGTATACCGGAAACGGTTGGAGTGATGACGGTACCGAAAATGAACCTTTAGCTCCTTTTGGTAGTGAACTCCTGGCACAGGATGAAACCGTACGCCCCTTCTGGCTATACGAACTCACTGCTACCGGTTACCAGGCTACCACAAAAATAGAAGCCAATAAGCCTTACCTCATCTGTATGCCCAACAACTATGCTTATCCGGAGAGTAGCAATATCCGCGGATGGGTACGATTCTCTGCGGAGAATGCAGCAGGTATTACACTGGCTCCCACCGAAGGTGCTTTACAAACAGCCGAAGGTGCAACATACAACCTGATACCTACTTACGAAACCATCAGCAAGAGCGAGCAAGTATATACCCTCAATGAAACGGAGTCCTTCTCTGACGGCACTAAGAACTACCCTGCCGGTAGTGTATTTATCCGTAATTATGCCGACGTAGCCCCCTTCCAGGCCTATGTACAAACCAAAGCCGCTCCTGCATCTGCTCCACGGCTATACAGCATTGGCGGCGATGGAGGCAGCATCACCGGTATCGGAAGCATGATCCTGACTCCTGACCAGGCCACCCGGGCATACAGTGAGAACGGTATTCTCTATATCGAAAGTAATGCTGTCCGCACCATTCCTATTTATGATGCCAGTGGACGTACCATACGAGTGATCGAAGCTCAGGAAGGCCGCAACGAAGTGAACGGACTGATAGAGGGCATCTACTTCCTTGAAGGACAAAAAGTAATGGTAAAAAAATAACGAAGTATCAACATGATTCAAAAACATCAGATACAAATAATCAGGTACCTGCTCCTTACCCTCATCCTGCTTTTACCGGCAGGATGTGATAAGGACGAGGAACCGATGATATATGCGCCTACACTGGTGACAAACAATGCTACCGGACTGACGCGATATGATGCGGTACTGACAGGTTCGGCCATTGAAAACCCGAAGAGTGTGGGAAAATGCAAGATAGGATTTCTCTATGCCGAATCGAGTTCGATGAACAATGCAAAGGAGGTAGAAGCCCAGGCTGGAGACAAAAACCAGTACACTGTAACACTGGAAGGCCTGTCTATCGGAAAAACGTATTACTATTGCATTTATGCCAGCACCGGATACAGCAAAGTGAAAGGAAATGTGATCAGCTTTAGTACACTCGCCAGTGAAGCGCCTACTCTCAATGCACCTGTAGCCGAAAGTAAAAGTGAAACGGGAGCTATCCTGACCAGTGGTGTAACCGATGATGGTGGTAGCGACCTGACAGATTTTGGAGTAGTTTACAAGGTAAAAACAGAAGAGGATAATGCGGATCCCACTGAATATGATATCGTAAAGAACGCGTCATCAGGCTTTACATCCGAAGCCTTCACTGTAGAACTAACCAATCTAAAGGCAAATACCACTTATCTGATACGGTCTTATGCTAAAAACAAAACGGGTAAAACCGGATACAGTGCCGAAAGTATCGAAATTACTACAGATGCATTAAAAGTACCAACAGTTACCTGCAATCCGGTTGGTGATATTTCAGCCTATACAGCATTGGTTACTGCTCGCGCAGTGACACCGGATGCAGCCTATCCGATACTGAAACGTGGTTTCTGCTGGAGTGCCGAGAATCAGGTTCCTACCATAGACAACTTGAACGAGGAAGTTGCTCTGGGAGCGGCCGACTTCTCAAAACTGCTGGAAGGCTTGAATACCGATACAAAATATTATCTCCGGGCTTATGCCGAAAATGACAAAGGCATAGGATACAGTCCGGTAGTGGAATTTACTACACAAAAGCTACAGGTAGTAGGTTTTGAGACAGTACCACAAATCAGTAATATCACTGTATCATCAGCTGAAGTAACCGCTGTTATTACCGTACCCGAAGGTACGGAGATTCTGGAAAAAGGGATTTGTTATGACATCTTCTCCACCAAGCCGGGAGTAGATATGGAAGGCGGCCCCAAAAAGGATACGAGCAACGGAAATAACATCCACATAGCTATCAACGGACTACAGGAAGGTACCAACTACTATGTAACAGCCTATGCCCGAACAGTCGACGGCTATTTCTACAGTAATCCAACCTCATTCCATACCGTACAAACGCACGTTCCCACACTTGCTGTACCGGTTATAAATAACATTGGTGAAACAGTAGCTACCGTAAAAGTTGAAGTCACTACCGACGGAGGCAGAGATATAGAGGAAATCGGTTTCTGTTGGAGTAGTGAAGTGGCCGCACCTAACATAAACGATAACGATCATATCACTGAAACCGGTAAATTAGAAACATATACCGGACAAATCTCTAATCTGAAAAAGGGTGTAAAGTACTACGTACGGGCATATGCCAAAAATGTGAATGGTACGGCATACAGTCCTGTTACCGAGTTTACCACCCAACTAAATAGTGCACCGGAAGTGGAAGATCTGACAATGAGTATTATTAATGATGATAATGTTACTGTGCAGGCTACCATCACCAATACCGGAGGATTGAGTATCCTCAGAAAAGGTTTTGTATGGTCGGACTCCAGTAATGCTACTCCAACTCTGGAAAACTGTCTCAATAAAAAAGAGTTAGATACCGGTTCTGATGCTAGCGGACGCTTTGAAACCCAAATAACAGACCTAACTATGGCTACACCTTATTACATCTGTGCATACGCAGAGAATGAAAAAGGGATTACTTACAGTATTCCGGTCCGTTTCGTTACAATTGCTACCTACGCTCCTGCTGTAGGATATCCTTCGGCAGAGAATGTCACTGCAAATACAGCTGATATGTCAGCTGACATTTCAAATGACGGAGGAGCCGATGTCATTGAAGTAGGTTTCTGCTGGAGTGAAAACAATTCGGAACCGGTAATAGATGAAGCGAAAAAGAACTATACAAAAGCACAGGTAGCTACTAACTTCTCTACTAAGATTTCCGGATTAAAAGCAGCAACCTATTATTATGTAAGAGCTTATGCAAAAAACAAGAATGGTATCTCATACAGTAGTGGTTACAGTAGCTTTACAACGCTGACTACTACTCCCGGTCCGGATGATAACCCATTGCCCGAACCCCAATCTGCCCCAAAAGCACGAACGGTAAGAAAGTAAAACTCCTTTTTATATTCTCTCAAACATAAGGTGAGGCTCCCCCGGTATTTCTTTATAAATGCCGGGGGAGTTTGTTTATCGCTCCCTCTACTTCATTATTATCAAACAAAACAAATTCTATCTATTTCGAAGTAAAGGGTAAAGCATAGAGTGGAATATTTATCATCCAGGTTTCCTCCCGATAGTCGGACATGGAAAACCTTACTCCTCTGAGCTCCGGATGCCGGGAAACAAAGGATCGCAAGCTTTTTGCATGCAAATTCTCCTCTGCTTTCACTTCTATAGGCCAAATCTTATCATTCAACTGAAATACAAAATCCAACTCTCCGTCCGAACGTTCACTACTCCAGTAATAAACAGAAGATTCCGGGTTAACAATAAGTTGTTGCAATACATATTGCTCTGTAAACATCCCCTTGAACTCGGAAAAAACTTTATTCTCTATAAGCATGACAGCAGCAGGAGCCTCCACCAACGCACCCAATAAGCCACAATCTACCATATAAAGCTTAAATACCGACAGATCTTCGTATATCTTTAAAGGCAGAATGGCCTTCCTGATCCGATGTATTTTATAGATGAGTCCACAATCTACCAACCAACTAATAGCCTGTTCAAACTCACGGGCACGGGCACCCTCTCTTATCAACCCATATATAAACTTCTTATTCTCTTTGGCCAGTTGTGACGGGATAGAATTCCACACCATGCGGATACGTGGTACTTCAGATGCAGGGGCATGTTTCGAGAAATCTTGTTCATAAGCATTCAGAATCGCTTTTTGCAGCTCACGTACCCGACTCAGATCCCGTTCGTTTACATACGAAAGTACTACCTCCAGCATTCCACCCACATAATAGTATTGACGAAGCAGATTGATAAATTGCTCCTTAAACATACTGATTAACTGCCAGTCTCTGTTATCTAACAGTTTCAGCAGTTTGTCTTCTCCCAATGCTTGCAGAAATTCCCGGAAAGTCATCGGATACATATCAATAAAATCGACTTTGCCCACAGGGAAAGAAGTTCCTTGATGCAAAGCGATACCCAGCAATGAACCGGCGGCCATTAAATGATATTGAGGAGCATTTTCACAGAAGTATTTTAATACGGTGAGTCCCTTAGGGGCCTCTTGTATCTCATCAAAGATAATCAGTGTATCTTCGGCCTGAGGTTTTACCCACTTGCCTTGCTCCCGTAATAATCAAAGGTTTTCGATCCTCACGACGCTTCCAATTCTCTAATAATTTAAGGGCTTCTCTTCTCGTGATTACACTTTTTCGGACGAATTAGTGTATAAAATATACACTATTACGGATGAATTATGTATTTTTCTTCTTTATTCACTTAAACATTGGTACCGCAAACCACTTCTTAAACATCTTCGTTACAAGCACATACATCACAAATGCAGAGAAAAATCCCACAATGGCATCAATCAGATAATGAGCTTGAATGTAAACAGTGGCACAACAGAGTAAGATATAGAACGGCATCAAAACAGCAAACAGCCATTTACTCCCACGTCCTGCCATAATCATAAGAATCGTAGAAATACCTACATGCGAACTGGGAAAGGCTGCCGTAGGACGTTCTCCAACTTGCTGTGAACCCTCCACAAGATTATAAAAAAAGCCATGTTCATATCCCGGACCGGGCAGCAATTCCTGATGATGATTGAAATAATCACCGACAGCATAAAATGTACCATGCTCTGCATTCTCTAACCCGATGGCCGGGAAATAATATTGCGGGCCGGCAACCGGGATAAATATATAGATCAGATAATAAATAAAAAAGGAAGTAACCAATACAAAGGAGAGTTTCTCAAACAACTCAAATCTATAGATGAAATAGTACAAAGTCACCACCAGAATCATCGGATAATAGGCAAAATAACCCATATTAAAAGCCTCACTTATCCATTGATGCGGCAACAAATAGCAAAAGTGCAATGCAGGCTGGCAACCAAACATCCACTGTTCGGCAGAAGCAAAGATATGATCCAGGTTTGGGAAAAAGCGGTTGAACTCATACGTATCCGGATACCAATAAGAAAGCAGACTCATTTGAATGGCAATCCGCACAAAAGCAGAAAACTTACAAGGTGCCAATCTATAAAGATACATCAGTAAGAATGTCATTCCGGCAATCATAGCCCTGTCCAGCAACATGTGCCAGGGATGATCCATTCGCTGAAAAAGGAACAGAATCAATATAGAAGTCAACAAGTTGTATATCAGTGTTACCTTCTCAACAGCGAACAGTCCCTTACGGGTCTCCACACGTTTAAATAAATCTAGAGCCATCCTTCATTCTTATACCAGGCAATGGCTTCTTTCACTCCTTTTTCCAAGTCATATTCAGGAACATATCCCAGTTCTTCCATGGCCGGAGTAATATCACATTGCCAGTTTCTTTGTTTCATTATCTTATATTTATCCGAATTCAGCGTACTACTCTTTCCTGAGCGGGTAGCAATGAATTCGGCGAGCAAAGATACGACTTTAAGGAGAATTAACGGGCATTTCAATCGAATAACGAATGGATTTCCCAATTCTTTTTGTATCAGATCTGAAAAAGTACGACTTTTATAGACCTTTCCGTCGGCCAGAAAATAGGCTCTCCGGGATACCTGCTTCTCAATTCCGAGAAAAACAGCCTGAACAATATCTTTTACATATACAAATGTAAGATCCTGACGCTTGAAACCAACAGAAAAATCCATATGGTTGAGTATCGACTTAGCCATAAGAAAATAGTCCATCTCACGAGGACCGTATACCCCTGTAGGACGATAGAATACATAAGGAAATCCGGGGATACTTTGTATATACAACTCTGCTTTAAGTTTACTCAACCCATAAGCTGTATTTGGAGCCGGCAAATCACTGTCTTTTATCGGATTGTAATCCTTCTCGTGTATTGGTCCGAAAACACTCAGCGTACTGATATAAATAAACTGTTTGGGAACCATATTAAGTTGTATCAATGTATCAACAAAATATTTGGTTTGCAAATAATTGACGCGATCAAACTCCTTCTTATCTACACATTTAGTCAATCCGGCACAATGTATAATATAGTCAAACTTATTATACGTACCTTTATGACCGGATAACTGCGCTTTTAACTCATTGGGATGAGCAAAATCAAGTTCCAGAAAATGAATCTTCCGGTTAGACAGGTACTTCCTGCTACTGGTCGAACGAATTCCTGCCCACACAGCAAATTTACGTTTCAAAGCCTCCTCGACTATGAAACTACCAATAAATCCACTCGCTCCTGTAACTAAAATACTTGCCATAATCAATAATTATTCAATGTACCAATGTGCCAATTAATGAATGTACCCATACGCCAATGTACTTCAGCATGTTTTTTTAGCACAGCCAATTGGCATATTGGCAAATTATTTAATCGGTTCTACATGTATACCCACATGCGTTCCTTCTCCAAACATTTCCTTCAATTTTCGCTCAATTCCCGTAGCAGTACGATGAGCTTCTTCCAATGAGATTTTTCCATCCATACGTACATGTAGCTCAATGGCGTACTGATTTCCTATTCTACGGGTTCTTAAATGATGTGGCTGACTCACTCCGGGAAATGAAAGTGCAGCCTGCTCTATTTCATGCTCTACCTCATCAGGCAATGACTTTTCTAAAAGTTCATCTACACAAGGTATCAGCAACTGAATCGCTACTTTCATTATAAAAATACTGACCACTACAGCAGCTATCGGGTCAAGCACTCTCCATTTGTCGCCAAGTAAGATAGCCCCGCCAATACCAACAGCCGTTCCGATAGAAGAAAGAGCATCACTCCGATGATGCCATGCATTAGCTATCACCGCCTGCGAATTCAGTTTTCGTCCTTTTATGACGGTATATTGATACAATATTTCTTTCAGTACAATCGAAACCAACGCTGCTATCAATGCCAGCATTCCCGGCTCTCCAAGCTGTTCTCCATGAAAAAAATCATAGATAGAAGAAGCACCGTTCCAAAGGATACCAAAGCCGACACACAAAAGTAATATCCCGATAATAGCAGTAGCCAGCGTTTCATATTTTCCATGTCCGTAGTCATGATCCTTATCTTCCGGCTTGTTAGAAATACGCACAAAGATAATCACAATAATATCAGTAACAAAATCGGATAAAGAATGGACCGCATCAGCCAGCATAGCAGCACTATGTCCTGCTATTCCGGCAACGAACTTAAAAACAAGGAGTAAGAAGTTTACCACACTTCCCACAACAGTCACTTTATAAATTTCTTTTTCCCGGGAAGGAGTTTTAGATTCCATTTTGTTATAATATAAATCAACTATTGGGCAAATGTACATGAAATTCTTGAATTATTGATATTTAATCATTTACTTTGTAGTTAATAACAATAGAAATAAGTTACGTCTCATGAGTAACAGGCCTCACCTGCATTCGCTTCAAAATCCGTAACTTATTAGCTCGTAACTTATAATAATAAAAACATCATGGCGAAAAAGAAAGAAAAAAAAGCCGGTAAACGAATGAAGAAAAAAGAACTGGCAACCGTATTAATGGATTTCTTCCACACCAGACAGGAAGAAATCATCAGCCTTAAATATCTTTTCGCGGAACTACACCTCACCACACATCCCCTGAAAATGCTGTGCATGGATATTCTCGCGGATATGCTGACTGACGACTATATAACGGAAGTTGATAAAAATAAATACAAGCTCAACAACCACGGTATCGAGATGACAGGAACTTTCCAGCGTAAAAGCAACGGAAAGAACTCATTCATCCCCGAAGGCGGAGGCGACCCGATATTCGTGGCCGAACGTAACTCTGCCCATGCAATGAACAATGACAAAGTAAAAATAGCATTCTTTGCCAAACGCAAGAACCATGACGCCGAAGGGGAAGTTATTGAAATACTGGAGCGTGCCAACGACACATTTGTGGGTACGCTACAGGTGGAAAAGTCTTATGCTTTCCTGGTAACAGAAAACCGGACGCTGGCAAATGATATCTTCATCCCAAGAGATAAACTGAAAGGTGGAAAAACCGGAGACAAGGCTGTTGTGAAAGTAATCGAGTGGCCGGACAAAGCTAAAAATCCAATCGGACAGGTACTTGATATCCTGGGTAAAGCCGGAGACAATACCACTGAGATGCACGCTATCCTGGCAGAATTTGGTTTACCCTATGTCTATCCTCAGGCAGTAGAAAAGGCTGCTGATAAGATTCCGGCTGAAATCTCTGAAGAAGAGATAGCCAAACGGGAAGACTTTCGTAAGGTCACTACTTTCACCATCGACCCAAAGGATGCCAAAGACTTTGACGATGCACTCTCTATCCGTAAACTAAAAGACAACTTATGGGAAGTAGGAGTACATATAGCAGACGTAACACACTACGTAAAAGAAGGAGGTATCATTGACAAAGAAGCCGAGAAACGTGCTACCTCTGTCTATCTGGTAGACCGTACTATCCCGATGCTGCCCGAACGTCTGTGTAATTTCCTTTGTTCACTACGCCCTCACGAAGAAAAGCTCGCTTTCTCCGTTATTTTTGATATCACCGAGAAAGGAGAGGTAAAGAACTCACGTATCGTACATACAATCATTTACTCCGATCGCCGCTTCACTTACGAAGAAGCACAGCAAATTATCGAAACCCAGGAGGGAGATTTTAAAGAGGAGGTTTTGATGATGGATACAATTGCCAAAGCGTTACGCGAAAGACGCTTTGCTGCCGGAGCTATTAACTTTGACCGTTACGAAGTGAAATTCGAGATAGACGAGAAAGGCAAACCGGTCAGTGTTTATTTCAAAGAATCCAAAGATGCCAACAAACTCGTAGAAGAGTTTATGCTACTTGCCAACAGAACCGTAGCTGAGAAGATAGGACGCGTACCCAAAGGTAAGAAAGCTAAAGTATTGCCTTATCGTATCCATGATCTGCCCGATCCGGAGAAACTGGATAATCTTTCGCAATTCATCGCCCGCTTCGGATATAAGTTACGTACCAGTGGCACAAAGACAGACATATCAAAGTCTATCAACCACCTGCTGGACGACATTCAGGGAAAGAAAGAAGAAAATCTGATTGAAACAGTTTCTATCCGCGCCATGCAAAAAGCGCGTTATTCAACACACAACATCGGACATTATGGATTGGCATTCGATTACTATACACACTTCACATCCCCCATTCGTCGTTTCCCGGATATGATGGTACATCGCTTGGTCACCAAATATCTGGACGGAGGAAGAAGTGTTTCGGAAAGTAAATACGAAGATCTCTGCGATCATAGTTCTAACATGGAGCAGATTGCGGCAAATGCCGAACGTGCTTCTATCAAATACAAACAAGTAGAATTTATGAGCGAACGGTTGGGCCAAACATATGATGGAGTTATTTCCGGTGTTACAGAATGGGGACTCTATGTGGAGCTTAACGAAAATAAGTGTGAAGGTATGATACCTATGCGTGATTTGGACGATGACTACTACGAGTTCGACGAAAAGAACTATTGTCTGCGCGGACGCCGTAAAAATAAGACATTCAGCTTGGGCGATGCAATCACCATTAAAGTAGCCCGTGCCAATCTGGAGAAAAAACAACTCGACTTTGTATTAATGTAATAAAGAAGGTGGTAAAGTTATAAGGTGGTAAAATTATAACTTTACCACCTTATAACCCTATCACATTATAACTTTATACGTATGAAAACAGTCATCATAGAAGACAAACAACGGGTAGAAGAAATCATCTCCCGTTGCGATATCTGCTTTGTCGGTATTACCGATCAGGAAGGAAATCCGTATGTAATACCCATGAACTTTGGTTATCAGGAAGGGGTGATTTATCTGCATTCCGGACCAACAGGAAGCAGCATTGATATGCTGGAACGTAACAATAACGTATGTATCACTTTCAGCACAGACCATGAGCTGGTATTTCAGCATCCCAAAGTAGCCTGTAGTTACCGAATGAGAGCTAAAAGTGTGATCTGCCGTGGAAAAGTAGGTTTCATTGAAGATATGGACAGCAAACGCGAAGCACTGAATATCATCATGAAACATTATAGCAGTCGGGAATTTGTTTATTCAGATCCGGCTGTAAGAAATGTAAAAATCTGGGAGATTCCTATTAGTAGTGTAACGGCAAAAGAATATGCGGCACCACATAAGAGTTGAAAATTGAAAGTTGAAAGTTGAAAATTAGCTGCGCTGTCATTCTGCATAGTAATTTTCAACTTTCAACTTTCAATTTTCAACTCTATAAAGGGTATTCCTCAAAAGCATACAAGATCGTAGACAGGTAGCGCTCTCCCGTATCGGGTAACAACGCTACTATTGTCTTACCCTTATTTTCCGGAAGTTCTGCCAGCTTTGTAGCCGCATATACGGCAGCTCCTGAAGAGATTCCAACCAGTAAGCCTTCTTTCGTTGCCAACTCACGGCTGGTACGGATGGCATCATCATTCTGCACCTGCACAATCTCATCCACTACCGAAGCATCATAGATCTTAGGAATAAATCCGGCCCCGATGCCCTGTATCTTATGAGGTCCGGGCTTACCACCGGACAGAACCGGAGAATCGGCAGGCTCTACAGCCACTACCTTTATTTGAGGATTGTAATCCTTTAATGCTCTCCCCACACCGCTTATTGTACCACCTGTACCAACACCTGCCACAAATATCTCTACACGTCCGTCTGTATCATGCCATATCTCCTGTCCGGTAGTCCGCACATGGACAGCAGGATTAGCAGGATTCTCAAATTGCTGCAGGATCACTGCACCGGGAGTGTTCGCTTTCAACTCTTCTGCCTTCGCTATGGCACCTTTCATTCCGTCAGCGCCGGGAGTCAGTACCAGTTCGGCTCCCAAAGCCTTCAGTAAGTTCCTCCGCTCTACACTCATTGTATCGGGCATTGTCAGAATCAGTTTATATCCTTTTGAGGCGGAAACAAAGGCCAGTCCCACACCTGTATTACCACTGGTCGGTTCAATAATCGTAGCACCCGGTTTCAAGATTCCTTTTGATTCAGCATCTTCAATCATAGCCAAAGCGATGCGGTCTTTCACGCTCCCTGCCGGATTAAAATACTCCAATTTTACCACCACACGGGCTTTTAGTCCTTTACTTGCATTGTAGTTACTCAGTTCCAGCAACGGAGTGTTGCCTACGAGGTCTGTCAGTCTTTTTGCTATCTTTCCCATATCTTTTAATGTATTAATTATCTGTTTTTTATTATACGACAAAGATAGAGGAGTTTTGGTTCGCCGGAAATACCACACTTGTGGTAAATTCGTACTATGAATGAGGGATAAATGTCATAAATGACCGTTACAACTTTACCACACTCACCTTCCAGGCATACAGCATCACCACTATAAAGGAAAGTAAAGGTACGATAAAGGAAAGAGACATGGTAGTCTGATCTGCCACATACCCCATCATCAATGGCCCTACCGCTCCGCCAACAGGTGACATCATCAGATAAGAAGAAGCACGTTTGGTGTGCTTACCCAGTCCCCGCAAAGAAAGAGCAAAAATAGTGGGGAACATGATAGCCTCAAATGCATATCCCAAGAAAAGTGCTACAAGAGATACAATCCCCACATTCAGTACAATCAGTAAAGAGGTAATCACCGTACACACCGCACAAAATAACAGCACTTTCTCTGCACGGATACGTTGCATAATCCAGCTACCGGCAAAACGTCCGCACATGAACAACCCCAAACCTCCAAAAGAAAGTACTATAGAAGCATCACGGGCACTCATCCAGCCATCGTCAACCACGTAGTTTATAAAGAAGCTATTAATAGAAATCTCCGCTATCTCATAACAGAACAGGGCAGCAATACCAAAAATAAAAAGTTTGTGTGACCACAGGCCTTTTGCTTTACCTTCTCTATCAGCCTCTTCTTCATGAACAATCTCCGGCAGTCTGATCTTAGAGAAAACCATAGCAACTGCCAACACTACAATCCCCATTAACGTATAAGGCAAAGATATTGCAGCCTCCCCTTCTTCAGAGAAAAGTAATAATCCACCTATCAATGGTCCGCAAATACATCCCAATCCATTGAATGACTGAGCTAAATTCAAGCGGCTGGCAGCAGTCTCTTTATCCCCCAACTCCGTCATATAAGGATTGGCAGCAGTTTCCAAAAATACCAGTCCACAGGCTATGACAAACAATGAGAACAGGAAGAAATTGAACGACATCCAGTACTCTCCAGGAATAAAAAGTAAAGATCCCAATCCATAAAGTAGTAACCCTAACACTACTCCACGACGATAACCGTACTTATTGATAAACAATCCGGCAGGAATAGCCATAACAAAATATCCCAGATAGAACATAACCTGTACCCATGCAGAATGGGCACGGCTGATGACCAGTACATCCTGAAAATGTTTGTTCAGCACATCAAGAATGGCATGGGCAAATCCCCATAAGAAGAATAAAGAGGTAACCAGAATGAAGGGAACACGATATTCCCTCTTTACCAATGCATATCTTTGCTTTTGCATAATTTCAATCTAAATAGACATGCAAAGATAAACAAAAAATAAAAATCAATCTTATTCACTTGTCTCTGTCTTGGGATACTTAGTATTATTTATAAATCAAACCTAGTTCAATAATACGTTACTTAATTTAATGGAGTAAACATCACTTCAATAGCCAAACCTCTTTTACCTTCTAATTCAATAGCCAATTTTCTAAAGCCTTTATTCTCAGAGTTCTTTGTCAAAGGGAAACTGTCTGTCAACAAATAAGTTGCAGGTAGAGTTTGGAAAGAAGCATCCAAGGGAGAAACGATCTCAACCTTCATCTTTTTATCTGCCATGGTAAGAATAGCAATATGTCCTCTTTCCTGTAACTCTATATCAGCTTTCGTATGCATAAACCACCACACAGAAGAATTAGGATCACGACATTCCAATAAATCTTTTACAACCATGTATTTTCGCTTCCTGTCCATGCCTATTGTCCGGTTATATGAAATCAAATCCCGTTCATAACAATCGGTTAAGTCAAATGTATAACAGCTTTTTTCCTTTTTGCTTTCTGACGATTTCATAATCGCAATACCATTCTCCTTTTGTTCCGGTCGTATAGTAGGGTTTACAACTATACAATTTTTACCTTCCGTTCGTAGTCGATAAAAATGCCAACGTCCCGGTTCCTTTTGTTCATTTATAGAATCTAAATAATCAGGATAAGTTTTCTGACTAAAATACCCAGGATAAGTATAATTATCACTTCCGAGATTACCATAAGCAAACACCTCCCCTAACGCTTGAATATAAAAAGAACCCGCATCAAGATGTCCATGATTGGCATTGTTTGCACCACCGTGTATGGCAATGTACATAGCATCTGACGAATCCCAATTTTCGCGGATAGAGTATAATTCTATACCTCGAATAGCATTATCAAGCGGGATGGCTGTAGTTTTCGCTTTTGCGATAAATTCAGGATCATAAAAATAAATATCCTGCCATTGACAACGACCGTTTTTCATGCATAATTCTAAATGTTGTTTTGCTAACGCCGGATCGTTATAATATCGGGCAAACCATAAAAAAGAAGCGTCACGTGAATAGCGTAGAGGATCATCTCCGATATTTAGACTTGTTACAGGTCCCGACATTAAGAATGGAAACCAACCGGTTTTGCGCAGTCCTGCAATATCAGTCAAACCATTTGTTGTACCCAATGTATTAGTCATTGCTTCAAAACCTAAATTTGTATACATTAAACCGTATGACCAGTACATCAATCCTTCTTCACTTTGTCCGTCGGGCTCAAATTCCACGAGGTAATGGGGCAAACAGTTCATTGCTGCTGCTATGACCTGTGATAAAAAATCAGGATTTTCTTCGTACATAGCCAGTGCTGCTACTATAAGCCCACTATTACAAATTCCATTCCAGTTATTATTTGCTAAATACCATTTCCATACACTTTTTCCTCCGTCAATTTGATATTTCCCAATGTTCAATGCGTGTTTTAGTACCCCTTCTTCTAGTATTTTTCTTTGATCAGGAGTCATATAATTATAAAGTCCGTCATAAACGAATGCAAAATTAAAAGCTCCAATTCCCGTATCAAGAAAATGACGATCGGCTCCCCAGTCAGGATATTTGCAGAATATAGCAAGTTGTTGATAGCATCGATCGGCATATTTGGTTTCACCCGTCATGTGATACATAAAAATTAGATGAGGGGCTTGAGTTGCAAATTTATGTATAGAAGGTATGCGAAGTCCTGCATCATCCAAATAATAATCTAATAATTGCTCTTTTAAAATCTGATCAGCTTCTTTATGTGCATTTTCCGCATACATTACTACAAATGGATCATTTTGTGCATATAATTGTTTGATCCGATCAATAGTCTGTTGATTATAAAAAAGTCTTGGATGTACACCTTGTAATTCTTTACGGAATTTATTTTGCACTTCATTGGCTGTATTTTGTTTGAATGTCAATTCTTTGTTCCCATATTGGGTGGAAAATTTTAATTGTGCCTGAAGTAAATAGGGTATTAGAAGAAGTAAAGTAAGAAAGTAATATCTCATAATATTTTTTATTAACAATGAATAATAGTAGTATAAAAGAGGCCAACAATAAATGATTAGTCTCTTTTATATTACGTTAAGTTATTCCCATCCAGAATTCTGAATCAGTATTCCCTTGCTTTTGGCTATCTCATTATAGGGTATAGGATAAAGATACATTTTCTCCTGGAATATTCTGTTTTCTACTTTAAAACGTTCGTATGTTGTTACACCTCCGTTAGTTGAGATCAGTATTCCCATTAATGGTTTATTTTCTGTGACATTCGCGATTTTCCAACGGCGTACATCAAAGAAGCGCTGATCTTCAAAAGCCATTTCTACTTGACGTTCACGTTGAATATTAATACGCATATTTTCTTTGTCAAGACCAGATTGAATAGGAGGCATTCCGACTCTATCACGAACTAAATTAATCGCTTCACGGGCAGATAAAGTTAGGTTAGTTGTACCAATTACTTTAGCGTCGGGTCCGATCGATTCATTTACTGCTTCAGCATAATTTAATAGCACTTCTGCATAGCGCATCAATACCCATGATTTAGCTCTTGATTCTGATTTGGATAAATCGAAATTTTCAACCAGTAGTTTTCTCAAGTAGTAACCTGTAGTGGTAGCTCCATACTTTACTCCAATGCCATCGGCTCCCCCCATATAAGACTGTACTTGACGTGCACTGCCATCAATATTTTTTCCTAAAGTCGAACCATTAATAGCAATAATCATATTAAGGCGAGGATCTCTTTCTTCATATGGATTATCTGTATTCTTTAATTTGGAAGGATCAAATACAGTACCGTTACTGTACTCAAAAGCATCTAATAGATTTTGTGAAGGACATATACAAGCACCTCCTCCATTGGCCATCCCTACAGGATAATTAGCCTTTTCGAACGTGCTTCCTGCCTTTTCGAAAGGACGGGTCATTATGATTCCAGTATTTTTCCCAGCAAAAGGAACAATTGCATCATTATTGGCCTGAGCTTGGAAAAGTCCGTTATAATTAGAATATAAATAACGGACATGCTGACAATTTTTATCCGTAAGAAAATCATAACCTGCTAATGCAGCCTTTTCCCATTTACCGATATCTTCAGTTGGGTTATGCAACGGACTGGCCGCATAAAGCAAAGCCTTTAGTTTTAAGAATTTTGCTACTGGTTTCTCCAGGCGACCTAAATTGGTATTGTCTTTGCCTTTGCCTCCTTCACCATCCTGCCACTGATAATTTGCCCAATAGTTTGTTAAGTCTTTATAAACTACATCACATTCATCAGTAATAAAATTGACGCATTCATCAAAAGAGTTACGTGGTAAATCCAAATCATCTTCAAGTGTAAGAGAATGCTTTACCAATGGGACTCCACCATAACGTTTGATGAGTTCAAAATAAAAATAAGCTCTTAATAATCTGACTTCCGCTCTCAATTTTTTAAAATCATCACAGTTCTTTAAATAAATATCCTTATTGCTTGCAATTAAAGTATCTTCATATAAAATGTGTTTGTATTCCTCTGTCTTTTCGAGAAATAAATTAGCGTGACGGATACCTTTGTAATAATGTGCAAATACATCATCAGGATTGGAAAATTGGTTCCAGGCACCGGTATTAAATTTTTGTACGTTTGATTGTTTGGCAAAATCTGCTTCATCACAGGCTGCGGCTAAGGAGGCACCTCCATCTAACCCATTATATGGTCGTAAATAATTATATGCTCCTAATCCCCAAGCTTTCAAATTATTGAAACCGGAATGAAGGAACATTTCTTCATCGTAGTTATCATTAATTTTTTGGTCAAGGAAGTCATTACAACTCATGAATGTGAGAGTAGCAACGATCCCTAAAAATATATTTGTTATTCTTTTCATAATTTGTAATATTAGAAATTAGAATTGGACTGAAAATCCCATATTATAACTTTTCATTACTGGATATTTAAACATATCCATTACTTCCGGATCTACATTTAGTTCGGATATTTTGTCCCAAGTGAATGGATTTATTACGCTGACAAATACTCTGATTTTCTCTATTTTTATTTGTCGGGTGGCATTTACTGGTATGGTATATCCTAGTTCAATATTTTTCAGACGCAAATAGGAACCTGATCTTTGCCATAGAGTAGAAGGACGGTAATTGTTATTATTCTCTTCGGTTGTTAATCTTGGGAATAGAGCAGCATCTCCTTTTTCGGGAATCCAATAATTGTCTTTTACCCATTGAGTTGGTTTTACACCACCATTAAGGAAAGGAATTATTAAATTGTTATCCAACAGAGATACAGAACGATTACCTGCTCCTTGAAAAGATATAGCCAAATCGAAACCTTTGAAACCAATACCTGCATCAAATCCATAATATATTTCAGGGTAGGATGTATGCCCAACAGGAATACGGTCATTATCATCAATAAAACCATCATTGTTTTGATCTTTGTACTTGATATCACCTGGTTGAACATTACCGAACATTTGTTTGGGGCTGTCTACAATATCTTGCTCATCTTTAAAGAAGCCGATAGCTTCTAAAATATATGGTTGATTGATAGGCCTTCCTTTGGCATATAAATATTCTTCATTGGCAGGGCAGTGATTTTCTTTGATATCTATTATTTTATTTTTTACATAAGAAAAACGTCCACCCAGATAATAAGAGAAGTCTCCTACCCTATCATTCCAGAATGCTTCAATTTCTATACCTTGATTTTGCGTTTTCCCTTCATTCATATTATTAATGTCAGCCCCTAATAATGCCGAGATATAGTTATTAGGTTGTACATAAATGTCATTTCTTTTTTCGAAAAAATATTCAGCAGACAGACTTAAACGATTAAATAATGTCATTTCTGTACCAACATCATATTTTAGTGCTTTTTCCCATGTCACGAAAGGATTGGCAAGTATACCTTCTTTATATAATCCGGGACTTTGATCCAGATTCTCTCCGAATAGATAATTCCCTCCACTTACATAATTCTGTTGATAGATAAATCGTCCTACGGAACCTGTACGGTCATTTCCTACAAGTCCTATGGAAGATTTTAATTTAAAGAATGTCAAAATGGTATTATGTCTCATAAATTCTTCATTTGAGATTATCCAACCAGCGGAAAAAGCGGGGAATACTCCAAAACGATGATTAACAGGGAAGTTTTCAGAACCGGAATAAGATATGGCAAAACCTCCGAAATAACGATTATTGTAACTATAGTTCGCTCTTCCTAAGATATTCTGTTTAGCATAAGGCATTTGATTCCCGGCGGCTTTGTATAATTCCTGAAAGTAGTTTAACGAAATATCTATTTGATGTTTATTAAAATAATGGCTATAGTTGGCTCCTGCCATAATTGTTGTCCGATTCCATTGTGTTCCTGAATTTTGTGAATGTGAGAAGCTTCCTTCACTTCCCCGGGCTGTAACATCATATGGCATCTCATTTTCAGGTGTTATACCCGGAATAATTTTATCAGGACGGGGAGTTAACTCTTCATATGCTAATCCGCGTACTTTATCGAAAGTCATATAATAGTTATTGCTAAAGCCTATTTGTCCATAAATAGATAATCCCGGTGTAAGAGATTCTAAATTGGCTATCATTTTAACACTGGTATCAATTGTTCTTTCATTGATTGATTTATATCCTTTTTGCTGTATGGCAGCTACTGGATTTTCTGCATATTTTTCAACACCGCCCCATGCCCCGGATGGAGTATGTACTGCATATGGTAGAAATACCCCCATTGTCTTCCAAATTGTATTTTCATCAGCATTCGGGAAGATTTTATCTTCAATTACTCCTCTGAATTTTACTTCCGAACTTAGCCACTTTGTTAGTTGTAAATCAATATTCGTCCGTATATTATATCGCTTTAAATCATAATTAGAATTTGTAGTCCCATTTGTATGCGCGTATAATCCTTGTGTATCCATGAAACCTAATGCAGCATAATATTTAGCAAAATTGTTTCCTCCCGAAAACGTTAAAGCGTAATTATGAACAAAAGCAGACTTTTTTAATACTTCGTCATACCAATTGACATCCGGATATAAATAAGGATATTTTTGGCTTTTGAAATAATCTACAATTTGTTGGTTTTTAAAATATCCGTTCGAGATATCTTTTCCATCACTTTTCATTGCTTCATTATAAAGTTCTGCATAATCGCCATTTCCTAATAATTCCGGTAGTTGAATAGCTTGTTGCCATCCGAAACGGGTTGATAAACTGATTTTTACTTTTTCATTGTTTATTCCTCGTTTTGTTGTGATCAACAATACCCCATTAGCACCTCGTTGCCCATATAAAACAAGAGAGGCTGCATCTTTTAAAAGAGTTACAGATTCTATTTCGTCAACGAGCAAATTCGACCACTTTGTTTCTACTCCATCTACCAGTATCAGGATTCCATTATCCTGAAATGTTTGTCTGCCACGTATCATTAAATCAGGGGCATCGGTATTTCCTTGTGAGCCTCCTTTCTGAACGACATGTAGACCTGCTAATTTTCCTGATAAAGCATATCCTAAATTAGGGCTATACATTGGTTTCAGCTCCTCTCCACTGACTGATGTGGCAGAATGTGTTGAGTGTTGTCTTGAGATTTCCCCTCGGTAGGGTTCCATGACTTTATGTTCTAAGAAGTTCTTTTCTGCGAACTGTGTTTTAATCGTATCTACGTTTTCCGCCTTCTGAGCTAATAGAGTCACAGGCAAACATAGAACAAATAAAAAAATTATATAGTTACATATAGTTTTCATTGAGCATTCTTGAATTTAGTATTTAACATCCATTTATAACTCCCAACCGGGATTTTGCACAATAATTCCTTTGTTAACTTCATCTTGAGGGAAAGGATATAGATACATTTTATCTTCCCAAATTCTATTTTCAAAAGGTTCAATGGCGTAGTACAGCCAGCTGTCATTATCTTTCTTTTGCTGAGCCGTCCAGCTTTCTTGCGGAACTTTATATTTATTATATGCTTTTTCCTTTAAGCTGAATGTATAAAATTCACCTTTCATAATCCCCTCTTCTCCGGCAATTAACCAACGTCGAACATCGAAGAAGCGATGCTCTTCTGCATATAGCTCGACTGCTCTTTCACGGCGAATTTCCTTTTTCATATCTTCATAACCTAAGTCATTTTTTATTTTAGGAAGCCCACCGCGTACTCTTACTTCATTGAGTGCATTTAGCATTTCGGTGATATTTCGGTCAGTGGTACTTTCGTTCAATGCTTCGGCATAGTTTAGATACATTTCACTCAATCGGAAAATGGGCCAGTTTATATCAAGTGTGGCATTGGTACCATTAACTTGATTTATAAATTTTTTAAAATGTAGACCATTGGGTACACCAGGACCTAAGATTGGCCCTGAACCGGAAACTCCCGGTGTAAGGTTACCTGCTCTATCCATTTTTTGATAGACAAAATAAGCAGTATCTGCACCCCGGCTGGCATCCATCAATCCGGTTTCCGTATATTTTGATCCAGGCCACCAAATGGAAGCCTGCAGACGAGGTTCCATTTTTTTCATTATTTCTTTAAATTCAATAAAACTACCTTCTTGCGGAAGTTCTACATCATTCCCTTCCAGATCTCTGAACTGTTTAAGAAAATTCATAGGCATGGCATGTGAGGTATTCCCCCATGTGTAATAAATTGGACAACAGAAACGTACCAAATTCCACCACTTTTCGTTGAAATATGGCGAATAATATGAATGAGAGCGATCGAAATAGATAGTTTCTTTATTCCTTGGATCAAGTGGTTTGCATGATGCATAATTATAGCTTTCTATTTTACCCAGTCCTCCATCATCCAGTAATTCATAATTGTTTGCTTTTGCCCAGTCTAAAACTTGTCGACCGGCTGTAGCGGCTTTATCCCACAATGTAGGATCTTTCTTTCTATAACATATTAACGAATCTCTTTCGTCACCGTATGATAGGTACGGTTTATCCGTGTTGAACAATGGACTGGCAGCATATAATAAGGTTTTTGACTTCAGTGCTAATGCCACTCCTTTATGAACACGTCCGTATTCTGATGTTCCCCAGAAATCATCTTTTAAAAACGGGTATGCTTCTTCACAGCTTCGCACAATAAAATTGACTACTCTCTCCACACTTTGACGGGTTCCGGAGGGAACTACTATGGCCTTGTTAACTCCGTTTACACTTTCTATCTTCACAGTTGGGGCTTGGTCCATAATAGGAATTCCTCCAAAACGTTTGAAAGCTTCAAAATGCATCAATGCCCGTAGCACTTTGGCCTCTGCTCTGACTTGCTCACGTAGCTCTATTGTCCAATTATAAGAACCACTCGCACCTAATGGCACATTATCGACATTATCTATGAAAATAGATGCATTTCGCATACCCTGAATAGCACGTGTAAGGTTAAACTCTTCTTGGTTCTGAGGTCCCCATGTACCTACGTTGAATTGATGAGAACGATGTGAGTCTCCATATTGGTCTCCTTCATCACAGGCTCCTATTAATAAGCCATCTACACATCCTGCATCGGAAAATCCGCTACCCCCTTCTCCTGTAATAAATCCATCTACTATGCAAGTGGCATACACATTGAATAAGGCTTCCATAGCCCTGTCCGGATCAGAAAAGACGTATTCTTTATTGATTACGCTACCTTCCGGTTGTTCCAAAAAATCCGAACATGAACTGAATGATAGTGAACCGACTATTAAAAAAGCCGTAATCACTTTATATTTTGATTTATTCATACCAATCTTTAAATTATATATCATCAAAACTGAATATTAATTCCCATATTGAAAACTCGCATCATCGGATAAGCATTTCCGTTACTATCAGCTATTTCAGGATCAAAATAAGACATCTTTGTCCAAGTACACAGGTTCTGCCCATTGACATATAATCTCAGATTTTGAACCGGTGATTTTTCTCTAAATTTAAAAAGATAAGCTACTTCCACATTTTTCAGACGCAGATAAGAAGCATCCTCCTGCCACATGGTAGAGTATTGGTAATTGTGTTTTGTTCCTTCCGGTGATTCACTCAATCTGGGAAGAGAAATTGGTAATCCTTGTTCATATCTTTCTTGTGTCCAGCTTTCTTTTGCTGTTTCGAAAGCCGCTTTTGTTCCTGCTACAAAGGGCCATGCTGCAGTTCCCGACAAATATGTTGATACATGGCCTGCTCCCTGAAATAGTGCGGATATAGAAAAGTTTTTCCATTGAAATCCAAGAGAAATACCATATACAATTTCCGGGACATTTGGATAACCAATATTGACTTTATCATTTTCATCAATGAAATTGTCGCCTGTAATATCTTTATACTTTATATCACCCGGACGTAATCCGTTACCTTCCCATTTTGATCTGGGCCTGTCTGGATCATTGACTTCTTCCCACGTATTATAAAAGCCTTCGGCAATCAAGCCTTTGGGCTGTCCTATACGGGATCCGGTTTCATACAATCCGGGGTATTTTTTAGGAGCTTCGTCTTTATAAATGATTTTATTTCTTGCAAAAGAATAATTTCCGTTTACCCAATAAGTAAGTCCTATACTATTTATTTCATCTTTATAACCAAATTCAAATTCGTAACCTTTATTCTCTGTTCTTCCTACATTGTAGGGAGGTACAATTGAAGGGTCACCAAACCAGAGAGGTAAATTAAGAGAATAAAGAATATTAGAGCGCTTTTCTATGAAATAGTCGGCACTGAAATTTAAACGGTCTTTGAAAAATCTTAAATCCAATCCCAAATTCGTTTTTTTGGCTTTTTCCCATGTTACATAAGGGTTACCTAATTTGGATTCTTTATATCCGCTATATTTTGTTTGACCTGTTCCGAAATAGTAGCCAGGACTGGATACTCGTATATAAGCATCAGGCAAAAATAAAAAACGCTCTCCACCAATACGATCATTACCAACTAATCCATATGAAGCACGTATCTTACCGAAACTTAAAATATCGTTTTTTGGAAAGTAAACATCTTCTGTAAATGCGTAGCCAACGGAAAAAGATGGGAAAAAACCAAATTGTTTTCCTTTGGCAAAATTTTCGGAACCGTTATAACCGGCATTAATTTCGGCCATATACCGATATTTATAGTTATAAGTTGCACGTGCTACTAAACCCAGATAATTGTAGGGTAATTCATTCTTACCATTATAAGTTCTTTCAGCAGTACCGAGGAACAGGGCACTCACGTTATGCCCATCAAAATTGTTATTGTATTCCAAAGCCACTTCACCATAAATGCGACGATTTTTATCATAATAATCTGATGAAGTTTTTACCGGACCCTCGTATTGATTAGGTATAATAATAGCTACAGGTTCTTCTACAGAGGAATTTGGGTCTAACTTAATATCATACATTGGAATCTGTTTGCTACGGGAAACTTTTTGATAGTAATAGTTGTCATAAGCAACTTTCCCTCGTACAGCTAATCCCTTAATGAGCTTGTCAAGCTTATATCGAGCTGCTATATCAATGTTTGCTCTGGCTGTAAAATTTTCATTAAATCCCTTACTGAGCATTTCATAAAGAGGAGGATTTGATATTTGCCATTTTTCAAGCCCCTGGACATTTCGTATCATTTTACCATCAAAAGTGACTGGAGACATAACAGGATTTGCTGAAAAAATAGTTCCCATAATAGTTTTTGCATCTGAGCCAGCGTAGTTAGATTCTGTCATTTGTACCCCGGACTTAACGGAAATCGTAAAATCATTGGTAATGTTAAAATCCAAATTAGCACGTACGTTGTAGCGATTGTATTTGGGATTAGCACTGAAATCTTTGAAGAAACTTCCCATTTCATAAATACCCTGCTGATTATAATATCCCAATGATACATAATATTTAGTCCGTTTGTTCCCTCCTTGTACCGAAAGATTATGCTGATGTTGTATTGATACATTTTTCAGCATATAATCCATCCAGTTGATATCTGGATGAAAAATAGGATCATCACCATTTTTATATCGTTCGAGATCGTAATCAGAAAATGGATAATTTACCTGTTCAGGATCCGTACTGTCCTGGTATGCAGCTTCATTGCGTAAACTTGCCCATTCATATGCATTTAATAGTTTAGGCATCCGTATTGGATTTTGTAAGGCAACATTGCTGGTCAATGATATCTTTGGACGCCCCTCCTGTCCTGTTTTAGTAGTGACAATGATAACACCATTAGCTCCGCGAACACCAAACACTGCAGTAGACGATGCGTCTTTCATCACGTTTATAGACTCAATTTCATTGGGGTCTAATCCTGATAAAGAACGTTCTACACCATCCACTAAGATTAATGGTTTGGCATTACCATCAGCAAATGTTGCTATACCCCGGACATAAATTTCCGCATCGTCACGTCCTGGCTCACCCGAACGTTGAACTGTTGTAATACCTGTGGTGCGCCCCGCTAAAGCATTTCCCGCATTAGCGACAGGGGCTTTTAATATTTCTTCGTTTTTAACCGATCCTAATGCTCCTGTCACTGATATTTTAGCTTGAGAACCATAGCCGACCACTACAACCTCATCAAGCTGTTGGGAGTCCTCCTCCATAACTATAAATATAGGAGTATTTTTTTCAACAATTATTTCTTGAGTTTTATATCCTAAATAGGTAAATACTAATATAGTTCTTTTTTTAGGTGTAACAATTGAAAAATTACCATCCAAGTCTGTAATACCTCCTGTAGAGGTACCTTTAATCAGTACAGATACACCGATTATAGGCTCACCTGTGGCATCTTTTACGGTACCTGTAACTGTCATTGTCTCTTTTTGCTGTACAATCATATTATTATCTTTGGCCGAACCTTCTGCGTTTATGTCTATTAAAGGTGCAACTAAACAAAATAATATAAGATACTTGCGTTTTAATACATGTTTCAGATTCATATTATTAAGTTATAATGGTAAAATACTTTTAATCTATAATTTTATAAATTCCATTCATTGATCGGAACAGAGGGATTATTGCTTGCACTATTATTTGTAATTTCCACAGTAATAGTAGTTGGACCACTTACATTTTGTAGTTTAATCTGTAATTTGCCATACCATTTATTTATTTGATTTTTTTGTTTCATTATTGATGAAAAAATGGGACGTGTTTCGTCCAAATAGTTGATATCTGTTTCTGTGTTATTTACAATTTCGAATGCTGCATCTGCGGGTGAAACGATTCTTATAATAGTACTCTTCCCACTCTTAAAACAAGTTGCCACTTTTTTATCATTTGAAAGAGTCATACTTCCCGTTTGTGGAGTATGCCCAAGCCAATATACGGTTGAACCATTTTTTTTAGGAGTAAATTCATCTTGAATAGTAATAGTTTGAGTTACCCTGTTTAGTTTAATTCCCCGTATATATTTATTCATATCACGTTTGTATATATCACTCATATCTAATATATAGAAACCACTATTATTTCCGGAATTTTGATTGATCAAACGAGCCATCCCCTTTGGATTTTGTTCCGGACGAGCATCTGGATTGACAACCAAACAACTTTTTCCTTCAGTACGGACTCTGTAATAATAGAATCTACCGGGGGAACTGGCTGTAGTAGTGGAATTACTTTCATAATAAGGTGCAGTTTCATCAAAGTAATCAGCAGGATAAGGATTTGTTGTACCCAGACTACCGATAAAAATGCATTCTCCATTAGCCTGAACATAGAATGAACCGGCATCTAAATGCCCGTGACTGGCACTGTTATCTCCCCCATGCATACCCACATAAAACGAATTAATATCTGAATTATTCTGGTTGATATACATATAATCTGCCCCTTTAACATACCCTTGTAATGGGATTTCGCTGACTATTCCCTGGTTAACTAATTCCGGATAATAGAACAAAAGGTCATGGTATCCATTCATCATTCCTTGGCGACTTATACATTCGTCGTAATGTTTCTTAGCCAGATTGGGATCGTTAAAAAAGTGAGCAAACCAAAAATAGGATAGGAATTTATTTGTTTTACCGTAGTATAAATAATCATCCCCAAAGGTTGCTGTTCCTACTGGTCCAGATACATTATATGGAAACCAACCTGTTTTTGAAATACCGTTTAAATCTGTTAATCCATAAGTTGTTGTCAGGTTTCGCTGCATAGCTTCCAATGCCAGGAATGCGTTGGTTAATCCGTAGGACCAATACATCAGTCCTTCTTCACTGGCCCCATCCGGTTCGAAAGATTGCATATATATCATCATTTTATTTGCAGCTAAGGCAATCAGCTGGCTCATGAAGTCGGGATCTGATTCATAGACAGCTAATGCCGCACAGATAAGTCCTCCATTGCATATTCCGTTCCAGTTGTTATTACTATTATACCAAGCCCATGCTTGTCCTTGTCCGGTTTCTATTTGCATTTTACCCGGTTCCAGTGCCAGACGACGAAGTCCGTCAATTAGCTCACTTCTTTGTTTATCATTTAAATAGTCATAAATTGCGTCATAGGCCATTGCAAATCCGCGTGCTCCAATTCCGGTATCGAGAAAATGGCGTGAGGCCCCCCAATCTTTCCAACTGCACATAGACTGCATTTGTCTATAACAACGTTCTGCATACTTCACATCTTTTGTGAATAGATAGGCTAAAGATAAAACCGGTAAATCGGTATTACCAATTTCATGGATTGTACTTATTCTTAAATTAGTATCATCCAATTTCCAAACTTTGAGTGGTGCTGAGAGTAAATTTTTGGCTTGATTTATGATATCTGCATAAGTTCTTGCCGCAAATTTTCGGTCACCATTCACCACACTCATAATTTCAGCAATTCGTGCTTCGTTATAGAATAATCTGGGATGGATACCTTCTACTCCTGCTTTTAAGAAACCTTTTGTAACACTGTTTTTATCGATGGGAATTTTATCGGAAATCGGTTTGTCCGACTCTTTTTCTACATTGAATGAGTAATTACTTTCGAACTCTTTCCCACCTAACTTTATTTTAATAGGGTAATTACCTGATGTAATATGAGTAGGAATAACGAAAGTGATTGTACTTTCATCGCCTCCAGATGGAATGATTTCGTTTTCACCCAATAGAACTAATTCATACGCAAAATTTTCGGCAAAATTATTTCCGGTAATCGTAACTTGCGTGCCTGATCTTCCAGAAAGAGGTGAAATCTTCTCTATTGTTGGAATTTGAGTATCATTCCCATTATCTGTAACGTTATCTTTACATGCAAGAAGAAAAAATAGAAATATGAAGGGATAAAATATTCTCATATCAGTAGATTTAAGAAAAAGCAAAAGAGTGGTTCACACGGAGATCACCCTCCTTTGCTTTACAATAAATTTATTTTAAAATTTTACATACAACAGATTCGTTTCCACGTTCGACTTTTATTATATAGAGCCCTGCATTTAAAAGGGGTATATTGTATTCTGCGTTTGTCTTGTTATAAATCATCATCCCAAGGCTATTAACAATAGTCACTTTATCAGTATTCTGTATACCTTCGAGATGTAATATATCATTTACTAAAGATATTTGAATATCCAACGTTACTACATCTTTTAATCCACTTAGAACAGAACCGTATTCATAAGCTCCCATATCGGGGGCTATTCCACTTATTCTCTTATTTCCACATATGTCGGTAATGAATACATCGGAATAAGATTGAGTATTAGGATTGGCTCCATTAATTCGAATAGGAATGTTTCTGTCTGTTCCGGCATTTATGCAAACTGAACCTTCTTTCAAGCTCCAGTCTGAATTTGAAATTTCATCCCAATCACCTTCCAGTAATTCTACACCACTAAAAGAAGTGGGTTTCACGAAAATATCATCTAAAGAATAATTAGCAGAAATCAGATTGTCTTTGAAATAATTTGTTAGATAGTCATCTTTAGCTGTTGGGTCATAACCTTTAATAGCCTCTGCACCTTCTTCTTGTATGAGATTATTAAACGTTGCCAGTAATGGACCTTGTTTTTGATAAAGTTGTGAAACTCCGCCTTCATTACCAATAATAATATTATTTTGAATACAGCTCCAGCCATTCCAATCACCCAAGAATAAACCTCCACAACTACTATCCGAAGTATTATTGGCAATAACACAATTTATAACGTCTCCTACCGAACCGTTTTCAATAAATATACCTCCACCTTCGTCACCGGCATGATTATTAATAATAACACAGTTGTAAAGACAACCCGCTATACCTGGAGCACCTGCTGCCTGACATTTTTTCATGGCTACCCCTCCGCCTTTTTGCCAAGCTTTTCCTTCGGTAGTGTTATTACGAATGACGCAATTTGAAAGGACCGAACGATAAGATATAAACGCTCCCGCTCCTAAGTCATTTCCATTTTGAATATAAAAACCGTCCCAAGTTGTTGTATATTGGAATAATATATCTTGATTTTGAAAAAGGACACGTGATTTTTTCTCTCCATCCAAATAAGTTTTATTATTCTTTAAATCTCTTATTCCATTGTCAACTGCGGAATATCCACCATATACATTAACTCCGTCTTTCATAAGGAAACCTCCGTAATAAGTACCGGCAGCTACCCGTACTTCTCCTTTATCTGCATTAGCCTCTACTTCATCTACCATGGCTTGTAAGTCACCCGAAGCATTTTCCCAAGACGTTCCGTTGCCTGTAGCATCTTGCTTCACATAGCGGATAATTTGTTCTGCATCGGCAGTAAAATAATTTACTGTTAAGATACAAATTGCAATCAGCAATACTTTTGTAATTTTTTTCATAAAATGTAACAGTTTAAAAATTAAACAAATATAAATTACTTTATGACAAAGATAGCGGATTAGAATATTGACACATTCCACTATTCAGTTCAACTATTGTATTATTTTGCTTTGATTATTTCCTAAGTACTTTTATCTATATAATAAAGTTGGATTATGCATCAAGCAATCAAAATAATTAGCCGCAAAACTTTTAGACCCATCCGGACGAATAAGCCAAAATCCTCTCATTTCATCGGTCTTTCGTATATCATTCAGTTTTCTAAACTCTTCATTTTTAGGCTCATTACAGTAAAGTTCCCACTGAATTATATAAGGTACGCTAAGTGATAGGCATACGGCTATATAAGTATCCCAGTTGGCCGTTATAACCTCCTTAGTCAAGCCTTCATACCGTTGTTCTGGTATACCAATTTCTCCAAGAAATACTTTCTTTTCTTTATTCATATATGCACTTGGAGTAAAATTCTGTTTTATAAATTCAATACCTTTATAAAGATTTATCCCCTCATCCAATCCCGTTGTAGAAAGAGCATCATAACATGACCACGATACCATATCTACCCGAACTTGTGGAAGTACCGAATTGATAATGCCTGGAATACCATTCATGCTATCCATCACCTTATTGGCTTCAATCGCATGGTATATTTTGCATTTAGAGTACCGTATTTCCGAACGTGCTCTTTCTACGCCTCTTTGGCGGGCATTGAACCATTTTATCATACTATTGATACGTTGAGTCGAATCCGAAGGAACAAGAACTGTGTAACGATCTCCATCTACAGCTTTAATAAGTTCACCGGCTTTACGTGACCAACGAGCCTCATCTCCTGTTCCTCCGCGCATAATCCAATCACCCTCCCAATTATGTAGTACAAATTCAATCTCCTTATTTTTATATTGTTCAAGTAGATATTTAGAAAGTTCATAAATTTCATCCTCTTCCTGAATAGCTGTTTTATCAGTCGTATTGACTCCGGCTCCAGGAATACTCAATGCAATTGTACTGAAAGACATATCAAAACACGTCTTGTAATATGGGTGTTCTGCCAATTGTTTTAAAGTAAATTCTTTGGGTAAACTCCAGTTTGAGTTATACGGATATCCCCCTCCTCCTTTATTAAACCATAGCTTTACCACTCCATATCCCATTTCTTGCATTTTTTGGCATCCCTCTATAATATAAGGTTCTTTAGTGAAGTAATATTTGCCACCGACGTGAGTAGCTCCAAGACGTTTATACATATCTGTTGGAACCGGATATTTATTGGTAGGTTTGTGTTCATTGATAATAGATAAAATTTCTTTATCCGTCAGGCATTTCATTTCATTTTTAACCGAATTGCATGAACATATATTCAGCAACATTGAGAAAAGGAATAAGATTGATTCAATTTTTCTTTTCATAATATTAGTTTTGAGGAATTTTTGTATTGCATACTAACTTGTACAATACAAAATTACGGTAAAAGTTAAAGTCAATATGGACATATTTTGCTCAAACAATATACTATTTTGCCAATTTACTTTTGCAGAATAATATTATGATTTAAGAGTGCAGAAATTTTCATTCATATATAAAAACATAATGAAAGAATCGTATATGTGATTTTAGACTATAAAAGTGAAATATACACTATAAAAAATGGGCTGACGAATACCGATAAGTATTATTATCAAGAATTCATGTTCCTATCCGAGGTAAATTATATAAAAGATATGGAATACGTATCTGTCCGAAATATTAGTAATACAAATCCTTTAAGTTATACTTTTTTAGTTCCAATTGTCTGTACGAAATGGTACAGCCGGTAAATCGTCGGAATTATATAAGTTTACTTCGGGATTATCAGCCCAACCGTAACGTAATGATACCGGATTGGGTACTTTGTCAGAATATACGACAATCGTTTCTCCTTCTATGTATGCCGTATCAGTCCAATAAAACTGCTGATCACTTCCAGCTATTGCAAACGATTTGGGTTGATCTCCATCTTTTGTTTTTAATCCGCCGGAAACATTATCGAAATAAATACGGATTTTATCTCCTTCAATTTCCATTTTACGGAAGGTGGGTCCCCTTCCAATGATCGAAACATCATAGACAAGTGACTGTGCCTGCTGATAAAGTCTCCGCCCGACATCAAGTTTATTACGTGGATGAATATCGTTTGTTTCACCAATATCAATTGTAGTAACTAATCCCGTATTAGGATAGCGTAATGACATGGCTTGGGCCTCACGCAATTCTGCCCATTTAGACTCTAAAGGCTCGGATGCTCGTTTCATATAATTTGCCAATTGAATAGTAATAAATGGTAAATTACCCTGCTTGAAACCAATCCGCCAACTTTCTATCAGTTTAGGTAACAGACTTTGATATTGCTTGGCCTTTCCTACATTATTTTCTCCCTGATACCAAAAAATTCCGCGCATACTATAAGGCATTAACGGGTGAATCATTGCATTGTAAATTACGGTATGAGTATTATAATAGTTTTGCCAGCCTGGTAATTCTGGTTCAAGTGTAGCATTAAATTTCCATGGATTATCCAACCTGAATGATTGCATACCGTTTTGCGTGGTAAGAATGAGAGGTTGCTCGTCAGTACCAAGCCAGGCACTGCCCCAATGGATTACTACGCGTGCTGTAAGCTGGTTTTTGCGTTTTAACAGGCGTGCGGGAAGTTCGAACTTTTTGCTAGGTAGTGGAGTTAGTTTGGTTCCATTCAACCAAAGTTCAATGTTTTGTACATTGATACTTCCGTCAAGCAATAAAGATTGTTTGGAGAGATTGGCTGGAACTTCAAAGTCCGTACGTAACCATGTCACCCCCCAATAATTATTGAGTTTCATCTTATTCGTATTTACAGGAGTATCCACCGTCAACCAATCATCATCTTTATAATTGGGGCTGAATACTTTCTTACGAATACCACGATTTGCATGTGTAGCGATACTGTCACGTATACGGTCATTCTTCTGGCTTTGGCATACATAATTCTGCCATTTTAGGCTATCCGTGTCGAATCCTTCAACCCATTTGGTATATGCATTATGGGTCCGTAGTACGTCAGCACTCATCCAGGCCTCAATATCAGTAGCTCCCCAGGATGCGGAGATAATACCTATCGGTACGTTGTGATGTTGATAAAGTTCCCGTGCAAAATAATACGCGATAGCAGAAAAACCTTTGACATGTTCCGGTGTACAAACTTCCCAATCAACGGGTGCAAGTTTTTCTATGGGAGTGGAGTGGGTTTCGTTTGGTACGTTAAGAAAACGTATCTGTGGATAATTTGCATCGGATATATCTTGATCTGTATTCGGACCTACTCCGTTTTGCATTTTCCAAGCCATATTGGATTGTCCTGATGCGAGCCATACTTCGCCAATATAAATGTCTTTTCTTTTTATTTGTTCATTATTACTTTTTACAATTAGTTCATAAGGTCCTCCTGCGGAACAGGCAGGTAGATAAAGAAGCCATTTTCCGCTACTGTCTGCACGACCATATCCCCGATTATCTCCTATTTCGGCCACTACAGTAGCATTGGGGAGTGCTTTTCCCCAAATAGGGATCGGTTTTTCTTGTTGTAGTACGCCATGGTCTGAAAAAGGAAAAGCTAAATATAAATTGTTTGAAGCCAAACTGGGTATAGCTATGATAATTTTGAATACTAACAATATTAATTTGACTTTTTTCATGATCGTACCTGTTTAAAATGAATTCCAGTTTTTTGAATAGTATGCTTTATCTATTTTCTGGGCCAGTTCTTTATCCCCTTTCTGTAAGGCCACCTGTTTCATATCATGATAGAGGTAGAATGCAAGCCAATAGCCATATTGATAACGTTCTTTTACTGAACGTGGATGACGGTAAAAATTATACCATTCTACATTAAGGCGTTGCTTTTTAGCAATCTCAACTACTTCTTCCGCCTGTTTCCACATATTATCTGATACGGTTTTAAAAAGTCTATGCATATCATCATACGACTGTCTGGAAGTATCGATAATTGTATTCCGGTCATCGATACCCAGTTCCAGTAAAGAAATACGTTCTTCAAAATGCCGGTCACCATCCAAGTCATATTCTATAAGATCAATGAATCCATTATTATCGGTATCGGTATATTTTACCAAACCAAATTTTTCCGGATCGGGATTCATACGAAAATAATTCCATTTGTCGTATAACCCTCCGAAACCTTGAAAATTGTAGGCTGTCTGGTCAATTCGCCAACATCCCCATTCTGCCCCATAAAGATGTATACGCCCATCGAAAGTTCCCACATAAAGACTTCCTTCACCTGAATTATCCAAATCCCATTCTCCGCGGTCACCTATTGCATCCGATTGGGCATTATTGTCCAGTCCTCCCTTGTGCAGACCAATGGCATATAAATCTTTGGGCTCATAAAACTCCACCCTTTCCCAACGATTACAATCGTCATCTTCATCGAACACAAACCAACATTGGTCGTATTTTCCTTTTCCACGTTTAAAAAGTAATTCCAGTGCTTTTTTCGGGTCAGGATAAATTAGTTCAGTTTGCTGTCGCCAGCGTGGGTCGTAAATAAGTTTATCCGCTTCGGGTAATCCACGGAGTTTTTTGAAAGTATGTACCTGATCTGAATAATCGAATCCTTCTCCTCTAAAATGGAGGCTCATATCAAAATCAAACTCATTACCGGGACAGTTGTCATTGTCCAGATCCCATGACAGGGCAGCCCAATCTATTTTCTGAGTAAATTGAATTTCATAACGTTCGTCTATATCTTTAAAATGTGGCGAATTTCCTTCTTTAGGACGAAAATAAGGAGTATCCACCATTCGAATCGAGAATTCAGATAATCCATCGCCATCCTGATCGAAAAAGATAAAAGGATTTTCCCAATTATACCTCAAATCAGCAATATTGAAAGTTGAAGCATGCATCTTTAGAAAGAGCGTATTACCGTGATAGTCGGTAAAGAAATTGCAATGCCCACTGTGCGCCCAACACATTAACCGGATCTGGTTCCAATCAATATAATTGTGAATTCCATCTTTCTCATTAAAGTCTATAATATACATGAAGTCAGCACCCCAGTCGAAATAACCGAATTTCTCTCCTTTTCCATTAGATACCACCACTTGAACATCGACAATCCCATCGTTGTTCTCATCAACCCAGTCAATACATAAATCCATGGGGCCACCGAAAACTCCATCGCGGTTGAGGTCTATCAGCAGACAATCGTCTATCATATCTCCTTCGGTATCTCCATATTGCATATTGTCATTATCGTCTATCCACATAACCGGGATATCACCAAATATACGGGTAATAAGTATATCCGGATCACCGTCCCAATCGAGATCGATATATTCTACCGGAGCATTTGTTATAGGCATACGCCAAGGAGTGAGTTGCGTATGTGCGTTCCAATAAGCAATGGAATCAGTGGTCTGTGCCATCATTCCGGCACAGAGCCACCATCCAAAGGTGATCCCAAAAACAATCTTCCAACCTAATGTTTTATTCATATTAAATAAGATTTTGACAAAGTGAAAATGCCACTATAAACAAGCAGCTTTTTTCTGCTCTTAATAGAGTATCCTGTCTAATAACATATTAGTATGTTTTTTCATGAATGATATTATAGTCGCAAAGTTAGGGCTTTAGCTATATCTATATGAATACTTTACAGCATAAGCATAATACTATTTTGCTTTTTATTTGGAATGTGAAGAAAAAGACGTAATATTGTGACCATATTAATCTATAAAATACTGATATAATGAAACGCATTATTCGGGAAATAACCCCCATTAATAACGATGATTTTTTCGTCTTATTAAACCACCCGACCGCAGGATTTGATTTTCCTACTCATTATCATTATGAGTTCGAACTCAATATGGTGAAGCATTTTGAAGGAAAACGTATTGTAGGCGACTCAGTGGAAAATATCAATGGTTCAGACCTGGTACTGATTGGTCCAAATACTTTTCATGCCTGGGAAGCTAATGCAGAGTTTCGTACTCATGTTATTACGATACAGTTTAGTTCTGAACTGTTTGGTTCTTCTTTTATCAACAAAAATCTGTTTCGTCCGGTAAAAGAGTTACTCGATCTCTCTGCACGTGGTATCGTCTTTTCAGAAGCGGAACAAAAACGTATTTTGCCTCGTCTGCTCGCTTTGGCAGACAAAAGGGGATTTGATTCGGTAATCGATTTTCTGATTATTTTGAATGAGCTTGCTATTTCGCCTGATAAACGGGTATTGTGTAGTCCGAATTTTACTCAGAATCATTATGAGGTAAAAAGTAGACGCATTAAAATCATACATCAGTATCTACAAAAGAACTATAGTAAAAGAATCACTGTCGGAGAAGTTGCTAAACTTATTAATATGACAGAATCAGGATTTTGTCATTTCTTTAAAAAGCGGACTCAAAAGAGCTTTATCGATTTTCTGAATGACTTGCGTGTTGGTGAAGCCGCCCGTATGTTATTGGAAACGACAAATACCATATCAGAGATTTCATATAATTGTGGCTTCAATAATATTTCTAATTTTAATCGCATTTTTAAGAAGAAAAAAGGTTCAACACCGACGGATTATAGGGAAAGAAATATGAATAAGATGACCATCTACTAAATTATAGCTTTTCATTTTTAGGATTGGCAAGGAGACGACTATATCTTTCAACAGACTTACGATTCAGTGAGCGAATATTGCTATACTTGACCTATTTTACAGTTATTTCTCCTTCCAACCAAGGAGTCGTACCCAATTCTAGACTCCGGGCAATGGGTAAAGAAGTGGAAACAAAAAGTTTATGTGTTCCCGGTACCAGCATGCGATGTCCTTCCATATTGAAATCCGAAAAACGGCTGGCAGGAATATGGAAAGAATACTGACTTTCTTCACCTGGATTAATTCGGATACGCATAAAGTCTTTCAGATCGAATCGTGGAGTCCGAAATTTAGCACCTTTAGTCTGTTGATATAGTTGTATTACTTCTTCCGCAGGAACACTTCCGGGATTGCGGACAGAAAAGGACACCACCAGAGTATCAGTCGGAGTAAGGTATAAAGCCGACTTCTGTTTCTGAGAGTATGCCGGGAGTACTTTGATCTTTAAATTGCTTAATTCAATGGTGCTGTAACCCAATCCGAAACCAAACGGGAACATAGGGGTAACGGTAGAATATTTATAGGTCCTTCCTTCCATAGAATAACTTCTATAATCCGGAAGTTGATTCTCATCCATTGGAAAAGTAATGGGCAACTTACCTGAAGGAGATACTTCTCCGAATAATATGTTTGCCAAAGCATCGCCTCCTTGCTCACCCGGATACCAAACAAATAATAATGCGTCGGATAATTGATAGACCTCTCTTAAATCAACAGGACTTCCTCCCGTAACGACGACAATTAGCGGAGTATCTTTGATCGTTTTGCGCAATTCGCGTAAATATTTTAGTTGTGTAGCCGGCAGGGCGATGTCTTTACGGTCGCTATGAAAATCTGAGGCAATAGCTTCTCCCTCTTCACCTTCGGATAATGTACTTAACCCGATAACGGCTATTACTGCATCCGAACCGCGCGAGTCAGTAAATGCCCAATTTTCGCTATTCTTATTTTCTTGATTATATGTGAATCCTTTGCGATATTCCAGTCGGGTTCCTAAGTCAACTTTGGTAGTAATTCCTTCCAGAATAGTACGTGCTTCTCCTGTTTGCCCGTTATAATTGCCTAACAACACATCGACATCTGAAGCATGAGGACCGAGTAGATAAAGACGTTTTATTTTTGGAGAAAGTGGAAGGGTTGGCATGTTGTTTTTTGAAGAAAGAGAATTCTTTAATAATACGATAGACTTCTGTGCAGCTTCGAGTGCCAGCATCTTATGTTCCCGGTTTCCCACAACGGATAACGGAATCGCATTATAAGGACAATCTTCTTTTGCATCGAAAAAGCCCAGTTTAAAACGGGTACGATATATATTGGTTACAGCGCGATCAATATCTTTTTCATCTACCAATCCTTGCTTTATTGCATTTGGCAAAGCCCGGTAAGTATCTCCACAATTCAGGTCGATTCCCTTATGTATGGCAAGAGCGGCAGATTCTTCGGGAGTTTTCGTCACCCTATGCCCCAAATGAAAGTCTTGTATGGCCCAGCAATCCGATACGACATGTCCTTTAAATCCCCAATCTTCGCGTAATAAATGATTAAGTAGGTCGTTGGCACAGGTTGGTTGTCCGTAAAGTGCCGAATAAGCCCCCATAGTTGCTTCAACATGGGCTTCCTTGACCAATGCTTCGAATGCCGGAAGATAGGTTTCATATAAATCCTTCAATGGAGGTTCGGCATTAAAGTTATGCCGTTCGCCTTCCGGTCCACTATGAACCGCAAAGTGTTTCATGCAAGCCGCAGTTTTTAGGTAATACGGATTATCTCCTTGCATACCTTTAACAAAAGCAACTCCCATTTGCGAGGTAAGCCAGGGATCTTCACCCCATGTCTCCATTCCTCTTCCCCAACGTGGGTCCCGGAAAATATTTATATTAGGTGACCAGAATGTCAGCCCGGTGTATTGGGTACGGTTTTCCATTGATTGTGCAGCATTGAATTTAGCACGTGCCTCATCGGATGTTGCTACAGCCAGACGGTAAATTAATTTAGTATCGAATGTGGCAGCAAGTGCGATAGGCTGGGGAAATACTGTGGCACGTCCGAATCGGGCTACCCCATGAAGTCCTTCACTCCACCAATTATATTCGGCAATTCCCAATCGTGGAATTGCAGGTGAATCATGCAGTAATTGAGCACATTTCTCTTCCAGTGTCATACGTGATACGAGGTCATGCAGACGTTCTTCTAAAGGAAGACTCTTATTTTGATAAGGCAGTAGCCCCTGTGCAGATGCCATGAAGGAGATACTACAAAATATAATAATTCCTAATGTCTGCTTAAATAGTTTTTCCATAAATATCCGGTTCTATTTTAGTGCTTCAAAACTGATAGCCGCCTTAAGAAATTCATCTTGGGAAGGTATTCGATTCTGCTTTCGTGTGAAGTCTATTATCCACTCACGGCTTTCAATATAGAATTTCTGATATGTATAGTAAAGAGGAGTTTTACTTCCTTTTTGGTCGATTAGCCAAAAACCGCGGTTGGAACCGTCATCATTTAATTCATTATTGTACATTTCCCAGAAAAGGATAAAAGGGCATCCCCATTTCATTGCTGTTTTTATTACCCATTTGGCACGCTGGTCTATCTCTTCCTGAGAATAAACGGATTCACTCCAACCATACTCACCAATGAAAAGACGCTTTCCTTGTATCCCAGCTTTTGGTTTCATTTTCGAAGCTATGTGGTTGAGGTGCATTGTAAGCGTTGAGTCCATAGCTGCTTCTGTCATAGGAGGATTGGTTGCTGTATAAGAAGAAAAGGAGACATAATCGGGATTGATTTGTGGTAAAATGGTATTAACGACACAAGTATCTCCTTTTACGGCAAGGTCCGAAAGGTTTACTTCCACATAATGATACATTCCTATATTATTATGGGGAGTATCCCGCTTAGCATCATCAATGGCTTTTTGGCGAACGTTGAGCCAACGTGTCATTCCTTCGACTGTACGCGGATTTGCAGGTTTGTCCCGATTGTAATCCCAACGTAGATGCCAGTCTCCTTCCCAATTACCAAGATAGAAAACTTTTCCCGTTCCCGAATACTTTCTTAATAAGTAGCAGGCTAAGTCATAGATTTCTTTGTATGATTTATCGGCATATTCGTCACTCAGTCCATTAATAAATTTAATTTGGTATTCATCTCTCTTTTCACCTTTGGGTTCTTGTGTATATTGTGAAAATTCATAGATCCATATCTGGTAATATGTAAAATCCATATTGAATACTTGGGCTACTGACTTTTCTTGGGCTAAATCCCTGAGACTTTTTATTTCCGATTGGTAAGGGATATCATAGTTTTCCCAGTAATATCGTGGACTCAGACTCATTTTTAGTAAATTAGAACCCATTTTACGGATTTCTACGGCCGTTTCTACCAAATTTGTCTCTTCAGTAAATTTATATTTTGCTCCGACAGTTTGCGTTCCGATGACATAATTGTAGGAGTTGATTTCTTTTTCAAAATTGTTCCCATTAGTGCAAGACAGGCAAATATAGCCACTTGTGACCAAGTATATTACAGTTTTTAGAATAGGATTCATAAGTTAATTGGGGTTTTGTGTTTTTGATTTCATTATTTCATAAAAAGATTGAGCCACCGGTTTTAGATTTCCTTCGTAATCGATTATAGAAGTATTGGAAGGACAGGGAAAGCAGTCGTGTCCCATCCAAATCAAAAAACCTCCACATGCCGGAAAACGATGTTTTGCCTCAGTCAATGCAATAGATAAACCATAGCATTGCCTTTCCTGACTCCACTCTACATATTCTTCAATACTGACAGGAGCATTGCCTTGATGTGCTTTTCGAAAAGCATCTTCTTCCATCCACCATGAAAACTGTGCCCAAATGGGATTATCGACAGATATCGGCAGAGGTTGATAACTACCGCAATAACGCTTTATCAGGCTCACCGGTGAAGCTCCGTTCACTCCGGCCTCAGAGTGGAGCAAAGCGTCAGAATTTTGCCAATAACTCCGTATGTTACTCATAAATTTATCTATAGGCTCTTCAGGCAATGTCCAAGGACCATGTACATCCCATTGAATACCATGCCCGTAATGCTTTGGATCATTATATATCACCGGACCTGACGGCGAAGCTGGTAGTAAGCGATGGAACGGATCTTTTTCTTCTACTGTCCGCGCAATGGCTTTTAGCATGGCATGTTCGAAATTCAGTGGATGTTCATTGGCTTCGTCATACAATTCGTTACCTCCACTCCATATGACAAGTGAAGGATGATAGTGGCGTCGAAGTATGTATTCGTCAACAATATCTTTCATTCGTCCGATTCGCTCGGAGTCGTCCGGAGGAGTATTATTAATACCCGATGACGACAAAGGAAATTCTTGCCAAACCAGCAAACCGAATTCATCACATAGCCTATAAAAACACTCTTTTTCGAGGATAGCACCTCCCCATACACGTAGTATGTTAAACCCCAGTTCTTTATATTGTAAGAGTCGTTCCCGGTAGAGTGATTCGTCGACATCCGCAAAAAGTACACGAAGAGGAGTCCAATTGACCCCCTGTAGAAATGTGTCAATACCATTTATACAACAAAGCCATGGGGTAGCTTCGGGAGAAGCATTGGCACATGATTTCCATTCTATACGCCGGAACCCGACAGGCCGTTGCCATTGGTCATGTGGATTGTTTTCCGGGTCGAAGGATGTACAACGAAGATTATATAAAGTTTGGGAACCTTGGTTGTTAATATTCCAACGATTGATATTGGGAACATTAACGGTAAAACAATTCATTTTATTGGGTACAAGTTCGTTGCTACAGATGCGAAGTTCCGTAATTATTCGCCCATCTGTTTCGGACAGGCAAATATTGATATCTCCTTTTTGTTCATTCTTCCCACTTATCCTAATGTGAATTACTCCTGTTGTGAGGTCGGGTAATAGTTCTGTATACGTATAAATGTCCGGTAATAGGTGGTCATCGGTTATTTCAATGAAAAGGTCATCCCAGATACCTGTTTGGACAATGCGGGGACACCAATCCCAATTATAATAAAACCGTGGTTTTACTATCTGTGTACGAGACGTCCAGTATACTTGTCCTTCGTAACGTTCGGGACTGGTAAAGAGAATGCAAAGACGGTTGTTGCTTAATTGTATTTTGTCTGTAATATCAAAACAATAACTATGATAAGCAGTTTCGAAATCTCCTATCAATTGCCCATTGAGCCATATCTCTCCACAGTTGTCAAGACCTAAAAAGCAGAGGTTTACCCGTTCATTCTTTTCATGTTGTACAATTCTGTCGGGCAGATCGAGAAAATAAAGCCAGTGACGATTCTCAACCCATTCACACTGGCGATAGTTTGTACCAATATTCCAATCGGGTAGAATACCAGCATTGAATAATGCTTGTTGAACCGAACCTGGAACAGGAGCCGGAACTGGTTTTTCTTCCGGCTGAGTGATTTTCATTCGTTCCATCTGCCTGTCCAGTTTCCAATAATAGGGCTTAGTTCCTACTAATTCCCAGTTGAGTCCGGCAAGTGAAAAATGTCTTTTCATATCCGTTTTTTTATGCTAAGGCTATTTATAAGAAAAAGAGATACTCCAATACACAGAGTATAAAAAGGATGAGGCAAAGAACGCGGAAATTTTTATACCATATTACTCCTTTCAGTTCTTTGGTCTCTTCGGTCCATAAATATTTATTCCATGTATTTGGGGCAACTTGCTCTTCAAGAGGAGGGGTGGTGACATAACTTACGATAACAGTTACAAGCATACTTGCCAACATCAGTAAAGGTGCCAGCATCAGATAATGTATCGGTATTGAAATACCGATGATATACTTGGTCAGCATAATTCCTATCGCTGCTGTTAAACCAAACATTAATCCGGTAAAAGCTCCTTGCGCATTCCCCCGCTTCCAGAAAAGCCCCAGTAGAAATGCTCCCACGATAGGAGGGGCAATATAGGATACCATCTCCTGATAATAACCAACTAATGAATCAAACTTTTGAATAAATGGTGCCCATGAAACAGCAATAACCAGAGCAATGAAGGAGGTGATTTGACCTACTCTTACTAATTTTTGTGGGTTGCTGTTTTTTACTATCCGAGGATAGAAATCCATAGTGAAGAGAGTTGATACCGAGCTTAATGTTGCACTTAAAGTTGAGGTCAGAGCAGAAATCATGGCAGCAATAATCAGACCGATAATACCTGTCGGCAATAATTTCAGAATCAAACGTGGATATACTTCATCAGTGTTGATTCCATAGATACTTTTTAGTGTACTACCAGGAATAACATCATAGGGAAGTGAGTTTCCAAGACCAAAAAGGTCAATACCACGGGCAATAATTCCAGGCATGATAATAATAAACAGGGTAAACATGTATAGAAAGCCGACAAAAAGGACCCCTTTGCGCCCTTCATCGATAGACCGGGCAGATAATACACGCTGCACCATTACTTGATTATTACCCCAGAAATAAAAACTAAGTATGGTAACTCCAAATATCAAACCCGGCCATGGAACCGTAGGGTCGTCGAGCGGGCGGATAAGCTTGAGCCATACTCCTTCATGAAAGTGTTCCATAAAACTGTCCCAACCACCAATACTTTCGAAACAGAAGAAAGAGAGTATGATTGAACCAATTATTAAAATAATAGATTGTATAACATCCGCATTAATTATGGAAGACAGGCCACCTACAATTGTATAACTTCCTGCCACGATTGCCATACCTAATATAATATAAAAAAGGTCTATCCCGGGAAACATCATTTTTAATATCAATGCACCCGTATATAATGCGGCTGCCGCATCCAGAAAAATATTTCCGATAATGGTAATGAATGAAAAGTAAAGTCTCGAGCGGCTATCGAATCGGCGTCCCAAATATTCCGGTATCGTGAAGATACCCGACTTGATGTAGAACGGCAGAAAGAACATTGCAAAGAAAATCATTACAAATACTGCCATTAGATTATAATTGAACACGGCTACGCCACTAATGAATCCTTCACCGGCATGTCCTATCAGAGTGGAGCTTGATATACTGGCTGCAAATAGTGAAAGCCCGATCATTGGCCATGTGCAGCTTTTGCCTGCTAAAAAGTAAGAAGCCGAGTCACTTGTTTTACTGTGACGTAGCGCCCACCAAATAATGAAGACAATGAATAAGACAATAATTATTAAATCAACGGTTGATAAGGATTCTGACATGTTTTTAAAGTATTGAATAAATTATTATTTTGAATCTGTTTTAATGAAAGTAATCAGTTCGTCAATATTGCATGTGGCTACGCAGCACCATTGATCCGAAGCACCATAATATACGAATAATGTTTTGTCCCGCAATACAATTCCCGTAGGGAACACAACTCCCCATTTGTATAGTCCGTTACGCTCAATTTCTGTTTCAGGTTCGAGAATAAAATGGCGTGTACGATAAAGAACTACTGTCGGATCTTCAAGACTAAGTAAACAGGCTCCTATCCGATACACATAATTGTCATCCACCCCATGGTAAAGTAGAAGCCAGCCTTCTGAAGTACGGACAGGAGGAGTATTACCTCCAACTTTTATTTCCCAGGATTCTCTTCCCTTTAATAGTAATTTACTCGGAGTGTTCCAACTCATCAAATCTTTGGATGATTTAATCCATATGGCGGGATATTCTGTATCATAAATTGCTCCGATATAGTCTTTTGGACGATGTAACATATAAAATAAGCCATTAATTTGTTCAGGGAAAAGAATAACATCCCGATCGTCCAGCGAAGGTTCAGTCAGTCGACCTACCTTTTTAAAATTAAATAAATCTTTTGACATGGCCAATGCAGTATTCCCGATATTCTCCCGCAAACAACGAGGCGCCAGTTCATCATGTTCAGGGGCTTTTACCTGGTCGTATTTATATTTCCAGTATTGCCCGGGAGGATAAGGACGAAAAGCATAAGTCATATAGTATTCCCTTCCTATTTTTACTATTCTCGGATCTTCTACTGAACCTGCGTCAAAGTTGTCTTTGGTCGGACTTAATACCGGCTTGTCCGAAACCCTGTTAAAATGGAACCCATCGTCACTAACAGCCAATCCAATATGTATATGATGTGCTTCATCATTACCTGCCGCCCGATAATAAAGATAGAATTTACCATTTTCATACCATGCGCCTGGATTACATACGACTAAACTTTCCCACTGATTATCTGTGTTAGGAGATAATATTGGATTTCCTTCAAACTTCTTTAATAGCATATTATTTAATTATACATTTAATGATGTTGCAAAGATAGGCGTTGTGAGTAATCCATCTGAATACTATTTTGTTCATTCATTATACTTTATTGTACAATAAACAATTTCTTCATTTACATTCTACTATTTTCTAACTAAACTCAGATTCCAACTTGATTCTATTTTTTCTAAAGAACTATTGATATAATTCCACACTATTTATATAACATAACGACTTAGAAAAAGACATACTATTTTGATTAGACGCATAACCCATCATCAAGTTTCAAACCGGGAGGAATAAAAAGGAATACTTAAACAGACCGACAGAAATGGGCAAACCAATGTCCAACAGATACCCGGTAAAACTGGACGAAATAGGAACATTCATACCGGTACTAACTTTACGCAAATGGAAAGAACTGGAAGAAACCGGAAAGACGAGCAAACACCACAATGCACAAAGCATGTTATGGGAAGTGTAAACAAGAAAATCGCAAGATTAAGGTACTTGGGTTAGTTAATAATAGCCTTTGAAGCAGACAGACTATAGCTTTCAAAGAAGAGTTACCAAGTGAATTGAGTATGCAAAACATCCGGATGTTCTTATCAAAAACATCCCCATGTTATAAATCAAAACATCCGGGTGTTTTTATACACAACATCCGGATGTCTTATATTCATGAAACAAGAGTTATGAATACAAAGATATAGTATACAACATCATAAGTATGTATATACTTTATCCAGCAAAAGAGTATCTTATTATACTATATTTATAAAACCAGATAAAAGAAAGAGAATCGATCTACTCCCACCAGTTTCTAATTAGTTTCAACTTCCTCTGACTTTGGATAGTTCGGGCTGTAGAGCAATCTTTCTTTACGAACAACCAACTTCCCTTCTTTCACAAATCCTTCTCCCCGTTCACTCAAATGCTTCACCATTGCCTCACGTAAATCAGCCAGCCTTTTCCTATAATGTTTCTCCGACACAAGATTTCGCAATTCTCCCGGATCCTTTGATAAATCAAAAAGTTCTTCTTCTCCTGTATAGAAATTCCACACATATTTAATTTTGCCATCGGTCAAAGCACACCAGTAATTTTCCTTCGCATAACAAGTTGCATGCTCCAGATCAATATATTGTCTCCATGTATGCTTTCTGCTTTCGTCTACTAAAGCTAACAGTGAGAGTCCATCCATCTCCTCAGGAATTTGTGCTCCGGAAGCATCTAAGAAGGTAGGCAAAAGATCTCGTAATTCCACCGGTTCATCTACTTTTATTCCCTCTTTAATACCAAACGATTCAGGCCATTTTACAATATATGGAACATGTGTGGAGCCCTCATAAGGATAAGTCTTCCGCCAATGATAATGATCGCCCAACATATCCCCATGGTCGGAAACATAGCAAATCAAAGCATTATCATACATTCCCTTATCTTTCAGTGCTTGTATTATTTTTCCTATTTCCTCATCAATAAATGTAACATTGGCATAATAGTATTTTCGGGAATTTTTAGCATATTCAGTTCCAAAATTGGCAAACGGAGCATCCTTATCAGCTTTTACCGGATCAAGCTGAGTAGCGTATTTACTACACCAGTCACCAATATAAGGAACCGGAATTTCTTTCTCTTCATACTCATCCAAAAGACGTTGGGGAGGGTCATACGGACTATGAGGACGTGCAAAGGAAACTTTCAGAAACAACGGGCTTTCATTATTATAATTCTGTATCAATTCACAAGCCATTTTTCCTGTCCAGGCGGTAGGATGTAACTCCTCAGGCAGTTTATAAGTACCTGCCCTGTGTTCATTCCAACCAATACCTGTCAAATCAGGATTTACTCCCGGCATTTGTATCTGTAACCATAGTCGATAATCGCTGATAAAATATTTCGTCTCAGCACGCCCGCTTTCATCTAACAAAGTTCCATGAAAACCATGCAAAGATTTTTGTGGAGACCAATGCATCTTTCCAATACCAAATGTATAATAATTCTGCTCTCTTAGCATAGCAGGCATCTCGTATCTGTATTGCATGGCTACCCGGCCATACCCCAACATGCCATGCCGCCAAGGAGACATACCGGTCAGTAATCCTGCACGGGCCGGTGTGCTACTTGGAGTAGACGAATAGCCATTACAGAATAATGTCCCCTCTTCAGACAGTTTATCAATATTAGGTGAAATAACTGCCGGATTCCCCATACATCCCAAAGCATCGCCACGATGCTGATCGGCCATAATCAAGATAATATGAGGTTTTTGTTGTGCTCTAACCTGCTGAATCGAAAAACCGATTCCGGAAGTCAAAACCAACATACCATTTAATATCGGAATTATTTTCATTTTTATGAAAGTTGATTTAAAGTATTATCTGATACACATTTTCTTAATTAAACGTATAAAAAGCATTTTTCATACGTTTAATCTATTGTATATTACAAATTCTCCGGGATCCGCCGTCCGTATTTCTGTAATAAGAAACGAGCGTATTGCATCAACTCACCCTGAGGTGCTACCAGAATAGGGTCTGTAGAATCTACCCAGGCATCTTCGAAACTCTTTATTGATTCATCCAATTTTTTCTGATCAAACTCCCGGTTACCTTCTACTGCAGAGATTACCGCATCCATATACATATCCCAGCGTTTCGAATAGTAATCTTTAATGAGCCCCGCCCATGTACGACTGGCATAATCATTCAGACTACCTCCCCAAGTCGTAATCAGATTACGGGCATTCTTCTCATAATAATCTTTCACTTCGGGAGTCGTACCCAATGCACGGGCATCAGCCAACCATTTATCCAAGGCACAACGGCTATGAAAAGCATTCAAACGATCCAAATCATTAAGGATCTCTTTCATTTCCGCAGCTCTGACTTTCAACCCCGGAAGATCTTTAACTGTATACATACGGTCAAAATCATCTTTCACTATAAGAAAATAATTACCCAGTAATTGACGACCTACAGTAATGATATCCAGCCGCAGAGCGTCTCTGTTACAATCTGTAGCTTGTAACAGTTTTTCCCAGGCTTGTAATAAAGTAGCATTGGAATAATCAATAACCGTACGTCTATTAGGTTTGTTCATCACCGGACGATAGTTAGGTAATACGCCTAATGTTTTGGGAACCTGTACGTATATCTGGTTGAACAGAATATCCCACGCTTCACGAACAGGCTGGGAAACAGTCCCGGCATGACGGTCGGCAAGATTTTGTAACCACGCCTCGTTGTCGAGATTCAAATCCCACGCCTTCTCAAAGATATACTCATAGGGAAACTGCATAACATCCAACCCTTCGAGCGTAGAACCGATACCCCGAAGGTTACTTCCACCATTTATCAACGCATTGTCAAGACGGTCACCACTCTCCTTTACATTACCGGTAAGAGTCGTATTTCCCCCAAAATTACCTAAATAGCACCAAATATAAGGTTGTCCATGAAAGTGTTCAGTGTTTTTCCAAAGTTCTACATTCTCACAATGATAATCCAGTAAAAACATCTTATCCTGCGGCACTCCAGTTAGTAAAGCTTTGATCCGCGGAGCCGTCCAGTCCTTGCGGTCATGATAAAACATCCAGGTCATCTGCATCCATTCCGCTTTCGGATCTGCTGCTGTCAATGTCCGATACATATCCGAAGATACCTGACTGAGATATTCGGGTTCCCAACTTGGTGGGTCTACCTCGTTAAAAGGATCTACGCCATAAATATGATCAGTTCCGAACAAACGAGTCTGCTCCTGAAGAAAATGTTTTTGAATGGTAGCAAACAGCGGTTCTTCGGGATTCAGAAAATAACAACGATACGTATCAGCAAAACCTGCCCACTTACCAAGATGCTGAATATTAGCCTCCGGATAAATTCGTTTCAAAGCTGCAGGTACATGACCGGCAAAAGCAGGCAATACCGGTTTCATATTCAATTCGCGTTCCCGCGCAAGTATCTTTTTCTGTAGTTCCACCTGATTATCCAACCACTCCATGGGTAACGGACCGTTCCATCCATCAATATTTGCCATACGATGCCAGGGTAGATACGTAGGTCCCGTAAAATAGGAACGGATTTCCTGATCCGTCAAACCTAATTTCTTCCATACTTTATACCATACAGCTTCCTGACCTGTAATGGCCAAAGGCATATTGACCCCGTTCAGAGCCATCCAGTCAATAAAGCGCTCCCAATCTTTCCATTGCCAATAAGGCATAGTATAACCATAAGTACAGTAGTTCAAAAAAAAGCGTCTGTCTACTTTTGCTTCCGCACTAAAAGTTTTTTCCGGCACCGGAAGAGTTTCAGGCATTTCAACAGGAATATCGGCATACCATGAGATTGTGGTAAGACAATAATACTTTAAATAATAATTCAGCCCCATTGCCATTGAGTTAGCGTTATTACCGCCAATCACTATTTTTCCAGAGTCGGAAGTATCCAACTGGAAACAGTCTTTTCCGTCAACGGGTTTTGTTTTCTTAAACTGAAAGTTTTCGGCATATGCCGGGATGAGACGTTTTACCATTGACTGCATAATGGCTACATCTTTCTCCTTTGCCCCCGCTGATAGTGAGAGGAACAATGTTACGATAACCAGATAAATGTTTCTTTTCATCATTTCAATTATAGTTTTATGTAAATTTGTTTTTTAAATAGAATGTATCCGATAAGCCAGTTAAGTAATAGGAAAAGGACCGCATACATGAATGAACCGAAATAGTTGCCGAATAGGGGTTGCAGACAGGTATCGAACAGGGATGTGTTAACTTTCCATATTCGCAACAGATCACCGAAGATTTCGGCAAATACATAAAGAACCAGTGGATTTACTCCGAAAACATTGAAGAAAGTGCACCAGCTTTTCTTTTGTCGAACATCGATTATTTCGATCAATACAGCTAATGCTAAAGCTGCTATTCCGCAAGTAAGCAATACAAAACTCGGAGACCATAGACGCTTGTTAAGCGGACAGGCATAACTTAATAAGAATCCGGCAAATAGCATTAAGGTACCAAGAAAAAAGAGTTTTTGCATTCGTTCTTTGTTATCCTTCTGATTGATAATCATTCGTCCACATACAAAACCAATCATTACCTGGGCAATGGCAGGAATAGTACTTAAAATTCCTTCCGGTTCTACAAACTGGCGCCCTTGCAGATACATGTGATTTGTTCCCAAAACGGTAGAATCGACTATGGCTATAATATTATCGGGACTTTTCTCGAATCCGTTTCCTATCAACTGAAGAATAAAATATCCTGCTAAAAGAAGAAGAGCTACCGGAAAAAAACGTTTATGAGGGATAAACAACGCCATGATAGCTGTTGCTCCGTAGCAGATACCCAGTCGTTGCATCACTCCTAAAAGTCGTATATGCTCCCAATCAGTCCAAATACCGGTTTCACTTGAATTTATAATCCATTTCATGGCAATACCTATCAGGATCAGGAGAAGAGCACGTTTTATTATCTTTCCGATAGCAAGTCGCCATTGAAAATCATATTTGCGCAAAGATATGTAGGTGGATATTCCCATCAGGAACATAAACATAGGAAACACAAGGTCGGCAGGAGTGAAGCCATCCCATTTGGCATGACGCAGAGGAGCATAGCCGTATCCGCATGCACCGGCATTATTGACAAGTATCATTCCGGCAACAGTGAATCCTCGCAGGACATCGAGAGAGAGAAGACGATTATTGGCAGGCATGAGTTTATAATTTATGAGTTATAATGTATTAGATGATCACCAAACGAGACATAAGAGGGTAGTAGAGGCTGCCAATACTGCTCCTATAAGGGTTTCATAAGGAATGAGTTTCAGACGTTGCTTAAAAGTCAATTCACAGACTCCACCGGTAGCATGAAAAAAAGAGCCATGAGGTAAATGATCCAGTACTGTGGCACTGGAGTTGATCATGGCAGCTCCCCATGCAGCGGAAATACCGACAGCAAGAATTGCTTCTGCAAAAGAGGCGGAAGCGAGAGTAGCTCCGGCAGTAGTAGAGGCCGTGGCGGCTGACATTAATGCGCCAGATACGGGAGCTATCATTATTTCATTGAAGTGGGCTTGTTCCAGTAGTTGCAGAATCCAGTCTTTTAGAGTAGAGTTTTTGATAACGCCTGCAATTGTTCCTGTACCGATTAAAAGTACAGCTACAGTAGACATTTTTTGGAGACCGTATTCCATACTAGGCAGAATATTTTTCCATTGTTTCATGCAAAGGATGCCACAAATTCCACCGATGGGCAGAGCTATTAGAGGATCAATGGTAATACCAGCCAAAGGCCGCAGGGCAAGTAAGATGATAGTGACGAAAGGTGCTATCAGGCTGCTGGTAAGAGAAGGCAATTGTTTATCATCTGTGATTTCTTCCTGTCCTGAAGCGACAATAGTAAGTTTTCGGGGGATAAGGCGGATAATAACAAAAACCGTAAACACTAACCCGATAATTGCCGGAAGAATATTGTAAAACATGACCGATGATAAATCTGCTTTAAAGTTTTCAGCTGCAATAATTGTATTCGGATTCGGGGAAACTATATTACCGCATTTTCCTCCACCAATCATGGCTATCAATAGTACGGATGGTGACAAACCCAAACGTTTTCCGATAGACAGTGCAATAGGGGCTACTGTAATAACAGCCACATCAATAAAAACCCCAACAGCACATAGCAACATAGTTGCCAAAGCTAATGCTGCAAATACCCGTTTCTCTCCTAATGTATTTATAATAGCATTAGAGATGGTAGTCGCTGCTCCTGTTTTAATAAGCACACCGGACAATACCCCTGCTGTAAGAATACGGATGATGGCTGGTGTAACGTCTTTGACGCCATCTGTCATCACCTTTACTGTCTCTGTCAATGGTAATCCGCCTAACAACCCGCCTACAATCGCTCCGGCTATTAAACTATAAGCCGGAGATATTTTTTTTATGATTAAAAGAACGGATACTAACAGTCCGATTAAAGCGCCAATTGCTGTCATAGAAAAGATTCATAGTTTATGCTTCATAATCGTGACTTTTATTAACCACGACACTTAAGCTGATTTACACTTTACGACTTAAAGCATTTAATAATACGTATAAGTTGAGTCACGGTTCTTTCGATATTCTTAAGAGCAAATTCCTGTTGCATAGCCTGATCTAAAGAGACAGGAGCCGGCTGAACAGACAATACAGCCGTAAATCCCATTTCATTCAACTGCTCTACAGCCTCTACACATCCTCCTAAGGCTATGACGGGGATATTTTCTTCAACAGCTATTTTCAAAATACCACCTAATGCCTTCCCCATACCAGTTTGTGCATCCAGTTTTCCTTCACCCGTAAAAATAAGGTCTGCAGACTGAGCATACTCCCTGAAATGAAGAATATCCAAAATTGTATCAATACCCGACTTCAATGTTGCATTCAGAAAAGGAAGTATTCCCCCACCCATACCACCAGCCGCACCAGCACCGGCTATTAAAGTAATGTCCATCCCTTTCTGTTCTTTAAGAACCATAGCATAGTGTTGTAACCCCTCATCCAATGCTTTAACTTCATCCGGGTTTGCTCCCTTTTGTGGAGCAAAGACAAAGGCAGCCCCTTGTGGCCCATAGAATGGATTATTTACATCACATGCTATTGTAAAAACAGACTCTTTTAAAGCAGGATGTAAAGTAGCAGTATCAATAAGTGCAATATGGATAAGATTACTCCCTTTCGGTTCGAGTTCTTTCTTTTCTTTGTCCAGAAAACGAACCCCCAAAGCGTGCATCATACCTATACCGGCATCATTTGTTGCACTACCACCTATACCCATAATAAAATGACGGCATCCACGATTCAATGCATCCAAAATAATTTCTCCTGTCCCGAAAGAAGAAGTATGCATTGGGTTTCTCAAAGCAATAGGAATCAGAGGAAGCCCACTGGCAGAAGCCATCTCAAAGACTGCTGTTTTCCCATCTTTGGTTATTCCATACGAAACTTCTATCGGATTCATCAGCGGATCATGGGCAATACAAGAAACCCTATTTACATCCAATTGAGTACAAATTGCTTCAGTAGTTCCTTCTCCACCATCTGCAATCGGGAAATGGATCAATTCACAATGAGGATACTCTTTCAAAATAGCTTGTGCAGCATATCGGGCAATATCAAGTGAACCTACAGATCCTTTAAATGAATCAAAAGCAAGAATAATCTTTCTCATACAGCATAAATTGCAAATTAAAAACTTATCAAAGATAAGACTTTATTACTCGTATCAAATAAAAAGACAGAGTACTTCTCTTGCAATATTTACAAGAGAAGGGGGGGATACTCTGCTTACCTGAAAACTAAATCAAAATACCTTTGCTTTATTCACAAGTTCAACGGCAATATTAACAGGATTTTCAAATGGTTTTGTTGTGTTGTGCCATGGAGTATTTATCCATGTTTCTTCCCAACGATCCAAATCTTCCCACTGTTTGGAGAAATAAAGTTTTAAACGTGGTATATAGTAGTCTTTTATTAATCCACTCCAAAAACGAGCAGCATAATCCTCTTGAAACCCTCCCCAAGTAGTAATAAGGCGTTTTGCGTTTGATTCATACTTATCCTTTTCTTCAGAAGTGGTACCGCTATTTCTTGCTAATTCTACCCACTCTTCAAGACGATAAAGAGGATGTGAAGCAAGAAGCTTATCCACATCTAACAGCAAGTCAACAACCTGTCTCAATGTGTATTGTGCCGCAAGCTTATCACCAATCGTATTTTCTTCAAGAGCTTTCACATAAAGTTTGTCTGCTTTGGCAGCCACATAATATGCAGCATACTCTATGGCATCATTCACATAAAGTTCCGAGTTTTGCAAACTGTCTGCACAAGTGAGAAACAATTCAACAGCACGTAAAAAATCATCACTGGTATCTATCTTGCTAATTCGTCTCTGATCCGGAGTCACTGTCTGCCAGGTAAAACGAGGATAAGAGTAAAGTGAACTATAAGCACTTTTTCTAAATAATACCCAAGCCTCTTTCATTGCATCCGGATATTTCCCATAGCGAGCTTCACAATATGACTTTAACCATTTATCAAGATCTATACTCTGGTCCGTCCACCCCATATCGGCCAATAGCTCATAAACTACTTCATTATTTTCAAGCCCCTCCGGAGCAGAACCAAATCCTATAAGATTTCCACAAGATTTAGAATGTAACGCTTCAGAAGAAGAAGAAGCATACATCTGCAAATCACCAGTCATAGGAGTTTTGCCACCAAAATTGGGAACATAGCTAAATATCCATTTCTTACCGTAGAAACCATCGTGTACTTTCCAAGTCTGTTCTGTGTTCCAAACCCATTTGGGGTAATCATTGCCCAAATCTACAATAATCATCTTATCATCCGGTACCCGGCTTAACAGAGCCTGTAAACTCTCTTTGTCCCAGAAAGAATGCTGGTATCCAAAAGTCCATCCTTGCGTAACCCATACTGCATCCGGATTACCAGCCGTGATAGAACGATAAATAGATTCACCATATTGAGCCAAAAGTTTATGTTTTCCTTCTATATCCTCTTTTTCTATCGGAAGTTCCATTTCATTAAAACTGTCTGAAAGATAATAAGTATTTCTACCAAATTCTTTCTCCCATTCCTCAATAAACATTTTCCCAATCTCTTCAAAGAACGGAGAATCCGGAGGAAGTACATAAGCATTATATTTATCATCAAATCCTCCCCATTTCAAATGTTTGAATTTTACAGCAGGGTGTTTCTCTGCAAAAGCCATTGGTACAAATCCCGCAAATGCCGGAGCTATCGGCTGCATCCCCAGCTCACGCATACGATTAATGATAAGATGTTGCATCTCAATCTGACTTTCTTGCCATTTATCGGACAAAGGCCCATCCCATGTATTCAGGTTGCCCATACGATGCCATGGCAAATGAGCTGGTGCTGTAAAAAACGCCCGAATTTCTTCTTTTGTAAGTCCCATACGTAACCATACCCTTTCGGCAATCGCTTCACTCGCCACAGTAGCCAGAGGCATATTTACACCTCTAAGTGCCATCCAATCTATTTCTTTTTCCCAACGATCCCAATTCCAATAGGGAGTAGTATAACCATAAGTGCAAACATTCAGAAAGTATCTGTACGAATAAGGAGTCGTTTGCTTTTTAGCGATATAATCAGGCCATATTTCAGGTAGCTCTATATGTTCTCCACTCCAGGTCTTCATAGCATGGCAAGCCTCCTTCAGGTAGGTATGAAACGCATAACAAATAGCTACAGTACTGCTTCCTTTCAAAACCAGTACCCCATCCCGAGCCTCTATCTCAAAGGTTTCTTTTCCGTTAACCGGTTCTATAACCTGACAAGTAATTTCATTAGCCCGGATTCCAATCTGACGCTCTATAAGTTGTTTAGCAGGAACCAATATATCATTTGATTCCATGTTACAGGCATATAAAGCAATAGACAAACAAAAGATAAACAAATACTTCAATATAGAATATCTCATAATATAAAATCAAAATTAAAAAAGAACCAATGACCGAAATCCAAAGCAGACCCGGAAATTGGTTCATACTCATTATTGTATCAATGCCTGTATTTTCTTAGGAATATCAACGTTATCCAATTTACCACAAAACTGTTCCGAACCTGCTCCTATAGCAAAAACAGGAACATATCCAGCAGAATGCGTACCACCTGCCCAACCCAAAACAGCAATTTGATTCATCACTTTTCTGGCACATACAGCCAATGGTTCGATTTTTGAATACAATCTTTCTTCAAACTTCACTTTATTTTTCACAAAAGAAGTTTCAAATACGGTATACAACAACTTTTCTTGCTCTTTATCAATAGAAAGTTTACTCCAGAATCCCATCTCCATACTTAATAAGGCCTTAATGTCATCCCAGCTAACTTCATTCTTCCGCATTTTTCTAAGCTCAGAGATTTTATTTGAAAGCATCTCTATCGAGCATTTCTGATATTGCAACGCCTGTAAATTAAGATTGTACTTTTTTGTACCCAATACAATGCCACCCGTTTCATGATCAGCCGTAATAACAATCAACGTTTCCTGAGGATGCTTCTTATAGAAATCATAAGCCACAGCAATAGAACGATCAAAATCTTCCACTTCCCAAAAGACAGTAGCAGCATCATTACTATGGCAGGCCCAATCTATTTTTCCACCTTCAACCATCAGGAAAAATCCTTCTTTATTATTTTCCTTCATCAAAAATTGTATAGCACTTTGGGTTATCTCGGGTAAAGTCAAATCATCATCATGCTGATCGATAGCATAAGACAAACTCAAATCCGGTTTGCCCTCTTGCTGTATCAAAATCATTTTATCAGCTTTATCTACCTGCTTTCTAAAATCTTCGATTCCCCGAGCCACGGTATAACCCGCCTTTTCTATTACTTGATAGATGTTAGAACCATCTTTAACGTCAGATGTTTTATTAGGACTCAGGAAACCAGAACCGGCATAAAAATCAAAACCAGCTTTGGGCAAATCACAAGCTATTTCATAAAACATCTTTCTATCGGGTTGATGAGCATAAAAAGCTGCCGGAGTAGCATGGTCTATACTAACACTAGTGGCAATCCCGACTTTTTTACCTTTCGTTTTAGCACATTCGGCCACGCTCACCAATGCTTGTTTACTCATATCCACACCAATGGCTCCATTATATGTTTTCTTTCCCGTGGCCAACGCTGTTCCACCAGCAGCCGAATCCGTGACAGGATGAGTTACCGAATAAGTACTCACCACACCTCCGCTGGGAAATTGAGTAAATAATAAAGGATCAGTACCTATATGACCTTTTAAAGCCGCTCGGTACATCTCCGTTCCGTTTACCTGATTTACTCCCATCCCGTCGCCTATAAAATAAAATACATATTTGACCTGCCCTTGGACCGTTATTACAATCCACAGGAAACATAACAAACTAATCAGGCGTCTTATTTTCATCTATCAGTTCTCCTGTTTTATTCAGAAACAACGAATTTCACAGTCTCATTATCTACCTTGGCAATATACATACCTGTACTTATATTTACCGTTGTTGCCACGTCGTTTTTTACCACATTTTCAAAAACCAATTTTCCTGTTAAGTCATATATCTTTATAAGAGCCATTTCCTGAATGCCACTCACATATATGTTATTACCTACGCTATAAACTTTAATCTCACATTCATCTGCAGTAGTATTTCCAATGCCACTAGGTACAGAATATTCTACCGCACCCACAGAAGGTGTAGCAGGGCGTACTTTACCCAATTGATCTGTAGTCGGAATTTCAATACCGCTTACAGTAGCAACTCCTGCACCTAAAGCAATACTATTCTCGGCAATCATAGCAACCATCCTATCACTTTCCAGCACACTCGTTTGATGATTAAATGACATATCACCTTCATCCCATGGATTCTTTTCTATGGCTTTAAAAATAGTATTATTGTTAAAATCTATTTGCTTATTAGAAGAGTCCTTGAAAAAATCTTTAGAAGCAAAAACATACAAGTTATTCATACAAGTCGGAAAAACCGTTTGCGGTATTGGCTGATTGTTTCCATCTAACTCACCACCCATATAAAAAGCTAAAATATCATATTGAGTCTCATCCTCCAACCACGTGCTACTATAATTCTCAGCAAATAAATTATTAACGAAAGTCGGTTTCATAGAAGTTGTAGCTCGCGACCATACACAAAGAGCTCCACCATTATTCCCCAGATTTCCTACAAACGTACAATTGACAATTACTGGAGAAAAAATATCTACCGTAGTTCCTGTCTGCATATAGATAGCCCCACCACGACCATCAGCAATGTTATTAGCAAAAGTTGAGTTAGCAATGTAAACAATAGGAGAAACATTTTTAGCTGTCGCGTTTATTCCAATAGCACCACCTGCAGCACCTTCATTTTCTACAAAAGAACAATTCTCAACGCGCAATTCCGATGCTGCATAAGCACAGACCGCTCCACCACCATAGGAACCTCCACATCTGTTCTTGATGAACAAAGAGTTCTTCAACACGGCTTTTGCACTACTGACACGTATCACTCCACCGTTATTAATTGCACCTGGAACTGCTTCATAATTATTTGAGAACTGACAGTTGTCAACATTCAAAACAGAACTACCACTCAATCTGATGGCAATACTTTTGAAACCATCAATTATCAGGTCATTCAAAGAAAGTTCTGACGATTCACTGACCGTAAACAGGGATTGTACCCCTTTAATAAACACACGTTTCCCGTTTTTTTTGTTTATACCATTTATTGTCAGATTTTTACCCTTGATAATAATCCCAGTCCCTTCACCATAATCAAGCTCTTCACCATCAAAATTAAATTCAATAATACTGCCCGATTCAGCATTTTCAATCACATACGGCAATGAACCGGCAATTGTTACATCCATTTCAGATGTAGTTACTTCAATAGATTTTGCACATAATACACTTGTAAAAAATGCAAATACAAAAAATAAACCTGTAATTTTTTTCATAATAAAATACATTTAAATGTTTAACATAAACGGTATAGTAATGTAAGTCCGATGTTAATTTATCATTTCATATTCCTCACTTATCAGACTCAAGTTATTTCAAGAGCTTTCCTTTTTAAGGCCTTATATATTCCAATTCCGTGATAATAGGCAAATGATCTGACAACACGGATTGGATTGTTTGGGTACGAATTACTTTCCAACCTTTCTGCGGTTTGGCAAACAGGAAATCTATCTTTCGATAAGGTTTCCATGCCGGTACAGTAGGAGTCATATCAGCATCACAGAACCATTCCTGTTTTAACTCTTTAATCACTTTAGAGGAAACATCAGAATTAAAATCTCCTCCAAGTATAGTAGGATAATCCACTTTTCTAAAATGATTATTAATAAATTCAGCTTGTAATTCCCTCGTTTTTGTAAGCTTAGCATCCAAATGGGTAGAAGCAAAAACAATGGTATCGCCGTTCATTTCAAAAAGCCCCTCTAACAAAACACGTTGTTCATAATCTTTTCCAAGTTGAGGTAAAAGCGTTTTCTGAATCTTGATATAAGGGTATTTTGAGAGAATTCCAATACCATAATACCCTCCTTTATATTCAATTGTTTTGCCATATAAACCGAACATGCCAGTATAATAGGCTAATTCCGATATAAAATCCTTTCCTCTCTGATGAGGTGTACGATCACGATTGGTTTTAGAGTCAACTTCCTGAAGTGCTACAAAATCAGGATTAAAAGACTTTATATGTGCAGCCAGATCTTTCAACTCTGCCAACTCACCAAATCTTAGATTATAAGTCATAACTTTCACTCTCAAAGTATCCTGAGCATATGTATTTCCAACCAATAGCAAATACAAAATCAATAAGCAATTTCTTAATATTCTCATCTTTGTTAAGGTTTTGATACGTTTAATACAGATACAATAGGTAAATGATCAGAAGCATTTATACCTGTAAACACAGTATGAGAAATCACACTAAATTGTTTTTCAGGTTTGTAAGCAATGTAATCCAACTCCCGGTTAGGTGCATTAGAAGGTATCGTAAACTTCATCGGATCAGTGTTCGTTCTAATAAATCCTGCTTCATCAAGCTTTTTGATAATCGAATTATCCGGTTTTGAATTAAAATCGCCTGCTACAATAACCGGTGCCTCTCCCTTTAAGGATAATTCTTTCAATATAATCGGAAATTGCCTGTCCTTCTCCGCTTGAGTAACAGATAAATGCGTCACCGCCAGATAAATAGTAGCCTCATTAAATTTTATCTTGGCAGTACCCAAAACATTGCTACCTGTAATTGTCAACCCGTCAATTACTTTTGGTAGCTCATGATTCACTATTTCACTCATATAAAATGAAGAAAGAATAGCGGCTCCGTACGCACCACCTGTTTCAAGATCTTTCTGTTTAAAGAAATAGTAGTACGGGTAACCAGCTAACTTCGCCAGTTCTTTAGCTTGATCTATTCCGAGACTTCGCTTAGTACACTGATCGACTTCTTGTAACAAAATCACATCTGGTTTAATCCTTTTGATAACTTCAGCTACATTATTAACATTTGCTACCGTTGCTTCTGACGTACCATAATAAGGGGCACAATGCCTGATATTATAACTCATCACTGTCAATTTACTTTCTACACTACCACCTGTATCCCATCCAGAATCAGTTCCAGATTCATCATTCTGGCTACAACCCAAAAATGAAAAACTCAAACAAAGAAATATCAATAAAATTTTTTTCATAATTATTTTTTTTAGTTTTTAGTAGAAGTATCGTAAGTCATAGATTCCGGTTATACGAAATCTATGACATTCTGATTTATTTATTCAGGCCATCCAGGATTTTGTCCTAGAAGTGGATTTTTCACTCTCTCTTCGTAAGGGACCGGCCATAGATAATGCATAGCCGGATCAAAATAACGAGCTCCACCTTCAACCTTTGATTTCTCATATATCACATCTCCAAACTCATCAACGCCAGTATCAGGATAAGGATTAGCACCCAAATCATTCATACAGACTTTAAGACTCGGCCCTGTTATAGCACGTCCAAATCTAAGTTCACCTTCTTTCCAACGCATCACATCAGCGTATCTCATTCCATCAAAAGACAATTCTACTCGACGTTCTCTTTTCAATTCTGTCCAAAGATCAAGATTCCATTCAGTCAATTCATCCAGATTCATTCTATGCATCCCCACACGGTCTCTTAATTTATTGACTGTATAGTCGAGATCATCTTGAGATAAAGTACCTTTCGTTTTGTAAAGGGCCTCCGCATAAATCAACAAAACCTCAGGAAAGCGAATTACATTCAAATTATTGTGAGATATATTATAATTACCCGCAATTGATTTTACATTGTATTTTTTAAAATAAAATCCAGTAATCCCGTTAGCTCCGTTTCTTCCAGGCTGAAGAGAGGAAAAACGAGGCAGATTAAATATCGGATTGGGCTTACGATATTCTGCATCTCCGTCATCACCACCCGGCCATTCATCTCCGGGGGCATACAAGGTCATTTTCATACGAGGATCTCTATTCTGAAAATAATCAACATAGTGTTCTTCCGGATATTTATAAAGAGGAGAAGTTTTAATATTCGTCTGTTTATAATACTCCAACCCCGCTTTAGCAGGCATTCCATCTGTACATAAATAAGCATCCACTAATGTTTTTGAAGGATTAAAACGGATAAAATCCGTAGGGCAACAAGTTTCATTAGGCATATTATTCATACGCACATCCTTGATGTAAACACTATAAATAATTGATTCATTATTATCTGGGTTAACTTCTACATCACCTTCTAACTGGTATATCTTTTCATAATCATATAACCCATAAGGTCCTTTATCTATAACCTCCTTCGCAGCTTTCGCAGCAATATCATATCGTTCATTTTGCAATGCTATACGTGCTTGCATAGCCAATGCCCCCCATCGGTCAATACGCCCAACATTAGTTCCCAATTGTCTTTCCTCAGGTAATTTGGATGCGGCCCATTCCAAATCATTCATCAAATAATCAATAATTTGATTTCTCGACGTACGAGGTACATAGGCTTCATCGGCTGTTATCACATGATCAACCCAAGGTACATCACCATAAAAAGTAGTTAACATAAAATAGAGCCACGCTCTTATCACTTTTACTTCAGCTGCATATTCATCCTTTACATCCTGTTCAATCTCTGCTTTATCATAATTATCCAAGAAATTATTACATGTATAAATATGACCATAAGAATACCTCCAATAGGAAGTAAATGGAAAACCATCCGTATAAGCATGTTTCCCTCCGGAAACTTTACTCAATCCACTATTTTTATCTCCCCACATTACAGTTTCCGCAGTGGACTCAGCCCATTTTATCATTAATTCATATTCAAAAGCTTCATAACAGGGGTATAGAGCTGCCCGTAGCTGTTCTTCTGTTTTCCAATAAGTTTCATTAGTAACAGAATCTTGTGGATATCTGTCTAAAAAGTCGGCACATGAAGTATTAGCCCAAAACAAAAGCAATACTAAAATATATTTTATAGTTTTCATATCAGTATTTATTATCATTATTAAAATGAAACAGATAAACCAAACACATAGGTTTTCACCTGCGGATAAGAATCACCAGACGTTTCACGTACTTCCGGGTCATAAGCTCCAAAATATTTAGTAAATGTCAACAAATTATCGGCAGAAGCGTATACCCTTAAATTGGAAAGTCCCAAACTATTAATCCATTTTTTTGGAAAAGTATATCCCAATTGAACATTTTTCAACCGTAAATATGAAGCATCTTCCAGCCAATAGTCGCTAAATAATAAATTATGAGTCTGAGCTTGATACAGTCTTGGATAAGCTGCATTCGGATTATTAGGTGTCCATCTATCCAAATGTTCTACTTTAGGTACAGAATAATCATTAATAAAACAATGACGAGCCTCATCTTTCAGATAACCATTCACTTTACCTACACCTTGTAGATAAAAACTAAAATCCCAACCTTTCCATTCCACAGCACCCTTGAAAGAATACGTATAATGAGGATAGGGATCCCCAAATACCACCTTATCATAATTGTCAATTACTCCATCCGGACTACCATTCGGACCACTAATATCTCTGTACTTAATATCACCTGGTTGTACTATACTTTCCGAAGCCTTAGGTATAGCAAAATTAGGATTAATATATCTTCCATCTGCATTTTGTCCACCAAAATCAGATATTTGTGCCAACCCATCAGTCAAATATCCATAAAAAGCATTGATAGGATCACCCACTCTTCTTATTTTATCCGCTAAAGTCGGCTCGCTCTTTCCTAAGTCAACAATTTTATTCTTTGCATCAGATATGTTAAATGACATACTATATTTCACTTCTCCGATTCTATCACGCCAAGAAATATCCCATTCCCAACCTTTATTTTCAATTTTACCCATATTCTCAAATGGTAAATTAGCTGTTCCCGTTACACCAACGATAGTAGGATAAATAGGTTTTACCAGAGCATTAATATTCTCTTTCTTAAACCAATCAAATGATGTAGTTAGACGGTTTTCAAAGAAGCTCAAATCAATACCGATATTCAACATCCGGATAGTTTCCCACTTAATATTCATATTTCCCAATTTTTTTTGAGCAAAACCAATATTATTAATGCCTCCAATAGGATAACTCTTTTCAATTCTTTCAATTGGAGTCAGATAAGGGTAATAATCACTACCAACATTTTGATTACCAAGTTCACCCCAAGAAGCTCTAAGTTTTCCTGATTTCAGAACAGAATCAGCAAATCTCATAAAATTCTCACGAGAAAAGTTCCATCCAACAGAAAATGAAGGGAAATATCCCCAACGATTATTCTTTGCAAATCGAGAAGTACCATCAATACGCATATTAGCTTCAAACAAATATTTCTCATTATAAGCATAATTAATACGCCCAAAATAAGAACGTAATGCCCAAGAATCTTTACCACCGCCATTCGTGATATCTTCAGTTCCAGCATCTAATACATAAATATCATCTAAAAGAATATTTTTTCTACTACCATCTAAATCACTAAAATCATACCATTCCTGAGAAAAACCTAATAATGCACCAAATTCATGTAATTTGATACTCTTATTATAATTCAATGTTAATTGGAAGCTTTGAGTCAGAGCATCCTGATGTGCCTGATATACATAATTACGCAAATTTTTATTTTGAGGATCAGGTGTTCCGTCTGCATAATACTCTGGTAAAACCGGATTATACTCATCCGTCTCTCTAAAATAGTAATTAGCTGCATATTGCCCACCTAAATTTAAACCTTCTATAATTTTTAAATCAGCACCTATAATCGTATTTAGTGTTCGTGACTTCCTTTGTTCTGTACCACCATCATAAGCTATAGAAAGAGGATTTTTTACAGAACCATTTGACCAATTCTCTGAATCGACCCAATTTCCGTTTTCATCTTGCTGTTGCCACTTAACAGGTAATAAAGGAGAATTTCGTTGGGCTAACCTAAATACACCAGATGCACCTGAAAAACCCGAAGCACGGCGATAATAATCAACAAAACTAACAGTGCCATTCAATTTTAATCTATCAAAGACCTCTGTATTTACGCTAATTCGAGCATTATGTCTTTTGGAATCAAAAGCATCTCCTACCACTAGACCATCTTGGTTTAAATATCCGTAAGACATAAAATAACCACTTTTCTCACTACCACCTCTAACACTTAAAGAATGGCTTGTTTGCAAACTACTCTTTTTGAATATTTCACCAATCCAATCCGTATTCGAATATTCATTAGGATAATTTCCTGAATCATATTTTGAAAATGCTTCATCATTATAAGGTTTTGAAAATCCCGCTGCAGCCATCGCCTCATTAGACAACTCCATATACTGCCTACCATTAACCAATTCAGGAAGTGCCGTCGGAGTTTGTAAACCGATATAGCCAGAATAAGTCAATGTCGCTTTTTCTTTCTGCTTACCTTTCTTTGTTGTAATCAAGATAACGCCATTTGCTGCACGTGCACCATAAATAGAAGCAGAAGCAGCATCTTTAAGTACTGAAACACTCTCAATATCACCTGGATTCAGAAGATTCATATCACCACCAGCCACACCATCTATTAATATAAGAGGAGAAGTACTACTGTTAATAGTATTCACACCACGTATCTTAATATCAGGAACAGCTCCCGGTTGACCAGATGAAGAAGTAATTGTAACACCAGGCAAAAGTCCTTGTAAACCTGTACTTACATTTGAGATTGGCCTGTTTTCTAAAACATCTCCTTTCACCATAGATACAGCACCTGTCAGATTTACTTTCTTCTGCACTCCATAACCAACCACAACTACATCATTCAATTGAATTGCACTTTCCACTAAAGTCACATCCAGCTTTCCTGGTTGGCGAACAACTTGTTTTACCTCTGTGTAACCTATAAAAGAGAAAAGTAACGTACTTCCTTCATCTACTTTCAACGAATAATTTCCGTCAATATCAGTAATTGTACCCGTAGAAGTACCTACAACTGATATTGTAGCACCTACAATCGGCTCTCCTGTCATTTTATCAACGACTTGTCCATTTACTGATACTTCTTTCTTTTTATCAGAAGAAGTATCTTCCTTTTTTTGTTCATTTTTATTATACAACAGAATACTATTGTCCAAAAAACGGAAACCAATATTCATTCCTTTCAATAAAGAAGAAAGGGCATCCTCTAATTTCACATTTTGAACTTTCAAAGAAACCTTCTTATTGGTATCAACAAACTCTTTGCTATAAGCTACATTCATTTCAGCCTGCTTACTGATCTGTTCCATAGCCTGTTTGAGAGACAAATTACGAATATTCACAGAAATTTTCTGTTGCTGAGGGTAAGCTATGAGCGGAAAAATAAGACATAATCCGCACACCATACACCATTTTCGGATGTATGAAAACAAGTGATTTTCATTCATAAAATTAGAAATTGATAAAGTTACTAGATTAATTATTTTTTACCTCACTTCATAGATATCTTCTGAAATTTTATTAAATTTAATTGGAGTTATCGAAGCCATTGTCTCCAGAATGTTTCCAAGATCATTGGCTTTACAAACAAAATTATATGTGAACGTGGTTATCTTAGTCCCACGGATATCAAAATTAACATCAAACTGCCTTGAAAGTACTGCCAGCACTTCTTCCAAAGGGGTATTTCGAAAGACCAACCTATTCTCTTTCCATCCGGAAGCATCTTTATAAAACTCATTTGTCCGAATTTTACAGAGTGAACTACCTTTTTCATAAACAGCTGTTTGTCCCGGGCGCATCTCATACAATGGAGATTTAGAACCATAATGTCCTATCATAATCTTTCCTTCATCAAGTGTGGTGGTTATTTTTTTGTCAGAAGGATAAGCAGATACATTAAAACTGGTTCCAGTCACTTTTATCTTCATCTCATCCGCCTGTACCATGAAGGGATTATCCGGATTCTTTTTTACCTCAAAATAAGCTTCACCAACCAAGGAAACCTGACGTTCTTTCCCCGTAAATTGTTCCGGATAAACCAGCTTTGAATCAGCATTCAACCACACGCGGCTACCGTCAGGCAAGAGCACAATCAACTTTTCTCCTTTGGAAGCACATATCTCCTGATATTCAGGAGTACACTCTTCCATTATTATATAGGTAAAGTAACTGATATTGAAAAGGAGTAAAACAATAGCACACGCCCACCTGAAAGCTGGCCAAAACGCTCTCTTCTTTCTTTTATCTACTTCATCAAGTATATTCTGATAGACTTTATATTCATCAAACTCCGGCATTTCACGCCCGCCCATAGCCAAAGGTTCATTCTTTAGCAAACAATCAATATCGCTGTCTATATGTTCAGCAATATAATTAATGATTTCCGGAGCTGTATTTTTATGTTTATTCAAACGCATGTTTTTACTGATCTTTATATATAGTACACAAAGAGGATAGAAAAGTATTATATAAAATCATTGATTTTAAAAAAAGATTTTAAGAAAGATAAAAAAGAATGCCCGTTGGACAATCCGAAAGTTACATTAACAGCATAATTGCACGTTCACGAACCAGCTTTTTAATTTGTTTCAAAGACTGGCTATATTGAAATTTAATGGTATTTATAGACAGATTTAATCTGTTTGCAATCTCCTGATTAGAATACTTCCCGGATATTTTCATAGAAAAAATCTTTTTCCTTTGAGGAGACAGTTGCTCTACGGCACTACGTATCATTTCAACTTGCTCCTGGTCAAATTCCTGAGAATCTGTATCCTCTCCATCCAGATAATTGAGAATTTCCAAACAGTCATCCAATACAAAAATATTACTTTTTGAATCCCGCAGAATATTCAATAGATCGTTTTTCAAAACAGTAAATAAAAAACGATTAATAGGACGACCCTCTTCCAACTCTTCACGTTTTATCCAGATTTTCATAAACAAATTCTGCACAGCATCCTCAGCCAACTCTTTATTGCACAGATATTTAAAAGACAGTGCAAAAGCTTGTGCACCATACTTTTTATAAAGAGTGGTGAAAGCAAGTTGATTTCCTTTTTTTAGTTGCTGAACGAGTAAAATGTCATCCATAATAATTCCCGATACACGATATGGGTGCAATATTCGCAAAAATATATGAGAAATACAAAACATTTGCTGGCAATCTTGTCAATAGATCGGAAAAGAAAAAAATAAGGACAAATGTGTTACATATTAATTAAAAAAAAGAGAAAAGTACAGAAACAGTGCACTTCTTACACAAAAAAGTACACACGAGATAATTACATAAAGCGATATGCATAACAACAGACATCACGCCATGCAGCAAAACAAGCCAGTGTCCACCCGATAGAAACTTCCGGTTAATTTTGTGATAAACCTGTATACTCGTAATTCCTTTTAATTATTCCCCCCCTTGTCCGAAGTCTTCTTCGAACTCTTCTTCAGCCTCTTTTACTAAAGTTTCTGCCCGCAATGCACTTTTCGGAAAATACTTCGACAAGGGATAACGGAAGAATTTCATCTTGCCGACACGGTTGGTGAATCTACGGTCGGCCACAAAGTATACCCTGGACAAGCGCACCTCATGAGGAAGTACGTCCTCAGGATGCTCAAAACCGTCACTCGTAACAGCCGCATGAAACGAACCGAGTCCACGAATAGTGACCGACTCTCCGCTTTTCAATATTTCCTCCATCACTTTAGGAAGATCGGTAAGTATACTCAATACATCACCTTTACTCCTGCCACTTTGCGAAGAAAGCATATCTGCCAGGTCATTTTCATTCTTGCCCCCACGCTTCTGGAGCTTCTTCTGTACAGCGTAATAGAGTTCCTTAAATCCCTCTACTGTGCTGAATCTTTTCTTTCTTACCAAATAAATCAATCCCATAGTCTTTCGTATTAGACGCTGTAATCAAACGTATTAAAAGTTATAACAAAACGATGTACGACATGTACATCTCGTGCAGTATGACATGTACATCTCGTACAGCACGACATGTGCATGTCGGCATGTCCCAGATGTGCATGTCGTACAATGCTTCCTACAAAGATAACGAATATATCCCGATAACAAAAGAAAGTTTCAGTTATTTCTTCCAAAAGTACACACCGGACAGTACAACTCACATATAACCCTTTTTTAAGACGTTATCACCTGTATTTTTAAAAGAATAGTTATCTTTGCAGACATATTATAAACAGAACGTACTGTTCACAGGCATTGATAATAAATATAATAACGAAATAGATAAATGGCATTGCAATGTGGTATTGTCGGACTTCCCAACGTAGGAAAGTCGACACTTTTCAACTGTTTGTCGAACGCGAAAGCACAAGCGGCAAACTTCCCTTTTTGTACAATAGAACCGAATGTAGGTGTAATCACTGTTCCGGACGAACGTTTGAATAAACTGGCAGAACTGGTACATCCGCAACGAATTGTACCCACTACCGTAGAAATTGTAGACATCGCAGGGCTGGTAAAAGGCGCCAGTAAAGGTGAAGGATTAGGTAATAAGTTTCTCGCAAACATTCGTGAAACAGATGCCATCCTGCATGTACTTCGTTGCTTTGATGATGATAATGTAACGCATGTAGACGGAAGTGTAAATCCTGTGCGTGACAAAGAGATTATTGACTATGAACTACAGTTGAAAGACCTCGACACAATTGACGCACGTATACAGAAAGTACAAAAGCAAGCACAAACAGGAGGTGATAAGACTGCCAAACAGACTTATGACATTCTCGTTAAATACAAAGAAGCATTGGAGCAGGGAAAATCGGCCCGCACTGTAAAGTTTGAAACCAAAGACGAACAGAAAATTGCCCGCGAACTCTTTCTGCTTACCAGCAAACCGGTAATGTATGTTTGTAACGTGGACGAAGCAAGTGCCGTAAACGGAAACAAATATGTAGACATGGTTCGCGAAGCAGTAAAAGATGAAGATGCAGAAATTCTTATTGTTGCTGCCAAAACAGAATCGGATATTGCCGAACTGGAAACTTACGAAGACCGCCAGATGTTCCTTGCCGAAGTAGGACTGGAAGAATCAGGGGTAGCCCGGCTTATCAAATCGGCTTACAAATTATTGAATCTGGAAACTTATTTTACAGCCGGTGTACAGGAAGTACGTGCCTGGACTTATGAAAAAGGCTGGAAAGCACCCCAGTGTGCGGGAGTAATCCACACCGACTTTGAAAAAGGATTTATCCGTGCAGAGGTTATTAAATATGATGATTTTATCCAGTATGGCTCAGAAGCTGCCGTGAAAGAAGCCGGTAAATTGGGTGTGGAAGGAAAAGAATATGTAGTACAGGACGGAGATATCATGCATTTCCGTTTTAACGTATAAAGAATGAATTATCTTATAGCAGGAACCGGAGGTGTGGGAGGCAGTATTGCTGCCTTCCTTGCACTGAACGGAAAGGATGTTACCTGTATAGCCCGTGGGGCGCACCTGGAAGCTATACAGAACAATGGGTTGACACTAAAGTCAGATCTGAAAGGCAATCATACCATTCCAGTGAAAGCTTGCACAGCAGAAGAGTATACTGGAAAAGCAGACGTAATATTCGTTTGTGTCAAAGGCTATTCTGTCGACTCTATCACAGATCTGATAAAACGGGCTTCTCATGAAAAAACAATCGTAATTCCCATACTCAATGTTTACGGTACAGGTCCACGTATTCAGCGCCTTGTTCCGGGCGTAACCGTTCTGGATGGTTGTATTTACATTGTAGGGTTCGTATCCGCCCCGGGAGAAATCACTCAGATGGGAACCATTTTCCGTTTGGTATATGGAGCGCATAAAGGCACAAACGTACCCGCCGGACTGCTTGAAGCCGTACGTGACGATCTGGTAGAAAGCGGAATAAAAGTAGATCTGTCACCGGATATCCAACGGGATACATTTGTCAAGTGGTCCTTTATCTCGGCCATGGCCGTCACCGGAGCTTATTTCAATGTTCCTATGGGCGAAGTGCAAAAGCCGGGTAAAATACGTGATACTTTCATAGGCCTGTCTACCGAAAGTGCCATGTTAGGAAAGAAACTCGGTATCGAATTCTCCGAAGACCCCGTCACCTACAATCTCAAAGTAATTGATAAACTCGACCCACAAAGTACCGCATCCATGCAGAAAGATATGGAGAAAGGACATCAATCCGAAATACAAGGGTTGCTTTTTGACATGATAACAGCTGCCGAAGAACAGGGAATAGAAGTGCCTACCTATCAGGAAGTAGCCAAGAAATTCAGAATATAAAATTAAACTCAATCATTATGAATACCATTTTATTATCGATCAACTGGAACCCGAACCCCGAATTGTTCAACCTCTTCGGACTTCCCGTTCGCTATTACGGACTATTGTGGGCCGTTGGTATCTTTCTGGCCTATGTGATAGTTCACTATCAGTTCCGGGATAAAAAGATAAGTGAAAAGAAATTTGAGCCCCTGTTTTTCTATTGCTTCTTTGGTATTCTGATTGGGGCCCGACTGGGACATTGTATATTTTATGATCCTCAGACCTATCTCACCAGTTTCCGGGGATTCTGGGAAATGATACTTCCTATCAGATTCCTGCCCGACGGAGGTTGGAAATTCACAGGTTATGAAGGGCTTGCCAGCCACGGTGGAACGTTAGGACTGATGATTGCCCTCTGGCTCTATTGCCGTAAAATGAAAATGCATTATATGGATGTAGTAGATATGATTGCTGTAGCCACTCCCATCACTGCCTGCTGTATCCGCCTGGCCAACCTGATGAACTCTGAAATCATTGGTAAACCGACCGATGTACCCTGGGCTTTCGTCTTTGAACGTACAGATATGCTTCCACGCCATCCGGCACAGCTTTACGAAGCTATCGCTTATTTCCTGCTTTTCCTGGTGATGATCTATCTTTATAAGTTCTATAACAAAAAGCTACACCGCGGCTTCTTTTTCGGACTCTGTCTGACAGCTATCTTTGTATTCCGCTTCTTCGTTGAGTTCTTAAAAGAAAATCAGGTTAGCTTTGAAGACAATATGAGCCTCAACATGGGGCAATGGCTGAGTGTCCCCTTTGTGATCATCGGCCTCTATTTCATGTTCTTTTATGACAGGAAATCCATCAAAAAATGAAGCATATTATAGACATAGAAACCTGGGAACGGAAAAGTAATTATGAGTTCTTCAAAAGTTTTCAGAACCCCACTATCTCCATTACCTCAGAGGTAGAGTGCGGAGGAGCCAAAGCCCGTGCCAAAGCCGCAGGACAATCATTCTTCCTCCACTATCTCTACGCCGTGTTGCGTGCCGTCAATGAAATACCGGAGTTTCGCTTTCGCATAGATGCAAAAGGCAATGTAGTCTATTTCGACAACGTAGATATGTTGACCCCTATAAAGGTAAAAGAAAACGGACGTTTCTTCACCATCCGTCTGTCATGGAACAAAGATTTTAATGCCTTTTATGCGGAAGCCAAATCGGTCATAGATGCCATCAACCCTGATGGAGACCCGTATGACATGGAAAAAGTGGGTGGCAAAGACCTGCTTGATGTTATATTGTTAAGTGCTACTCCCGACTTATATTTCACCTCACTGACCTGTACACAAGAACATCGTCATGGTAGTAATTACCCTTTGATGAATGCAGGAAAAGCAATATTAAAAGAGGGTAAATTAGTAATGCCAATTGCAATGACTATTCACCATGGGTTTATAGACGGACATCATCTTTCGCTGTTTTATAAGAAAGTGGAAGATTTCTTGAGATGAAGCCTGGCTTCTCAACAAGCATTTGCGAACACAAGAAAAGCTATAGGTTAATGTTATATCCGTATATTAAACAAGCTTGTTTATGGCAGATAATTATATAGAAAAACAACGCGAAGAGTACGAAGCAAGAAAAGCTGCCTGGGAGAAAGCCCGGAAATATGGTAAACCAGCAATCAGTCAACAGAATAAATCAGTCCCACCCATCACGGAAAAGAAAAAACGAGTATTCGTAACCGGAGGAGCTGAAGGAATAGGTAAAGCCATCGTACAGGCATTTTGCAATGCAGGTTACCGCGTAGCATTTTGCGATAAGAACGAAACGGCAGGACAACAACTGGCCAAAGAAACCGGAACCGTATTTTACCAAGTCGACGTAAGCGATCAGGAATCCCTTGAGCGTTGCATGCAACGTATCTTTCTGGTTTGGGGTGATATCGATATAATTGTCAATAATGCAGGCATCAGCAAATTCTCTCCCATTACCGAAACAAGTATAGACGATTTTGATAATATCCTTTCTGTAAACCTGCGTCCGGCATTCATCACTTCCCGGCTGCTGGCTATCCATCGTAAATCGCAACCTTCCCGCAACCCGTTCGGAAGAATTATCAATATCTGTTCAACCCGCTACCTGATGAGCGAGCCCGGAAGTGAAGGATATGCAGCTTCCAAAGGTGGTATTTACTCATTGACCCACGCATTGGCAGTTTCACTTTCCGAATGGCACATTACTGTTAATTCCATTGCACCGGGCTGGATACAGAATCATGACTATGAACAACTCCGGACGGAAGATCATACACAACACCCTTCGGGGAGAGTAGGGAAACCGGAGGATATTGCCCGAATGTGCCTGTTCCTCAGCCAGAAGGAGAATGATTTTATCAATGGTGAAAACATTACTATCGACGGGGGAATGACGAAAAAGATGATTTATGTTGAATAAAGCAATACTTCTCCCTACATAACAGATATATTACGTCCCCCCCAAATAGATATTATACCTTTCAAAAACATAGATTGCATCTTCAAGAAGATCCGGATGTTTTATACCACAACATCCGGGTGTTTTGAATAACAACATCCGGATGTTTTGAATACAAAAAATTAATCTTTAAAAGGACACAAGATACTTTCCTCTGCCTGTAAAATGTATTCCTAACTACTTTACAGTATAGCGTTTCATGCTTAAAGTTCCTCCCGGGATTGTCTTCAAACTATTCAAATAAATAAACGCCCTGTATTTGCCGTCTTGCGTTTCAACCCACATTCCGCCTTTATCCTTAAGATTTATAACATAATTGGGCATATTGGACAAATCGATCGTTTCAAAATCAATATCATCTATATACGTGCCATTATTGGGTTCATCGGTCAGATGAGAATCTATCATTCCAAATTCCTTTCGTATTTTAGTATCTTTGCTCACCCCCGGCGGCAATATGATACCCGGAAGCCATTGCGGATCGGCAGCCGGAGCAGCAAAAGAATGCCTGAAAGTACTTTCGCGCTGCCACACATATACAAGATCGATTCTATCGGGATTGGCAGCCGCTTCCGCCTCATTATAAATCTCCATGTCGGCTATGGAAATATAACAATCATCATCATCAAACTTAAGATTACGCTTCATCTCCATCTTAGCAATGGCATACGGCCCCATTGCCATAGAAACTGTCTCGCCATTGTCCGCTTTAGCGGAGAAAGTAAAAGAAACAGATTGCCCGCGAGCCTCTTCCGGTATTTTATAATAATACCTTAGCGTGGCTGCGCAAGTATCCACGCAAAATTCAACCTGTGTAATATTATCCTTATTAGTACAAGGGTTACCAACCCGGACAGGCACATCCACTCCTTCGGCATTCGTATGGTAGGAATTATTTTCCAAATAAGTGCCTTCCGCCCCTTTAATGGTTGCTTCAACCTGAGCCGATACGATTTTCCCCGTATGATAAGGCAAGGCCATAGCATAAGCAAAATAAATATTCTCACCCACCACATTCGGTCCCAATGTCCTTTTCAGACAGTTATTTTTTAATAATGCAATCTCTTCCTCGTTTTCACAAGCAAAAAAGGAAAAAGACAAACATAACAAAAGAATGAGACTTGCTATTTTATTATATCTTTTCATCATCGTTACATCGTTTATAATTAAAGAGCTATTTTAACGGTTGCACGGATATATATACCGTATATGTTTTACGGACTTGTCTGTTTCCGGAAATGACCATGTATTGTTTAGGATTCTCTAAATCCGAAAAATCGGTTATACCTGTAATCTTAGGCTCGAGTTTAGCATCTGTCACCAGAGTAAACTGTGGATATAAATTCCTCAGATCCGTACCATAAGCAACAAGTACTTTAATCGTGCAGTCGCTATTATCAATTTCTGCATTACCAACTCTTACAGATAAGCGATCTGTCCCCAGCAAATCAAAGTTGCTGACATAGCATTCCTCTCTATCGGTTATTAACAGTCCATCTTCATCAACGGGATTTTCCGTACATCCGCTGAACAGCAATGCCATTAAAAGAATAAAGAATATATTATTCCAATATGTTTTCATACCTATCATTTATTATAAAAATTATTATCTGTACGGTTTATTCTGAGTCAGATTCGGATTACGGTTACGTTCCGACTCCGGTATCTGAAAAATATAGCAACGTTCGTAAGCCAGATTGTTCTGATTCACATAGAACTCTGCAACCTGTGCACCATAAGTATCATACATTTTTACTCCTTTCCCTCCGGGCTGACACCAGACCGTCTCGATTTCTCTCCATCTACGTGTATCAAATACACGCTGGCCTTCTCCTATCAGTTCTACAATCCTCTCTTGCTTTATTGCTTCGAAGAATGCTTCGGGAGTAGATGTTTTATTAGATGCCAATGCCGGAAGATTACCTCTATGCCGCACTTTATTCACCAGCTCTATGGCATAAGGTTGAGGACCATTTACGGCATTATCCGCCTCAGCATACATTAAAAACACATCAGCAAGACGTATGACAGGCCAGTTAAAGTCTCCGTCGGCCCGTTCTTCACCTGGATAGTTCCTCACAAACTTACGAAATACATATCCGGAATTGGTACCATCTGTATTATAAGACATATAGGTTTCGCCATTAATTACAACTTCGCTTCCCCACATTTTGTAAATAAAAGGCACCCATCCTGTTACTTTCTTTGACATAAGCCCCTGGCAAATCTCATAATCCCACATAATTGATGCTTTCATGCGGTAATCCCGGTTTTTATAACTTTCCGGATTTACAGCAGAATTCGGGCGGGTACGGGCATCCGGCACAGAAGAAGGGCTTAGCTTTACCAAAGCTGGACAGAAGTCCCCGGTTATGGTAGATTGATATTTATCGGCTATTTCAAAACGGGGAGATACCCAACATTGCGAGTTTTCAACACTCCGTCCGGCTAAGTCCCTCACCAACTGATCACCCTGTCCTGTATTTGTGCCACCGTGATTGAATGCCAATACAAACTCTGCATCTCCATTTGCCGTAGGTAAAAACAAATCATAATAATTGGGTAACTTGTCAGCTTTTCCCAACTCATCGCATTCTCCCGGCTCCCCGTTTCTGAATAAAGTCAGGCCGTATTCATCAATCACTGTCCTGAAATCTTCGGCTGCCGCTTTATATGCCTTCCGAGCTTCCTCTTCGCTCGGTGTAAACGTATCCAGCTCCGGCCAACCATAATGATTCCAGCTTGCCCAGTAAAGCAACACTTTCCCACGCAAAGCCAATGCGGCAGGTTGCGCAAAACGTCCGTGAACCGTAGCCTTTTCGGGTAACTTCAAAAAAGCATCCTGCAAATCATCCAAGATATGATCTTTAACTTTTGCAAGCGGGGTACGCGGCAGGTTCTCTACTTCCGAGTTATTGTATACTCTCCAATCAATATAAGGCACATCTCCCCACATCATGATGAGCCTGAAATAAACCAAAGCCCGCATTAGTTTACACTCGCCAATTATGCCTTCCAGATTTCTGATGGTCTTCTCATTGCTCGTATTAGCTATCATTTTTTCTACGTTATCAATCACATAGTTCACACGATTGATACCTCCATAGCAATACCTGTACATTTCAGACCACCCACCACCGTAGCCTACCGGATTGATCTCCCAAAGACCTTTATAGGCCCTTCCATCACGTCCTTTTTCACTCAGAAAAGAATTACCACGCACTCTGACAAACTCTCCCATTCCATCCAGATAGTAATCCCTGTTAAAAAGCCAGCGTATATCAGACACCAGTCCGTTTAATGCCGACTCGGCATCCGACTCTGTCTTCCAATAGTTTGTAGCCGGTAAGTCTACCGTAGGTTCCTGATTCAACAAGTCGGCACAGGAGCTGAATGCCATCATCAGCCCGGCAATCAAACCCATATATTTAATATCAATTCTTTTCATAATTTCCGCTTTTCATATATTAAAAACTCAAATTAACGCCAATAGAATATGATTTGGTGATCGGATACAAATCCTGTGAGTTAGCGGCTTTTTCCGGATCGAGTCCTTTGTAGCCGGTAATAGTCAACAGATTTTCTGCGGTTCCATAAATCCGGAGATTTTCTATGAAACACTTCCTTGTCCATTTCTTCGGAAAAGTATAACCCACCATAAGGTTCTTCATTCTTAAATAGGTCATATTCTGCAACCAGAAATCAGTTTCCGTCTTGTTAGTAACCAGCCCTCCCAAACGGGGCCATTCACCTCCTCTGTTCTCCCATGACCAGGGCTTATTCCACTGATCCCAATTAGAAGCATACCGCTTATCGGGCAGGTTGATTTCCGTATATTTGTTATTCCAAAAGTCTTTGCGCCCAGCCGATCCCTGAAACAATAAGGATACATCGATACCTTTCCATGCCATCTGCAGATTCAATGCAAAATTAGTAGTCGGCATATCCCGTTGGAAGTTCGTATAGGCCACTTTGTCATTTCCATCGATGCGTCCGTCGCCGTTGGTATCCAAACGGATCACATCTCCCGGAGCCACCCCCTGCGGAGTAGCATTATAAGAATCGGTCCAGGTTTGAGCCAATCCACGATCTGGCTGACTGTATACAAAATGATAAGGCATATTTATATAAACATATCCTTTATCCAAAAATTCTCCCCACTTTTCAAGATTCGTACGGTTATAAGAGATATTGAAATTGGCAGAATAGGTAAAATCTGCGATACGGTCCCGCCAAGTCAGATTCGCCTCAAATCCCCGGTTACGGAGTGTCCCCAGATTTGCCATCGGTGCTTCATAAGCTCCGGTTAGCATAATGGACATCTGCGATTTCTGCAACATACCTGTCGTTAAACGATCATAATAGTCAAACTCCGTAGAGAGTTTGCCATCGAAAAACATCAAATCCAATCCTAAGTTAAACACTCCTGTAGACTCCCAGGTTAAATCGGGATTCAACATTTTAGAATAGACAAATCCTTTGGCAATCGAACCGTCCAGCATATAATTATTCTGGTAAAGAACCTCCTGCTGTTGGTATCTTCCGATACCACTATTATTACCCAACTTACCATAAGAAGCACGAAGTTTTCCACTTGCCAGCCATTTTCCCACATAAGGTTTCACAAACGACTCTTCGCTAAACCTCCATCCCAAAGCTGCTGATGGGAAAAAACCATATTGATGTCCCGGCTGAAACTTAGATGAACCATCGATACGAAAGTTAAGTTCAAGCAAATACTTGTCATAAGCAGAATAATTAATACGTCCGATATAAGAACGGAGCCCTTCTGCCGAAGAATTACCGGCAGTAGACTGTGTTCCGGATAACGCGGCGTCTATTTCGGACAGTGACGGATGAATTCTATCCTGCCTGTAAGACATCTGGTAACGATCGTGCCAATACTCTTCGCTATATACAAACATGGCATTAAAATCATGATGTGAGGCAAAAACCGTATGATAATTCAAGCGGGCATTCAACAAGGTTTTGTAGCCGGTTGTCGTCTGGTTTGTAATCCCGGCATTCTCTGTTACATATTCTCTGATACCATATGAATCTGTCTGGAAATTATAAGAACGGTTGGGGATATCCGCCTCCTTATAAAATTGATTGTAATACTTCAAACCATAATCCACACGAGCCACCAAGCCTTTTACCGGTTCCCAGTCCAGATAAAAGGAGGCATTCAGCTCCTGTCTGTCTTTTTTCTTCAATTGGTTTGTGAAAAAGCTCAAGGGATTAAAAGCCTGGGGATCTTCTCCATACGCCATTACACCGCCATAAACATCCAAAACCGGATCATAGGGATAGATACCTGCTATTGCACTCTGCATATCCAGGTTGGAATCACTTGTGAAACCATTGTCCAAAGCATACGTGAAATTACTCCAGTTACCGTCAAAACGAAATCCGGTATTCACATTTTTCATCACCTTGTAGTCAAAGTTGAAACGGGCATTGTAACGGTCGTAATCATTATTTATCTGCAATCCTTCCTGCTTCATATATCCGACAGATGCATAGAAATTCGATTTCTCACTTCCACCTGTTGCCGATACGTTATAATTCTGAATGGAACCGGTCCGCATAATATAATCCCACCAATCTGTATTGGGATACCGTTTTTCATCAATCATCCCCAATGCCAGCCATTGGTCAATCGTTCCGTCTTTAAAATTCTGGTTCTCTCCGTTCTTGCCGGGATTGGTTGAAGATGAAATTTGCTGTAAAGTCAGGGCCATCGGATAATTGGATATAAAATCATAGGTATTCGTTGGTTTTTCCCATCCATATGAGCCGGAGAAAGTTATTTGCGTCTTTTCCAGACCCTTACCCGATTTCGTTTTGACAAGTATCACACCATTGGCCGCACGAGAACCGTAAACGGAAGAAGCCGTTGCATCTTTCAATACCGTTATACTTTCTATGTCATTCATATTTAACCGATTAATATCGGCATCGGGCATATCGTCCACAACAATCAGCGGATCGGCATTATTAATAGTACCCAAACCGCGAATCAATAGTTTTGAAGAGTTATTTCCCGCCATACCCGAACTTTGGTTGACGGATAATCCCGGCATCAGCCCTTGTAAGGCAGAAGAAACATTAGCAACCGAACGGCCGGCAAGGGCTTCGTCAACAGAAATTGCAGCCACAGCTCCCGTCAGATTGACTTTTTTCTGGCTACCATATCCTACAACAACAACCTGATCCATCAAAACGGACTCTTCTTCAAGGGAAACATTTATCACACTTTGATTTCCTACCCTGATTTCCTTTCTTTTATAACCCACATAAGAGAAAGAGAGAATGGCATTGTTATCGGGAACCTGAATGGAATATCTTCCATCAACATCGGTTATAGTCCCTGCGGCAGTATTTTTAATCATAACCCCTACGCCTATAAGAGGTTCCTTATTGGGATCGAGTACTTCACCTTTTATAATGCGTGACTGAGCCCACAATACAGGACTTAAAGCGCATAAGAAAAACAAAACACCCATGAACCGCTTTTTTATATTTTCATCTTTTGAAGTCATACAATTATTAGTATTAGATTCTTTTTTTTATAAATCACAAGCTATCCAATTATGAAGATTATCATCTATCACAAATATCGGTTATTAAATTCATATTTCTCTTAAACTTCCTCCTTTCTTTTGCCGAAAAATTAAAGTTTCTTTTATCTGCTCACAAAAGTAATCGCCTCAGAACTTGTTTAATAGAAGAATATTTCATATTTATAGAAGGATATTATAAACTTCATTTAGTGGAAGTAAATCGGAGAAAAATAAATAGTTAAAACAATATTCTTATATAAAAAAATAAGATTATTACATCCGAAAAATTATCTTTTCCATTACTTTGTCCACATCAAAAGGGATCAAATCGTTAAACTCTAAAATTTTAAGATTATGAGAAAGATTACTTATTTAATTGCAGCTTTAGTATTATCAGGCAGTGTACAATTCGCAAATGCACAAGAACCAACAGTGGCCGCTCCTACTCCAACTTATCCGGAATCAGACGTTATCTCGTTTTATGGCAAGACCTACGAACCGGCAGCAGACAACAAGCTGATTTTACGTACAAACTGGGGACTTAAGGAGGAAAACTTCGTAGATGATTATATTAATAAGGATGCGGTTCTGCATATGATCAACCTGGAATGGTCTTCATTCTATACCAACGCCGGTGCTAATGTGACTGACTATGATTATTTGCATTTCGATTTCTGGCCGGATCAGGATTGCCAGTTTGTGGTAGGTGTAACCTGGAATTACCCGTCGATGTCAGATGCCTACAGTGAAATATTCAATTTGAAAGCCAACCAATGGAATTCCATCGATCTTCCTATCGAAAACTTCGACTGGACTCCGGATAATAAGAATTATATGATCAACGGTTTAAGATTGGGCAGCAGAGACGGTGAATACGAATCACTTTCCAAACAATATGCCCCCAATATTTACGTATCCAACATATTCGTTTATAAAGGTACGCCCTCACCCACAGGGATCAATTCTGCTAAAGCCGATGACAGCGCCCTGACCCTCTACCCCACTGCCATAACAGACTATATTACTATCAATTCAGAAGAGGCCATTCAGTCGGTCAACCTGTATGGTATCAGTGGTCAGCTGGCAGGTACTTACAACATGGCAGGAGAGAATCAGATCAATCTATCGGCTCTACAACCGGGTTCATACATTGTTTCTGTGAAGCTAATTAATGGAAAAACAGTAAATAGGCAGGTTATAAAGTTGTAAGGTTATAAGGTTGTAAGGTTATAATAAGTACTCTTGCGGAATAACTTTTATAGTATTTAAGGCACAAATAACTCATTTCCACTATTATTTAATATCCCGGGATTCAAAAAGTTTCGGGATATTTTTATATTCAATCATATAACTCAATGAAAGCACTTATGAAAAACTTAATCACCATTTCTATTCTTTTATGTTGTACCATCGCGCTGCCTTCGTGCCAAAACGATGACTGGAAAGAAGAGGTAGAAAAATTACGCAACGAACTGGACATCCAGAAACAACTGTTTGATGCATCTCAAAATAATATATACATCACCGATGTAACTACTGCAAACGATGGTTACACAATCACTCTCTCTGACGGGAACACCATTGTGCTGCAAAACGGAATCGACGGTACCAACGGAAACCAAATTACGAATATCTCTGCCAATGGCGACCAAATGACTTTCAGTTTCAGTGACGGTACACAGATTACACTGGCCATCAACAAGTCCGACGTAAATGAAATATGCCTGCCCAGTTACCTGTATATGCTGTCGGATACCAGAAATGATATTTTTATCGAACCATTCATAAAAAGATGGTATCCGTTCGACTATAATGTCAGGTTCAACGGAGACTTCTACTCACGCCGGCTGGAACGGGTGGTGTCAGTAGATAAACCGGAAAATGACAAGAAAATCATTGCTAACTTATACGAACTCAAAAACTTCACCCGGATATCAATCTACTCTTCCAGAATCAGACTGGGCATAAAAAACACCGGTAACTCCGAAGTCGTAGCACAAATCATTGGCGACAGTTATACACAAGGAGCCTTCTACAAAGACGCATTATTACGCAAAGGATATGTTCCGAACCTCAAGCTTGTAGGATTGAGGGATGTAAAAGTTGAATCGGAAGATGATCCCCTGTACACAACCGGCCAATACGATGAAGGACGCAACGGAGCCTGCATGAGCTGGTACTTTGAGGTATTCACGGGAAACAATCGCTATCATGGCTTTATGCATCCGGATGGAGACTTCCGTTATTGGGGTTCAACCGAATTCTGGCAGCTTTGTTTCCTTGTAGAAAAAGGGGAAAGGTCCGACCTGGAAGTTACCAACGGCAAATATGGAAGCTGCCTGCATAAATTCAAAGAAGATGGGTATCTAAAGTCGCCTGTGAAAGGAGACTTACAATATGACAGTACGCAAAAATCATTCGTCATGTACGATGGTAGCCAATGGATCAATGTCCGGAAAGAAGATTTCACATGGAATTTCGATTATGGCAAGTATCTTGCCATGTGGAATATTACCCCTCCGCACTTTTTAGCAGAAATGCTTGGATTAAACGATTTCAGGAACAACATCAACGCTGACTTTTCTACTTTCGACAAGCAATTAAGAATCGTGAAAGAATCGTATTTGAAAGCTGTACCCAATGGCAAGTTTCTGATACTGATACCTTGCAGCACCTGCGGTACGATGGATAACAAGGACGGAAACTTCACCATCATGCAAAACTTTGCCATGTGGCGTTTCCGGAAATACTTAATCGACAATTTCGATAAAAAAGAATCCGAAGGGTATTATCTGGTAGACATCGGTATCACGATAGACAATGAAGACGGCTACTACTACGATGAAGAGGGAATGCAACTCTATCAGCCTCATCCTTACAAAAACTATCCTACAATGGGAATCCCATTAGCCGCCTTTATCCAATATCACAGATAAAACAATAATGAATCTATTTACGATTAGACGATTTACGATGTACGATTGGGATTACTCTGTCTCTAACAGCGCTGAAACAGGCTTTTAAAAGAGTAGAAACTCCTCATTACCCATATCGTACAACGTTTCGGACACTTTCTCTATACCTTTTTTGAGGGGTAGCGTAAGTACATTGGAAAAGTTGGCACAAGCTCTTGATGTGAATGTTGTAAGAGAATTCTTTAAAGATAAAGAAGTATTCACGTGTCCGCATTACCATCAGGTGATAAGGAATAAAGATTTTTTTCTGGAAGTAAAATCATAAAATTGATATGGAACAGGGAGAAATCATATTGTATCAGCCAGATGAGTTGATTAAGTTGGAAGTACGTTTAGAGAATGAAACGGTTTGGTTGACGCAAACCCAAATAGCGGAGTTGTTCGGCGTAAAGCAACCTGCTATTTCAAAACACTTAAAAAATATATTTGATAGTGGAGAATTAATAGAGAGTTCAGTTCATTCCATTTTGGAATATACTGCCGCAGATGGTAAAAATTACAAAACGAAGTTTTATAATCTTGATGCTATTCTTTCCGTTGGATATCGAGTAAATAGCAAGAATGCAACATTATTCAGACAGTTTGCCAACCAAGTCTTAAAAGACTATCTCCTTAAAGGTTACTCCATCAATCAGCGTATTAATCAACTTGAAAGCAGAGTAGGAGGAGTGAATTAGAAAAAATAGTATACTCTATTAAAACCAACTATTTTATAAAGAATATATCTTTAATAAAACTCTCATCTCTTTACTTCACTTTCTGTTTTCATAACAATTGATAATTATTTCCGTTTTCATGTTTATACAAATTGTTGTATCTTATGAATATTCAGTTTGTTCCTCGTAGAGTTTAGACCCGTTTCTCGTAGAGTTTCGACCCGATCTCCGTAGAGAAACGCCCCGTTTCTCGTAGAGGAAAAACAGCCCGAGCAATATTCTGATTTACAACGAATTACAAATTCACGAAATGTTATATATTTTCAAGACCCAAACAATCTTTTTATTTACTTATTTAGCATCTGCATATATCTGAAATTACAACAAATATTTATGTAAAACAGTGAACAGTGGACAATTAAAAATTAGCTATGCAGCATGATAGCGCAGCCAACTGGAACTGAACCGGATATTTGATTCGCATATTGAGTATACGAATTTCTGTAATTATAAGTCCTATTGCTTCATCAATAAGTAATAGCAAGGCATTTTCCCCCCTGTTCAAATTGCACTCGATACGATTTGAGTCTGTTTATTCCAAAAGAAAATTAGCGCAACAAAGCACTATAGGCCTGTTCATTTAAACTAAAATCAGCTAAAGGTTCTGCAAGCCAAATACCATTTAGTTGCCAAAATAAACGAACCATCGCTTGGCGTACCTCCCCGTGCGGGAAGCACAGGTCTGATTACAGAAAGACGCAGCACCCTTTTTTCAATAAGATGCTGCGTCTCTTTATTTAATCTGTCATTATAGACACAGCCAACACTAACTGTGTACTATTTTGGTTATCGATTACATTTTCACAATCTTACGGTTCACTACATTACCATCTTCCAACCGGACAGTTACTAAATAGGTACCTTTGCCCAATATTCCGAGGTTCAGCTCCAGGCTGGTACCTCTTTCATTCCATTCACTTACTTTTTGCCCTATCATGTTAAAGACAGTTACCTGTTCAATTCCACCTTCGGAAGTTACTTTCAAGTATTCTTTCACCGGATTGGGATAGAGCACGACCGTATTGTTGCCGGCAATATCCATGGTTTTCACAGAAGAAGGCACACCGTTATCAAAATCCTTAATATACTTCTCCATTACTATCATGGTAGACTTTTCGGTATAATAGTCTTTGGCAGGCTGTACGGTCAATGTATAAGCATCGTACATCGCACCACCACACCAATAAGTAGACGTAAGCTGTTTCTCTTTCAGATAGGCAAATACCTTATCAATCAGCACCATATATCTTTCGTCACCTTTTGCATGGCCATTATAAGGAACTCCGTATTCGCCCAGCATACCTTTTTTGTTATTCTTTTCCAACCAGGCAATAAAAGGATCGAGACGTTGTTTGTAAACCTCTACATTCTCACCTATTTCCTGATCATAGCTATTATCATACGTACCCTTGTTGGTTTTATCAAAATAAGTATGCGCCTGATAAACAATCTTATTCACCGGATCAACCAAATCTTTCAATTTGTCACTGGAACTTTCCCAACCGGCAGCACCTGCATAATTTTTACCTTCAATTACTATTTGTGCCCTTGTATCCACCTCACGAATGGCATTGATAGCAGCCTGGTAATCATCAAACAATATATTGATATCGATGCCTTTCGGTTCGTTCATCAGGTCGTATCCCCAAATATTCGTATAATCTTTAAATTCGGTAGCGATCTTCTTCCACAAATCGGCAAAGTGCTCTTTGGTCAGTATCACTTCACTCATTGCTTCCCAATCTCCCCAACTGTTTTTAGAAGAGTTCCAAACCTTGCGGCCGGCTACTCCATACTCATACAATACGCCGTCGATATTCCGTTCGCAATAATCGTGCATATCCAGCATTACCCACATGCCCAATCTTTCCGCCTCTTTCACAACAGCAGCCAATGCTTTAATATCCGATTTATCGGCATCATAATCCAACTCTCCTCCGACTTCGTGTTGCAGGCGCGGAGCACGGAACGGAATACGAAGCAAACGTACCCCTTTGGCTTTGAAATAGTACAAATCTTCAAACTTGGGATATAAATAATCGTGTCCGAATACGCCCGGGTTACTTCCCCCTGAAGCAGAAGCTAAATTCACTCCTAAATAGGCTTGGTCCATCGGAGGAAGAATACCATCTGTAGAGTCCTGGATCGGTTCTTTTTTATCGTCTATATATGGATCGGTCACCTTGCCCGGAGTGATAGGTTCACCCTTATAAGCAAAGATATTATCCACAAAAATATCCTGAGTGGGATACCCGCCCACTTTCAAACGGATCACATATACGCGGCTTAAATCTATTTTATCTTTAAAATAATCCATACCGAAGCTGACAGAGGTCCATTCTCCCTGTTTAACTTCCAGCAAAGGGGCTTGTGCTACCTTATTGTCTTTATCATTCATCCAAATACAGACACTGACCGGTTTATTGTTTTCATCCAGGGCTCCCTTCTGATATATGCTCAAATGCAAGTAGTCCATTTGAGATAAATCCATCACATCACTGTTTTTGTGTACCTTGAACGGAAAAAGATCCCAGGATGTAAGTTTCAATGTCTTATTACCTTCAACAATTTCTACAAATTCATCTTTTTGATTCGCATTCTGCCCCCAGTTTCCGGCGCTTACAATGCCCAATTCCTCTTGGTATCCCTCCTCTTCATACTGTTCGCAGAAAATGGAAGTTACATCCGCCTTGTCCCTCGAAAGAACAGGAACAGTAGTAGGGTCCGGAATCGGTTCCGGATCGGGACCCGGATCTTCACCGCCACTCTTGTAAGCATAAACATTGTCTACATACAGTAACCGGCCGGTCGAGCCTTTACCGCCACGGCGGAACCGGATCATATTAGTAGCCCCTGTCCATTTACTGAGAGGCAAATCAATAGAGATCCATTGTCCATGCCAGCCTTTTTCCGTAATATTCAGCCAAATACCGGCATCATTGCCGTTTCCTCCAAAATCAGTCAGCGCAAAGTCGAATTCACCGATTCCCTGGTCGTTGCCCGGAGAGAATATATCCATGTGCAGCATATCCATACCCGAAAGGTTTGGCGAACCAATGGAAACATTTGCCTTACTTCCATTTACAATATCTTCAATTTTGAATACCTGGTCATCCGTACCTTCAATGGTTATGAGCGACTTTACCGTCTTTTGATCACCATAATCACTTTGCGTGTAATCGAACTTACCGTCTCCATAGTGTTCACTGAAAAAGTTGAATACATTAGCCGCAGCCACCTTCGGTGCCGGAGCGGCAATCAAAGGAACATCCGTAGTCAGATTGGCATTGCCATTGGCTATAATTCCGGGTTCAGGTTCCGGTTCGGGAATATCTATTTTACCGTATGCATAGACATTGTCCACATAAACCACCGTACCGGGAGCTCCCTGTTTTCCTCTTACAATTCGCAACACATTGATATTGGTCAGATCCAATCCTCCGTTTTTAAGTGTACTCAACGGTACATCCAACGAAATCCACTGGTCGTATTCCTGCTTCGTATCAAAGTTATACCAGACGTTGCAGGACACCGTCTTACTCCAACCACTTATCAGATAAAAGCTAAACTCTCCTATTCCGTTTTCGGAAGGAGAATATACATCCATATGAATATACTCCATATCGCTCAAATTACATGTACCCAAAGATATCTGAGCATTGTGTTGCAAAGAACCTGTGGACAGTCCTTCTATTTTAAGAACTTCGTCGGCAGTTCCGAAAGGAGTAATAATAGTCTTTTCAGCCAGGAATTTATCACTGTTCCAGTCATCATAGTCTATCTGAAACTTCCCGAACTTCTCCGAATAAGCGTCACTGAACATTACTTTTACGTCACTCGCCTCCCGGCTCGGTGTCGGTGCGGGAGTACCCGGCTGTGCCAACATCGTTTGCCAACCACATAGCATGGCTGTCAGGATGAGTGCAATCTTTTTTGTTTTTTTCTTCATAATACTTAATTTTAGTTTACAATTAATTATTGAGTTCTCAAATATTTCATCAGTACTTTCATCTGCGGTTTATCTTTCTGATAATCGTTCTCCGGATGAACAGAGAGGATATACTTATTCCACCTGGCACCGGCAGCCCAGTAAGTTCCGTTCACACCTTCCGCACTGAGGTAAGCTAAGAAATTGTCCAGGCATTCCAGCCAGCGTTCATCATCGGACGGTACTCCGTACTCGCCCACAAGCCCGCGAAAATCATTCTCTTTGAGCCACTCCACGAAGGGACGCATACGCTCTACACCAATGTAAGGATGCGCTTTTTCCTCCTCATACGAGCGTCGGTAAATACCCGATCCGTCTTCATCGAAATAGCAATGTGCCTCGAATATCAGATTGCGTGCCGGATCGTACAGGTTCTTCAAGTCATCACTAACCAGTTTCCAACGTTCGGCAGAGCTCCAGTGATTACCGCCCACCACAATGGCATTTTTCATATCGTTTTTGCGGATAGAGTCGATAGCAGCCTGTGCAATCCCCGTCCACGGAGTAGAAGCAAGCATATCGTGCGGTTCGTTTATCAGACCGTAGCCATACAAGCCCTTACAGTCTTTCAATTCTCCTGAAATCACTCCCCAGGCCGATGCAAAATGGTCTATCGAAAGACTGTCGCCTATAATACGGTCTTTTCCTTCATCTTTACGCCGACCGTAATTGTGCATATCGATCAATATCTGCATGTCGCGTTTATCTGCTTCCACCAATAAGAATTTGATATAATCAATCTCCTCCCGATTCAATTCTCCGTATAGCTTACGCTGTATGCGTTCCCACTTAAAGGGTAATCGAATCAAAGTGAGTCCTTTGGATTTCCAGTAGTCCAATTCGTCCGTTGTCGGGTAATGATAGTCTTTATTAAAACGCCCTACTCCCTCCATCTTTTTATGAAAGAATTCCGCACCTGCCAAATTTACTCCGAACGGTTGCGGCTCTTTTCTGCTCGCTTCGAAAGGAGATATGTTCCACCGACAGGGTTTGTCTGTTAAATGATAGACAATCGTGGCACCTTCTGCAAGTTCCGCATGACGTATCCATGTCCGGTCCAACGGCTTACCATTCAATACAACAGACTCTATATAACTGGCTCCGGGAGATGACTTTATTGCTTTAATTTCTATTTTCTTGCCGTTCTCCATTGTCAGTGTCACTTCCGGAAAGGCCGGAGGAAGCAGATAATAGAAATCTTGTCCTGCGTTGGGGAAAAAACCGATGGATGTAAAAATATACCATGCCCCCATTGCTCCGCTATCTTCATTTTCCGGATAACCGGTAGCTAAAGAAAAATGATTCTTCCGGATAAAATCTACATATTTGGCTGTCTGATCGGGACGGTCGCAATGGCTGAAAATGAAGGGAGAAAGAAAACCTGGCTCATTATCCAGCTCAATCAACTCTTTTTCAAATCCGTAAGCAAGTCGGTTCGCCATCGATTCCTTTCCTCCGCAAAGGCGAATCAGGCGACTAAACTGATGGGGAGTAAACAGCGTGTATACCCAGGAATTACCCTCGTAGAAATATTCCACCCAAGGGCCGTAGCGTTGTGCCGGATCAATCTTGACCCATTCGCCATTCTCCCTACGGGGACCGACAAAACCGCTGAAACCATGACTCTGCAAATCCGGATTAAATAAATTCTCCCACTGCCGGGAGCGGTTTTCCAAATAATCCGCGGTTTCGTCATCATTCATCATTCGGGCAATACGCGCACCACAATCGTCATTGTAAGCGTACTCCATGGTATAGCTGCAACTCATCCTTGCCCCTGTTTCGGGAACCCATCCCTGTTTCCGGTAAAGGCTGTCGCGGGCATGAAGTGCATTCCATTTTACCAACTCATAGGCCTTTTGCCGGTCGAATCCTTTCAGATTTTTCACGAAAGCATCCGCAATGATGTTGTCCACGTCGTCTCCTCCCTGTTTCATTTCCCATTCCAAAGAGCTGGTAAAAGTAGGTGTACACTCTCCGTCGTGAACGAAACGGTCTATAAAAGAGGCGATCGTTTTTGCTACAAAACTCTCATTGACAAGCATCATCAAAGGATATTTTGTGCGCCATGTATCCCATACGCAGAAATGATCGTCAAAATGAGGTTGTCCGCTTGTCCAACGGGGATTGTCGCCCGTACGGTCACGGGGCATCACAAAACTATGATACATGGCAGTATAAAACAGGCGCTGCTCTTCTTCGGTTCCCCCGTTCACATCGATCGTAGCAAACACATCTTCCCAGGCAGCTTTCGCCACACGCTTTACCTCATCAAAACTGCGCATGCCGATTTCATGCTCCAGATATTTACATGCATTCTCCACGCTTCTCAATGAAATGCCGATACCCAACTGAACGGTTTCAACCTCCTCCGGCAAACTCAATCGGGCATACAATGCTTTCACTCCCTTATCGGTAACTTTCACTTCCTTCAATTTCACATCCGGACGCATGGCGAAAAATACTTTATAGGGAACTTCACTTCCGAACCCTCCGGCATATTCGCCCCAACCGGTCAATAAGCCCGAAGCCTCGTCATAACTCATGCCCCCTCCCAGAAAACGCCCTTTCACCATAGGGACAATATGTTGGGGGATGTTGTGTTTCATATCCAAAAGAATATTCTTATTACCGGATTTCGGATAAGTGAAACGATAGCATACGCTGTGGTGGGAAGGAGCTATTTCGGCTTTTATCTTATAGCGATCTAAATTTACTTTATAATAATAAGGTGTGGCTATCTCGTCGGATTTAGGAGAGTCATGCTCTGTCTCACCGGGTTTAAAACCTATCTGAGGAGAAATAAATACCTGCCCGTAACGTGCCCAGCCAATACCGGAGACATGCAATTGCCCGAATCCGCGAATTACATCGTTTTCGTCGTATCCGTTGTGACCGCCATTGGGAGTTTGTGGCGCCGGATTTACAGAGCCATGCGGCAACTGAGGACCAATTACACAATTACTGCTGTTCTTTACTCCCATGAACATATCTACCAGAGATACCTTATCCGGATTTCCGGCAAAAAGACAAGTGGGAATAATCATTAATAATAAGATGAGTAAACGGTGACTTTTCATTGTATTTACAGATTCTTTAATTAAACATTTTAGCTTTCTCGACAGAAGCAAAATAAGCCCAAAAAAGAATCCGCTAATGCAAAAATATAATCTATGTATACCAGAATATGACAAGAACAATATTTTGGTATACAATGCAAATATTCAATTGCAAAAACTACGGAAAAAGTTGTCTTTAATTGCCCACCAACTCTTTCCAACCGTATGCTCTTTATCGTAATAGATATAATAATGTTTGGGAGACTTCACTTGATTGTATCCGGAAAAATTGATATGAGGAGGGCAAATGTTATCTTGCAGTCCTACACCCATGACAATCGGACATGTGATACGCGGTGCCAGATTCTTAATATCGAAATAAGAAAGTAACCGGTATATTTCCTCCCAATTACTCTCCGCATGACCACACATATACTCTTCAAATACATTACGGGGCCAAGGAGCAATCTTAAAATAATCCCGGAAATCCGACAAAAACGGAATGTAAGGAGCCGCTGCACAAATACGTTTGTCCAATGCACAAGCTGCCAGTGTAAAAGCTCCTCCCTGACTTCCGCCTTCGGCAAAAATTTTCTCCATATCTACTTCCGGACGGGAGCATAAGAAATCGAGCCCGCGTACCAAATCCATAAATGCTCCGCGATAATAGTATTGCAATTTATCTTCCAATCCGTGCACGATCCATTTGCCATAGGTATTGACCGGAAGCTGAATACCTTGTCCGCGAGTGGAAAGGATAAACTCACAGAATCCGGGCATATTATCCGGATTGGGGAAACCGCCTCCCGAACCGTAGCCTAAGAAAGATATGACAGACGGAAACTTTCCCTTTTGCTTCGGAACAGCGTAATACCCCTCTATCCGGACATTCCCCAACGAATACATTTCTACCCGATAGATATTTTTAGCCCCTTGTGACCTCTCTTCCAGCCAAGTCATTCTGAAGTCGGGAACAACTCCGGAAAGTTCTTTTAACGTAGCCTCCCAAAACAGATCGAAATCGGGCTCAGCATCTATGGGAGAAACAATCTGTTCCGGACGGTATCCCACATTAAATTTCAGGAAATCGCTTTTTATCCCCTGCTGTTCTCCGTATAAAGTAATCCGGTAAAAACCCGGTTCCGGCGGAAAGAAAGAGATGGGTTGTTCAAAATCTCCTTTTACCCGGTACATAAATGAATCTACCGGGAGATAAGTATCCGTTGTTACGATACAAACTAAATCAAATTCCTCTCTTGTTCCAAGCGGCTTTTTCGGACGTATACAAAAATCAATTGTCTCCGTGTTTTCAAATACCCAATCGCTATCGTCACAGCGAATATTCATTATCAAACTATCCATAGGGGTAATAGATTGCAGTATGACATCTTCCGTCTTCAATCCACCCGCACCCCCATTGTCATATACCCGGATAGCAATGACATTTTCTTCGCCGAACAATAATAATTCCGGAGCAATCCTATATTTACGCATCCCCCCATAAACGACCTTATAGTTTGGAGGAAATTCTCCCATTCTACCAACAGAGACTCCGTTGACAAATACCTCATCCACATCATCGGCAAATTCATATTTTACATATAAACCTCCGGCATTCACAACCGTCTGTTTCCATTCTTCGGAGATCATAAAACTTTGCCTGTACCAGCCATAACCGTCATAGCCATCATAACCCTGTTCTTCCCAATACTGCCTGGAGGAGATACTTTTCCATTTACTGTCATCAAAATCCGCAACGGCCCACACAGCCGAATCACCTGCCGAAAATTTCCATTGCTCATTCAAGGTGAACAGTAAGCGAGTTTCTGTTCCCATTGCATATGTAAACAACACTTGCAGCATACAAATAAATAAAAGAACCCGATATTTCATTTCGCTTCATTTTAAAATAAAAAAACAGGTTCAGGACAGCAAGCCTATTTTATTAAGTTTATCCTGAACCTGCATAAAAACCAATACCTCTTCACCTAACTCTTCAACAGGCATATCTGTCATTTCTGTAACCTGTAAACTACTTTTCTATAACACTGCGTCCATCCTGCATTTTCTTATAACGCGTCAACGCTTCGATATAATAATAATCAGCATAATTAATGGACGCATCAATTTCATACCCTCCCGGCAAGTTACCCGTGCAATGAAGTAAGAAAGACGGTTTTTTAACGCCACTCTGATAATTATCGGACGACAGGCTGAGTAACATATTGACAGCTGCATTCTTATACTCTTCCGCTTTCGCTGCGTCGTCTTCCAATTGTACCAACTCCAACAAACCGGAAGCTACAATTGCCGCTGCAGACGCATCCTTCGGAGCATTGGGGATAGCCGGATCATCGAAATCCCAATAAGGAACATTATCTTCCGGTAAGCGTCTAAGGTATACATCTGTTACTTTTTCGGCAAAACGGAGATATTCCTTATCACCGGTTTCCCTGTACACCAAAATATATCCATAAATAGCCCATGCCTGTCCGCGTGCCCATAAGGAGCTATCGTTATAGCCCTGATTCGTAACACCTTTCAGGAAATTTCCGTTAATAGTGTCATACACCGCTACGTGATAACAAGAACCATCCGGACGGAACTGATTCTCTTTCGTCACCTTTGCGTGGCTCACCGCCATATCATAGTACTCTTTATTCCCGCCATTTTTTGCAGCCCAAAACAACAATTCAAGATTCATCATATTATCCATGATGGTATTGTGAGGCCAATTCATTTCTGTCACCATACCCGGCCACGAGAGAATTGTCCCCACCTTGGGGTTATAAAATCCGGCCAGTTTATCTGCACCTTTCAATAATATCTGCCTGTATTTATCATCATCGGTCAGCCTGTAAGCATTGCCGAAACTGCAATAGAACTGGAATCCTAAATCGTGATCGCCCGGATGCTTCGGATCAAGCAAAGGGACAAGCGATTCCGTATAACGAACCGCTTCATCTTTGATTTCCTCATTTTTAGTATTCTCATAATTATACCATAAAATACCGGGCCAGAAACCACTTGTCCAATCATAGATGTCGATCTTATACCAATCAGTAGCATCTGCATCAATACAACGGGGCATCAGTCCGGAACCCCTGATAGTATTCAATGTCTTCTTTATCTGCGTGTCACAGTAAGATAGTTGTTTTTTTACTCCGACTTCATCCGTATCTTTCAGTCCCGACAGCAAAAGCAACACCCCTATACAAGCCAACGCACAGCTAATCAATCTTTTCATCCCAACTATTATTTAACATTTACAATTTTCTTCATTAAATCTTCATCTCTCGACGAAGCCCCTACCATGATTTCATAATCCCCGGATTCCACCGTATAATTCATCTTCTTGTCGTAAAAAGCAAACTTCTCTGCCGGCAAAGTGAAAGAAACAGTTTTTGTTTCGCCTGCACGAAGGGCTACACGTCTAAAATCCTTCAGTTCCTTTACCGGGCGCGTCGCGCTGGAGTAGAGATCACGGATATACAGCTGAATTATCTCTTCGCCATCCATCGTGCCTGTATTCGCCACTTTCACCGATACTTCCACTTTACCGTCCCTTGGCATTTCCGTCGAAGAAAGTGCCAATTCCGAATAGATGTATTTCGTATAGCTCAAACCATACCCAAAATTAAATAGCGGTGTACTCTCTCCAATAGCATACGGATGAAAATACATGGACGGCTTATGGTTATAAATCATCTGTAACTGTCCGACATGGCGCGGAATCGTCACTGGAAGTTTACCGGAAGGATTTACTTTCCCATACAGTATTTCTGCAATAGCCTGCCCTCCAAGGCTTCCCGGTTCCCAGGCTTCGACTAAGGCATTGGCATGATTGGCAATCCATTCTACTCCTAACTGGCGTCCGTTCACCAGGACAATGACCGTAGGAACCCCTGTAGCCAAAATAGATTCCACAAGCTCTTGCTGTAACCCTGCCAAATTGATATCCGAACGATCACAATCTTCACCACAGGTTTTGTCATACCAATTAGTCCGCAGAGAATATTCTCCCACTGCTACAATTGCCAAATCTGCCTTAGCAGCCTGCCTTGCAGCCTGTTCTACTTTGTCTTTGTCCATCTCCCGGATGTTCCAACCCAGGTCGGAGAATGAGAATTTAGTGGTGGGAGATACAAGTCTCAACCCTTCCAGTACTGTAATTACGTTCTCATCGGGCTGTGTCAAAGCCCAATCTCCGAGGATTGTCTGATTATCGGCATTCATTCCGGTTACAAATACATTTTTATATTTTGCTTCATCCAGCGGAAGTATACCATCATTTGTCAGAAGTACAACAGATTTGCGTGCCGCCTCCAACGCCGTTGCCTGATGCTTTTTATTGAAAAGTACTCTTTGCAGCTCCTTCTCATCGGTGAAAGGTTTTTCAAACAACCCCAATCGGAACTTCGCATACAATATCTTCCGGCAAGACTCATCGATCCTGGCTTCCGTAAGTTTTCCTTCCTTCACCAGTTCAATCACTTTCTCATAAAATTCCGGCCCATGCATATGCATATCCATCCCGGCACCTACCGACTGATAAAAAGCATCTTTATTATCCACAGCCGTACGGTGTAAATCATGTATATGTTCAATATCCATCCAATCGCTGACAATGAAACCCTCAAAGCCCCATTCTTTACGAAGAATATCCTCCATCAACCACGGATTAGCATGACAAGGAATGCCGTTCAGCTCATTATGAGCCGTCATAAAACTATAAACTCCGGCATCTACAGTGGCTTTGAAAGGCGGAAGAAATACTTCCCGGAGCGTTCGTTCCGAGATATCTGTCGGAGAACCGTTCGTTCCGTTTATCGGTTGGCTTCCGCCGATAAAGTGTTTGGCACAAGCCAATACGTTCTCTGCTTTTCCAAATCCGTCTCCCTGATATCCACGTACAGAAGCTACCCCCAACAAAGAAACCAAGTAAGGGTCTTCACCGAAAGTCTCACCAACACGCCCCCAACGTGGATCACGAGCGACCTCCACATTCGGGTTGAACGTCCATTGCGAACCAGTAGCACGCATTTCCACAGCCGTTTGCCTGCAAATCTCTTCAACCAGATCTACATCAAACATAGAGGCCTGACCGATGCTTGTAGGATACGCTGTAGTACCCGCCACCTGTGCATTTCCATGGATAGCATCGATTCCTATAATCAGAGGAATCTTCAAGCGGCTCTTCAACGCCAGTTCCTGTAACAGATTTGCTTCTTTGACTGTAAGTACATGCAAGAAAGACCCCACCTTTCCCTCTATTGTCATTTGCCTCACGTCTTCTTCCGTGATGCCGGGATAGAAACCACGTGCCGTGTTATTACTTAACTCAGCCACCGTTAAATCCTGCGATGCGGTTTTCATATGTTCCAAACCGACCCATTGGCACATCTGCCCTACTTTCTCCTCCAAGGTCATACGTGACATCAAATCCTCCACTCTTTTTTCAATGGGCTGGGCAGAATCCTGATATAACACACCGTCGGCATTAACAGAGGCCGATACACCCATAACGGTAAAGGATGAAATAATAAAAGTATTGACTATCTTATTCATGTTTCTAAGGATTAGACTTTAATTACTATTATGAATGATACAAATGTAGAACTGATAAAATAAAGTGGATAGAAATATACTTTTCAAAGATATAAATACATTGTATTCCAGTGATTATACCATATTTTTATAGCTTTTAAGAGGATATTTGCATCACTAAAGATAGCAAAGCCCTATATTTGAACATCTTAATTTCATTAAGCTATGAAACATACGATTCTATTTTTATTCGGTTTGCTTTTATCCCTCTTTTCCGCACATGCCTACCACTTCAGGAGTTATCAAGTGGAAGACGGATTATCGCACAACAGCGTTTGGGCAGTTATGCAGGACAGTAAAGGCTTTATGTGGTTTGGTACAAACGATGGACTTAACCGTTTTGACGGAAAAAAAATTAAAGTATACCGCAAGATACAAGGCGACTCCCTGTCTATCGGCAATAATTTCATCCATTGCCTGAAAGAAAATTCGCGGGGAAGATTTCTTATCGGAACCAAACAGGGGCTCTATCTCTTTGACGAGAAGCTGGAAAAGTTCAGACATATCAATCTGGACAAAGATATGAAAGACGACGTCAGTATCAATGCCATTATGGAAGATCCCTCCGGAAATATCTGGCTGGCATGTCACGGATACGGTTTATATGTTCTAACTCCCGAACTAATAACTAAGAAACACTACGTGTTCAGCAGTAAACCCCATTCATTACCCTCCAACTATATTTGGAGTATTGCTCAAGATTACTATGGCAATATATGGTTGGGGACAGTAGGTAAAGGCCTTGTACACTTTGATCCGAAAGAAGAAAAATTCTCACAAATGGCACAGATCGAAGAGTTGGGTATCGACGATCCCGTCATATACAGCCTATATTGCGACATAGATAATAATATCTGGGTGGGAACTGCCACAAACGGATTGATACGCTATACACCCAAAGCGCAGAAAGCCACACATTATATGAATAACATATTCAATATCAAATCCATTATTGAATATTCGGATCATGAACTTATTATGGGCTCGGACAAGGGACTGGTTAAATTCGACCGCACCTTAGAAAGTTTCGATTTGATCAATGACGATTCTTCTTTTGACAACATGACGGATAATTCTATTTTCTCTATCGCACGTGACAAAGAAGGTTCTTTCTGGATTGGAACTTACTTTGGAGGAGTCAATTACTATTCGCCTGCTATCAACCGTTTTCAATATTGTTATAACTCTCCGAACAATTCCTCAAAAAAAAATATCATAAGCGGCTTTGCCGAGAATGAAAATGGGGACATATGGATTGGAACACACAACGACGGGTTATACCTTTTCAATCCGAAAAACCTGAGCTTCAAGAAACCATACAATATTGGTTACCACGACGTACAAAGTATTTTGTCGGATCAGGACAAACTTTATGCAAGCCTTTACGGTAAAGGCATTAATATCCTAAATGTAAAGAACGGACAGATAGTCACCTCTGCCGATAATATAGGAATAAACCATACGATCAATTCTATTGCCAAGACTTCAAAGGGACAGATACTCTTTACTTCCGAAGGCGGAGTCATCGCCATGGATGCATCCGGTAACCTCAAAAGTCTTGATTTCCTAACCAACACACCGGTTAAAGACATTGCAGAAGATTACGACGGTTCTATTTGGTTTGCAACCCATTCAAAAGGTCTGATACGACTCACTTCGGATAATAAATGGGAAGTGTTCACAAATAATCCCGATAATCCGAAATCCCTGCCGGGAAATAATATCAATTGCGTATTCCAAGACTCCAAGTTCCATATCTGGGCAGGTACAGAAGGAGAAGGGCTGGTACGGTTCAATGCAAAAGAACAAAATTTCGAACCTATTTTAAATGACAAATCAGGATTACCCTCCAACATTATTTATTCGATACTGGATGATTCGGACGGTAATTTATGGGTAAGCACGGGTGGCGGTCTGGTTAAAATATCCTCCGATTTGAAAACCATTAAAACATTTGCTTATATCGGCGATATACAACGGATACAATACAACCTGAACTGCGCATTGAGGGCTTCCGACAACCGCCTCTACTTTGGGGGAACAAACGGGTTCATCACATTCAATCCGAAAGAAATCACAGACAACCCCAATCAACCTGCCATTATGGTCACAGGTTTCCAGATTGCCAGCAAAGAAATAACGCTCTCCGATTCATCACCGCTGAAAGAGAGCATTAACATAACAAAAAAGATAACATTGTTGCATGATCAATCTACTTTCAGCTTTGACTTTGTAGCATTGAGTTATCTTTCGCCGGAACAAAACAGATATGCTTACATCCTTGAAGGTTTCGACAAAGAATGGCATTATACCTATGACAACAAGGCCATATATATGAACATCCCACCGGGAACTTATGTATTTCGCGTAAAAGGTACGAACAATGACGGTATATGGAGTGATGAAACAGCAGACATTACAATCCAGATAAAGCCGCCGTTCTGGCTATCCAACATCATGATTTGTTTGTACATTACTTTCGTCATTGGTAGTATCCTTTATTTTATCCGGAGATACCACCGCTTTATTGAACGTAAGAACCAGGAAAAAATATTCAAATACCAAACGGCAAAAGAAAAAGAAATGTATGAATCGAAGATCAATTTCTTCACGAACATCGCACATGAAATACGTACACCGCTTTCATTGATTGCCGCACCATTGGAGAAAATCATCCTGTCCGGTGATGGGAATGAACAGACCAAAAACCACCTGAAAATGATAGAACGTAATGCCAACAGACTGCTCGAACTGATCAACCAACTGCTGGACTTCCGCAAAATAGAAGAAGACATGTTCCACTTCAACTTCAAGCGGCAGAATGTTATCAAGATTCTGGAAAAAGTTTATAAACAATATTATCAAAGCGCTAAGTTCAACAAACTGGAAATCTCTTTGGAAGCAGAAAAAGACGATATAGAATGCAATGTCGACTCCGAAGCCATTTATAAAATTATCAGTAATCTGATTGCCAATGCCATCAAATATGCTAAAAGCCAGATCCTGATAACTGCGAAAGAAACAAACGGAAACCTCCAAATAAGTATCAAAGACGATGGTACAGGCATCGAAAACCAATACATGGAAAAAATATTCGAACCCTTCTTCCAGATACAAAGTAAGGATAATGCCGTACGTACAGGTTCCGGCTTGGGACTATCATTGTCACAATCACTGGCAATGAAACATAATGGTAAGATCTCCATCGAATCGGAATATGGAAAGAATTGTAGTTTCACACTAACAATACCGGTGGCAGACGGAGCAAAGGAAGACGTGCAGGAAACAGAAGCCCTTACGCCCGACAAGAGTGACATACCGGAACAGCTGGCCGTTGAGTCGGGAACGAAAATCATTATCGTAGAAGACAATACGGATATGCGGACTTTCTTATGCGAAAGCTTAAATGACAATTATATCATTTTTGAAGCGGAAAACGGAGTACAGGCACTGGAGGTAATCGAAAAGGAGAACATAGATATCATCATATCCGATATTATGATGCCGGAAATGGATGGGCTGGAATTATGTAACAGGCTGAAAAGCGATCCTGCTTACTCCCATCTGCCTTTGGTACTATTGTCTGCCAAAACAGATACTTCCACAAAAATAGAAGGCCTGAACCAGGGAGCCGACGTTTATATGGAAAAACCGTTTTCTATTGAACAGCTAAAAGCGCAAGTGAACAGCATTATCGAAAATAGAAACAATCTGCGAAAGAATTTCATAAAATCGCCATTACAGTATTTCAAACAAAATACAGAAAACAACGAAAGTGCAGATTTTGTGAAGAAACTGAATACCATCATACTGGAAAATATGTCGGATGAAGATTTCTCCATCGACAGCCTTTCCAGCCAGTTTGCCATTAGCCGTTCAAACCTGCACAAAAAGATTAAAAACATTACAGGTATGACTCCCAATGACTATATCAAGCTAATCAGACTGAACGAGAGTGCACGGATGCTGTCTACCGGTAAATACAAAATAAACGAAGTATGCTTTCTGGTAGGTTTCAACACACCGTCTTATTTCTCTAAATGTTTTTTCGAACAATTCAAGAAACTCCCCAAAGACTTTATACAAATAACAAATGAATAAATAAATTTAAGATGAAGAGAATTATAACGATAGCATTTCTTTCTTTTTTATGCTTTGTTCACGGGTATGGAGGTAATCACAGCATGCATCCGTTAAAACAAGTCAATTATGTATTGAAGCAGATCAAAGCACAACACGAACCTTATTATTCTGCTTATCAACAACTGATTCATGATGCCGACTCGATATTGGCTGTCCCCCACCATGCACTTGTCGATTTTGCCGTACCGGGATTTTATGTTAACCCTGAAGAACACCGTGCCAACTCTTTAGCATTGCAGCAAGATGCATATGCCGCCTATTGTTCCGCATTGGCTTACACCCTGTCCGGTAAAATTGAATATGGGGAAAAAGCTTGTTATTTTTTAAATGCATGGGCATCTACCAATAAAAAATATTCGGAGCATGACGGAGTATTGGTAATGACCTATTCCGGGTCGGCATTCCTGATGGCAGCAGAACTTATGACAGACGATCCGCTCTGGGGCAATAAAGAAAAAGAAGATTTCAGAAAATGGGTGAAACATATCTACCAGCATGCCGCCAACACCATCCGAGTTCATAAAAACAACTGGGCGGACTGGGGACGCTTCGGCTCGCTACTGGCTGCTTCATTCTTAAATGAAAAAGAAGAAATTACAGAAAACCTGCGTCTGATTAAATCGGACTTGTTTCATAAAATAACAACAGACGGCAGTATGCCCGAAGAAACCCGTCGAGGTAACAATGGCATATGGTATACCTACTTCTCATTGGCGCCAATGACCGGGGCATGCTGGCTGATTTATAACCTCACCGGAGAGAATTTATTCAATCTGGAACAAAACGGAACATCCATAAAAAAAGCGGTAGACTACATGGCCTACTATAACAAGCATCCTCAGGAATGGAAGTGGGACAAGAACCCGAATACCGGAAAAAATGAAATCTGGCCCGACAACCTTCTTGAAGCAATAGCAAAGATATACAATGACAAATCTTATGTGGAATACGTAAAAGGGAAACGTCCGATTATCTACCGTACCCATCACTTCTGCTGGACATTCCCCACACTCATGCCCGCATCTCTTGAAAATTATCAATAAAGCTTATCATAACAACATGAAAAAACTTTTTCAATTATTCGCTTGCATGTGTCTGACAATGTCTGTCACGGCACAAAACAATATTCCAACTTATTTGGATGAGACAAAACCGATAGAACAACGTGTGGAAGATGCACTTCAACGGATGACTTTAGAAGAAAAGATAAAAATGTGCCATGCACAGTCTAAATTCAGTTCGTATGGCGTACCCCGTCTGGGTATACCAGAGCTTTGGATGAGTGACGGGCCACACGGTATCCGGGAAGAAGTATTGTGGGACGAATGGAAAGGTGCAGCCTGGAGCAGTGACTCCTGTATTGCTTTTCCTGCACTGACCTGTCTTGCCGCTACCTGGGATCCTGAAATGTCCGCCTTGTATGGCAAGTCCATAGGCGAAGAAGCCCGTTTCCGAAAGAAAGATGTATTGCTGGGTCCGGGTGTTAACATATACCGTACACCGCTCAACGGACGAAATTTCGAATACATGGGAGAAGACCCTTATCTGGCCTCCAAAATGGTAGTGCCGTATATCAAAGGGGTACAACAAAACGGAGTAGCCGCCTGCGTTAAGCATTTTGCACTGAACAATCAGGAAATGTATCGAGGTCATATCAATGTAGAAGTCAGCGATCGTGCCTTGTACGAAATTTATTTGCCCGCCTTCAAAGCTGCTGTACAAGAAGGGGAAGCATGGTCTATTATGGGAGCCTACAACCAATATAAAGGCCAACATTGCTGCCACAACCAATACTTACTAAACGATATACTGAAAAGAGATTGGAATTTTGACGGAACTGTAATTTCTGATTGGGGAGGTGTACACGATACTTATCAGTCGGCCTATTATGGACTCGATTTGGAAATGGGAACATGGACAGACGGACTGAGCTGGGGAAAAACCAATGCTTACAACAACTATTACATGGCAATGCCCTTACTGGAAAAAATAAAAAAGAATGAAATTGAAGAAGATGTAGTGAATGATAAAGTACGCAGGATTCTTCGCATGATGTTCCGAACCAATATGAACACACAAAAGCCATGGGGTTCATTCGGCACTAAAGAACACGCTTTAGCAGGGCGTACCATTGCCGAAAACGGTATCGTACTGCTTAAAAATGAAAACGGATTACTGCCTGTCGATCTTTCCAAAACAAAGAAAATAGCCGTTATCGGCGAGAATGCAATAAAGGTTATGACATTGGGTGGAGGTTCTTCTTCATTAAAGGTAAAATACGAAGTATCTCCACTCGAAGGTTTAAAGAACCGGATAGGCGATACCGTCGAACTTGTTTATGCTTCCGGATATGCAAGTCCACTTACCGACAAAAGAGATCCCAGGTATATAATTCCTGAAGGATATCAGATACCCGATGCAGAAAAGCTAACGGAAGAAGCTCTTAAAGTTGCTCAAAATGCAGATATCGTATTGTTTTTTGGAGGTCTGAATAAAAATGAACATCAAGACAGTGAAGGGGCGGATCGTCTCGGCTATAATTTACCTTACGGACAAGACAAGTTGATAGCAGCACTTTCCAAAATAAATAAAAATATAGCCGTTATCCTTATTTCGGGCAATGCAGTCGCCATGCCATGGCTCAATGAAGTGCCGTCAATTCTGGAAGCCTGGTTCAGCGGCACGGAATCCGGCAATGCCATTGCTTCCGTATTGGTTGGAGACGTTAACCCTTCCGGCAAATTGCCGATGACCTTTGCCAACCGATTGGAAGACTATCCGTCACATGCTGTCGGAGAATATCCCGGCGACAGCGTCAATGTGAAATACAACGAAGGTATATTCGTAGGTTACCGCTGGATGGATAAACACAAAATCCGGACTTTGTTTCCATTCGGACACGGTTTAAGCTACACAACTTTTCAGTATGGAAAAGTGACTCTTTCGGCTTCTGAAATGAAAGAAACAGAAACATTGACAATTGCTGTTCCCATAAAAAACAGCGGGAAAGTAAAAGGAAAAGAAATTGTACAACTTTACATTGGCGACGAAAAAAGCTCATTGGAACGTCCTGTAAAAGAGCTGAAAGGATTCAGAAAAGTAGAATTGGCTCCGGGTGAAGAAAAAGTGGTCGAATTTACTATTACGCTTGACGATCTGAAGTTCTACGACGAGACTGTACATGACTGGAGAGCCGAACCAGGTAAATTCAACATTCTCATAGGTAGTTCGTCGACTGATATACGTGCAAAAACCAAATTCATCTTACAATAATAATCTGAGTTCAACATAAATTTGTCTTTAATAGTTGCCCAACCATATATAGGAGATTGGGCAACTATTAAAGGCAAAATCAATCAGCGATTATTTCCCTCTCACTATCTTCTTTATATCACTCAGCTTGTTGAGTGCCTCAATCGGAGTAAGGTTATTCACATCCAGATTGAGTATCTCATCTCTGATCTGGCACAATATAGGGTCGTCCAACTGGAAGAAACTCAACTGCATTCCTCCCCTGTTCTCACTTACCTCACCTAATGGTTTACCGGAAATGCCTTGCTGACGATTGTCCGATTCAAGCTGCTTCAGAATTTCATTGGCACGCTTCACAATACTTTTCGGCATACCTGCCATCTTAGCTACATGAATACCGAAGGAATGCTCGCTACCACCACGTTCCAGTTTACGAAGAAAAATAACTCTATTGTCAACCTCTTTCACCGATACATTATAATTCTTTATCCGCTTGAAAGATTTCTCCATCTCATTCAGTTCATGATAGTGCGTAGCAAAAAGGGTACGTGCTTTTGCCTTAGGATGCTCATGGATATACTCTACAATGGCCCAGGCTATCGAAATACCATCATAGGTAGAGGTTCCACGCCCCAACTCATCAAACAGTACAAGACTTCTCGAAGAAACGTTATTCAGAATATCCGCCGCCTCATTCATCTCTACCATAAACGTAGATTCGCCAACGGAGATATTATCACTGGCTCCCACCCGGGTGAAAATCTTATCTACCAATCCGATGTGAGCACTTTCGGCAGGAACAAAAGAACCGATTTGAGCCAGCAAGGTTATTAATGCCGTCTGACGCAAAAGAGCAGATTTACCGGCCATATTGGGACCCGTAATAATAATAATCTGCTGCGTTGTGCTATCCAGCATCACATCATTGGCAATGTATTTCTCACCTATCGGGAGTTGCTTCTCAATCACCGGATGACGCCCCTGACGGATATCCAATACATCATTATCTTCAATTACCGGGCGAATATAGTTATTCTCACGTGCTACATTGGCAAATGCCAATAAACAGTCGATACGCGCTACCTGATTGGCATTAATCTGGATGGCAGGAATAAATTCACTCAAAGCTTGTACCAGCTCCGTATAAAGCCGGGTCTCAAGCACCAGAATCTTATCTTCTGCCCCAAGTATTTTCTCTTCGTACTCTTTTAACTCCTGAGTGATGTAACGCTCCGCATTGACCAGCGTCTGTTTGCGAATCCACTCCTGAGGTACTTTATCTTTGTGTACATTGCGTACCTCTATATAGTAACCAAATACACTATTATAGGCAATCTTCAGACTTGGAATCCCTGTCTGTTCACTTTCACGTTGCTGTATCTTCAAAAGGTAATCTTTGCCCGAATAGGCTATTTGTCTCAGTTCGTCCAACTCGGTATTTACCCCACTTTGAATCACGCCTCCTTTGTTTATCAATAAAGGAGGATCATTGTTGATTTCCTTACTTATCCGGTCACGTATAGAAATACAGAGATTCAATTGCTCTCCTATCCGGTTCAGGCTGGCATTATCTGCCTGCAGGCAAGCTTCTTTTATAGGCTCGATAGCCTGCAAAGCTATTTTTAACTGTACTACTTCGCGCGGTGACACACGTCCTACCGCCACTTTCGAAATAATACGCTCCAAATCTCCTATCAGATGCAGCTGTTCCTCAATCAGTTCTTTAAATTCCGGTTCGCGAAAGAAATACTCCACTACATTCAAGCGATCGTTAATCGGCTTTTCATCCTTCAATGGAAATACCATCCAGCGCTTTAGCAAACGGGCTCCCATCGGGCTAATCGTTTTATCAATGACATTGAGCAAACTGCTGCCGCCATCATTCATACTGCCGATAAGCTCGAGACTACGTACGGTAAATTTGTCCATACGCACATACTTATCTTCTTCAATGCGGGCCAGCGAAGTAATATGACCAATCTGTGTATGCTGTGTCATATCTAAATATTGCAGGATAGCACCCGAAGCAATTGTACCATTCTTCAGATGTTCCACACCAAAACCTTTCAGATTTTTCGTCTCAAAATGTTTCAGCAGTTTCTCACGGGAAGTCGTTTCGGTAAAAACCCAGTCGTCCAGTTCGAAAGTGAAGAATTTACTTCCAAAGTTACCCTCGAACATACCACGTTTGCCGCGTTCAAAGAGTACTTCTTTGGGACCAAAATTATTGAGCAGCTTATCCACATAATCGAAAGGTCCCTCTGCCGTCAGGAATTCACCGGTAGAGATATCAAGAAAGGCAATACCACAGGCCGATTTGCCAAAATGCACTGCGGCAAGGAAATTATTTTCTTTATAGTTGAGAATATTATCATTGATAGACACACCTGGAGTAACCAGTTCTGTAATGCCGCGTTTCACCAGTTTCTTCGTCATCTTCGGATCTTCCAACTGATCACAGATAGCTACACGTTTACCGGCACGAACCAGTTTTGGTAAATAGGTATCCAGCGCATGATGAGGAAAACCGGCCATCTCAATAGTCTTTCCTTTTCCATTGGCGCGTTTAGTCAGGGTAATTCCCAGTATCTCAGCTGCAATAATTGCATCTGTTGAATAAGTTTCGTAGAAGTCCCCGCATCGAAACAGCATCACCGCATCCGGGTGTTTTGCTTTCAGGTCAAGGAACTGTTTCATCATAGGGGTTAGTTCAATATCGTTGCTCACAGGTAGTCTCCTCTTCTTTTTTAATTCAGTAATCAGTGGGCAAAGATACTGATTTCCCACTAATCTACCATCCCGTCAACACCAAGATTTATTTGGTTATCTTATAGTAAAAAAGTCTTTAAACAAGCTCCTGAACTATTAACAACCCGCACAGTATTCTTAAAACGTGTTATAAAACATACTATTTTTCTTGGATTATTTGCAGATACCGCCAAAAGCCGTACATTTGCAATGTGTTTTTCATAGTATTAGAATTAAGGTTAACAAAGGTTGGAGCAAGGCGTTTCTCCTTTTTATAAGTCCGTACCTTTACACCTCCTTTCAT
>ERZ856578.167-NODE-167-length-129152-cov-12.042502_pt1 | contig 129152 bp, 135 predicted proteins | sample MGYA00514384_ERZ856578 | MGnify/ENA primary metagenome ERZ856578 (study PRJEB29103, sample SAMN06111958) | human gut metagenome | biome: human gut; feature: ankylosing spondylitis patient; material: healthy_person | host: Homo sapiens | place: China:Hangzhou... | reverse complement strand
GTCTAATAAAAAAATCAGGGCATCCAAATCGGATGTCCTGATTTACTCTGGAGCGGGCTACGAGGCTCGAACTCGCTACCTCCACCTTGGCAAGGTGGCGCTCTACCAGATGAGCTAAGCCCGCGGAACAAGAAGTATTATAGCAAGACCTCCCTGTTCTGTCAAGCATTTTTTACATTTTTTTCAATAGTTTTTTCGATGTCTTTCAAAGAGCCTATCACGGCGCCTGTTCTGCTGAAGATGCCTCCGATTCCGTCGGAGCATCCGACTGCGCCGCAGCCGCCTGCTCTGCTTGATACGCCTGAATTTCTTCCTCCGTGGGCTTGAGCAGGAATTCGATGATCCCCACTGGGTCGGTTTCCGGATAGTAATGGACGATCCAGACCGCTTCCTCCCGGGCTCCCCGCTCCTGCCGCACCTGCTGAACCTCCTGCGCCACCTTCTCCCGGCTGTCTGCCTGCCAATAGCCCATGCGGACCACCAGCTCCGTCCGGCCACCGTCCAGCGCCGCTTCCAGCAAATCACCAAGCGCACTGACGCTGGAGGCGCTGACGATGGTCTGCATCTGCTCCGCCGTGCGCCGATATCCGATCTGAAGGTCCGCCTCAAAGCAGCTCCGCTGGGGCTGGCTGATATAGGTGATGTACTCCACGGCATAGGCTCCCAGCGGGGTCTCCTGCTGAACCTCCTGTGCCGCCTTTTCCAATTCCTCCAACGCAGTTTGTTCGTCCGGGAAATTATACAGCCGCAGCGACGCGGTTTCTGTGTGCTGACCGATGAGGATCAGCAGATCGTTGACCATATCCTGCCGGTTTTCCGCCCGCAGGGTAGCGGCGGCTTCACTTTCCCAGAACTTGCTGCTGTGAGGCTCTGATGTGGTATAGGAGCGCTCCAGAAGAGAGGCGCAGCCTGTCAGCAGGCCCAGCGCCAGTCCCGCCGCCGCCAGTCGATATGCCTTCATTCGCGCCCCTCCTTTTTTAAATCGCTTAATAGCCCAGATCCTGATCGATCAGGACCACTTCCATCTCCATGTTGGCTACGGCCTCCCACAAAACCACCAGGCCCCGGCAGATCCGCTCCGGGCTCTTGCAGTCATAGCAGCGATCTCCATGAACGGCGCAGGGCGTTTTCCGGCCCAGCCGCTGGGCATTCTTCGGCGCAGCAATGTTCCGCGCCCGCCAAAGGGCCTCCTCGTAGGTGGGGGCCAGCTTGTTCCGTCCCACGATGAACCAGACCTTCTTGTGGCCGTACAGGGACGATGCTACCCGGTTGCCGTTGCCGTCGATGTTGATCAGTTCGCCGGTCTCCGCAATGCCGTTGACAGAGGTGATATACATATCCGCCGTCATAGCCTCTCTGCGGGGGTCCTCCGCCGACTCCGGACGCCAGTGCCAGAACACCCGGTTGTGTCCGGACAATTTTTCGTAAAGGCCCATCTGCTCCGCCGTGACGGAGCCGCCGATGCCCACAGATACGCCGTCAATGGAGCGATCCAGATAGTCCGCGGCCTCCTCCGCCGTGGCAAACGCACTGACGCGGAACCGCTTGGATTCCAGATTTTTTTTGACCGTTGTAAAATCCGTCATGGAAACTGCCTCCTTATAATTCCTTCTGATACTCGCCGAAGCCCTCGCCCAGCACGTCATGGGCGTCGCAGACGATCAAAAATGCCGCCGGGTCCGCCTCATGGACGATCTCCTTGATCTCCACGATCTCCCGCTGGCGGAAGGCCACCATCAAAACGTGCTTTTCGCTGCCGCTGTACGCGCCGGTGGCATTGAGGATGGTCACGCCCCGGTCATAGGCCAGAATAGCGTCGGAGATCTTCTGCCAGTGATTCGAGATGATGTAGGCCACCTTGGACGCATTCAGGCCGTAGAGCACCGTGTCCATAACCTTGCTGGACACATACAGGGCCACCGCACCATAGAGAGCCGTTTCCAGCCGCTGAAAGGCGATGGCCGTCAATGCCAGTACCACACCATCCGGGATCAGTATCAGCTTGCCCATAGGAAGCCACGGAAATTTCAGCTTCAGCAGGCGGGCCACGATGTCCGTACCACCGGTGGTAGCCCCCTGAGAAAAGACGATGCCCAGTCCCGCACCCATCATAGCGCCGCCGCAGATGGAGGCCAGCATGGGATCCATCGGGGAGAATGTACACAAAAGGGCGATGCCGTCCATCGCCAGTGAGCTGACCGTCATGGAAAACAGGGACGAGGCCAGCAGGTGAAAGCCGATGAACTTCCATCCGGCCAGAAACAGCGGGACATTCAGGAGGATCGTGCCGATACCTACGGAAAGAGCCGGGAACAGGACATTCAGCACTTGGGCCAGGCCGGTGATGCCGCCCATACCCACGGCGTTAGCGGCAAAAAACCAGTCGAAGGACAGTGCGAAGATCACAGAGCCCACTGTTATAATGCCATAGCTTCTCAGTTGTTTTTTCAAATGGATTTCTCCCTATCTTTATCTATTCGCCCGGAACATGGCCTTACAGCAGGCTGATCTGCTGGTCCTCGGAATCCTCTTCTTTGACCAAAGCGCCGGCGGCGGGAATGGCCCGCACCCGGTAGCGGGTCCGGTTGGTAATGGAGGTCTCCTCAGACAACAGCACCGTTTCCAGATGATACTTGGGCTTCAACGTCATCACCGCCACGCCCTGAGCGGAACGGGTGGTCTTGGGAGCCAACAGCGCCGTGTGGAAGATCAGACAGCGGGGCTCGTTGGAATATACAGCCAGCTCACAGTCCTCATCCAGACGGCGGATACAGGCCAGGGGCGACTTGTCGGAATAGGCGCCGGTGAGCTTCCGGCGGTTGGAGGCAGTCTGATACGCCTTCATCTCGATCCGGGCCGCCTTGCCGTTTTCATAGAAGAACAGCAGGCTTCCGGCGTAGTCCGCCCCCGGCAGCACCATGAAGATCACATTTTCTCCCGCATCCATTTTCAGCTTGGTGGGCAGGTAGTCACCCAGCACGCTGGCCTTGGCGTCATCAAACTCGCCCAGCCGGGTCTTGTAGACCTGGCAGTGGTCGGTGAAGAACATGGCCTCAGCGTTGGAAGTCGTCTCAAAGCTCTGGCGGAGAACATCTCCCTCCTTGAACTTCTGCTCGCTGTTCATCCGCAGGGAGGCAGGAGTGATCTTCTTGAAATACCCCTCCCGGGACAGGAACACAGTGACGGGATATTCCTCCTTCTGTTCCTCCTCCGGGGTGTAGCTGGTGATCTCGTGGGGATAGACGATGGAGGTACGGCGGGTCTCGCCGTATTTCTTAGCGGCGGCGTTCAGTTCCTCCACAATGACCTTCTTCACCCGCTTGGGGCTGTTCAGCAGGTCCTCCAGATCGTCGATCTCGTCCCGCAGGGCATCCGTCTCCCGGGTCCGCTTGAGAATGTACTCTTTATTGATGTTCCGCAGCTTGATCTCCGCCACATATTCCGCCTGGATCTGGTCGATGCCGAAGCCGATCATCAGGTTGGGGATGACCTCGGCTTCCTCCTCCGTCTCCCGGATGATGCGGATAGCCTTGTCAATATCCAGCAGGATGCGCTTCAGACCCTTCAGCAGGTGCAGCTTTTCCTTCTTCTTGCCCAGCACGAAGAAGATCCGCCGCTTCACACTGTCGGTGCGCCATGCCGTCCATTCCTCTAAAATCTGCCGGACGCCCAGCACCTTGGGGCTGCCGGCGATCAGCACATTGAAGTTGCAGGCAAAGGCATCCTCCAGCGGCGTCAGCTTGTAGAGCTTGGCCATCAGCTTGTCCGGGTCCACGCCCCGTTTCAGATCGATGGCCAGCTTCAGGCCGGAGAGGTCGGTCTCATCCCGCATATCCGAGATCTCTTTCGCCTTGCCCGCCTTGATCAGCTCCGCCACCTTGTCCAGAATGGCCTCCACTGTGGTGGAGTAGGGGATCTCGTAAATTTCCAGCAGGTTCTGATCCTTCACATAGCGGTACTTGGCCCGCACCCGGACGCTGCCCCGACCCGTATTGTAAATGTCCCGAATGGCATCTGTGTCAAAAATCAGCTCACCGCCGGTGGGAAAATCCGGGGCCAGCAGCGTCTCCGTCAGGTCGCAGTCCGGGTTTTTCAGATAGGCCACCGCGGTATCGCAGACCTCTTTCAGGTTAAAGCCGCAGAACTGGGAGGCCATGCCCACGGCGATGCCGCTGTTGGCGGATACCAGAATATTGGGGAAGGTGGTGGGCAGCAGCGCCGGCTCCTTCATGGTGTTGTCGTAGTTGTCCACAAAGTCCACGGTGTCGCTGTCGATGTCCTTGAAGATCTCACCGCAGATGGCGGAGAGCTTCGCCTCCGTATACCGGGGGGCAGCCCAGGACATATCCCTGGAATAGGACTTACCGAAGTTGCCCTTGGAGTCCACAAATGGCGTCAGCAAAGCGCCGTAGCCCTTGGAGAGACGCACCATCGTATCGTAGATGGCGGCGTCGCCGTGGGGATTCAGACGCATGGTCTGGCCCACGATGTTGGCGGACTTCGTCCGCGCTCCTGTCAGCAGACCCATTTTATACATGGTGTAGAGCAGCTTGCGGTGGGAGGGCTTGAAGCCGTCGATCTCCGGGATGGCGCGGGAGACGATGACGCTCATGGCGTAGGGCATATAGTTGGTCTCCAGCGTGTCGGTGATGGGCTGCTCCACCACCGCCGCCCGGAGGCCCATGACGTTGGGGTTGTTGACTGGATGCCGGGATCCTTCCGGCTGCTTCTTTTTCGGCATAATAAACGTTCCTTATTTTATCCACAAAAAAGTGGTGTTTTTGCCAGATAAATCGCTGAGCAACACAGCTTTGCCGTGCAGATGTCCCCTGTATGTTCCTTGCTTCACAAAGGAGCGTGGCGAACCGCCGCAGGGATGCAACGAGGTGCCGCTTTGCGGCACAGGAAGGCACGGCTTTGCCGTGGGGAATGCACCCCCCCATTTTCTTTTTGAAACATCAAAAAGAAAATGCGCCGTGCGCGGTGGAAAAGAAAAAATGTCAGGGATGATTTGACCGGCAAAGCGGTCAAATCACCCGAAACGAGGGCTGGCTGTCACGGACTTCCGACCAAATCTGGAAGTCTCCTACCGGCTGTGCTAAACCTGTTCCGTCCGGCATTGCGTCCCCGCACCTGTAGGCACACCGCACATCAGGCTGCAAAACCGGACTGGCGTATTTCTGATCCCGCGCGTTCCGCTTCGCTACGCGCTGGCTGATTCCGCAAATGAGTATCAGCGGCAGCGGAAAGAGGGGCAGGGGGTGTCTTATTTGCACCCCGAAATCTGATGTTCCATCAGCACGGCGTACCGGATTAGAGATTTACCGCACCCCGCCCGTGATTTAGTATGCACGCCTTCACCTGCATAAAAGTTCTCACAGAACACGTTTCCCCAACCTTGCACATAAGTGAAAGGTTGGAACAAACATTTTTTCTTTTCCACCGTGCACGGCGCATTTTCTTTTTGATGTCTCAAAAAGAAAATGGGGGGTGCATTCCGGCAGGCGAAGCCTGTATCCCTGCGGCGGTTCGCCGCATCCCGACAGGAACTGTCCCTTTGCGGGAGCAGCGAGAATAGCGGCACATTTATGAAATATCCGCCAGATCCAAAAATCTTGCTCCGTTTTCCGCGATATGGTCCTTCCGGCCCTGGAGGTTATCCCCCAGCAGAAGGTCAAACACTTCCGCCGTCCGCTCCACATCCTCCGGCATGACCCGGATGAGCCGCCGGGTCTCCGGGTTCATGGTGGTGAGCCACATCATGTCGGGGTCGTTCTCACCAAGGCCCTTGGAGCGGTCGATCTTGTACTTCTTCCCCTCCAGAGACTTGACAATATCCGCCTTTTCCTTGTCGGAATAGGCGAACCACGTCTTATCCCCGCAGTTGATCTCGAAAAGCGGCGTTTCCGCGATATACACATACCCCTGCTGGATCAGGGTGGGGGTCAGGCGGTAGAGCATGGTGAGGATCAGCGTCCGGATCTGGAAACCGTCCACGTCGCCATCGGTGCAGATGACCACCTTGTTCCACCGAAGGTTGTTCAGATCAAAGGCCGCCAGATCCTTCACGTGCTTGTTCTGGATCTCTACGCCGCAGCCCAGCACCCGGATCAGATCGGTGATGATCTCGCTTTTGAAAATGCGAGCGTAGTCCGCCTTCAGGCAGTTCAAAATCTTGCCCCGGACGGGCATGATGCCCTGGTACTCCGCGTCCCGGCTCAGCTTGACGCTGCCCAATGCGGAGTCGCCCTCCACGATATAAATTTCCCGCTTCTCCACATCCTTGGAGCGGCAGTCCACAAATTTCTGGACCCGGTTGGAGATGTCAATATTGCCGGAGAGCTTTTTCTTGATATTCAGCCGCTGCTTCTCCGCACTTTCCCGGCTGCGCTTGTTCACCAGCACCTGCTCGGCGATCTTCTCCGCATCGAAGTGGTTCTCGATGAAGTAAATCTCCAGATTCGTCCGCAGGAACTCCGTCATGGCCTCCTGCACGAACTTGTTGGTGATGGATTTTTTCGTCTGGTTCTCGTAGCTGGTCTGGGTAGAGAAGTTGTTGGAGACGAAGATCAGGCAGTCCTCAATATCCTGCCATGTGATCTTGCTTTCGTTTTTCTGATATTTGTTTTGATCCCGCAGGTACTTATCTACTGCGGAGACAAAAGCGTTTTTTGTTGCCTTTTCCGGCGCGCCGCCATGCTCCAGCCAGGAGGAGTTGTGGTAGTGCTCGATGACCTGCACCTTGTTGGAAAAGCAGCAGGCGGCAGAGAGCTTCACCTTGTACTCCGGCTTGTCCGCCCGGTCCCGGCCCCGCTTTTCCGCCTGCCAGAACACCGGGGCGGTCAGTGCGCCCTCTCCGGCCAGCTCCGCCACATAGTCCTGGATGCCGTGCTCGTAAACGAAATCCTCCTCAGGCAGAGAGCCGTCCTCCTGCTGATCCCGGAACTTGAAGGTAATCCCCTCATTCACCACTGCTTGACGGCGCAGCACATCCGTGAAGTATTCCGCTGGAATGGCAATATCGGTAAACACATCCAGATCCGGCAGCCAGCGAGTGCGGGTGCCGGTCTTTCTCACCTGAGACTTGGGCAGGGGCGTCTTTTCCAGTTCACCCACAATCTCGCCCCGCTCAAAGTGGAGCTTGTACTCAAAGCCGTCCCGCCAGACGGTGACGTCCATGTAGCGGGAGGCGTACTGGGTGGCGCAGGCGCCCAGACCGTTGAGGCCCAGAGAGTATTCATAGTTGTCACCGGTGAGATTATCATACTTGCCGCCGGCGTACAGCTCGCAGTACACCAGCTCCCAGTTGTAGCGCTGTTCCTTTTCGTTCCAGTCCACAGGGCAGCCGCGGCCCATATCCTCCACCTGAATAGAGCGGTCATTGTACCGCGTCACGGTGATGACCCGGCCGTGGCCCTCCCGGGCCTCGTCGATGGAGTTGGAGAGAATCTCAAAAACCGCGTGTTCGCAGCCGTCCAGACCGTCGGAGCCAAAAATGACACCGGGCCGTTTCCGGACCCGGTCCGCGCCTTTCAGAGACGAGATGCTGTCATTGCCATAATCCTGTTTTTTAGTCGCCATAGTTCCTCCAAGAGGGCATTTCCCCGTTTATCAGGGAACATTCTGCCATTTTCATACTGTGTTGATTATAGCATATCCCCGTCCCGACTGCAAGCATCCCCCGCTGTTCCCCGTTTTTTTGTCAGAAAGAGTGCCGTTTCACCCAGAAAGGTTGTTACGTAACTTTTTATATAACAGCCCGTCACCCCGGATTTTCCCCGGTTCCAAAGGGTTCTTCACATTTTCCACAGCTTTTTCCACATCGTTATGTAACCCTGTTAAAGCGAAAAAAGTTCACAAATTTTACACAGCTTATACAAGGAAGAAGTCCTGATGATATGCCGCCTGTTTGTGGCCGCTTTCTTTCCACTCTTAAATATTGGGACGGTCTATCCAATTCTCTATTTGCACAAAAAAGCTCTGACGCGGCATAAAGCCGCGTCAGAGCCGACGATGTACCTTATAGATGTACTTTATAAAACAAATCAGACGTAGTTGCAGATACGGGCAATAGCGGTCTCAACAAAGCCCAGTGCTTCCGCCTTGGTCTGCTTGCCGCAGGCGGTCTCTACCACCATATTCAGCAGATCAGTACCCAGCTGCTCCACCGTCTTCTCCCCGTAGATTAGAGGAGCTGCGCAGAAGTCGATGTTATCCTCCATATTGGCAAAAGTGATCTTATTGCCCGTGACCTTCACCACAGGAGCAATGGGATGGCCCACCGGTGAACCCCGGCCGCTGGAGAACACAATGACCTGTGCACCGCCGGCCACCATGGCCGCCACGGAGGCGGGGTCATTGCCCGGCGTGTCCATGATGACCAGGCCCTGCTTGCTCTCGACCTGTTTGGCGTAATCATATACAGCATTGATGGGGCTGTGACCGCCCTTGTGGATGCAGCCCAGAGACTTCTCCTCCAGCGTGGTGATGCCGCCGGCCTTGTTGCCCGGAGAGGGGTTGCCCTGGCGGACATCTTCGCCGACAGCGTGGAAGTGCGCCTCAAAGCGGCTGGTGATCTCATAGATGCGATCGTGGACTTCCTTGTTGATAGCACGGCGGGCCAGAATGTGCTCAGCGCCAATGAACTCGGAGGTCTCGGAGAGAATGCTGGTACCGCCTGCCTGCACCACCAGATCGCTCATAGCGCCGATGGCGGGGTTGGCAGCAAGGCCGCTGGTAGGATCGGAGCCGCCGCATTCCGTGCCGACAATCAGTTCGGACAGGGGGAACTCCTCCTTCTGGAGCATGGAGGCTTCAGCCACCATCTCCTTGGCATAACGAACGGCGATCTCAACAGCCTTGAGGGTTCCGCCCACTTCCTGAATGATGACCTGCTTGAGGGGTTTGTTGGTGCGCTCCTCAATGGCCTTGACCACCAGGTCCATCTGGCAGTTTTCGCAGCCCAGAGACACCACCACAGTACCGTAGATATTGGGGTTGGCGGCATAGCCGGCCATTACATCCATAGTGAACTGCTGGTCAGGGGCCACCTGAGAGCAGCCCTGCTGGTTATTGAAGCTGATAGCGCCCTCGACCTGCTGTGCAATGATGCGGGCCGTGTCTGTGGCGCAAACGCTGGCGGGCAGGATCAGTACTCGGTTACGCACGCCAACCCGTCCGTCAGGACGGCGATATCCGTAAAAAGTCATATTCTGTATCCTCCCTTACTCCATCCCGCGGCGATCTTCTTTCATGCTCTCAACATTGTGAACATGAACATGAGCGCCCTCGGGGATCTGTTCCGTGGCCACACCGATGTGTTCGCCATACTTCACCACAGGCTCACCCTTTTCGATGGCCCGGGTAGCCAGCTTATGATAAATGGTAATATCTTCCGTGGCTTTCAGAGATACAGTCTTTCCCTCTTTGAGATAGGTAACGGTATCCCCTGCGGCAATCGGCTCAATGGCAACGGCCACATTGTCTTTGGGGTCAATAATCATTGCATTTTGCATGTATAATTCCTCCTTCATATTATGGGGCCGGGTATGCTTACAGGGGGATCACCAGGGCGCCGATCAGAGCCAGCACGAAAATGCACACAGAGGAGATAAAGGAGCCCAGGGTGTAGGTCTTCAGACCGCCGGTCACGGTCAGGCCGGACATATTGGTGGCCACCCAGAAGCCGGAGTCATTGACATGGCCGATGGAGTTGCCGCCGGACAGGCAGGCCAGCGCGATCCACACGGGATGGCAGCCGATGGCGGGAGCGATGGTTGCCATGATACCCATAGAGGTCATGCCGGCCACGGTGCCGGAGCCCTGCGCCACACGGAAGATCAGGCCAATGAAGTAGGCCAGAAACATGGCAGGGATGACGGAGGTAGTATCGGTGCCCAGCAGGCTCACGATGGCGTTGCCGATGCCGGTGGCGGTGATAACGGAGGAGAAGGAGCCGCCTGCACCGGTGATCAGCAGCACCACGCCGGCGCTCTTCAGAGCCTCACCAGCAGACTTCTCCAGATTCTCGCGGCCAATGTAAGGCAGGCTCACCAGATAAGCACCCAGAGTGCCCAGAGTCATGGCAACCAGCTTGTTGCCCAGAAAGCTGCAGATCAGAGGCTCCTCGTCAAACACAGCGGTGCCCAGAGTGCCGAACAGGATGCACACCACGGGGATCACAACGGGCAGCAGCGCCATGCCGAAGGAGGGGCGTGCCTTAGCGTCATTCTGGGCAGCGCGGGCAGCCACCAGCTCATTGACAACGTTGGAGCTGTGGTTCACGTCCTTTTCCTCATTCCAAATGCCGCGGTTGTGAATCTTGACATAGATGAAGTCGGACACCAGAACGGTGATAAAACCGACAACCAGACCGACGATCATCATGATGCCCAGATCAAAGCCAAAGATATCGGCGGCAGCCAGGGGGTTGGGCGTGGGAGGCACCACGCAGTGAGCGGTGGTGGCACCGATGGTCAGGCAGCCGGTGACATAGCACATCTTCATGTCGATCTTGGCGGCAATGGTAATGCCGATGGGGATCAGAATGATGAAGGTAACATCAAAGAACACAGGGATGGACAGCACGAAGCCGGCCAGGCTCAGGCCCCAGATGGAGCGCTTTTCAGGGAACGCGGAAACCAGCTTGTCAGCGATGATGTCAGCAGCGCCGCTGTCGCTCATCAGCTGGCCCAGAATGGTGCCGAAGCCGACAGGCAGGCCGATGCTGGTCATCATGCTGCCGAAGCCGGAGGAGATGGTGTCCATTGTGGTCATCAGGTCGAGGCCGCCGGCCACACCCATGAACAGGCTGGCCAGAACCATGCCGATGGAAGCGTTGAGTTTGAGGACAATGATGCAGAACAGGATGATCGCGATCGCGATCACCAGTGCTACGATCAGCATTGCGGGAGATACCATAGAGTCAGTTCCTTTCTTTTTTGCGTTTCTTGCACTACTATTTAAAACCAGAGCTTTCCGGCGGTCCGCCTGTTCACGGCAGGCCTCCGGCAGCTCGGATTTTTCAGAACAGGTTGCCGTTTTCGTCAAAGGGCAGGTCATAGGGCTCCGTGAGAACCTCAAAGTTGGGGTTGTTCTCCACCAAAGGCAGCATACCCTCAGAAATCTCGATGACACCGATATGGGCGGTGTTGGGGATGCGGATCATCTTCATGTGGTCATGATCCTCTGCCTCGGGGCAGCACATCAGGGCCAGCTGTAAAGCTTCCCGGTCATTGTCCATGATCATGGGGATCTTCATCAGATGCAGGAAGGTGTTGGTCACGCCGGTGGGATAGGTCATCTCCAGCTTCATCTTGTTGAACAGACGGCGGGTGGTGACCTCCGCCAGGCCGATGCCCTGTGCATTGCCGTGGGTCTCGTCGGTCAGGTCCAGGATGACGCACTTCTCCGCCTGAATACCGCCGGAGCAGTACTTGGGCTGGACAAAGCGGCCGGACACGTTGGGGTCCATGCCGTCGCCGGAGATGTTCTTGCCGATCTTATCCACCACCAGCACGTCGCATTTGTCAAACAGCAGGTGGGCGATGGTCTTGTAGGAGATCTCCTTGAGCTTGGGTTCCTCGCTGATGATCTCCTCCGGGCTCAGGCCCTTGATGAGATAGGTATCATCATAGGCATTTTCAATGATGGCGATGCCGCCCAGAACCGGTGCGTTTTCCAGGATCGTCCGGCCGTACTCCTCCACCAGCTCATGCATGATGGCAGGACTCTGATGATGGATGCTCTCAGCGCCCTTCTGCTTGCCAAGGCCGATGGCCATCATCTTCATCAGGCCGCTTTCATAGGGACCGCGGAAGGAGGTATGGGGCTTGATGCGGTTGAAGAGGATGATGCCGTCCGCCTCAGAGGCGTTCTTGTCCATGAACACCGGCTGGTGACGCATGCCGGAAATGCCGATCTGCACCGTCTCCATGGAACTCTTCACAGGGCAGCCCATGGCTTCCTCAGTGACGCCGTAGTCCTTGAGGATCTGGAGCTGGCCCTCGGCGGTAGCGCCGCCGTGGCTGCCCATAGCCGCCACAATGTAAGGCTCTGCGCCCTTGGACTTGACAAAGTCCACAATGGCACGGGCCATCACGGCATTGTGATTGATGCCGCGGCTGCCGCAGGTAATGGCGATCTTCTGACCAGGCTGGATCTTGCCGCCGATCTCAGGGCGATCCAGCTCCCGGGTGATGATGCCGGGAATATCGCTCTCAGGGATGCAGGTCTTGTCGAAGTTCTGGCGAACCTTGACCATCTTGGGGATCGGTGTGTCTTTGATCAGGTTGGTAATGGTTTCCATGTCTTGCTCCTCTCTCGCCGCCGCAGGCGGCATATCGTATCAACAAGTATACAGATTTTTAATTTGAAAACGGATGCCGTGGGCTGTTCCCCCCAACACCGTGCCCGTCAAGATCATAGCTGGCAGCACCCGATTCCAGTGCCCCGGGATACGCCAGGCTCTAGCGGCGATGCGTTCCATACTTGCTCTGTTGGTCTCCACTCGAGCTGTATATGTTTTTCCGTTCCGTGCACGTGCACGAGTCAATGTAAAAAGAAAAGCGAAACAATATCGCTCATTAACACTGTTAGTATAATCTGTGTCCGTTTTTTTTGCAATTATAAGATATGACAAAAAAATAACAATTTTTTGTAGAATTTGAAAAATGCCACGCAATACATCTACCGGTTCAGCTCTGCAAAAATTCAATGCAAGGCCGCAGGCTGCAGGGTCGGTCGCAGTTGTCACCTCCCGTTTTCAGGAAAGGCGAATCCGACGCACAGATTCGCCAAGACATCTCCACACCAAAGGAATCCGGTTCAGATACGCACTTTCCTCCCCGCCGATCATTTCAATAACATCAGGATCACGCCGTAGATCACCGATGCCAGCGTCCCAAAGGTGATGACCGGCCCGGCTACGGTGAACATCTTCGCCGCCATACCGGTGACGAATCCCTCGGACTTGAAATCCAGCGCTGGGGAGGTCACGGCGTTGGAAAAGCCGGTAATGGGCACCAGCGTTCCCGCGCCGCCGAAGCGGGCCAGCTTGTTGTAGAGATTCAGTCCCGTCAGCAATGCGGACAGGGTCACCAGTGTGCAGGAGGTGGCTGTGCCCGCGTCCTCCTCGGACAGGCCCAGAGATATCCAGCCGTCCAGAACGGCCTGTCCCAGAGCGCAGATGGCTCCGCCCACGAAAAAGGCCAGACATACGTCCTTCCCCAAGGGGGACTTTTTCATTTTCCGCTGCACATACTGTTGGTATTCCCGGGGCGTCATATCCATAGGGCGACCTCTTTTCACAAGTTTTCCATAGTTTCCCCATTCCGGCGAAAAGTATGTGAAATTTCTTGCAATGCAGTCTGAAAAGCGGTAAACTGTTGACCATGATTCCAAAAGGAGGGCATTTTTATGAAAACCGTCCGGCCGCTGGGGCTGTACATCCACATCCCCTTCTGCAAGGCCAAATGCGTCTACTGCGACTTCTACTCCCTGCCCCATGGCGAGGACCGCATGGACGCCTATACCGACGCCCTCTGCGCCCATTTGACAGAAGCCGCGCCGCTGGCCGCGTCTCACACAGTGGATACCGTATACTTCGGCGGCGGCACTCCCAGCTACTTAGGAGAAAAGCGCCTGTGCAAAATTTTAAAGGTCATCGAAAAGCGCTATCAAGTGGCCCGTGACGCGGAGATCACTCTGGAGGCCAACCCAGACTCCGCCGGGGATTGGAAAGCTCTCCGCGCCCTGCGGCGCTGCGGCTTCAACCGGATCTCCTTGGGGATGCAGTCCGCCTGCGACGAGGAACTGCGAACCATCGGCCGGGTCCACACCATGGAGCAGGTCCGACAGGCGGTGGAGGCTGCCCGGAAAGCCAAGATTCAAAATCTGTCGCTGGACCTCATTTATGGTCTGCCCCACCAGACGCAGGAGCGATGGCTGGAAAATCTCGCCGCTGCCGTAGCTCTGAACCCGGAGCATCTGAGCTGCTACGGCCTGAAGGTAGAGGAAGGGACCCCTCTCTTTGCCATGAAGGACACCGCCGGTCTGCCGGGAGACGAGGAGCAGGCGGATATGTACCTGCAAACCGTGGAATTTTTGAAGCAGTACGGCTATGAGCAGTACGAAATTTCCAACTTCGCCAAGCCGGGCCGGGAATCCCGGCATAACCTGAAATATTGGAAGCTTCAGGAATACGCCGGCTTTGGCCCCGGCGCCCACAGCGATTTCGGCGGCGTCCGGTATGCCTACGAAAAAGACTTGGACGCCTACATCGCCGCCGCACACGGCGGACAGTTCCGCTTTTCCGAAAACACCGTCATCCCTCCCAGAGACCGGGACGTGGAGTGGGTGATGCTGGGTGCGCGACTAATCTCCGGTCTGGATCCCAAGGATTACGAAGCCCAGTTCCGCCGCCGGTTTGATCCGATTTTCCTACCGTTTCTGCAAAAGTGCGAGGCCGCCGGCTATGCTGTGTCGGAAAACGGTGTGTGGCATCTGACCCCCAAGGGCTTTTTAGTATCCAATCAGATCATCGGCGGACTGCTGGATGCTCAGGCGGCGGAAAAGCAGCGCCGGGCAGACGCGGCGGCCCGGGGCGATTTCCGGGTCAATCTGGACTGACCCGCAGCCAAACGGCACTGCCGATCCTATGAAAGGATGATTTTCTATGTACGTTTACACGCCGGGGCAGTGGGCCCTGCTGTTCTTCTTCTATTGCTTCTGCGGCTGGGTCTGGGAATCCTGTTATGTCTCCGCCAAGCAGCGTCATTGGGTGAACCGGGGCTTTCTCCATGGGCCGCTGCTGCCGATCTATGGCTCCGGGGCCATCATCATTCTGTTTGCCACCCTGCCGGTGGCGGACAACTTCTGGCTGGTCTATTTTCTGGGTATGCTGGCCGCTACGGCGCTGGAATATGTGGTAGGCGCCGTAATGGAGCAGCTTTTCAAGGTCCGCTACTGGGATTACACCAAGCAGCCCTTTAACCTCCACGGCTACATCTGCCTGACCAGTTCGATCGCCTGGGGCTTTTTCTCCGATCTGCTGATCTATGTCATCCATCCCCCCATCGACAAGCTGCTCCATAAGCTCCCGGCCCTGCTGATGAATCCTCTGGCCGCAGTGATCGCCGTGCTGTTCATCATGGATACGGTAAAGTCCACCAAGGCCGCCATCGACCTGCGGGAGGTCCTTACCAAGCTTACCGAGGAAAACGCAGAGCTGCGGCGGCTGGCCAAAAAGGCCGAGGCCGCCCAGGCCCGCACTGCCGAGGAACTGCAGGCTTTCCGGGAAAAGACCTCTCTGGACAGATACCTGCTGCAGTCCTATCTGGCTGACGAGCTGGAAGCCCACCGCACCGCCAAGCAGGTCCGGAAGCAGCGCCGCCGGGCGGCTCTGGAAAACGCCTTCCGCCGCCGGGTGGAATCCAAGCTGGAAATCCTGACCAATATCGCCCAGGCTTTGGAAAAGACCCGCGCCGCGCTGGATGACGGCATCGATGAACCCGGCGAGCAGGAGCTTGCCAAGCATCGGGAGGAGCTGGACGCCCTCATCGCTGCCGTCCGCCAGAGAGAAGCGCAGGTCCGCACCCGCTCCATCCAGCGCTACGAAACCGCTTTGCGGGTCCTCCGGGCCAACCCCTCCGCCAAGGCTAAGGCGGAACTGGGTGAAGCCTTTGACTCCCTGCGGAAGCTTTTGGAAAAATGAGCCAATATTTGACAGGCGTTCCCGGAGGGAACGCCTGTCAGCGTGTCGAAAAAGTCTTTTCTCCCCGCTGAGCAAGTTTTCAGAACTTCATAAAAGTTCTGAAAACTTAGGATTTTAATGGCGCGGGACACCCTTCTTGGGTTTCCCGCGCACACCCTTCCTTACCGTCGCGGAAAATTTATCACTTTATCGACAGCCTCGCAGGCGTTCCCGGAGGGAACGCCTGTTTTTTATGTTCGCCGCCGTATAAAGTTCAGGTCCGGGGACATACTACCTGACGGCGTAAGCCAAAATTTTTCTCATGCAGGAGGAACGAATCATGAAGGACTGCACCAACGGCGGCTGCCAGTGCACCCCCAATCAGAGCATCAGCTGCACCGTCAACAACTGCGCGCACCACTGCCAGGACTCCAATTACTGCGGCCTGACCTCCATTCGGGTCGGCACTCACGAGGCTAACCCCACCGAGATCAAGTGCACCGACTGCCAGAGCTTTGAGCTGAAATAACGGCTCCCTCCCCTCCGCCGCCGGGCCAAAAATCCTTTGACCCACCGGCGGAGGTCCGTACATACGCGAAAGGAAGGTGGCGTGATGGCTTCAAAATGGCCCGCCCGGATCGCCGGCGGTGCAGCTGGTCTTGCCAACGGTCTATTCGGTGGGGGCGGCGGTATGGTATTTCTCCCCATTCTCTCCCGTTGGGGCAATCTGAAGTCTCGGCAGCTCTATGCCACCTGTGTGGCGGTCATTTTCCCGGTGTGCGCCGTGTCCGCCGCCATGTACCTCTGGCGGGGCGGGATGAATTGGGCCTCCGCCCTGCCCTATCTGGCGGGTGGGCTGCTGGGGGGCTGGCTGGGCGGAAAGCTCTACGGCAGAGTGTCCACCAAAGTTTTGAAGTGGATCTTCGCCGCCTTTCTCTTTTACGCGGGGGTGAGGTATCTGCTTTGACGGACTGGCTGCTCCCCTTTCTCTGCGGGCTGGGGGCTGCGGTGATCTCCGCGTGGGGCGTGGGCGGCGGAACGCTGCTGCTGTTGGTGATGACACTGTTTTTAGGCGTGGACCAGCGAATGGCCCAGGGCATCAACCTGCTGTTCTTCCTGCCCACAGCCATTTCCGCCCTGCTGTGCCACTGGCAGAAGGGATATCTGGATACACCCACATGGAAGGCTGCCGTTCCCGTGGCTGTCCCGGCGGCACTTGCAGGGGCATGGATCGCCACAGCGGTGGATGTGGACCTGCTGCGCCGCCCCTTCGGTATCTACCTGCTGCTCTCCGGTCTTTCGCTGATTTTCCCCCAAAAGGATCATAAAACCCCCGGCGGCTGAACTCAGCCGCCGGGGGTCATTCGTTTCATTTAGAGGGGATCATTTTTCCACGGCCTCGGTCAGTTCCAGCGTCACCGTCAGGATCTCGCCGCGGCGCCAAAGGGTCAACGTCATCTCGTCTCCCACATGGTGCTGCCACCGGGCCCGCAGCAGATCCGCACTGCTGAGGGTCTCCTTGCCGTCCGCCGCCAGAAGATAATCCCCGGCCCGGACGCCGGCCCGGTCCGCCGCGCCGCCCGCCGTGACCTCCTTCACCTGAATGCCCCACAGGTGCTCCGCCAGCTGGTCCGGCACTTGCAGAACGGAAACGCCCAGCAGCGGCTCCGGCTGAGGCTCGCCGTAGATCAGCAGATCATTGACCACCCGCTCCGCCTGCACGGAGGGAATGGCAAAGCCAAGACCCTCCACCGTGGAATATCGGGCATACAGCTTCATAAAGTTGATACCCACTACCTGCCCGTAACTGTCGATGAGCGGGCCGCCGGAGTTGCCGTTGTTCAGCGCCGCATTGGTCTGGATCAGCGGCATGGAGGTCCGGCTGGTAAGCTGGATCTCCCGGTTGACGGAGGAAACGATACCATCCGTGAAGGTGCCGCCCATCTCAATGTCCAGGGGCGTACCGATGGCGTACACAGGGTCGCCTACGGACAAAGCGTCGGAATTTCCAAATTCCGCAAAGGGAAGAGCCTCCTCCGCATTGATCTTCAGCACCGCCAGATCGTACCCGGCGTCGCTGGCGATATACTTCGCTGCATAGGGCCGTCCTCCGGACAGCAGCACCGTGCAGCTCTTGCCCCCGGCTACCACATGGTGGTTGGTGAGGATGTAGCCGTCCTCCCGGAAGATCACACCGGTTCCCACAGACATCCGGCCACCGTCCAGATCCACCGCCACCGTGACCACGGCGCTGCTTACCTTCCGGTAGACCTCCTGAGCCGAAAGCTCACGGTCTCGATCCTTTGCCAGATCCAGACGGGCGTCTGCATCCGGTTCCACAGTGGGAATGGTAATGGGGGCATCCTCATCCTCCTGATCCTGGTCGTAGTAGTAATAATCATCCTCGCCCCAGTCATCAGGCATTTGCAATTCCCATATCAGCCACCGCACCCCCGCCGCCAGCAAAGCGATTACCGCCGCTATGGCCAGAAGGATCATCAGCCCCTTCCACACCCGTCGCTTTTTCCTCCGAGATCTGGGCGTTGGCTCTGTGGGTACAGGCTCCACGGCCCCCGGCAAAGGCCGGGAATAGGTCTCCACGATCTCCGCGGGGAAATCTCTGCTGTATTCCTCGATGACTTCTCCCCGCGTCTGCAGGGTCCTGCGCTCGCTCATAGTACCTCTTTACTCCACCCGCAGAGAAAACGTGAAGGTGGTCACGCCATTCTCGCTGGTGACATTGATTTCTTCCTTGTGCTGCTGCAAAATGGTCTTGACGATATACAGGCCCAAGCCATAGCCGTCCTTATCCTCGCTGCGGGACTTGTCGCTTTTGTGGAACCGCTCAAACAGCAGCGGCAGCTCCTCCGCCGGGATGGTCTCGCCCACGTTCCGGACAGTGATCCGGGCCTTGCCGTCCATCATGGCCACACCCAGGTAGAGGGTGGAGCCCTCCCGCGCAAATTTGGCGGCATTTTCCAGCAGATTGTAAATAACCTGGGTGATCATATCGTTGTCGCCCAGCACCAAAATCGGCTCATCGGGAATATCCGCTTCCACATCCAGATGCCGGTCATTGATCTTCTTCTCCATGGAGATCAGCACCCGGCGCATAGACTCGCACACGTCGAAATGATTGCCGTTGCGCAGGGGATCGATAGCCTGCAGCTGGCTGACATCCAGCATCCGCCGCACAAGGCGGCTGAGACGGCGGCTCTCGTTGGCGATGATCCGCAGATACTGCTTTTCATTCTCAGGCGGGATGGTACCGTCCAAAATGCCGTCCGTATACCCGGCGATGGTGGTCATAGGGGTTTTCAGCTCGTGGGAGATGTTGGCGATGAACTCCCGGCGCTGACGCTCCGTCTGCTGCAAGGACTCTGCCATATTATTAAAGGAAGCCGCCAGCTCGCCGATCTCGTCCTCCCGGCCATAGTCATTCATGCGAACGTCAAAATCACCGTCGGCATACTGCCGGGTGGCAGCAGCCATCTCCCGGATGGGCTTGATCTGCCGCATGGTGGTGATGGAGGACGCCATAAAGGAGATCATCAGCACCACGAAGCCCGTCATCATCAGCAGTCCCGCAAAGGCCCGCCACAGATTATCAACGGAATCCGAGGCGCAGACGGTGAACACCGCCCCCAGGACCTCCCCGGTGGTCGGGTTCACCACGGACACGCCGCCCACAAACTGCTTGCTGGCATAGATCTGGTCCAGACGGCTCCGCCCGGCCCAGGTGCCGTCTGCGGAGACCTTGTCCATCACCGATGACGGAATGGTGACGGGCCGGCCCTCCATAGTGGCATCCGTGGACAGGAGGACATGTCCATCCATATCGCACACCAGAATATCCATTTCGGAGATCACGGCGGCAGTGGCCGCCAGCTGACGGAACTGCTCGTCCTTCTGCAATTCCTCCATAGAGAGATAGCGGCCGGTCTCCAGATACCGCACGGACAGCTTGCTCACCGCCATCGCCCGGACCATCAACTCATCGGTTTTCTGCCCCCGGGCATAGGAATAGCTCAGGGAAAAAAAGGACACGCCCAACAGCACCAGCGTCAGGAACACCATGCCCACGGTGACGGCCATCTGCCGCCAATAAAGCCCGTGAAACCGCTCGCGGAACCAATCCTTCATATTACTTCGCCTTGTCTGCCGTCTGGCCGCCGACGGTCTCGAACTTATAGCCCACGCCCCAGACGGTTTTCAGCGCCCACTGGTCGCTGACGCCCTCTACCTTTTCTCGCAGGCGCTTGATATGCACGTCCACGGTGCGGCTGTCGCCAAAATAGTCGAAGCCCCACACCTCGTCCAAAAGCTGGTTGCGGGTGTAGACCCGGTTGGGGGTGGAGGCCAAATGGTACAGCAGTTCCAGCTCCTTGGGGGGTGTGTCGATCTTCTTGCCGTCCACGATCAGCTCATAGGAATCCAGATCAATGGTCAGCTTGTCGAAATGGAGTTTCTTGCTGGTGTCGTTGGGAATCTCCGTCCGCCGCAGAACGGCATTGATCCGGGCGATCAGCTCCTTCATCTCAAAGGGCTTGACGATGTAATCATCCGCGCCCATTTCAAGGCCCTGGATCCGGTCAAAGACCTCGCTCTTGGCCGTCAGCATGATGATGGGCACCTTGCTGGTCTCCCGGATCTTGGCGCAGACCGCCCAGCCATCCATCACAGGCAGCATGATGTCCAGCAGGATCAGGTCCGGTTCCTTCTTCTGGAACTCCTCCAGTGCTTTGCCGCCGTCCCCAGCGATGCGGACATCAAAGCCTTCCTTTACCAGATACATGTGGATCAGGTCGGAGATATTCTTATCGTCTTCTACAACCAGAATGTTGCGTCCCATAGGGTCTCCTCCGTTCTGCAGGGCCTTCCGGTCCCGTTTCTTATGTTCTTCTCTACTTTATATTACCCTAAACTTCGTCAGGGTGTTGAACGTTTTGTAAATCTTACGCCATTTCAGCCGCCGGTCAGCCGATTTCCGTCATCGCCCGGCAGTAGTGGCCCGCTCCCTGAGCGGAGATCACAAATTCCCGCAGGCCCGCGGCAGAGGCAGTGGTCCCCAGCCAGACAGACACATCCCCCCGCCGGGCCGACACCCGCTTCATCAGCGCGGAGGCGTTGGAGCTGCTTTCCAGCTTATAATCCGCCCGGTCCATCGAGGGTGTCAGGCACCGCCAGCCGACCTCCTCCAAGGCCTGCAGCTCCGCCTCCTCCGCATCCGGCACGTAGGCCAGCCGGGTCTTTCCCAGAGTGGCCCGGTACAGGGCTTCATTGCCCCGCCGCAGCTGCTCCGCCGTGTCCTCGCCGCTCTCCGCCAGAATGCCCACCGCATGACCGGAGGCAGTCATCCGCCGCAGCAGCTCGCCGTTGGACTCCAGGAAGTCCGGCGTGCAGTAGAAGGTGGCCCAGCCGTTGGCACGGTCCAAGGCGTCCAGCAGTCCGGAGGTCCGCTGATCCGCTTCCAGACACAGATGGATCCTAGCCCCCCGCGTCGGTGCGGAGGGTGTAACCGGTACATTGGGCGTGGTACTGGACGTGGCACCCTTGTTATACGCGTTGTAGCGCTCTTCCATATTGTAGGTCGCCGCATTGGCAAAATCTTTGGCGCTCATGCCGAAATCCGGAGACCGCAGCCACACCAGATAGCCGTTGGTCACATCTGTCACGGAATATTGCAGGCCGAAAAAGTTTGCGACGGTAGACGCCGGGACAAACACCAGTCCGCCGGACTGAATGACGCCGGGGGTGAACAGACTGCCGCTGCTGTCCTGCGCCGTACCTTTGGCCCAGTCAAACAGCATGGCCCGGCGGTCCTTTTCCAGCACCGTCATCTTTTTTGCGGTATTGTTGATGACAGAGATCCCCAGATTGGTGAATACAGAGGCCGGTACATACAGATAGCCGTTGGCCCAGAAGGGCATGGTGGCATCTGTCACCGGCAGAACACTTTCCTCTGCCGCCACGAAATACACACTGCCCGCCGCTTTGGCCGGAAAAGCCAATTGAAACAGCAGCAAGCAGCACAGCAGACCCATGGCCCATCGCTTTTTCATCAGCAGTTCCCCCTTTGCGGCAGTTTTTTAATAAAACATTTTACCACATTTGCTTCTGTCTTGTAAAGTCCGTGACTCAGCCGTTGAAGACCTCCACCGTCACACCGGTATAGTAGTGGGTCAGGATGGTCTGATAGTCCGCGCCGCTCTCCGCCATGGCGTCCGCGCCGTATTGACTGAGGCCCACGCCGTGGCCGTAGCCGGTGACGTAAAACGCAAAATTGCCGTCCTGCAATTCCCATTCAAAGCAGGCGGAACGCAGCCCCAGCGCGGCGCGCACCGTACCGCCCCGGACCGTCACGCCCCCCACCTCCACTGTCTCCACGCTGCCGGCGCTATCCCGGATAGGATCTTTCAGCCAGCTTTTCTTGTCCCCGGAGAGATCGGCAGAGGGGATCTTCGCCAGCAGCTTTTCCTTCAGCGCCGCCGGGGTAAAGTCTACGCGGCTGTAATAATTGGGGATGGTCTCCTTGGCTTCGGGGGAATCCACTGGCTTCAGGTAGGGCAGATCGTTCTGCCACACCTGTCCCGCAGCTCGGGTCAGCCCTGCGGAGCTGGAATGGAACACCGCCAGAATCGGAATGCCGCCATAGAGGATAGCCTCCCCATCGGTAGACGTCACCGCATCACGGACCTTTTTCTCATAAGCGTCCGCCTGTGCCCCCCAGTTGGCCCGGGCCTGCTCCATGGCGATATACGCCTGACAACAGGTAGAGTCTGTGCAGATGTCCGCCGTGTCCCCGTGGCTGCTGCCGGCTGTCAGCTTGTAAAGGGTATAGGTCCGGGCTGCCACCGCCTGAGCCTTCAGCGCCTCCTCTGCAAAGGACGCCGGCATCTCCGCCGCCGTGACGCCCACCAGATACTCCGCCAGCGTCATTTCCCGCACAGTCTCTCCGTCCAGCACCCGCAGGGTCCGGTCCGCGTCATAAACAGCCTTTACCGCAGGCTGGACCGGAGCCGTCTGCTCCGTCCGGGGTAATTCCGTATACTCCGGCACCTCCGCCGGTTCCCGGGCTACGGCCAAGGGCAGCAGAAACAGCCCCAGCAGCGCCGCCACCGAGGTCAAAGCCGTATTTTTCCAAAGCTGCATAGCGATTCCTCCTTTGCTTGTCCAATCTATGCAGTCAACTGCGGAAACATACCCCCAGATACGGTTTTCTGCACACAAAGACCGGCAGACGCTCCGCACGTCTGCCGGTTTTTCAAGGAAACCAATTATTTTTACTGTATGATTGCTGATACGGTATCCGCAGTCCCGTGCCGCCGCTCACTCCGCCATCAGGTTGTCATTTTCCATGATGAAGGGCCGGGTGGTATCCTGTCCCCAGGAGGTATCGTACTTTGCCATCAGATAATCGCGCAGTTCCGCCCGATTTTGTAACTTTACCAGCCGGTACGGTTCCTGGAAGGCAACCTTCTCGATCAGACAGAAGCTCCCGTCCTCCACAGGCAGCAGCACCCCAACATGCCCCACAAACAGCGTATTCTCCGTGTCCGAGAACCTGTCATGCAGGACAACGGAGATTAGCCGGGCGGGGCTGTCCGAGAATGCGACGCCCCGGGCGGCCCAGCCCGCCTGAAGCGTCTGGGCCTGCTCGTCCACATCCGTACTGTCTGCGGCGGGCACCGGCGCGAACAGCGCGCAGAACTTAGCGGTACTGTCTCCGCAGAGGACGGCGGGATCTTCGGTCAGCGTTTCCAAATCCAGGAAAAGTGTATCCTCTCCCTGAGTCTTCGGCTGATCCGCTCCGACGGTGACGAACTCACCGAACAGGCTGAATGCCGTAATGCGGCAGTTATAGCCGGGGAAGTCACCGTTTTTCTCCGCCCACAGATCCTGCATCTCATAGGGATCGTACTTGGTGTCGGTGGGGACAGCGCGCTCAAAGCCGTTCGTCAGCCATTCACTCTTAACACTGGCGTTGAACTGGTCCACCCGGTCAAAAAGGCCGCGGATCCGGGTCTCGTCTATGCCCGCGTTCTCAAGCAGCCGGGAGAGCAGAGCACGGGAATCCTCGTCCGTCAGATTGGCGTATTCGACAGGTTTCTGCGTCGGCTGCGGGACGTCCGGCTCTGTTTTTCCGCCGCAGCCGGCAAGGGAGGCAAGGATGAGGCTGACAGCCGCAAGGATCGCCAGCAGATGGTTTTTCCGATTCATAAATTACGTTACCTTTCCTGTGTTCGTCCATTCTGCGATGCAGAACAGAGTGCATCATACGTCTTTATACTATACACATATTGGCGAAAAATATCTATGCAGAATTCCGGGGGCCACCTTGACCGCTGCGGTTTCCTCCTGTTTTCCCATAAGATCTGCCGCATGTGGACAGCGCATACCGCAAGCAGAATGTGCATAAAACTTCATGCACCATTTCCGGTTGCCCCGCAGGGGCGAGGAAGTGGCACATTTCTTATTTTGCTACACTTTTGCATAGCAAAAAAGGAACACCACCCTGACGGATGGTGTTCCTATTTGGTGCCGGTGGTGGGACTCGAACCCGACATGGAATGGTCAAAGATGTTGATTTTTCAGTGCGTGTTCCTCGTTATTAGCATTTTCATTAGCGTTTTCTTCCCTTTTCTTGGAATAGAAATCCGCCATGGCGGTCTGATATCGGGTGATATCGCTCTGCGCGATGTGGGTGTAGATCTTGTGCATGGTTCCCGGATCAGACCAGCCGCCGATCTCCATGGCGATCTTTTCCGGCACCTGCAGGTGATATGCCAGGGAGGCAAAGCTGTGCCGAAGCCCATGCACGGTCACATCCGTAATCTTTGCCCTCTGGCAGGCCTTGTGGACCTCCACTCGCAGCGTGTCCTGGTCATAGTCCATAATCGGACCGGACGGATTACGCAGGCGCTCAATGGCCTCTGAGAGCTCTGGGATGAGGATAGGGACGCTGCGGGTGCTGGTTCGGTTCTTGTTTTGTTTCTTTCGCACCCAGGCAGTATCGTAACCACGAACGACTGCACCGGAGACTTTGATAAACGTCGGATTTTTCGGGATGTTTTCCCATTTGAGCGCGGAAATCTCCGAGATCCGCAGCGAGGACAGCGCCAGGAGCGCCGCCACAGCCACGCGGCTGCCTTTGATGGCATCAACAAACTGCGGAATCTCATCGGCTGTCAGAAAGGCCGTATCCGCCAGAGGAACCGATGGGAGTGTGAGTCCATTCATGGGGATCTCGTGCCCTGTCTGCTGACGGATGACCGTGCGCAGGAACTTAAATGCGTTGACAACGGTTTTAGGACTGGCCAGGGCCATCTCTGCGTTGATGAGGCCCTGCCACTCGCTGTCCTGGATGCTGTCCACAGGCCGCTGCATGACGGTTTGGAAGCGGTGTTTCTGGATGGCCCGGTATCCACGGATGGTGGATGGCGACAATGTGCGGCTCTTGCGCTTGATATATTCGTCAATGGAGACGGTCAGCGTTGGTTCCTGTTCCGGCTCCTCCGGCTTTTCAGGTAGCCGCTTTCTTGCCAACCATTCTGCTTTGATGGCGGCCGCCTCCCTGGTGCAGTCTTTAGCAGTTGCGGCAGTGACGGGGATGCTCTCGCCGCCCAGGCGCAGCTGGATGAACCAACTGCCCGACGGCAGTTTCCTCGGAGCTGGGACTTTCATGCGCTGCGCCTCCTTCCGCATAATACATTTGTTCGATTGCGTGATTAGAGAGAAGCCGCCCCGCCCGGGGCGGCTCTTTTGTTTAGTCGATATTTCGATTTTTCCCGTAGAAAATTCTACCACTTCGAAGAATCTTGCGGTACCCACACAGTAGAGCAAAGTCTTTATCTGGGTGGATGCATCGCATAGCGTCACTGCATTCCTTGTATCGACTGCAGCAATCAAATTCTTTTGGGATGCGGTCGATGATTAGCTGCAAGATTTCCTGAAGCATAAATGTGTGCTTTTGAATATCTTCCCACGTTGCAAGGGGAATTTTAGTGTATGCGGCCCCACGTTCGTCGGCCATACTGGAAAAGCCTTTTGAGGCTGACAGAGTTGGAGTGGAGACAGATAGTGATGCGCTGGGTTTGCTCGCAAAACGAACTATAACGGAAGATCCTTTGAATAGAACAGAATGGTAGTTTTTTCTTACTTCAAATGTCAAATATGATTCATCCAAACCATTGTCCTCAAGTACCTCAACCAAAGAAGGCTTGATACTTTCGTAGGCCTTTTCCTCAGAAGTTTGCAGTAGATTCAGCTGATCCATTTAAACAACCGACTCCTTTCCAGCAAGATTTAAGAAAGTATTTTCATCTATAATCTCAATGTGAGCCGTTCCGGCCTCGTTCAGTGCATATGCCTTTTCCTCTTTTGTGCTCAAACCATCGTCTCCTACAATGGTCTTGTCCTGAATACCAACTACCAGATAGTTTGTTTTCCTGGAAACAGATGTCTTTACGACAGCTCCTGCGTTTACAGCTATCTGCATGGCCTCAGATCTTGACAGAGACATTTCACCCGTAAATACAATGTGCTTGCCAAAAAGAGGGTTTGCTGGGTTGATACAACTGACAGTCGCAGAAAAATCTGAGGGCTTGAGATGCTCCCAATGCTTTGCTTGGCGAGCTGCATTGCGACTTCCAAATGTTTCCTGAGGGTTTAAGTCAGCAAATCGGTACTGATGTACGTGAGAGGCGAAATTCAGATATTCCCACATGCTTACGCAATCTTCACTTTTGAGGCCACAAAGTGCAATGGCTGCACAAGCATAAGCATCATCAGAAGAATCGTGATGATGTTCTAATTGGATTCCCAGCGTATCCGCACAGAAATTCAATCCTTTTCTACCACCAACCAAAGGAGCAGCAATATCCATGGAATCAATGTACAAGAAGTCTGGGAGATCTATGGCTGTGCTTTTCCGGAGCACGGACATATCAAAATGCGCATTGTGAGCAACCACTGGTATATGTGGAGAGAAATACTGCGAAATCTGTCCCCATACTTCGTCAAAGATTGGTGCATTTTCAACTATATCCGGGGTAATTCCGTGTATTTTTACGTTTTGTTCTTCAAAGAAAAGATTAGTGGGGCGAATGAGTGAATGGAAAACATCAACGACTTCCATATCTCTAACAGCAGCAATTCCAATGGAACAGGCGCTGTTTAAATAGTGATTTGCAGTCTCAAAGTCGATTGCAATGAAATCGAAAGCGGCCATCGTACTTCCTCACTTTGTGCCCGAATTGGACACTTTTATTTTTCTAATACCCTGTTTAGTTTGGATTTGAATGGATGTAGGTTTTCTTCTTGCTCTTTTCTGATATCCGCCAGCATCTTTTGACTCAGAGCGTCAACTTTGCTTTGGACGCTCCCCCATGCAAGAGGCTCACCTTCCGCGCCCATGTGGGCGTATTCATATAAGACCTGCGCTTCATAAAAAAGATCATCGGGGGCAAAAAGGCGGAGGCAATACAATGAAGCAGCTAAATCATCGGTAGCCTCCTTATCAGGATGCCACAAGTACCGTTCGATACACTGGATGAAATCAGAATATGCAGATAATTTTTGAGAAAAATATGCGCTGGTGAAAGCGGATTTTTGGCTTTTCTTGACGGTGTATACGACACCGGCCATACCAAAAAGGCCGACGATGAGAGTGACCAGATTTCCGAAAAAGCTGGTGCCCATGACATTTAAGACGGCATCTTTTATATCCATGCTCTATACAGCCTCTTTAGAATTTCCCGCGCAGCTCCACGACCTTGCCGATGATGCGAACCGGAAGGGTGGCGATCTCGGCGGGGGAGTAGTGTTGTGGATCGTATGCGGGGTTGTTGGGCAGGAGCCAGAGGCTTCCGTCCGGGTCTTTCTTGATGCGCTTCACAGTGGCGGAATCACCGTTGACCAGAATCACGGCGGTGTCGCTGGTCTCGGCATCCTCCTGCCGGCGGACGATGACCACATCACCGTCCCGGATACGCGGCTCCATGGAACTGCCCTTGATGCGGAGTCCAAAGAACTCTCCGGTGGAGGCCATAGATGAATCTATTTCCTCGTAGTCAACGATGTTCTCCACGGCCTCGATGGGGATACCGGCGGCCACATCGCCCAGCACGGGGACCCAGGTGCCACCGGTAGACGCTGGTGTAGCGGTATCCCCCAAAAGCTGGTCTGTAGTAATTCCCAATATTTTTGCAATTTTAAGCACGGTCTCTGGGTTAGGTGTTGCTTCACCTCGTTCCCACTTTCCAACTGCCTGTTGGGTAACAAAAAGTTGTGACGCCAAATCCTTTTGGGAATATCCGCATTGTTTCCTGTAACGTCGCATTTGATCACCTAGCACGAACCCACCTTCTTTCTAGGACTATGTTACAACTACAAGTTGTTTATATCAATAAAAAAAGAAAAAAAAGCCTTGACAAACAACTAAAAGTAGCGTATATATAAAAATACAACCTATGGTTTTGAGAAAGGAGGTGCGCAAAGTGGAAAAAATCAGAGAACTACGGTTAGAACGCGGGGCAAGCATTAAAGCCGTTGCAGATAGCCTCGGTGTATCTCCTCAAGCCGTGGGAAAGTGGGAACGCGGTGAAGCCTATCCACAGGCATCCTTGCTTCCGAAACTGGCAGACATTTTGGGCGTCAGCATTGATGCCCTGTATGGCCGGGAAGCGGCCAGGGACACCACATGAAAGGAGGATGACCTATGCCGAGAGTAAAGCTGGGGACGCCTACACCAGCCCAGCAGCGGGCCGTGATGAACAAGATCATCAAGAAGGCCATGGTAGACTGCGACATCGAGGACTACACGGCCCTGGGTCTGCGGATGGGCATGAGCCGACAGGCCATCAGCCGACGGATGAACGACGGAGGGTGGAAAGACGAGGAGCTATGGAAGCTGGTGCGGGTTCTGAAGCTGTCGGCGGAGCAGCTGGCGGCGATGCTGGGCGCATTACCACGGCCGGCTGCCTGAGTTCACCATATCACAAGAAGGAGGAATTTACCATGCCGCAAGACTACCCATCTGCGCTCCGATCGGCCCGTCAGACGACCCGACTCACGCAGGAGCAAGCGGCGGAGCTAGCGGACGTGAGTCTGGAGAGTTATAAGGCCTACGAGTACGGCGGCCGGATGCCGCCCAGAGAGACTGCGGTACGACTATGCGAGGCCCTGGAGGCGCCATGGTTGGCGCTGGAGTATCTCAAGGAGATGGCCGAGCCGCTGGGCGTGCTGCCGGAGTCCATCCGGGTACAGTCTCTGCCGACGGCGGTGATCACGCTGATCAACCGGGTTTTCGCATTTGCCGACAGGCACCGAGACCGGCAGCTGCTGACCATTGCCGAGGATGGCATCATCGACGAGGCCGAGCGTCCCATGTTCGACGAGATCACCGGCGATCTGGACGGCATCATCGGTGCGGCGCTGCAGGTGAAGTACACGTCGGACGCGCCGCCGAAGACAAAAAAAGAACGCCCCGAGGCGGCAACCTCAGAGCGTTCGGTTCAGGGACTTGCATCCAAGAACGATAGCAAAATTATTATACCACATCCGACACGGATTGCAAGCCCCACTTTGAGCCGGGAAGGGGGCGTATCCCGATGAGCGGCTGGGAATTGTTTTTTACCGTGCTGGGCGTGAGCAGGATCGTGTCCTTGCTCTTCCGTCTGGTGGATGTTATTGAGAGAGGGTGAGCGGATGGCAGAAAGCAAGATCCGCGTCAAGCATACACAGCCATTTACCACAGTTTTCAATTCAGTCCTCCGGGATCAGCGGCTTTCTTTGAAAACGCTGGGGCTATATGTCATCATGCAGTCCTTCCCGGATGACTGGGAGTACAGCGTCAGTGGTCTGGCGGCCCGCTGCCGCATCGGCCGGGATGCCATCCGCAAGTGCTTGAAAGAGCTTGAGGAAGCGGGGTATTTGCTCAAGGAACAGGGCCATCAGGAGAACGGCAAATTTGCCTGTAATACTTACGTTTTGCAGGATGAAGCACCACCGTGTACTGAAAAACCGTATACGGTAAAACCGTTGACGGAAAATCAGCCACAAGTAAAGAAACACTTAAGTAAAGACTCTAGTAATGATCCCCCTATAGCCCCCCAGGGGGCGGGATGCGTGGACCTGTTTGAACGCTTTTGGGCGGCGTATCCCCGTAAGCAGTACAAAGACCGGGCCAGAAGGGCGTGGGCCAAGCTATCGCCAGACATGGACCTGTGCCGGAAGATGTCGGAGGCCCTGAACACTCAGAAGCAGTCCGACCAGTGGATGCGGGACGATGGGCGATACATCCCCCACCCAGCAACGTGGCTCAATGGCCGCTGCTGGGAGGACGACCCCGGCCCCATGTATGATGATGCTACGCTTGACCGACTGGAGATCCCGCCGGATGACGAGAGAAGGGGCAGGTACTTATGAGCGAGGCCAAGACAGTCACTGTTCTGACACAGGACTTGCTGAACGCACAGGTTGGCGTGCTGGGCTCTATGCTCATCGACGAGGAGTGCGTGGGCTTTGTTCTCAGCAGGGTCAGCGAGAGGGACTTCGTCACGCAGCAATACCGCTCCATCTTCAGGGCTATCAGGACACTGTTCCGAGAGGGCTTGCCAACGGATGCCATTGCCGTCCGTGAGAAACTGGGCGGCAAGCTGGGAGATGGTTGGTCGAAACTGTTGACCGGTATCATGGACTATACGCCAACCGCTGCCAATGTGGACGGTTATGTGCAGATGCTGAAGGAAAAGTCTGCACTATACCAGCTTCAGGAACTTGGCGCAGCTCTCCAGAATGCCGCAGATATGAACGATGCCCGGTCTATTCTTGACAAAGCCATGCAGCTTCAGGTTGGTCGCCCGGGTATCCACGCGCTGACCTTCGCCAAGGGCTACGAAGAGTTTTTCGACCGGCACAGCGGCGAGACGGCGGTGGAGCATCTGGACTGGGCTATCCTTCAGCTCAACGAGGTCCTCAAGACGGAACTGGGGAATGTCGTCATCATCGGTGCCTATCCAGGTGACGGTAAGACAGCCCTGGCGCTCCAGTGCGCAGCTCGCTTCGGCAGGAAGCATAACGTGGGTTATTTTTCCTTCGAGTCCAAGAGTTCACGCCTGTATGACCGTCATGTGGCCAGAGAGACGCTGATCAGCAGCTCCGACATCAACGACAACAAGCTGACTGAGGAGGATTTCAAGACCATTATCGCCTTGAAGGACAAGCTGTCTGGAACGAAAGTGACCCTTATTGACGCCGTTGGCATGACTGCCCTTGACATCGTGGCATACAGTCAGGCCCAGCACTTCGACGTGATCTTCGTGGATTACCTCCAGCAGGTGGAACCGCCTCACGGTGTCCTCATGAAGGATTTCGAACGGGTAACGTCAGTTTCCAGAGAACTGCAGAAGTTCGCTGTCCGTACCAATACGGCGGTGATCTCCCTGTCCCAGCTCTCCCGGCCGGACAAAGTGAAGGTCAAGTACAAGGACCAGAGCGGCAAGGACCAAGTGCGGAGCATTACGCCGCCGCCCACCATGGGCGACCTGCGCTCCTCCGGTCAGATTGAGCAGGATGCAGACATCATCCTGCTGATGTGGCGGGAGGACTACGACCTAAAGGATGCGCCCCGCATCATTCAAGTGGCAAAGAACCGGAACGGCGAGGCGTTGGACAAGGTCCGCTGCCGGTTCGACGGCGAGCATCAGACCTTTACCCGCATTGAGCCCCGGCCAGAACCGATGCCAGCGAAGAAAGCGCGGCAGAAGCCCCGGCAGGTAAGTTTCTGGGGCGATGGAAGTGACTGGCAGCAGATGCCGGACGGAGAGCGTACACCATTTGACGAGGCCCCGAAGGAGACACCCAAGGCGTGAGACGTGGAGACAGGCAGGTGGCAGCACCCACTTTTGACACGAGTTACGGCAGCCATAAGGCTCCGCTCCGGGAGGGCAAGGTCGTGTACACCCACCCAGAAGGCCGCTTTTATACGCTGGAGTTTAAAAGCCCGGTCACAGGTGAGCACTTTCGAGAGAGCTACTATTTTGCGGACCGCCTGACGGCGGAGGAAAGGAAGGCACCATAATGCGAGCTATCGCGATCATGAACAACAAGGGCGGCGTCGGCAAGACCGTCACCGCCATCAATCTGGCGGACATCCTGGTCCGCCAAAACCATAAGCGGGTGATCCTGGCAGACTGCGACGGACAGATGAATCTGACCCGGTTTTACCTGCCGGAGTTTGACCCGGCGGTCAATTACAGCATGGCAAGCCTGCTGATGGGTGACGGTGAGCCGGTCTGGGAGGACAACCTGGTGCCGCTGGAGCCGGGCCTGAACCTGATCCCCGGCTCTCCGGATCTGTACAACCTGGACCTCGACGCCATCAAGGATGGCGTCAGCGCTCCCGAGAATGTGCGGAATTTCGTGGACTGCGCCCGGGAGGACGACGGCGCAGACTTCTTTATCTTCGACTGCCCTCCGGGCTTTACCACGGCCAGCGTTGGCGCTCTGATGGCCGCCGATGAGGTGGTGATCCCCATGCTGGTGGACGGCTTTTCCTTTGCCGGTACCCAGGACATGGCGCAGCAGATCAGCAATCTGCGCCGGGCCAACCAGGGCGTGCGCATCGCCGGCGTGCTGATCACCCAGTGGCACAACAGCGACGTGGTCCGCCAGGGCGAGCAGCTGCTCCGCTCCATGGGCGTGCCGGTGTTCCAGCAGACGATCCGCCGGACGGACAAGGTGCCGGAGAGCACCTTCGACCGCCAGCCCATTGTCCAGTACAGCCCCGGCAGCGCCGCCAGCCAAGACTACCGCAAGTGGGTTGCGGAGTACATCGGGAGGGAGGGTTGAGTATGCCAAAAACGTTCGATATCAGCAGTTTCGCCAAGACGCTGCAGACGGCCAATGTGTCCGATTCGGGCACCGGCCCGGATCAGATCACGTACATCGACATCAACCTGCTGGATGCGGACCCGGGCAACTTTTACAGTCTGGAGGGTGTGGAGGAATTGGCCGCCAACATCCAGTTCTGCGGCCTCCAGCAGCCTATCCGGGTACGATCCGGAGAGAATGGCCATTACACGGTGGTCTCCGGCCACCGGCGCCGGGCGGCACTGAAAGAGCTTGCCAAGGAGGACCCGGCGCGTTGGCAGCAGGTGCCCTGCATTGTGGAGCGGGACGAAGCGTCCCCGGCTCTGCGGGAGCTGCGCCTGATCTACGCCAACAGCGACACCCGCCGGATGTCCAATGCCGATATTGCCCAGCAGGCAGAGCGAGTCGAAGCCCTCCTGTACCAGCTGCAGGAGGAGGGCCTGGAGTTCCCCGGCCGGATGCGGGACCACGTGGCCGAGGCCTGCAAGGTCTCCAAGTCCAAGCTGGCCCGCCTGAAGGTGATCCGGGAGAACCTGACGCCGAAGTTGTCCAAGGCGTGGGATAAGGGCGACCTGAATGAGAGCGTGGCCTATGCGCTGGCCCAGCAGCCTGTGGAGATTCAGGATCAGTTTATCGTGTACCGCGGTTTTTCGGACTACTGGCAGAAACCAAAATCCTGGTCGGAGCACACCGTTAAGGACGCCATCCCCCACATCCGGAAGCTGAACCAGCTGAGCTGCAGGAAAACAGCCGGAGGCGGTCCGTGCGAGAATAAGGACCGGATGCTGGAGTATGTCTGCAAGAATCAGTACAGCAGCACACCCTGCGCAAGCGGCGGCTGTTGCGACAAATGCTCCCGACTGGCTTCCTGCAAGCTGGCCTGTCCCAAACTGGCCGAGAAAATCAAAAAGCTGAAGGCAGATGCCAAGGCCCAAAAGAAGCAGGAGGCCGATGCGCAGGCCGAAAAGGACCGGCCAACCGTGGAGCGGATCACCGCCCTCTGGGCGCGCTTTGCCGCAGCCCGTGCGGCCGCCGGAAAGTCCGTCAAGAACTGGTACAAGCACATGGGCATGTATTACAGCTGCGATGACTCCGACGCTAAGAAGTACGCCAAGCTGGAGTCCGGACTGGGCATCAAGAAGGACACGAACTTGCCGTATGGGTATAACTACTGGCTGCGGGAGGCGGAAAACCTTTGCAAGGCTGCCGATTACCTGGGTGTGTCCGTAGACTACCTGCTGTGCCGGACCGATGATCCGACGCCGAAGGCCGCGCAGCCGGAGGGCCAGCTCTGTATCGCCGGCTGGATGCCCGGCGGCACTAACCCGGCGGAACCTGGGCGATTTGCCGTCCTGATGGACGTGGATGATTCCGATGCATACAAGCATATGTTCCTTCGTTGGAACGGTCATGCCTGGGAATTTGAGCGCACCAGAGTGCTGGTTGAGATGGAACCGTCCTGGTGGATGCGCCTGCCGGATGACCCCGAAAAGCCCAAAAAGGAGGTACCGAGCGATGCAGCAGATTAAGACCGGCGACCGCTGCCCACTGTGCGGGCAGATCGTGACCACCACGGACCCGGAGATCCTGGCCGAGCTCAATGCCTTTGCGGCCTCCATGGAGCTTATGGGCTTTGACTTCCCGGCCGAACCGAATTGATATCATGATACCCCCAGGGTCCGGCGGACGGCGTCGGTGCGGCTTACCCTCCGCCGTTCCGCCGGTTCGCTCCCGGCGCTCTTCCCCGGCGCTGCCCGCCGGACCCTGGGGCCACGAAAGGAGCCTCTATGAGTTACACCGATTTTGAGACGAAAAAGACCTTTGTCAAGCAGTTGGGTCGTCTGATCTCCACCATGTATCCGCAGATCGCGGCCCTGGAGTATCACCAGCACGAGAGCGACGAGGTCGTCATCATCCGCCACCAGGACGGCTACACACGCCGGGTGGACGTCACCGGCGACGATCTCCCGGACACCTTCGACGACGTTGTCGCCTGTGTACGCAGGAGGGACTGCGATGCGTAAGATGCCCTACACAGGCCGGGAGCGGCGCCAGCGGGCGCTGTACCGGGCGACGATGGCGCTCTGGATGCTGGCAGTGATCCTGCTGGCGGTGGTTATTCGATGAAGCCGAAGCCGCCATGCGGGAGGAACTGCCCCAAGCGCTCCGCCATCCCAAACTGCCACGACTCAGTGGTGTGCCCGGACTGGGCCGCGTATCAGGAGGCCTTGGCGGAGTGGAGCGAGGCAATGAAGGCAGAAAAACGTGAGAAAGCAGACCTGAAGGCTACCAAAAACCGGATGGCTAAGATCTGCGAGTCAAGGGGGAGGGATAAACGATGAAGTTTTCGATGTGTGACGATGAGATCCGCGTCAGCTACAACACTGCGAAAGATCAAAAAGCCCAGATCAAGATCCTGGCGGAGCTGAATGTCACCACACCGGCGGCAATGGCCGCAAAGCTCCGGGAGCTGGGCTGCGACGTGCCGGATCCTCCATCTGTCAATCAGCGGCCTTTGCGCGCCCATGACATTCTCTTTGACGAGATCCGGGCTCGGGAGCTGTTTGCGGAGGGCAAGTCTGACCTTGACATCGCGGAGATGTTGGGCATTGGCGTATGTGCGTTTGCAACGTGGCGGCGCAAAAACGGCATGAAGCGGCCAAAAGGTGGAGACCGGAAGAAAATGGAACAAAAAGCAACGGCAAAGCGCTGCAAGGCTCAGCCACCCATGCCGCCGGAAATCGAAACGCCGGAGCCGGAACCGGCCCCGGCGACTGCCGCACCCGGCAGTCATTCGCTTTTGTCTGCGCAGAAACAGGCCAGCGTGGCCGACCTGGGCCGTGTACTGCTGGATCTGGCGGATCGGTACCCTGGTATCGTCCTCACCGTCAACGGCACCGCTGTGCGGTCCCTGTGCCTCAACGTGCGGGTGATGCTGGGCGAGGACACAACGACATCTACGTTGGATTTGGAGGTTGGATAAATGCTGAACAAGATCGTACTCATGGGCCGGTTGACCCGGGACCCGGAGCTGCGGCATACCGGAAACGGAACCGCCGTGGCGTCCTTCTCTTTGGCAGTGGACCGGGACTTCAAGTCCCAGGGCGGCGAGAAGGAGACGGACTTTGTGGACATCGTGGCGTGGCGCTCCACGGCGGACTTTGTGAGCAAATATTTTACCAAGGGCCGCATGGCCGTGGTGGAGGGCCGCTTGCAGATCCGGGACTGGAAGGACAAGGACGGAAACAACCGTCGCTCCGCCGAGGTGGTGGCGGACCATGTGTATTTTGGCGACAGCAAGCGGTCCGAATCGGACACGCCGCCTGCGTCCGGGGACTTCCGGGAGATCCCGGAAGATGAGAAAGGAGAACTGCCGTTTTGAGAGATCAAGAACTCGTAAATGCCATCCGCCGGTTGAAGGTGGAGACCGGGAGCCTCGCCTGCATGGGCTGCGGGCATGAGCACAACTGCGGCGTGTCCGGATGCGCGGTCATGCGTGCTGCCGCCGACCGGATCGCCAACCAGAATACCAACATTGAGGCACTCCAGCAGGAAATTGAAAAGCTGCGAGGGCAGGTGCCCCGCTGGATCCCGGTGGCGGAGCGGCTGCCGTCTGGTGATAATCAGGTGCTTGTCGTTGTGTCCGGCAAGCCGAAAGAAAATATCACGCTGGCCGGGGCCGTTGAGCTGGCAACGCTGTATAGTGACGGCTGGTGTTTGGAAACGTGGCCGGAGTGGACGGGGGCGGAGGTGACGCACTGGATGCCGATACCGGAGACGCCGGAACCGCCGGAGGAGGCCGGCCATGATTAAACCATCGCCGTGGCTGTACCCACTCAAGGTGGAGTATGACCGAAGAAAAGTCTGTGAATGCGACCCTCGCACGTTTATCCTGGATGCCAAAAACAAGCTGGTATATTGCTCCACGTGTGGGGCGATCATTGACTCGTTCGAGGCCCTGATGGACATGGCGAGAAACGCAGAGCGTATCAAGGGCAATTTGACCACATACGCGGAGCTGGCTGCCAAGGAGCGCAAAAGTTTCATGCGCTTCCGAGGTGTCAACGATATTAGCAAGCGGTTTCGAAATGGCCTATGGCCTGTTTGTCCGCACTGCAACGAGCTAATTGACCCAATGGAGATTAGCCGCTTTTCGAGGCCAGAACCGCCGAAGGAGGTGGAGTGATGGAACGATTGACGTTTGACGGGAATTTCTGCGACATTGCGCAATGCAAAGAATTTCCTTGCCCATATAACGGTTCTTGTTCTCAGCGCGAGGTGTGGGAAAAACTGAAAGCCTACGAAGCCACGGGGCTGGAGCCGGAGGTGTGCGTCAATTACAAGGCGTTTGAGGATGAGGCCATCAGTAAGGGTGTGACATTTAAGCGCATTGTCGCACTGATGGAGGCCGACAGCACCGGTCGGCTGGTGGTGCGGCCGTACAGGATCTGCGAAACCGTATATGTTCTTCTTCAGGATGGTGCGATTTTCTACCCAGAAACAAACGGCTGGTATATCAGTGAAGAAGTGATTGGGGCGATTTCACCGGATGGGTTCTACCTTGGCGATCCGGTAGATGATGTTTATACACCCGACAGCGAGATCGGCAAGACCGTATTCCTGACCCGCGAGGAAGCGGAGAACGCATTGGAGGCGATGAAGGATGGCTGACCCATTTGTATGCGTCCGCCAGCGGGCGGGGCCTTTTGTGAAGGCCTTCTCTACGGACAGAGCCTGCTTCGTCCGCCGCAGCAAGGACAGTAAGGGCCTCATCCGCAAGCGGGCCGGACCAGCTATGTGCCGCACCAGCGTTGACAAGCTGGAGCTGCGCCTGGCCCTGTTCGGCTATGACGGCGTTTTCTACACACTTACCTTCGCCCCGGAGCACCTGCCCGCCGATCTGGACGGTGTTCAGGCTGTGTGGGATGCCTTCCTCAAGCGGCTGGCCCGCTGGAACCGGCGCATGGGCAGGGGCGGCAGCCCGGACTTCTACGTCTACCGCATCGAGGGCCTTCACGGAGATCACCGCTACCACATCCACGCTTTCCTGCGGGACAGCGACTTCCCGCCGACGGTGGTGCGGTACCTATGGGACTGGGGCGAGGTGGACGACGAGCCGTGGGACCGCAAGCGGGTTCTGGCGGAGAAGGGCTACTGGAATCTGGCCCGGTATTTCACCAAGGAGGCACCCGAGGTTGGGCGGCATCCATGGGGATGCTCCAGGAAACTTAGCCGCATGATACCGCCTCCGGAGGTTTGGTGCAGCCGCACCGGAGAGATCCGACCGCCGGCCGGAGCCGTGCGGCTGCCTATCCTGGGACAGCCCAATCTTGGGGAGTGGGGCGTGTTCTCTTACACCCGCTATCTGGACCCAGAAAAATAGCGCTTTTATTTTAAATAATTGATTTCTTATTCTTGAAAGCTTATGAATATTTACGGACAGCCCGGAGAATCGGAGGGAAAAGTATTGAAAAGCGTGCAAAACTCTGATAGACTATCAGTAAAGAACGGATGGATCTCATGCCCGTTCTGCAAGCGGAATCACCGACTGATGCGCGTGCTGCCGGAGACACAGGCCAGGAGCCTGGAGGTCTTCTGCAGGGATTGCAAGAGCGTGATTATCCTGGATATCGATCAAGGCCAGAGAGTTGAACTCCGGAGCCAGTAACCAACCCGAGAACGGGTGGATGCTGGTTCCGGAGTTTTTTTCGTTTTGGCGTGGAGGTGATAGCCCATGGCCATGAAGCCTCTCCGGCCTTGCCGACACCCGGGATGCAGCGCCCTGGTGCGGGACGGTTACTGCGGTGCACACCAGCCGAAGCGCACCAATGACCGCAGTGAGGAGGCCAAGTCCTGGCGCTGGATGTACCGGACAGACAAGTGGCTGCGCGAACTCCGGCCGGGACAGCTCCTGCGGGAGCCCTTCTGCCGGGAGTGTTCCAAGCGAGGCATCCGAACCAGGGCCACCGACGTGGACCACATCGTGGACCACAAGGGTGACTGGGATGTGTTCTGTGATCCGTCCAACCTGGAGAGCCTTTGCCACAGTTGTCACAGCCGTAAAACAGCGAGGGAATTGTGGCAAAATCGCACGGAAAAAAAGCGACGCTGAGGCGCAAAACGGTGCCAGCCTTGGGCGCTGGCGTGCGATGCGTGGCGCGTCGTGCGGGGATCCTTGCACCCTCCCCCCCCGGGCAAAAAAAGTTTTGACCCGGCCTCGGTTGACCGCATGCCCCCCTTCACGCGGAAAATTTTCCCCACGGGGAAATGCGGAAGAGGGTGCTGCGGGGATGCATCGGGATCGGCCTGGGTGCTTCGGGGGCGCAGCGGGGCTGGTCCGGACGCTGCGGGAGTGCAGCGGGATTGGCCCGGGTGCTGCGGGAGTGCAGCGGGATCGGTCCGGGTGCTGCGGGGGTGCTGCGGGGGATATGCGGGTCTCTGCCGTGCGGCTTGCTGCCGTCTGACTCTTTCCCCTTCCGGGATCGGCTGCTCAACCAGCCGGCCTCCCGGAAGAAACCCGCATGATAAACGTGTCCGAATTGGACACAGGCCGCCTGGCGGCGTCGAAGGCCTGCGTACCTACGCGGGGTATTGACGTAGACGCCCTGGGCGGCCGGTTCCGGAGATGTGCCGGGTGGGAGTGCCGACCCGCCCGCGCCTTTCTTTCCTCCGGACGCCGGCGGTCGCCGCCGGCATCCGGCAGATCTTCGGAGCACATCGAGGAGGTGAGCGGATGCAGTGCCTGTTGAAAGGCAGCGAGAAATATTGCGAGACCGGGCGTGGCATCTGCTGCCAGTCATGCATGGAGTATGGGACCTGTGAGAAGGCCTGCCTGAACGATCCACGACACTGTGGGTATGCGGGCGAGAGGCCTGCGGGCTTTGTCCATCCGGTACCGAAACCGCAGGAAGGAGGCGGCACTCATGCCAGGTAAACGTCAGCCAACCGACATCGTGAAAGCCAAGGGGCTGAAACACATGACCCAGGCGGAGGAGGATGCGCGCCGGGATCAGGAAGTCCACGTACCTCCCCCTGATAAAGCGGTGCCGCCCAAGTGGCTGCCAAAGAAGCATCACAATGAATTCCGCGAGATCGGCGAGATCCTGCGGACTGCCGGACTTTATGCAGAGCTTGACCGGGATGTCCTGGCTCAATACTTTGTCTGCCGGGAGCGCTGGCTCCACGCCGACAAGCTGGCCGCCAAGGCCATCCGGGATAAGGACGAGAAGCTGGCCAAGGAATGGTCCGGCATCCAGTCCTCCTATTTCAAGCAGGCCCGTCAGTGTGCGGAGTCCATGGGGCTGTCCGTTACCAGCCGGTGCAGGATCGTGGTGCCTACGGCGGTGGTCAATGCGGCCGGAGCCGCTCCGGAGGATGACGCGGACGAATTCACCAGGACGCTGCGGGCCAGACAGTCGGCCGCCATGGGATGCTGACAATGTCCGCACGATCCTGTGATTACTTCGACGAGGCCGCTGGCCGCTTTGTCTGCGACTTCGTGGAGCGCCTGCCCACCACGGACACCGGCAAGCTGTTTTCCCTGTACGAGTGGCAGCGCTCCGCCATCATGGACTTCTACGGCTCCATGGAAACCGATGAGGATACCGGGGAGCGGCTGCGGAAGTATTGGTACCTGTATCTGGAGATCCCCAAGAAAAACGGAAAGAGCGAGCTGGCGGCCGCCCTGGGTATCTACCATTTGTTTGCTGACGGTGAGCTGAACGCTGAGGTCTACATCTGCGCGGCCGACAAGGATAATGCCGGCATTGTGTTCAGCGCGGCGGTATATATGCTCCGGACGGCTCCATGGACCGCCAAGATGCTGGCCAGGGGCGAGCTGAAAATCAAAGAGTCCCAGCGGACGGTCGAATACCGCCAGCGGGTGCGGACCGGAAACGGCGGATACAAGTGGATCACCGTCGGCAAAATGATCGTCCTGTCCAGCGAGGCTTTTTCCAAGCACGGCTACAAGCCAAGCTGTGTGATCTTCGACGAGCTGCATGCGCAGCCAAACCGGGAACTGTGGGACGTTATGACCTTCGGCGCAGGCTCCGGCCGGAAGCAGCCGGTATGGATCGTGCTGACCACGGCCGGTGACGACCCTGACCGCAAATCCATCGGCTGGGAGATCCACCAGCAGGCCGTGGCCATCCGGGATGCCCGGCAGCTCCGGCGCATCCGGGAAGAGGGCGGCAACGTTCGCCAGGTGCTCTCCCTCCGCCACGTGGAGGACGAGGACCTGGCAGCGGCGGAAGAAGACCTGCTGGAGCAGGATATGCCCAACTGGATGCCGGTGCTCTACGGTCTGACAGCCATCTTCGGCGACGATCCGGACGACCTGGATAAAATCGACATCTGGGACGAGAACCTGTGGTATTTGTGCAACCCGTCTCTTGGCAAGCATCTGAAGCTTCGGACGCTCCGGCTGGAAGCCAGGAGCGCCAAGCTGAAGGAAGCGGATGAGAAACTGTTCCGCTGGCTCCGTCTGAACCAGTGGATCTCCACCAAGTCGGTGAGCTGGATATCCCTGACACTGTACGACAAGTGCCAGTGGGGACCCAGTAAGAAGGCGGAGCGGGAGGAATTCCTGAAACAGCTTCGCGGGAAGATCTGCTACGGCGGCGTCGACCTCTCTACCAGCCGGGATATGACGGCGTTTGTTCTGCTGTTCCCGCCTCAGCCTGGGCTTGACACGGCGGTGCTGCTGCCCACCATCTGGCGCCCGGGCGGTACAGTCCTGGAAGCGGAGAAACGGGATCACGTCCCATACCGAGACTGGGCCCGTGCCGGCTTCCTTCGGCTCTGCGATGGCGATACCATCGACTACGACGATGTGGAAAACACCATCAAGGAGGCGGCAGAGATCTACGACCTGAAACAGGTAGGCTTTGACCCCTATCTGAGCCGGACCATCACCCAGCGGCTGACACCGCACGTGAATGTTATCGAGATCCCACAGGATCTGAAAAACATGAGCCCGGCTATGAAGGAGACCGACACGCTGATGGCTAACCATCAGCTGCTCCACGTTCACAACACCTGCTTCCGCTGGACCTTTGGAAATGTGCGGTGCTATGAGGACTGCAACGGAAACATCAGACCCCAGAAGCACAGATCCATCGGACGTATCGATCCCACGGTGGCTTCTATCATCGTGGTGGCGGTGTGGATGATCGTCAGGAATCAGCCGGAGGATCTTGCGGACGTGATTGAAAGCGGAAAATTCTCTATGTGAGTACGGGAGGATTTATGAAAGAGAAACGAAAATGGCGGCGCCCTCAGGCGGTGGATGTGCTGTTTTTCCTGGGCGCGGCTCTGGTGTCCGTTGGCGTGGCCCTGTGGGCCTGCCCGGGGGCGGGCATGGTGACGGCGGGCGGTTTCTGCCTGGCTGCCAGCTGGCTGGCGGAGCGGGCCGGAAAGGACGGTGAGGACGCTTGATCTCTTACAAGCGGTTTGCCAGGAAAGGCGCGAGCCTTGAGGACCAGGGCGTGCTGACCTGGCGGACGGTATTCGGCGAGAGCCGCGGGAGCCGGGACAGCCCTCCCACGCCGGATGAGGCCCTGAAGATCTCCGCGTTCTACCGGGCGGTGGATATCCGCTCCGACTCCATCGGCAAGCTGCCGGTAAAGGTCAAGGATCTGGTAAGCAAGCAGGACATGGACGACCACTATCTGGGGCCTGTTCTCTGGGAGCGGCCCAACGAGGCGATGACGCCCTTTGTGTACAAGAAGCTGGTGGAGTATCAGCGGATCGTGCTGGGAAAGAGCTACGTTTGGATCTACCGGGATGCCAGAAGCGGCTGGCCTGTGGAGCTGATCCCCCTGCCGCCCGGAAGCTGCAGCCCATACATCGAGCCCGGCTCCGGAAAGCTCTGGTACATCGCACAGGACCCCAAAAGCGGGCAGCTGTATAAGCTGGACCCCTCGGACATCCTGCACTACAAGGGCTTTACCACCAACGGCGTGGACAGCGTGAGTCTTCTGACCTATGCGGCACGGGTGCTGAACGTATCCGCTGTTATGGATGCGTACGAGGAGTCTGTCTACGTCAACGGCGGGCATCCTGCCGGTGTGCTGGAGACGGACTCGGATCTGAGCCGCAAGCCGGACATTGACCTTGGAGACGGTCGGAAAATCAGTTACAAGGACACCATCCGGCGGGAGTGGGAGCGCGTGCACAGCGGGGCTGGCAACGCTTTCCGGGTGGCAGTCCTGGACAATAGCCTGAAGTTCAAGGCTCTGAGCATGAGCAATACCGACGCTCAGTTTGTGCAGAGCAAGAACGTGACGGTGGCGGACATCGCCCGTTTCACCGGTGTGCCCCTGAACCTCCTGTATTCCGGCAAGGAGAGCTACGCCAGTAACGAGATGAACAGCCTGGACTTCGTGAAGTATACGCTGCAGCCGGCTGTGACGCAGTATGAGGAAGAGGATTCCAGAAAGCTGCTGACCGTCTCAGAGCGGAAGCGGGGCCTGTGGCTCCAGCGGAACATGATGGCGGAGCTCCGGGGCGATACGGCCAGCCGGAAGGAGTGGTACCGGGCCATGCGAGAGGCCGGTGTGTTCAGTGTCAACGACATTTTGGCCCTGGAGGATATGCCCCCGGTACCCGGCGGCGACGAACGATACGCAAGCCTGAATTACGTTCCGCTTTCGGTATGGGCGGAGCTGAGCCGGGCAAAAGCAGGAACTGGAGGAAACAACAATGGATGATCTGAAGAAATTTGCCCTTGTAGAGAAGGCGGCGTCTTTTTCGCCGGACATGGCGAAGATCAACGCCCAGGCGCTGGTGGAGCTGAAGGCGGAGGATGTTTTCGCCTTCCGTATCCGCGCGGCGGACGATCAGGTGGACCGGGACTTCGAGCGGTTCACGGCGGATGCCCTGGATGGCCTCGCCAAGCTGTTTGTCGGCAAGACCGTCATCGCAGACCATATGTGGAGCAGCTCCATGCAGACCGCCCGCATCTATGACGCGGCGGTGGAGAAGATGAGCGGTACGACGGTGCTTGTGCTGTTCGCCTATATGCTGCGGAACGACCAGACGGCGGCGACCATTGCAGCCGTCGAGGGCGGCATCCTGCGGGAGGTGTCCGTTGGCTGTGCCATGGGCAAGGCTACCTGTTCTATCTGCGGCGCCGACAAGACAAAGGTTTTTTGCGAACACCGGCGCGGGCGTGAGTATGACGGCAAGCAGTGCGTGGTGGAGCTGAGCCAGCCAGAGGACGCGTATGAGCTGTCCTTTGTGGCGGTGCCTGCCCAGCCTCATGCTGGCGTTGTAAAAAAATACGGCGGTGAGGACAACAAGCCCCAGCCGCCTGCGCCCGAGGATGACCCTGAAGTACAGAAAGCCCTGGCGCTGATCGCGCTGGAAGAAAAACGATTTTGATTTGGAGGTAAGAAGACCATGAACCTGAAGCAGAAGAAGTACGACCTGATGAACACCCGCAAGGGCCTGCTGGATGAGGCCAAGGCCATCCTGATGAAGGACGGCCAGACCGAGGACTACACCGCCAAGATGGCTGAGGTGGACAAACTCAACAGCCAGATCGAGGCGGTGGATGCGTTGATCGCTCAGGAGGAGAAATCCTTCGGCGGCTGTGATCCTGCCACCGAGGGCAGCCTGAAGGGCGGCGCTCTGGGCAGCGGCGCGGAGGAGACCGGCTACCAGAAGGCTGTGAAGGCCTTCGCGGCGGCTGCCCGGGCTGGGTTCCCCACCCAGAAGGCCGCAGGCGACATGATGCAGGAAGGCGTGAACGCTGACGGCGGCTATGCCGTGCCGGAGGACATTGTGACCGCAATCATTGATCGCCGCGACAGCAAGGAGAGCCTGCTGGGCGAGGTCCGCATCGTCAAGGTGAAGAACAAGAGCGGCCGCCGCACCTTCAAGAAGCGCAGCCAGCACACCGGCTTTGCCACCGTGGCTGAGGCAGCCAAGTACGGCAAGGTGGCTACGCCGCAGTTCGAGACACTGAGCTATGAGATCGAAAAGCGGGGCGGTTATCTGCCTGTGACCGCCGAGCTGTATGAGGACAGCGACGCCGACATCGCGATGCTGGCCCAGGAGTGGCTGGGCGATGAGGCCCGCGTGACTGCCAACAAAGAGATCCTGGCGGTTATCAACGCCAAGGCAGCCACGGACCTGAAGGACCTGGACGGCATCCTGAAGGCCTGGGTGGGCCTGGGCTCCGAGTTCCGGGCTACCAGCAAGCTCATTACCAACGATGACGGCCTGCTCTGGCTGGGTACCCTGAAGGACCAGAACGGCCGCTATCTGCTGACGCCCAATCCCGCCGAACCCAAGCAGCTGCAGCTGTGCGTTGGCCCTTATGTCCTGCCCGTCAAGACCTATGACAACGATACGGTCCCCACCACCGGCACCAAGGTGCCCATGGTCATCGGCGACCTGAACGAGGGCGTTGTGTACTGGGACCGCCGCTCCTTCTCCGTGAAGCTCAGCGACACGGCCAGCGTGGGCACCCTGAACGCCTTTGAGCAGGACCTGATCCTGTGGCGCGGCTCCCTGCGGGATGACTGCACCAAGTGGGACGAGGACGCCTTTATCAACGGCTACATCGATACTGCGGCCGTGCAGGCCGCCGGCTGATCGTGAGGTGTCATGATGGGTAAGAAGAAAACGGAGCATACCCAGAAGCCGGCCAAGAAGCCGGCTCAGGATGCCCTGCAGACCATTCAGGAGGTACAGGAGCCGCCCCAGGCCGCTCAGACGGGCCAGGAGCCGCAGGCCGCTCAGACGGGCCAGGAGCCGCAGGCCGCTCAGACGGGCCAGGAGCCGCAGGCCGCTCAGGATACTCAGGAGCAGTCTCAGCCCGTCCAGACGGGTATTGACCTGGGGGATCCGGCATCGTCCGGAATCTCCGGGGACATCGTGGCAGTCAATGCTGAAGGCGGCCTGAACCTTCGAATCGGCCCCGGGCACAGCTATCCCGTTGCGGAAGTGCTGGAAAACGGCACGCTGCTGACGGTCCTGTATCTGCCCCACGGCGCCGAGGTGCCCGGCTGGGCTCTGGTGCACACCGGGGAGCGCACCGGCTGGGTGGATCGCCTCTTTATCCAGGAGCCGGAGGAAAACAAGGAGGAGTAATCATGGTGCTGACGGACGCGCGCAAGACGGCGCTGCTGGCGTATTGCCGCATCGATGAACTGGACGCCGGAGAGTCGGTTCTGCTGGAATCGCTGTATGCCGCCGCTGTTGCCTATATGGAGCAGGCCGGTGTCAGCGAGCCGAAGGAAGGGACGCCCAGGCGTGCCCAGTACGATCTGGCTGTCAACTATCTGGTGCTTGATTCCTACGACCAGCGCGAGACAGTATTTGCCGGTACCATCGTGGCCGATAACCCCGCGTTCCGCCGGATCATGAACCAACTGAAGCTTTCCGAGCCTGTGGTGTCCGAATCGGACACCACAGGCACCGGCGCATAAGGAGGGGCCTATGGCGATCAATGCGGGAGACCTGCGGTGCCGGGTGGAGCTGCTGGAGCGGAAGAAGGGGACCAATGATCTGGGCGAGACCACGTACAGCTACGGCTCCTACGACCCGCCCTGGAAGCTCTGGGCAAAGATCGTTCCCACGAGCGGCCGCCGGGATACGCTGGAGGGCGACATGGAGCGAGCGGTGGTCACCCATAAGATGACCATTCGCCGGACTTCCCTGCCCATTCTGTCGCCGGACACGCGGATCCTTTATCGGGGGCAGTACTACGATGTGCAGTACGGGTACCCCATCTACTACCGGGGCGGCTGGATGGAGGTCTTTTTAAGGCTGGTGGTGGAAGATGGCATCCGCAGTTTTTGACACCCGGGAGCTGGACGCATACGCCCGGGAGCTGGCACAGGCGGCCAGAGACGCCCCCAAGACGCAGAAGAAATTTATGCGAAAAGAGGGCAGCAAACTGCTGCGCCGGACGAAGCAGGAGGCCCGGCGGGTGAAGGTCCGGACCGGGAACTACAAGAAGAGCATCAAGCGGGGCAAGGTGTACGAGTACGACGGCGCACAGGCGGTGCGCGTCTATTCCACCGCCCCCCACGCCCACCTGATCGAGGACGGACACCGGATGGTGTCCCACGACGGGCGGGAGCTGGGCTTTGTGCCGGGGATGCACATTTTTGAGGTAGCCGGCAAGGACTTTCAGCCGGAGTTTCTGGCGGACATCGACGAGATGCTGGACGAGGTGGTAAAAGAGCTATGATCGACCTGAAGGACTTAAACCGGGCGGTGTGCGATCTCTACCGGCAGGCGCTGAAAGCGGCGGGAAACGCCGCGGAGATCCTGCCGGAGCTGGTGGCGGAGGATGTCCCCTCCCCCATCGTGCGCCCCAGCGCCAAGGTGGAGCTGGAGCCTGGCACACAGGCCCGGCTATTGCATTCCGGACAGGAGAAAACAGCCACTTTCCGGCTCTATTTTTTCGCCGCTGACCGCTACCGCCCGAAGATGGAGAATCTGGCGGTGCGGCAGGCGGTGGGAGCGGCATTTCTGGACGGCATTACCGTGGGAGACACCTATCTGGGCATTGACGAGGGGGTCAGCTTCACGGTGACGGACGGCGTGATGGTGGCCACCATTGACCTGCGCTGGAGCGAGGACATCCCGGAGCAGGAGGGAGAACCTATGGAAAATCTGATTTACAACGAGGAGGGAAACATCTGATGGCTGTAACTCTGCCGAAAATCAATATTACATTCAAGCAGCTGGCAACCAGCTTCATTCAGCGGTCTGAGCGGGGCGTGGCGGTGCTGATCGTGCGGGATGCTACCGCAGGCGGCAACGGATACGCCACCTACACGGACATCACGGAGCTGGAAAACGCGCCGTACACGGCGGCGAACAAGCAGTATATCACGGACTGCATGACCTTCGGCCCGCTGCGCTGCGGCGTGGCCAATGTGGGCGCGGACGGGACGCTGGCAGACGCGCTGGCACTGGTGACCGCCCACGAGAAGACCGGGTGGATCACTGTGGCAGGCGGCACCAGCGCCGACTGGACAGCTCTGGTGAGCTGGATCAAGGCACGGGAGAAGGAAGCCAAGAGCTGGAAGGCAGTGGTTTTCAAGGCGGCGGCGCCGGACTGCATGCACGTGGTCAACCTGTATAACGATAAGGTGACCTTTACGGACAGCCGGGGCGAGGTGACCGGCGAGAAGTACACCCCGTCGCTGGTGGGTCTGCTGGCTGCCTGCAACGTGAGCCGGGGCGCCACCAACTACCTGTGCGCCAACCTCAAGGAGGTCACGGTGCCGGAGGACCCGGACGCCGCCGTGGGCAACGGGCAGTTTTTGCTGGTCAACGACGATCTTGAGGTCCACGTGGGCGTAGACGTCAACTCCCTGACCACCACCAACGGCTCCACCCTGACGGAGGACATGAAGTACATCGAGACGGTGGAGGCCATGGACATGATGCGGGACGACATCACCAAGGCGTTCCGGGACGAGTATCTTGGCAACTACCGCAACAGTCTCAACAACCAGATGCTGCTGATCTCCGCCATCAACTACTATTTTTTGCAGCTGGCACAGCAGGACATCCTGGACCCGGAGCACGCCAACCGCGCCAGCATTGACGTGGCGGCGCAGCGGTCTGCATGGGTCGGCTCCGGCAAGGCTGAGGCGGAGAGCTGGGACGACGCCACCGTGCGGTCCAATCCGTTCAAGCGCAACGTGTACCTTTCCGGCGACGTGAAGATCCTGGGGTCCATGGTGAACCTGGAATTCGTAGTGACCCTACAGTAAGGAGGCGGGGATATGAGCAAGCAGGCCAAGCAGCTCCACGGGAGCTGCTCCGAGGCATATATCAACGGTCAGCGGGACGCGCTGGCCACCAAGATCGAGGTCAAGGTGACCGGCGATTTTGAGGATCAGAATTTCTGCGGGGAGTACGGCACCTACCCCATCTACAACGGCTACAGCATTGAGGGGACGATCACCGACATGAAGTGCGACAGCCAGTTGGAGCTGGCCATTTTGGAGGGGTACCGCACCGGCATCATGCCGGACATCGTGCTGATGACCTCCCTGCGCAATCCCGTGACCAAGCAGTCCGAGCGGTGGAGCATCGGCGGCGTGGTATTTACGGAGGTGGCGTTGGCCAACATCGAGGCGAAGAAGGCCGTGGAGCGGGAGCTGCCCTTTAAGGCGGAGACATGGACCAATCTGGAGGCAGTGGAATGAGCAAGCGCATCTTATTTGAGGAGCTGGTGGCCCGCCGGGAGCAGCGGGAGGCCGATAAGCTGAAGATCGGAGAACTGCGCATCCCGGACAGCGACCGGACGCTGGAAGCCAAAATGCCGCCCAAGAAGGCGGTTTTGGAGCTTTACGGCGAGCTGGCAGCGGCACAGGACGCCGCAGCCGCCCTCCAGTGCGGCAACCATGCCCTGTACGCCGTGTGTCCCCAGCTGCAGGACCGGGAGCTGCAGCGGGAGATCGGCACGGCGGAGGACCCCATGCGCACCGTGGACGCCCTGTTTTCTCTGATGGAGCAGGACAAGCTGGGCGGGCAGGCGCTGCAATTCCTGGGCCTGCTTCCCGGCGACAGCGCCGGGAGCGAGGAAAGCGCCGAAAACGCCGCTGAGACGGTAAAAAACTGATCGCCCGCGACCCCATTTTGAGCCTATTCGCGTTTTACGCCGCCAGGGGCGTCCCTCTGGACGCTCTGGCGGCGGCAAGCCCCACGGAGATCGGGTTTCTGATGGGGGCGCGGGCATTGTACTTTGACGAGCAGGTGGCGCTGACGGCGGCAGCCATCGCCCAGAGCCTGACAGGAGGTGAAAAACGTGGCTAAGGTGATCCAGACCATTCTGAACCTGAAGGACAACATGAGCGGCGGGCTGGTAAAGGCTGCCAAGAATACAAAGGGCGTCTCCAAGGAGATGGTCAGCGCCACCCGGAGCGTGGTGAACTTCGGGAAGAAGGCAGAAAGCGCCATCGGCGGGGTGGTCAAAAAGACGGTCAAGTGGGGAGCTGTGACGGCCACAGCCGTGGCCGGACTTGCGGCAAAGACAGGCTTGAGCGAGGCCATGGACCTGGAGGGCTACCGGCTCCAGCTGGAGACCGCCACCAAGGACACGCAGAAGGCCAGCCAGATCATGCAGAATGCCATCAACCTTGCCAACCGGACGCCCTTTGAGGGCGGCGAGCTGGTGGAGGGCGCCGCCAAGTTTGAGGCCATGGGCATGAGCGCCGACACCTGGCTGACCCGTGCCGGTGACATGGCGGCTGCCACCAACAAGAGCTTTGACCAGGCGGTGGAGGCCCTGATCGACGCCCAGACCGGCGAGCTGGAGCGGCTGAAGGAGTTCGGCATCACCAAGGCCAAGATCCTGGAGCAGGGCGAGAAGATGTTCTCCGGGGTGCAGATCGCCAACAACTCCGGCCAGATCGTCAATCAAGAGAAATTCAACGAGGCCATGATCGCCCTGATGGAGGATCGCTTCTCCGGCGGCATGGAGAAGCAGGCCACCACCATGCGGGGCCTGTGGTCCACGGTGACGGGCGTGGCCAAGAGCGCTCTGGCCACCATTGTCGGCATCAGCACCGACGGCAGTATCAAGGCCGGCAGCGCACTGGACCTGCTCAAGGGCAAGGTCTCGCTGCTGGCGGAGCGATTCCAGCAGTGGCAGCAGGACGGCACCATTGACCGGATCGCCCAGAAATTCACGGATGGCTTGGGCAAGGCGGTGGAGTACGCCGGGAAGGCGTTTTCGTGGGTCACCGAGCACGGAGACACCATCAAGCGGTGGATCGTGGGGCTTGGGAGCGCGTTTGCTATGGTCAAGGTGGTGCAGTTCACAAGCCAGGTTTTCGGTCTCATTAAGACGGTCATGCTGTTTGGGAGCACGTTGGCCACGCTGGTGGCGGCCAACCCGGTCGTTCTGCTCATCGGGGGTGCCATTGCCGCCGGTGCCCTGCTGATTGCCAACTGGGACAAGGTCAAGGCCTATTTCCAGGGCCTCTGGGCACAGTTTACTGAGGGCTTCGCCGCCACCAAGGAGAGCATTGTGGGCACGTTCAACGCGGCCAAGTCGGCTATCAGCAGCTTTTTTGGCTGGTTCGGCGACAAGCTCAGCTGGCTGGACGATAAGATCAGCAAGGTCCCCATTCTGGGATCGCTGTATACCAAGGCCAAGAGCGGGATCTCCGGCTGGATCGACAAGCAGTTCTCCGGCATCAACTGGGGCTTCGGCGGCCACGCCACCGGCACCAGCTACTTCCCCGGCGGCTGGACCCGCATCAACGAGCGGGGCGGCGAGATCGTCAACCTGCCCGGCGGTACCCAGATCATCCCTCACGACGTATCCCAGCGGATGGCTGGCGGTCAGACGGTCAATGTCTACGTGACCGTGCAGGGCAACATGATCGGCGACGAGGCCTATGCGGACTACATGGGCAACGTGGTGGCCCAGCGGCTGCTGCGGGCGCTGCGCAATACGTGAGGTGACCTATGTACAAGCTTATCATGAGCATCAACAACAATGAGGAGTATATCGTGTTCCCGGCGGTACCGGCGGGCATCGGCCCCCAGTATGAGCAGAACAACGGCACTTTTCAGGGGCTGAGCCGGGACTACAACACCATCGGCACCATGGGGCTGTGGTCCATGAGCATTTCCGGCTTCTTCCCTGTCGGCCGGCGGCACAGCTTCATGCCGCCGGAGGCGCTGGAGGATGGCTGGCAGTATGTCAGCTTCTTCGAGCGCAACCGGCCCCGCAAACTGCCCTTCCGGGTGATTTTGCTGGACGGGGACGGCATTTGCCGGCTCAATTCCGCCTGCACGGTGGATTCCTTCTCCTGGCAGGTACAGCGCAACGGCGACATCGCCTACACGCTGGAGCTGCGGGAGTACCGCTTTATTTCGGGGGTGAAGTGATGGGGCGGAGCGTAGACGATCACCGCGTCATTTTATATCAGGGCAGCACGTGCCGGGACATCACGGCGGCCACCGCCTCCGTGGAGCTGCGGGACGAGCTGGACGCGCTGAGCGTGGAGGTAAGCTTCACGGCACTGCGGAACAACCTGAACGACAAGTACGCCCACTGGTACAACATCGCGCCGGGAGACAAGCTCCGCATCGTCAACGGCGGCGCGGAGGTGTTCTCCGGGGTGATTCTGGAGGTCGGGCAGGACGGCAGCGTCCGGGCCAACGACCCGGGCTGGTATCTGAGCCGCAGCCAGATCATTTTGCAGCTGGACCGGGCGGCGGCGCCGGACGCCGTGGCCCGGATGTGTGCCAAAGCCGGCATCAAAGCGGGGCGGGTGGAGCTTCCGCCCACCCGTATCTCCAAGGTGTGGTGGGGCGAGACGCCGGAGAGCATCCTGGAGGACATCCTGGACATCTGCACGGCGGAGACCGGCAAGACCTACATCCGGCGGGTGCGGGAGGGAGCCTTGCAGGTCTATCCCCTGCCCCAGACGGCTGTGACGCTCTACCACAAGCCGGCGGCCAGCCTGGGGGCCTTCGATGTGACGCTGGCCAAGGGTACTATCAGCGGCAGCGACAGCATGGAGGATCTGGTCAACAGCGTGGTGCTGGTGGATAAGGACGGAGACGCCGGGCGGGTGCTGGGCAGGGCGTCCAACGCTGCCAGCATTGCCAAGTATGGACTTTTGCAGCAGGTGGAAAGCCTGAGCGGGGATGAGAACACCGCTCAGGCGCGGCAGCGGGTGAAGAACCTTTTGCAGCAGCAGGACAAAATTACGAAGGAGCGGACGGTGGAGGATCTCTGGGGGGACGACGCGGCAGTCAGCGGTGCGCTGGTGCAATTTGTGCCAAACCGCTATGACGTATCCGGCCCCATGCGCATCACCGGCGTGACCCACCGGTACGGCGCGGAGCACCTGATGAGCGTGACCGTGCGGACCGACAAGCAGCCACGGGCGGCGGGAAGCGCCGACACCGTGACCGTATAGGAGGATCTATGAGCTGGGATTATGAGCTTGCAAAAGAAATTCGGCGGAGCGGGCGTGTACCCCCCTCCCCTGCCCTTCTGCGCGGGACGGTGGTCAAGATATCCCCCTTGACCGTCTCCCTGTGCGACGGGGAGGTGATGGCCCCGCCCATGGAGCTCAACTGTGTGGTGGCGGCCCAGGGCTTTTACCGGGACAAGGACAACGGCCACCTGTACCTGGAGAAGTGGAAGACCGGCGACGAGGTGGTCTGCGGCCTGATGGGCAAGACCGTGGTGATTCTGGGACGGCTGGGCGGCACCGCCTGGGCCATCCCCGTGAGGTGATACTATGGCAACTATGTTTCCGGACATCCCGACCAATGTGCCCGCCCAGACAGCGGACAGCATAGGCCGGGTCCCGGCATTTGACAGTGCGGCGGAGCGGTTTTTGCTGAAGGACGGCGCCCTGGTGGAGCGGAGCGGCCGGGCGGCTGTACAGCAGTGGTTTGACCTGATGCTCCGGCAGCAGATCGACCGGGTGCCCATTTATACGACGGACAACGAGGTCAAGCTGGGCGTTGACCGCTCCCTGCTGGGGCAGCACCTGCCCAGCGGGCTGGCGTCCGCCGAGATCGAGCGGAATGTGCGGGAGACTGCGTCCTACTGCCCGGCGGTGCGGGCCATCCGGGATCTGACGGTGAGCCGCCGGGGGCGGGCCTGCCATGTGGAATTTACCGCCGTCCTGCATAACGGCGAGACTGTGGAGGTGACGACCGATGTCTGATATTTTGGAAACTATGCTGGCGGCGGTGCCGGACAGCTATCAAAAGACTGTGGGGTTTCCCATCTATGATATTTTGGCGGCGGCTGCCATCCGGATGGGCGGCACGGAGGAGCTGCTGGCCCACATCAAGGCGATGCTGGACCCGGACAACCTGACCGGGGACGACCTGGACGCCTACATCTATCCCCGCACGGGCCAGGTGCGCAACGCCGCGACGAAGGCGGTGGGCGTGCTGACCGTGACCGGCACCGGTACCATCACAGCCGGGGATCTCTTTGAGAGCGAGGGCGGCATCCAGTTTGAGGCGACAGAGACCGTGGACATTACGGACAGCGGCACGGTGGCAATCCGATGCACGACCGCCGGGACTCTGGGCAATCTCCCCGCCGGAAGCGTGACCATGATGCCGGTGCAGCTGGCGGGGATCGTCAGTGTGTCCAATTCGGACACAACCCATGACGGGTACGATGCGGAGACGGACGCGGCCTATTACGCCCGTTTTCTGGAACGCATTCAGACGCCGCCCACCAGCGGCAACGTGTACCACTACCGCAGCTGGGCGCTGGAGGTGTCCGGCGTGGGCGCTGTCCAGATCTATCCTCTTGGACACGGGGACAACACCGTGGACGTGGTGATCGTGGACACCTCCGGCAAGCCTGCCAGTTCCACGCTGGTCAAGGCGGTGCAGGATCACATCGATCCGGACAGTCAGGGACTGGGCATGGGCGAGGCCCCCATCGGGGCATACTGCTACGTCAGCTCCGCCACGGGCTTCTACCTGCCCATCAGCCTACAGGTGACCGCCCTGCCCGGTTCTGTCCAGACGGAGGTGACACAGGCGGTGAAGGACGCAGTGACAGCCTATTTGACCAGCATCGCCTTCCGGCAGAATTATGTGAGCTATGCGCAGATCGCAGCGGCAATCCTGTCGGCGCCCGGCGTGGAGGATTTCGCCAACCTGACCGTCAACGGCGGCACGGCCAATATTGCCATTGCCGACCGCAAGGTGGCAGTACTTGGGGAGGTGACGGTCACCTATGCTGGATAATCTTCCTCGGCAGTACCGTGGAGACCCCACGGTCAAGGCCCTCTCTGGAGCCATTGAGGGCGTTCTGGCGGCGCTGGAGACTGAGGCAGCATCCGTACCCCCGCAGATCTCTCTGGACGCTGTAACGTGGAATCTGGAGACAGAGGAGCGCCTTGTGGGCATCACCCCAGCGCCGGGGGCCACGCCGGAGGAACGGAGAACCGCCCTCAAGTCCAAGTGGCGCTCCGGCGGAAAGCTGACCATTGAGCAGGTACAGGCGGTGTGTGACGCGTGGAAAAACGGCGAGGTGGTGGTCAGCTTCCCCGGCGGCAAGATCCGTCTTCAGTTCGTGGGCGCCTACGGTGTCCCGGCGGATCTGGATGCGCTCAAGGCAGCCGTCCGCCTCGTCATTCCCGCACATCTGGCGGCGGAGTATGCTATCAAGTACCTGCTGATCCGGGACATCCATGAGGTCATGACCATCAGCACGCTGGAGACCCAGCCGCTGGGCAATTTCGCGTTTTAGGAGGTAGTCTATGAGTACGACAACTGACAAACTGGCGCTGTTTAAGTATGACCCAAGCACCGACGGCGCCCAGACCTTTAATATCAAGCAGGCCTTGAATGATAACTGGGACAAGCTCGACGACGCGGTAAAAGCGATCCTTATAACTTTGGCTAACAAGGCTCCGACCGTCCACGCAGGCCAGCACGCCAAGGGCGGCGCGGACCCGATCACGCCGGAAAGTATCGGGGCCGCGTCTACAAACGAATTGAATGCCATTCCAAAGCCGAACCTTTTTATCAATCCTTTATTTCAGATTTGGCAGTTGTATCCGTCTGGTTGGTCTGGTGTTCCAGTAAATCGCTATATTTGCGATGGATGGCGGGTGCTTAGTTCTAACGGCAACAAACAAAACAACTTACGCCCAGCATCACCATACGGGATGGAAAGTCTAGCAGGCGGAGCAAGTTGCACCATCTCACAGTTTTTGGAAAACGCGGCGCAGTTCAATGGACTGCAAATGACGTGTAGTGTGCTTAAAATTAACACTGGTGGTACACAATCGTTTGTCACAGCCACAAAAACAGCTTCCGGCTGGACAGATTCCACAGACATTCTTGCCTTTTTTGGTACTAGCAGTGCGTGGCGATGGATCGGCCCGGGTGAAACCCTTATTGGTGCAAAGCTGGAGGTAGGTACACAACAGACGTTTGTCTACAAACAAGCAGATGGCACATACACACTAAATAACATACCTCCTGTAGCAGAGCAATTAGCGATTTGTAATAAATACGACCCTAAAACTGGTAAGCTTTTTGGGGGGTGGGATCACCCTCCTATGGAACTGGGCGTAGAATACCGCACCACCGAGCGGTATCTCGGCAAGCCCGTTTACGTGAAAACGATAAACATGGGAAATTTACCCGGCAATGCCGTAAAACGGGCCAGTTTCCAGTCGAATAACGTTGTTGATAAAATCGTGTCCGTAACCGGGCAATGCACTTCCGACTCAGGAGTGAACATATCCATGCCTTACCACGCAGGGTCTGGTCCGAACTGGAACTCTGTAATTTTAATTGGCGCAGATGGGGCCGGAGCAACTCAGATTGTCACATTTGACCCAGATTTTTCCGGATACAAGGATGCCTGTATTACGGTGAAATACACCAAGCTGGCAGATTAAAGGGGGCGATTCTCCATGGAAAACACCACGCAATAGTCCATAATCAGTCGGTGGTTTTGGTGTAGCGCATAAGCGCCATGACAGTATTCGCTGACTGATCGCTGACGCCAGATTGGGAGAAGAGGAAAATATTAACACCGTCAGCTCCGATAGCATATTTTTCTACAAACGGGACCGTATTGCCGTTGCTCATCCGTGCCGTTATACTAACTGGATAGCAGTTGCTTATGCCATGAGCAACCAGCTTCGACGTGCCAGGAGCTGGGAACTTTCCACAATCCACAACCTTGCAATATACCGGCTTGCCGAGATACCGCTCGGTGGTGCGGTATTCTACGCCCAGTTCCATAGGAGGGTGATCCCACCCCCAGGGGAAAATTGTAGAACCGTAGATTATTCTTACACAAAGGCATCCGCCCAAACCGTCATCAGTCATATTTGCGCACTCTTGATAGCATACAGCACCATTGCCCCAAACTCTGACACATGTTGCATAACTACTTTGGCCGACTGAAACAGGCAGCGTGCCTTTAGGTTCTTTACCGCGTTCCCAGCGGTACCACCCATTTACTTTTACCTCATCAAGATTATCTTCCGGGGTAAGTAAACGGCCAACATCCCCCAACCCAAACCCGCCGGGAGCCTTGTTAGCCGAAGTTATACCAAAAATCTATTTGAAAAACGGCCTGATGGCCGGGAAAGGAGGTCAGGATGACCGAAAAACACTGTTGTGTAATCAACGCGGAGAAGAGATATATCACCTATGTCCTTGTGCTGGTGGACGATCAGGGCGTGGAAACCGTGCAGAATTACACGCTGCATGAGGGTGAGCAGCTGATCGATGCGACGCCGCCCAGACAGCGGACAAGCACGGCCCCGGATGGATACATAGTCCCCGTTTGGGACGGTACAGCATGGGCGGAGGGGGCCACGGAGGAAGAAGTGGCCGCTTGGAATGAGCTGCACCCGGACTGGCTGGAGGCGGACGGCATTGCCCGCATCCGCTATAAGATGATCTCCAGCATCCGTGATGAGGAGGGCAAGGAGGTAGGCCGGGAGGCGGGCTGTGAAGCGGCGATCCAAACACTGGCGGCGCAGTACGACAGCAACCTCGCTCTCGCGCAGGCCGAAGCGTGGCCCGGAAGTATCACGATTGAGCGGGTGCCGGAGGATGAGCGCCCGCAGACACCGCCTCCCACAAATGACGAGCTGGCGGAGGAGAACAAACGGCTCAAAGCCCAGATGGAGATGCAGGCGCAGAACATTACGTTCTTGGAAAACTGCCTGCTGGAGATGGGCGATATTGTTTATGCGTGAGTTTTGGGCTGGTCTGGCCCTGAACCTATATTTTTACTTATCGAAAGGAGATCAAGAAATGATGGCTATGTTGTATGCGAGCAAGATCTGTATGGAGGCGAAAAACCACAAGACCGGGAAACCGTGGGAGTTTGCGGACGTTCCTCCCAAGCTGAAAGCTCAGGTGGCGGAGATCCTGATTAACGAGTGCGGTCTGCCGGATCTGGTGCCCGCTGAGTACGGCGGCACAGCGGACGCTGAGTGACCAACTGGCCCCTGTCCTCCGGGGCGGGGGCCTACCCGTATTGTTTCGGCTAACAAGGCTCCGACCGTCCATGCCGCCCAGCACGCCAAGGGCGGTGCGGACCCGATCACGCCTGAGAGCATCGGGGCCGCTCCGGGTGGGTTTGGGCTGGGAAGTGAACCTTCTCTGTTCTTAGATGCTAATGACTGTGTAGTGAATGGATGGTATCGGGATGCTAATGGAAATGCCAAAAATGTCCCTTGGAATTATGCACATATTTTTGTAACTACTTATTCTGCGCATATTTATATTCGCCAAGATGCTTATATAACAGGAGGCTCTGCTTCAGCTCCTTATGTCAGTCATGCTGTCAGAATTAGGCATCCTGATTTTTTGAAAGAAAATGATTTTTGGGGGCCTTGGGAATATGAGTCTGGTACGCCCATGTATCTTGGCACTGAGTACCGCACCACGGAGCGGTATCTCGGAAAGTCGGTGTATGTCAAGCTGGTTGATCTGGGAGAGGGCACGAATGGCAAAACTATAAACGTTGGAACTATGGAAATGATTCGCGTTGAATGCCGTGCAACATATAGTGGCTGGTCTTTACCAATGCCGGAATTGCCATTTGGGTCCACAGATAAAAGCCTGGAGCATACAAATGCACAGGCGTTTTACTCAAATGCGAACACCGTTACAGTCATAAAGGGTTCGACGTGTCCCGCCTTTACAGCAACTGCAAAAGTGTACTATATCAAGTCGACCGACTGACCCCTTAATCGGTAGCATACGCAGGTGTTCTCAATGGTTAGTCGGTGGTTTTTGTATAATACACCGTCACTGTACATGTATGCTGTGAAAAATTTCTTCCACCCGTTGTTATGCGGATAAAACTTCCAATTATGCCAACGACCATCCGATCACTACCAGTTGTTTCAAATGGGATCGTAGATCGACCGTCATAAGTCCAGTTGCCGTAACATCGTATGGGAAGAGCAACACCGCTTGTATCGAACCGAATGTCTTTGTGCCCGGATTCTGGGCAATTTCCGCAGTCCACGACTTTAACATACACTGGCTTGCTAAGATACCGCTCCGTGGTGCGGTATTCCGTGTTTAGACCCATGGGCGGGTTTACCCATTCCCAAGGACTCCAGTCATTTTGTTCTTGTTTGTTCCGTTGTACGATTGTCCCGCCCAACACCCCAGAGTTGCTTCTTTTTGCAAAGGCAAATTGATAGTGCACACTGCCGTCGAATATATCTTGGATGATCCACCACCCGCCGGTCGGGGTATTTTGATGTGCGACAAACCAGCCTGTTCCCGGAATTTGATTTGCATCATTCTCTGGGGCTTGATTCCATATTGCCCCCAGCCCAAACCCGCCGGGAGCCTTGTTAGCCGAAGTTATATTACGCACACAGCTTGTTATAGCTGTGCCGGACAACCTCCTGTGAGAGTTGCGCATAGATCTGCGTGGTATCAAGGTTGGAGTGGCCAAGCAGCTGCTGGATCACCACGATGTCCATTCCGGAGTTGAGTGCGCTTGTGGCAAAGGTGTGCCGGAGCTTATGCGGATGCAGAGGAACTGACAGCCCAGCCCTTACACCGATACCCCGTATGATTTTTTCAATGGCCTGACTGCCAAGCGGCCCATAGGGAGCCGTATTGCACGAAAACAAGTCGGAACTGCTCTTACTGTGAGCAAGGTAGGACTGTACTGCCAGCTTCGCCCGGACGCTGAAATATACAGTCCGTATTTTATCACCTTTGCCCCGGACTTCTATTGTCCGCGATTGAAAATCTATTGCGCCGATCGGAACATTGGTTAACTCAGACAGACGGCAGCCGGTGGAAAGGTACAATTCAAATATGGCCCGTTCCCGGGGCGTCTCGAGAACGGCCCGACACCGCTCCACCTCCTCCTGGGTGAGGGGCTGACGGGTGTGCTTCTTATCAATGCGGGCGCTGCGGATGCGGTTCATGGGATTTTGCTGGATCTTTTCCTCCGTTTGGAGCCAGCCGAAGAAGCTGCGGAGGCAATTCAGGTAGGTCTGCACGCTGTCCTTTTTCATGTGGCGTTCTTCCTTCAGGTGGGACAACCACCGGCGCACGTGGTCCGTGGTGATCTGGGCGGGCGGCAGATCCAGCCATTGCCGGAACAAGCTAAGGATCTGTCGGTAGTTTCGGATGGATTTTTCGGACAGGCTATCTGCCCGCTTTGCGGCCAGAAATTCTGCAATGCTGTCCTCCAAACTGGAGCAGGCGGCGGTGGCGGTGACGGTGTACCCGGAAAGGATCTCCCATATTGCGATCTTTGCGTCCGGCCGATCCATGGCCGTGCAGATTGCGGTGTACAGTTCAACTTTTGGTTCCATATCAATAGCCCCCTTCACTAAATTGGAACCATTATAATACAAATCACAGAAAGAAGGTGCGGATGTGTACGCAATCATCAAAGCCTCCAGAATGGAGGTATTCGACAACCGGACGCTGCGGCTGACGCCGGAACAGGTGAAAGCCCGGACCGGCTGCACCCACGTCATAAACGGCTATTTCTTTAGCGGCAACTTTCAACCGCTTGGTTGGACGGTGATCGATGGCAAAATCATTAGCCGGGACGCCTATCAGGACTGGGGTATTTCCGTCGGTGCTGATGGAACGCCGCATATGCTGACGGATCGGGGCGGCAGCTTTCTTTCCGGGGTGCCGCTTTTGAAAAATGGGGCGAAGCTGAAGCGAAACCTGACGCCGGATGTGGCCCGTCCAGCAGAACGGACGGCCGTTGGCTGGCTGAGAGATGGGCGGGTGCTGATCTGGTGCGACAAGATGATCCTCACCAGGGAGCAGCTGCAGGACAAGCTGCTGTCCCTGGGATGTGTGGACGGCCTGATGCTTGACGGCGGCGGAAGCACGCAGGGGGTATTCCCTGCCAGCAAGATGGTCAGCAGCCGCAAGGTGCCCACACTCCTATGCTTCTGGGAGGAGACCAGCGAGAAAAAGGAGGAAACCAAAGTGGAAACGAAAAAGAAAGTCTGCCTGGATGCCGGACACAGCGCCAGCAACAAGGTCAACAAAAGTCCGGACGGTACATACTTCGAGCATGAGTTCGCCCTGGACATGGCAAAGCGCATCAAGGTCCATCTGGAGCGCCACGGCGTGGAGGTGGTGGAGACCCGGCCGGATGGGGGCGACGTGTCCCTGGGTGAGCGGTGCCGCATCTCTAATGCGGCCAAGCCGGACCTGTTTGTGAGCCTGCACAGCAACGCCACGGGGACGCTCTCCACAGGCTCGGACGGCTGGGGCAATGCCCGGGGATGGGAGTGCTATGTGTACGGCCTCTCCGGGGCGCGCTATAAGGCCGCAAAGACCATTCTGGCAAGTGTGGAGGGTGTGGCACCTGCCATCCGCTCCACGCCCATTCTGGCGAAGCCGGGGCTGTATGTACTGGCTCACACCAGCGCTCCGGCGGTGCTCATTGAACATGGGTTCCACACCAGCAAGGAAGATGTGGCGTACCTGAAAGACAGCGCATACCGGGAGAAGCTGGCGGTGGCGGAGGCCCGGGGCATCCTGGAATACCTTGGAGTTGCATGGAAAGAGGTATCGGAGCTGGACGCAGCGGTGGACAAGCTGGCGGCGGCAGGGATCATCGACAGCCCGGATCGGTGGAAGAAGCTGGACTTTACGGAGAACAGCGTGCGGCTGCTCATCATCAAGATGGCGGCGGCGCTGAAATGAAGAAGGAGGATACAGACATGATGGAGAACGTGACGAAGTTCAAGGCGGCGCTGGCCGCTGTTCTGGCAGCCATGACGGCCCTGTGGGGCTGGTTTGGCTGGCTGGTGCTGGCGTGGGTTGGCTGCATGGCCATTGACTACATCACCGGCTACAGCGCTGCGGCGAAGAATGGGGAATGGTCCTCGAAAATCGCCAGAGAAGGACTGTGGCATAAAACTGGCTGCATCTTCGCCGTGCTGGTGGCGGGCATTCTGGACGCTGTGGTGGGCTATCTGTTTGGGAATATCCATGGACTGGCATTGCCATTTGAATATACGGTATTTGTGTGTCCGCTGGTGGTGGTATGGTATATGCTGATGGAGTTGGGCAGCATCTTGGAGAATGTAGGCAAGATGGGAGCCCCGTTGCCGGAGTTCCTGAAAAAGATGATTGCCGTGCTGAAAGCTACGGTGGATACTTCCGGGGATGTTGCCAGCGGAGATCATGAAGGCTCCGCAAATAACTGATTGATAATCATCGGGACGTGGCCTTTTCACATTAGCATTTTAGTTAGCATTTGCTTTCCCGATTTTTGATTTTGTGTACTCTGGCGTTTTCGGATTGCTCGATTATTGAGCGCCGGAAAAACGACTGTACCGATTGAAAGTAAAGAAAAAACCGTGTAACCATTGAGGCTACACGGTTTTTCTTTCTGGTGCCGGTGGTGGGACTCGAACCCACACGGTATCGCTACCAACGGATTTTGAGTCCGTCACGTCTACCAATTCCATCACACCGGCATTAACGTTGTTCATTATATCGGATGAATGGCCAAAATTCAAGAGGAATTTATGTTTTCGCCGTAAAATCCCTGATTCTGCTGGAAGAATGGCGGTTCCCTCTTGTAAAGAACGAAAAATAGGAGTATTATGCTTATAATTGTACCAACAACACAAAGGACGGATCAAACTATGAGTTACACAAAAATCGCGAAAATTTTTGCAGACAGCGAAGCGCTCTCCGGCCAGACCGTTTCCGTGGGCGGCTGGGTCCGCACCATCCGGGATCTGAAGGGCTTCGGCTTCATCGAGCTGAATGACGGCTCCTGCTTCCGCAATCTTCAGGTGGTGATGGAGGCAGAGGCCCTCTCTAACTATAAGGACATCGCCGCCCAGAATGTAGGCGCGGCTCTGATCGTCACCGGCGTTGTGACCCTGACACCGGATGCCAAGCAGCCTCTGGAGTTGAAGGCCACCGAGATCGCCGTGGAGGGCATCTCCACTCCGGACTATCCCCTGCAGAAAAAGCGCCACAGCGTAGAGTTCCTGCGGACTATCCAGCACCTGCGTCCCCGGACGAACCTGTTCTCCGCCACCTTCCGGGTGCGGAGCGCGGCGGCCTACGCCATCCACAAGTTCTTCCAGGATCGCGGCTTTGTCTACGCCCAGACCCCCATCATCACCGCCAGCGACTGCGAGGGCGCCGGCGAGATGTTCCAGGTGACCACGCTGGACCTGAACAACGTCCCCAAGACGGAGGACGGTCAGGTGGATTACAGCCAGGACTTCTTCGGCAAGAAGACCAGCCTGACGGTGTCCGGCCAGCTGAACGCCGAGAACTTCGCCATGGCCTTCGGCAATGTCTATACCTTTGGTCCTACCTTCCGTGCGGAGAATTCCAACACCCAGCGTCACGCCGCTGAGTTCTGGATGGTGGAGCCTGAGATGGCCTTCACCGATTTGAACGGCTATATGGATACCGCCGAGGACATGATCAAGTATATCATCCGCTATGTGATGGAGCAGTGCCCTCAGGAGATGGACTTCTTCAACCAGTTCGTGGATAAGGGCCTGCGGGAGCGGCTGGAGCACGTGGCTTCCTCCGACTTCGGCCGGGTGAGCTACACGGAAGCGGTGGATCTGCTGAAAAAGAGCGGCGAGAAGTTCGACTATCCCGTGGAGTGGGGCATCGACCTGCAGACCGAGCATGAGCGCTATCTGACGGAGCACATCTTCAAGCGTCCTGTATTCGTCACCGACTATCCCAAGGACATCAAGGCTTTCTATATGCGCCTGAACGATGACGGCAAAACCGTGGCCGCGGCGGACTGCCTGGTGCCTGGCATTGGCGAGATCATCGGCGGTAGCCAGCGCGAGGAGCGTCTGGATGTGCTGGAAGCCCGCATCAAGGAGCTGGGCATGAATCCGGAGGATTACAAGTATTACTGCGACCTGCGGCGCTACGGCTCCTGCCGTCACGCAGGCTATGGCCTGGGCTTCGAGCGGATGGTGATGTATCTCACCGGCGTGAACAACATCCGCGACGTGGAACTGCATCCCCGCACTGTGGGCAACGCAGATTTCTGATCAACCGCATACCGAAAAGCGGTCTTTCCGAAAAGAGGGACCGCTTTTTTCTCCCGTATGCACAAATTTCTCTGGAAAACCTCAAATATTTCAGGCATTCCGCCATGCGCGGACAGTTGACATTCCGCGGCGCATATGATAGGATACGGCTATCTTCAACAACGGAATACCGGCAATGGAAGCCCATAGGAAAACGACGTAAGTCTACCGAAGGAGTAAAACTCTCAGGTGTCCGCCGTGCGGACAGGACTATGGGTGGATGCGGCTCTGGAGAATCCCGGCTCACCGGGTACCGAAGGTGAAAGGCGGCATGACCGCTGAATCTCTCAGGTAAAAGGACAGAGTGATCTGACGCAGCGGCAGGCAGGGCGGAGAGATCCGTCAGGCAGGCCGCAGGCTTCACCGTTTGCGGCGGGGCTGCGTCAATCTCCTGTACTGCGTTCTTCGGAGCGGCTGCATTGCCAGCCGCTCCGTTTTTTATCACCGCGGCAAAGATCCCGCCGTCGGTGAAACCGTGTGCAGGAGGAAAAAACTATGGAATCGATCGTCGCAAAACTGGACGCTGCGCTTTATCCCGCTGTATGCAGCGTCAACACGTACCTGTCCAACTACATTCTGGTCTTTCTGCTGGTGGCTGTCGGCCTGTGGTACAGCATCAAGACCCGCTTTGTTCAGGTCCGCTGCTTCGGTGAGGGTATGCGCAGAGTGTTCGGCAATCTGACCCTCAACGGCAAAAAGCATGACAGCGGCATGAGCTCCTTTCAGGCATTGGCCACCGCCATTGCCGCTCAGGTAGGCACCGGCAACATCGTAGGCGCCTCCGGCGCTATTCTGACCGGCGGCCCCGGCGCCATCTTCTGGATGTGGGTCATCGCCTTCTTCGGCATGGCCACCATCTATGCTGAAGCCACGCTGGCCATCAAGACCCGGATCAAGGCAGCAGACGGCACCATCCACGGCGGCCCTGTCTATTACATCACCACCGCGTTCAAAGGCGGCTTCGGCAAATTCCTGGCGACCCTTTTTGCAGTCGCCATCATTCTGGCTCTGGGCTTCATGGGCTGCATGGTGCAGTCCAACTCCATCGGCGAGTGCTTCCAGACCGCCTTTGGCATCCCTTCCTGGATCGTGGGTGTGGCGCTGGTCATCATCTGCGGCATCATTTTCCTGGGCGGCGTTCAGCGGCTGGCCGCCGTTACGGAAAAAATCGTCCCCATTATGGCGGCAATCTTCCTGCTGGGCGGTCTGGTCATCCTGATCTTCCGCATCCGGTACGTCCCCGCCACCTTCGGCATGATCTTCAAGTACGCCTTTGAGCCTCAGGCCATCGTGGGCGGTTCTTTCGGCTACGCCATCAAGCAGGCCATCTCTCAGGGCGCCAAGCGTGGTCTGTTCTCCAACGAGGCCGGTATGGGCTCTACCCCCCATGCCCACGCTCAGGCCAACGTGAAGGATCCTCACGAGCAGGGCGTTGTGGCGATGATCGGTGTGTTCATCGACACCTTCGTGGTGCTGACCCTCAATGCGCTGGTCATCATCTGCACCCTCTACACTGCTGACGGCCCTCTGGCGGGCGGCTATGTGGGCGATGTGACCTCCACCCTCAGCAAGACCAACCTGGCCCAGACCGCCTTCGGCTCCGTGATGGGTGCCGGCCTGGGCGCCAAGTTCGTGGCCATCTGCCTGTTCTTCTTCGCTTTCTCCACGGTTCTGAGCTGGAACCTGTTCGGCAAGATCAACGCCATCTGGCTTTTCGGCAAGAAGAACCCCAAGGCCTGCACCGTGATCTACACCCTCATCGCCCTGGTGTTCATCCTGATGGGCACCATGATGAGCAACGATCTGGTGTGGGAGCTGACGGATATGTTCAACAACCTCATGGTCATTCCCAACGTCATCGCCCTGTTCGCCCTGACCAAAATGGTAGTCGGCAGCGCGGAAAGCAAGCTCGCACAGTAAATGAGAGCGATCTGTATTGTGCTTATTTACTTTCAAAAAACGTTATAAAAAAAGAACCAGGACATTCATAAGAATGTCCTGGTTCTTTTGGCGGAGATGGAGGGATTTGAACCCCCGCACGCCTTGCGGCGCCTACCGGATTTCGAATCCGGACCCTTCAGCCACTTGGGTACATCTCCAAGCAACCCCATTTACCCGCCGCACACAGGCGGTCAAATCCAAACTCTGTGGGGACTGCGTTAGCTATTATGACATATTTTCACGGCTATTGCAAGAGAAATACTTGCGCAGCGAAGGAACACAGCATAGAATGGGCATATCTTACCTGTGCGGATGGCGAAGGAGGAAGTGCTATGGCCATGCGGGTCTATATTCTTGGTGATGCCGCAGCTTACCAAAACTATGCACTGGCGGTGGAACGTGCCGGAGGGATTCCCTGCTTCGGGAGCCGGCCGGCGGACTGCGACTGCTTGCTGCTGCCCGGCGGCGGGGACATGGAATCCTGGCGTTACGGCCAGAAAAACACAGCCTGCCGGGATCTGGAGCCGGAACGGGACGCGCTGGAACTGGATCTGCTGGCGGATTTTACGGCCCTTGGCAAGCCGGTCCTGGGTATATGCCGGGGAATGCAGACCATCAATGTGTTTTTCGGCGGCGATCTGGTGCAGGACTGGCCAGGACACAGCGCCATAGAAGGCGTTGACCGGCTCCACAGCGTTCAAAATGCACCGTCCTTTCTGCGGGAGCTATACGGAGAGCGCTGTGTGGTCAACAGCTGCCACCACCAGATCATTGGCCGCCTGGGAACCGGTTTGGAGGTTTTGCAACGGGCGGAGGACGGCGTAGTAGAGGCCTTCCGACACAAAACCTTGCCGGTTTGGGGGATCCAATGGCACCCGGAACGGCTGACAGCGGACTGCCAAACGGGCACGGTGGACGGACTGGCGGTATACCGGGCGTTTCTATCTCAGGCAGCCTTGTAAGAGCTCTGCCTGTTAACCGCAGGCCGTATCCGGATCGGACAGGAACTGTGCACCACGATCCACCAATACGCGGAAAATCCGGTCGCAAAGATTTTCTGTAAAGGGTAAGATGAAGGGTAAACACCATTTCAGCGCAGCAAAAAATCCCTCAAAGCCTTGCGGCTCTAAGGGATTTGTTTGGTGGACGATACAGGACTCGAACCTGTGACCCCCTGCACGTCAACCGGCATTTGAAACTTTTTATAATATTTTTCGTTCGTTTATGGTCATTTCTGTTCCGTTTCATTTGCTCTCCAGCACTTTTTGAATCTGTCGTTTCCACATATTCCACGCAGGTCTGTGGCTGTTTGTGTGGTCAAATGCCTTGCAGAAGGATTCAGAAGTTCCCATCATTGATTTGGTTTCAGTAATAGGCAAATCTCATTTTTAGTAAATTAGGGCCTCCTACAATAAAGTTACGGTTGAAGGCGCGGCAGCCAGCCGCGTCTTTTTCCATCTCAAAGCCGAAGCTGTTAGAATGGGAGAGTAAATGGCCTGGCAGTTAGTGCCTTGGACCAATACGTCCGATCAGTAGTCAGTCAGCCGCCGCTCTCATTCGCGGCATTCGATTTGCGCAGGTAGAGCCACCTTGTGCGCTCGTGTCACTCAGGAGATTGAACAGGCAATGGGGAAAAGGCGGAAAGCCATATCCAATCACAAGGAGGAACAAAATGAACGCAGTAGGGATCGATGTTTCCAAAGGAAAAAGCATGGTGGCTGCCCTGCGGCCAATGGGTGAAGTGGCATTGATGCCACAGGAATTTCTCCATACCGAGGTCGGTCTGGAGCAGATGGCCTACGCCATCATTGTGCACTGGGGGAAGATACCCGCGTCGTCATGGAGGCCATCGGGCGCTACCACGAGCCGGTCGCGGCGGCACTGCATGAGTACGGCATTTATGTCTGCGTCCTCAATCCGCTATTCATCAAGCAGAGTGGGGGCGGCTCCATTCGCAAGGTCAAAACCGACAAGGCGGACGCCATGAAGATCGCCAAGTATGGTCTTGACAACTGGGTAGATCTGCGGGAATATACTCCCATGGACACGGTAAGACAACAACTGAAGCTGTGCAGCCGCCAGTACAACCTCTACATGAAAACGGTGGTATCACTGCAAAACAATCTCATTTCACTGACCGACAAGACCTTTCCTGGTGTGAACGAACTGTTCTCCAGCCCGGAGCGCGCCGACGGCCATCAGAAATGGGTGGACTTTGTCATGACATTTTGGCACTGCGACTGCATTTGCCGTGTCAGCGAAAAAGCGTTCACTGAGCATTACCAGAAGTGGTGCATGCGCAAGGGTTATCATTTCAGTGCGGAAAAGGCGCTGGATGTCTATGCCGGAAGCTGCGGCCATTTCACCACGCTGCCGAAGAACGACAACACGAAGCTGCTCATTACGACCGCTGCCCAGCAGCTGCTTGCAGGCAAGATGACGCTGGCCGCTTTGCGCGCCGAGATGACGCGCCTTGCAAAGCAGCTGCCGGAGTATGATACCGTGCGGGCCATGTACGGCGTGGGCGAAACGACCGCTGTGCAACTCATGGCCGAGATCGGCGATGTGCGCCGTTTTCTGCGCCGCAGCTCCATCGTTGGATTTGCGGGTGTCGATCCGGCTGTAAACCAGTCCGGCAAGCACAGCGCCAAGAGCGTCCCTACGACCAAGCGCGGCTCTCCACATCTTCGGAAAACGCTGTACCAAATCGTCTGCACTTACCTAAAGAAGTCTCCTGTAGATGAGCCTGTGTACCAGTTTCTCGATAAGAAACGCAGCGAGGGCAAGCCGTATTTCGTCTACATGACCGCCGCGCAGAACAAGTTTCTGCGTATCTATTATGCCCATGCGAAAGAATGCCTTGAGACATTCGACGCGCAGCGGGATATCCTCACGCAATGTGACCCCAAAGGGCATCTCCATCTTAAGCTGGTCATAAACTTCGTGCCGATACATCTTCATCATCTGCAAACTTTTTCTTTAGAACTCCTGAATCCCTTTGCAGATATTATACCATATTACCCTTGTTGTTCCCAGTGTTTTCAATGGTTTCCGAGCTTTTTTTGCGCCGTTCAGTAAGCACTAAATTACTCTGCCGGATTTTGCGATGCTGTTAGCAAAGAAGATACCTTCAGAAAGCATCCTGGAATAAGCACTCGAGCCTTCTCATCTCGTTTCTGCTCAATATCTCCGCATTCCACACCAATATTGATGATTTTTATAAAACTTTCCTGACTCTCTTCTATACCATAGTCTACTTGGTTGCATCCCAGGTGAGGCATTTACTGATGGCCAGGAAAAGATGTCCTATATACATCCTCGGTGTCCAGCAGGTATGTCTCCTTAACACATTCCGCGTTTGCAATGCCACCCACTGATTCATCAATAATTTGTACATGAATATCCGTGACTTCCGTTATGGATAGTTGACACATCACAAGAATCCAGAACACTATAAGCCAGATTGTGAGAACGTCGAAAAATTTTTCAATCCAACCAATTCTATATTTCAGAGTATTTATCCCGCACCGGGATCTCAAATTCGCCCTCCGGTGTATTGGCGTTGTGCAGGATGTTGATAGGGCGGTTGTCCTTGATCCGGCTGACATAGTCCGTCGGTGCGATGCCCACCACCTTTTTAAACAGGCGGCTGAAATAGTGGATACTCTGGTAACCAAGAGACTCAGCAATCTGTGAAACATTCAGTTCCGAATACAACATCAACTCCTTGGCCTTGGAAATCTTGCGCTGGTTGATATAGGCATTGGGGCTGAGGCCCACACATTCCCGGAAAATCTGGCGGAAATAGTTCTCACTGTACCCGCACTGCTCCGCCAACTCGGACACCTTGATGGGATGCTCTAATTTCTCCTCCACCGTTTGCAGCACATGACGGATACTCTCGTTGGAGCGTGATACCTCACTGTGTCCCACCAGCAGCCACGGCTTCTCTCCGTCGTCCTTTTTTCGTAGCAGGATGATGAGCAGCTCGTACAGGCGGATGTTGATGATCTCGTCATAATCCCGCTCCTGTCCCACCGCTTCTTCAAACACATTTCTGATGAGGTCGTTTTCTCGCTGTCCCACTGCCCGCATATAGCGGGGCAGCTCCGCAAGCTGCGACGTCAGATGCTCCGAGCAGGCAAATTTCAGATCCAGACAGCAGGAGGTGTCCTCGCTGACGATGTCGTGGGTGACACCCGGAGGCAGCAGGACAAGGCTCCCCGACTCCGTTTGATAGACCTCTCCATCTGCCGTTACCCGCGTGTGTCCCCGTAGCGAATAGATATAGTGGAAAAACGTATGGCTATGGGGCTCGATATACTGCCCCCGTTGCTTCACGTTCTTTACGATCCGATGGACCGCCACATTGTTGCGCATACGCTCCTCCTACGGCATCAACAGCATGGCGACGATGTCCCGCAGCGTGGTAACACCGCCTACGTTTCCCGGAAAGATCACGTAGGACAATCCGGGGAACTTGCTCTCTTCCCCCGTGCGCCACACCGGAACGCCGGGGGCTACCTGTCCTATGACCCACGCCCGATGGACGCCCAGCGCCCGGATGCCCACGTCGCTGGACGTAATGCCGCCCTTGGCAATCAGAAAAGCGGGACGGACCGTCAGCTCTCCCACCATCGAGGTCAGGGCCTCCGATATCCGTACGCTGAGATTCAGATTGCCCTGTGCGTCGTTCTCCCGCGTCCGCAGGACCCGGCGGCTGGTGTAGACTACCGCCGTTTTCCCGCCGCGCATCGCACGCTCCGCTTCCATCAGTACGCGATCCCGCTCTTTCTCCAGACCGCCGGATGTAAAAGCGCTCTCCGCGTCAAAGCAGATGGGGCATAACTCCAGTCCCGCGTTCAGCAGACATTCCAGCTGCTCCGTGGTCTTTTTCACATGAGAGCCTACCACCACAAGTCCGCCCACGCCGGTGTCTGTGCCCCGCAGTTCTTCCCGCTTCAGCAGAGGACGATGATCCACGTTTCCCAGCACCCGGACCAATCCGGCGGCACTGCGGATCAGGAACTCCTTTCCCTGCTTGACTGCCTCCAGCAGCGCGGCTGTAAAGACCTCCACATCCCTGTCTTCCGCCGCGTTGACGATGACCTTTCCAAAGCCCTTCACCGCCATCAGCTTTTGGAGGATGGCGTCATAGTCCGGGGCGCGCAGCTCCTCCAGCGAGATAGCCGTCATATCCCTGGCGGTATAATGTCCGCCTGTCCGTTCCTCGCACCAGTCCAGCAGGTTGGAGGCGTTGTAGGCAAAGGTGGTATCCTGGGCAAACTCTGTCAAGCCTGCGGGAGTCAGACAGTCTCCGGTCTGTACATAGTGAACATTACCGATGGTCAATCTGCCGCCTTCCTTAAAATAGGGCATGACGATCTCACCGTCATAGCGGACGGACGAGTGCTCCTCCAGCGTCTGCCGAAGGGTCTCCGTTTCCATCGGATAGTGGCCCCGCAAGGTGGAATCCCCCCGGCTCACCAGCAGAAAAGGCACGCTGGTCTTCTCCGACGCCGCCAGCAGATTTTCCGCGATCTCCCGGTGGGCGCACTCCGTCTCCTGCTGGCTGAAGCCCCGGGAGTTGGTCAGTACGAAGAACATGGTGCCCTCCTCCGCCAGGCCGCTTTCCAGCGTCTCACAGCGCCAATCCGTATAGACCGGCAGGTCGTGGACAGTCTGCACGCCGGTGGGATCATCGTCCAGCACCACGATCTTGCGGTCAAAGCCTTCTCTGGCCTTTGCCAACATCCGGGCGGTCAGTGCCTCGTCCGGCAGCGGGATCCGGTCTGCCAGAGAAGCGGGTACGATGGATACACTTTCCATGTCCGTTTCCTCCGTTCAGCCGTTTTCTTTCTGGATCTCCTCAGGCCGGATGTTGGTCACCTGTCCATAAATGCACAGGGCATCCAGAAAGCCGCCCTCGTCATAGCCGAACACGTGCCACTCCAGCTCCGGAAAATGCATCAGGTCTCCCTTATTCAAATAAACCGTATGCTCCAGCGTGTCCGGGCCGGAGCCCCAGCGAACAAAGGCGCGGTCGCAGTCCAGCACCACAACGGACTCCTCGGCGTGGTTATGGGGCGCCATGGGGCCGTACTCGGCGTTATACCGGCAAAAACTCACCGTCATCTTTTCACTGGCAACAGCGCTGTTTCGTCCAACCGCATTCTGCACGCTTCTGCCCGGAAGATCATTGTGCTTGATATCCACTCTCTTTACAAAATCCATAGTTGTCTCCTCCTCACGGCTTTTCATGGCCTCCCGCGGAAGCCTGATTTTTCAAGCTCAGTATACCAGATATCCGCAAATTTTGTATTTGTCTTTTTCACAGGTATCAGTGCCTTTTCCACCATATTTTTTCAGTCCATCGTCTGCATTTCGTTTTGCCGTCTCACCCACGAAAAGTGCAAATGCTGCGCTGTTTTGTGGAAATACATTTATCTATGCAGACAGTATACTGTGAATTAGAAATCCCGCCGGCCGCACCGGCCGAAAGTCTGTATCAGGAGTGTGTTACTTATGAGCAAGGAAATCATCGGTGTTATTCCGCCTATCATCACCCCCATCGACGAGAATGAAAAGGTCGACGAGGCCGGCCTGCGCAAGCTCATCAACCATTGTATCGACCACGGTATCCACGGTATCTTCATCTGCGGCTCCAACGGCGAATGCATGTCTCTGACGCAGGCCCAGCGGGACCGGGCCATCCAGATCGCGCTGGACGAATGTTCCGGCCGGGTGCCTGTCATCGCCGGCTGCATGGACTCCAGCACCCAGCGCGTCATTGAGAACGTGCAGCGTCTGGAGGAGATGGGCGGCACCACCGCCGTCGTCACGCCTGTGTTCTATGCCCGCCACGCCACGCAGGAGGAGACGGTCCGCCACTTCGAGGAAATCAGTAAGAACACCAACGCCAACCTGATGATCTACAACATTCCCCCCTTCACCGGCCAGAATCTGACGGCTGATACCATTATCAAAATCTCCAAGATTGACAAGGTCATCGGCGTGAAGGACACCTCCGGCAACTTCCCCAACTTCATCAAGCTGCTGAACTATTTCAAGGGCTCCGACTTCCTTGTTCATCAAGGTGCCACCAATCTGGCCGTGCCCAGCATGCTGATGGGTGCCGACGGCTACATTCCCTCTCTGGCGCCGCTGTTCCCCCAGGCCCACCTCAAGCTGTACGAGTACGGCAAGGCAGGCGACATTGAGAACGCCATGAAGTGGGGTGCCATCGTGGACGAGATCTGCAAGCTCTATCCCATGGCAAAAAGCCAGACCGCTTCAACCAAGTACGCCATGAGCACGCTGGGCTTTGTGGACAAACGTGTCTGCCAGCCCACCGAACCCATCACTGAGGAAGAAATGAAGCGCATCGATGCGCACATTGAAAAGCTCCGCCAGTATATGTAAAGAGAGAGGAGTGCCTGATTTTATGGAACGTTCCTGGAAGTGCCCCGTGATCCGTCTGGACCCGGCGGACAACATCGTGGTGGCCCGTCAGCCCATTGCCGCCGGGACTTTTATCCCGGAGGAGGGCATTACGGTAAAAACAGATATTCCCATCGGCCACAAGATTGCCTCCCGGGCGATTTCCTGCGGCGAGCCCGTATGGAAATATAATACGGTCATCGGCTATGCCTCCCGGGATGTGGATGCCGGGACCCATATGCATAATGATACCATCCACTTTGACGCCGTATCTGAAGAATACCACTTTTGTCAGGACTACCACCCGGTGGAGGTGCTCCCTCCCGAGAAACAGCACACCTTTCTCGGCTATGTACGCCCCGACGGGCAGGTGGGCACCCGGAACTGTATCGGCGTCATCGTGTGCAGCAACTGTGCTGCCACAGTAGCCCGAAAGGTCGCAGCCCATTTTACGGAGGCCATTATGGCCGCATATCCCCATGTGGACGCCGTGGTCCCCCTGATCACCTCATCCGGCTGCGGCCTTGAAAAATCCGGCGACCCCTTAACCTATCTGCGGAGGGTGCTGGGCGGTCATGTAAAAAATCCCAACATGGCGGGTGCGCTGGTATGCTCCCTCGGCTGTGAGACCAACAACATCGACGGTTTCTTCCAGGAGGCCAGATTGACGCCGGGCCCCATGCTGGGCCGTCTGGTCATTCAGGAGGAGGGCGGCTCCCGCAAGGCTGTGGCCCGGGGCATCGCCATGGTGGAGGCCATGCTGCCTCTGGCGGAGCAATGCCGCCGTCAGCCCGTTTCCGTCAGTCACCTCAAGATTGGCCTTGAGTGCGGCGGCTCCGACTCCTTCTCCGGCTCCTCCGCCAACCCGGCCCTGGGCCGCGCCATAGACCTACTCATCAAAAACGGCGGCACCGCAGTGCTGACGGAGCCGACGGAGCTTTTGGGCGTGGAAGGCGCTCTCGCCCGCCGGGCGCGCTCCCCGGAAGTCGCCCAGAAGCTGATCGACGTGATGCACTGGTGGATGGACTACTGCAAGGGCCGGGACAGCCAGATCAACGGCAAGGTCACCCCTGGCAACAATGCCGGCGGCATCACCAACGTGTTGGAGAAAGCCCTTGGCAGTGCCAAAAAGGGCGGAAGCTCTCCCCTGAACGATGTGGTGGGCTACGCGGAGCCGGTCACCGGCCCCGGTCTCATCATTATGAATTCCCCCTCCTATGACCCGGTCTCCGCCGCGGCCATGTTCGCAGGCGGCTGCAACCTCTGTGCATTCACCACCGGACGCGGCTCCTGCTACGGGAGCCAGCATTTCCCGACCTTGAAGATTGCCTCCAACACGCCCCTGTTTGAGCGGCAGGTGGACGACATGGACCTGAATGCCGGAACGGTCATCGACGGTGACCGCACGCTTGAGCAGATGGGCGAGGAGATTTTTGAAGCCCTGATCGCCGCAGCCTCCGGAAAGCTCACGAAAAGCGAGCTTTTCGGGATGGGCAGTGACGAATTTATCGTCTGGTGGCTGGGCACAACTGCTTGATATACCTTCTCTTTATAACGCCAACAGGCGCGGTTCGCTTTGAGTCGCGCCTGTTGGTATTTTACTGTCGGTTTTCTTATTTCTCCAAGGCTCTGGCAATGTCCCGCATCTCCCGACCTTCACCGTTCCAAAACGCCTTCAGCTTGGCCAACTGGTCGCCGATGCTGAAATGGCGGACACCCAAGTCGATATAATACTGGGCCTGATCCAGGCTGCTAATCTCACAGCGGGGCTGCACGCCATGGCGGAGGGCTGTCTCGATCACATGCCGTTCCGCAGCTTTCCACTCCGCCTCATGCTCCGCCCGGTTCCATCCCAGGCTCATGGAATAATCCGCCGGGCCGAACTGGACCATATCCACTCCCGGTATGGAGCAAATCTCCTCGATATGATCCACAGCCTCCTTCTTCTCGATCATGAAGCACAGCACAATGTCATTCAGCCGCGCAATGTGCTCCTTTTGAGTCACGCCATTGGGGCTGCTTATGAACCGGCGGTTGGGGCAGCCGTACCAGCCGTCTGTCCCCTCCACCAGCGGACGGATGGAATTGATGGAGTCCCGCACCTCCTGCGGCGTCCGGTGATCGGCGAAGTTGACAGCCTGAAAGCCGGAAGCAACTGCCTTCTGCGCCACATAAAAGCGGTTCTGGAAATCCACCTTAATCATGGAACCCATCTCATACAGCTCCGCGGCCCGGGCCATATTCTCCAGATCCGCCTGGGTAAAGGGCGCGTACTCCGCCACAAATTCCATATAGTCGAAATTCCCTGTAGCGCCAAGGGACTCCGTATAAAGGGGCCATGTGCTCCACAGGCGGGTGGCTACCGAAGTCTTGCCCTCCCGCAGGATGCGGCGCAACTTGTTCTCTCTCATCATAATTGCTTCTCCTCGCTTTTTTATCTATACAGGCCGGTCACTGCAAAATCATAAACCAAAGTGGGATGGTCACGGCGGACAGGATCGTGCTCACCGCCACCAAAAGGGCGCCCAGCTCCGAATCCCCGTGATACCGTGCCGCCAGTACCGCCGTCAGGCTGGCGGCAGGCATACCGGATACCAGCGTACAGGTAGCCGTCACGATATACGGCACTCCGCACAGCTTGCACAATCCAAAGACGATGCCCGGCATCACGCCCAGCCGCAGCGCGGTAAATCGCCACACATCGCCGCGAAACACCTCTTTGAGCTTGATCTCCGACAGCACCACGCCGATGAGCAGCATGGACAGCGCCATGAGGCAGCTGCTGACGTATTGCAGCGTACGGTCCAGAAACGCCGGGAGCCGGATACCCGTGACCATGGCAGCCACGCCCAGCGCCGCGGCGATCATGCACGGATGAGTGAGGAGCCGTTTGAAGGAGCCCTTCCAGTCCGATTTTACGCCGGTATAGAGGGAGAGCCCGTAACTCCAGCAGAACATCCGCACAAAGATCATGTACATGGATAGCTGCAGAACACCGGCGTCTCCCAGCAGGCTCTGGATGATGGGCAGGCCGATGAACAGCGCATTGGAGTTGACCAATCCATAGCGAAAGACCTTTGCCTTCCGTTCTTCCCTGTGGCGGTAGATGACCTTGCCCAGTATCGCCGTGCAGAGCATCACCAGCACACTGATGATGACCGTCAGCAAAGAGCTTTTCAGTGCGCTCATGTCCGTGTTTCCCTCAAAGGACAGAAAGATATTGCACGGAAGGATCAGCATCGTCAGCAGATCCGACAAGCAGTCCCGCCCCTCGTCTGTGATCACGCTCCTCCTGCGCAGGTAAATGCCCGCGGCTACCAGAAGCACCATGATAAATTCCAACTGTATCAAGTCTATCAGCATCGAATCCCCTTGCTCATCAGTGCTCCGGCACCGCCCGCCGGAGCCAATGGAAAAGGCCCCCCGCACAAGGCAGGAGACCTTTTTAGTTCTGCCTCAATAGATGTAACCGGTTTACGGATTACAGGAAGGGCACGAAGCTCTGGAACAGGTTGCGCTGCTCGGTCAGGTTGGCAATGGTATCCTCAACGTTCAGAACGAAGGGATTCTGGAAGCAATAGTTGTTGACCATGGTCTTCCAGTCGTCGGTAGAGGTGGCCTCCAGAACGGCGGCGTTCATAGCCTCAACGATCTCGGCGGGAGTGCCCTTGGGAGCCAGCAGCACATACTCAGTATCGATGATCAACTCGGGGATGGTTTCGCTGGCGACCTTCTGGTCGGGCAGCAGGTCGGGAGCCTTGGACAGGCAGGTGCACAGGCTCTTCAGCTGGCCGTTGGCGATGTAGTCAGCAGCGGTGGAGTAAGGCAGAGAAGTGGCATCGACCTCGCCGCCCAGCAGAGCGGTCAGACGGGTAGCGCCGTCGCCGACGTCAATGATGTTGAACTGAGCGCCGCCCAGATTGGTCAGGACGCAGGACTGGATGTACACGCCGCCGCCAGTGGAGATGCCGAACTTGATCTGGCCGGGAGTTGCCTTGGAGGCCTCGATCAAATCGGTCAGGCTGTCATAGGGAGCGTCAGCGGGGACCACGATGTTCTCGCCGGACTGGATGCCGTACACAGCCACGGGCTCGAAGGCGTCATAGCCGAAGTCCACCATGCCGGTAGCCTCGTTGCCGTTCAGAGCGGCGGTGTTGGTAGCGATGAAGGTGTAACCGTCGGTGTCGCCATCCTTGTACTGCTGCATGCAGGTAGCGCCGTTGGAGCCGGTGACGTTGCTCACGACCACGGACTGGCCCAGAACGCCCTCCAGAGCCGTGGCCAGCTGACGGCCCATATAGTCGGTGTCGCCGCCGGCGCCGTGGGTCATGTAGATGTTGATGGTCTTCTTGGGCCAATCGGAATTCGTCGTCTCAGTGGAGGCGGACTCGTTCTTGTCCGCAGCGGGCTCAGCGGACTCTTTCTTTCCACCGCAGGCGGCCAGGCTCAGGACCATAGCCATCGTCAGAAACAGGGCAAAAAATCTTTTCATGTCGGGTTCCTCTTTCCTTTTGTTTTTTTATTCATCAATGCCAGCTTGCTTGGCAGCCTTCATCTCCGCCAGTTCAGCCTCCTGAGCACGCTTGGCGTCCTTCAGGTTGGCACGGGTGGAGAAGATGACCACGAAGACGGTGGCAATGATCAATACGCAGAAAATGGGATGATTCCAGAAGGGGTCGCTGGAGGCAAGCTGGGAGACGCGGCGCAGGTTGGTCTCAAAGGTGGGGCCCAAAATGAAGCCGAGGATCATGGGGACCGTGGGGACCTTGGACTTGATTAGCAAGTAGCTCATCAGGCCGAAGGCCACCATGCAGTAGGTGTCGAACAACATGTTGGCGTTACCGATGGCGCCGATGCCGCACAGGACCACGACCACGGGCAGCAGGAAGTTCTTGGGGATCTTCAGAACAGAGACAAAGAACCGCATACCCAGCAGCATGAACAGCATCATGAAGATAGCGGACAGCACCATGGCGAAGAAGATGGCGTAAACCACAACGCCGTTTTTCTCATAAATCAGGGGACCGGGGGCCACGTTGTGGATCTGCAGGCCTCCCAGCAGCATGGCGGTAGCGGCGTCACCAGGGATGCCCAGCGCCAGCAGGGGGATCATGGCGCCGCCGATAGTGGCGTTGTTGGCGGTCTCAGAGGCCACCACGCCGTCCATGATGCCGGTGCCGTACAGTTCCCGGTGCTTGGATGTATTCTTGGAGACGGTGTAGGAGATCATACAGGACACGCCGCCGCCGATGCCGGGCAGGATACCAATACCTACGCCAATCAGGGCGGAAACGATGGCGTTCTTGGTTTGGGCCAGACCTTCCTTCAGGCTGAAGCCGGCACCTTTGATCTTGTAGTCAGTCTCCACAGTGAAATTCTGGCCCTTCCGGACGCTCTCCGCGAAGGACATGACCTCGGCAATGGCAAACAGGCCGATCAGCAGCACCACCAGGGCAAAACCGTTGTTCAGTTGATAGAGGCCAAAGGTGAAGCGGGGCTTGGAGTCGATAGGGGACAGACCCACGGTGGCCAGCAGGGAGCCCAGCACTGCGCTGACGAGGCCCTTGGGCATATCATGGCCGGTCAGGGCAATGACCATGGACAGAGAGAAGATGGCCAGCGCACAATACTCATAGGCCTGGAACTTTAGAGCAAAGCCGCACAGCACTGGAGACAGGACCACCAGCAGGCCGATACCAATGATAGTGCCGACGAAGGAGAACACCACGCCGGAGCCCAGGGCCTTGCCCGCCTCGCCCTTGTTGGCCATGGGCTTGCCGTCAAAGCAGGTGGCCACGGAGGAGGGCGTGCCGGGGATGTTCAGCAGGATGGCGGAGATCAGACCGCCAGAAATGCCACCGATGTACAGGGCCATCAGCATGGAGATGCCCTCGGAGGCGGCCATGGAGTAGGTGACCGGTAGGAACATGACGATGGCCATGGTGGCGGTCAGGCCTGGGATAGCGCCGAAGATGATACCCACCACGGTGCCGATGGCCACCAGCAGGATGGTCATGGGCTGGAGGACTTCCATTAAACCTTGAATAATCATACGTCCATCCCCTCCTTACAGTCCGAATATGCTGAGGATGCCCACGGGCAGCAGCACGTTCAGCAGATATCTGAAGATATAGAACAGCACCACGCCGCTGATAACAGCGGTGATAATGGCGGGCACCATGATCTTCTTCCATTTGTCCTTGGGTGTCAGGATCATGATCTGCACAAAAACGTACAGAATAGTCATGGGCGCGAAGCCCACCAGGCCCATCAGGCCCACATACAAGATCAGCGCGATAAAGCTGGCGACCACCTCCCGCTTCTCCATCAGGGCATCCTTCAGAGAAGTCTTAACGATGGTCCCGCCTTCCGCCAGGTACTTCTTGCGCTTGCGGAAGCCTCTTGCCGTAATCCACAGGCCCAGTACCAGTAGGGCGCCGCCCCACAGATAGGGAACGAAGTGGTTGGTCAGAGGCGTGGCACCAAGGCCGGTGAATGTTTTAATAGAAGGGATCATAGCCATATAGCCGATGGAAAACAGCGCGATGACAATGCCGGGAATGATGTCCAGTTTGTATTGCTTGTTTTTCAAGTTCTCTTCTCCTTTCATATTTTTGCCATGGTGTCAGGCAAAGTCCAGAAGCGCTCCACTCTCGTCGAAGCGTAGCTCTCTGGGCTCCTCCATGATCTCCATGTCGTCCCGCGCTCTTACCTGCTCCAGCAGTGCTTCAGACACCATAATGGTCTCCAGAGACAGGGTGTTTTTGATATAGACCATACGGATATGGTCCTTATTGACCTGCGTCAGGGTCTTCAATGCCGCCTGCAGAGCAAGCTTATCGTCCTCCAACACCATGGGTATCTTTCCAACCTTCAGTACGGTGGAGGTGATCATGTTGAAGTACGTGGCGTTGGTATCCAGTTTTTCAAAGGCACGCTTTGTAGTCGTGTCCGCCATACCCAGGCCGATAAAGCTGCCGTGGCTCTCTTCCGAGATGTCAAGGACCACCGTGCGCTGCTTCTGGATACCGCCGCTTGCGTAAGGGGTGCCAAAGGTGCCGGTAACGTTGGGGTCCATGCCGCTGCCGGAGAAATTCTTGCCGATCTCCCGCACCACCAGCACATCCGTCTCCGGGATCAGCAGGCGGGGCAGCCGGCTCTTGGCATACAGCAGCAGGTCCGGTTCCTTGTCGAAGATCTCCTCCGCGGGGATCACTTCAATGCGGCAGGTCTGGTCAAACTCGTTTTCGATAGGTGCTACACCGAAAATGATATTGCAGCTGTCGAATACCACCTTGGCATACAGGGGCAGCCGCTCGCCCATTTCTCCGAAGCCCGCGCTGTGCAGGGAATCCGCGCCGGCCCGCTTACCCATGCCGATGGCCATCATTTTGATGAGGCCGGATTCGTAGGGGCCACGGAAGGCGGTGTGGGCCTTGATACGGCCCACGACAATGACCGCGTCGGCGTCATGGGCGAACTTGTCCACCCGGACCTCGTCGCCGTTGGGGAGCTCGCCTACCCGGACGGTTTCCATGCTGGAGAAGATAGGGCAGCCGCAGAATTCCTCCGTGATGCCGTAGCTCTCCAGAATCTGGCGCTGGCCCTCGTCCGTGGCGCCGCCATGGCTGCCCATGGCCGGGATGATATAGGGCTGCGCACCCTGCTCCTTTACGAATTGCGCCAGCTTCCGCAGAATGACCGACATGTTGGCAATCTGCCGACTGCTGCCGGTCAGCACCACCCGCATCCCTGGCTTGATCCGGGCACGCAGCTTCGGATCGTCCAGCTTCTTCTGCAGATAAGCCGGAACATCCTCAATGCCGTCCCGCTTGAAGATCTGCCGTACCTTGCACATCTTCGGGAGGGGCGTACCGGCCAATACCTGCCGCAGGCCGGATTGTTCTTTGATTTCCATGGGCGGCACCATCCTTTCATTTATAGTCGTTCCAGCTGCATCAGGCGCGCAAGCTGCATGGCTTGTCTCAATTCGGGAAACGGATTCGCACCCAGCGTCTGCTCGCTGATCTGCACCAAAGGGTTCACCCGGAAGCCCAAAAACCGCCCTCGCAGCAGCAATGTCAGCGTCTCGCCTCCGGCCTTCAGGTAGAGGCTTCCGGGGATCAGCTCTCCCAAGCTTTCCACAAGCTCCATCTGTTGCTTGGGCAGGCTCAGGCTCCCCGTCTCCCCTGCTTTGACCGTGACCGGCGCAAAGTCCGCGCCTGGCCAGGCGAGCTGTACAAACGCTCCGCTGAACATGGCGTTGCGTCCGTCCTCAATGATGGGGAACGTGACGTCGGCCATCTCCACCGCCATCGTGCCGCAATTTCCGGTGATGTGCTCACGGCTCATAAAGGTGTCCGCACTGGCGGGCACCAATCCGCAGGCACGGACTGCCTCCGCTGTGACGCCGCTCTTTGACTGGTGATTGAAATCGGTCAGTTCGGCACACACAGCATACCGGAGAATTGCCTCCCGCACCGCATTGACGTACCGTTTGCTCATGGGCCGCACCAGCAGGAGATATCCCGCCAGGCAGGCGGCGACCAGCAGATAGCCGGTCACGCCTGCGGCGTCGTTTTGCAAAAAGAGCAGCACGCCCAAAAGCAACAGTACCATGAAATAGGCCAGATTGACCAGTATCATCCGAACACGCTGCCGTTTCAGCGTCTGTACGGCTTCTGTCATGAGTTATACCTCAGCCCATTCCTTGCCGGCCCACTTGGGATGGTCGTAAACAGCCTTGTCAGCCACATAGGGCCACTTCTTGCCGTCCACAACGGCCAGGCAGCCATTCACGCACATCTTCGCCATCTTGATGACGGCCTCCCGGGTCTGGGCGGCGCTGTGGGGGCTGGCGATGACGTTGGGGCAGTGCAGAATCTCGTCGTCGATGTGGGTAGGCTCGTTCCAGAACACGTCCAGGCCGGCGCCCGCGATGCTGCCGCTCTTCAGCGCCTCGCACAGGTCAGGCTCGTTGACAATCTCGCCCCGGCTGCAGTTGATCAGGAGTGCCGTGGGCTTCATGGCGTCCAGCTCCGCCTTGGCGATGGTGTTGTTGGTGACGCCCTCGATCAGAGGCATCTGCACGATGACCACGTCGGCGGCCTTTAGAGCCTCGAACTTGTCGTCGTACTTCTCCACGCCCAGCTCAGCCATCTGCTCCTTGCTCAGGAAGGTATCGTAGCCGATGACCTTCATGTCCAGGCCGATGCACAGGTGGGCGATGATCTTGCCGATGGTGCCCAGGCCGATGATGAGGCAGGTCTTTTCCTCCACCTCAAAGGCCTTCTTGGCGTCCCGGATCTTCCAGTTGCCCTTGCGCTGCTCCACATCGCTCTCCACCATGTTCTTGGACAGGGCCAGCATCAGGGTGATGGCGTGCTCGGCCACACTGCGGTTGTTGGCGCCGGGCGTGACTACCACGGGGATGCCCAGCTTGGTGGCGGACTCCACATCGACGCTGTCATAGCCGATGCCGGTGCGGCCGATGACCTTCAGGCTGTCGCTGCTCTCCATGGTTTCCTTGTCGATGGCGCCCTTGTCAGCCACGCGTACGATAAAGGCGTCCGTGTCCTTGAGTTGGTCCAGATAGTTGTGCGGATGGGCGTCATGCGCCACAAAAATGTCAGCTTTCCCCTCCAGAAGTGCCAAGCCCTCCTGGCAGATTGCTTCCGTCATGGTAACTTTCATAGAGCGGTCCCCTCTTTCCCGAATGACTCAGTTCTCAGCCTTGGCGTTGGCCATGCGGATGCCGTAATCCATGGCGTTGACCAGGCTCAGCTCATTGGCGTGGCCGTCGCCGGCATGGCCGAAGCCGGTGCCGTGGTCCACGGAGGAGCGGATGATGGGCAGACCCAGCGTCACGTTGACGCCAGCCACGGCGTCCCAGTGGCCCTCGGCCTTGTTGTACACAAAGCCCTCCACCTTCAGGGGGATGTGGCCCTGATCGTGGTACATGACCACCACGATGTCGTACCAGCCACCCAGCGCCTTGGAGAACACAGTGTCGGGAGGCGTGGGCTTCTTCTCCACGATGTTGATGCCCTCGGCCAGAGCGATGTCAATGGCGGGCTGGATCTCCTCGATCTCCTCGGTGCCGAACATGCCGTTCTCACCGCAGTGGGGGTTCAGACCGGCGACAGCCAGCTTGGGCTCCTTGATGCCGATGGCCTTGCAGCCCTCGTTGGCGATGCGGATGACGTCCAGGACGCGGTCCTTCTTCACCCGGTCGCAGGCCTCCCGCAGGGCGACGTGTGTGGAGACGTGGACCACCCGCAGGTCCTCGTGGGCCAGCATCATGGTGTACTTGCTGGTGTGGGTGTAGTCGGCGTAAATCTCAGTGTGGCCGGAGTAATGGTGGCCGGCCATGTTGATGGCTTCCTTGCTCAGGGCATTGGTGATGGTGGCGTCGATCTCACCGGCCATGGCCAGCTCGATGACCTTCACCACGTACTGGAAGGCCGCCTCGCCGCCCAGAGCGGTGGCACCCAGGCCGAAAGGCTTGGGATTTTCGGGGTCGCCGGGAATGTCCTCCGCCTTGACGATGCCCATATCGTACACGTCGATGACGCCGTACTCATAGTTGGCCTCGCTGATGACTTTGATGGGGCGGATCTTCATGTCAATGCCGGAGACCTTCTTGGCAACCTTAGCGGCATATTCCATAGAGCTGACGTCGCCGATGACAACGGGGCGGCAGCGGTCATAGATAGTCTTGTCGGACAGGGCCTTAACCGTGATCTCCGGACCGTTGCCGAAAGGGTCGCCCATGGAGATACCGAGAATGGGTTTGTTCATATGTACTCCTCCTTAAACGTCTTGGATGAAAGGCCGCACTCAGCAGAGCCCCTTTTCTGCGTTTTCCTTCAGGACAGCCTTCAGCTCCTCGATGCCTTCATCACACAGGTAGTTGAAGGGCTTGCGGCAGTCGCCCACGGGATAGCCCAGCAGGTTGACGGCCTTTTTGATGATGGTGTTGGGGTTGCCGAACTTGAACACGCGGGACAGCGTGGCCACAGCGTCCTGGGCCTCCTGGGCCTTCTCGAGATCACCGGCCACAAAGTAGTTGTAAATGGAAGCCAGCGTCTTGGGATACAGGTTGGCACGGCCCGCGATGCCGCCAGCACCGCCTTCCTTCAGGCAGGTCAGGATGTTGCCGTCGTTGCCAGCCAGCACGGCAAAATCCTTGCCGATATCCCGGGTCTCCCGGATATACGCCTTCAGGTTCTCAATGTCGCCGCTGGAGTCCTTGGCACCCATGATGACGTCCACATCTCGGGCCAGCTTGCCCACAGTCTCGGGCAGCAGCTTGTTGCCAGTGCGGGCGGGGATATTGTACAGCACGATGGGAATGCTTACATGCTTGGCCACCTCGCAGTAGTGGTCATACAGCTCCTTCTGGCTGGCCAGGGCGAAGCTGGGGGTGATGATGGACAGGACATCGGCGCCCATCTCCTCGGCCCGCTTGCTCATGTAGATGGTATCACGGGTAGAGATACAGCCGGTGCCGGCATACACGGGGATTCGGCCCTTCACTTGGTCGATGGTGGCCTCCAGGACCTCCTCCTTCTCCTTCATGCTCAGGATATAGCCCTCGCCGTTGGTGCCGAAGGGGAAAATGCCGTGGACGCCGCCGGCAATCTGCCGCTCGATCTGGTTGCGCAGCTCCGGGATATTCACGCTCTCATCAGCGCTCATAGGGGTAACGATAGGAGGAATGATACCCTTAATGGGGACGTTCTTCATAGTCGGTCTCTCCTTATGCAAACTTTTTACAAAACTTCCTGATAGATCCGGCGGGCATCGTCGGGGGTGACCTCCCGCATATTGTTCACCAGCAGGCGGGTGACTTCCATGCCGGAGGCGACCAGGGCTTCCAGATCCTCCCTGGGCACGCCGAACTCGGTCAGACTGGTGGGAATGTCCAGGTGCTTCACAATGCCCTCCAGCTTGGCGATGACGGCCGCGCTCTTCTCCTCCACAGTCTTGGCATCGCCCCGCAGACAGCGGTCATAGGCCTCGGCCAGGCGCTCCCGGCAGGCGGGCTCGTTGAACCGCATGACAGGGGCCAGCAGGATGGCGTTGGACACGCCGTGGGCGATGTGATACTTGCCGCCCAAGGGATAGCTCAGAGCGTGTACGGCGGTGGTGCCAGAGGCGGTGATGGCCACGCCGGCGTAGAAGCTGGCGATCTGCATCTTGTTCTTGGCGTCCATGGCCTCGGGATCGTCGCAGGCCCGCTCGATGTTGTTCAGGATCATGTCCAGAGCCTGCATGGCGAAGATGTCGCTGAAGGGGTTGGCCTTGTTAGAGGTCCAGCACTCAATGGCGTGAGCCAGGGCGTCTACGCCGGTGGCGGCGGCAATTTTCCGGGGCAGCTTCTTGATCATAACGGCGTCCAAAATGACGTAATCCGCGATCATGTTGGTGTTCACGATGCCCACCTTCAGCTGCTTCTCAGGCACGGCCACGATGGCGTTGGGCGTGGCCTCAGAGCCGGTGCCGGCGGTAGTGGGGATCATCAGGGTCTTGATGCACTTCTTGGCGCGGCCGGGCTCATCCAGCAGCTCCTTGATGCCGTACTCATCGGTCATCAGGATGGAAGCCAGCTTGGCAGTATCCTGCACGCTGCCGCCGCCGACAGCCATGATAAAGTCAGCACCGTATTCCTTGCACTGGTCCACCAGCTTCTGGGCTTCCATGTAGGAAGGCTCGGCAGGCAGGTCGTCCAGAACGGTGTAAGCCACACCGGAAGCCTTGACACGGGCCATGGGGAAGTCCAGCAGGCCCGCGCCCTCGATGCCCTTGTCGCTGAACACAGCCAGGCGCTTCACATGGTTTTCCGCGAAGATATCACAAATCTTCTCCAGGGCGTCCTCGCCGCTGAATACCGCATGAGGCATTTTCAGATTATATTTGGTCAGCATACTGCGTCCTCCTCTTGACTTCCGGCTCTTACGAAAGCTGCCAGCTTACAGAACAGGTCAGGTTCTCCAAATCCGCCGGATTTTGAGATAATGTAATAGGTTTTTCCCCGATAAACAAAGTTGGTCAGCACCGCACCCGTAGTGAGTTCCCGCACAGGCGTCAGCTCTGCGGTGCCCACCGTCCGCATCAGGGCCAGTAGCGTATCGCCGCCGGTGCAGAGGATGGCGGCGTCCAGCCCACCATCCAGCAGCCGCTTCATCAGGTGGGCCAGTTGGGTGGAGATGCGGACCCGCAGGTCCTCGGTGGTCAGTCCGTGGGTCTTGGCGTAAACCGCTGTGTCGTCCAGTCCCATGGGATCATTGACATCCAGAATACAGCGTCCGCTGTTCCGGGCTTGCTCCAGCCATATCCGGATCTTGATACCGCAGTCCTCACTCTCCAGCCAGGCCGGTTCCAGCTTTTGCACCGGCTCCAGGTGGATATGGACAAAACCGTTCTGCTCAGCCCACCGCATCTGCCGCAGGGTCACAGGGTTCACACTGCCGCAGGCCACGAAGAAGGCGGACGGCAGTTGAGGCATTTGCGGCTCGGTGCCATTTAGTCCAAGAACATCGGCCAGCGCCGTGGCAAAGCCCGCACAACCGGCGGAAAGGCGCAGCCGCTCAGTTCCCAGTTCTCCGCCGATGCGGGCCAGGTCTTCATCGGTTGTGGCATCGTAAACCTGGATGCCGGGGGCTCCAGGGACTGCCGCTTCATCCAGACGGTGGAGGACTACCGGTACCTCTGTCTGCCCGCCGACGATCTGCGCCACCGCGGAGGCCTTCACTGGCTCGAAAGGGTCTTTTCCGAACACACTCTCCGCCACGGGAACACCGTCCACATAGTGGACACCATTCCGGGTGACCCGCCCCATCTTAGGGAAGGCCGGTAGGAAGGCGATGGTATCCGATCCGGCAGCATCCATGACCGCCGTCAGCTCGCTTCCGATGTTGCCCCGCAGTGCTGAGTCCGTTTTTTTGTATATGTAAGGGATACCAGCCTCCCGGGCATTCCGGGCTGTGCGATACACCACGTCGTAAGCCTCTTCCGGCGGCAGGTGCCGGGTCTCCGCCACCATCACCAGGACCTCTGCGTCCGCCAGAGTGAAGTCATAAGCCAGATCCGTCACAACGCGGGTGGCCGCGCCTCTGGCCGCGAACTGTACGCCCGTATCCAGTGCGCCTGTAAAATCATCTGCAATGATTAGCAGCTTTACCATCCACTCACCTCCTGTCCGTTCATTTATGAAACAATTTCCTGCCGTTTGTAAATTTTTTCAAAATCTTTACCTTGTTTTTTCTTCCTTTGTGCCTATTGTATAAATTTTCTCCTACTTTATCAATCTTTTTCCGATGTTTTATAGTTTATTTTTGAAACGCAAAGAAAAAGACTTGCTGTATTTTTGTTTGTTTGGTATAATATGTTCAAATATTAAACATACAGGAGGAGCTTATGAATCATCGCATCCGTGTACTTGGCATTGCGCCTTATGAGGGCATGAAAACTTTAATGTCCAGTGTAGTGGCGGATTATCCTCAAATCGATTTGACACTGTTTGTCGGCGACATGGAGCAGGGCCTGGAAATCGCCCGGAGTAATTTCCACGGTGATTACGATGTCGTCATCTCCCGCGGCGGCACCGCTAAAATGCTACAAAAAAACCTAGCTCTTCCGGTCATTGAGATTGATATTTCCATGTATGATATCCTCTGCGCTTTAAAGCTGGCGGATGGACTCACCGGCAAAACCGCCATGGTCTCCTTTGCCAACATCACCAGCAGCGCTCATCTTCTGTGCGACCTGATGAAGTATAACATGGATATCTATACCATCGACTCGGCAGAGGCTGTGGAACCCACTCTGCGGCAGCTTCAGAAAAACGACTACCAGTCCATCCTCTGTGACATGATCTCCAACACAACCGCTAAACGGCTGGGCCTGAATTCCTTCCTCATCACCTCCGGCGTCGACAGCATCCGCAAGGCCTTTGACCAGGCGCTATTGCTGTGCCGTAGCCAACAGCGCCTGAGGGATGAGAATCAGTTTTTCCGCCAGCTGATCCAGGGGCAGATCGGACAGACCATGGTCTTTGATCAGGACGGAAACCTGTTTCTCTCCACGCTGGACGACCCAAAGCCGGAGCTACTGGAGCTGCTGCGCCGGGACCTTCCGGAATCCCAGCTGGGGGCGGAACGCCGCATCACCCGGAATTTGGGCGGGATGCTCTATGCCATCCGCGCCCGGCGCATCTCCACAGGCAGTCTTACCTACACCGCTTTCTTTTTCGATGCCCGAAAAACGCCTCTCTCCCCAAATCAGGTAGGCATTCGTTTTTCCACCCGTCCGGAAGCGGAAAACGCCTTTTACAGCAGCATTTTCAGCTTCGCCGGTAGTATCAGCGACTATCAGCAAGATATTGAACACATCAGCCAAAGCACCGCGCCGGTCATGGTCACTGGCGAGGATGGCACCGGGAAGGAGTCCATCGTCAGCGTCCTCTACATGCGAAGTCCCTTGCGGAACGCCCCTCTGGTATCCATCAACTGCAGCCTCCTAAACGACAAGAGCTGGGCCTTTTTACTGGAGCACCACAACTCTCCCCTGGCAGACCAGGGTAATACGTTATATTTTGCTAGTATCGACGCCCTGTCCGAGGAACGGCGGCAGCAGCTTTTGGCCGTTCTCTCCGAAATGGATGTATGCCGGCGGAACCGGGTCATCTTCTCCTGTGTCTGCCAGCCCGGAGAATACACTTCCGCCGTGGGCTCTCTGTTTATGGACAAATTGTGCTGTCTCTCCCTCTATCTACCGCCGCTGCGGCAAATGGCGGAGCGCATCCCCGCTTTGGTCAATCTATCTCTCAGCCACCTGAATGTGGATCTGCCCCGGCAAATCGTGGGAGCAGACCCAGAAGCCATCACATTACTCCAGAACTTCCAGTGGCCGCATAACTACACCCAATTTCGCCGGGTCATCGGAGAACTGGCTGTCACTGCGACTGGGTCCCTCATCACGGCAGAAAATGTCCGACAGGCCCTACGGAAGGAACGCCATGTAGGCGCTTTCTCTCCCTGTGCGGAAAATGCCGCCGCCCCTCTAAATCTAAACCGAACGCTGGATGAGATCAGCCAGGATGTGGCACGGCGAGTAGTGGAAGAATCCGGCGGTAACCAGACTGTAGCCGCTAAGCGCCTAGGCATCAGCCGAACCACCCTTTGGCGGTTACTCCAGCCCAAGCACTAAGCTGCGACAACAAAATGAAAAGGCGGCGAATAACGCCGCTCTTTTACAATTGCGATTCTTTATTTTTCAGAGTTCTCTTCTGAAATCAGTCAAAATTACTACTGTATGTTGAACAGCAATACGGAAATTTGCGTAAAGTGATGTTCATCTGAATACCAAATCAGGAAAGGTGGATGCCTGGCCTCCGTCCTTTTGCAACAATGTACCTTCAGCTTAAGTCATTAAAGTTATGCTTGAATAAGCAAGAAATTACTTACGGCTCCATTTTGGAAAGTGCGATAGTGTTAACAAAGAAAACTTTTTCTTTCTCCTCACTGCTCAGGGCAACTGCTCTAGCGAAATCGCACGGTCCACCATGCGACTGGCCCGGCGGAGCTTCCATGCCATACTGTTCAGGCACTTCTCCCTCAACTTTTTCAACGCCTGCTTTTTCGCCTTCTCCACGCCGTCCTCCCGCAGTCTGTTTCGGATTGCGATCTCCCGCAGGTCCGTTTTTGTGTAACCCAAAGCGCCGAAGCTCCTGCCCAGAATATCCTGCTCCCGCTTGGACAGGCTTCGGAATTGCTCACGCAGAGACTTCATCGTAAGCGCCCGAAGGACGATCTCCTCCGCAGATGCAGACAACCGATCAGACATGAGATACTCAAATATATCTCCGTCCTCCTCCGGGATTGGCAAGTCATAGACAGAGAAAAAATGCGTGGGATAGGCTACCGCCTTGGCTACTTCCGCTAAAGAAACACCCAGCTCTCCTGCGATTTCGCTCATCTCTTTTCCATCCCGGTGATAGAGCATCTGCGCCTTGCGTACCAGCCCCATGCTGTCCCGGTCCAGGGAAAGGGTACCCATGCTGGCTTCTAGGAGCCGCCGCATCGCACCGTCCAGAAATGGTACAACATAGGTTCCGAACGCTCCCTTGGAGCTATCGTAGCCGCCATTCCTGACGCACTCGATTAATGCCAGCCTCCCAACGCTCTCCAATTCGGAGAGCGTTTCTTTCGTATAATCACTCCAACCTCCGTGACTGCCGGGGCGCAGGCAATTGTATTGTCGGGCGATCCACTGCGCTTGTTTCCGAATCAATTCAGCATACCTATCACACAGTTCCGTCAGCGCGGTCTGGTCTCCCTGCGCGATTCGATCCAGCAATTCCTGGTCGCTCATGCGTCCCCACCGCCCTTTCGGGGACGCCCTCTGGGTTTCGCCTTCCGGGTAACACCGCAGTATGGGTAAAGTCTCTCACTGGAGATGGACCGCTCAAAGTCCTCAGTGGAGACATCTGCCTTATCGAGCGCATCGAACAGCATGTCCCGGACCGTATCCTTCAGCCGCCGTGCTTCCTCCGCCGTGATAACGTCGCGCTTCTGGTCCTTCCGTATCCGTTCAAAAGCGGCGAACTTCGCCTGGAGCTTCGGTACATCCCGAGCCAGTTCCTTCTGCACTTCGTAGGTTCCGAACTGTCGGCAGGTATACTGGGGCGCATGGGGACATGCTCCCTCGCAATATAGTGCATGAGCGCCGCCCTTCACCAGAAAATATTTTTTGCAGACAATGCACTGGCGGATGTTATATCCGGCATTCAGAGCCGTCATGTAATCCGCTTTCAGCAGCATTTGCAAGCTGTCTGTGGTGTGCTCCTGGCAAATGGCGAAGCGCTTGTCCGGCAGCTCCCGCGGCACATAGCTCACGACGCACCGGTCATATTTCTGATAAAACGGCTGCTCCAGGCTTCTGGGATTGACGATCAGCTTCTCCACCAGCCTCTCATCGTTGTAGAGCTGATAGAGGGATGCGGCATAGTTCTCCGGGGAGTTATGCTCCAGCTTGGCGAGGAGGAAGTGGATGAAGTTATGGATGGTAGGATTGAAGCACGCGACGTCGCCCAGATAGCGTTCATAGCGCTTCATCTGCTTCCGATAATAACTCCACTTCGTTTTCCGCCCTCCGGGAAAAATCAGAAGCGGAACTGGGATCTGGCCGGTTGTCTCCGCCTGCTCCGCCATGTCTCCCCATTGCTCTATGGAAAAATCCTCATAGTCCAGATCTTCTTCCGGCAGCAAGGAGCGGAACTCGGTGTACTGCTGGGCCTCGTCGAGAAATTTGCTGTCATCCCGAAGCAGGATCTGAAACACCCGGAACTCCATCATCTGCTTACGCAGAGCCACGAACTGGTGGTTGAGCTTCCACCAAAATTCCCGGTCCTGGGTTCGCTCGTACTGCTCCGCAAGGTCCTTCATGCACTGGACGTTTTTATGGATGCGCTGATAGTCCTTCAGTGACAGGTTCAAAATATCCGCTGTCAGTTCGCCTGTGGAAAATAATTTCCCGCCGTACTCAATCGCATCCCCGTGGATATAGAAAACGATATCCCCATCCATGCGCTTGCCTCCCTCGAAATAAATTGTCCCCCCTGGAAAATAATTCGTCCCATCTTTTTATTATCTTATCAAAATCTCCGACACAATACAAGCAGAAGGGCATCAGCGTCGCCGCTGATGCCTTTACTTTCTGCAAAGGAGAAATCGAAAATGAAACAGTCACAGTACAACTCTTACGATGACCTGCCTCTGTTCCTCAACGCCAACATGGTGGCGAAGGTGCTGGGGGTATCATCCTCCACCAGCTATGAGCTGATGCATGAGCCGGACTTCCCAGTACTGAATGTCGGCAGCAGGATGGTGATTCCCAAGGAAGCGTTCATCCAGTGGGTCACCAAGCACACGGAAGGAGGTGTCCGCGAATGACTGCGCTCACCTATCAGAAAGACGCGAGAGCGTATCGGTTCTCGCTGCCCAACGAAATTTGGGGGCTGAAACTTCCGCCCCCCGCCTTCAGTATCCTCGCCTATCTCTGCTATCTCAACAGCCACCATAGGGGTGGCGCCGTTCCAAGTGTGGATGAGATTGCAGCGCTGTTCCACATGAGTCCAGACATGGCAGAAAAGCAGTTGGATACTCTGGTCAAACGAAATCTGATCTCGCCGCAGATGGTTCCGGTATTCAGTCGCAAACACACAGGAAAGTTTTTCTCCCTCCCTAACGAAATCTTTTCCCTGGATCTGGGGCATGGTGCGATCACCGTCTACGCCTACCTGCTCTACTGCGAAGACCGCAGCAGCCATCAATGCCATCCCAGTTACAACACCATCTCCGCCACTGTGGGGCTGGCCGTGAACACGGTGATGAAACACATCGCCAAACTGGAGGACAGGCAGTTTATCACAGTAGAGCACACCAGCTATTTCGACCGCCAGGGAATGAAGTGGAACGGCAATAACTCCTACACCATCCTGCCGATCCAGAAAGTCATCGACCATTCCTACGAGCGACAGATGGTGAAACTGGAGGAAGTCACGGAGCGTCAGCGGGTAGCAGAGGAACTGCAAAAGCAAGGCCGTGTTCGCCCCTGTGAGCCGCTGTGTGCGGCTTTGCCGAGAGCAGCGAGAACAGATACCGGCCAGGCCTATTCGAACGGATTTAGGCTGATTTCGGAAGAGCCTACGAGGACGAAAGTCGAAGCGGGATAAAGAACAGGCGTCAAGCGTGACGCCCTGTTCGGTCACTTCTGCCCGCAGTGCGGGCAGTTACGGGGTTTTCAGGGAGTCCCAAAGTGGGGTCAACATCGAAGGGGTGCTATCACTTCTGCGGTCGTTATCCCTGAAAGCCTACACCCACAAGAAAAAAGTAGGGGTCATACCCCGGAAAGGAGCTCATTTTGAGCAAGAAAGAAAAATTTGCCCTCTATCTCACTCCTGAGAAAAAGGCATGCTTGGAGCGACGATATCAGGAGGACGGCAGCCGCAGTATCACCGGATTCATTGAGCGGGCCATCGATTTCTATCTGGACTACCTCAGCGCCAACAACGCTGGGCTGTTCCTCCCCACCTCCATCCAGTCCTATCTGGACGGTCGAGTGGGGCAAACAGAAAACCACTTGGCGTCGCTGGTCTACAAGCAGGCGGTGGAGTTGGATATGCTGTCCGGGATCATCGCGGACAGCTTTCAGTTCAGTGAGGAGGACCTGCGCCGACGCCGTGCGGAGAGCGTCCGAAATGTGAAACAAACCAATGGCCGTATCTCGTTTGAAAAACGGGTGCGGGAATCCTGGGAGGACGATGACGGATGGCAAGATTGATCGTCAAAAGCCCGTACATCAAGTGCGGAGTCGGTCACTCAGCAGGCGGATACATGAGATACATCGCCACCCGTGAGCGGGTCGAGTTGATCCAGGATGATCGTCCGCCAACAAGAAAGCAGGAACAGCTTATCGCAAAACTGGTGAAGGGCTTTCCTGACGCAAAGGAGATGGGTGAGTACGGTGACTACCAAGAACGCCCCACCAAGGCCAACGCTTCGGCGTTCATCTCTCAGGCGTTGGAGGAAAACTGGAGCGATGTTCAGAAATCGGATGGCTACATGAAGTACATCGCAACACGGCCAAGGGCAGAACGGCTGGGCTCCCATGGTCTCTTCGGTGACAAAGATGGCGTGGAGCTGGACAAGGCCATGGCGGAACTGGAGGACTACACAGGAAATGTGTGGACGCACATCATCTCCCTGAAGCGAGAGGACGCAGAACGGTTGGGCTACGACAATGCCAGGGCGTGGAGGAATCTCCTCCGCGCCCACCGCAACGATATCGCCGCCGCTATGAATATCCCGCCCCAGGACTTCCGTTGGTACGCTGCCTTCCATGATGAGGGCGACCATCCCCATGTGCACATGATGGCATGGTCCGTAAAACCGGGACAGGCGTATCTATCTCAGGACGGCATCCGACAAATCAAATCCAAGCTCACCAACGATATCTTCCAACAAGAAATGCTTCACCTCTATGAACAGAAAACGGTTTCCCGTGACCAGCTGGTGCGGGAAGTGCGGCAGGCCATGCGGGAGTTGGTCCAGCAGATGCGAACCAGGATCTGCGACCACCCCGAGGCGGAGCGGCTCATGCAAGAGCTGGCACTTCAATTGGAAACGGTCAAGGGGAAGAGGTCCTACGGCTACCTTCCGAAGAAGCAAAAGGCGCTGGTAGATGAGATCGTGGACCAGATGGAGCAGCTCCCGACCGTGGCCGAGTGCTACGAACAGTGGTGGCAGCTGCAAAGTCAGGCGGAAGATTTCTATTCCGAGAAGGAACGGCACCGTCCGCCGCTGTCACGGCAGAAGGAATTCCGCCAAATCAAGAATGCGGTCATCCAGGAGGCGGAGACGATCCGGCTGGGAGAGATCACCTTCGAGGATGATAACCTGGACCAGAGTGATGAGGCAGAGAAAGATGAAAATGTGTCCTGGGACTTCCGGACGCTACGGATAGACGTTCAGGATGAATACTCACCGCTGGCAGAACGGGATGATGCCGTGGAAAGTATGCGGGAACTTGCGGAGAGCGGTGACGCCCATGCGCAATATTTTATGGGAAAGCTGTATCGGGACGGCCCGCTGCTGCCGCCGGACTGGGTGATGGCCCGGTACTGGTTTGACAAAGCGGCGAAGCAGGGATATGCAGTGGCTCAGTATGCTTTGGGAAAATTATATCTCTCTGATGACGCCAGCGTCCATGATTCCGAGCTTGGAATCCAGTGGTTGGAACACGCCGCCTACAACGGAAACCACTATGCATCCTACCGTCTGGGCAAGGAATATCTGAAGGGTGAATCGGTAAGAAGGGATACCCGCAAGGCCATGGATCACATCTGCACCTCCGCCCAGGCCGGCAATCTCCATGCGCAGTATCTGTTGGGGAAGCTGCTGCTCCAAGGGAAGGTGGTCGAGCGTGACAAAGAGGAGGGCATCCAATGGCTGACCAGGGCGGCGGAGCATGGGCACAACTACGCGCAGTGCCTTCTGAAAAGGCAGAGTGCTTCGACAGCGCCGGAGGTGTTCCTTGCAGTGACGAGACTGCTCCATCACATGGCAAATATCTTCCAGAACAACTCCCTGCCGCAGAGCGGCACGGGGCTCACCCACATCGACCGCAAGCGCCGTCAAGAGTTGCGGGAGAAACGTCTCGTCCACGGCCACAAAGAGGACGATCATGAGGAGCAGCAGTATGGCGGTTGGAATATGACGATGCATTAGAACTGCGTGCTTTCGCAAAAGTCTGAAAACGTCGAATCCTTTAGGGCCTTTCTTGCTGGGTCCTTTACATGTTGTGTTTGCAAAAATCATCAAAGCAACTCAACAATCATGAAAGGAGGAAGCCTGATAAGGCAAAAAAGATAGCTCTCCTGCTGGGAGAGCTATCTACAAATTCAGTTGATTAAAAACGCCATTCTCAAAAGAGCTTTCTTGCTGAACGAAGAGCACGGTCAGTCCATCACATCATCGTGTTGAACGTAAGTCCAGGGCCTATAGCCGCCTCTTGCACCCTTCGTTCTAACTCGTTGATAGATGGGCTTTGCTTCAGCTGACAAGCCTCCTCCTTATGGCGCAGTCGAAGGATAGATCGTTGCATATCCTGAAGTTCCTCATCAGACCAAGGTCTGTTCCAATACTGACGTAATACTTCGGATGGACACTCCGCAGTCCCACAGCTATCGTAAATTTTTGTCGGTGTTCTATCCCAAATGGTAATTCCAGAAATCACAGGATCATCACGAAGAATGTCGAGGTTATCTGGCAGAACACGAACGACATAGTCATGGGCTTCCATGGCTGTCGCTCTCGGAATCGTTCCTCTTTCGTTCATTTCATAGAAGCGGAGGAGTGTGCTGCAAAGGGAGTGTTCTGGCCTGGTAGCAATGACTGCAAGTTCGACCCGATAACCTTTTTTAACAAGAAGTTCAGCCGTACGATGCGGAACATCTGTGGTGCGTCCAGTGCCTTCAATGATCAGATGGATGCCCCGCTCTGATGTTTCATGGATCAGCCGCTCCGTCACCGCACCAGAAAACCCACTGGTCATCTGTACAGAAACCGATCCATACCGGGCATACAATTCTTTGTAATTGGGGTGGAAACGCCGATACTCGTCTGCATTAATAAAATACACGTTGCCGCACAGAAGTTTGTTCAGCATGGAAGAAAGCACTGTCTTGCCAGCACCCGGCTGCCCAGCCAAAAGTATTGCCCGTGGCTCTGATTGCCGATTGTACCTTGCAGCGTAATTCCACTCACTGGCAACAACCGCCTCCACATCACTCGGCAGAAAATCAGCAGGATTTTTTTCAATGCCCATTTTGCTCACGCCTCAATACCAGCGTAAAACTTACGAGCAAAATCAAACTGCGTTTCGATCCGATCCAATTCGGCCTCAGTATCCGCACCCAGAATGCTGCTCTTGGCGTTCCATACCAAACCGTAAACAACATTAACTGGATCTTTTTTGTCAGAGGGAGAAATATGGTTATTCCTTGCAAAATGGAAAAGTGACCCGAGAATGTCGGCCCCCTTTTCAAGCAGGACTTCCTGTCTGAGGGAAAACTCATAATTGCTCACACGAAAGACCTCCTCGCTCAATCTGTAAATACAGTATATGCACTATACGATAGAACCGTACCGGAAATCAGCGTTCCTATCTTCGGAGATCATTGTAGCATACCACAAACAGAGTTGCAAATCAAAAAGGTAATCGACCGTTGCGGCGCAAAAACAATCGTGAAAGCACCCCTTCCGAATTGTCGGCTGGGTACGGATATACCCCCACGGCTTCGGCTCCAACCTGACGGTGTTCACCGTCACGGCCCCCGATAGAATTCCCGAAAAGGCTGTATCGAACTGGGAGAACTCTCCCGGCCATCTGGCAACGATGATTGACCCGAACTGTGATACCGTCGGCGTCGGCGTTACCATCGATAACGGTAGAGCCTTCTGCTACATGTTCGTAGGCAATCCGACAGCGCATAATCCCTATGCATAAGAGGAGCTCAGATGGGCCGCATCCAAAATTGGATGCGGCCCATTGCAGTTCACTCTGAACTTGATAATTTTCTGATAATTGTTGTCATTTGGGATGGCTATTCAGCAGTGGTTGCGGTATTGTGTGTCGTTGACAGGAGGTGGCACACCATGCATGATTACATGAAAGCCCTTTACCACAGGTTTGAGGCAGAAGACGAGTCAGGCCTGCGAAAAATTCTCACAGAGAAAAAGCAGCTAACAATACCGTCAAAAACTGCGATGGTGTAAACAAAGAAGAGTTCCTACAGAGGAGGCGATTCAAATGAGTAAACGCAGGCCGTCCGGCGACGGCATGGTGCGCAAAAAGGACGATGGCCGTTGGGAAGGCCGCATCGTGATCGGCCATAAGGAAAACGGCGACAGCATCTTCCGCTACATCTACGCACCCACACAAAAAGAGTTGACCGCAAAGCTCCGCCAGGAGATCACCGCCTACCAGGGCGTAGACCTGACCGAGGACAGCAAGCTCACCCTGAACGAATGGCTGGACTACTGGCTGGATGCGATCATGGTCGGAACCATCCGGCCCAGCACACTGAACGGATACCGCAGGTACTCAAATCTCTACATCAAGCCATACCTCGGAGACAAGCAGATTTCAAAAATCACCCCGGCGGATGTACAGAAGATGTACGAAGTTCTGAAAGCACGGGGGCGTGTCAAGGAACACGCTCAATACGGTCACCAGCTATCCGGCAGCATGGTACACAGCATCCACACCATGTTCCACGAAGCCATGAAAGCGGCGAAGGAATCCCATATCATTGCCAAAAATCCCACCGAGAATATCCCGGTTCCTAAAGCAAATCCCAAACCCAAGCAGATCCTGAATGATGACCAGCTGGAACAGTTCATGGAGGCAATCAAACACGACGCCGTCTGGCACGACTTCTTCTACACAGAGCTGACCACCGGTCTGCGGCGGGGTGAACTCTGCGGACTCATGTGGGCGGACTTCGATGAAGCAGCCGGAACACTGGCAGTAAGGCGGACCATCCACATGGAGAAAGGCGGCAGGCTGGTGGCCGGTGCCACCAAGACCGGGCGAGGGACCCGAAATATCCTGCTACCAGCAAGTACTGCCCAGCTTCTGTCGGAACGCAAAAAGCATTCCTGGTCAGAGTGGATCTTCCCGAATCCGCTGAAGCCCGAATCCCCTACCAATCCCCGCTCCGCATACGGCCACCTGAAGGCCTTGCTGGACTCCGCTGGCCTGCCCAACATTCGGTTCCACGACTTGCGTCATACCTTCGCCACCCATGCCCTGGCCTCCGGCGTGGACGCCAAGACGTTGTCCGGCATTCTGGGCCATACAAAGGCATCCTTCACGCTGGATACCTACACCCATGTCACTGGAGATATGCAGCGCACCGCCGCCGAAATCGTCGGAGATTTTATGACAGGAATCCTGGGAGAGGAGATGAAACCTTGGCAAAACGCAGAAAACGAGGGGACGGGAGCGTCCATCTGAGAAAAGACGGCCGCTGGGAGGGCCGGGTAGTCATTGGCTATGATGACAACGGCTATCCCAAGACAAAGAATGTGCTGGCAAAAAACAAGAAAGAGTGCCTGCAAAAGCTGAAAGTCCTGAAAGACAGCCTGAAGAAAGTAGAGCCGGAACGACTGTCATCCGATATGTGTTTTGGAGCATGGCTGGATCACTGGTACCAGAACCAATGCAAGCCTACGATTGGAGCAAAGACACAAACGGACTACGAGAACCGCATCTACCGGCACATCATCCCGGAAATCGGCCAAATCCCGCTGAACAGGCTTACCGCAGCAGACCTTCAACAGTTCTACCGCCAGCTTAAGCAGGGCGGCCGCCTCCAGGCTGTGGAACAATATGGCCCCGGACTCTCTGACCGTATGGTGAAGTGCTGCCATGTAACCTGCCGGACGGCGCTGGATCAGGCGGTAAAACAGGGCCTCATCCCGAAAAATCCCGCCGATGCCTGTAAGACGCCGACGCTCCGTCCGAAGGAGATGCAGGTATTGTCTCCGGAGGAGATTCGGCGTCTGCTGATACAGGCCCGTGAGAACGACTGTTATGAGCTTCTGCTATTAGAACTCTCCACTGGTCTGCGCCGGGGCGAGATCCTGGCCCTCCAATGGGATGACTTGAATCTCTGCACAGGAGTACTGCGGATCGAACGGCAGGTCCAGCGGGTGCGCAGGGAACTGGTGATCTCCGCCCCTAAGACGAAGAGTTCTTGTCGGAGCATCATCCTGCCAGCCCCCATTCTGGGTGTCCTGCGAGACTACCGGCAGAGCATCCGTTCCAGGTGGATGTTCCCCTCTCCGAAAAAGGAGGACTCCCCACTGGACCCGGCCGCCGTCCGGAAGAAGCTGGCCAAGGTTCTGAATCGGGCGGACTGCAAGCACATCCGCTTTCACGACTTGCGGCATACCTTCGCCACCAACGCGCTGGAACATGGCATGGACATCAAGACGCTGTCCACCATCATCGGCCATGTGACGTCCGCCACCACACTGAACGTCTATGCCCATGTCACCGACGCCATGCGAGAGAATGCCGCCGCCAGCATCGACCGGGGGATCGCCGGGATCGAACCACCGCGTCGGGCATCCTCCCCGGCTAAGCCAAAAGCCGCAAAAACGGACTTCCAGCCGGTGAAGGGAAAATACCGGAAGCCGGGAACGGGTTGTGTCAGCCAAATCGGCGAACATCTCTGGGAGGGCCGCTACTCCCCGAAAATCAACGGGAAACGAATGGCACGCAACGTCTACGCCCATACAGAGGCGGAATGCGAAGAGAAACTGGCCCATATGATCCGGGAGATAAAAGCAGAAATCGCCGCTGAGAAAGAGCGGCAAAAGCAGGCAGGACTGACAGGTTGAACAAACGGGCCCCCGAGGGCGAATCGCCCTTGGAGGCCCAAATTTTTTCTGACTGTGGCTGTCCGTGTGGTCAGGGGCAAAACAAGGTTACATAACTCTCGAGTAAATTGCATAAAAAATTACGAAAAAAAACCGTTTTCATCAGAAAACGGTGTTTTTTATGGTGGACGATACAGGACTCGAACCTGTGACCCCCTGCACGTCAAGCAGGTGCTCTAGCCAGCTGAGCTAATCGTCCGAAGCGGAACGTGTATATATTACATGAGTTCCGCCGCTTTGTCAAGCCTTTTTTCGTTTTTTCTCAAAAAGTTTTCCAAGGTGCTTTATGTCGGCAAATTTTTCCGACAGGCAACTCCCTTTCAGCGCTTATTCCACGTTGAACTGCCGCAGGCCCGCCAGGTCTGTGACCGGCAGAGAGAACGCCAGCGCCTGGGCCTCGGTCTGCATTCCGGCCTTTTCCATAATGGCCTTCATGATGGGCTTCCGGGTCTCCGCCGAGGCGAGAATAAAGATCAGTTCCTTCTCCGACGCCAGCGACACGCCGAAGAATTTCTTCGCCAGCTCCGTTCCGGTCCCCTTTGCGTGGACCGCCGTGCCGCCGGTAGCCCCAGCCGCCCGGGCTGCGTCCATAACCTGATCCGTAGCGCCCTGATTGGCGATCACAACGATCAGCTCGTGGGTCAATTTCTTTTCCATGCGGTCCTCCGCCTCCCCCTGTAACAAATAATTTTTGGCAGACGCGCCGCCGATGCTGGACACCGGCACCGCCATCATAACGCCTCGGCCCGGAACATCCAGCCAGAGGTCCTTGGCTGCTTTCCGGAGCAGCCCCTTCCGGCTGGGCAGCATACACAGCAGCACTGCCTTTTCCGTAGCTTCCAGCCCCAGACAGTCTAAAACCTCCGTGGTGGCGGTGCCACGGCCAAGAGCCGTGAGCACCAGCGTTGCCCCCTGTTCCCGGAACCAAGCGGAGAAGTCTCCGCCCCGGCTCCGGTCCGTGATGGTAAGGATCAGATCAGCAGACATATAACTTCCCCCCTTACAATTCGATGATCTCGTCGTCCGCCGCCGGCATCTCCGGTGCAGGCGCGGCAGGTGCTTCCGCCGCGGCCTTCTTCAGCTTGAGCTGATAGACAAGGCCCAGCAGTTGGATGGTGATAAGCGGCGTCATGGCCACCATGGCCACTACGCCGAAAGCGTCTGTTACCACATTGCCGCCCAGAGTCTCACAGGCCCCCATAGCAAAGGGCAGCAGAAACGTGGCCGTCATGGGACCAGAGGCCACGCCGCCGGAGTCGAAGGCGATGGCAGTGAAGATCTTCGGCACCACGAAGGATAAGCCGATGGCGCACAGGTATCCCGGCACCAGCAGGGCAAAAATAGAAACGCCCGTCAGGACACGCAGCATGGCGAGACCAATGGACACCGCCACGCCGATGGACAGGCTGGTGCTCATAGCCTTGCCGGGGATAGCCCCGGAGGTCAGCTCCTCCACCTGCCGGTTCAGCACATGGACGGCAGGCTCCGCCTGCACGATGAACCAGCCCATCAGCATACCGATGGGGATCAAGACCCAGCTTTGCTCCAAAGCCGCGATCTGGCGGCCCAAATAGCTGCCGGCGGGTAAAAAGCCCACATTCACGCCGGTCATAAACAAAACCAAACCGATATAAGTATACAGGAGTCCCACAGTGATTTTCAACACATTTTTTCGAGGCAAATGCAGAGACGTCACCTGAAACACGGCGAAAAAGGCCGCAATAGGCGCCAGCGCCGCCCCCATTTCCTTCGCATAGACTGGAAGGCCTTGGGCGAACAGCCGCCACAGCTCCCGGCTGTCCCCGGCCTCCGGCACTACGGAGGGCACATAGCTTCCCGCTGCCGGGTATGCCAGTGCCAGCGTCAGCACCGCCAGCACCGGCCCCACGGAGCACAGCGCCACCAGACCGAAGCTGTCCTCGCCGGCCTTGCCGTCACTTCGGGTGGAGGACACGCCCAAGCCCAGCGCCATGATGAAAGGCACAGTCATAGGCCCGGTGGTCACGCCGCCGGAGTCAAAGGCCACCGCCAGAAAATCCTTGGGGGCAAAGGCCGCCAGAGTGAAGATCACCATGTAGGACGCGATCAGCAGGCCATTCAGTGGGATCTGGAACAGGATACGCAGCAGTGCTACCACCAGAAAGATCCCCACGCCCACGGCCACCGCCCCGATCAGGACGGCGTTGGGGATCCCCGGCACCTGCCCCGCCAAAACCTGAAGATCCGGTTCAGAAATGGTGACGATGATGCCGATGAGCAAGCTGACACACACCACCACCCACAGCTTCCGGGATTTGGTCATCTGTGCGCCCACCCGCTCACCAATGGGGAGCATGGCGGTATCCGCACCCAGAGTAAACAAGCCCATACCCACGATCAGCAACACGGCGCCTACCAAGAACGCCAGCAGCACGTCCGTTGGGACCGGAGCCGCGGTAAAACACAAGATCAGCACGATCAGGGTAATGGGCACCACGGAGGCCAGCGCCTCCCTCACCTTTTCACCCAATATCGTTTTCGTCTGGCCGATCTGGTCCCGCCACTTCTTCCGCAGTCCTGCAAACAAACGCACCGCCTCCTTCTCTGATGATCACTTGATGGATTTATCATACCATTTTTCACCTTAGCATCGCAACTTTTTGTCTGAATCTTTTCAAATTATTAACAATATATGTGAAAAGTGCTGTGCACGCCCTTGTTATTCCGCAAAAACTGCCCGGCAACAGCCGGGCAGTTCCCTACTTGCTTCGTTCCTCCAGCGTTTTTGCCAGCTCTGCCGCAAACAGGCGGGCGGCCAGCTCCGCCTCCTCCGGGGCGTTTCCGGCGGTCCCCACCTCCACCAGCAGAGAACCTGTGGTGGCGTGTTGATTGTACCGGGAATTCCGCAGAAGCAGAGGCCGCATCAGCGTGGGATAGTCCGTCAGCGCCTGCTCCTGCACCGCCACCGCCAGCCGCAGATTCTCCATCCAGTCGGGATGGCTCAGTCCACCGCCGTCGCTGCCCATGATGAGGGAGAGCTGCGCCGCCGTTCCCTGTCCCTCGATCTCCGACACCACCTTCACCTGACTGCCGTCGGACGTCTCGATGGCGTCCCGGTGGACATCCAGCACGAAGCGGATGGAAGGATACTCCTTCAAATACCGGTCGATCCCCGCCAGAGAGCGGTCATAGGCCCCGGCGTACTCCGGATAGTCATACAGGGTCCGGTCATGGAGCACGGAGATCCCCGCCTGAGCAAATACCTCTGCCATGGCGTCCCCCATGCGAACCACATTGTACCGGGAGTCCGTGGTGCGGTGGTCCCCGGACCAGACGATGCCGTCATCCACCGCCGGGGTATAGCCCTCGCTGCCGTGGCTGTGCAGAATCAGGATCTGCGGCGCTTCGCCGGTCAGCTCCGCCGCGAAGGGCTTCAGCAGCTCCTCGTTGGAGAGGGTATATTGGGTGGTGTTTCGGATGTAGACCTTCCCGCAGACGGTATAGCCGCTGGGGTCTGTGGGGATCAGGGTCTTTGCCGTCACGCCGTTGTCTGCCCCAGCTGTCACCGGAGCGGGCTGGGACTCCTCCCGCACCGGCTGGGTCACAGGGGCGGGGCGTTCGTCCTCCGGTTCCTCCGCCGCCTGACGCCGCAGGTCGGAGATCTCCCCGCGGGCGGAAAGCAAGATCGGCGCCTGACTCAGCATCATCACGGACGGCGCCGAAAGGCCGTCCCTCTGCCCCATGTCCCCTAACTGCCACTGGAGCAGCGCCAGTGGCAATTCCCTCTTCACGGCCATCCACGCTCCGGCGGCGTCAACGCTGCCCGCCGTGGCATAGACGGTCCACAGTGTCGCGCCCGCCAGCAGCAGCGCGCCCAACCGCTGAGAGAGCCTTGCAAACCTCTTTCGTTCCATTTGCTTCACCTCTTGGGACAACCTTATGCGCCACGGGTCCGAAAAATGACCATCCAATGAAAAAACGCCCGACACATTTGTGTCGGACGTTCCTCTATCTCAATACCATTTATCCAAATTCATTCCGTGAGGCTTCGCATCAGGGCGATCTCTTTGGCATAGCCGGGCAGCTCATTGGGTGTTTCCAGGCAGAAGGGTAGATTTTTCAGCGCCGGATGATTCACCACCCGGGCCAGCGCTTCCTGTCCAATGCAGCCCTCCCCGATCCGGGCGTGGCGGTCCTTGTGGGCGCCGCAGAGATTCAGACTGTCATTCAAATGAATGGCCCGCAGCCGCTCCAGTCCGATGGCCCGGTCAAATTCCGTCAAAACGCCGTCCAGATCGTGAATGATGTCATACCCGGCGTCGGAAACGTGGCAGGTGTCCAGACAGACGCCCATCTTCCCCGTCAGTTCCACCCGATCCAGAATCTCCCGTAGCTCCTCAAAGCGACCGCCTACCTCGCTGCCCTTCCCGGCCATGGTCTCCAGCAATACCGTTGTAGACTGTTCCGGGGTCAGGATGGCGTTGAGTCCTTCCGCGATATAGGTGATCCCGGCTTCGGTCCCCTGTCCCACATGGCTGCCGGGGTGGAAATTGTAAAGCTGCCCCGGTATGTGCTCCATACGGCGCAGATCGTCCGCCATGGTGTCCCGTGCGAAAAGACGGTTTTGTTCCTCCGCGCCACAGAGATTCAGGGTGTACGGGGCATGGGCGATGATCGGTGCGAAGCAGTGATCCTTCATGAGCGCCACCAGCGCCGCCGCGTCCGCAGGGTCCAGTTCCTTGGCCTTGCTCCCCCTGGGATTCCGGGTGAAAAACTGAAAGGTGTCCGCCCCCAGTTCCAATGCCTGCCGGCCCATAGCCAGAAAGCCCTTGGAGGATGATAAATGACAGCCGATGTGCAGCATAGAAACCTCCCGAAAAATAGTTTCTTCATTATAGCACACCGGCTGCCGCCTGTCACGGGTCTTATTTACGGAGTCTCCGCCTCTATCTCACCGTCCTGCGGCGTATCGGACAGAAACAGTTCCTCCGCCTGCCGCTGAACGGCGATCAGGTCCTCCCGGAGCTGTCGGAGCGTTTCTTCGGTATCTGTCAATGCGTTGAACAGAAGCAGGTATTCTTTCGTCAGTGTATGGTTCATATAGTATCCTTTCTTTTCCGAATGAATTGCAATTTCGGAATACGGCTCTATCATACAAAATTTCCGGCTGCTTTTATGTCGCATTTTGTCGAAGAGATTGTATTTTTTTGTCATCAAAGGGCATTATTTTCCCAAGCAAGCGGAATCTTGTCCCAAAAAGCGGTTGCAGGTCCAGATGTCGGATGCTATGATAATAGGGCAAACGATCGTGCAAGGAGGCACTTATGAGTCCTGCGTCTACCGAACAATTCCTTTTGGAACAATATATCGGGCATCCCGCGTCCCAGCTTCAGGATCTGCGCAAAGCCCTCTACCAAAGCGTCTTTGGCTGCGGACACCTGATCACGGATACCTCTGCCGCCGCAGAAGGTATCCGGAGGGAGGCCGCGGAAGCCGGACCGTGCAGCCGGGGGATTGAAGCACTGGACGGTCCCTGGTCCCGGGTGCATCTGGGCGTTCTGGCAGACGGCCTGACCCCCGAAACGCTATCTCGCATGTTTGCCCGGTCTGCCGCTATGCCCCATGGGGATGCGGATGCCTTGCAGGAAAAGCTAACGGTCCTGCGGCGGCTGATTCACTCCGGCGCTCTGCCCTATTCCACGGCAGAGGCCGATGCGGAGTTGGATGACTGGCGAAAAAACGGTTTTCCCGCCTGCCGCCACTCCGAGGAATACCGGGCCGCCTACCGTCCAGCTTACCGGGTGCTGCACCGCACTTATGTCCGCCTGCTGCCGCTTCTGGCGGCCATTGACCGGGCCTTGGCGGAAAACCCTCGGGTCCTGCTGGCCATTGAGGGCGGCGCCGCCAGCGGCAAAAGCACTCTGGCAGATCTGCTGACGGCGATTTATCCCGATACGGCGCTGTTCCATGCCGACGATTTCTTCCTCCGTCCGGAGCAACGGACCGCCGCGCGCTACGCCCAGCCCGGCGGCAATCTGGACCGGGAGCGGTTGGAATCGGAGATTCTGATTCCTATCAGTCGGAACAAAGCCGCCGTTTACCGTCCCTTCAACTGCCGCACCCTGTCCCTCCGGGAGCCGGTGACCGTCCTGCCGGGGCGGCTGAATATCGTGGAAGGCAGCTACAGCTTTCACCCGGAATTGGCCCGTTATTACGATCTGTCCGTCTTTTTGGACATTTCCCCGGAAACCCAGCGGAGCCGGATACTGAAGCGCAACGGTCCGGAGTGGGGTCAGCAGTTTTTTGACCGTTGGGTCCCCTTGGAGCAAACTTATTTTCACGAAACAGACACGCAGGGCCGCTGTACGCTGGCTTTAAAGGAGGAAATACGATGAAGCTCGTTGTGATCGACGGCCAGAGCGGCCGCACAGGGGCGCTGCTGGTAGAACGGATCCGGGCGGCGGGACTTCCCTTGGAGCTGTTGGCGGTAGGTACCAATGCCATCGCCACTGCCGCCATGATGAAGGCTGGGGCCCAGCGGGGCGCCACCGGAGAAAACCCGGTTCTGGTGGCCTGCCGGGATGCGGACATCATCGCCGGTCCCATCGGTATTCTGATGGCGGATGCCCTCATGGGGGAGATCACCCCCGCTATGGCGGTGGCCGTGGGCCAGAGCCGGGCCCAGAAGGTACTGCTGCCGGTGAATTCCAACTGCGGCAAGATCGTGGTCGGCGTCCGTGACCTGACCCTCTCCCAGATCATGGATGAGGCGGTGGAAGTCCTGCGGAAACTGTGCGGTCTGTCCGCGCAGCCGCTCTGAACAAAGAACGCAAAAAAGTGCCTGAGATTTGAAATCTCAGGCACTTTTTCATCTTTTACACACCGCCGAACCGGAACACCACGCCTACCGCTGCAGAAAGGCCGATGAACACAATGGGATGCCACTTTTTCGTGAACTTCACCCAGTTAGTCAGCACCAGCAGCACCGCCGCCAGCGCCAGACCCATCCAGCTTACCGTACCGTCCCAGGAAAACCGCATAAAAAGAGAATCCGGGACTGCAGTGCTGGTGACGCGCAGAAGCACCTGTAAGACAACGCCGGCACAAGCCGCACCGATCAGGCCGCTGGAGGCGGGCCGCAGGCCGTAAAAGGCGTTCTCCACATAGTTACTGTTCCTGAACTTGGTCAGCATGGCCGCCACGATCAAGATGACGATGATAGAGGGCGTCACCTCACCGATGGTGGCGATGACCGCTCCGGGGATGCCCGCCACGGTGAAGCCCACATAGGTGGCCATGTTGATGCCGATGGGGCCGGGAGTGGACTCGGAGACCGCCAGCATATTCATCAGGTCCGTCTGGCTGTACCAGCCAGTAGCAAGGCCGATGTTTTTCAGGAAGGGCACGGTGGCCATACCGCCGCCCACGGCGAACAGCCCCGTCTTGAAAAATTCCCAGAAAAGACGCAGATAGGTCATTTCGCAGCCCTCCCTTCCAGGTTTTTCAGCAAAATCCCCGCCACAGCGGAGACCACCACAAACCACACCGGAGAAATATGCAGGAACAAGCTTCCCGCCATGACGATCAGGAAAATGGCCGCCGTCCGCTTATCCACCACAGATTTTTTCAGCAGCTTCAGCACGGCGTTGAAGATCAGGACACACACGCATACCTGGATCCCGGCAAAGGCGTTCTGCACCCAGGCCAAATGGGAGAAATTCGTGATCAATCCCGCCAGGATCGAAATAATGACCAAAGAAGGAAACACCACGCCCAGCGTGGCCACGATGCCTCCTAACCAGCCCCGGTGCTTCTGACCGATAAAGGTGGCGGTGTTGACGGCGATGACGCCGGGGGTGCACTGGCCGATGGCGAAGTAATCCATCAGCTCCTCCTCTGTAGCCCAGCCCTTATGCTCCACCACCTCCCGCTGGAGAATGGGCAGCATGGCATATCCTCCGCCGAAGGTCATCACGCCCACCTTGGCAAAGGTTCCGAACAAATCCAGATATTCGTTCATTCAGTTCTCCTCTTTCCAACATCAAATTGGAGTTTTATTATACTCTTTCTGAGCAAAAAAACAAGCCCGGCCCCCATGTGATACTTCACAAAGGGACCGGGACAAGGAAGGCCGAAAATCAGGGAAGCTGAATATGCGTCCGCTTCAGGGACCGCCGCAGAGCCACGCACAGCGGGGGCGCCAGAATGATGGCCACCGCGCCGTTGAACAGGGAAGCGGGGATCTTCAGAGGCAGAGCCGCCGCCGCCACGGAAGCGGTAAGGCCACCCATCAGCAGGCCGTCATACGCAAAGGACTTGAAGAAATAGAGAATGTAGTAGGCCACGCAGCCCAGAGCCGCGGAGACGGTGCAGCGCCCGTAAGCAGGCGTCTCCCGGTCCTTCATGGCTAGGCCGGCTACCATACCCATAACGCCTTTGGTGAGGAAGGTGATCCAGCACTCCGGAGCGTAGGCCGGGTTGGTCAGGTCATAGATGGCGGAACCCAAGCCGGAGGCAAAACCGCCCACAGGCCCCAGCAGCAAGCCGGACAGGCAGCACATGATGTTGGCCAGAGTAAAGGAGGTGCGGCCGCCGATGGCGATGGGCATGGTGATCCGCAGATAGTTGCTGACAAACACCAATGCCGTCATCATGCCCAGCATGGTCAGCTTATTGACATTCTTCTCATTCCGATTCATAAAAAGCACTCCTAAGTTGTTTGTTGAAGCTATCATAGCATGCAATTGACTTTGTGGCAAATGCCAGTTCTTATAAATTTGATAAGGTCAGTTTTGACAAGAGCAGTCCCGCGGCTTTTGGGCCGCGGGACTGCTTTGCTTCACTGTTTATGCCTTGGGTTCTTCGGACTCGAACACGGTCTTGGCGCTGGCCGCCAGACCCGCCAAGCCCTGCAATTCACTGGGGATAATGATCTTGGTAGCCTTGCCGTCCGCCACCTTGGTCATGGTCTCCAACGCCTTCAGTTTCACCACCTGATCGTTGGGCGCAGCCTCGTTCAGCAGCTTCAGGGCATCCGCCGTGGCCTGCTGGACCTTCATAATGGCCTCGCTCTCTGCCTCGGCCGCCAGAATTTTCGCGGTCTTTTCCGCCTCGGCCTCCATGATCTTCGCCTGCTTGGCGGCGTCGGCCCGCAGGATGGCAGACTGCTTCTCGCCCTCCGCCACCAGAATCTGGCTCTGCTTCTGGCCCTCGGCCTGAAGGATGGATTCACGACGCTCCCGCTCCGCTTTCATCTGCTTTTCCATGGCGTTCTGGATCTCCTTGGGCGGGATGATGTTTTTCAGCTCCACCCGGTTGACCTTGATGCCCCAGGGGTCCGTGGCCTCGTCCAGAATGGAGCGCATCCGGGAGTTGATGGTATCACGGCTGGTAAGGGACTGGTCCAGCTCCATATCGCCGATGATGTTTCGCAGGGTGGTGGCCGTCAGATTCTCGATGGCGTTCATGGGGTGCTCCACGCCGTAGGTGTAGAGCTTGGGATCGGTGATCTGGAAGTAGATGACCGTGTCGATCTGCATGGTGACGTTATCCTTGGTGATCACAGGCTGGGGCGCAAAATCCGCCACCTGCTCCTTCAAGCTCACCTTTTTGGCAACGCGCTCGATAAAAGGCACCTTCAGATGCAGGCCCACATTCCAAACGGTGCGGAACGCGCCCAGCCGCTCCACCACATAGGCCCGGGACTGCTGAACAATGACGATATTGCTGACAACCAGGATCAGGAGCAGCGCAACGAGGATAGGAACAATGATCCACTTCATAATGAGTACCTCCACTTTTACAACGGTTTCCAAAGGGCTTGCTGATTGGCTTCATCTTACTCTATTTTAACCGTCAGCGCAAGCGTCATTTCCGCTTTCGTTCCAAATTGCAGAAAAAAGAAAGAGAAACGCGGACAGTCCAATGGACTGTCCGCGCTCCCCCTTTCCAAAACAGAAAGCATGTATAAGAGAAGAGAAAATGGAAATTTACTTTGCAGCAGCCTTCTTCTTGCCGGTGATAGCGTCCATGAAGACAGCGATAGCGCCGTCGCCAGTGACGTTGCAAGCAGTACCGAAGCTATCCTGGGCGATGTACAGAGCGATCATCAAGCCGCACATGGTCTCATCGAAGCCCAGCATGGACTGCAGGATACCCAGAGCAGCCATGACAGCGCCGCCGGGGACGCCGGGGGCAGCAACCATGGTCACGCCCAGCATCAGAATGAAGGGGAACATCTTGCCGAAGCCGATGGACTGATTGGTCATCACCATAACAGCCATAGCGCAGCTGGTCAGGGTGATGGTGGAACCAGACAGGTGAATGGTAGCGCACAGGGGGCACACGAACTCGGCCATACCGTCAGAGACACCGTTATTCTTGGTGCACTGGGTGGTAACAGGGATAGTAGCGGCAGAGGACTGGGTGCCGATAGCGGTGGTGTAAGCGGGCAGCATGTTCTTGATCAGAGCGAAGGGATTCTTCTTGGCAGCGCTGCCGGCCACGGTGTACTGGAACACGATGATGACCCAGTGCAGAACGAGGATCATAGCGAACACCTTGATGAAGGAGCCCATGATCTCCACGATGGTACCGGCATAAGCCAGCTTAGCGAAGATACCGTACACATGGAAGGGCAGCAGGGGGATGACGATGTTGCTGACCAGCTTGTCGATGATCTCAGCAAACTCGTTCATCACGGTCTTCATGGTGTTGCCCTTGATGACAGCCATGCCCAGGCCCAGGATGAAGGCCATCAGCAGAGCGGTCATAACGCCCATGATGGCGGGCATCTCAATGGTGAAGTAGCCGGAGAGCACAGTCTCCTCAGCGTTGGCGGCGTTCTCCATGAACATACCGGCGTGGACCATGTGGGGATACAGCAGGGAGGCCACAACGAAGGCCAGAGTACCGGAGATGATGGTGGAACCGTAAGCCACACCGGTGGTAGCGGCCAGGGTCTTACCAGCGCCGGCGCCCAGGTCAGCAATACCGGGGGCGACGAAGCCAATGATGATCAGAGGGATCACGAAGTTCAGGAAGTTGCCGAAGATGCTGTTGTAGGTAGCACCGATGCGGATGATGACCTCACCGAAGTCACCCATGCCGGGGGTCACGAAACCGACCACAATACCGAGTACGATGGCGATGACCAGTTTGAGCAACAGGCTCATCTTTTTCTTTTCTTTCATTTCTCTCGTCCGTGTGATCTCACACGGACATCCTCCTTTTCTGATTTTCCTTTTTTCTCTTCTTTTATATCCAGCTGCTGCCGCTTACGCGTCCAGCAGAGAATATCCCTTTGCAGTCAGCTCATCCTTGATCTTCTGCACGTGATCGGCGTTCCGGGTCTCCAGAACCATGGACACCACGCATGCGTTGACCTCAGAGTTGACATCCTCACGCTCGTGATGGATGCGGACCACGTTGGCGCCGGTGCCGCCGACAACGTTCAGCAGGTTGGCCAAGCTGCCGGCACGGTCAGCCAGCTTGGTGGTGATGGTAGCGAGACGGCCGCCGTAGGTCAGGCCGCGGGTGATGACGCGGGACAGGGTGGTCACGTCCACGTTGCCGCCGGAAACCACGCACACAGTCTTCTTGGTGGTATCGACCTTGCCGGACATGCAGGCAGCCACGGGAGTAGCGCCAGCGCCCTCGGCAACAGTCTTCTGGACCTCCAGCAGAGCCAGGATGGCAGCGGCGATCTCGTCCTCGCTGACGGTGACGATCTCGTCCACATACTTCTGGCACATCTCGAAGGTCAGGCTGCCGGGAGTCAGCACATGGATGCCGTCAGCCAGGGTCGCGGCATCGGGCACAGTGGTGACCTTACCGGCCTGACGGGAAGCATACATGGAAGCCACAACGCCGGCCTGCACGCCGATGACCTTGCAGGAGGGCTTGAGCTGCTTGATGGCGAAAGCCACGCCGGAGATCAGACCGCCGCCGCCGATGGGGACCACGACCTGCTCCACTTCGGGGAGCTGCTCCAGGATCTCCAGACCGATGGTGCCCTGACCGGCAATGACATACGGATCGTTGAAGGGATGTGCGAAGGTGTAGCCGTGCTCCTTGGAGAGACGCTCGGCCTCGCGGGCGGCGTCATCGTAAACGCCGGGGACCAGAACCACTTCAGCGCCGTAGTTGCGGGTGGCCTCCACCTTGGAGATGGGAGCGCCCTCGGGCATGCAGATCACGGACTTGATGCCCAGTTTCGTGGCGGACAGAGCAATGCCCTGAGCATGGTTGCCGGCGGAGCAGGCGATGACGCCGTGAGAAGCTTCCTCCGGAGTCAGGGAACGGATCTTGTTGTAGGCGCCGCGAATCTTGAAAGCGCCGGTGAGCTGCAGGTTCTCAGACTTGATGTAAATGTTTTCGCCCAGCCGATTGGCATTTTCCAGCGGAGTCTTGCGGGCAATGCCCTTCAGAGACTCCTGGGCTTCCTGAATCATCTGTAAAGTTACCATAATAATCCCCCTATTTGTCTATGATTCAAAAACCACAATTAACTATACTGTCATTGTATGACGGACAGCGTTTGTTTTCAATACACATTTCCGCCAAATGTTCTTTCAATAAACACGCATTTTGCACAATATTGGCCTGATTATGGCCCTTTTTGGTTTCATTTTTCGCAAGAATGGCGTTCACTGGCGGACATCTGTGCATCATATCAAAAAGCAGGGAGGAAAATTCAAGTTACATCGTGCACTTTTTCAAATGCACTTTCTTGATAATGCAGGGAGAATTAGCGGGATTTTAAGGCGGCCGAGCCATCGGCACAGCTGACTGCCGGACAACTCAAGTATGACTGATCCATTATATCAAAAAAACGGCACACTTATGTGTGCCGCTTTTCTGGTGACCCGGCGGGGATTCGAACCCCGGACCCACTGCTTAAAAGGCAGTTGCTCTGCCGACTGAGCTACCGGATCAGAGTAAAACACTTATTACCTATAAATCACTGGCCGAGAGGCCGTATTCATGGTCAATGGCAGGGACGGCTGGACTCGAACCAGCGAATGAGGGAGTCAAAGTCCCTTGCCTTACCACTTGGCTACGCCCCTAAGTGGAAAAAAGAAGGGACCGGGGATACCCCGGCCCCCTCATGTCTGGGGTGGGTGATGGGACTCGAACCCACAACACCTGGAACCACAATCCAGTGCTCTGCCAATTGAACTACACCCACCACATATAAAAACCGTTCAAGCCGACGCCGCCCAGAGAGCTGGTACGCCAGGAGGGACTCGAACCCCCGGCCCACTGCTTAGAAGGCAGTTGCTCTATCCAGCTGAGCTACTGGCGCAAATCTGGAGCAGGTGACGGGAATCGAACCCGCATCCCCAGCTTGGAAGGCTGGTGCCCTGACCATTGTGCTACACCTGCATTGCCCTCCGAGTAAATCGTCAGCTTGGTAAGGATACCACGGAAAGGCTTGATTGTCAAGCACTTGACGGCAATTTCTTGCGATATTTGAAAGAATTATTCAGTCAGAGAGACGATAAGCATTGCTTATGGGTTGGATAAAGGACATTACACACAGCGTTTCATTCAGCTGCTACCGGCTGTCACAGGCTGCGTTTGGTTGCCAAAGGTTGCCACGGATTCAGAATTATGTAAACCGGTTTTGATGTGCCGAAAATATTCAGCAGAGCTACCTCAGTCCATAATAGCCTGTCTCTCTTTCGGAGACATCCATTTCTGCTGCGAGCGACAGCAAAGTATGTTATACTACATTATATTGTATCGGATAAGACATCCGCAGCCATGGTATTCTTTTGGAAGGGGTGGGGCTGACATGAAAAAGAGGAGCGCTCTGTGTCTGCTGGCGCTTGCGCTGCTGTCCGTGATGACAGGGTGCGGAAAGGAGAAAGACACGGACCCGCTGACCGTGACGCTGTGGCATGTCTACGGCGGCGAGGTGGATTCCCCGCTGAACGGTTTGATCGAGCAGTTCAACAGCACTATCGGCGCGGAGCAGAATATCCGGGTGAAGGTAGAGCTGGTCAGCAACAGCGGCAGCATCCATAAAAGCGTGCTGGCCGCCGCCAACAGTGACCCAGGCGCCCCTTCCCTGCCGGATATGTTCGTGTCCTACCCCAAAACGGTGCTGGCTCTCCCGGATCAAGACATGATCGTGGACTACCAGGACTATTTCAGTCCGGAGGAACTGGGAACATTTATCCCCGCCTTTATGGAGGAGGGGCAGATCGGCGGACGGCAGGCCATCCTGCCCCTGGCCAAATCCACTGAGGTACTGTTCGTCAACCGGGCGCTGTTTGACCGCTGGGCAGCCACCTCTGGGGCCAGTTATGACGATCTGACCACCTGGGAAGGCATCTACGCCTTAGCGGAGCGGTATGCCGCGGACACTGGGAAGTGCTTTCTTGTCAATGACTATCACTTCAACTACTTTCAGGTAGGGGTGGAGTCGCTGGGGGAGAATTTTTTCCAAAATGACGGCGTCCGCTTCGGCCCAGCCTTTGAGCGGGCATGGGAGCCTTACGCCCACGCGGCGCTGGAGGGCGGTGTGTGGTTACAGGACGGCTACGCCACGGAATCTCTCCGCACCGGCGATACCATTGTCTCCGTAGCGTCCTCTGCCAGTGTACTCTATTACTCCGACACGGTGACTTACCCTGACAACACCTCGGAGCAGGTGACCATCGCCTCCATGCCCTACCCGGTGTTTGAGGGCGGTGAGAAGCTGGTCATGCAGCGGGGCGTGGGAATGTGCACAACAAAATCCACCCCGGAGCGGGAAAAAGCGTGTATTACCTTTCTTAAATGGCTGACGTCGCCGGAGCGAAACGTGGAATTTGTCACCAGCCTCGGCTATATGCCGGTGACGCAGGAGGCATTTGATGCCTACCTTCCCGCCGCTGTGGAGCAGCTCAGCAACCCCATGTATGTCTCTCTGTATGAAACCTATCTCAAGATGCGGGAATCCTACACCTTCTATTACGCGCCGCAGATGGAGAACTATCTGGATCTGGAAACACGGTTTGAAAATCTGTCCCGGCTGAAGCTGATGGCTGGCCGTGCCCAATATCAGGAGGGCTCCGGTACGGCGGAGGAGTTGGTTTGGGACACGCTGGACAGCTTTAAGTTAGATTACGGTACATAAGAGAGGGAGCGCCAATGCGGCCAATCAGGGAAGCAATTCAAAAAAAGCGTGCAGCCGGTTCCAGTATGGGGCTGCGGCTGCTGCTGTACTGGTTCACCATGGTGCTGCTGCTGATGGCGGCGATTTTGTCTACCCTGATGGCCACCGGCGTACTGTCCCATCCCGCGCATCAGCTGTCCGGAACGCTGGATATTCAGCAGAGGAACACTTACGCCGCTCTGGACTCCCAGATGGACGCACTGACAGCGCAAAGCATGGCTATGTCGGAAAAGCTGGGAAAAGAGCTGGACGCTTTTCTTGCCGCCAAGGGCATCGCCTTTGACGAGCTGAACAACAATCCGGATACCATTGCGGGGTTGGAAAAGCGCCTGTATACGCCTTTAAGCAACACTCTGGGCGCAGCCTCGTGCAGTGGGATCTTCTTCGGTCTGAACGTCACCGCCAACACCTCTCTGCCAAATGCAGAGGATTTCCGGGCGGGGTTATACCTCCGCTATTCCGGCTTACAGCCAACGGTGGCCTCCGAGCAGGATGTGATCTGCTTCCGGGGTGCGGCGGAAACGGCCCGGAGCTTGCAGCTTCAAATGCACAACCGCTGGAATCCGGAGCTGAACGCCGCTCTGATCCCCGGCAGCGATCAGGTCACCGCCTATCAGGGGGCCCGACTGGCAGATGGCTGCCTGTGGACAAAACGCACAGAGCTGCCGGACACTTGGGAGCAGGTCATGCTGCTGTGCGTACCCATTTTGGATGGCGGCGGTACCGTAAGGGGCTTTTGCGGTGCGGAGATCAGCGATCTTTATTTCAGTCTTTCCCATAATACAGTCCCCAGCGCCTTCGGCAATATGCTGACGCTGGCAGCCCCCATAGACGGCGACAGCCTGCTTCTCTCCGGGGCCATGCTGGGTGCCACTGACGGCTCCCGCCTGACGGCCAACGGCATTCTGCACATCAGCGACGGAAAATACTACACCACTTACAGCGATGGGAAGAACACCTATCTGGGGCGGCACCAGCTTCTGGATGCTGCCACGTGGGACGGCATCCCCCCTGCCGCTGTGACGCTGGTGCCGGACGGGACCTTCCGCAGCTATGAAAAGGGGTCCCAGATCGCATGGTTCTTAGGAGCGGTTCTCTTTCTGCTGGCCATGCTGGTGGTGGCAACGGTGCTGTCCCGCCAATTCGTAAAGCCCATCAACAAAAGTCTGGCGGCAGTCCGGGGCGGTGCAGAGATGGTCGCTTCCGGTATCCCGGAGATCGACGAGCTGCTTGCCGCCATCCGTGAAAGGCCAACGGGAACGCTGCCGCCGGATGTGGAGGCAAGGCTGCGAGGCTTTGCAGAGCGGGCCAGTACGCTGACCGGCACGGAACGTACCATCCTGCAATATTATATGGACGGCTATACCGTTAAGGATATCCCGGAGCTGGCGTGTATCAGCGCCAGCACGGTCAAGACCCACAATCGCAACCTTTACCGAAAGCTGGATGTGGATTCCTTTGACGAACTGAAGGTATATATCGAATTGTTTGCAAGCTGCGGCCGCAGCAGTGAACTGCTGAACAAGTAAATATTTTAATGAGCAGAGTGCACAATCCGATTTGCAGCGGGTTGTGCACTCTGTCTGCGCCTAAGGGTGATCTTTGAGTTTCCAGGCAAAATTCACCCTTATCGAGGAGATCCCAAAACCTACTATAACTGTTTGGATCAACTATGCAAACGCGTAAAAAATGTGAAGGAGCAGACCGCAGGTACGGTCTTGCACACCGACCAAGGCGCAGTCTACTCCTCCAGAGCTTTCTCAAGGACTCATTCTAATTATAACATAATTCGCTCAATGTCAAGAGCCGGAACACCTACGGACAACCCAATTATCGAATCTCTGAACGGATGGATGAAGGCCGAATTGATTCTGGATTTTGGTATCAGTAAAGTTTCCAACCTCAAAAAGACACTGGATCAATATGTCCTATACTTTAACTCCGAACGTTTTGCCGCTGCCTTGGATTACAAAACCCCAATCCAGTACAAAACTGAATTGGGATTCTGATGCTATGACTTTTTATTCGTGTCTACTTTTACTTGACAGATACACTTCGTAAAGAAGCCTCCCCCTTTTGGTTTTTCACATTCCATTCGTTATCCTGTTAAACAAGACAGAGCGGCTGCAAACCGAGGTTTGCAACCGCTCTGTCTTAATAATAAGCATAATAAGCATTTGAACGTCTGTGTCTGGGCGTTTTACGCCTTGGATTCGTCAATGTAGCTGTACAGAGTGTACTTGGAGATGCCGAAGAACTTGCATACCCGGTCGCCGCTCTTGGTGATGAGGAAGGCTCCGGTCTCATTGAGAAACTGCACCGCCTTGACCTTATCCTCCTTGTTCATCAGGGCCACTGGCTTACCAACCACCTTCACGCTCTGCTCGATCAGCTCATCCAGCAGGTCAGAGACATTCCGGGCAATCGGCTCCGGCTCCTTCTCGTCCTTTTCAGTGGCGGTAAACTGCTTGATCGCATTCTCCATGGCCAGCATCAGGGTGATATCGTAGTTGATGCCGAAGATGCCAATAGGGGCACCGTCATCATCTCGGATATAGATGGTGGTGGATTTCAGGGTCTTCCCATCCTTGGTCCGGGTCAGGTAGGACAGGTGATCGTGGAGCTGTTCGGGATTCCCCCGCAGGGCTTCCAGAACCACATGGGAGGGCCCGTCCCCCGCCTTGCGTCCGGTGACGTGTCCGTTTTCAATGGCAACGATGGACCGTTCCGGGTCATTGGTGGCAAGATCGTGGACCACCACCTCGCAGTTGGGGCCGAATTGACTGGCGATCCCCTTTGCCAGCGTCAAGAGAAATTGCAGCGTAGATGCATTCGGCACGTAAATGTCCTCCTTTTCCGGTCCGCGGCAGAAACGCCCCGAAAAGAGCGGGGCAAACTATGGAATACACGGTCTGATCCGTTGCCGCTGACAGACCTGCTATGATTATTCCATTATTGTATCATAATTTTAGTGAGATTCAACCATTTTTTGAGACCTAAAAATTTTTAATTTTCTCGTTAGAGTATCTGGGCCGTCAAGCAGATTGCACCAGCAGGAGCGATATATCCGAAAACAAGTCAGATCTCCCTCCACTCACGAAGTGGCCTTCCGTAAAAAGCAAGGGCACTTCCAAACCTTCCATGCATGGAAAGCCGGGGAAATATCCCTGCTGCGGAGGCCCGATTTTTGGAAAAAACAGCCTTGCGCACAGGTTCCGCAAGAGGAACCAAAAAAAATTTTAGCTTTACAGCATTTTTTTGAGTTTTTCTGCTTGACAACCGAAGAACACATGCTATGATGGTCTCAGAAAGCTAAATAAATTTTGCCATGAAGTAAAAAGATTTTGGAGGCGAGTATTCCATGAAAGATCAGCTCAAATGGGTCCTCAATCATATGCCAAAGAGTGACGATCAGCATCTGGATGTGATGTCCCTGCCCAATGTGGCCAAGGCCCGCTCCTTCCACGGGTCCTTCCTCCAGTACTCCATCACCCCTCTGGCGCAGCTGGACGGTATGGCACAGTATCTGGGGCTGGCGGGTGTGTATGTGAAGGATGAGTCCTACCGGTTTGGTCTCAACGCCTTCAAGGTGCTGGGCGGCTCCTTCGCCATGGCCCGGTACATCGCCGGCGAGATGGGCCGGGACGTGTCCGAAATGAATTACAACTACCTGACCAGCGAAGCCTTCCGTAAGGAATTCGGTCAGGCCACTTTCTTCACCGCCACCGATGGCAACCATGGCCGCGGCGTGGCTTGGGCAGCCAACAAACTGGGCCAGAAGTCTGTGGTGCACATGCCCAAGGGCAGCAGCAAGTCCCGCTTTGACAATATCGCCAAGGAGGGCGCCAAGGTCACCATCGAGGAAGTCAACTACGATGACTGTGTGCGTATGGCTGCTGCAGAAGCCGCACAGACGGAACACGGCGTCATCGTGCAGGATACCGCCTGGGACGGCTACGAGGAAATCCCCTCCTGGATCATGCAGGGCTACGGCACCATGGCTAATGAGGCCGCCGACCAGCTTCGTCAGTGCAGCGTAAACCGTCCCACCCACGTGTTCGTCCAGGCCGGCGTCGGCTCTCTGGCCGGTGCGGTGGTGGGCTACTTCGCAAACCTGTTCCCCAACGATCCTCCCAAGTTCGTGGTGATGGAGGCCGAGGCGGCTGACTGCCTGTATCAGGGCGCGCTGGCCAATGACGGCAAGCCCCGCATCGTCACCGGTGATCTGAAAACCATCATGGCCGGTCTGGCCTGCGGCGAACCCAACACGATCTCCTGGGACATTCTGCGGAACCATGTGTCCGCCTTCATCTCCTGCCCCGATTGGGTCAGCGCCAAGGGTATGCGGATGCTGAGTTCCCCCGTCAAGGGCGACCCCCGCGTGGTGTCCGGCGAATCCGGCGCCGTGGGCATGGGTGTTCTGGACGCCATCATGTGCGACGACACCTACAAGGAACTGCGGGACGCTTTGGAGCTGGACCGGCACAGCCGGGTGCTCATGTTCTCCACTGAGGGCAACACCGATCCCGAAAAGTATCGCCGGGTGGTGTGGGATGGCGAGTATCCCACCGATGACACCCCGCAGAAGCCCTGCTGAACGCACGGTCCAGAAGCGAACCCAACCAAAATTTGAGAAATAAAATTGGAGGTTACTACCATGGATTTTGAGAAGATTAAAGCAGCCGCTCAGGCCTATCAGGCCGATATGACCCGCTTCCTGCGGGACATGATCTCCCACCCCAGCGAAAGCTGCGAGGAGCGTGAGGTTGTTCACTGCATCAAGGCCGAGATGGAAAAGCTGGGCTATGACAAGGTGGAGATCGACGGTCTTGGCAATGTCATCGGCTGGATGGGTGACGGCGACAAGATCATCGCCATCGACTCCCACATCGACACCGTGGGCGTGGGCAACATCGACAACTGGACCCATGACCCCTACCAGGGCTACGAGGATGATCAGGTCATCTATGGCCGCGGTGGCTCCGACCAGGAGGGCGGTATGGCCTCTGCCACTTACGGCGCCAAGATCATGAAGGATCTGGGCCTGATCCCTGCCGGTTATAAGATCATGGTGGTGGGTTCCGTTCAGGAAGAGGACTGCGACGGTATGTGCTGGCAGTACATCGTCAACAAGTACTTCCCCGCCAACGGCATCAAAAAGGAGCAGGTGGAATTCGTTATCTCCACCGAGCCCACCGACGGCGGCATCTACCGCGGCCACCGCGGCCGCATGGAGATCCGTGTGGACGTGAAGGGCGTTTCCTGCCACGGCTCTGCACCCGAGCGTGGTGACAACGCCATTTACAAGATGGCCGACATTCTTCAGGAAGTCCGCGCGCTCAACGAGAACGGTGACGGCCCCTCCAACGAGATCAAGGGCCTCGTGAAGATGCTGAATCCCGCATTCAACCCCGAGCATTACGAGGACGCTCAGTTCCTTGGCCGGGGCACCTGCACCACCTCCCAGATCTTCTACACCTCTCCCTCCCGTTGCGCTGTGGCTGACTCCTGCTCCATCTCCATCGACCGCCGCATGACTGCCGGTGAGACCTGGGACTCCTGTCTGGAGGAGATCCGCCAGTTGCCCAGCGTAAAGAAGTACGGTGACGATGTGAAGGTCTCCATGTATATGTATGACCGGCCCTCCTGGACCGGCGAGGTCTACGAGACCGAGTGCTACTTCCCCACCTGGATCAACAAAGAAAGCGCCGCCCACGTGCAGGCTCTGGTGGATGCCCACCACGCGCTGTACGGTGAGGAGCGCATTGGCCCCGACGGCGCAATGCACCTGCGTCATCGTCCCCTGATCGACAAGTGGACCTTCTCCACCAATGGCGTAGCCATTCAGGGACGTTACGGCATCCCCTGCGTTGGCTTCGGCCCCGGTGCGGAATCTCAGGCCCACGCCCCCAATGAGATCACCTGGAAGCAGGATCTTGTGACCTGCGCTGCCCTGTACGCCGCCGTGCCCGGTCTGTACAAAGAGGAGAACAAGACTGCCGATGTTTCCCAGTTCCGGGCCGGCAAGATCAACAACGACATTCAGTAATTCGCACAGAAACCGTTTCAGACCTTTTCTCACAAATTACAAAATATAGATTTATAAAGGAGCCAATTATCATGGACGCTACTCTGCAGAAATATATCGACAAGCTGAACGCCCTGAACTTCAAAGAGATGTACGAGGGTGACTTCTTCCTGACCTGGGACAAGTCCGATGACGAGCTGGAAGCCGTCTTTACCGTGGCGGATGCCCTGCGTTATATGCGCGAGAACAACATCTCCACCAAGATTTTCGAGTCCGGTCTGGGTATCTCTCTGTTCCGGGACAACTCTACCCGCACCCGTTTCTCCTTCGCCTCCGCCTGCAACCTGCTGGGCCTGGAGGTCCAGGATCTGGACGAGGGCAAGAGCCAGATCGCTCACGGCGAGACTGTCCGCGAAACTGCCAACATGATCTCTTTCATGGCTGACGTCATCGGCATCCGTGACGATATGTACATCGGCAAGGGCCACACCTATCAGAAGGAAGTGGCTGAGGCCGTGACCCAGGGCCACAAGGACGGCGTTCTGGAGCAGAAGCCCACCCTGGTCAACCTGCAGTGCGATATTGACCACCCCACCCAGTGCATGGCCGACATGCTGCACATCATTCACCACTTCGGCGGCGTGGAGAACCTGAAGGGCAAGAAGATCGCTATGACCTGGGCTTACAGCCCCTCCTACGGCAAGCCCCTCTCCGTGCCTCAGGGCGTCATCGGCCTGATGAGCCGTTTCGGCATGGACGTGGTGCTGGCTCACCCCGAGGGATACGAGGTCATGCCCGAGGTGGAGGAGGTCGCCAAGGCCAACGCCGCCAAGACCGGTGGTTCCTTCACCAAGACCAACTCCATGGCCGAGGCCTTCAAGGACGCTGATATCGTCTATCCAAAGAGCTGGGCTCCCTTCGCCGCTATGGAGAAGCGCACTAATCTGTACGCTGAGGGCGACGCCGACGGCATCAAGGCTCTGGAGAAGGAACTGCTGGCCCAGAACGCCGATCACAAGGATTGGTGCTGCACCGAGGAACTGATGAAGACCACCAAGGACGGTAAGGCTCTGTATCTCCACTGCCTCCCTGCCGACATCAACGATGTTTCCTGCAAGGACGGCGAGGTAGAGGCCTCCGTGTTTGACCGCTACCGCACCCCCCTGTATAAGGAAGCTTCCTACAAGCCCTATATCATCGCCGCCATGATCTTCCTGGCTAAGGTGAAGAATCCTCAGGCCACGCTGAAGGCTCTGGAGGAGCGCGGGATCGCCCGTTGGTTCCAGAAGTAAATCTTCTCAGAACACGCTGAATTTTACAGGCTTTCCGCCTGACATCCCTTTTCCATTCCGGAGGCCCGTCTGCATAGGTCAACCTGCCTGTATCTGTGCGGACGGGCTCCCTCATTTTCACCGGCGGCCATGACAGCCGTCTCAGCGGCACCCCCACAACACGGGGCATCTATTGCCGTTTTTGCTCTAAAATGTATAGATTCTAAACAAATTGAGGTGTTTTTCATGGGTAAGCGTATTGTGATCGCGCTGGGCGGCAATGCTCTGGGCAGCAATCTCCCTGAGCAGATGATCGCCGTGAAGCAGACTGCCAAGGCTATCGTCGATCTGATCGAAGAAGGACACGAGGTCATCATCGCCCACGGAAATGGCCCCCAGGTGGGCATGATCCAGAAGGCCATGGCCGAGTTGACCCGCTCCGAGCCGGAGAAGTACATTCCCTGTCCTCTGTCCGTATGCGTGGCCATGAGCCAGGGCTACATTGGTTATGACCTGCAAAACGCGCTACGGGAAGAACTGCTGGACCGCGGCATCCAAAAGGGTGTAGCCACCGTGCTTACTCAGGTTGAGGTGGACCCGAATGATGAGGCGTTCCACAACCCCACCAAACCCATCGGTGCTTTCATGACCAAGGAAGAAGCTGACAAGATGGTAGCCGAACGCGGCTACAACGTCATCGAAGATGCCGGCCGGGGCTACCGCCGGGTGGTCGCCTCTCCCAGACCTCAGTCGATCATTGAGATCCAGTCCATCCGGGATATGGTGGAGGCCGGTCTGGTGGTGGTGGCCTGCGGCGGCGGCGGAATTCCCGTCTACAAGACTGAGGGGCACCATCTGAAGGGCGCCGCCGCTGTTATCGACAAAGACTTCGCATCCTGCGTACTGGCTCAGCAGGTGGAAGCCGACACCCTTATCATCCTCACTGCCGTAGAAAAGGTTGCCATCAACTTCGGCAAGCCTGATGAAAAGTGGCTGGATTCCCTGACTCCTGACGCGGCCCGCAAGTACATCGGTGAGGGGCACTTTGCCCCCGGTTCCATGCTGCCCAAGGTGGAGGCCGCCGTGGAGTTTGCCGAAAGTGCCCCCGGTCGCTCCGCCCTCATCACGCTGCTGGAAAAGGCCAAGGACGGCGTAGCCGGCAAAACCGGCACCGCCATCCACCAGTAAACGCACACAAAACCGAGGCTGTTGCAGCAACAGCCTCGGTTTTTATCAAAAACTGCGGGCACTTCTGTTCTATTTCGTTCCGAAATTCCTTTTGCCAAAATTTTGTGTTAATACTTGTATTTCCCTGTTTATTCGGCTATAATACAAATCAGAGATGTTGAGAGAAGCGTATGACGGGAGCGTCATGCGCTTTTATTATTACGTGTAAGGAGAGAATCATATGAAACGCCCACTTTTGCTTGCGCACCGCGGTTTTTCCGGCAATTACCCGGAGAACAGCCCTCTGGCCTTCCGGATGGCAGTGGAAAAGACCGCTGCCGACGGCTTTGAAAGCGACGTCCACATCACCAAAGACGGCAAGCTGGTGATTTTTCATGATGCCTCTGTAGAGCGCACCTCCAACGGCACCGGCTTCATCAAGAACATGACCTATGATGAGCTGCTCTTACTGGATATCGGTGCTTGGAAGTCTCCGGAATTTGCAGGTCAGCATATCTGGACCTTTGGCCAGCTGCTGGACTTCTGTAAGGAGACCAAGATGCTGCTGAACATGGAACTGAAAAACTACGAGGTGTTTTACGAGAATCTGGAGCAACGGGTGATCGACGAAATCTGCAAACGCCAGATGCAGGAGCAAGTGTTCGTTTCCTCCTTCAACCATATCTCCATGCAGCATTTCAAGGAGCTGTGCCCGGACATTGAAACCGGCCTTCTGTATGATAAGCCCTATCTGGACATGGAACATTATGTCCAGCGCTCCAATGCCGACAATATGCATCCCCGGTATATGCTTCTGCAATATCAGCCGGAGCTGATGAAACTGTTCCACGGCCGGGGCATGAAGATCAACACCTGGACGGTAAATGACGAGGAGAACATGAAAGATATGATCGCCCGGGGCGTAGACTGCATCATCTCCAACCACCCCGATGTACTGTGCCGCGTAGCGGATGATGTCTGCGACTGAAAAACACTCCTGCATTGCATTTTGCAATGCGGGAGCTCTTCTTGATCCCAGATTTATCTTTATAACGAAAAACACCTGAAATCCGAAGATTTCAGGTGTTGTTCTGCCATGTGTTGGCAAAAAAGATGTAGGCACAAATCATTGTCTCGCAGCGCTTTTGTAATTTCAAGTGCGTGAAATCAGTTAGCGGTTTTGGAAACGCTTTACCTCTGCAATTCCAGGCCTTTGTAATAAATCAAAAAATTCGTTAATCGCGTTGTGTCTTTGCATAGGGCACTTCATGCCAGATCGTTTTTTGCAAAATGTAAATGTAACAGACGCCTTTGCACGTGATAGCGCCACAAAAAATGTACATCTATCCTCATCTGGTTGATTTCTAAAATTCCAAAAAGCGGAATCCTCTAATCCAATAAAATATACAGCATTGTATTCTAATCCCTTACTTTTATGAATTGTCATGATAGGAACGGAATGATCTCCGCGAAAGTTTTCAATCGCTAAGTTCCATACTCCGTGTGCGGCTACATATTCCTCAAAAAAGAGACTTTCAAATTGGTTGATTACATTCATAAAGTAAGTACCTTGTTTATACGCCGGGAATTTCGCCTTTATATTTCCAATGCCAAAAAAATCAATAATACTATTCAAAGTACTGTGCCATTGCTCTGTATCAAGCTTTTGCTGAATATTCTTCTTAACAACGTTCACTACAGCAGACAGTTTCCTCTGCATTTCATCAAAAGTATCATTTTCCCGCATCCCGCTAATTCCCCAAAGCTCAACCAGTAACTCTTCTATAAAAGTCCATTCATTTGGGTGTTTTCTGCTGTCAGCGCATATCATGAATTTGATAAACAAATCTACTATTGGTTCTTTGATAAGATCCTGATAGCCAGTTTCAATGCGCGCCCGTACACCGTGTTTCTCCAACTCCTCAATAACCGCCGAAGCGTAGTCCTGCGGCTTTTGCTTGCAGAGAATACAAATATCGTGTGGTTCTACACCATTTGAGATTTTCAATAGTATATCCTTCGATACAGCAGCAGCCTCCAGTTGTTCATTGTCTGCAATAAAAAGTGCAATGTTCCCATCATCCTCGGCCCAGTTGCCAGAAGCACATACTTCTGTTGCCTTTTCTTTTAAAGATTCATACATTGCCTTTTGCAATGCAACTAATCTGGGTGCAGAACGATGATTCATTATCAAGCGTATACATTTCGGATTCAGTTCTCTATAAAAGTCATTAAATATCGTTTTTACTGCCCCGGCCCATACCATGATTCTCTGCTTGTTATCTCCCACAGATGTTACCTTAGTACCAGAATTCCAAAAACACTCCTTTACAAACGCATACTGAATTGCCGTTGTGTCCTGAAATTCATCAAGGAACACAAATGAATACGTCATCTGTAAGGCTTGCTTAATATACGGGTTCGTTTCAATAATATACATGGCAAGCATCATGATCATCTTAAATGTCAAAGTCGCTTTATTTCCGTTGAATCCCTTTAACAATAGTGGCCACACTTTATGCCCTAATCCATCTCCTGTTAAAGGAAGACTAATTCGTGACAGAATATCATCATATTCAGTTTTCAGCCTAGACTGCGTGAAGCCATTAGGGTTTTTGAATCCCGCACAATGAAACGCTGCATCAATTATATCGGGATCATTCACCAGATAATCGGTGGCCGGGCGAAGTTCATCAGGCAGTGCATATAGAAAGTGGTCAAGAATATTTTTGGCAAATGCATCGTATGTCATTGATACAAATCTACCTTTTATATCTGTGCCACATCGCTTTTCCACGCGTTCTTTCAAATTCTGTGCAGCATCCGTCTTGAAACTGATAGCAAGTATCTTTTGAGGCTCTCTGCACTGATTTGTCTGAAATAGAAATGCTGCTTTTTGCGCCAACAATTCCGTTTTTCCTGCGCCTGGCCCCGCAACAACCAGTACATGTCTGTCACTGCAGCGAACGGCTGTATCCGCAGCTTCCTCTAACGAGATCCCGTCGCAAGGCAACCATTTATCAGGATGCACAATTTTCATTCTTATCACCTTTTAGAATGTGATCAGCAGTTTCAATTAAACGTTGCAAAACCGGCGGTACATTTTCTTTTAACTCCTCGTCACTTAATTGAGATAGTGCTGCAATATGTGTAGACGGTTTTCCTCTGTTCAAGAAGAAATATGTGTACCATACCATGAGTTTTTGCTGTTCGGGCGAGTAGGTATGTCCATCACCGCCTTCTTCTTTTAGTGTGTTTTTTATGTCTTTTAAGATTCGAGTTTCATACTCCGAGTGTATTTCACCATCATTTTCAATTTTTGTAATACGTTCTTTCTTTCCACTCTGGGCAATATCAATACAAGGTCCTTCTCTCGTATCCAAAGTTGCCTTATACATATCTCCCATCTGTTCCAGCATCATAAAATCGATATCCAACGGTGCGGAAAAGAAAACATTATATTTTTCAAGCCATGCTATCCAAGTCTGCATTGCTGTTATAGCAGATACATTCCAGCCCGCCATTCCTTCGAACTCGGCATCAGTTAGAATCCCGCTATCAGTGGTGTTGAGTAGTACATTTCTGTCGTATCCATTTGCAATGAGCTGCTTAAGCACATATTGGATACGTCCCCAACCACCACCATCTCGTTCCCGATCCAAATCGAGCAATGTTATATATGGGATTTCCAAGTCATTCAGCAATCTCCAGAAGTGGTTGACATGCCGACCTCCAAGTGGAACTATCGATATTCCACTAACATCTGTGTTCCCATGTATGGCTTCCCAATACTTCGGCAGGATAATTTCTTCACTATCGCCCTCTCCCAGAATAACGAGTTTTGCAAAATACAGTTCCGGATAGGCTCTCACCGCTTCCTTGATATATTTATATTGATCCTGCATACGTTCTTCATCCGGCAGAGTAATGCATCTTACTTTTGATGCCAGCAACTCCCTGTCTAATCTAAAGTATCTGAGATTCTCCGGATCAATCCGCTTAACAATCGAGGGCGAATGGGATGTCATAATTGCCTGCGCATTGTTTTTTTCTGCAATATCCTTCAAATTCCCCACCAATTTCCCCAGCAGATGTGGAGCGATGTGATTTTCAGGCTCTTCAAGTGCTACAATTGTCAAAATAGGTGGTTTCCTATTAAAAGAGGTATGTTCTGGATCTGTCTCTATTTCTCTCACCATTTGCCCTTCAACATCTAATATGCTGTCAACCAGAGATATATAGAATAGGGAGCGCAACCCATCTCCCATCTGGTCTATCGTATATTCTTTTCCCGTTTCTGTCGGTTCAAAAACAACCTCTGTTTTTCTAATAGATGTTTCAATATCGGTGCTGTTGAATCTTAAGCTGGCTGTCGAATATCGCTCATCAGAATCATAGGTTTTCCACTGTTTTCCCAGCGACGTGCCAAACATGGAAACGCCTTTTTCTCCTTCAAATTGTTCATTCAATTCCTTGATTTTGGTTTTAACTCTCCCCTTTGTTTCCTCGCTCCAGTTGATGCTGCTCATGATCTGATACATCATCGTACCAGATGCATTTTTCAGCTGCTTAGAAGGATCTCTGACTGCTGGGACATAAATCACTCGAATCTTATCCAGATCCCGTCGAGACGCATTTGTTCGATTGCCCTCTTCAATTTCAGCAAACTCCGGGCAAGTAATATAACTTATCTTGCTGTCAATCGAGCCGTCAATAGTATTGCTTTTTTCCCATGTGGCCTCAAGACGGATTCGTAGATACGGCAGCCCACCAGGATTATCAACAACAAAGTGTTGAAAAAAGATAGGTATAGCATATTCTCCACCATTGCTTCCTGACTGCAATTCTTCAAATTCAAATATTGCTTCTATATAAAGACTTTGCTGTTCCATTTCATCTGGGAGTATATTTTGGGGTAGATGAAAATCACTTCTGTGTAGAATACGATCATTACTGTTTTCAGAAAACATACAATTAATGGCTGACAGTGCAGCAGTTTTTCCCGTACTGTTATTTCCAATAAATGTTGTTAGTTGATCAATTAAGATGACCTGCTCTTCTGAGCCAAAGCACCTATAATTCTTCAATTTCAGTTTAGATAGCTTCATTCTTATCTACCAACCTTAACGAATTATTCCCCATGATATATCAATTATCGAGTCCATTAATTGAAAAACCTTATGCATATGACCACCCACCTTATTTAAGTATACCTCTATTCTTTTCGTTTGTCTATATTATACAAAATCATTGAAAATGCGCCAATTGTATTTATTAACATGTTTTTTGACTACTATTTAATTTGTAAGGTAAGCTGATTAAAAACAATTCGCACCACAAGTGATTATGGAATTATTCTTAATTCACTTTTCATGCTATCCTTGATTGGTAAAGGAGGATATCACCATGAAATATTCAAATGAAGAAAAGCTATCCATCATCACGCGCTATCAGCAAGGCGAAAGAATCACCGCTCTTTCCAATGAACTTGCTATCTCTCGTAGCACCCTGTACCGTTGGCT
>ERZ856578.165-NODE-165-length-129616-cov-12.427501_pt1 | contig 129616 bp, 110 predicted proteins | sample MGYA00514384_ERZ856578 | MGnify/ENA primary metagenome ERZ856578 (study PRJEB29103, sample SAMN06111958) | human gut metagenome | biome: human gut; feature: ankylosing spondylitis patient; material: healthy_person | host: Homo sapiens | place: China:Hangzhou... | reverse complement strand
CGCGGAAACCGTGTTCGGGAGCGAAAATCCGGCGGATCGCCACGCCGCGCGCGAGCAGCGTATCGACTAAATGTGTATGTCCTACTAGCCCGGTGTGATTGGTCAGGAGCCCCACATTGCGTCCTGTGAGCAGGGGAAGGTAACGCTCCGTCTGCCCGGCGCCTACGATGACATCCGATGAACAGGGTGTGGCGGGGACATTGGATTTAAAACTAGTTGCCGGTTCTTCCCCGAACGTTACGGAAGAACGGCGGGTGCCGGGATATTCGCCCGTTTCGTGGTCCCGGGAAGGTTTGGGCGCGGCGAATGCATCCGCTGTGCAGGCCGCGAGCAGCAACCCGCACAGCAGGTATTTATATGGTGTATTGTGCAACATTCTGTTATTCGACGGTTACGGATTTGGCGAGGTTGCGTGGTCGGTCCACGTCGCGGTTTTTGTTCACGGCGATGTGATAGGCCAGCATTTGCAACGGTAGCGAGACGACCAAAGGAATCAGCCGTTCGTCGACCCGGGGAATTTCGATGACGTAGTCCACCATCTTGCGCACGTCTTCATTGCCTTCGGTAACGATGGCGATTACCTTGCCCCGGCGTGCTTTGATCTCCTGAATGTTGCTGATAGTCTTTTCGTACACGCTGTCGGCGGTGGCAATCGCTACTACGGGCATTTCGCTGTCGATCAGTGCGATCGGTCCGTGTTTCATCTCGGCGGCCGGATAACCTTCGGCATGGATGTAGGAAATCTCCTTGAGCTTCAGTGCGCCTTCCAACGCGACCGGGTAATTGTAACCGCGGCCCAGGTAGATGAAATTATGCGCATAGGTGAAAATTTTCGCCAGGTCGCAGATTTCGGTATCCAGTTTCAGAACCCGTTCCATCAACTGCGGTATTTGTTGCAGGTCGTGCAGCATGGTGGTATATAATTCCGGCGAAATGCTTTTTTTCAGTTTGGCGACACTCAGCGCGAGCATGATCAGGACGGTTACCTGGCCCGTAAAGGCTTTGGTCGAAGCCACGCCGATTTCGGGACCTACGTGGATGTAAGAGCCTGAATCCGTCGCCCGGGCGATCGATGAACCGATGACGTTGCAGATACCGTATATGAATGCGCCGCTGTTGCGGGCCAATTCGACAGCGGCCAGTGTGTCGGCGGTTTCGCCGGACTGCGACAGGGTAATTACGATGTCGTTGGGGCGTATGACCGGATTGCGGTAGCGGAACTCCGAGGCGTATTCCACTTCGACGGGAATGCGGCATAACTCTTCGATCAGGTGCTCCCCGATCAGGCCTGCGTGCCACGACGTGCCGCACGCGACGATGATGATGCGTCCGGCCTTGAGAAACTTGTCTTGGTGGTCGCGTACGCCGGAAAGGATAACGTCGGTGCCTTCGGGGTTGATCCGGCCGCGGATACAGTCGATGATCGTGCGGGGCTGTTCGTAAATCTCTTTGAGCATGAAGTGCGGGAAACCACCTTTTTCGAGTTGGCTGATATTCATCTCCAGCATCTTGATGTGCAGGGGCTTCACCACGTTATCGAGCGATACGACCTGGAGCGGTTCGTTTCGCCGGATGACGGCCACTTCTTCGTCATTGAGATACACTACCTCTTTGGTATGTTCGATAATCGGCGTGGCGTCCGAAGCGAGAAAACGCTCGTTGCCCCGGATGCCGATCACCAGCGGGCTGCTTTTGCGCGCTGCCACGATCAGGTCTGGATTCTCTTTCTCTATAACTGCGATCGCATAGGCGCCGACCACTTCGTGCAAGGCCAGTTGCACCGCCGTGCAGAGATCGCAATGGTTAGTCTGCTTGATGTACTCGATCAGTTGTACCAGTACTTCTGTATCGGTGTCGCTCTGGAAGGTGTAGTCGTGGTTGCGCAACATTTCGCGCAGTACGTTGTAGTTCTCGATAATGCCGTTGTGGATAATAGCGAGGGTCTTCGATTGCGAATAGTGCGGGTGCGCATTTGCGTCGTTTGGTTCGCCATGCGTGGCCCAGCGGGTGTGAGCGATCCCGATGGTGCCCGAAACGTCTTGGCCTTGGGTGGCGCGCTCCAGGTCGGCGACTTTGCCTTTGGATTTGAATACATCCAGCGTTCCGTTTTCGTGTACCAGCGCGACGCCCGCACTGTCATATCCCCGGTATTCCAATCGGCGCAGACCTTGGATCAGCATCGGATAGGCCGGCCGGTCACCGAGGTAACCTACAATTCCGCACATGCTCTGAATTTTTTAGTTTTACTCCTGACAAAAATAACGTTTTTCATAGGAATATCGTACCTTTACAGGATCAATAAACCTGATGAGTTATGAACAAAGATAAGCGTTTGGAGGCATTCGGGCGCCTGCTTGACGTGATGGACGAGTTGCGGGTGAAGTGCCCGTGGGACCGGGTACAGACCTTTGAATCGCTGCGTAGCAGCACCATAGAAGAGACCTATGAATTGGTCGATGCGTTGCTCGATCACGATATGAAGAATGTCAAGAAAGAGCTGGGCGACCTGTTGCTGCATGTGATATTTTATTCCAAAATAGCTTCTGAAGAGGGGGCGTTCGATATTGCGGATGTGGCTGATACGGAGTGTGACAAGCTGATTTTCCGTCATCCCCATGTTTTCGGTGCCGTGCATGCCGATACGCCCGACGAAGTAAAACAAAACTGGGAAGACCTCAAGCTGAAGGAGAAGGAAAAAGAACACGAGAAGAAACGCGTGCTTTCGGGGGTGCCCCGGACACTACCCTCGCTGGTAAAGGCCTATCGTATCAGCCAGAAAGCGGCTTCGGCAGGTTTCGACTGGGAGACCAAAGAGGATATCTGGAGCAAGGTGCAGGAGGAGATCTCCGAAGTGCAGGCAGCTATGCAGAGCGGCGACGAGGTTAATAAGGAAGAGGAGTTCGGCGACCTGCTTTTCGCATTGGTCAATGCCGCGCGGCTCTATGGCGTGAATGCGGAGACGGCGCTTGAAAAATGCAATAAAAAATTCATTTCAAGGTTTACTTATATTGAGGAACAGGTCGAAAAACAGGGATTGTCGCTGCGCGAACTTTCGCTTGCGGAGATGGAAAACTGGTGGTGTGAAGCCAAAAACAAGGCAAAAGAGAAAACGGAATAGTTATGGCAATCATTAAATCGGTCCGGGGATTCACCCCGGTAATTGGAGAGAATACCTTTCTGGCGGATAACGCCACGGTGATCGGCGATGCGACGATCGGGCGCGATTGCAGCATCTGGTTCAGCGCCGTGGTACGGGGCGACGTCAATAAAATTACTATCGGCGACCGGGTTAATATTCAGGACGGGGCGGTGATCCATACGCTTTACCAGCGTTCTGTGACCGAAATCGGCAACGATGTGTCGATCGGCCACAATGCGAATGTACATGGGGCGAAGATCGAGGACAAATGCCTGATTGGTATGGGAGCGACGGTACTCGACCATGCCGTGGTCGGTACAGGGTCGATCGTGGCGGCCAATTCGCTGGTATTGACCGGTACGGTGATCGAACCCGGCAGCGTTTATGCCGGTGTGCCGGCGCGCCGCGTGAAGGGCGTGACTCCCGAGCAGGTGCGCGATATCATCGAACGCACGGCGCGCGATTATATGATGTACGCTTCGTGGTATAAAGAATAGACATAATGCTCCAGGGCAATTGAGGCGGATATTTCATGCATTTATCGTGAAATATCCGCTTTTGATCGGTATGATAACGCCCTTTTGGGAAATTACGTCTATTTTGGCAACCGTAGCAAATGAACGGTCTATGAAGATGAAATTGATCAAATCCGCCTTTCCCATATTTTTATTGTTTTTGTCGGTTTCGGCTTTTGCGCAGCAGGCAGGCTCGGTGACAGGCACATTGCAGGATGCGCAGACCAAGGAGCCGATGGCCGGAGCGATGGTCGAAATTTTTCCGGTATCCGATTCTGCGGCACGCCGGTACGTGACGGCCAATGCCCAGGGGCGGTTTTCCGTGACCGGACTACCCTATCGCGAATATGCCTATAACGTCACCTTTCTGGGGTACGATACCCTTGCCGGCTCGGTCAAGGTGAACCGGGCAGCCGTTGCTCTCGGTGTACTGCAGATGGCGCAGAAGGCGCAGGATCTCGATGAAGTTCTTGTTTCAGCACGGGCGATGCGCACTTCGTCCAAAGGCGATACCGTCGTTTACAATTCCGGAGCCTTTAAGGTAACGCAAGACGCTGCGACCGAAGACCTGCTCAAAAAGATGCCGGGCATCAGTGTGCAGAACGGTACGGTAACCGCGCACGGCGAAACGGTGCAGAAAATCCTGGTGGACGGCAAGGAGTTCTTCGGCAGCGACGTGACCACTGCGATCAAGAACCTGCCTGCCGAGGCGATCGATAAAGTCGAGGTGTTCAACAAACTCAGCGACCAGGCAGAATTCAGCGGAGTGGATGACGGGGAAGGTTACAAAGCGATCAACCTGGTTACGCGGAAAAATATGAACCGCGGGACTTTCGGCAAGTTTTATGCGGGTTATGGGTTCAACGACAAGTACAATGCCGGGGCGAGCCTGAACCTGTTCAACGACAAGCGCCGGTTTTCGATTATCGGCATGGCTAATAACGTGAACCAGCAAAATTTCGCCATCGACGACATTCTCGGCGTAGTCGGCACCTCGAATAGCGGCGGAGGCGGCGCGCGTCACCGGAGCGGTCGGGAGATGTCGAATTTCATGGTGGGCAACCAGAGCGGCGTTTCGACCGTGTATTCGTTGGGAGTCAACTATTCCGAAGAGTGGAGCGAAAAAGTGAAGTTTGACGGCAGCTATTTCTTCAATTCGACCAAAACCCATGTGAATACCGTTACGAACCGCAACTATTATCTGGGCGACGACTCCACCCAGTATTACGATGCGTTGGGGATTCGCGATACGCGTAACTACAACCATCGTTTCAATGCGCGGCTCGATTACAAGATCAACGAGAACAATTCGCTGATGTTCCGTCCGAGCGTCAGTTTGCAGACGAACGATGCGTCGAGCAGCGATACATCGACCACGATGCTGAGTGCGAACGCGATGGAAAACGCATTGGTCAACCTGTTCCGCAGTACCACATCGTCGCATACGGAGGGGTATAACATTTCGGGGAACCTGATCTACCGGCATAAGTTCGGGGAAAAACTCGGGCGGACGCTGACGGTGATGTTTGGCGGCGGGGTGTCGAAAAACGACGGCAAGCAGGATCAATACTCGCTGACGCGCTATTTTAACCCCGATTCCGAATCGTTGCTGGATCAGTATATAGCCAATAATTCCCGTTCATACCGGCTCAGCGGCCATGTCATGTATTCCGAACCTCTGAGCGAAAAATCCCAGTTACTGTTCAGTTACAATGCGAATTACAGCTACTCCGACCGGGATAAGCGTTCGTACCAGCGCCCCGAGTACATAATGATCGACAGTTTGTCGAATACTTACAACAGCGGCTACCTGACCCAACAGGTCGGTCCGGGTTTCCGGTACAACAATAAAAAGGTGATGGTCATCGGAAACCTTTCCTACCAATATTCGACATTGGCTGGAGATCAGCAATTTCCGAAGGTAACCAAAACTTCTGCCGATTTCAATAATTTGGTTTACATGGCCTTGTTGGATGTGAAATTCAATCCGACCAATACGCTTCGTGCGATGCTCCGCTCGTCGACGAACAATCCGTCCGTCACTCAGCTGCAGGATGTACTCGATGTGTCGAATCCGCTGTTCGTTTCCCAGGGCAACCCCAATCTCCGTCCGGTGTATGCCAACCGAATGTTTGTGCGGTATGTCAATACGAATGTTACGAAAGGCCGTACGTTCATGGCGATGCTGGGCGGTTCCATGCAGTCGAATTACATCTCCAATGCTACGGTGATCGCGGGCAAAAACGGCTACGAGGTCAAAGATCCCGCGGGCAATACGGTGATCGTGCTGAACCAGGGTGCTCAGTATTCGCGTCCCGTCAATATGAACGGTTACTGGAATGTGAACGGGATGATGAGTTACGGACTGCCCGTTTCGTTTCTCAAAAGCAACCTGAATGTCAATCTGGGCATTAATTATGCGGCGACCCCGAACATTTTCAACGAGGTCAAAAGCACGACCAATACGACGACCTATACTGCCGGAGCCGTACTGGGCAGCAATATCAGCGAGAAACTCGATTTTACGCTGGGATATGATGTCGGTTATAACGTAGCGTCGAATAAGGTCCGCAAAGAGAGTAATAACCGTTATGTGAACCAGCAGGTGTCCGGAAATTTCAAGTGGATTACCTGGGCCGGAATTACTTTGCAGGCCAATGGCTCTTATCTGAAATACAGCGGTATTACGGATTCGTTCGTTGAAGATTATTTCTTGCTGAATGCTTCGATCGGGAAAAAAATATTCAAACACCAGCGCGGTGAGATCAACGTATCGGCTTACGACCTGCTGAACCAGAACAAAAGTTTCTCGCGCAATGTGACGGCGACCTATATAGAAAACGTGAAAACCAATGTCCTGGGCCGCTATTTCAGCATTAACCTGATCTATAACCTGAGGCGTTTCGGAGGCAAGAATGTAGACGCTTCGTCCACTCGTCGGGGGGAAACTCCGGATTCGCTTCACGACGGACGGCCACCGATGGGACGCCCCCCAATGGGGCCGCCGCCGGGCGGACACCGGGGACCGATGTAGTTGCAACTGTTTGTTTCCTCAGGCCGGTTTCAGGGTGCGCCCGTTCTAAAAGTTCAGGCCTGCGGTCAGGTGGACCATGTAGCGTGAGTCATACGTCTTATAACTTTCGGCCAGGTTGGCTTTCCAGTAGCGTCCGTTGAGACGGACAAAGAATGTGCTGTTGGACGAGAGATTCAGGTTGCGGGAGTAGGTCACTTCGGCGGCTCCGTCGAAATAATCGGCAGAACGGATGGCCAGGTCCAGGTACATGAAATCTTTTACGATCTCGGAATCGGGAGCCGTGCCGTGATAATCGTAGGTCCCATCGAGATTGATGTTGTATTGTGCGGTTAATCCGCACAGCAAACGCCCGTTGTAACGGCTTCCGATTCGGAAGTTCTTTTTGAAATAGGCACCGATTTTCGTGTTGGAGATCAATTCCGTCGTGGAGGGTGTAGGCACCAGATAAATGTCGTTTTGCCGGTTGTAGTCAGCTAAAACGCCTGTCCGGAAACTATATTCGGCTTCATAACCGCGCATCAGGTCGTAGTTGAAATCGATATGGTGCGTACGGTATTGGGAGCGGATGCCTTTCCAGATCGTTATCCAGTCCTGCGATTCGTAGTTGTTGTCATATTTCTGGACATATTCTATCCCGTCGATCGCACGGTCCTGATAGCTGAGTCGTACGGAGTGGGTATATCCGCCCCGGGTCGTGGTATTCGCCGCCAGGGAGACCTTGAGACGGTCATCGACTACAGAACCCTGCTTTTTCGGCTGTGTGGCGATCGGGACCGTTACATCTTCGACTTTGCGGGCCCAACTGCCGGTTACGATCAGGTTGACATCCCCTTTGAAATTGTATTGCAGCTCCCCTCCTACCGAGTTGCCGTTGTATTGCCGGCGTACATAGTTGCCTCCCAGATCGGAAGTGAAATAACCCAGTCCTTTCATGATGAAGAAATGCTGGGCCTGTTCCAAGTTGGAAAGCGTCATTTCGACATCTTCCCGTAGGTTGTAGTATTCGAAGGTCAGACCGATGTTATGGTGTTCGCCGAGCGTGAAAATGACACTGGGCTGTATGTCGATCTTGTAATAATAGGTTTCGGGACGCGGGTCTACCTGTTTTGCCGCAATGGTATTTCTGTACCGGAGGTTCAGTCCGAAAATAGCAGTGCGCCCGATTCGGGGCGATGCGAGCCGGGCTTGCAGATCGTAATTCTGGTGCACCCAGTCGCTGGGATTCAAATCGGCCAGATAGTAAGGCATGCCCCGGAACGGATCGGCTACCGAACAGTTGTACAAGGCGTCTTTGATTTTCGACCGCGTATAATCGAAGGCTCCCCACATATAAAATTTGCCGACACTCCCGCCGCCTTCCGTATTGAACAGCAGGTCGGAACGGTAGCGACCGCCTTGTGGGCGGTTAAAATCCCCGTCGGAGATGGCGTACCCCAACCCTACTTCGGCGTAGCGCCTGGTTTGGTCGAGTACCGCTCCGGCTGCATTGACGGTCGTATTGCTCCAAAGGTCATCGCTTTTCATCCGTTCGAGTGCGGCGGGTGTCGTCTCGAGCCTGCGCAAGAGCGAATCAGGGATGGCGGTAGCGACTTTGGGGGCATTTTGTATTTGAATCTCCTGTGCATGCGTAATTTCCGGAAGTTGCATCAGGACCAGTGCTCCCGCGAATAAAGCCGTGCTGTATTTTAATTTCGTTGTCATCGTTTGCTGGCTTGAGGTTATTGGAAAGAATCGGACTGCTGGCTCCAGCCGGGAATGCTTTGTTTCGGGTCCAGATAGCGGCGCGGTACCGGGGGAGTCAGCTTTTCGAAGTCTACGGACGTGTTGTTCGTATCCTGCAATACGATGCGGCCTTTTTCCGCGGTCTTGGCCTGGTCGACTTTTCGTGCAACGCTGGTGCTCGTATAGATATCGTCCAGGTAGATGCTTCCGGCGTCCAGGAAGTTGGGGACGCGTTTGTATTGCTGCGTCGCTTCATTCTTGACGCATTCGACGACATCGATGCAGCGGTCCATTTTAATACGGTAGTATTTACGGGTTTTTCCGATCGGGATGGCCAGGTCGGACGGTAATACCTCTTCGTCCGATTTGAACAGCGCGTAGCAGCAACCGTACACGGTGGTGAACCAACCGTCGCCGATATTGCCCGAAGTCCCCATGTAGAGCTCCATGTTGATCGACTTCGGGTTGTCCGAAACCAGTCCCGACATCGATGGAATCCACCCTTCGAATTCGGCTGAAGTCAGATCGACGGTCGGGCCGCCATCGGCATTGATTTGCTGGTGATTCGCTGCGATGGACGCGATGATGACCGATTGGCCTGGCTGCAACGGGTATTGCTGTCCCGTCCCTTTGATTCGCCAGATGATCGTCGCATAGACGTATTCGTCGGCATCGGGTTCGTTCCAGGTCATGAATTCGGACGGATAGGAACTCAGATCGGGTTGCAGGGTGGTGATGCACAGATTGTCGAGATAATACACATGGTCGCTGTTGTTGTATATCTCGTAATACTGGTCTTTTTTATAGAAACTGGTCGACGAATTGTAAAAAATCTCTTTGAAGCAGAGGGCCCCTACTTCGGTAATTTTGATCGGTATCCGGAGCGGATTGTCCGTTCCTCGCGTTTCGAACAGTTCGATCCCGTTCAGCCCTCCTGCGAAAATCCCGTCGCTGGAGCGTCCGGATACGGTAACGTTATAAATACCCGGCATCACGTCGTTCAATACCGTGACTGCACCGTTCTTGATCGTTCCCTGTACCGTGTAATTCTCATCGGGATTGGTCATGGTGACGGCCAGTTCGGGAAGCTCCCGGCCGGAGTCGCCGATTTCAGCCAGCACTGCAATGCCCAGCATGTGCGCTTTACCGGCCTGTCCCGCTTCGTCGAATTGCTCAGCACATCCCACCATGCAGGTGCACGCCAAAATCAGGCTGTATATTCGGAAGTTCAAATGTTTCATCGGTTTACGGCTTTCGTGTTGGATTACTTAATGATTGCGACCAGTTCGAGCCCGAAGAAAAGGTTCGGATTGCGTCTGTATTGTTCGCCCGGATTGACGCGCGATTTGTAGACAGGGTAACTCATGAACATGTTGTTGGCGAAAAATGAAACCCGGAGATTCTTTTTGAACTCTTTCGTCACGTTGATGTTCATGAGCAGCAGGGGCGGTCGCCGTTCGACCCGGTACCGGTAGTCGTAAGTCGTTTTGAGAATGGCTTCCATCGCTTTATATTCCTGTGTGCCTGGAGTCAGTTTTTCGAAGTCGCTCATCGAGAATGCTTTTCGGGCCCCGTGGTCGAATACGTCGAGGTATCCGATCGGAATCGAGTCGTTGCCGAACGAAGACCACTCTTTTTCCATCCAGGTCACCTGTGCTGTGAGCGTGATGACCAGTCCGATGCGGGGAATGTTGTGTGTGGCACGGAGTGTCGTCACCAGCCGTTCCCGGTGGAGTTTTTCCGATTCACCTTCATAGATGCCGACGTGGAATTGGTCCGTAAGTCCGCTGTCGCGGTTGTAAAAAGTGGGCCCGTTTTCATAGAACAGGTTGCTCATGTAAGCTCCGTTCAACGTGAAGGATGTACGAATCGAATTTATACGGCCGAAGTCCAGGCTCAGTTCAACGCCCTTGGAAATATCGGTGATGTTATTGGATGGGGCCAGGTAGCTGGCCAGGTAGCCGTATGAATTGGCCAGGGTCAGGGCCGGAAATCCGCTTGGAGAAGGGAGACCCGATGAACGGTAGATGTCGTACTGCATCCATTGCCAGGTGTCGTAGGAAGAACTGAGCATGTAACCGTTGTTCATCTTTTCGTAGTATCCCGTCACCGAGAAGAACATGCCTCCGAGCTGGCTGTCGATTCCGATTTCGCTTTTGTAATTCTTGGCGATTTCGAGCCGGTCCCGGTTTTCTGTATCGAAGGCTCGGGTGGTAACCATGGCCAGCCGTTTGTCTTCGGGGACGGTCTGGTCGGTCATCGAGTTGAAGTTGACGAAATCGAAATAAGCCCTATCGGGATACAGGTACCCTACGGTAGGAGCTTTCGACAGGATACCCCACCCTCCCCGCAGCGTGAGTGCCTGGTCTTTCAGAATGTTGACGGCCAGATTGATACGGGGACTGAAAGCGTGCTTGAAATCGAATATCTGGTCGAAGCGCACGCCTGCCTGCAAATACAGTTTCCGTCCCGGGGCAAAACTCCACGCGAGGTTTTCTTCGGCGAAAACACCGAGCTGCGATACGAACGGGATGTCTTTGTATTTGCGCGGGCGGTTCGATACGGCGACGATCGAATTGTGCGGCGGGGTCATCGGATCGAATACCTGTCCGTCGCCGAGGTTGCCGTCGGTTTTGAAATCGGCGCCGACGAGGATCTGGTGGCTGGTCTTCCCTATTTTGCCCGCGAACTGTGCGGATACTTTCGAAAATACATTGACTTCTTTGCCGTAGATGTCGTAGCGGCCGAAGTAGGAATCGGGAAGCATCGTTACGAATGTATCCTTGTTTCCGGTCCAGTTGGTAATGGGGCGCCCTTCCGTGTCGTAGATGTTGTTGCCCGGGCGGTTTGTAGCGATCAGGCCGTCCTGTTCCGCCAGGGAATAGACACCCATCGCATCGTTGTAGATCTGTTCGTAATAGCTGTGGCGGTCCATGTAGGAACCGGAGATTGCATATTTCAGCGACCGGAACCACCCTTTGTCGATGTAGAAGGTCCCATTGGTATTGAGGATGCCGCCGATGTCGCGGGCGCCTTCTCCCCGCCGGGTCATTTTATTATCGGGATTCGGTTCCATCGTATTGCGGCCGTAGATGAAGTCTAGAGAGGTGTTCGAGCGCCATTTCCCGTCGAGCCATACATTCGAATAAAGCAGTTTGCCTGTCGCCCGCTGATAATATTTGTATGCCTCGGTCGGTTTGGTGACGTTGTAGGCGTAGTCGGCTCCGATATTGAGATTGCCTGCTTTCTCGCCGAGTACCAGCCCCTTGTTGGCCGAGAACTGGTAGACATTGGGGTTGGTTTTGAACCGGATGGAGAGCGGTTCTTTACCCGCTTTCGAGTTGACGATGACGGCCCCGGCGGTTAAGTCTCCGTATTCGGCGGACGGGATACCCCGGATCACTTCGACCGATTCGATATTATCGGTCGATATCTGGCGCAGGTCTACGCCGCTGTTGGGGGGGACACCCCCGCCGACCGCCACGTCCCCTTTGGACATCAGGCTTCCGTTGATTGCCGAATTGATCGACTGCATGTTCGCGTTGTTTGAAATCGGCGAACCGTCCATAATGATGGCGGTACCCAGGCTGTTCATGTTCAGAGCCCCGGATTCGGCATTGTCTCCGTAATAGTTTCCGAATGCCCGGATGTTCATCGTGCTGGCCGAAGAAAGGTTCGGGTTGGAGACGACCCCGCCCGGCAGCAGTTGCATCAGGTCGGCCAGGGATGAGGTTTGCATGTGGTCCATGGCCGTGCGGGAAATCGTTGAAGCGGTGGACTGTCCCGCTTTGCTGGCCTTGGCCGTTACGACTACCTCGTCGAGCCGGAAGTTATCCGCTTTCATGACGAAGTTGAGTGTTCGGTCGGCTGTGACGCTGATCGTCGTGTCGACCGGCACATAGCCCAATGAATGTACGGTGAGTCGCACTTTTCCCGACGGTACGTTTTGCAACAAGTATTCTCCCTGCAGGTTCGTGCTGCCGCCGATTGTGAATTCAGGAACGGAAACGACGGCCATATCGACCGGTTCTACGCCCTTGTCCGTTTTGTGGTAGATGATACCCCGAATGGTAAATCCTGAAGGTTCGGCAGCCGACAGCATATGACCCATAACCGCCGCCAGGATACAGGCGTACGTCGTACGGAAGGATTTCTTCATTGGGAATGGTAGTTTATTAAGTCAGGTGGGTGTAATAGCTTCGTAGAGCACAAATATAACAAAAATCTCCTATGGGGTACTGTTTAAAGGCACTCCAATAAGAGATTTCTGTATCCGATAGTCGTCAGTTAAGGTTGTTTGTGAAAATTTGAACATTTCGGCGGTGTTTGTGTGTTTTTATTGATAGAGCGCAAGATAATTCTTGCCGAAGGTTTATACAGTAGATTATTTTATGTATACTTGCATAAGGCTTATGTCACTCAAACATTCAGTTCGAATGCGTTTGAAGGCGTTTTTTATAGTAAGCGGCTAAATCGATTTCCCCACTAACCTAATAAATTTATTGTTTTATGAAAAAACTGTTTTACCTTTTTGCGTGTGTTGCGGCCGGTGTGGCCGCTGTTGCGTTTACCGGATGTAACGACAACAAGGAAGAACCTGCATCCGAAATCATTGTCCAGAGCGATGTCGATGTGGCCGTAGATAAAACCGGCGGTCCGCAGATTATCAAATTTACCACTAATTACGATTGGACGATTAAAGTAACCACCGATCCCGCCGGAGGAACGTGGTATGATATGGGTACTACTGCCACCAGCGGTAAGGCCGGTTCCGTATCGTTGAACATTACCGTAAATCCCAACGATACCGAATTGGAACGCACGCTTATCGTTTCGATCGCGACGGTCAAAGAGCCCAGTCTGCCCAAACAAGTCAAGCTGGTTCAGGCGGCCAATACCGATCCGAAAGATGTAACGGTACAAATACCTAATGCGGCCAGTCTGATCATCCATGACCGCAACTTAGGAGCTACCAAGATTGGTGAGTTAGGCACATACTATACGTATGCCGAAGCGTTGACGGCATGTCCTTCCGGGTATCATTTGCTTACGATGGATGAATATTTGGATATGACTTATTATAACGATGTGTTCCCCACAAAAGATGCATTGAAAGATGGCGCTTTGAAATTCCCGGTTACGGGCGGCTATAAAGATGGAGACAAGATGGAAGAAGCGACGGTTGGGTATTATTGGCTTGATGGAGCCGAGTATGGCGTGGCTTCTACGGATGAGTACGGTTATGCGGCTGAAACCCGTGATGCAGGAGGATTCTTACTTGCTCCGTTTTATCCCGATTACAAAGTTGCCTGGAAAATGCAGGTGCGCTGTGTGAAGGACGTGAAATAGTCTTACTGGATAATAACAAAAAAGGGAGAATTGTTCTCCCTTTTTTTGTGTCCTTGTGTGTCGTTTTATCCTTGCGTGATTAATTGCAGGAGTATTTTTATTGCCGGGTCTCCTGTTTTTTCAGCAAGTCGCGGATTTCGGTCAACAGTTGTACGTCGGCGGGTGGAGCCGGCGGAGTCGCGGGCGTTTCGGTCTCTTTTTTCCGGTTGAGTCTGTTGATCAGCTTGATGAACAGGAAGATTGCAAAAGCGATGATGATGAAGTCGAAAGTCGCCTGAAGAAAATTCCCGTAGTTAATCGTCACGGCCGGGATGACTTCGCCCGATGCGGCTGTCTGGGCCTGCTTGAGTGTGATGCCCAGATCGGTGAAATTGACTCCGCCGACCAACACGCCGATCGGAGGCATGATGACATCGGCTACCAGCGAAGAGACGATTTTGCCGAAGGCCGCACCGATTACGACACCGACGGCCAGATCGATCACATTGCCCCGCATGGCGAACTGCTTGAATTCGTCTATGAGTTTGCTTTTCATAATACAAGGTTTTGATATGGTACCAAATTTAGTGAAATAAACTTAAAATGAAACCGGTGGCGACATTTCCCCTTTCATTTTGCGGCATTTCCCGGTATTTTTTGTACTTTGCGTACCATTTTATGCGTTTTATCTCTAAAATAGCTGAACTATGAACTTAAAATCATTATGGATTCTGGTTCTGGCCTGCGTGGCAACTACGCTTTCGGCACAGAAGAAGCCGCTGGACCAGAGTGCATACGACGGATGGAAATCGATTGTTTCCCCTAAGGTTTCCGAAAACGGCGATTGGATTTGTTACGCGATCACACCGCAGCGCGGTGACGCCCTACTCGAGTTTTACAATGCGGGAACCAAACAAACGACGCGTATCGAACGCGGCGGCAGTCCTGCATGGTTTAACAACGATACGTGGGCTACCTTCAAGATCGCCGTACCGTTTGCCAAGGTACGCCAAGCCAAAATCGACAAGGTAAAGGCGGATAAGATGCCCAAAGACACCTTTGCCGTGATGAATCTTGCCGAGATGAAGGTGGTCAAACTGCCGGGCGCCAAAGAACTGAAAACGTCGGCGAAGGGGGCGCTCTATGCCTATACCTATGAGGTGACTCCGGTTAAAGATACGACCGTTAAGGATAGTGCTGCCAAAGGAAATAAAACCCCGGGCAAATACGACCGGCTGGTTGTCGTCGATGTCCGCACGGGCGACAGTACGGTCGTGGACAGTGTGAAGAATTTCACGGTGGCCGAGAACGGGAGGTCGGTGCTTTATACCCGTGAGGCCGATTCGCTCAAGGCGGTCTATGTCTACACTGTCGATCCGAAGCGAGGCGTCCTTCAGCGTGAACTTTGGTCGAGCAAGCTTGGTGCAGTCTCGCCTTCGCTGGTGCTGGACCGTTCCGGGGAGCAAGGCGCTTTTCTGGTGACGGCCGACACGGTGAAACATGCGCTGTACGATCTCTACTATTTTTCCACAACCGACCTGAAACCCCGCCAAGTGGCCGATGCGCAGATTATCGGGTTGCCGGGCGGATATGCCGTGAGCCGGTTCGGGAACCTTTCGTTCAATCACGAAGGGAACCGCCTGCAATTCGGGATCGCTCCGAAACCGAAAGAGGTACCCAAGGATACGTTGCCTGCCGATGAGAAGTTTTCGCTGGACGTTTGGAGCTATCGCGATACCATGTTGATGCCGACGCAATTGGTAAACAAAAAGAAAATCGAAGAGGCTTCCTATCCCGCGGTCTATTTTCCGAAAGAGAACCGTGCCGTAGCATTGGGCGACAAGGATCTCCCGTCGGTGTCGTTTGCCGAGAACGGGGATGCACCCTATGCGATCGGTACGACCCGCTTGCCGTACAGCCTTTATACCGAACCTGAAATTCAGATGTTCGATCCGTCGGACTCTTATCTGATCGAACTGAAAACCGGCAAACGTACGCTGCTGCGCAAAAAAGGATACGGCGGGATGTATCTTTCCCCGTCGGCCAAATATGCGGCTTATTACAACCTGCCGGACTCTTCGTGGTATTCGATCGACACGAAGACGCTGAAACATACGCGCCTGACGGCCGATATCCCTTATCCGCTCTATAATGTCGATGACGATCACCCGGGAACCCCGCCCCTGTATGGCATGTACGGTTGGACGAAAGGGGACGAGATGATGCTGATTCCCGACCAGTTCGATCTTTGGTTGGTTGATCCCTCGGGTAAAAAAGCTTCCCGGAACCTGACTAAGATCGGCCGCGAGACCAACACTCAGTTCAAGTTTGTCAACCAGAGCCGCACCGAAGGTAAATCGGCGGTAGATATGACCCGGCCGATGATGTTCCTGTCGTTCAACCGCGGCAACAAGGAGAACGGTTATTATACGTTGCGTCCGGGCCAGGCGATCCAGAAGCTGGTGGAAGGCCCCTATATCTATGCGATTGCGGGTTTTGCCCGTAAAGGCGACCGGTTGATTTATACCCGTGAGAATTTCAACGAGTTCCGCGACCTGTGGACCAGCAACGAGCGGTTCGGCGATTCGTTGAAACTGACCAATGCTAACCCGCAGCAGGCCGATTACAAATGGGGATCGGTCGAACTGTTCAAATGGACCGATTTCAACGGTAACGAATGCGAGGGTTTGCTGCACTTCCCCGAAGATTACGATCCGTCGAAACCCTACCCGACCATCGTCTATTTCTACGAAGTGCAAACTTTCTTGAAATACCGTTACAATACTCCGTCACCGAGCCGTTCGATCATCAATCCGGTTTATTGCACCAGCAACGATTACATCGTCTTTATCCCGGATATCAAATATCGCGACGGATTTCCGGCCAAAAGTTGCTACGATGTGGTAGTGAGCGGAACGATGGCGCTGATCGACCGCGGAATCGCCGATAAGAACCGGATCGGTTTACAGGGGCAAAGCTGGGGCGGTTACCAGACCGCGCATCTGGTGACTCAGACCGACCTGTATGCGTGCAGCGCGCCCGGTGCCGCTGTCACGAACATGATTTCGGCATACGGCGGCATTCGTTATGAGTCGGGTTTTTCGCGCGCTTCGCAGTATGAAACGGGCCAGAGCCGTATCGGGGCTACTCCCTGGCAGCGCCGCGATCTCTATATCGAAAACTCGCCCGTGTTCTTCGCCGACCGCGTCAAAACTCCGCAGCTGTTGCGCCATGACGATAACGACGGTGCGGTGCCCTGGACGCAGAGTATCGAATATTACATCGCTTTGCGCCGTTTGGGCAAACCGGTATGGTTGCTCAACTACAACGGCGAGCCGCACAACCTTGCATCGCGTGCCGCCAGTATGGATTGGGACAAGCGGATGTATCAGTTCTTCGACCACTACCTCAAAGGTGCGCCGATGCCCCGCTGGATGAAGGAGGGTATTTCGGTAACCGAAAAAGGGATCGACCAGAAATACGAACTGGTCACTGAGTAACCCTGAGTTTTTGCACAATGAAAATAGAAAACGGAGTGGATCTACATCCACTCCGTTTTTGTTTGGCGGCTTTACTCGGAAATATTCAAGCCCTCCGGTTTTATGCAGTGCAGTCCGGTTGGTTGGACTATGCGTTATTTCCAGCGTGCGTATGGCCGGTGTATGGTAATTTGCATGCCAAGTGTAGTACAGAATTCCTGCGGTGAAGCGCGTGGTATGTCGGTCAGATTTTGACCGTACAGCCGCTTCTGTGGCTTTCGAATGCGGCTTCGAGCATCCGGATATCGGTAAGCATCTCTTCGTGTGACACCGGTGCGGGCCCGCCGTCACGCAAAGCGCCGTAAACGGCATCGTAGTAGCCCAGGTAGTTCCCCGGGACGGTCGGGTATTTGCGGCGTCCGGCATCGGTATTCAGGATGCCCCACTCCGCTTCGCTTTCGGCGGCCCACGCTTGGCGTGAAGGTGTGGCTTTGCCTGACCGTAGCAGATCTTCCTGCGGGTCGAGGCCGTATTTGACATAAGAGCCCTTTGTCCCGTGCACGGCGAACCGGGGTCCCTCTTCCCGGATAATCATTCCGGCACGCAGGGTGACTGTCAGGTTCGGGTAAAGCAGCTGCATCAGGCTGTAGTCGTCGACTCGGCTGCCGTCCCGTTGTGAAGCCAATGTAGCCCAAACACCGTCAGGCCTGCCGAAGAGCGCGAGTGCCTGGTCGCTCAGGTGTGAACAGAGGTCGTAAGTGATTCCGTTACCGGGTAACGGTTCTTCCCGCCAAGGGGCCCGTGCTGCGGCCATATCGGGTCGGTAGCGCTGGAATGCGGATTGGAATTCGACGATGCGGCCCAACTCTCCCGATTGCAGGATTTGTTTGACGGTCAGAAAATCCCCGTCGAAGCGTCGGTTTTGAAAAACCGTCAGCAGCAGGCCTTTTTCCTCGGCCAACCGGATCAATGCTTGTGCTTCGGCAGAGGTGGGTACGAACGGTTTTTCCACGACTACGTGTTTGCCCGCTTCGAGGGCCTGCCTGCAATAATCGGCATGAGTCTGTCCGGGGGTATTGACCACGACCAGTTCGATATCCGTTGCGAGCAGGTCGTCAAACGAGCGAACGACCTGTACGCCGGGATAGGCGCCCCGGGCCAGGTTGTTGCTTCGTTCGGCGATGACCGACAGTTCGAAACCTTCGTGCACGTCGAGAAACGGTGCATGGAACACTTGTCCCGACAGGCCGAAAGAGGCGATTCCGGTTTTGATCTTTTCCATGACATTTGGGTTTAGGATTCAAGTTGGGCGGTCAGTTGTTTCAACCGCTCCTCCCGTTCGGTTTTACGCAGTACTCGGCGCATGCCGAGGCAGGCCAGGAGGAAGTAAACTGCCGTCAGTATCCAGAGTGTCCAGAATTGGGTGCTGACTTCGGCAAGCGTTGCCCCCATCGTCTGGATGCGGATAAAGCCGTCCACACCGCTGCCGCTCGGAATGAATTTGGTCCCGTAATAGAGCCATTGCGGGATACACTCCTGGGGAACGGAGGCGCCGCTGAGCATCAGCACCGGGATGGAAGTGAACAGCAGCAGCAGCAGTGAGTTTTCACGGTGGCGGAACAAGGATGAGAGGGCCACGCCGAGGAATGTGCACGACAGCAGGTATGGGAGCAGAAACAGGACGATCGTGCCTGCGCTTCCGTTCATCGGGTAGCCGAATAGTTTGTAGTGGAAGCAGAGCAGGTACGAGAGCGTAATACAGTAAACCGAAATGAAAGCCGCCGATTTTCCCAGTACGATCGGTAATACAGACATGCGTCGTTCTCCACTGGGAATCAATGTTTTGTAAAGGCCTTTTTCACGCCAGGTACCCCCGACCATACCGATGCCGATCAGCAGCGTCTGCTGGATGATGACCATCAGTATTGCCGGCATGATGAAGGTGGCGTAACCCAGATAAGGGTTGTACATGTTCCGGACCGATATCGAGACGGGATTGCTCAGTGCTTCGGCCTGCTTGGATGAAACTCCTTTCGAGACGAACCGCAGCCATTCGACGTTGCTGTTCGAATGGCCTATGCTGCCCATGATGTCGAAAAAAACCTGCCGGTACATCAGGAAGTAACTTGCATCGGCATAGATGGCAAGGTTGACCTTTTCGGTCCGCATCAATTTCTTTTCATAGTCGCCCGGAATGACGATGATGCCGTTTACCTTCCGTTCGAGAAAGAGTTTTTTCGCTTCGTCGAGGCTGGCCGGTTTGTAAACGACGTCGACGTTGGGTGTGGCGTCGAACGAACGGATCAGTTGGCGGCTCGACGGCGTGCGGCTGTTATCGACTACCGCGACGGGCACGTCGCGCAGCACTTCGTTTTTATAGGCGAGCGAATAGGCCGTCGAGTAGATGAAAATGGCGCCCACGGCAATCAGCAGTACACCTGCATCGCAGAAGATGTTGCGGTATTCGTTGCGCAGCACCGAGGCGAATTCGCGGAATTTCTTTTGAAAACGGGTTGTTATCATTTTACAGTTTCCCCCAGTATTTTTCTTCGGTGCATATTTTCTTCATTCGCGGCAGCATAATCAGCGGCAGCAACAGGAAGAGTATCATATAACCCAGATAGGCGAACGAATTGACGACCGGAGCGCCCCGCATCGCCTGATCGATGAAAATTTCGACGTAGTAGGTCATCGGGAAAATGTATCCGAAAATTTGCAACGGCAGGTCCATCGCCATGAATGGAAAGGTCAGCCCCGAAAAGGTAAACGACAGCACCGAGTAGCCGCCCCCGATCGAAAGCGCGAGGCGAAGGTTGCTCAGGGCCGCGATCATAAAGACCCCGATGGCTTGAGATACCATTACGTAAACCAGTCCCGAGACGAAAAGCAGCATTACGTTTCCCTGCAACGGGACGCTCAGGAACTTGAACAGGCAGGTGTTCATCAGCATACACAGTGCAAAGAAAATCACCGTGTAAGGCGCCAGTTTTCCCGCCAGGGCTACGAGCATGTTGCCGCCGCCGGTAGCGAGCCATTCGCGTGCGGTGCTGTTTTTCAGTTCGACGCCGATCGTGAAGATCGTTGTCAGCAGCGTAAATAGCATCAGCATCAGCGGCAGGAAACTCGGCAGCAGGTAGTATTCGTAGTTCGAGAAGGGGTTGAACAGGATGTGCTTTTCGAAATAAATCGGCATCATCAGGTCGTAGGCTTCTTTTTCAGAAATGCCCTGTTTCATCAGTGTCTGGATCTGAATGCCCGACGAAAATGTCATCACGACGGTTTGGATATCCCGGTTGAGCATGCCGTTTTTAACGAGGTTCAGGCCGTTGATGTACGCCACGACGTTCGACTGCTTGTTGCTGTAAATGTCTTTTTCCAAACTGCGCGGAATCGAAACGATCGCGTCGATCTTCCCCTCTTTCATCATCCGTTCCCCTTCGGCCAGATCGGTGATGTGGTAGGCTACGCGGGCCGACGGCGTCGCGTCGATCATCCGGCTCAGTTGCCGGGAAAGAGGCGTATTGCCCGGGTCGTATACGGCGATGGGAATGTCGTGGGGCACCCCGGTGCGGAACAGCAGGATGAAGACGACGAACGACAGGATGGGCAGTCCGATCGACAGCCGCGAGAAGGTCTTGTAGCTGTTGAACATCCCCAGTTCGCGCCGCAGTACGGCTATGAAATCCCGGATCAGTTTCATGTGCGGTTATTTTATTTCGTCCCAGTTGACCGTGACGGTCATTCCCGGACGCAATCCTGCGATTCGTTTTACCGGACGTGCCTTCACTTCGAATGTGCGGATGTCGAAATCGCCGCGCGTTTTGGTGGCCGACCAGGTCGCGTATTCGGCCTGTGCGGCCATGTAATCGATTTTCAGTTGAATGGTTTTGGCCAGTCCCGGCACATAAGCGGTGAGGATCGATCCGATTTTCACTTTGGGTAACAGGTCTTCCTTGACGTTGAACGTCACCCACAGGTCGTTCATGTCGAGCAGGGTGATGACCGGATAGCCGGAGCCGATCAGCTCGCCCGGTTCGGCGATCACCGTCGACACTTCTCCGTCGATCGGCGAATACTGGATGGCGTCGCTGGCGTACGATTCCACTTCGGAGACGGCTCCGGTAGCTTGTGCGACAAGTGCGGCCGCTGCGGTCTTGTCTTCGAGGCGCGCTCCTTCCACGGCCATGTTGTACTGAGATTGTGCGGCTTGCGCCGTCGTTTTCATCGCCTGCAGGTTCGCGGATGCCTCGTCGAATTTCTGGGCCGGCACCACTCCGGACTCGTACAGGTTTTTGATCCGGTCATAACTCTTCTGTGCCAATTCCCGGCCCGCTTCCGCTTTTTTCCACATGTTGTATGCGGCCTCGATTTCCTGTACCCGGGCGCCACGACGGGCTTTCTCGCTTTGTGCCCCGGCAGCCTGGCGGACGGCTTGTGCCTGTTGCAGTTTGGCTTGCACTTCCGGCGTGCTCAGCATAAACAGCTGTTGCCCTTTGGTAACTTGCTGCCCCTCCTTGACGTCCATCTGTTCGATGCGGCCGGGGACTTTAGACGAAATTTTGACACTCGTCGCCTCTACTTCGCCTTGGATGAAATTGGGAACGGGCTTGATCGCGAACCAGCAGATCAGCGAAACGGCGACGATGACTACGACGATGCCGATAGTCAGTCCGATTACATTGCTCTTTTTCATATAGGTGTTCTATTTTTATTGTCTTTGTTATGGGGTCATTGTCACGATCGACGGGTTATTCGTAACGGATCGGCATTGCGGCCGGCCGCCGGGCATACTCCGTCAGCATTTCACTTTCTCCGCACGCTTCGAGCAGCCGTGCCAGCATCAGGTCGTAGTAATAGGCGGCCTGCAGGCGTTCGGTTTTGATCTTGGCCAGATTGAGCTGGGCATCGACCACATCCGAAGAAGGCGCAGCCCCTTCCTTGAACGCTTCCTCCTTGATACGCAGGTATTCGGCGGCGAAGTTGTATGCCGCATCGATCGAGGGCAACTGCTCGTTGTAGGTCGTCATTTCGTTGTAAAGCTTGTCGATCAGCGTCAGGATATCATGCTGGGCCTTGACGTTCAGCGCTTCGACCTGGCGTACCTGCGACTTGGCGGCGCTGAACTTGTATTCCCGGTTCAATCCGTCGAAAATCTTGAACGAAACCCCAGCCCCGACAGCCCAGCGCGGCATGAGCGGAGTCACCTGATAATTATAGAACGAAGCGCCTCCCATCAGGGCTACTTGCGGAGCGAAGTCGGCCCGCTGGAGCCGGACTCCTTCTACGGCGAGGTCTTTTTTCAGTCCGACCTGCCGTAACTGCGGATTGTTGTTTAACGCGAGTTGTTTGAAATGGTCGACGTCTTCGATTTGGCTGAGGATGAACATGGACGAGATCGGCTGATAGGTCGTTTCAGCGTTCAGGGTATTGCAGAGTGCACTGTTCAGTGTTGCGGCCGTTTTTTGTGCGGCGAGGTATTCCCGTTCGGCTTCGGCCGTGTGAACTTCAGCATAGAGCCGTTCGCCTTTTGCGATGATACCGTTGGCCTCAAGCGCTTTCGCATCGGCAAGATGGTGCTGCATCCCTTCGAGCACTTGGCGGCGCACTTCGACTACCTGCAGCGCCAGTGAGAGCCCGTAATAGCGTTCGGTCAGCTCGGAGACGAGCGAGTTGCGGGTTTGATACCCTTTCTGCTCGGTTTCGCTGATTTTGATCTTTGCCGCATTGTTTGCAGCGTTGATTTTGCCGCCGGTGTAGACCGGGACGGTAATCGTGCCCCCGACCGTTCCGAGGCTGCGGTCCTGCAACGGAAGCGCCCAATTCTGTTTCATCAGTGCCTGTGCCTGCTGAAGTACCGCCGGGGGCAGTACTCCGCCCATGCCCCCGATCAGTCCGCCGACCGGTTCTTTCATTCCATTGAGGTCGATGTTGATGTCCTCCGAAAGATAAGCATAAGCGCCGGTTACCCCGATTTTCGGCAGGCGTAGGCCGTATGCTGCTTTACGTTCGCGCTCTGCGGCTTCTTGTTCATATGTTGACGCCTTGATGCTCGGGTTGTTGGTCAGCGTGAGGTTCAGCGCTTCGTCGAAAGAGAGCGTCTGCTTCGGTTGGGCTGCGAGACTCGAGGCAAGGCTCATGGCAAGTGCTGCAAAAACTATTTTTTTCATATGGTTGGTTCTATTTGATTGCACACATGGATATTCTTGTAATCTTCTCAATTTCGGCGGCGATATCCCAGTCGTTCGCTCCGAAGCCGAATTTGTACCGCGCAGCAAGGTATTGCATCGGGATACCGACCAAAGCTATGTAAAAATCTTCGATACTCACATTTTTCCGAACCGATCCGTTTTCATGTCCTTTGCGGATCAGTGTCTCCCCGATCTGGCGAATCTGTTCGCGGATCGCCGGATCGATCTCGGTCGAAAAGTCGTTCAGCAACATAATCTGGAACTTCAACCGATACGGATTCAGGCTGGCGCTCTCAAAGATGAAACCGATGATTCCGCTGACAATCCTGTCGATACGGTCGTTTTCGCCGATCAGCGCATCGATTCGCTCCGTGATCGAATTCAGTGCGTCATTGAGCAGGTCGTTCACCAACTCCACCTTACTCGGGTAATGGCGGTACAGATAACCTGCCGACACCCCGGCCCGCTGGGCGATAGCTGCGACCGAACTGCCGGTGATGCCGCACTCGCTGATAATCTCGACCGATGCCTGCCGGATACGTTCGATTTTGGATGTGTCGATCTTTTTGGCCATTGCATTAATGAATGAACGTTCATTCTTGCGGCAAAAATGGAAACAATTTTTCAAAACTCAAAAAATAAATGAATAATTATTCATTTATTAATGAAAAATTCGGACAAAAGTTGAATCGTATGCAGGTATTGTCGGTTATTTCGCGAGGTGTCGGTTGACATCCAGTGCTTTTTGTGCAAGGTCGCTGAGGATGGTAACCTCTATCCCGGCTTGCCGTAAAACTGCTTCCCCGAGGCAGGTGACGAAGGTCGGCGGTTCGTATGCGGCGAACACAACCCGTTTCATGCGGTGGAGGATGATCAGTTCGGAGCAGGAGGCCGGTTTGGATTTCCGTGTAGTACAGGGCTCCATGCTGGAATAGACAGTTGCTCCGGTGAGCCGGCTGCCGGCCCGAATGGCTTTGAGGATGGCCTCTTCCTCTGCATGGTTGGTCGGGGCGGTTTCCCGGCTGTACCCGGTGAATACCTGCCCGTCTTCGGTTACGATTACGGCCCCTACCGAATAAGCGCCTTTCGACGGCGGGCACTGAGCGGCCAGTGTAATGGCCTGTTCCATGCGGGCATAATCTTCAGCGGAAGCTTTCAGCGCATAAATGGCAACGGACATATCCCCTATCGCCTGGGTGCTGAGCAGGTGCATCCGCCGATCTTTGTTGTGAGGGAACCTTCCTGCATGTACGAAACGTGGGGCGTGTGAGTCGCCGACAAAAAAAGGAGCCGTAGCCATACGCAAATAATCGATCGCATCTGCGGTGAGAAATTGGGTCAGGATACGGGTACCCCCTTCGATAAACAGCGTACGGATACCCTCTTGCGAGAGAAGCTGCAGGATCGTTTCCGGGGTAATCGGGTCTGTTTTAGCGACGATTACCGTGGCGACGCGCCGTAATGCTGCCAAATGTTCCGGTGATGCTCCCGTTCCGACGATTACGATCTTTCGGCCTGTCCCTTCTGTGAAAAACCGGGCTTGCGGATCGAGCCGTCCACTCGCGCTGACAGTCACTTTGACAGGGTCGGCAGGCTTGCCTTGCGCCGTACGTTTTTCGCGCAGTTTTTCACTGCGGGTGACCAATGCCGGATTGTCTTTGCGGATGGTCTCCGCACCCACCAGCACCGCGTCGCATTCGGCCCGCAAAGCGCGGACCTGTTCCCAATCTTTTGTGCCAGAAAGCACAAGACGCCGGGAAGTGGTGTCGTCTATATATCCGTCGAGCGAGACGGCTGCCGAGGCCCATACGATCATAGCCGGAAAAGTAGATCTGTTATACAAAACAAAGATCATTTAAATTTTTCTAAATCACAAATTTGTGTACCTTTGTATAAGGGAAAGTGTACATGAGGATGAATGGTGCGAAAATGTATGGTTTTCTGAAACATTTTATCATGTTTCACGTTATAGAAGCAACGAAAGACGAATCAAATCCATCTATCTGGTAAGATAGATCGGTATTTATCCTGCGAGTACAGTGACCGAAAGACAGTTGATAAAACGTTGTTGTCAGCATGACCGCGTCGCCCAACAGAAGCTCTATGAAACATATGCCCCCAAGATGCTGGGCATATGCATGCGCTATGTGAAGGACTACCATGTGGCCTGCGACCTGATGCACGACGGTTTTATCACGGTGTACAGTAAAATCGGGGATTTCCGTTCGGAAGGCTCTTTTGAAGGATGGATGCGCCGTATTTTCGTCAATACCGCATTGGGATACCTGCGCAAGGCAAATGTGCTGAACGGTTCGGTACCCGTGGATGGCCTGGTTCAACTGGACAACCACGATGTCACGGTATTCGAACGGATGGAAGCCGCCGAACTGCGCCGGTGCATCGATCGGCTACCCGACGGATACCGGGTGGTGCTGAACCTTTTTGCCATAGAAGGTTATTCGCATAAGGAGATCGCCGAAATGCTGGGCATTAACGAAGGTACTTCCCGTTCGCAGTACGCCCGTGCAAAGATCTATCTGCAAAAGATGTTGCAAAAAGCAGAGATGATGTAAGATGAAACGAGACCGGTTTGATGACATATTGCACTCCAAGCTGCAGGACCCGGAAGCGGGTTATGCGGTTCCGTCCTGGAATGAAATGGAGCGTCGGCTGGTCCTTTCTGAAAATGCGGCCGGGGTGGTTCGCAAGCGCTCACTCGGGCGTAGTGTAAAATACTCCATTGCTGCCGCTATAGCCCTTTTAATCGGATTCGGCGTCTATCAATTCGGCCGGCACAGCGGGGAGATGGTTGCTTCTCTGCAGGAGGACATGGTATCGAAAGGCGGTTCGCTGCCGGCCTTGGAACAGGCTATGAAAGCGGATATGATTGCCAACACGGAACCTTTGAACGATCCCGCTCTCGAAAAACTGTTCCGCTCGGTGCGGAGCGTTACCCCGGTTCAGCCGACTCAAAGTGCGCAGAATCCCCTTCATCGGGCAATGGTTTCGGCGGGGTTGAATGTCCCGCAGGAGCCGTCTGCATGGCCGGAACCGACCGTTTTGTCTCCCGATGAGATCGAAGGACCGGACCGGACGGATGAGCCATACCTGGCGCAAGGACCTCAAACATCGGATCAATCGCCGTTTACCCGGTCCCAGACCGACGGAGTGGATCGCAAGGCTTCGTACCGCAATGGTTTTGACTGGAATAGCGGACTTAAACCGCAGCGCCGTTCGTGGATGGTCTCGGCCTATACGAGCGCACATGCTTCCGGGGCATCCGATGTAAAGTTGCTGAGGAGCCAAACGGCTTTCAACGCAGCGTTGGTGGAGTCGAATTACACGAAAAATGCCGTTACGTTCATTGGGCGTAATCTCAAACACCGCTTCCCCATTTCGGTCGGGGTGAATGTGAAAAAACGGCTGACCGACCGTTGGGGTATCGAAACCGGGCTTGTATATTCCTATCTGGAATCCAGCGGCGATCTGGATGCTGAATATACTTATAGGTATAAACAGAAGATACATTATTTGGGCATTCCGCTCAATCTGAGCTATTCGCTTTACCAAAACAAACGGCTGGACATCTATCTGCAGGGCGGCGGTATGGCCGAAATGGCGCTTTCGGCGCATGGGTATACCCGTATCTTCAATCATGGGGTGTTTGCGTCCGACATCGATGATAAATTGCCGGCCAGCGGTGTGCTGTGGTCGGTTGGGCTCGGAGCCGGTATCAGTTACGATTTTGTGCAGAATTTCGGACTCTATCTCGAGCCGGGGGCCAATTATTATTTCCCCAACAGCAACCAACCCCGCTCCTACCGGACGGACAATCCGTGGAGTTTCAACGTCCGTGTCGGTTTCCGGTTTAAATTTTAATGCGCCATGCAACATTTTGGGTTGTGGTACCGTCTTTGTGTAAAAGACGTCTGAAATTCTAATCCTTAATGTACCTTTTAAGCTCTAAGTTATGAAACGAGTATCAAAACTTTTCGCTTTACTGATAGCCGCGCTCTCGGTCGCTTTGGTCTCTTGCAATAAAGATGGTTCCAGTGACAATTTTTACGTGAGTTACGGCGTGATCGTGGGCACTCAGGATGCCTATACCATTAAAACGGACGGAGGCAATACCCTGACCGTTATCGAGAACCTGGTCCCTTCGTTTCCTGTGGTGGATGGCATGCGTGTGAGGGTCAACTATACCATTGAAAAGCAGACCGCCAACGGTTTCGAAGTCCGGCTTAACGCTATCGAGAAAATTCTGAGCAAGGATCCCGTTTATTCGACGAAACTGACTCCCGAAGAGTTGACGGCACTGGGCAACGACCCGATCGATGTCGAGGACGCCTGGTTCGGAGGAAACTACTTGAACGTGAATTTCTTCGTATTCCGTTTCGATCCTTCTCTGGCGCATTTTATCAATTTGCTGGTGGACGAACAGAATTCCACGGCGGATAATGTGGTGGTTATCCTTAAGCATAACGCTTATGGAGACCCGGCGACTTCGCTTGCTTTCGGCCGCGTGTCGTTTGACATCAGCGGGTTGGTTCCGGCCGGGCAAAAATCGGTTAAGATTACGCTCAAATGGACCAATTACAACAATGTAGAGCGCAGCGATTCGGGTATTTTTACCCTTGACGATCCTGCTGCATCGACGACGCTTACCGGCGCAAAAGACGAACAATCGACCGGTGCAGCCCTGGGGGCGATCAAATAATAACAGGGCGAAAGCCCGGTTAGTTCTGTGGGTTATTTAATTAAGGTTAGCAAGTGAAGCGGGGCGCCTAATGGCGCCCCGCTTCTTTTTGCTTTCAGAACCTTTTTTCCGAAACTTTTATTTGCGCTTCGGACCCGGTTTGGTTACTGTTTTGAGTGCTGTTTTATCGTTCTCCGGTTTGGCTGCCGCCGGTTCGCTTCCCTGTTTTTTGAGCGAATTCAGGTACTGCACTACTGCATATTTGGCAGCTGCGATCGTTTCCCGGTTTACCTTCTCGATTACGCTCCCCCGGGCCAGGTCGTCGCTGCTGATGTAGCCTTCGAGCATCAATAACTGTACGATCATATTGTTGATGTTCGTCTCTTCGCTGTAGCCTTCGGCGATGTAAAGTGTCGGTACTTTGGCCGCAAACTCCTCTGCGAAATCGGGATAGTTCGGAAAACTCATCAATTCCTCGAATGTTTCCCCGAAGCTCGTCAGTTCGATGTTCAGGTTGGGATTTACCAACAGCGGACTGAATTCGTGATTTGGGTCGGACGGATGGAAATTGACAAGGTTGGTGATGTCCACCTTTTTGGACTTGTTGTCCATCCGGCGCAAATCGGCTTTACGCATGTTGTCGAGCTGGTAGAGGTAGAAGTTGTAGCGCCACAACTCGGAGCTGTTCATCTCTCCGTGGAAAAGATGTCGGTACTTTTCATTCAGCAACCGTTTTACCTTGATCTTGCCTTCGTTGATTTCGGGTTTGTTCACACGGACTTCCTGAATCAGTTGTTTGAGTGCGGCCGCCGCCTTCTGCGGGCCCGTGATTTCGCGGCCTTTCTTGCCGATTTCGGTTGACAGTACGCCGCACTGGATGTGGCGTGCCCCACCCTTGCCGTCTTTGCCGCCGCGCAGACAGGTGATAAGATTGTGAATACATTCTACCTGTCCCTCTTCCGAGATGAACGGCTGGCCGCCCGGCGTACTGGCCAGTGCATCGAATATCGCGCTGAACATTTTGCGGTCGATCTGTTTTTCATCGGTCAGCCTGTCATCGCCGAACCGGTACGAAACCGTTGCGATGAAGCGGTTCTGGATCATGTCGAATGCCACATTTTCGATCGTGTAGGCTACCCCATCCCGGGTAAACGACCTGCCTGCGAAGATCATTTTCACCACTTCGGTGATATCTATCTTGTCGAGCAGTTTGAATGACGAAGCGAGGTAGTATTGTTGGTCGGCGGGAGAGAAATCCCAGTCGAGAATGTCGTCCAGGTAGTTGCCGTGACGTGAGATCACCTCGACGATATTCTTGTCGGCCGTGTAGCGTTTGAGCGTGCACTGGAAGTTCGGGCCGTCTCCGCTGGTCGCTTTCTCCTTGCGTTCACCGTGTGCATCGATATAGAGCAGAAAGTTTTCTGGATTGTCGATCCGTGTAATGCCGCCTTCGTTTTTCGAATAGTTGCTGGCAGACAGCATGATATCCACCTTGTAAGGCATCGTGATGTCGCACATGCCACTCACGGTGCTGCGGGCGTTGCGGTCGTCCACGTTGCTGTCCGCACTGCTTTCGAACAGATACTTGTAGTATTTGATATAGTCGGGGTCGAAATCGGTCGTACGCGAGAAATCGCCCACTTCGGTGCCGATGCCGTAAAGATTTCCGTCGGCGTCCTGGAATTCGTGGAACATGTCGCCGGCGACCATTTTCACCGAGCGGATGCCTTCGAGATTGTTGCGCAGCCATTTGAGGACAAAGGCAGCGATCATTTCGCTCTTGCCTACCCCGCTGTCGCCGTTGATCTCGATTACGAAGACGCTGCCGTCGTTCTCTTCGACCATAAACAGCGATCCGTGGCGCGGCGTGCCACCCATCTCTTTCACCTTTTCGTTGATGACCGTCAGGCGCGGTTTTTTTACGTCGCCGAAATAATCGGCTTCCGACTTGAGCGGCGTGACGATCGTCTTGATGTTGCCTGCGGGACCTTTGATGTCGAAATAACCGATCTGCGGGAATGAAATCAGTTTTTCCGGGGCTCCGAGCAGCGAAATGACGTCCGGCACGAAATTACGGATGTCCTGCAGGCTGATGTCTTCCGTATAATTGAGCCGGTAGTTGTCGGTCAGGTATTTCAGGTAACCTTTCTGGAAGATGACCAGTTCCTTGACGATACCGTGTTTAACCACCTTGCAGCGGTAGTCGTCCGAGTCCATGTTCGCGACGAAACGTGCGAGGCGGTGTACGAAGAACGACGGATCGGGCCGCAAGTCGATGTAGCGGATGTATTCGGCTGGATAATCGGAAGGAATCTCCCCATCAGGCTTTTTGCTTTCCACCCGGTCGATCTTGTGGAACGGATATTCGCGTTTTTTTGCGTCGGTAACGATCCGCGTGTGTTCCTGTACGGGCTGTTCCGACGAGATTACGCCGCACTTGGTCATCAGTTCGTTAATCCAGTTGATACGGCCTCCGGCGAAGGTTTCGAGCGACTTGTTTTCCATTTCGAAACCTTTGTAAATCGAAATGCCGTGTTGTACCATTTCGTTTACGCTGGAATTTTGCTTCTTGAATGCCGTTTCGACGATCCGTACGATCGTATGCGCATAACGGTTGTAATAGTCCGTACCCCGGGTGCGCTTGATCAGGCTGATGTAGAATCGCACGACGCGGCGGCTGACCGCATAGATTTCGCTTTCTGCGATCTTGATGTCTTTCTTGCGCATGATGTAGTTACTCAGTTCCTGCAACTGCATCGGCATGATGCTCGAAACGAATTCTTCGGTGAGCATCCTCACTTCCGTGTCGTCGCAATCGCTGATGCGCTTGTCGAAATAGGCCAGTTTGTCGCAGACCATCTTGTAGAAAGACTTGTCGTTTTCGAGTAGGTACAGGTAGAGTATCTTGTCCGTGATTTCGGCTGCCCGGTCCACTCCTGTGCGCAGTACGTCTTCGATATAGCCGATGCTTTTTTGCGAGATGGCGAGGTTGCGGAACTCTTCTTTGTCACGCAGCGTGCGCATGAATTCGTCGATCCAGATATTCAGGTTCAACTGTAAAAGCTTGATACCGGTGATCTCTTCGAAGCATGCGCCGGCCATCTGGATAATTTCGCGGCGGCTAGGTTCGAGACTCTCCTTCTCGAACGGCAGGTTGAAGTGCAGCAAGATCTCCCGGATATACTTTTTGATGATCGAGTTCAATCCTTCGAGCTTTGCCTTGTCGAGTTCGGGACTGCCCGTTGCGTTGATAGCCAGGATTTTCATTTTGCTGTCCGAGAAGAGCAAGTTCTCCATCTCGATCAGGATCTCCATCATTACACTCTTCTCCTCGGGGTTGTCGAGTACGTGGTGGTTCGGCTGGAAAGTCCGTTTGTTGGTAATGTATTTCAGGATGACCGCTTTGCTGTATTTCGAACTGACCGTGTTGAAATCCAGGTCGGCCAGCGCCGGAACACGTTTGTAAACCTGTGCGAGCAGGTTTTCATAGATTTTGGTGAATGCCGAACTGCGGACGAATTCGAAAACGTCTTTGCAGGTGCCGACGATATCGCCGTGCAGCTCGATCACCGAGTTGGCCGACCTTCCGATTGTAGTGATCGTTACGCCGCTTTTTTCGGGAGAGGCGTGGTACAGCGAGCGTACGTCGCGGATTTGCAGCGACGGCGCTTTGTCTTTCTTGTATTTCGCTGAAAGCGGATAATCCGCAATGATGCTCTCGATGAAATCTTTGTCTTTCGGATAGCGGAACATCTCATTCAGCAGGGCGCTGCTTTCACGCTCTTTGTTCGCCGAATCGGCACGCATGGCGGCAAATTGGTTCCAATACCGGATGAAGATCGAAAAGGCATCTTCCAATTCGGCCCCGAGAACTTTCAACCCCTCTTTCGATGCCGAGGTATAGCCGCCCAAAGAGAAGCGTACGAGTCCTGTCGGATACGGTACGGTGGCTACGCCTTTGTTCCGGGCCAGCATCTGGCAGAACAGCAGCAGGTCGGGGTACGAATAGGGACCGGTGATCTTGAAGTTGAACAGGTAGGAACCGTCCGATTGGATGACTCGTAGTGCTGTCCCCGCCGGACTGTTGTCAAGCAGGCGCTGTCCGATCTCTTTGGCCATCTTCATACGCGTGAGCGATTCGTGGCGAAAGTTCTTGTTAACCCGGAAACGGTTCAGGTTTTCCACCAACTTGCTTTGGTAGTAGACGAAAAACGGTTCGTCGTGGTATTTGAAATCGTCCGGCAGTCCCAGTACGTCTAGCTTGTCCAGGGCTACCAGTTCGTCGAGCAGGAACAGGTAGAGCGGCGACCCCTCGAAACCGGCCGTTTTGTGCAACTGGCGGTTGGTTTTGCTGATCTCGTTGTTTTGCTGGGTCTTTTCGAATTGGCTGACGATAAATTTGACGATCGCCTTTTTGATTTTCGAACGCGAAGCGTTTTTCGGCAGTTCGGCTTCGATCTGGTCTTTGATGCGCTTGGCTACCTGGGCGATCTCGAGCGTATTGTTGAGCATCAGCAACGAGTTGTTGTTGCCGTGTTCGGCGCTGTTGCAGGCCCGTGCGTATTTTGCGAAGTCCGTTGCCTGGGGAGTGACGGCTACGGCGCCGAGGCGTTCGCCCGTGGCGGCGAGGTTCTTCGTGGTCGAAAGCGACGAAATGGCCTTGATACGCGACTGCGCGTTAATGTTGTTCATGATGTAGCGAGAAAGCGTACGCCATTTTGGCAACTCGCGGTCTTCGATCTTGACGCTCTCTGCGTATGCTTCGTCGAGGAACAGCGTGATTTTGCAACTGTTCAGGAAACGCAGAAAGTTGTTGGCCGCCTCGCTGTTGAAATCGGTATAACCCGTGGGATTGTTCGGGTCGTTGACGATGATCGTCGTATTTTCGCAGAAAAGGTCCCACAGGCTGCCGCTGTCGTCGAATAATGCCAAGGTCGATTTGATCCGTTGCAACCGGTCGATCAGGCGGTCGTAGGCAAGCCTGCCTTCGTTGTCGTTCTCGATTTCGATGTCGAACGGATTGATGTCGAAACAGTCGTCCGGCAGCAGGTCTTTGTACTCCCAGGCCTGGATCGCATTGTAAATGATATAGGGCTTCGGCCGGCCGTTCGGGTTGAACAGCAGGTCGCGGATGATCATCTGTACGGCATCCGATACCGAGGTCTGGTCGAGGTTGCCTAACGCGGCGAGGAAATTTTTGACGATCTCCTTGTCCTCTTCTTTGAGCGCGAAGTATTTGTCGCGGATGCCCAGGTCGATCAGGAACTTCTCGAAGCGCCCCTTGTTGTCGGCATCTTTGCCCGTTTTGGTTAGGTATTCCTGGTATTTCTCAAGGAACAGGTTGATGCCGAAATTCTTATGGAAATGATTGTGCAGCGTCCGCTCGTAGCAGCTCGGAATGATGTCGAGGATCAGCTGGCATGCATAGCGGATTTTGCTGTTCAGGTTGTTGAACGTTTTACTGCGCAGGTAGTCCCCGAAAGTCTTGATTTGGTGACGGCCACCGCCTTCGAGGATCGTTATGACGTCGATGAGTTTGTTGCCCGCATAGAAATAATTTTTCATGCGGCTTTCGAACTCGTCGATCAGCTCCTGGGTCTGTACCTTCTTGGTTTCCTGTTTGTGGCAGTTCTCAAGGAAGAAGATAAAGTCGCGCAGCTTTTCGAGCGAGTATTTATCCTGTACGACCTGCCGCGAGAAAGAGTCGAGTTTGAAGAGTGTGATCCGTTTCTCGATATCGTTCGGATCGCCCGTCTGTTCGTTGAGCAGCGTTTCGAGTTCGGCGGCGTACTCTCCGATCTGGGCTTCTATCTTTTCTCGGAACTCCTTGAGATAGGTCGGGTTGACATTTTCCAGGATCAGGCGCAGGTTCAGCTGTGTATTCGACGGCGAGCCGAGTTTTTTGGTGTGTACTTTGTTGAGCGTATTGATAATGCCGTTGTGGAAACAGAAGATCAGCGAGGTATTCGAGCTGCGCGACTCTTTCGAGTCGTCCACGATCACCAATCGCGTCAGCAGCGGGAACCATTTTTCACCGGCATAATGGTTGATGCGGGCGTGCTTTACCTTGACGACGAATACCGAAGTGGTGTCGGCCGTCATCTTTTCGTAGAGCAGTTCCGGGGCGGGCGATTCCATCACCACGACGCAGTCCTTGCTGAATACGTCGCCGCGCAGCAGGGAGACGGCTTTGTCGGCGTTCCCGGACACGACCGTACGGATCATGCCGTTCATCCCTTTGAAATTCACGGCCCACTTGCTGCGGTGCAGGAAGTCGCAAATTTCGGCTTTTGTCGTGTAATGGGTGCTTTGGCTGATCATCTGTTCGAGCGTGTCCATCAGGTAGTTCCAGTGCGCTTCGTTGATGTCGCCCGTTACGCCGATCACGTCGCGGTATTTGCGTAGGTCGCGAACGTGCCCGCCTAACTGGATTTGCGACATGAAGTCGATGTGATAACTGTTGATCGGCGGCGTGCCGACCGAAAGGTCATGGCTGTCGCGGATATTGATCAGGACATTTTTGATTTCGGTAGTCGTCCCGTCGGTATCGAGCACCGAATTGATCTTTTTGACGAATTCTCCGCGTTTGCTGCTCAGTTCGAATGCTTTCGAGTTGTTGTGAGGGATCAGCATCAGCGACACATCGGTATAACCGGGGATATCCTCGCGGAATTTGAGCAGGTAACGGTTGATCTCGGCCTGTTGGCGGGCCGGATCGTCGGGCTCTTCCATACAGAGGCTGACGAAGCTGGTCAGATTATCGAAGATGTGGCGCGGCAGGAAGATTTCGGCCCGCTCGCCCAACGATTCGTACAGGTTCAGCAGCTGGAGAGCCTCGTTGCTCAGGAATGCTTTCGGTTCGCCTACGATTTTCATGATTTTTCAGATAGTTTGCGTTTGTTCTTCTTGCGTTCGTTTATACACGATGACAGCACAAATATACGGGTGTAGATGTAAAAAAGTGTCTTGATGTTAAAATTTTATTTTATTTGTTTTAAAATATACAAATAAAAATAATTGAAAAGGCCCGGGTATAAGTAATTGGCCGTGATCAAAAATAATAAAAAAGATTGATCCGCAGCTCAATCTTCCGAACAGGTTATGAACAATTGAGCAATGATGCGGGAAGTCTTTTTCCGTGGGACCGGAATGTAAAATAGAGGTATATTAATAAATATATTTATTAATATATTGTTGATAATCAAATATTTAATGGTGTGATTTTTGCGGCGATTTTCGTACCAACCATTAAACCCTCAAACGTATGAAAAAATTATTGTTATTGGCAGTTTGTATAGCGATGGCTTACGGCTGTTCACAATCAGATCTTTTGACGGAACCTGGCCTGATTCAGTCTTCAACCAAATCGGTTCAGCGGGTGGCGGGTTTGTTGCAAATCAATGCCGGAGGAGGTACGGTGCAAGCCCATGTCAGTCTGAATCCTGCAATTCCTCTCTATCTCGATGTCTATATCACCGTCCATAACATCAATATTGATTTTGGCGGAGGTTCAGGTACGACGTATGGTTCTGCTACTCTTATAACTATGCTGGGATATAGTGGAAATGCCTATTCTGAAGTGTTGAACGGTAGCGCAACCTCTCACTCTTATGTAGACGTAAACAGTTTGAAAATAAGGCCGGACGTTCCAGATCAGTATCATATTGAGTGGACAGTAACCGGCTTACCTTATGAGGATCCTGATCCACCTTTCCCGATCAACCCGGGTGGTGGCGGCGGAGACGGTTGTGATACGCTTTGTTTGGTCGTTACGTCTCCTTATTTTCATATTCCTGCAAACAACGGTAAAATTTGATTAAAAACAAAAGAAGGCCGGAATTCCGGCCTTCTTTTTGGAATAATAGGGAATCGCGAAGTTACAGCTCGTAGCGGTAGATCTGGGCTGTAGCGGTGCGGTAATCCTTCTCCAGTTGCAGCAGCGTCTCGCGGCTTTGATACAGCGTACTTACCTCTGTGAAGTATTCGATTACGGAAATTTGTCCTGCGTCCAGGGCCTTGTTCAGTAACTCGATGTTATTCTGGTTACGGAGCACTGCCTGTAGGGATTCCGCCGACTGGCGAAGGGTTTGCGCCTGTTCGTAAAGTTGCTTCAGAATCGTAACGCTGTTCAGTTTAGCGCTTTGCAGCTTCGTGTCGGAAAAGTAGCTTTGCGCCCGGGCGGCTTTCACCTTATTTTTATTTTCGAACATCGGGATCGACATGCCAACGAGTAAACCGTTGAAGCGTCCTTCGAGTCCGTAATTGTGCCGGTACCCTACTTCGAATTTGGGCAGTGCGAGCGCCTTGTTCAGCGTAATCGTTTTCAGGTTGACGCTGTGCTCGTCCGCCAAACGTTGCAATTCCGGGCTCTGTTCCATGTAGAGCGTTTCGAGCGTGGCATATTCGGGGAGTTCCGATTCCGCCGGATAGTCCGTGGCTGTGAAATTGACCGGCTCTCCACCTGCGAGGTTCGAGAGTTGTTGCAGCCGGGCTTTTAACGTTGTGGCATTCAGGTTCGCTGCAGTTTGTGCTGCGATCAATTCAACACTGATCTTGTTTGTTTCCAAAATATTGGCGGCTCCGGTCTCCAATTTTTGTTTATATACAGACGAGAGGCGTTGTGCGTTGGACAGTCGTTCGCCGAGCAAAATCTGCTGTTGCCGCAGGTAGATGATTTCGATACAGAGCTCTTTGGCCTGCAACAGTAATTGCTGGCGGAACTCGGCACCTTCGCTGTCGTACAGAGAGGCTTTGAGTTTCGCGATTTTATTACGGGCTGCATAAGCTCCCGGAAAATCAAACGGCTGCGTGACGGTCAATTCGGAGTTGTTGCCCGGAACCGGTCGGCGCCAAAGGTTCTCGAACTCTACCGACGGATTCTCCAGCGAGTTACCGGTTTTGGCTTCGAGTTTTTGGGCTTCGGTCAGCTTGCGCTGGGCCTGCAACTCTTTTGATGCCTGTTCTACGAGCAGCAGTACTTCGTCGATGCTCTCCTGCGCCCGTAGGGGACCGAAGCTCGCGAGGCACGCGGCTATGATTAGGATCGTACGTTTCATGCCTGTTCTTGTTTACGGTTGATAATCAGATAGACGGTCGGAATGATAAACCCGTTGAGCAGTGTCGAACTGAGCAGGCCGCCGAGAATCACTTTGGCCAAAGGGCTCTGAATTTCGTTGCCGGCCAGGTTACCGCCCAGGGCCAGCGGAATGAGTGCGAGGGCCGAGCTCAGTGCGGTCATCAGGATTGGATTCAGCCGGTCGAGCGATCCCTGCACGATGCTTTCACGAAGTGACATTCCTTCACCCCGCAGGTGGTTGTAATGGGATACAAGCAGTATGCCGTTTCGCGTGGCGATACCCAGCAGCGAAATGAAACCGATAATGGCCGGAATACTGATCTCACCGGATGTGATCCACAGGCTGAAGATTCCGCCGATTAGCGCCAGCGGCAGGTTGAGCATGATGATGCCGGCCATCGATACCTTTTTGAACTCCTGGAACAGCAACAGGAATATTACCAGCAGCGAGATGAGCGACGTGAAGAGCAAAATGCGCGAAGCCGCCTGTTCGCTCTCGAACTGCCCGCCGTATTCGATGTGGTAACCTTCCGGTAGCGGCACGTCGTTTTTCACGATCTTCTGGATGTCGTTCACCACTCCGCGCAGGTCGCGTCCGGCCACGTTCGCGGAAATGACTATCTTGCGTTGGGCGTTTTCACGGTTGATGGTATTGGGGCCCGATGACGAAACCAGTTCAGCTATGTAATTCAGCGGGATTTTCTGGCCGTTTGCATCGATGGTGAGATTTCCGATCCGCTCCATTTCACTGCGGCTGTTGTCGTTCATTTTGACCGTGACGTCGAACGAACGTCCCTGGTCGTACACTTGGGACACTACCCTGCCGGCCAGCGCCACTTCGATGAATTCCGAAAATTCCGGCAGTGTGATGCCGTAACGCGCCAGCATTTCACGCTTGGGTTTGATCTGCAACTGCGGGCGCTCTACCTGTTGCTCGACATTCAGGTCGGCGATGCCTTCCACCCCGGAAACGGCTCCTTTGATCCGGTTGCCGAGCGTGAAGAGTTCATTCAGGTCGGGGCCGAAAAGCTTGATTGCAATATTGGCCTTCGTACCCGAGAGCATTGCGTCGATACGGTGAGAAATCGGTTGTCCCAATTCGATATTTACGCCCTGCAGGACGCTCAGTTTTCGGCGCACGTCGGCCGTAAATTCGTCTTTTGACCGCTTGTCCAGGATATATGGAGCTTCCAGCTCCGACACATTCACGCCGAGCGCGTGTTCGTCCAGTTCGGCGCGGCCTGTCTTGCGTACGACCGTCTGGATTTCAGGCACGGTCAACAAGATCTCTTCCACGTTGCGCCCCACTTTATCGGACTCTTCGAGAGAAATGCCGGGCATCGTGGCGACATTGATCGTAAATGAACCCTCGTTGAACGGGGGCAGGAAGCTGCGTCCCAGGCTGAAGAAAATAATCAGCGAAACGACGAACAGCCCTACCGTGCTGCCGAGTACGGCCCGTTTGTGGCCGAGTACCCATTCCAGTGCCGGACGGTAAATCTTTTTCAGCCAGCGCGCCAGGAACGGCTCTTTTTCGCTTTTACGCAGCACCTTGTCTCCGGTAAGCAGGTAACTGCACATGACGGGGGTCAGTGTGACCGCTACGATCATCGATGCAAAAAGGGCTACGATGAACGAAATGCCCAACGGTCGAAGCATCCGTCCTTCCATCCCGCTGAGGAAAAAGAGCGGAATGAACGCGACGATGGTGATGATCGTGGCATGTACGATCGAGGTGCGTATTTCGGTCGATGCGTCGTATACGACGTTCAGCGATGGACGCCGTTCGACTTTCGGGAGCCGGAAATTCTCCTTGAGCCGTTTGAAGACGTTCTCCACGTCGATGATCGCATCGTCCACCAGCGATCCGATGGCAATGGCCATACCACCGAGACTCATCGTGTTGATGGTAAAGCCCATCAGTTTGAGCGCGAGAATCGATACGAGCAACGAGAGCGGCAGTGCTACCAGCGAGATGACCGTCGTGCGTACGTTCATCAGGAAGAAGAACAATACCACCACGACAAAAAACGCCCCTTCGAACAGGGCTTTCCGGATGTTGTCGATCGATCCTTCGATAAAGCGGGCCTGACGGAAACTGTCGGTCGACAAGTGGATGTCCGCCGGAAGCTGTGTCTGGATCTCGGCGATCGCTTTGTCGAGCCGTTCGGTCAGTTCCAGTGAGTTCGTGCTGGGTTGCTTGGTGACGGTCATCAGGACGGCCGGTTTGCCACGCTCGGAAGCAACGCCCATTTTCGGGGTTTTGGCCCCGGTGCGTACGTCGGCTACATGCTCGAGCAGGATCGGGTTGCCGCCTGCCGTTTTAACGACGGCTTTTCCCATGTCGTCGGCCGAAGTGGTCGAAAGCATGCCCCGGATGATGTATTCGTTGCCGTACTGGTTCAGCACACCTCCGTTCGAGTTGCGGCTCAGGTCGTTCACGACGTTCATCACCTCGTCGAGCGAGACGTTGAAGTTTTTCATGCGGATCGGGTCGAGCAGAATCTGGTATTCCCGGATTTCGCCGCCGATGACGGTGACTTGCGCCACGCCGCCGGTGGAGAGCAGCCGCGGACGGATGTTCCAGTCTGCGATGGTTCGCAGCTCTTGCAGTGAAGTGCTGTCCGAGGTAAGGCCGACGATCATCAGCTCGCCCAGGATCGACGACTGCGGTCCGAGGGTCGGATTTCCAACGTTGTCGGGTAGCGTGGCGTTGACGGCGGCCAATTTTTCCGAGACGATCTGGCGCGCTTTGTAGATGTCCGTTCCCCAGTCGAATTCCACCCATACGACCGAAAATCCGGTCGTAGACGATGAACGCACCCTGCGTACGTCGGTAGCTCCGTTCACGGCGGTTTCAATCGGAAAAGTCACCGTGCGCTCGACCTCCTCGGAAGCCATACCCGGCGCCTCGGTCATCACGACCACAGTCGGGGCGTTAAGGTCGGGAAATACATCCACCTCCATCTGCCGGGCCGTATATGCGCCCACGAAGAGCAGCAATACGCCCATAATCATTACCAACAATCGGTTGTGTAATGAGAAATCGATTATTTTATTCAGCATGGCGGTGTCGGTTTAGTGCTGGTGTCCGTGGGGAATGGCACCCGAGAACGAAGCCATCTTGACTCGGTAAGCTCCGCGGCTGACGATGTTGTCGCCCGGTTCGAGGCCCGCAAGAATTTGTATGTTTTTTCCGTCGCTGGCACCCAGTTTTACTTCCTGTTTGCGATATCCATCCTCGTCGATCTGGACGAAAACCGAGTAATTGCCCTGTTCTTCGATCAGCGCCGTGACCGGAACGGTCAGCGTGTTCGGTTTGGGTGATGAGATCAGGAATACCTCGACGAACGATCCCGAGACGATCCCGCCTTTGTTGTCGAATTCGAACGTGACAGGAATGTAGGCCGATGCGCCGTCCGAAGCTTTCCCGACCGACACGAGCCGTCCGCCCAGATCTTTGAGCGAATAGGTTTTGTCGTCGTATGAGGTTTTGAAGTTCGCACTCGAGATGGTCGGTAGTGCACCGTGATAGCGTTGCGAAACTTCGGCTTTGAGCTTCAGCCTGCGGTTTTGCGAAATAGTGGCCAGCAGCTGCCCGACTTCGACGAATTGCCCTTCGCTGACAGCTATGTTTTTGATAAAGCCACCGATAGGCGCCCCTACGCCCGTACCTTTCGCTGTAGTCTTGTTCGCTACGGCCTCCTGCGCCGTTTTAGCGTTTTGGTAATTGAGTTTGGCCTGTTCGTATTCGGACTGCGAAATAATTTTGTCTTTGACGAGCTCCTCCGCCCTCTCGTAAGCTGCTTTTGCCTGTGCGAAGGCGGCCCGGGTGCGGGCCGTGTAGTCGCCTTCGGCGATATTCTTCGACGAAATATAGAAAAGATTTTCGCCTCGGCTTACCGAAGCGCCTTCGGACAGTTTTTTCGAAGAGAACGATACGACTCCGCTGACGGTGGCGACTACGGTCGCTTCGTCTCCCTGTGCGGCTAAGATTTGTCCGCTGGCCGGAATAACTTCATAGAATGTGGTCGGTTCGACTTTGTGAAGTGCGAAATCCGTTTCTGCAGCTTGTTCTTTGGTGAAGACGATTTCTCCGGCGGGATGTCCGGCCTTACCTTCGTGTTGATGATCGAGGTTCTCCCTTTCATGGTCGTGACCTTCGGCTTCGTGGTTATGTCCCTCTGCCGCATGGTCGTGATCGTCGTGAGATTGACACGCTTCGTGCGCCTTATGGTCGTGCGTGTCCTTTGGAGTTTGCTTTCCGGTGCAGCCCGTAACGAGCGCGACGGAGATTAATGCTATCAATATTTTGTTCATCGCTTGTTTCGATTGTAAATGGGACTTATACAATTACTCCGGTGAAGCTGTGCAAAATTGTACAACTTCCCGTCGGGCGCGTGTACAACACTCGGTTGTAACGGCGCTTAAGCGATGAATGCAGGAGGGGCGCGGAGGGCTGCGGGGCCTTGGGATTCGGCTCCGTGTAAAGCGGCAACGAACGGCCGGTAATCTACCGGGCTGCCGTGGCCACTGAGTAATAGTGAAAGATCAGGATATACGTAATAGAAAAGCGTGGAAACGAAAGCGTCGGCCGGTTGCAGGTCATGCGTATGGCCTAGGCAGAACTGGTGGTCGCTGTCGTTACGGCCCGACATGACGAACAGCTGGCGCAGGTCGCAGTCATTGTCCGTTTCGGGATGATGGTGCGAAGCGGTAACCGGCGCCTGCTGGCATTCGGTGCATTGCTCTACAACCGAAAACCGGATCGAACCGTCGCAGTGGTGGTGGTGAGGCAACACCGACAATACCAGCATGAGTATGCCGGTACAGAGCAGGATGATGCGGATGCCTGTTTGCCTCATTGTGTTGATACTCCTTTTTGAACGTTCAGTTTATCGGCAGGTCGATGTTATTTTATAAACGGTTATTCGCCGTAAAATATTTTAGGCTGCGATTTTAGGTGTTTCGGCATCGCCTTTTTTCAACATATTGCGGTAAATCTTGTCCATGATCACGGCGATGGCTCCCCCGCCCGTCACATTGCCGGCGGTGCCGAAGCTGTCCATCGTGATGTAGAGTGCAATCATCAGGGCCTGCAATTCGGCGTTGAAACCCAAAATCGATGCGAGCAGTCCGAGTGCCGCCATGATCGCTCCGCCCGGGACGCCGGGAGCGGCTACCATCGCGATGCCGAGCATGAAGATAAAGCCTGCATACAATTCGAATGTGATCGGGAATGTGTCGGGTGTCATCCACATGATCGCCAATGCACAGGCGACGATTTTCAGGATGCTGCCCGAGAGATGGATCGTTGCGCAAAGCGGTACCACGAAACCTGCCAGATCGGGATGTACACCCATTTTGATCGTTTGTTGGAGCGATACGGGAATGGTAGCGGCGGACGATTGCGTACCGAGAGCCGTGGCATAGGCCGGCAGCATGATGCGCAGCAGCTTGAGCGGATTACGCTTGGCGATCGCTCCGGCAATGGCATACTGGATCAGCAGCAGTGCGATGTGCATGACGAAGATGATGATGATCACCTTCAGGAACAGCGACATTACCTGCACAGCCTGTCCTTCGGCGCCCATTTTCAGGAAAATTCCGAAGATGTAAAGCGGTAGCAGCGGTACGATCACTTTGCCGATCAGCAGGTTGATCACTTCCCCGAATTCATTGAGCGCATCCTTGAACGTACGTCCCGGTAGCGCGGCCAACCCCAAGCCTAAAATGAAAGAGAAGACCAATGCGGAAACGACGTCCATAAACGGCGGCATGTCGATCGTAAAAAACGGAGGGATCGTCGCACTGGTGATCGATGCCAGCGGGTTGGTCGCTTCCACGGCGGCGGTACCGGCGGCTGAAACCTCGTGTACCCCGCCGCCCGGCAGCAGGTACGGGAAGGTCGCCAGGCAGGTGAAATAGGAGAAAAAACCCGCAAACAGTGTCGAGATATATGCGACGAGTGCCGTAATGCCCAACAGTTTACCCGCCCCGGATCCGAGGTCGGCAATACCCGGAGCCACCAGGCCAACAATAATCAGCGGAATGGAGAAGCTCAGGAAATTGCTGAAGATGGAGTTGATGGTGACGAAAATGCGAACGCCAGGCGTCGGAAGGAAGGTCGAAAAGGTTAAGCCGAGAACGATTGCGATGACGATTTTCAGCAACAGTCCGACTTTGAAGCGTCGTTTCATTAGGCGGTTTTTAAATTTGAGCGTAAATATAAATAAATTTTCCCAATGAAAAATGCTATCTTCGCCCTCTCTGTGGCATTTGCCGATAATTTAACGTTATGGCTTGGATTTATCTGATTTTAGGCGGCCTGTTCGAGATGGGTTGGGCGCTGGGATTGAAACTCTCGGAAACCATGCAGGTCAAGGTCTGGGGGATACTGCTGGCTGTCGTATCGATGGCGCTGAGCATGTTCCTGCTCTATATCGCACAAAGAAGCATCCCGATCGGCACCGCTTATGTGGTGTGGACCGGGATCGGTGCTGTGGGGACACTGCTGGTCGGAATTTTTCTGTTCGGTGATTCGGCCGGATTCTGGCGTCTTTTCTCCGCCGGACTGATCGTTATCGGGGTGATCGGTCTGAAAATTGCGCACTAGCGCTGCGCAGTGTGATGAGCGTTAGTTCGGGATAGGTCCCGATGCGCATCGGATAGATCACATATCCCATCCCATCGTTGATGTAGAGGTGCTTGTCGCCTTCCGTGTACAGTCCGCTCCAGCGCGGGTACATCCATTGGGCGGGGGACCAGACCCACTTGCCGACATGGATTTTCATCTGCATCGCGTGGACATGGCCCGACAGCGTAAGGTCGGCTTTGCCTGTCGCGCGGACCGCATCCCAGTTCTGGGGCGTATGCGAGATCAGGATGTTGAATGCGCTGTCCGGTACGTTGCGGTAAGTGGCCTCCAGATCGCAGCCTCCCAGTCCGGTCTCGTGTCCGTTGTGAAAACCGTCCCGCGGATAGTTGACTCCCGAGACCGTGATGCTGTCCGCACCCCGTCGGATTGCTACCGATTGGTTGTTCAGCAGGTGCCATCCCATCCTGGCTTGTTTTTCTTCCAATAATTTAACGCTTTCGACTGGGCCGAAACCGGCGCGTTCCCGCATGTAGAATCCGAGATCGTGGTTGCCGAAAACCGAATAGATCCCGTCGCGGCTGCGGATCGATGCGAGGGCAGCCATGTCTTTGCCGCTCAGTTCACGGGCGTTCGTGTTTACGACGTCTCCACCGTTGACTACCAGGTCGGCTTCCAGGGCGTTGATCTTTTCGGTCATACGCCTGATCAGCGTGTTGTGCGGTCCGTAGTTGCCCGTATGCAGGTCGGAAAACATCACGATTCGGTACCCGTCGAAGGCAGCAGGCAGTTTATCCGACGTGATCGTGATCTCTTTGACTTCGATATGATTGCGCCCACGCGTGGCCCCGTAAATCATGACGCCGAGGCAGTACAGCCCGACGATCAGTCCGACAGCGGAAAACCAATGCACGCGCCGTTTTTTCACCCGGCTGGCCGGGTAATCAAGCAAGGAAAAGAGCAGGTATATCAATTTCGGGACGATCGACATCATAAAGATGGCGATAACCCACAGGATGATCTGTACGTAGCGGGGCGAGGCTGCATCGGGCGCCATCCGGTAGCAGGTCAGGGCGATGACGATCAGTGTGTCGAGGAGAAGGAACGAAGTCAGATAAATCCGGTGTATCCAGGGCCGTTCCGGAAAAGCTTTTTTCAGACGGTGCCGGATCAGCAGATCTTGCAGGATGGAGATCAGAGCGAGCGGGAGAATAAAGATTTTAATCATGGGGCAACGTAAACTAGGTATTCGACAGCTCTGCAAAAATACGACAAATCCTTGAAGTACGTGGAAGTGCCGATGCTGCTGTACGCATAAAAACGTATTTTCTACCCGTTTAGTACCCCTTGTGTGGCTTCCTTGACAGGTTTTATTATTTTCGCGGGGTATTTCGTTTTGTCCATCGACGATATGAATCAGGTTGTTAATTCAAAGCTTAAACCAGGATATGAGTAAGTCGTTTTTCCGGCAGTTCCAGAACGAGGACTGGATTGCTACACTGATGGGATTGTTGCTTGTCGTGACAGTGATCGTCCTTCCGGGACTGATTCCCGTGTTTCCCAAGGAACTGAATACAGTGGAAGCATGGCTCTCCATCCTCGGACTGCTGGTGGTCGCCCTGTTGGTTGCCGCATTGGGGGTCCGGTTGCTCGGTGAACGATTGAAGGGTTTTCTTCCGGCTTTCGTTGCGATTTTTGTCCTGTCAGTCCTGTGTATGTTGCTTTCGGGTATCCCTGCGATCAAACGCACCGGATTCGAGTCGGTTTTCTTTTCAGTGGCCCTCGGATTGCTGATCCGCAATACCGTGGGATTGCCCGCGTGGCTTTCGCCCGCAGTCCGCAGTGAATACTACATCAAGATCGGGCTGGTGCTGCTGGGTACGTCGGTGCTGTTCGGTGAGATCTTGGAAGCCGGATTTTTCGGTATTCTGCAGGGCATCGTCGTCGTGTTCAGCGTGTGGTATTTTACCTTTTGGCTGGCCCGCAAAATGAAAGTGGACGAAGAGATGGGCGTTATGCTGTCGAGTGCGGTGTCGATCTGCGGCGTGTCGGCTGCCATCGCCACCTGCGGGGCGATCAAGGGAGACAGTAAAAAACTGTCGTTCGTCGTGTCGATCGTGCTGATCGTGGCTATTCCGATGATGTACCTGATGCCCTATCTGGCCAAGTTGATGGGTTTGTCGCAGGAGGTGGCGGGCGCGTGGCTCGGCGGGACTATCGATACGACCGGAGCCGTGGTTGCGGCCGGCAAGTTTTTGGGTGAAACGGCAGAAACTTACAGCGTCATTATCAAGTCGTCGCAGAATGTCCTGCTGGGCGTGGCTGCGTTTATTATTTCGATCTATTGGTCGGTGCGGGGCACTTCGAATACAGAACTGAAACCCACTCCCCGTGTCTTGTGGGATCGTTTCCCTAAATTCGTCGTAGGATTTATGCTGGCATCACTAATTTTCAGTACCTGCTTCGATATGGGGCAGGCAAAAGCCCTCGGCTCTCTGGCCAAGGGCTTGCGTGAGGTGATGTTCTCCGTCGCTTTCGTCTGCATCGGGTTGGAAACCGATTTCCGTTATATTTTCAAGGCCGAAAACCGGCGCTATATCGCTACGTTCCTGATCGCCCAGTGCTTTAATATCGTTGTGACGCTCATTGTCGCGTGGTTGCTGTTCGGCTGGCTGGCGGTGTAGGAAACGTAATGTCGATCGCAATATCAATGGCTTCGGGGTGCTGATTCCGTTTCAGATCCTTGATTCCGTTCCGCTCGTCCGTTGAATCTCCTCTTGTTTTATCAATTCGTTGCGCTGTTTGCCGGAACGACTAGCACGGCATTTCCCACTTTACGCGGAATGCGGATAAAAGCCACTTTATCCGAAGGCCGGTTGATGATCCGATGCTTGCGTGACCAAAGTGCCGAAGATCCGCCTCCGTCCAGATTCAGTGCCGAACTCATGTCCAGCATGCGGCAACTCCATGCCAGTTCGGCCGGAGACATGCCGTCCGCTCCTTCCTGTCGTCCGTCCACGACCATCAATATAATGGTACCGTCAGGGCGAATGCCGATCACCGTGCGCGGATGGCGTTTGGTATCGCCGTAATTCAGCGGGATCAATTGAACGTTGTCGTACATCAGCATCGGGTCGGCCCCCATCACGTTCGGATAGGGCGTATGCCAGAGCGAATCGGCGGCAGCCACACCGGGCAGGTTTTTGATGAAATGCAGTCTTCCTGCACTATCCAGAGCGATTGCACCATTGCCCCACCCGCCTCCGGCGGTCAGGATAACGCCGTCGATTTTGGTGAAATCGTTGGCAATCGCCTGCTTGGTTTTCGTGATAAAATAACCGCCGTTGACCGCCACCTCCGCGTTAGCCTCCTTTTTACCGAGCCGTTTGACCGTCTCGCGCTTCTCCCCCTGTTTGAGCTGCAGGCGGTGCAACTGCGGGTTGAATTCCACGCAATAGATTTGCTGGTCGGAGTCGAACAGCCTCAGGTCTACACTTTTGATCGTCAGGCCATTGTCTGTTTCAACCGTCTCCCATGCCGCACCGGTTAAGGCAATCGAATCTTCCGGAGTTTGTGCCTGTAAGGTTTCAATAACTGTTAAACTGCACAATAACAGTCCGATATGCCGGAACCGGGAAGCGCAAGCGTGAGTCGGTTTCATAACGTTGAGTTTTAGGTAAACGGGTTTTAGGCGAAAGAATAGAGTCTGTAAACAGTTCGGAGCCTACCGGTTGTAGAGCTTCTCCAGGTTTTCCTGCACCCGCTCGTCGAAGAGGTAGTCGTCGTATTCCATATATTTATCGATCATGCCATTCGGTGTGATTTCGATAATGCGGTTGGCTACCGTATTGATGAATTCGTGGTCGTGCGAGGTCATCAGTACGATTCCTTTGAACGAAACGAGTGCATTGTTGAATGCCTGGATCGATTCGAGGTCGAGGTGGTTGGTCGGCGAGTCGAGCAGCAGTGTATTGGCCTGCTTGATCATCATCCGGGCGATCATGCAACGCATCTTCTCGCCGCCCGAAAGGACGTTTACCTTCTTGTAAATCTCGTCGCCGCTGAAAAGCATCTTACCCAGGTATCCCCGCAGGTAGAGTTCGCTGGTATCGTCTGAGAACTGGGCCAGCCAATCGACGATGGAAAGTTCGTTGTTGAAGAAATCGGAGTTGTTCAGCGGCAGGTAGGCGCTGTTGATCGTCACGCCCCACTCGACCATGCCGCTGTCGGGCTGGTCGTGTCCTGCGATGATCTCGAACAGGGTCGTGATCGCCCGCGGCTCGCGCGAAAGAAAAGCCACTTTATCCCCTTTTTCAATGGTAAACGACACCTTGTCGAACAGCTTTTCACCGTTGACGGTTTTACTCAGGCCGTCCACCGCGAGGATTTTCGTACCCGTTTCCCGTTCGGGCTGGAAAATAATACCCGGATATTTGCGCATCGAGGGTTTGATCTCTTCGACGTTGAGCTTTTCGAGCATCTTCTTGCGGCTGGTGGTCTGCTTCGATTTGGCGACGTTCGCGCTGAAACGCTGGATAAATTCCATCAGCTCTTTTTTCTTCTCTTCGGCCTTCTTGTTTTGGTTGGCCTGCTGACGTGCGGCCAGCTGGCTCGATTCGTACCAGAAGCTGTAGTTGCCGGAGAAGAGGTTGATATCGCTGTAATCGATGTCGATGATGTGCGTGCTGATCGCATCGAGGAAGTGACGGTCGTGCGATACGACGAGTACCGTGTTTTCGTAGTTCGACAGGTAGTTTTCGAGCCACATGATCGTATTGACGTCCAGGTCGTTCGTCGGCTCGTCGAGCAGCAGGTTATCCGGTTTGCCGAACAGGGCCTGCGCCAGCAGCACGCGTACTTTCTCTTTGGCATTGAGGTGCCCCATCAACTCGTAATGCAGGTGTTCCTTGATTCCCAGTCCGCTGAGCAGGTTGGCTGCGTCACTTTCGGCATTCCAACCGTCCATTTCGGCGAATTTTTCCTCGAGTTCCCCGACCTTGATACCGTCTTCGTCCGAGAAGTCAGGTTTTGCATACAGGGCGTTCTTTTCGTTCATAATTGTCCACAGTGGCTGATGGCCCATCAGCACTGTATCCAAAACGGTATGTTCGTCAAATTCGAAGTGGTCCTGTTTGAGGACGGAAAGTCGTTCCGACGGACCGAAGCTGACCGAACCGCGCGAAGGGGTTACGTCGCCGCTGAGGACTTTGAGAAAGGTGGACTTGCCGGCGCCGTTCGCACCGATGACCCCGTAGCAGTTGCCGGGTGTGAATTTCAGGTTTACATCTTTGAACAGCACGCGTTTGCCGTATTGCACTTCGAGATTTGAAACAGTAATCATTGGCTTTATATTTGTTTTGCGAGGTGCAAAGATACGCAAAATCTCCGGGATCGGGGTGTTATTCGTTTCGTTGTTCGTCCGTCTGGGTCAATTCATTGAGCGTGTAGACCAAAGGAGTCGTAAACGGTTGCCGCCGGTAGGGGCAGTCTGCCACCCGGCAGTGTTCGCAATGCTTCTCTTTGCAGGAGTCCGAGTGTACAGAAAGCGTAATCCGGTCGGAAAATCCCTTTTCTATCGCCCGGCGGAGCGCTTCGCAGGCTTCGTGTCCCTGTTCGATGTTGTAATACCACGGCAGCGTCAGGTCACAATCGATGAAGAAACCGCTGCCGTATTTAATCATTTTGAGGTTGTGGATGTCGATCCAGTCGGGCCGCTGGTTTTCGGAGATCGTTTCCAGCATTTTTTCGAGGTACTGCTTGTCCGCTTCGTCCATCAGGTCGGCTACCGTGCGGCGCAGGATCGAAATACCGGTGAGGATGATGATCGCGCCGAAAATCAGCGCGAGCGCACTGTCGATCCAGCCGATACGGGTGATGTAGAGCAGGATCAGGCCGATCGCGAGCCCGATGGTCGAATAGGTGTCCGATTGCAGGTGTTTGCCCCCGGCTATCAGGGCTATCGAATTGTAGCGCCGCCCCATGCGGATGCTGTACCACCCCATCAGGTAATTCATTGCTCCGGCCGCTGCGACGACGATGATGCCGATATCGAGTTTTGCTATTTCCGCAGGTTCGAACAGGCGGCGGACACCTTCGAAGATGATGACGCCTCCGGCAATGATAATCAGCAATCCTTCGATCGAGGCGGAAATCAACTCGACCTTGCCATGTCCGAACGGATGCCCCGCATCCTTCGGCTTGGCGGCCAGATACAGGCTGTACAGGCTAATGAAGCCTGCCGTTACGTTCACAATACTCTCCACCGCATCGGTCAGGATACCGACCGAATTGGTCAGCCAGAAAGCGAGGAATTTGCCGGCCATGATGGCGACCGACCCGCAGACGATCCAACGCTGGATCCGTTGCTTGAGCGCATCTTCGTTTATCATACGGTACGAACGAATTGAGTGCCGAAAAAGTTTGCCATTTTAAAACACGTGCAGCGACAAAGAAAGAGGGTTCCCCGGTCACAATGAGAAACCTATGTTTGTCAAACCGATGTTCCGGGATGTTTGGGATTAGATCCAGAACAGGGCAGCCTTGCAAGCGGCCTGGTCGCTTCCTTCCGGCCGGATTTCGAATTTGTCGGCTTCTTCGCTGTTCTCCATCGCGATGACGACCTGTTGACCGTAACGGGTTTCATGCAGGAAGTTGATATCGAGGCGCCGCAGGCGTTGTGAAGTCAACTTTTCGAGCGGCAGCATGTCGACCATCCATTGCACGTATTTCATACTGTTCGTATGTTGGTTGAAATCGATGTCGCTGTAACGGATACGGTGCGTTTCGGCGGTCGTGCCGTTTACCTTGGCTATCTTCGCCGGACGGTCTATCGGCGGATCGGTTGCGATAACCGCCGCCATGTAATGTTCCAAAGTGCGCAGGTCGAGCGGCAGCCGTGTTTTGAAGTCGATCATCGACCAATGGGTACAGCCTTTGCCGATGGCGTTGCCTGCCCGGTCATGCAGGATGAAGTTACGGGTGGTCATCAGGCGGTTGATGTCGCTGACCCACGTTTCGATTTGGTAATGCTCGTACTCATCGGGATATCGGTCCATTTCGATCGCCATACGCGAGAGTACCCATGTGGTATTGTTGCTCTGCATCCAGCGGAGGCCGAAGCCTAGCCGGTCGGCATCCTCTCCCGCTGCATGCAGGATATGGTTCCCGAGGGTGATAATCGATGCTTTTTGGGTCAGGTCCACATCTCCGGGCTGTACCCGGTAATCGTATTTTCCACACTCCATAAGTCGGTCGGATTTTGATCGTTGGTTTGGTTGTTTTTTTATTCCCCGCACGAATCCTGCCATTTCCCGCATCATCCGGTGAGATGACGCTGCCCTGAACCGGGCGATTCGACCGGTCAGGGCAGCTGTTTCATACATGTCACCTGTTCGTATCCCGACAAGCGGCCGGGTACGATAGCGGGTAGGATTATTATTTATACTCGTCCCACGCTTTGATCGCGATATCGGTCATCTTCATGTTGCAGAAAGCATGGATGAACGAAGCCGCCAGGCGTGCGTTGGTAATCAGCGGAATGTTGTGGTCGATTGCCGCGCGGCGGATCTTGAAGCCGTTGGTAATCTCACGGGTGGTATGGTCGCGCGGGATATTCACCACCAGGTCGAATGTTTTGTCCGCGATCAGACTCAGTACGTTATCCGTCTTGTGTTCGTCGGGGCGACTGACAGCAATGGCGTTTACGCCGTTTTCTTTAAGGAACTCGGCGGTTCCGGCGGTAGCGTAGATCGTATAGCCTTTTTTGTCCAGTTCGCCGCAGGCTTCCAGCATATCGACTTTCGATTTGGCCGATCCCGAAGAGATCATCACGTTCTTTTTCGGGATGTTGTATCCCACTGCGATCATCGAGTTCAGCAGCGCTTCGTTGAAGTCGTCTCCGAGGCATCCTACCTCGCCGGTCGAAGCCATGTCGACGCCGAGAATCGGATCCGCTTTCAGCAGGCGTGCGAACGAGAATTGCGCAGCCTTGACGCCGATGTAATCGACGTCGAATTTGTCCGGTTTTGCGTAAGGAGCGTCTAGCATGATTTTCGTTGCCGTTTCGATGAAGTTGCGCTTGAGGATCTTCGATACGAACGGGAAGCTGCGCGAAGCACGCAGGTTGCACTCGATCACTTTGATGTCGTTGTTCTTGGCCAGGAATTGAATGTTGAGCGGTCCGCTGATGTTCAGCTCTTTGGCGATTTGGCAACTGATCTTTTTGATGCGGCGTCCGGTTTCGAAGTAAATCTTCTGGGCCGGGAATACCAGTGTCGCGTCACCGGAGTGCACGCCGGCGAATTCGACGTGTTCCGAGATCGCGTAATCGATGATCTCACCGGCGTGCGCTACCGCGTCGAACTCGATCTCTTTTGCATTTTCGAGGAATTTGGAGATCACGACCGGATACTCTTTCGACACCTTCGCGGCGATGCCGAGGAAATGTTCCATTTCCTGTTTGGTGTGGCAGACGCGCATGGCGGCTCCCGAAAGCACGTAGGACGGACGGATCAGTACCGGGAAGCCTACGCGGTCGACGAATTCGTTCACGTCGTCCATCGACGAAAGCTCTTTCCACTGCGGCTGGTCGATGCCGAGGTTGTCGAGCATCGACGAGAATTTGTGCCGGTTCTCTGCACGGTCGATCGAAACGGCCGACGTCCCGAGGATGGGTACATTCTGGCGCTGGAGTTTCATGGCCAGGTTGTTCGGTATCTGGCCGCCGACCGAAACCATCACGCCGTTAGGCTGTTCGAGGTCAATTACGTCGAGTACGCGTTCTTCGGACAGTTCGTCGAAATAGAGCCGGTCGCACATGTCGTAGTCGGTCGAGACCGTCTCCGGGTTGTAGTTGATCATGATCGACGTGTAACCGAGCTTGCGTGCGGTTTGCACGGCGTTGACCGAGCACCAGTCGAACTCGACGGAGCTGCCGATGCGGTAAGCGCCCGAACCGAGTACCACGACCGATTTTTTATTGTGGTAGTAAGAGATATCGTGTTCGGAACCGTCGTAAGTTAAATAAAGGTAGTTGGTCAGTTCGGGATGCTCCGAAGCGACAGTGTTGATGCGCTTGACCGACGGCAGGACACCGAGGCGTTTGCGGTGGTTGCGTACGGCGATCATCTCTTTTTCGAGGTTGCCATTGGGCGCTTCGACCAAACGTGCGATCTGGAAATCCGAGAATCCGAGTCGCTTTGCCTCGCGCATCACGTCGGCGGGAATTTCGGCGATCGTACCGTATTTTTTCAGCACGAGCGAGTATTGGTAGATGTTTTCGAGTTTGGAGAGGAACCACGGATCGATTTTGGTCAACTCGTGGAGTTTTTGTACGCTGTAACCTTTCTCAAAAGCAGCTGCAATGGCGAACATGCGCATATCGGTCGGATTGGCCAGTTCGTCGTCGAGGTTCTCGAAGGTGATGTCGCTGTTGCAGACGAAACCGTGCATCCCCTGCCCGACCATACGCAGACCTTTCTGGATGATCTCCTCGAAACTTTTGCCGATCGACATGATTTCGCCGACCGATTTCATGCTCGATCCGATCTGGCGCGATACGCCTGCGAACTTGCTTAGGTCCCAGCGCGGGATTTTGCAAATCATGTAATCGAGTTGCGGCGCTACATAGGCCGAGTTCGGGGTGTTCATCTCTCCGATTTCGTCGAGCGTGTAGCCCAGGGCCAGTTTTGCGGCCACGAAAGCCAGCGGGTAGCCGGTCGCTTTGGATGCCAGTGCCGAGGAACGGCTCAGGCGTGCATTTACCTCGATTACGCGGTAATCGTCGGTGTCCGAATTGAATGCGTACTGGATATTGCATTCACCGACGATGCCCAGATGGCGGATCGTCTTTTTCGAAAGTTCTTGCAGGAAACTCAATTCTTTCTCGTCGAGCGAGCAGGTCGGCGCCACGACAATACTCTCACCGGTATGGATGCCCAACGGATCGACGTTTTCCATGCTGGCCACCGTGAAGCAGTGGTCGTTTTTATCGCGGATTACTTCGAATTCGATCTCTTTCCATCCTTTGAGCGATTCCTCGACCAGAATCTGCGGGGCGTACGAGAAAGAATTTTCAGCCCGGGCTTTGAGTTCATCCATGTCGTAGCAGAAACCGCTGCCCATACCGCCCAGTACGTAGGCCGAGCGTACCATGACCGGGAAGCCGATCTTCTCGGCGGCCTGGATCGCCTCGTCCATCGTGTTGACTGCGACGCTGCGCGGCGTTTTGATCTCGATTTCGTTCAGCTTCTTGACGAACAGGTCGCGGTCTTCGGTGTACATGATTGCTTCTACGGAAGTACCCAGTACCTCGACACCGTATTTTTTCAGGATACCGTTCTGATACAACTCGGTGCCGCAGTTCAATGCGGTTTGGCCTCCAAAAGCGAGCAAAATGCCGTCGGGACGCTCTTTTTTGATCACTTCCTCGATAAAATAAGCGTTCAGCGGCAGGAAGTAAACCCGGTCGGCGATACCTTCAGAGGTTTGGATGGTTGCCACATTGGGGTTGATCAGGACGGTGGAAATCCCCTCCTCTTTCATCGCTTTTAGTGCCTGAGAGCCGGAGTAGTCGAATTCGCCGGCCTGTCCGATTTTGAGTGCGCCCGAACCCAACACGAGCACCTTAGAGAGTTGTTTCTTCACAAGTAGGAAATTTTATCTGTTAATGCGGTTGATTGTCTTCCGGAGGATCTACCTCTGAGGTAGGTATTTCATCGGGCAAAGGTACGAAATATATTTGAGAATCGGGGCGTGGTGCGATTGTTGTTTGTTGAAAAATAAAATTAATGTTAAGTTTGATTCCCAGGGACAATATAGATCGCCGTCCCCGCGTTTAAATTGCGAATATAAGATTGTCGTATCATCAAATTAATTAATATTATTATGAAAAAGAAAGCTCTGATCCTCATGTCGTTTTTCGCAATGGCCATGACCGTTGCCCTGGCTCAGAACCCCGATAAGGGAAATGGGACATGTCCGAAGGCCAAAACCGAATGTTGCGCCAAATCCTGCGCGGATAAAAAATGTGATCCTGCCTGCACGAAGGACGGCAAGAAAGCCTGTGTCAAAACCGGGGACTGCAAAGCAGCCTGCCAGAGTAAATGTACGAATGGGAATGCAAAAAAATAGCGGATTTCCACTAAATGAGATCGAGCGGTGTGCATTTGCACACCGCTCGTTGTTTTGGCTCGTTGTTTTGGATATGAAGCCTGACCAAGAATGGAGTCGTTTTAAGTTTTTAGACTGCATGATGAATGCGGTCTGCTGCGCAGCCTATTTCATTTCTGCTTAGCCCAGCGGCAGGATTTGCTCTTCACAAAGGGTTAATTTCTCGATTCCGTCAGCTGTGACGGCAAAGGTATTCTCAATTCCTACAGCTCCGGTCTCCGGGATGACGAACTTGGGTTCCAGCGCGAAGACCATTCCCTCGGCGAGAATGTCGCGTGAACGCGGTGCCAGCACGGGCGATTCGTTGATCTCGATACCGATTCCGTGGCCGATGAAACCCGCCTTCTGGCGGTGTCCCATGAAATAGTCGCCAAGGCCGGCTTCCTGCGCGATTTGGATGGCCATGTTGTACAAATCTTTGGCAGGTACTCCCGGCCGGGCTGCTTCGGCGATGCTGCGCTGAATCTCGATCGAGGTTTCGTGTGCCTTGTAGGCCAATTCCTGTAAATCCCCTATGGCGAAAGTGCGGGTCATGTCGGTCATGTAGCCGGTGAAGTTGCCGCCCAGGTCGACCATGACGCTCATCCTCTCTTCGAGCATGGTGCCGTTGCAGCCTACCGGCAACGAATCATCGAGTCCGGCCCCGCCCATCGCGAAGTCATACGGCGAAGGATTATCCGCATTGTCCCCGGCGATTACGCTACCCATGAAAATCTCCATGCTCTGGCCGAAAATGCGGAAGATGCCGAGCGATCCCAGCAGGCGGCTTTCCCGTTCGATCTCGACCGACAGGTCGAGGTCGGTCATCCCTTTTTTATATAACGAGGGAATTTTGGCGTAAACTTCCGCATGCAGGATACCTGAACGGCGAATCTGTCCGATCTCGTAAGGGGTTTTAATGCTGCGCACGCTGCGGAGCACAGCAGTGCCGTTTTTGATCGTTGCCGGTTTGAAAATGGCTTCGTAGCGCAGGAATTCGTTGTGAGTGATCGAATCGTTTTCGAGCATCAGCGTTTGCGGAAATGGAAGCCCCTGCTCGCGCAGGTAGTCGCCGATCTCTTCCGGTTTGCGGATGTACACGATGTTGTCGCCGTCGAGTCCTACCGGCCGACGAACGAAAAAGAGCGGTTCCCTGTCCGCAGGCAGGTAACAATAACCGCTGAATACGCGACCGGATACATAATAAAGATTGACATTATCGGTAACTAGCATTGCATCTGCCCCTTGCTGGAGCATGGATTTACGGATCCGCTCCCAGCGCTGGGAGAATTCGTCGGCAAGAACGGAAGGATGGATCATGGATGTTGTTGCGTTGTGAAGGTTATTTATTGGTCTGTCTGTCGAAAAATGGATTTTTGGAGCTGATGCTTAGTGGAAGGGCAAATACGGAGCGGCATCCCGGCAATAGTCCCAGTTTACGGGCAGCGTAGCCTGCCGAAAACATGATGCGGTTATCGATATGCAGCTCGGCGGCGGTCGCGGCCATCGATCCGAGTGCAATACCTAAATCGACCGAATTCAGTGCACAGGGAGCATCGGCGTTTCCCCCTTTGGCGATACAGGTCGCATAGCCGCAATACCCGCAATTGAGTCCCATCGGCGAGGTGCGCGATCCGACCAGGATTACCGCTTCGGCCAGCTCGATATTGTCGGCATCGCGCAGGAAAAATTTCAGTCCGGTCTCCTCGGCTGATACCCGCAGTGCACCGGCTACCTCGAGAATCGAGTTTTGGGTCAGCGTGACAATTTCGATATTGTCTATCCCCTTGCCTTTGGGGGCGGTGCGTCCGGCAGTCATGATCTGGCGGGCGGCATCCACGATGTAGTCGTGTCGGCTCTCTCTTTCGTCTATCACCATCGCTTTATAGGATTAGGATTAAAGTGTTTGTTGCGCCAATTGGTGTAGCTGCTCTTCTGTGAGCCTGAAAACGGTCCATTCATCCATCGGAACCGCCCCCAGCGATTTGTAAAATGCGATCGAGGGGGCATTCCAGTCGAGCACCGCCCATTCCATCCGGCGGCATTGCCTTTGGACGGCGATCCGGGTCAGGTGCAGCAGCAATGCTTTGCCGTAACCTTTCCCCCGGTGCTCCCGGTCGACGAAAAGGTCCTCAAGATATAGGCCACGTTGTCCGCGGAAGGTGGAAAAATTATGAAAAAACAGGGCGAATCCTACCGGAATCCCGTTTTCTTCTCCGATTACCACTTCAGCCTGCCGTTCGTCGAACAAAGCCCGGCGCAGGGCCTCTTCCGAAGTATCCACTTCGCTTTCCAGCTTTTCGTAACGTGCCATTTTCAGGATAAACCCGTAGATCAATCCGGTGTCCTGCGGAGTTGCATTGCGTATTGTGAATATGCCCATATCAGGTATGTTTTACAAATAATCTTTTTACAGAAGGGATGGAACCTCCGTTCTCGGCCACATAAACGCCTCCGAGAATCATCATGGCGCCGGTCAGCGCCACGGGTGTGATCCGTTCGTGCAGCAACAGCGCCGAAGAGATCATTGTAACCAACGGAACGAGGTAAATGTAATTGCTGGTGGCCAGGGTGCCCAGGTGTTTGACTGCAGCGTTCCACACTGCAAAACAAAACAGCGATGCGATCAGGCCGAGAAAAAGCAAATTGCTGAATACCATCGGGCGGAGCAGTATCGCTGTATCCGTGGTCAGTGGACGAATCAGAAAGACCGGCAGCAGGGTCAGCACGCCATAGAAAAAAACTTTGCGGGTGATATATAGCGTATTGTATTTGCCGTCGAGTTTTTTCAGGAAAATGTTGTAAAACGCCCAGGTCAGCGCTGCGGTGAAACTGAGCAAATCGCCCAACGGGTGTACCTGCAGGATGACACTGCCGTTATAAACGACGCACGCCACGCCGAGCAGTGCGATGAACGATCCTGCGATCAGGCTGTTGCGCAAACGTCCGGATTTGAGCAACAAGCGTGTCAGGATGACGGTCAAAATCGGGGCAGTGGCGACCAGCAGCGCTACGTTTGAGGCCAGTGTCAACCCGAGCGCGCTGTTTTCGGTCAGGAAATAGAGCGATCCCCCGCTGATTCCGGCTCCTACGAACAACAGCTCGTCCCGCCAGTTTTTCGGCCATCGGATGCGCGGGGAGCAGATCCACATCACCCCGTACGCCAGCAGGAAACGGTAAAACATGATGTCGGCGGGAGTTAACCCCGCCTCTAACAATTTTTTTGTCGAAACGAAAGTCGTTCCCCACAGCACGACCGCTGCGAGCGCCATCAGGTGATATGCCCCGTTTTTATTCTGCACGACACAAAAGTATCAAAATTTAGCAAATAAAATTCGTTTCCGCCCACTCCTCTATCATAGTGTTTACAACTTTTTTCGCCGCATTTCAGCGGAGTTCGCCCGAATCCGAAATTCACCCGTGGAGTATTTGTGGTACGGTTTATGAAATTCCTTTTCATGAATTTTCCTGATATCGCCATCAATTATCTATTGCGATATATATCTAATCTTTTAAAACTTTACGTTATGAGCACAGCAGACAAAAAACGCGTGAACATTGAAACTCCGGTTTACGGTTCGACAGCAATGGCATCTCCGGCACCCACCGACACGATTCCGATGGAGCCTACCTCTCCGGAAATCGCCTACCAAATGGTCAAGGACGAAACCTATCCGCAGACCCAGCCCCGGCTGAACCTGGCTACTTTTGTAACCACATACATGGATCCGTACGCCACCAAACTGATGAACGAGGCGATCGATATGAACTATATCGATGAAACGGAATATCCCCGTGTAGCGGTGATGACCGGACGTTGTATCAACATTGTGGCGAATCTGTGGCACTCCCCGGAAAAAGCGCAGTGGAAGGCAGGTGCACTGGCGATCGGTTCTTCCGAGGCCTGTATGCTGGGCGGTGTGGCCGCGTGGCTGCGCTGGCGCGAAAAACGTAAAGCGCAGGGCAAACCCTACGACAAACCGAATTTCGTAATATCTTCCGGTTTCCAGGTGGTATGGGAAAAATTCGGCCAACTCTGGCAGATCGAGATGCGTACCGTGCCCCTGACGTTGGAGAAAAATACGCTCGATCCCGAAGCAGCCTTGGCTATGTGCGATGAGAATACGATCTGTATCGTTCCGATCCAGGGCGTGACGTGGACCGGACTGAACGACGATGTGGAAGCCCTCGACAAAGCGCTGGACGTTTACAATGCCAAGACGGGTTATGACATTCCGATCCATGTGGACGCGGCGACCGGCGGTTACATTCTGCCGTTCCTCAATCCGGACAAGAAATGGGATTTCCGCCTCAAGTGGGTGCTTTCGATCAGTACTTCCGGCCACAAGTTCGGTCTGGTATATCCGGGTCTGGGCTGGGTAGTATGGAAGGATAAGAAATACCTGCCGGGCAGTATGGCTTTCAGCGTGAATTACCTGGGGGCGAATATTACGCAGGTGGGTCTGAACTTTTCACGTCCCGCCGCGCAGATTCTGGGTCAGTATTACCAGTTTATCCGTTTGGGATTCCAGGGGTACAAGGAAGTTCAGCAGAACAGCATGGACATTGCCAAATACCTGCATGACCAACTCGACAAGATGGCCCCGTTCAAAGTGTACAGTAAAGATGTAGTCAATCCGCTCTTTATCTGGTATATGAAACCGGAATATGCCAAGAAGGCCAAATGGACCCTTTATGACCTGCAGTACAAGTTGCAGGAGAGCGGCTGGATGGTGCCTGCCTACACCCTGCCGGACAATCTGGAGAACTTTGTCGTGATGCGTATCGTGGTACGCCAGGGCATGAGCCGCGATATGGCTGACATGCTGCTGGGCGATATTGCCAATGCGATTGCCGAATTCGAAAAACTGGAATATCCCACCCAGGCCCGCATTGCGCTTGACAAGAACCAGAAAGTGGTCGGCAAGGTATTTACCCATACCCACACTCCCACCGCAAAAGCCAAGAAGTAGCGTGATGGACGATTGAGAACAAGGCTGTCTGGATATGTCAATATTCCGGATAGCCTTTTCTCTTACCTCTTTTCCCATTATGTGGTGAAAATCTATCCCTTGTTTTGAACAGGGAATGAGGTGTTTCGCAATCGTTGCACGCTTTTTGCGAACGACACCTACGTAATCGAATCCATTCAACTTAATTTTAAATACTAATAGTATGGCAACAACTAAAAGCACAGGGTTCAAATTGAGTGTCATGACACTTGCAATTATGAATATCACTGCCGTTGTGAGCCTGCGTGGACTGCCTGCAGAGGCGGTTTACGGACCCTCTTCGGCTTTTTACTATCTGTTCGCCGCGCTGGTTTTCCTGATTCCTACCGCATTGGTGGCTGCCGAGCTGGCCGCCATGTTCGCCGACAAACAGGGCGGTGTGTTCCGCTGGGTCGGTGAGGCTATGGGTGCCCGGACAGGCTTTCTGGCCATTTGGCTCCAGTGGATCGAGAGTACGATCTGGTATCCGACCGTACTGACCTTCGGCGCGGTATCGATCGCCTTTATCGGCATGCATCCGACGGCCGATATGGCTTTGGCTTCCAATAAAATGTATACGCTGATCGTCGTGCTGGTGATCTACTGGGCAGCTACATTCATCGCCCTTAAGGGTCTGGGCTGGGTCGGTAAAGTGGCCAAGATCGGCGGTCTGGTCGGTACGATCATTCCTGCGGGTTTGCTGATCGTGCTCGGTATTATCTATTTGTCGACCGGCGGCCATAACAATATGGATATGAGCCAGGGATTCTTTCCTGACCTGACGAAGTTCGACAACCTGGTACTGGCGTCCGGTATCTTCCTCTTTTACGCCGGTATGGAGATGATGGGTATTCACGTGATGGATGTGAAGAACCCGAGTAAGAACTATCCGAAAGCCATCTTTATCGGATCGGCGATTACCGTGCTGATTTTCGTACTGGGTACTTTTTCGCTGGGCTTCATTATTCCCGCAAAGGATATCAACCTGACGCAGAGCCTGCTGATAGGTTTCGACAACTATTTCCACTACCTGCGTATGAGCTGGGCCTCCCCGATCATCGCCATTGCCCTGATGTTCGGTGTGCTGGCCGGCGTGCTGACATGGGTGGCCGGTCCTTCGAAAGGTATCTTTACCGTGGGTAAGGCCGGTTATCTGCCTCCGTTTTTCCAGAAATCCAACAAAATCGGTGTACAGCGCAACATTCTTTTAATTCAGGGTGCCGTGGTGACTTTGCTGAGCTTACTGTTCGTGGTGATGCCTTCGGTACAGTCGTTCTACCAGATACTTTCACAGCTGACGGTGCTGTTGTACCTGATTATGTACCTGCTGATGTTCGCATCGGCCATCATATTGCGGTATAAAATGCCGAATATCGTACGTCCGTTTAAGGTCGGTAAGGTCGGTAACGGACTGATTTGGTTCGTGGCCGGTTTGGGTTTCTGCGGTTCGCTGCTGGCTTTCGTGCTGAGTTTTATTCCGCCCAGCCAGATATCAACCGGTAGTAACACCGTATGGTTCTCCGTACTGGTTATCGGCTGTATTGTCGTGGTAGCTGCGCCTTTTATCATCTATGCTTCGCGCAAGCCGTCCTGGCAGGCCCCGGGTGCAGGTTTCCAGCCTTTCCACTGGGAGCTTCCTAAAAATGCTTCCGCAGCCGCTGCTGCGACTGTAACCGCACCTGCGACCCCGTCTGCTGCGGCCACTCCTACTGCCGGCGCGGCCGGTGACGCGACCAACAATCAAAAAACAGAGTCATGAACAAGAACTTAACAAACGATCAGATAAAAGCCGTTGTACAAGAGGCGTACAACGTTGTGAAAAGCGATACGGGCGGCAAAAATGCCGATTACATTCCCTATTTGGCCAATGTGTCTTCGTCGCTGTTCGGTATCTCGGTTTGCCTGCCTGACGGTGAGGTGATCGAGGTCGGAGACACGGGCTACGTATTCGGTATAGAATCCGTCTCGAAGGTTCCTACCGCCATCCTCGTGATGAAACAGTACGGCGCGGATGTAATCTTGCAAAAGATCGGTGCGGACGCAACCGGATTGCCGTTCAACTCGATCATGGCGATCCTGCTCGAAAACGACCATCCCTCTTCGCCGTTGGTGAATGCGGGTGCCATTTCGGCTTGCAGTATGGTAAAACCGGTGGGTGATTCGGCCGGGAAATGGAAAGCTATTACGGATTTCCTCGGACAATTGTGCGGCAGTCCGTTGGTGCTGATCGACGAGCTGTATAAATCGGAATCCGATACCAATTTCAACAATCGTTCGATTGCCTGGTTGTTGAAGAATTACAACCGGATTTACGACGACCCCGACATGTCGCTCGATATCTATACGCGGCAGTGTTCGCTGGGCATTACACCCAAGCAGCTTTCGATCTGCGGCGGTACGATCGCCAACCGGGGCGTCAATCCCGTGACCAAGACCCAGGTATTCGATAAGGCCCTCGCACCGAAAATCACGTCGATGATCGCTACGGTCGGTTTTTACCAGCATACCGGAGACTGGATGTACACCTCGGGCGTGCCGGCCAAAACCGGTGTCGGCGGCGGTGTGCTCGGGGTCGTTCCCGGCGTGATGGGCATAGCGGCCTTCTCCCCCCCGCTCGACGATGCGGGAAATTCGGTCAAAGCACAAAAGGCCATTTTGTATATCGCGAATAAACTGGGACTGAATATTTTCGACTAATTACACTTTAATCAGTGAGCATCAGAGGGGCATCCGGCAATTGATTTGGGGATGCCCCTTATATTTTATGTAAACTTTTAATGAGGCGGTAAATCTCTTTTTACAGATGGATCGGCTTACGGGTGCTCGGCATTTTATTTGTTCGAATAGTCACGCATGCTTTCACCGGATAAACAAAAACTACGGAAGCTAAATCTGAATAGTCATTCCCAGCCCTAAAATCTTCCTGCAAAGATGACAACAGGCCAAACGACGATACCTGGTAAGCTTAAACCACACTTGGCATTGATCTTCGCGAATGTTCTTTTCGGGATGAACTTTTCGTTCTACGTCTCGATTATCCATCATTACATGGATTTCGAGGACCTGTTCTTCTTTCGCGTGGCTTTTGCTGCCGTCTGTTTTGTGCCGTGGACTTTTTTTTCGCAGCGCTACCGGATTCCGGCGAAAGACTTTGTGAAAATTCTGATACCGACGGTGCTGGTTATTTACGGGCATGAATTCATGATGCTCTGGGGGGCCGAATACACCAACCCGGTGGACGCTTCGACGATTGCCACAATGGCACCGATCGTCACGCTGGTTGTTTCGGCGCGGATGCTGCACGAGAGGCTGCACATGGCTAAGGTGATCGGCGTGATTCTGGCTTTTATCGGTGCGGCTGTACTGATCCTCGGCAACGGAATCCCCGTTTTGCGCAGCCGGGAATTCGGCAACCTGTTTATGTTTATCAGCGTATTGGCCGCTGCCACCAATACGATTTTCATCAAACCTTCGCTGATGCGATACGGTACGATCCTCGTCACGGGTTGGTATTACATCATCGGGCTGGTGATTTCCGCCCCGTTCTTTGCCAAAGGGTTGATGCACTATGATTTTGCGTCGTTGCCAGTGGCCGGGGGGCTTGAAATCGCATATATCCTGGTGCTGGGAACTGTGCTGCCCAACTACCTGCTGTATTACGGTACGGAGAAACTGACCTCGGTGCATACGGGCCTTTACTCCTATTTGCAGCCGATTTCGGCCACTATCCTGGCCCTGTTGCGCCGACAGGTCGAACTCGATTACAATAACCTGATTGCTGCCGGACTGATCCTGATCGGTATTGTCCTGGTGGTGATCACTTATGAAAAATATAAATTCCCGGTTCCCAAAATCTAAATGCAAATTGAGCTACCTTTGCACGGTTTTAGTCTTTTTCGCATTTATGGGGAGTTTTCGCGGTGTACTGTATGCTTTGATTTCATCGACCACCTTCGGGTTGGTTCCTTTTTTTTCGATCGCGCTGCTCGGCAGCGGTATGTCGGCTGCAACGGTGCTGTTTTACAGGATGGGTGTTGCGGCATTGCTGATCGGGCTGGTCGCCGCGGCGCAGCGGAAAAGTTTTGTCATTACGGCCCGTGAATTCGTGATTATCGTCGGTCTGGGGTGGCTTTATGCCGGCACGTCGCTCGGCCTGATTCTCTCCTATAGTTTGATCCCCAGTGGTATTGCTACGACGATTCATTTTCTGTATCCCATTTTGGTCACGTTTCTGATGATCGTCTTTTTTCGTGAGAAACGGTCGGCCGGATTGGTGGTGGCTGCGGTCGTTTCGTTGCTGGGTGTCGGGTTGCTGAGTTGGAGCGGCGGTGCTGTCGTGAACGTAGAAGGCATCATGCTGGTGCTGATTACCGTGATAACTTATGCTCTCTATATCGTAGGCGTTAATAAAACGGGTGTCGGACGAATCGATTCACTGCCGCTGACTTTCTATATCCTGTTGTCCGCGGCGGTATTGTTCGCTATGTTCGCGGGACTGACCACCGGCATCGGGCCGATCCGCAGTTGGTATCAGGCGGTGAATGTTTTGCTGATTGCGCTGGTTCCTACGGTTATCTCCAATTTGACGCTGATACTGGCGGTTAAGAATGTCGGGTCGACCGTGACGGCGATTCTCGGTTCGATGGAGCCGGTTACGGCTGTATTGGTGGGTATTTTTCACTTCGGTGAACCGTTCAATCTGCAATATGCCTCCGGTTTGATGCTGATCCTCGCTTCGGTTTGTCTGGTCGTATGGAGCAACAACCGTCGGCATCGGATTGATCGTTAAAACCGGCGGTTCGGTCGTATTTTTTTTGCAATCGGTACGAATCAGTTGTTTGCGGGAGAAATTCCTTTTACTTTTATTTCGTCAATTCTCCCTTTTTCAATTATGCAAACGACTCAACGATCGCGGACAAAAGTTATCCAGGTTATCGTCCATACGATCGCCTGGGCGATGATGTTCTGCTCTCCGCTCTTTTTCTCGCAGGGCGAAGGCAATTCGATTTCGTGGGCCCGCTACCTGGGTTTCTGCGCTTCGCCGCTCGCGTTCATGCTTGTCTTTTACCTCAATTATTTCGTGCTGATCGATCGTTTGTTGTTCCGCAAGCGGCTCGGGACCTTTGTCCTGATCAATCTCCTGTTAATTATATTGCTGGCAGTTGGACTACATGGCTGGCATGAATTCCTCCGGACGTATGTGATGGGGATCCCCCCTTCTTCCCGCCCGCGTGCCCGTACGCAATTTTATCTCTTTTTCATGCTCCGGGACGCTGTGACGATGCTGCTGGTTACGGGGTTGAGTGTAGCCATCAAAATGACGGGACGCTGGTATCGTGTCGAGCGGGAAAAACAGGAGATCGAAAAGGAACGCACGCAGGCGGAATTGCAAAACCTGAAAAGCCAGCTCAACCCCCATTTTCTGTTCAATACGCTGAACAATATCTATGCGCTGGTGGCGCTCAATCCCCAGCAGGCGCAGTATGCGTTGCATTCGTTGAGCCAGTTGCTGCGGTATGTACTGTATGACAACAATCAGCAGATGATGCCGTTGTCTAAGGAGTTGGCGTTTATTCGCAGCTATGTGGAACTGATGAGCCTTCGTTTGTCGAAACAGGTACAGCTCGAAGTGAACCTGCCTGAGGACGACCGGGGATACCAGGTGGCTCCGCTGCTATTTATCGCATTGATCGAAAATGCCTTTAAACATGGTGTCAGTGCAACGGAACCCTCCTTCATTCACATTTCGTTCGCATTGACCGGAGGTGATACGCTGATTTGCACGGTCGAAAACAGTTGTTTTCCGAAAAATGAACTGGATCGCAGCGGATCGGGCATCGGCCTTGAAAATTTGCGCCGCCGCCTGAGCCTGCTCTATCCCGGACAGCATATTCTGCGGATGGAAAAGATCGGGGAGCAGTATGTGGCGCAGCTGATCCTGACATTGAAACCGCATGTGCAGGATAGCGAAATCGGGTCAAAATGATTATCTTGTCGAAACAAATTGTGAGAAGTGATGTCGTTATTGCGTTCCATAGTGGTCGATGACGAACCGTTGGCCCGCGAACTGGTCGAAGGATATGTAAACCAGACACCTTTCCTGGAGTCGGCCGGTTCCTACCCCGATGCACTCAGTGCTATGGAGGCTATCCGTAATGGGATGCAGGCCGAACTGTTGTTTCTCGATATCCAGATGCCGAATCTCAGCGGACTGGAACTCTCGCGTTTGCTGCCGCCGGAGATGAAAGTCATTTTTATTACAGCGTTCGAACAATACGCTGTCGAGGGGTTCCGCGTCGAAGCACTCGATTACCTGCTCAAGCCGGTCAGCTATGCCGACTTCCTGTCGGCGGCCCAGAAAGCACAACGCCAGTTCGAACTGGAACGAGGCGCGGTCAAGGCGAATGTTTCCGTCGAGGAACGGAGTATCTTCGTAAAAACCGACTACAAAATCGTCCAGATCCATCTGGATTCCGTGCTCTATCTGGAAGGAGTCAAAGATTATGTGCGCATTCATACGGATGATGGCCCGGTCATGACGCTGATGAGTATGAAGGCGATGGAAGACGCCCTGCCCGATACCCGCTTTATCCGGGTGCACCGTTCTTTCATAGTCAATCTGGATCGTGTGACGACCATTGAGCGCAACCGGATCGTATTCGGCAAGGTTTATATTCCGATCACCGATTCCTATAAGGATCGGTTTATGGAAATCCTTTCCCGGCGTTTGTTGTAGCGTTCCGGGGACAGCGAGGCGTGTATCGTATTGTCGTCGATGTGGCGTACAGGCTCCGTGGGGGTACTTTATGCCGTTCTGCTTTTCCTTCTTGAAAGAATGTCCGGCATATGTTCGAGTGCCCACCCCACCAGGGCGTCGATATGCGGAATCAGGCTTTGTCCGGTTACGGTCAGCTTATATTCTACCCGTGGGGGCACTTCCGGATAAACTTTTCTGGATACCAGTCCGTCTGTTTCGAGATTGCGCAGTGTGACGGTCAGCATCCGTTGTGAAATATCGGCGATGGATTTCTGGATGTCGCTGAAACGCATGGTTCCGTTGGCGTGCAGCGTCACCAGTACGAGCATCGGCCACTTTTCCCCGATTCGCGTGAGGATATCCCGGATCGGACAATCGTTGGTATGGTGAAAGTTTTGCATTCTTCTTGCAGGTTTATCTTTTTGAAAGCCAGCAAAGGTTACTTTGATGTAACTCTCTGACATTGATGTTGGTTCTTGGTTATTTGTACAATTGGTTTTATATTCGCATCACAAAAGTAATAAACTTACTAAAAATAACTATTGTGTCATTAAAAAATTGAATTATGGCAAAACGTGTTGCGGCGGTAGCCGTTAATCCGGTTAATGGATTCGGTTTGTTCCAGTATTTGGAGGCTTTTTTTGAAAATGGGATCGGATACGAGGTTTATGCGGTGGCTCCGGCAAAAGAGATTAAAACCAATTCGGGTATTACGTTGGTGGCCGATGATGTGATTGCCAACCTGAAAGGTAAAGAGGATCAGTTCGACGCGCTGGTTTTTGCCTGCGGCGATGCTGTGCCCGTTTTTCAACAGCATGCTTCGGAGCCTTATAACGTCGATTTGATGGAAGTGATTAAAACTTTCGGGGAAAAGGGAAAAATGATGATCGGCCATTGTGCCGGTGCCATGATGTTCGATTTTGTGGGTATCACTGCGGGTCGGAAACTGGCAGTGCATCCATTGGCCAAAGCGGCTATTCGTAACGGTGTCGTCACCGATGAGAAGTCGGAGATCGACGGTAACTTCTATACGGCACAGGATGAGAATTCAGTTTGGACGATGATGCCGCACCTGATCGAAGCGCTGAAAGCCTAATTTCCGTTTACACATTATTCCGACTATCCTGACGGCGGTTTGTTAAAGGATGGGTTTATTTGAAATCAAGGTGTTGGATGGCTGACCTAGATACCATAACGCTGGTTTAGATACTCCAACGCCTTGATTAATGTTTTATCTTCCAGGTAGTTATTTCGATCGTTTTCGACCAAAATGTCCGGAATGCATCCGATGCCTTCCGGTGAGCTGCCGTCCGGAAGGGTTATTTTCACGATGGAATAGTTGTATACCCAGCCAGCCGGTCAATACGACTGCAGGCTTTGAGGATAAGTGGCCGACTAACTTGTCCCGGTCTGAAATCTCATAATGGGAAAGTCGGCGGACAACGGTGAATGCTCTTGTGGGGGACGATTGATTGAGACTTCGTAGGTTGTGTTTCTTTTGATGCGGATGAATACAAATTAAAAGCGGAACCAGATTGGTTCCGCTTTTAGTAGAATAATGCAAGCCGAGATTAGTAAATCTGGCCGTACTTTTTGCACAGTTCGATGAACTTCTCGACGCGCTCGGGCTTTACGTCTGCCTGAATGATGTGGGCCGGAGCCACCATGTATCCGCCGCCTTTGCCAAGGATTTCGATGCGTTCCTTGATGTCGGCTTCGAGTTCTTCATCGGTGCCGTTCGGCATCAGGTACTGCTGGTCGATCGCACCCCAGAATGCGAACATATCGCCGTATTTATCCTTGACCTCCTGCGGAGAGTGCAACGGAACTCCGGGCTGAACCGGGTTGAACACGTCGAAGCCGCACTCTTTGATCATCGGCATCAGTGTGCCTACGGCGCCGTCGCTGTGCAGAATCATTACCAGATCCGGTTTTTTGGCCTTCAGCGTGTCAATCATCTTTTTGTAATACGGCAATAGCAGTTTGCGGAACATTTCCGGTGCGAAGAGCGTGCTGGTCTGCGATCCGAAGTCGTCACCCACCCAGATGGCATCCACACCGGCGTCGATCAGGCGCAGTGCGATCTGCGTCTGGAATTCCCCGCAGGCCGCGAAAAGCGGTTCGAGGTATTCGTCTTCCATGAACATGCTCATCAGGATCTTCTCGAACCCGGCAAGCTGGTGGGCCAGGGAGAAAAGAGTCACCTCGATGTCACCGATGATGAAATAATCGTCCTTGTATTTTTTTACCAAGGCTTCCGCGTCACGGTAACGGCCCGGAGCGTCGGGGTCGGGAAACTGGTAGTTTTTGATATCGGCTGCAGTCTGGGCATTGGCAAGCGGGTATTCCACCACTTCGACGTAGAGCGACCCCTGCTGCATACGCATCTTGTATTCGTTGAGCCAGGTTCCGTCTTCGCGTTTCTCGATTTTGAAATCGTCCGAAACCGATGCGCCGACAATTACGGTATCGCTGCCCATCGCCGTGCGGATTTCGTTACCGCTGATTCGGTAGGTAACGTCTTCATAAAGGTTGTCCGTAACATGAACCGGGATGTTCAGCTTTTTGCCGAAATAGTCTAGGTGCTGGCGGCACAGGTCGAACTCCACGGGTACACGGTCGGGTAGCCCTTCGATGCGGCGGAACGCTTTTAAAACTCTTTCTCTGCTAGTCATCATTAGTATGTTTTCAGGTTTGATTTGATCGTTCCTTGCAGCAGGTACAGGCCATACCTGCTTTGTGGTTAACAAAGATAAAAATTTTTATTTGTACCGCAATCGGGACGTATGCTTTTTGGTATCTTTGGGACACTATTGTCCCCGAACGTTATGGATAAAATTATTGAATACACGCCCGAAGGGGTATGTTCGCGCCGGATTGAAGTGTATGTTGACGGCAGCAGGATCCGGAAGGTCTCTTTTGCCGGAGGATGTCACGGCAATACCCAGGGAATTGCCGCCTTACTGGAAGGAATGGAAATAGAAGAGGCGATCAGGCGTCTGGAAGGGATCGACTGCAAAGGGAAAGGAACCTCGTGTCCGGACCAATTGGCCCGGGCGTTGCGTCAACTGAGCGAGTAATGTTTTTTGTGCGGAACGTGCGTCCGGTTTCGCCGCTGCTTGCGTGAAAAGCTTTTGTCGCTGCATCCGGGGCACTCCGCCTCTTCGGCACACGCCTGGCAAGCCGTGTAAAGCGGGCAGCCGGAACATTTGCCGTCCGGAGTAGCTTTAAATCGCCTGTAGATCATGATGGCAGCCCAGATGACGCAGACTCCGACGATAATATATACGATAAGATCCTGCATGGCTATTTGATTTCCGGGTCAGAACAAACCTCCGACCTGATACACGATAAACGACATAAGCCATGCCAAACCCGTCGTGTAGAAAAGCGTAAAGGCGGCCCATGACCGTCCGGCCTCTTTGCGGATAGCCGTAATAGCTGCAATACAAGGGAAATAGAGCAGGATAAAGATCATCATCGAGTAGGCTACCAACGGGGTGTAGACCTTTTCCCCGGCACGGTCTCCCTGCGTGTATACCTGTTCCTGTAATTTTTCAGTCAATGTTATCTCATTATCGCCGGCATCGGTCAGTACGGCCATCGTGCTGACGACTATCTCCTTGGCGGCTAGTCCGCTGACCAGGCTGACGCCGATCTGCCAATCGAAACCCAACGGTCGTATTGCCGGTTCGATCGCTTTCCCGATCCGGCCGATATAAGATTGCTCCTGCTGTTGGGCCGGCGTGAGCGAACCGTCTCCGGTCGGGTAATGGCTCAGTGCCCATACGATCACCGAAGCGACCAGAATAATTGTTCCCATCTTGCGCAGGTATTGCACGCCCTTACTCCACATGTGGCGCACGACGCTGCGGGTCGTCGGAATCCGGTACGGCGGCAATTCCATGACGAAGGGTGCCTCGTCCCTGCGGAAAAAGACCCGCTTGAACAGGATGGAAGAGAGGATCGCGATCAGGATGCCGAACAGGTAGACCGACAACAGTACCAACCCTTGATTTTTAGGAAAAAATGCAGAAATCAGCAGGACGTATACCGGCAGCCGTGCGCTACAGGACATGAACGGGATAATCAGCATCGTCAGGATGCGGTCCTTGCGGCTTTCGAGCGTGCGGGTGGCCATGATCGCCGGGACGTTGCATCCGAAGCCCATCAGCAGCGGAATGAACGACTTGCCGTGCAGTCCGATCTTATGCATCAGCTTATCCATGATGAAGGCCGCGCGTGCCATATAGCCCGTATCTTCCATCAGCGAAATGAAGAAGAACAGGATCAGGATGTTGGGCAGAAAGACGATCACTCCCCCTACTCCGCTGATGATGCCGTCGACGATCAGGTTGCGCAGCGATCCTTTGGCCATTAAATTCGTAACCGTATCACTCAGCCAGCTCACGCCGCTCTCGATCCATCCGGCGGGGATGGCCCCGAGCGTGAAGGTGGCCTGGAACATCACCCACATCAATAGCAGGAAAACCGGCAGTCCCCAGATCTTATCCGTCATGATGCGGTCGATCCGTCCCGTCCGCGCATGTTTATCGTGTGTCTCGCCCTGGTAGGTTTCTTCTAACGCTCCGACGATGAAGCCGTACTTGGCGTCGGCGATCGCCGACTCGGGATTCTCGCCGAACCGTTTTTCGAGCTTCTGTTTCAGCAGCGCTTGCGTTTTGGTGATGTCGTTGAAGTTCGCACATTTTTCAAGCAATTTGAACGAACTTTGGTCGCCTTCGAGCAGTTTGATCGCGAGATAACGAGATGAATAGAGGGCAACGATGTCGCTGTTTTCCCAGATTTTATTTTGGAGGATGCCGATCGCTTCTTCGAGGTCCGTGCCGTAATTGATATGGATATGCCGTACGGTCGGCTCTTTGTCCTCGAATACTTTGGCTACGGTATCGAACAGCCGGCGGATGCCGGTTCCCTGCGAAGCGACCGTCGGAACGATCGGAATGCCCAGCATGCGGCCCAGGTGTTCGTAATCGAGCCGTGCGCCGGTTTGTTCCATCTCATCGTACATGTTCAGGGCGATGACCACCTTGATGTCCATGTCGATAAGCTGCGTGGTGAGGAACAGGTTGCGTTCCAGGTTGGTCGCATCGACGACGTTGATCACCACGTCCGGCATTTCGCGCAGGATGTGGGTGCGGACATACAACTCTTCGGGCGTATATTCGGTGATGGAATAGGTGCCGGGCAGGTCGACCAGGTTGAATGTGTAGTGTCCTTGGTGGAAGCGGGCCGTTTTGGCATCGACCGTAACCCCGCTGTAGTTCCCTACCCGTTCATGCGATCCGGAAGCGAGGTTGAACAGCGAGGTTTTGCCGCTGTTGGGGTTGCCGACCAGGGCTACGTTGATTACCTGGTTGCCGCTGCGGATTGCGCCCGGCCATTCGTGAGAGGTATGTGCTGCTCTCTTTGCATCGTGGCTGTGGTGGTGCGGCGGTTTGCGGCCGAACAGGTGCCGCCATACTTTGGAGTGACGTTTGCGATTATGCTGATGATGCGAACGGTGGTGCTTGAAGTCGTCCAGGCTATCCGTTTCGAGTTTCAGTTTCGGTAATTCGGAGATCGGCATCACTTCAATCAGTTCCGCTTCGCTGTGGCGCAGCGCAATGCGGTAACCCATGATCTCGTATTCGACCGGATCCTGCAACGGGGCATTCTTGATTACTTTGACGATTTTACCCCGGATGAAGCCCATTTCGGTAATCCGGTTACGGAACGAGCCGTGGCCGAACACTTTGGTGATCAGCCCTACTTCCGAAGTTTTCAACGCTGAGAGGCGCAGATGCCGGACCGGAACACTTTCTTCTGATGTGGGATGGTTTTGCATATACAACGAAACAACGTACAAAGATATAAATATCCTGTTAGGTTTCGGATCATTGTTCCGGCGAAAATGGAATGCATTGCCTCTATTTTAAAATAATTCGGAGAGGAGAGGATGCGGAATAGAGCCAAAATCACTTTATTACATTAATTTTGCTGCGAAATAAATCGGTTATGATGGGTTTGTGGAAATATTACTGGATGTTGTTGCTGGCGGTTCCGATAGCGGGCTATTCGCAGGCGGTACGTCCGGTTTCCTCGGGGATCGTCCGGGGCGAGGTGCAGGATAAGAACAGCGGACTGCCCCTGACGGGAGCGTTGGTGCTGGTTGTGAACGATACGTTGCGGCAGCAGACCGGCACGGACGGTCGTTATGAAATCAAAGGGGTTCCGACGGGATACAATACGCTGTACGTGGATGCCGAAGGCTATTCCGGAGTCCTGACAGAGTCGTTCCTGGTGACGACTTCCGCGCCGACATTGGTGAATGTGGAGCTGGAAAAGCGGATGGTGACCGTCGGCGAGGTGGTCGTCAGTGCGTCGCCGTTCCGGCCCACGACCGAGTCGCCCGTTTCTATGCGCCGTATCGGGACCGAGGAGATCGACCTGACTCCCGGTGCGAACCGCGATATCTCCAAAGTGGTGCAATCTGCCCCGGGCGTGCTGTCGGTGCCGACGGCCAACCGTAACGATGTTCTGGTACGCGGCGGTGGCGCCAATGAAAACCGTTATTACCTCGACGGGATCGAGATACCGGTCTTGAACCACTTTGCCGTGCAGGGCGGTTCGGGCGGCAATGCATCGCTGGTCAATCCAGAGTTGCTCAAATCCGTCAACTTTTATACGGGGGCTTTCCCGGCCCAGTTTTCGAACGGGCTCAGTTCGGTGATGGATATGCAGATGCGGTCGGGTAATCCCGACCGGTTTCACGGCAAACTGATCCTGGGTGCTTCGGATGTGGGACTGAATGTCGATACTCCCATATCGTCCAATGGTAAAACCACCCTGACCGGGTCATTTCGGCGCAGCTATCTTCAAATGCTCTTCAAAGTGTTGAAACTGCCGTTTCTGCCGACTTACAACGATTATCAGTTTAAAATAAATTCGAAGCTGTCCGACCGGGATGAGTTGTATGTCATCGGATTGGGATCATTTGACAAAAACCGGTTGAACCTGTCGATGAAGGATCCCGAGGAGGACCGGAAATATATCCTGGGGTATCTGCCCGAAAATAACCAGATCAGTTATGTTTTCGGAGCGGGTTATCTGCATTCGTTTACGGGGGGGCGTCTGCAAGTTACGGCCAGCCGCGATTACCTCAAAAATCAACTTTGCAAGTATGAGAATAATGACGAAGCTTTGCCTAAAACGCTCGATATCGACAGCCGGGAAGGGAATTACCGGGTCCGGGCGGCTGTGAGTCTGTGGGATTTGAACGGTTTCCGACTGCAAGCCGGGGTTGGAGGCGGTACAGGATCGTACCGGAATGAAACCTTTCGGCAGGTGTATACGGCAGAAGGTCCGCAGGAGGATCGTTCGTCAAGCCGTTTCACGGTCGGGCGGTATGAATTTTTTGCTACGCTAAGTCGTGATTTTTTCCGGGAACGGTTATCCGTCCTGGCGGGCCTGCGTGCGGACGGAATGACCTATTCCGATCTGACTTTGAACCCTTTCAGGCAGCTCTCCCCGCGTGTGAGCCTCTCTTATAAACTTTCCCGCAAATGGAGGCTGAGCGCTTCGGTGGCCCGTTATCATCAGGAACCGTCGTACACGACGATGGGATACAACGGCAATTTGATTCCCGGTTATAATCAGAAGGAAGGATTGCGTTACATGGCGGTAAACCAGTATATCGCCGGGGTCAACTTCTCGCCTACCCCACAGTCCGATTTCAAGTTGGAGGGCTTTTACAAGCAGTATTCCCGGCTGCCGGTGTCACTGCTCGATTCACTGCCTGTCTCTACCGGCGATTTTGCCGACTATATCGTCGGGGATGTCCCGGCCAAATCGGTCGGCAAGGGACGCGCTTACGGCGGGGAATTTTCCTATCGCAACCTGAACCTGTATAATACGGTAGTGAATCTGGCTTATACGTTCTTTGTTTCACAGGTCAATAAGATGGACGGGGAGTTGCGTCCGACTTCGCATTATCTTTCGTCGAGCTGGAATGTGGGACATATTTTCAATGTGTCGGCGATCCATAAATTCGGTGCCAACTGGACGGTCGGCGCCAAGTGGTATCTTTCCGGCGGCGTGCCTTATACCCCTTACGACGAAACCCTTTCGTCGCTTACGTCGGCCTGGGATGCCCGCCGGCGTCCCTATCCTGACAATACGCGCTACAACGGCATGAAGATGCCCGTTTATCACCAGCTCGATCTTCGGATCGATAAAGTGTGGTATTTCAATAAATGGCGGCTCGGTTTCTATCTCGATATCCAGAATCTGTACAATTACAAAGCGGCCGGACAGGAGATTCTGATGCCTGAAATCGGCGCCGACGGCCAGTATGTGCCCGATCCCAATAAGCCGGGGCACTATAAAATGCAGCACATTGCGCACGATATTGGCGGAACGATCTTGCCGACGCTCGGCATTACCATAGAGATGTAGGCCCGATATGCATTCCGATTCCGGGAGTGTTTGCGGCGAGATCGTCTGTGCGAGTTTTTGAGTACAGCCATTGCAGGAGTTTCCGTATGGGCTGCGGGGATAAGTTCACTTGATTTTAGCCCCGTCTGCCGATGGCCGGTTTACGGTTGCACACGGACGGGAATAAATAAAAAATGAGAAGTCCTAGGGCCTCTCATTAGTGTGTAATAATGTGGTGTCTTATTAATAAATCTTGTTCACATACACCCGCCCGACATAAATAGTGCCTGAGTTGATGTATACGTCGATATATCCCCAGCAGTTATCGGGATTGTCGGCCATATTGGTCAATGTGATGGCCGATCCGGTTCCGGATGGCTGCACGTCGAAATTGAATGGTTGGGCATCGAGCGACCAATCGGTGTCGCGGCTTACTTCCCATCCGTTCTTTAAAATGTAAACCGTTTCGGAAGCACCGTATTCCGGCAAAATAACCAGATTTGAACTCATTTTGTACACGTCAGCCTTGGCTTGCTGTGCTTCTGTCGTTGATGCATTTGCAGGCGTTACGCAATAAGCTGCCACAGCCGCGCCGGTGAGGGCCACTAAAAGAAATAATTTCTTCATGATAAAATTAGGTTTAAGTAATGAAATAGGTTTGGAATAAATGGTATTACAATATAATAACAATAATTTATTGTATAAATAGTGAAAACGGCGTGAAGATGACAGGAAAAGGCTGAATTTGTATGCTCTTTTTGCTTTATCCGCGCAAACAGGCAGAGCAGCCGGAGTGTGGATGGAAACCGAGGGCTGGCTGCGGATTTTGATAATACCCGTTTTGATAGTACCCGATCCCGATAACCGGGCACTATAAAATGCAGCACATTGTGCACGATGTCGGCGGAATCATCCTGCCGACGCAGGGGATTACAATAGAGATGTGTCTACCATTGTGCAGTGACTAAGTCAAGCAGTTGGCGTTTTTTTACGGGTTTGGCTAAAAATGCGTTGCATCCGGCTTCGATAGCACATGTGCGGTCGGAGTCGAACGCATTGGCCGTAAGTGCAATAATCGGGATTTTGGTGTCGAAGTCCCTGATTTTCCGGGTGGCTTCCAAACCGCCCATAACAGGCATTTTCATATCCATGAGAACGAGGTGGAACTGTCCGTTGCGGATTTTTTCAATGGCTTCCACACCATTTTCTACGCGGATGAGGTTGTAATCCTTAAGGATATGCTGTACCAGGGAATAGTTGCTGTCATTGTCTTCGGCAACCAGGATTTTCATCTCTTTCCCTTCGGTTCCTTTCAATACTGGTGATTGTGCCGGGTCGGAGTAATCGGCATAGCTCCCGATGTCTATTTTACAAGGTATGTATGCCCAGAACAACGATCCGACACCCGGTTCAGACGTGAATCCGATCTCGCCTCCGGCAGCTTCGGTAATAGCCTTTGAGATCGCCAGTCCGAGTCCTGTTCCCTGTGCAAAATCGTTGAGTTTCTGGAACCGGCCGAATACCTGGTTCTGCAATTCTTTTGGAATGCCGGTTCCCGTATCTTCGACATAAATGCGGATTCCTTCCCTTTCGACCGTGTATCCCATTTTTACATATCCCGATTGTGTACATTTCACTGCGTTGGTCAGAAAGTTCATCCAAACCTGTTTGAGCCGGTTGCTGTCCAGGAAAACCCAACAATCGGGGCGGGAGTTGTCCATAAAAAATTTTACCTCCGGATTCGTTACTTTCGGTTGCACCATCGTGTATACTTCGTTGCATATCCGCGCCAGATTGAATTTTTCCGGTTTTCGTTCGATGATACCCGATTCGATCTTCGACAGGTCGAGAATGTCGTTGATCAACCGAAGCAGCAGGTCGTTGTTGGTCTCGATAATCTTCCAGTATTCCGCTTTTTCCGCCGGGTCATCGCAATCTACCAGTAATTCGGAGAATCCGACAATCGAATTCAGCGGTGTGCGTATTTCGTGGCTCATGTTAGCCAGAAAAGCGGATTTAAGCCGGTCGGAAAGTTCGGCTCTTTCTTTCATCTCCTTTAACTCCTGGGCCATTTTATCCCATTTCGTATTGTTGAAAGCAATGCCCGTGTAGCGGATAATCCGTCCCTTTTTATCTCTCTCGGAAGGAATGCCGGTAATAATCAGGGTTTGCCACTCCTGATCCCATTTGGTCCTGGAACGATATTGCAAAGTAAACTCTTTGCATCTCCCCTGGAGCATGTCGTCGATATTCTCGCGGACGCGGTTCGTATCGTCGGGATGTGCGACATTCAGGTAGTCTTCCGGGGCAATAGGTTTGTCGGGATCGTAATCGTTGACCGGATCGTTAAACGAACGGTACTGACCGGTTGCTACATCGAAATCCCAATAGGACATTCCGACTGTTTTGAATGTCAGTTCCATTTTATAGTTCCGCTCTTTGAGCTCTTCGTTCAACTGATGAAGGTTGGATATATTCTGCTTAAATCCGGTGAACCGTATCACTTCGCCGTTTTCGTTATATTCGAAAGGGACGCCTGTAACCGAGCAATATTGCCAGGTGTCGTCATACCTCGTTTGTATACGGCAGGTGAAGTTGATATTGATTTTGTTTCCCGATAACATGGATTGGATGGCGTCGTTTACGGAAGACCGGTCTTCGGGATGGATGACTTCCAGGTATTCTGTTATCGATACCAGTTGGTCCGAGGTATAGTTGTTTACCGGATCGTTATAAGATTCGAATTTTTGAGTCCGTACGTCGAAATCCCAATGGACGATATCGCTGACTCGCATGGCCAATTCCCGTTTAGCGATCAGGTCCTGCGTTTTTTTAGCCATTTGCATCTTTTCGGTCACATCCAGTTGGGTGCCTACGATTTGTACTTTTCCGCGATGCTCGGTGGAAAGCCGCATTCTGCTTTCGTAGTATCGATACTGATTTTCCTGTTCGTTGAAAACCCGTACGGTAATCTGTCCCTGCGTGATTTTTTTATTTTGCAGTTGGGAAAACAGGTCGGCTAGCAAAGCGCTATCCTGCGGATGCAGGATCTGTTGCAGTTGCGTCACAGTCATGCCGTCGCAGACTATGGGTTGCCCGTGCGACGTTTCAAATGCCTGTTTGTGTACATCGTACACCCAGGATGACATACTGGCGGCTTTCATGGCCATTTCCAGGTTCTTTTTGCTCTCCTCGGTACGGTACTCCGCTTCTTTGGTGGCGGTTACGTCATTGGTAAGCAGTATATGGCCGACGATCGTGCCGTTTTTATTCAGGATAGGAACTACTTGTGCTTCATAAATAATTGTATTTTTGTTCGGGGTGGAATAATACTCCCTGTTTATTCTTTCGAAGTCGTACTCGAATTCCAGAATGATCTCTTCGCCGGACTGTATTTTAGCTTTCAGGTCTTTGTCGACATAGGGGCTGTTGAACAGGTTGATTTTGTTTATTACATCGCGTTTTTTGACTCCGTATGTTTGTTCTGCACGCGCATTCAGATCGCGCAAGATACCTTTCGTATCATAAATTTCGATACCCATCGGCAGTCGGGCGAAAACGCTCTCCATGAACAGAATTTGATCCGACAGCAATTCGGACATCTCCTTTTCAAACCGGATGCAACTGTTTTGCGGAGACGTGATTTCTTGGCGTTTCATTTTAGTATCTAAATATTTAGTCGTTCACTTGAGGATATGGATCGTGCGCCGGTACTCCGACGGGGACATGCCCGTGTGTTTGCGGAAAAAGCGGCTGAACGAAGACTGTGAGGAGAATCCGCTGTGTCTGACAACGTCTTTTATCGTTATGTCTGCGTTTCTCAGGAGTGTTTTTATTCCGATAATGGTGTAATCCGCAATCATATCCCGGGCGGACCGACCGTTTACTTCCTGTATGATTTTGGTAAGATACAGGGGGGATATGCATAGTTGATCGGCGTAATATGCGACTTCCCGGTGAGTTTCGCGGTTTTCAAAAACCAACATGGCGAATTTCATCGCGATGCTCTCTTTGTTTGAATTCAGCAGGGGGGTATTTCTTTTACGCGTTTTCTTTTGGAAATGCACATAAAAATCCCAGTAATAGATCCGCAGTAAGTGCAGGATGGTCTCACGACGAAATGCAGGATCGTCGTTGTTTGTCCGGAAGTCTATTGCACGGCAAAAACCGAGGAATCTTTTGGCTTCATTAACCGATATTGGGACCTGGAAGTTCTTTCTCATGTGAAAGAAGAAATCGGGGGTTATGCGTCCCAGGCTGCTCATAATATCCATGAACATTACCTTATCGACTTTGAAAAAAATCATGGAAAAGTCATCGCTGACCTTATGGATGGAACCCAGCTGGAAGGGTAGAATGGTAACAAGGTCATTTTTTGATATTTGCCGCCGCATGGAAAACAAATCTATGACAGCGGTGCCTCCGGTACATAATCCGCCAAACCCCTCACCCAAATAGGTCGCGTGTTCAGTAAGCGGCAAGCAGGATATATCGGTGTATACAAAAAAATTATCACTCATTTAAAATGATCTCACTTTAACAGATATAAAGATACGGGATTCGTTTTTAATAAATAACTTGGATACGATATGGAATGTGATTGGCAAGTTTGAGCACCAGATTGAATATTTCCGGTCGTTGCAGGATTTGTATAAGAGCCGGTGTTTCCGATTTTCGTCAGGGTGAAAGCAAACATCCGGCGATTGTTCCGGCTGGCGGATTCTCGTCGATCGGACGGTGTCCCGATGAGGAATATGGTGTAGGTGGAAAGTTTCGCCGCCGCCCGTGACGGAATTTTTACGATTGAAGACCGGAGGGGTAAAATACGGACGTGAAAAAAGTCCCCGCTTAGCGGGGACTTTTACTAGGATCTGTGGCGGTATGGACGGAACCCAAATCCCTAATAAAACCTACTGGTTTACAGGATTGTAAGGTTTCCAAAATATCTATGGCCTACACTTTTTCATGGAGATATCAGCCTAACTTTGCAACAAAGTTCTTTGTTCTTTCTTGTGACAAATATACCAAATATAAATATATCGTGCAAGTTTTGCTATTGAATCGGATTTCAAAAATGCTATCGCTTTATCCTCGAATTTCATTAAAAGTTTTCAATAGCTTCATAGTAGCATCGTAATCTAATTGTTGCCCTTCATAATTGCATCGATACAGACCCTGCAAATTTGAAGGAAGAGTCACACTTTTTTCACATAAGAGAATGAATCGCTTATCATATAAAGCAATCGCTGCACCAATCTCAATTAACACATTTTCATTTAATCTAATGTGCTTGTTTCCCTCTTTATCTAATAACTCCTGTTCGCTTTCGACATGAATAATTCCTGCAGAACATTGTTTCATATCAGTAAATACTTTTTCGGGAACAGAAATAGCAGATGTCTCTTTCTCAACAGAAATCACAGGATCAAATTGGCCGAATTTCAATAATTCTTTCAGTTGCTCTACAATTTTCTTGTTTTTTCCGTGAGATATAAAAACTTTGGGTTTGTCTTGGGGAATAGGTTGTGTCGATTGAACAGGGTGAGATGCGGGGTTAATAATATCTAATTTTTCAGCTAATTCTTTTGGTATCTCTTCAGAGGGGCTAGTTACTTCTCCTGTGTTATTGTCATGCTCTGTTGGTTGAGGATTGTCAATCAAAATAAAAGTTCCGGTCTTTGTTTCTCGAAAAACTCCCGTAAATTCACCATTATCTTTTATTAACTGCAGAACACTTTGAATTCTATCTTTAGGGACATTAAATTCTTCGCGCAGAACGTTCTCAATAATAGTATCCTTTGGCAACTTCGCATTATTATATTTCGTAAAAAATTTACTCAAAACTTCAGGCTTCATCATTGCCTCTACTTTGGCTAATACCTCGCCTCCTTCGACCGTTGGTGCTATAATTTTTTTTGCCAGATCAGTAATGCTTATTTTATCAGAGTTATAAGCACCAATCGTTAGCCCGTATGCGGCTGAAGCACCGGTTAAAGATCTCCAATTTGAACTTCCGGGAGAAATGTCCAAAGATTGAGCAATCAGTAATGGCGCCGTAGGTTGACTCGCATAATTGTCGTATAATGATTGAGCTATTTTTAATGCCTCCTTTATGCTCCATAAAGGCACAGCTGATTGTGTTATTCGTACTTGTTTCTTTTTGGGAGTAATAGGAGTAGCTTCGGGTTTAGAGAGCTTGGCCATGTGTTTTATTATTATAGGTTATTTTCATTGCTGCAAATATACATATTTTAATTAAGCCAAATAATAATGTTTTTATAATTAATTGGTTTTACACATAACTACATCTCTTTGTCACGCTTTTTGACAAATATTTGGATAATTACGTCACTACAATCTCTGGTCTGGACTTATAGTTCTCCCCAGAAAAATATCTTCAGAATAGCAGATAATATGGCAATGCTGCGGCTATAGCAGATTGTTCTGCGAGTAAGGCGTTTCAAGTGAGTCCTGAGAGTGAGGTTATGGCGCTCTATATGATTTGTGCCGCGGTTGGCAACGCTGTGGATCTTACGATCTATTAATGATTGATATCCCCGCCATCTATCAGTAAATATTTTCTTAGCTCCTGATAAATGTAGTGTCTTGATGACTTTCCCCAAAGTGATATTTGTCCTTGGGCCGACGTTATAGCTTACAACCTCTTTCGTTGTCCTATTCAAAGCATAGACAATCCAGATATGTTTATCTTTTCGTTTAACGAAAGTTTTAATCTCATCAACTTCATATACCTGACCTGTTGACACCGGTGGCTGATTGATCGCTTTAGCTATGTATATGATCCTTGAAAGTAAAGTAGTAGTGGAAACCTTAAGGAGCCTTGAGATGCTTCTGATACCAACGCCTTCGCAAATAAACCTCTTTATAGATGTGTTTATTGATGTGCCATAAGCATTGTAGCAATACTCGCTCTGCTGCTTTTTCCCGCAGTGCTTGCATTTATACCTTTGAGTGCCGTTTTTCTGAAATCCATCTTTCTTACAGTCGCTTTTGCAATATCTACAATTCATCGAGCCCCTAATCTGATACATGAAGGTCAAATTCGTTGACCTTCATTTGATTTTTAGTTGATTTAAGGGCACAAAAATAGAAAGGATGACTGTTATAGTCATCCTTTCTATGAGTTTTTTGAAAAATTTGTAATGATTTTCAGAACTTTGGCCCTTCGGCCCCTAATCTGATACATTACCGATTCGTCTTGCGGTGCGGACGAAATCCGAACCTGCGGTATGGACGGGACTCGAACCCGCGACCTCCTGCGTGACAGGCAGGCATTCTAACCAGCTGAACTACCACACCGTTTGTGTACCGTGCAACCGTGTTTCTCAATTGCAGTGCAAATGTAAGCTATTTTTTTTATTCTCCAAAATTTTGAGCAAAATCTCGTAAACTTTTTCTGTATGCGGCCTACGGTTCTTCCGGGCGCTCAAAAACCGAGAAGTTGACACTTCCGTAACAACGTTTCTCTTTAAATCCGGGTAATTTGCTTACATCCATATTTTTGGAGTGCTCGAAGATCAACCACCCGCCCGGTTTGAGCAGCCCTTTCTGCCAAACGAGTTCGGGGATCGTTTCACTTCCCTCGATGTCATAAGGAGGATCGGCGAAGATGATATCGAACTGTTTGGTACAGCTTTTCAGGTAGAGAAAGGCGTTCGCCTTTACCGCATAAATCTCGGAAAACCCGAAGGTTTTGGCCGTACTGCGGATGTAGTTATAATGTATCGCGTTAATTTCGACCGAAACGATGCTCCCTGCCCCGCGCGATGCGAATTCGTAACTGATGGACCCCGTTCCCGAGAAAAGGTCGAGGACATCTACCCCTTCGATCTCCCAATGGCTGGTAATTACGTTGAACAGGTTTTCCTTCGCGAAGTCCGTCGTGGGACGGGCGCGCAGATTCTTCGGCGGCTGGATGATCCGGCCCCTGTAACGTCCGCTAACGATCCGCATCGAAACAGTATATTAAATTGTTGTGGTTTATTTCCTCGTTGCGCAAAGCTTTGGGAAGGCTAGAACGCAGCTCTTTGTCGACGAGGGTTTTGCGGTAGTATCCCTTCAGTATTTTGCGGATTTGTTCGATTCCCTCGCCCGTAATCAGCAGGTCGTAATCCTGCAGGTCGTATTGCTTGTTCAATTGCTGCAGGTAAAAGAGCAATTCGGCTGCTTCGGTGCACGGGAGAACTTCGCAGTATTGCAGCCGTACGTCTTTAACGGTGATATTGGCCCAGTCTCCTGCAAAATTGATTTCGACGGTCGGTCCCTGGTGCGTTTTGCGCGCTGCGATCTGTAACGGATGGAGTACCTGCATCCGTTGGCCGTACAAGGCTTGGAGTTCCTGCCATACCGGTTGCGGCAGGACGATGTAGGCGGCGATTCCCTGTACCGGATCGGTGCGGATGATCTGGTCGTCCTGTCCGACGGGAATACCATGCGCCTGCATGTAGGCCTGTCCGCCTTCAGGCGTTGTCAATTCAGCGGGGACGAGGCAAACCTTTTCGGTAACAGGGATGAGGCATATTTTTTTATAGGGTAGTCGTAGTACCTCTTCGTCCCGGATCCGTTGGCTGACTGTTGCCGACAACGGCAGGTTCGAATCGAGCCCGTACCTGGCGGATCGGATCGGCCCCTTGTCTGTAAGGATGCAGAACTGCAAGTCTTGCCCGGAAATTTGCAGGGCGAGCGAACGGACCGTAGCCTGCTCGGGTGTAATATTTTGTGCTTCGAAGGACATTCGTCGTGATTTTTCGCCTTGATTTTGTAAGTTTGTGACACAAATATCAAGGTTATTTTTGCCGGTAGAAACTATGCTTTCGGAACATATAGCGTCTCAAATTTATCGAAATTTTGCCTTCGAGCCAACTTCGGGCCAAAAAAATGTGGTCGAAGCCCTCTCGGGGTTCATGACCGATCCTGATTACAGTAAGATTTTTATCCTGAACGGATATGCCGGAACGGGTAAAACCACCCTGATTTCGGCATTGGTACGGACGCTTTCCGGTATGAAAATCAAGACGGTATTGCTCGCTCCTACCGGCCGGGCCGCCAAGGTGGTCAGCCGGTATGCAGGGCAAAAAGCCTTTACCATCCATAAGAAGATTTATCGCCAGAAATCGCTCGCATCGGCCGATGCCCAGTTTTCACTCGATTACAACCGCGAAAAAGATGCGGTGTTTGTCGTCGATGAGGCATCCATGCTGGCCAACTACTCGTTCGATCCGTCTGCATTCGGGTCGGGAAATTTGCTCGACGACCTGGTTCGTTACGTGCGTCAGGGAAGCCGTTGTCGGCTGATTGTCGTAGGGGACAGTGCCCAGTTGCCGCCGGTGGGTATGGAGTGCAGTCCTGCGCTCGATCCCGAAAAGATGCGCGGGTACGGCGACGTGACCTATGTGCAGCTCGAGGAGGTGATGCGTCAGCAGGATACTTCGGGCATCCTGTTCAACGCGACACTGGTGCGCTGCATGCTTTCGGCCGGGATTATCGATATCCCGATGTTTGATTTGTCGTTCGGGGATGTCGAACAGGTCGACGGCGGCGAGATACTGGAGCGCATTCAGGATGCCTATTGTAAATACGGTATGGAAGAGACGCTGATTATCACGCGTTCGAACAAACGGGCGAACCGGTTCAACGAGGGCGTCCGGCGCAATGTGCTCTTCGCTGAGGAGGAGATCGGATCGGGCGATATGCTGATGGTCGTCAAGAATAATTATCATTATACCGAGCGGGAGCAGGATTGCAGCGTCGATTTTATTGCCAACGGCGATACGGCATTGCTCTCCCGCATCCGCAGGTTCGAGGATTTTTACGGGTTCCGGTTTGCCGACGCGCAGCTCACGTTCCCCGATTACGATTCGTTGGAGTTGGATTGTAAAATCCTGCTCGACACCCTCTCGAGCGATTCCCCGTCGCTGACGCGTGAACAGGGCAGCCAGTTGTTCCAGGGCGTGGCCGAGGACTATGCGGACATAACATCGAAAGCTAAACGCTACAAGGAGGTCCGTGAAAATCCCTATTTCAATGCGATGCAGGTCAAGTTCGCGTATGCCGTGACCTGCCATAAGGCACAGGGCGGCCAGTGGAAGTGTGTTTTCGTGGATAAAATGCTTTTCGGCGAGGAGGTGATGACGCGAGAGCTGATGCAATGGCTCTATACGGCGATTACGCGGGCGACCGAAAAGCTCTATTTTATCAATTTCGACGAGCGGTTTTTTGACGGAAAATAAGTACCTTTGACAAGCTTTCTTTCCGTAAAAATAATATGAAACAGACAGATACCTCCCCCGCTCCCGCTGCGAAACAAAAATACGTCGAAACCCCGCTGATGAAGCAATATTACAGCGTCAAGGCCGTGCACGGCGACGCGATCCTGCTTTTCCGCGTGGGCGATTTCTACGAAACTTTCGGCGAGGATGCGATTAAAACGGCAAAAATCTTGGGTATTACTCTTACCCGGCGGGCCAATGGGGCCGCTTCGTACGTCGAGTTGGCCGGATTTCCCTACCATGCGATAGATACCTACCTGCCGAAACTGGTGCGGGCCGGTGAGCGGGTGGCCGTGTGCGAGCAGCTCGAAGACCCCAAGACGACTAAAAAGATTGTCAAGCGCGGCGTGATCGAACTGGTCACGCCGGGGATTTCATACAGCGACAATATTTTGGCGAATAAGGAAAATACGTTCTTGGCGGCGGTGTATTTCGGGAAGAAAGCCACGGGCGTGGCATTCCTCGATGCGTCGACCGGCGAGTTCTATGCGGCCGAAGGGACTAACGGTTATGTGGATAAGCTGCTGTCGAACCTCTCACCCAAAGAGGTCATCTATTCCAAAGGTTACGAGCAAGAGTTCACCGAGGCATTCGGAAGTAAGTATTACACGTACCGGGTGGACGACTGGATGTTTTCAGAGGACGGAGCCCGCGAAAAATTGCAGAACCAGTTTCAGGTCTCATCGCTCAAGGGATACGGTATCGACACACTGCCCGGTGCAGTCGTTGCGGCCGGTGCGGTGCTCTATTACCTTGAATTTACCGAACACCGTCAGACCAAGCATATCGCATCGATCTCGCGTATCGATGAAGATAAATTTGTCTGGATCGACAAATTTTCGATCCGCAACCTCGAATTGTTCGCTTCGAACAGCGGACAGGAAGGCTGTTCGCTCTCCGAAGTGCTCGACAGGACGGCCTCCCCGATGGGCGGCCGCATGTTGCGGCGGTGGATTTCACTGCCGTTGAAGAGTATAGAAGAGATCAATGCGAGGCTCGATCTGGTCGGGTTGTTCGTGGAACGGCCGGAACTGCGCGAGGCTCTTTATGAGTCGGTGGCGCTGATCGGCGATTTGGAGCGGATCATCTCCCGTGTGGCTGTCGGACGCGTTTCACCGCGCGAGGTGGTGCAGTTGAAAAATGCACTCTATGCGGTTGAAAAATTGCAAAACACGATGCGCGAGGCGGGACATCCGGCATTGGAAGCACTGGGAGAACAATTGGATTTATGCCTGGAGGTGCGAGATAAAATCGAGCGTGAAATCTATCCTGATCCGGCGAACCAAATCCAGAAAGGCGGGGTAATTGCATCGGGCGTGAATCTCGAATTGGACGATCTGCGGAATATCTCGTCGAATGCGAAGGATATTCTTGCCAGTATCCAGCAGCGCGAGAGCGAAACGACCGGCATCCCGTCGCTGAAGGTGGCTTTTAATAATGTGTTCGGTTATTACATCGAGGTGCGCAATACGCATAAGGACAAAGTGCCTGCCGATTGGATTCGCAAGCAGACGCTTACCGGTGCCGAACGGTATATTACCGCCGAACTGAAAGAGTATGAGGAGAAGATTCTCGGTGCGGAAAGCAAGATTCTTGCGATTGAACAGGAGATGTACGCTGCGTTGCTGGCCGAACTGACACGCTTCGTCTCCCCTATTCAGAAAGACGCGTCACTGGTGGCGCGGCTCGATTGCCTGCTCGCTTTTGCCATCCAGTCGGTAGAGCGTCGTTATTGCCGGCCCGAAGTGAACGATTCGCAGGTGATCGATATCAAGGACGGGCGTCACCCAGTCATCGAGACGCTGATGAGGGTCGGTGAGGAGTATATTCCCAACGACGTCTATCTGGACGATTCTTCACAGCAGGTCATGATTATCACCGGGCCCAATATGTCAGGTAAGTCGGCCATTCTGCGCCAGACGGCGCTGATCGTGCTGATGGCCCAGATGGGTTGTTTCGTGCCGGCTAAAGAGGCTAAAATCGGCGTAGTGGATAAGATTTTTACGCGCGTAGGAGCCTCGGATAATATTTCGCAGGGAGAATCGACCTTTATGGTCGAGATGCTCGAATCGGCCAGTATCCTGAACAATATTTCGAACCGCAGCCTGGTGCTGCTCGATGAAATCGGCCGGGGAACCAGCACATACGACGGTATTTCAATCGCATGGGCAATGGTGGAATACATCCACCAACATCCGTCGGCCCGGGCGAAAACGCTTTTTGCCACTCATTACCATGAATTGAATGAGATGGAAGAACTTTACGAGCGCGTGAAAAACTTTAATGTATCGGTCAAGGAGATTAATCGTAAAGTTATCTTTCTGCGCAAGTTAGTTCGTGGCGGAACGGAGCACTCGTTTGGTATCCATGTAGCGAAGATGGCCGGTATGCCGGGCCAAATCACCGACCGTGCCGAACGCATTCTGGCGGATATGGAGTCGGCACACCGCGGCAGTATGCGCGATACTACCCGCAAAGTACCTACCGTGGCGCAGTATGGCGGCGGCGGAATGCAACTCAGCATGTTTCAGTTGGACGATCCTGTGCTCAAGCAAATCCGTGATGAAATCAAGGGGTTGGACATCAATGCTCTTACGCCGCTCGAGGCGTTGAATAAGCTCAATGAGATAAAAAAGATAACGGGACTGTAAAGGTCCCGTTATCGTAATTATACTTGCGCCGGTCGATTTTTGTCCGGATCTGATTGATAGACTCAATTATTCCGTGTCAGCGATTTGATATTTTCGATCAGCATCTGTACCGCTACCGAATTGAAGCCTCCTTCGGGGATGATTACGTCTGCATGGCGTTTGGACGGTTCGACGAACTCGTCGTGCATCGGTTTGACCGTTTCGAGGTATTGACGGATCACCGATTTCATACTTCGGCCACGATTTTGTACATCTCGTAAAATTCTTCTTGCTAAGCGAATATCTGCGTCCGTGTCAACGAAAACTTTAATATCCATCAGTTTCCGTAACTCTTCGCATTCGAAGATCAGAATGCCTTCGACGATCAGCACTTTGGATGGAATGACCCTGACCGTTTCCGGCAGGCGATTGTGCTCGACGAAGGAATAAACCGGACGTTCGACCGGTAATCCCTCCCGCAACATTCTGATCTGCTCGATCATCAGGTCCGTCTCGAAAGAACGCGGATGATCGTAGTTGAGCTTCGTGCGTTCTTCATAAGTGAGATCCGGGTAGGCGCGGTAATAGTAATCGTGCGACAGGGCGGTCACCGCATCGGAAAAAGCCTCTTGCAATTTGCGTACGAGTGTGCTTTTACCCGAGCCGGTACCGCCGGCTACGCCGATGACGATCGTTCGCTCCCCCATCGTCGGATTAAATGTCGATATTCGCGTACTTCGCGTGGCGTTCGATGAATTCACGGCGGGGCGGTACGTCGTCGCCCATCAGCATCGAGAAGATGCGGTCGGCTTCGGCGGCGCTCTCGATCGTTACCTGGCGCAGGATGCGGGTTTCGGGGGACATGGTCGTTTCCCACAATTGGTGTGCGTTCATCTCACCAAGACCTTTATAGCGCTGAACGTGCGCGCCTTTCGATCCGTATTCGGCCAACGTGGCTTCGCGTTCTTCTTCGGTCCAGCAGTAGCGGCTGTTCTTACCTTTTTTGACGAGGTAAAGCGGCGGCGTGGCGATGTAGACGTGGCCGTTCTGAATCAGGCTGTTCATGTGGCGGAAGAAGAAAGTCAGCATCAGCGTGGCGATGTGGCTGCCGTCGACGTCGGCATCGGTCATGATAATCACCTTGCCGTAGCGCAGTTTTTCCAGGCTTACTTCCTGTTCGTCGTCGGCATTGTTGTCTCCGCCGGGAACGATCCCGAGCGCTTTGAACATGTTGCTGATCTCTTCGTTCTCCCAAACCCGGTGTTTCATCGCTTTCTCGACATTCAGGATTTTACCGCGCAACGGCATGATCGCCTGGAATGTCCGGTCGCGTCCCTGCTTGGCGGTTCCGCCTGCCGAGTCGCCCTCGACGAAAAAGATTTCGGTTTTGTCGCGGTCGCGTGACGAACAGTCGGCCAGTTTGCCCGGTAAACCCGAACCCGAGAGGACGGTTTTGCGCTGCACCATTTCGCGCGCTTTGCGGGCGGCATGCCGGGCCGTAGCGGCCAAAATCACTTTATTGACTACTGAGCGGGCATCTTTGGGGTTTTCTTCGAGGTAATGGGTCAGTGCCGTGGTGATGGCCTGATCGACGGCTCCGGACACCTCGCTGTTGCCCAGTTTGGTCTTGGTCTGGCCTTCGAACTGCGGTTCCTGTACCTTGACCGAAATTACAGCGGTAAGTCCTTCGCGGAAGTCGTCGCCGTTGATCTCGAATTTTACTTTGGAGAGCATACCCGAATCTTCCGCGTACTTTTTCAGCGTACGTGTCAGTGCACGTCGGAAACCGGTCAGGTGCGTCCCACCCTCGATCGTGTTGATGTTGTTGACGTACGAGTGGACATTCTCCGAGAAGCTCGTATTGTACTGCATCGCCACCTCTACCGGAACGCCGTCGCGCTCCGTGTCGATATAGATCGTGTTGTCGATCAGTGATTCGCGGTTTTCGTCGAGAAATTTGACGAACTCTTTCAGCCCGTCTGTCGAGTAGAATTCGTCGCGGCGGTAATTGCCGTTCTCGTCTTTTTCGCGCTTGTCGGTGATGTTCAGCCGGACTCCTTTATTCAGGTAGGCCAGCTCGCGCAGGCGGGACGACAAGATTTCGTAGTTGTATTCGGTTGCGATAAAGATGCTGTCATCGGGCTTGAAGGTGATGATCGTGCCGTGAGAATCGGTCTCGCCGGTAATCTCCATCGGGCCCAGCGGTGCGCCCTTACTGAACTTCTGGACGTGCACTTTACCCTGACGGTGCACTTCGGCGACCAACAGGTTCGAAAGCGCATTCACACAGGAGACACCTACTCCGTGCAGTCCCCCCGAAACCTTATAGCTGTCCTTGTCGAATTTACCGCCGGCGTGCAACACAGTAAGTACGACCTCGAGTGCTGATTTGCCCTCTTTTTCATGGAAATCCGTCGGAATACCCCGACCGTCGTCCTCAACCGTAATCGAGTTATCTTCGTTGATATAGACTTCGATATTCGAACAATATCCGGCCAATGCCTCGTCTATCGAGTTGTCCACCACCTCGTAGACCAGGTGGTGCAACCCTTTTACGCCGATGTCCCCGATGTACATGGCCGGGCGCTTGCGGACCGCTTCGAGCCCTTCGAGTACCTGGATACTGGACGCCGAATATTCTTCTTCAATCATTTTTTCGTGTTCTGTGCTCATCTTCTCTGTCTCTGATGTCTTTAGGATGTATGCCTGCCCTTAGGCGGCAAGGTGTTTCAAACGTTCAAAGATACGGAAAATTACGCAATTTTCCAACTCTCTGCGCGGTTTGGAAGCCACTCGAACGGCCATTAATAACCAAGAATGGAGACAATGTCGATCTCCTCGATTTGTCCTTGATTAAAACGGATGGTGCGCGAAGGATATTGCTGGATGTTGCCGATGTTGTGCGTGGCCATGATGACTGCGCAGCCGTTGCCGGCAATTGCGCGGAAGAGCTGCATAATGCCGTCGGACGCGGCTGGGTCGAGGTTGCCGGTAGGTTCGTCGGCGAGAATCACCTGAGGGTTGTTCAGCAACGCACGTGCGATGGATAGGCGCTGCTGTTCGCCGCCCGAAAGCTGGAACGGCATTTTATACTCCTTGTTGACCAACCCGACTTCGTTGAGCACTTCGGCGATTTTGTTTTTGATCTCCATGTCGTTCTTCCATCCGGTGGCTTTCAGTACGAACTGCAGATTCTGGAATACATTGCGATCGGTCAGCAGCTGGTAGTCCTGGAAAACGATGCCCATGCGCCGGCGAAGGTACGGGATGTCCTTGCGTCGGATTTTGGTCAGGTCGAAGCCTGCGACCCACCCTTCGCCTTCGACCAGCGGCAGTTCGGCGTACAGGGTTTTCATCAGCGAACTTTTGCCCGACCCTACGCGGCCGATCAGGTAGACCAGTTCGCCGGGCCGGACGGTAAGGTTCACGTCCGAAAGCACCAAGTCGCAATTGTCCCGCTTTTTACGGAAGCTGGCCTCCTTGAAAGAGTCCCGGGTGTGGTAAATCGAAACGTTCCTGAGTTCGACGACGGCATTTGGTTCCATAATACAGCAAATTTGACTTTACAAAGATACCGAATAGTTCAGCTCTGCCCTGCATTTGTTGATGAAGTGTTGATAATTTTAGCAGACAATATTGAGGATTCATTGTGGCTGTTGACCTTTGGGAGAGAAAACAGTATCTGTATGATTGATTTCGAAAAAGTGATATTGCCTATTTTTACGTCTTTATTTTGTATTTTCGCTTTTCCATCCGATTTAATGATGAAAAACAGGAATCACTATGGCTGCATTTCCAAATACAAAGCCACACTATGAAATACTCGACGGACTGCGCGGAGTGGCGGCAATCATGGTCGTCTGGTTTCACATATTCGAAGCCTATGCGACCAGTCATCTGGATCAACGCATCAATCACGGTTATTTGGCGGTCGATTTTTTCTTCATACTGTCCGGGTTCGTTATAGGTTATGCTTATGACGACCGTTGGGGAAAGATGAAGATTACGGACTTTATCAAACGGAGAGTGATACGCTTGCACCCGATGGTTGTGGTGGGAGCGCTTATCGGGGGCGTTATGTTCTATTGGCAGGGGTGTTCGGTGTGGGATGTGTCGAAAGTGACTATTCTGGCCCTATTTATCGCCACATTTATGAACGCGTTGCTGATTCCGGCGACTCCCGGAACCGAAGTCCGGGGCTTGGGCGAGATGTATCCGTTGAACGGGCCCAGTTGGTCTCTTTTCTTTGAATATATAGGAAATATTCTCTATGCCTTGGTCATTCGTAAATTTTCGACCAAGGCGCTGGCCGTACTTGTTTTTGCCGCAGGGTGCGGCTTGGCAGCATTTGCTATCGGGGGGCCGTACGGTGATATATGCGCCGGATTTTCACTGACCGGGATAGAATTTACCGGAGGATTGCTGCGGCTGTTGTTCTCTTTTTCTGCCGGACTGCTCCTGTTCCGTATTTTCAAGCCGATTCACGTAAAGGGCGCCTTCTGGATCTGCAGTTTGTCTATCGTCGTGCTTTTGGCTGTGCCCCGTCTGGGGGGTGCCGAATATTTATGGGTGAACGGAGTGTATGATACGGTATGCTTCGCAGTGTGTTTTCCGCTTCTGGTTTATCTCGGGGCTTCGGGGAAAAGTACCGATAAGTATACGATAAGAATATGTAAATTCTTAGGTGAAATTTCTTATCCTTTGTATATGGTCCACTATCCGTTTATTTATCTCTATTATGCCTGGGTAAAGAATGGCAACCTTACCTTCCGGGAGTCATTGCCCGGCGCATTGGGTGTCGTCATAGGAAGCATTGTCCTAGCTTATATTTGTTTGAAATTTTATGATATTCCGGTTCGGAGATATTTGACGAACCGATTCCTGAATCCTCAAAAAGTCAAATAAACCGAAACCGTCCTGGGATGTATGTTTGGCGATTTTTGAATGTTTCGGTTTCGTAAAATAAAAATAGCACTGATTATCAGTGCTATTTTTATTGTTTGTCAAGTGGAGCTGGAGGGAGGTTTCACTTTTAGGATAAACCTTTTGTATCCAGGCATTTATTAATGTCTATTCTTGTCCAAATGTCAGAGGACAGATTTATTTTTGTCTTTTAGTGTATTGGTTTTTGTCTTTATTTGTCTTTGTTGATTTTCACGGCGAAACCACTTAAAGAGTATGAGTTAAGTATGCGTCGAGATCCAGATTTGGATACCTCGTAAGTGTAGTTTGCAACGGCTTTGAAGTTTAATATGCCGTCCGCTCCGGCTGCTTTTGCATATTTAACAAGCTCATCGAGCATATAATCCGGTGAAGGATTAAACCAGCTTCCTTTTCTGTCGCTAGTGGGTTTTCTGGAAGAGTATATGTCGTCAAATCCCTGGCTGTTCTGTGTGTTGGTCGGACTCGTTTCTATGTGTCCTTTTTGATAGCCGGGAGTAAATTCCACAGCAATTTCGCCGACGGGTTGGTATTCAAATCCACTTGCAGCGGGGCTGATGATAAATCCCTCCTCGGTGTATTTTGTGAAATTGTAAATGGCGAAACTTTGTGAGTACGGAGTGAGTAATGATGCGCAGGACATCATTAAAATCGAAGTGAGCAGAATCGCGATTTTTTTCATAGTCGGAATTATTGATTGATGTTGTCACTGCCTATTTTAGAGACTAACAATTCAATAGTTTTTTGCTGGGATAGAACGATTTCATCGTGCCTTTTCCGCTCATCGAATAACTGCTGAATAAACTCTTTAGGGATGTTTTTTGATTCAGACGATTGATTGGCTCCTGTTTTTTTTAGCATTTCTCCTTCTCCTGTGAGAAGCCACCCTGTATTTAAGTCGGGAAATCTATGAGATATGTTCGATAGTTTTCCTGGTTGTATGGATACTCTTATATTTCCAACGTAGCCTGAACTAAGGCCACATAACTTCTCAAATTGATTTATTGAGATGTCTTGGCTTTCTATAAATGATTTAAGTCTCTGTTTTACATTCATCTATATGAAGTATAAAATATTTAATGAGAAATGTTCGTAATAAATTTGGATATTAAGAGCATTGCTCATATATTTGCAATACACCTGCGACTTGCAGACAATATGTCGTTAGCAAATGTATGAAAATGAATGGAAAAAAATAAAACAACAATATGGGTGAAATAAAAAAAATACCCCTTCAAGAGTATTATAACTCACTTTCTAAATTGGGGAAAGTTCGATTTATCGCCAAAGTGCGTATGGAGTGCGGTGTTTCAGATCGGACGGTTCAACGCTGGATTTATGGGGAGACTTCTCCGCGTATACTCGAGGCGAAAGCGATTGCTGATTTGTCAGGTAAATCATTAAAAAAATTATTCCCTGAATTGGTTTAGATATGAAACTTTTACAGATTGAATTTGCGCTCTGTCCTAGTGGGGACCTCCTGATTCAGGATGCCAAAGGGGTGAGAACTTATCGCGAAGAAGATCGTGATATCACCGATACCTTGTTTGCAATGATAGAAACCGATTATCCGGAGGCATTTGCGGCACTTCAGGATTTTTATGCAAAGAGCCGTCACAACTTATTGTATTACAAATACAAAGTGGTGCACCGTTTTTTGCGTTGCAATTTCGGAAGGTTTGACAATACGTTGGATATAGATGCCCGAGGTAATATGCATTTTGAATTCGTCGACTGCCCTACTCGTGGCGAATGCCCTTATCAGAATGTGATTTGTTCCCCTAAATACAATACATCTTTATCTCTCAGGGAGAAGGAGGTTATGAAGCTGCTGTGTTCCGGTAGCACCACTGCAGAAGCTGCCGACAAATTATATCTGTCGGAGGAAACGGTCAAAACTCACCGCCGAAATGCTTACCGCAGGATTGGAGTTGGATCACTTGCAGAGTTTATGTTATACGCGGATATCCACCATCTTTTTCAGGATTAGGTTATCGGTTCTGGATTTTCGTGTGACCGCTTCAGGTTTCACATGAAGCGGACTTGAGGATGAGACGAATTAGCGAGTCGTCATTGGTTATATGCCAACGGAATTATACGCTTCCTCGCCGGAGCATACCCGGCCTTCCTTACACCCTTAATAGTGACGAATATGTATGGAGACATTTCAACAACAGGTATCAACCTGATGGACATGACCCGCAAGGAGGCATTGACGATTTATTACTCTGTAAAACGGAGTGCGCAAATCGAAGGTCTGACACTTGAGGAAAGATCGGTTGCCGGTAGGATCTTGGCGACTTTGGATTCGATGCTCTGCCGTAAGGTGGAATCATTTCACAACAACGAGCCGCATGAGTAAAAACAGAACGATCCTTCATGGAATCCCTGATCATGATTATTTCGGGATTATCCAGCCGATTGAGCATACGTCTGGCATGGATTGCAGTTCGATTGCGGATGGTCTCGGCCTTACTTACACGCTGGTCTCTCCGGTTGATAGCACAAAAGTACGAGCAATACTTATCTGTAAAAGAACTCTCTATACCGATTCGGATGCGTTAGATGCGATCAGTTATTTGCTTTATGGAGTGCGCCGAGATCTTTTGTTGGACCGGATGCATAAAAGATATGCGGATATGATTGATGAAGTTGTTGAATTGTGGTGTTTTAAGAAGGAGTAATTCATGCGCTATATTGATCAGGATAAACTTTATGAAGCGACGGATGATGGCCGAAAGGTTTTTGCCTATTACTATCCCACCTATGATTTTGGCAAACATCCGGCTCCGAAAATAAAAATCCGCAAAGAAGAAAAAACGGCATCAGCTCACATTTCCTTTTACAAAGGATTGTGGCGCATCACCGATTTCGGGAACCAAACCGAAATAAACAGCCTCTCTGCGATAGATTTCGTAATGCATATCGAAAATCTGAATTACCAAGAGGCATTGATGTTTATCGAAGAGGTGATTGTCCGGCATGCAATCGGCTCCTCCGAGTTCAAAAGGCCTCAATGGAGACCGGATTATGAATGCCGAGACATGGGTCCCGATGACATCAAAGGCACTTACACGTTTGAGCGCAAGGATGAATCGGAAATTACGACAAAGGATCTTGAAGCATTTGGGCGGTATGTAACGAAGGAAGTCTTACGTGAATTTAATTGTGTTCCTCTCAAATCCTATGAGTATTGTGCGTATAGTGAAAAGAAAAAAAAGGATGTCGTACATAAGTTCATAGCAACAGCAGACTACCCTATCTTCCTGTTTGACTATGGAGATTTTCAGAAGCTCTATCGTCCTCACGATCTGGATAAAAAGAACCGTTTTATATATGTTGGAAATAAGCCTAAGAATTACATTTACGGATTTAGGCAATTGACACAATGTTCCAATGAATTTGTGTCGGATGATGACGAAGATGCTGCACCACCAAAAGACAAACCTCAAGCGATCGTCAGAGATTTATTCCGGTGTTCGGGAGAATCGGATGCATTGAATTTATACAGCCTGGGGTTTCATGTCTATTGGTTGAATTCGGAAACTGCCGAGCTGTCATATGATGAGTACAAACGTATAGACGATTTGTGTCAGAATCATTATCAAATTATGGATCTTGATTCTACCGGTCGACAGATGGCGTTGAAAAATGCTATCAAATATATTGACATGTACACTTTGGAACTGCCCGAGTGGCTTGGAGCCAAAAAGGACTTTCGAGGTAACCCATGTAAAGATCTTAAGGATTTTATCAACCTGATTGGAGATGATGCAGATGCGACCCGGCAACAGTTCTTGTATAGGAAAGCCAAAGCGAGAAGAGTGAAGTTCTGGAGTCGAAACGATAAAGGCGAGTATGCCATCAATATGGAGTTTTATTACTTCTTCCTTCGGGCAAACGGCTTTTATCAAATGGAGTATCGACACATGAAGAACACCGATTACTGTTATGTATGGTTGAAAGGTAAAGTGGTGGATCTCATTCCTCCGGAAAACATCAAGCGAATTGTCAAACGGTTTACAAAAGCCTGGATTAAGTCGAAAAACCTAACAGATGAAATTGCAATCCTGAATAAACTCAATACGTCGAATCAGATTACCGAGGGGAACATTGACACGATGGAGAGCATCGAGCTCGATTTTAAGAATGTATCGGCAAAATATGAGTACATGCATTTTAAGAATGGTTCTCTTCGGATATCCCGGGATGCAATCGAACGTATCAGGCATGAAGAGGTTCCGAATTATATTTTGGGGTCGATAACAGTTAAAAATGAGATTGTTTCACACGTAATACCTCAGAATATTTCTCTGATAAAGGAGCCTCCGGCGATCGAAGTCAATGCAACGGAAACCTTTCAGCAGTTGTTGGATGCGCAAAAGCATGCCTGTTCCGATGTTGAGCGCGAAGCTGCTACCGCTGCGATTGCACTTCTCCCTGAAGAAGATCGATACGAAGTGAAAATCAATAACGCGGACTTTATTTTCGCGGCCTTCTTGCGTGATATCACGCGAATGTATTGGCGCAAGGAACTCGAAGAAGGCAAAGAATTGACCGAAGATGAGCATAAAAAAGAGATGCTGGCACTGGCTAATATGATGTTTTGCATTGGTTACTTGGCGGCTCAATATAAAAATCAAGGTAAACCCTGGATCGTTTTTATTCAGGATACGAAAATTAGTGAGCTTGGTCGGTCCTCTGGTCGGTCCGGAAAGTCCCTTGTCAGTAAGGCACTCAAGTTTGTGCGTCAGCATTTTTATATAGAAGGCCGTAAACTGGATGATAAAAATCAATTTCAGTTTATATATGATGGTCTGACTGAATTTCATGATGTTATCGAGGTGGACGATCTCGCAGAGAATGGTGATTTTACATTTTTTTATACTCAGGCGACTGGCAATAGAACGGTCAACAGCAAACATACCTCTCCGTTCGTGCTGGAGTACGAAGATTCCGGTAAAATGATCGTCTCTTCCAATTTTGAATTGCCGAATACGGACTCTTCAACGATGGCCCGTTTGCTAAACTGCGGTGTGTCGGATTATTATCACGAACAAACCAAATTCAACGACTACAAGGAGACTCGCTCCCCTCTCACAAAGTTTGGACGACAATTATACACGGATTTTACGGATGATGAATGGATCCAGTTTTACAATTTCATTGCGTATTGTATTCAGTTGCAAATGAGGTTTGACAAAATCATGCCGCCGATGGAAAACCTTGAGAAGCGTCAATTGCGCAAAGAGATGGCAATCGGCCTTGGAAAAGGAGAACCGCTACTTAAATGGGCAGATGATTATTTCCAAGTCTGGCAGACAAAGCAAGGAGCTCGACCGGCAAGAACTCCAGATGGATCGGACTGTGCATATCTGGATACACTATTCAGTCGGAAAGCAGCTTTTGAGCACTTCATGGAGAATTCGGGAATATCGGAAAACCTCAAGCGGTCCTACAATGCGCAAAGATTCAAAAGTGCCATTGTATTGTGGGCTAAATATCATGAATTTGTATTCAATCCGGCTCGTTTGATTAATACCAAGGATGGCCGCATCATGAGTAAAGATAGGGATAACAAGAGCGTCGAACTATTCTATATCAGTACGACTGATACAATTGAGGAGAATGTAGTGGATGAGAGTTCAACCATGCCAACCGAACCGACGATTAATTTACCATTCTGATGAACGCGGTGCCGGTGGCATGATCGGTTTTTTGTAACAAATTGACGCAACTATGAAGATCTACATCAGTGGAAAAATCAGCGGCGATGACCCGCAGGCGGTACGGGATAAATTCGTTTACGCTGCACAGCAGGTACGGGATATGGGACATGAGCCGATCTGTCCTCTGGATAACGGTCTCGGTTGGGAAGACCAATGGCGTGATCATATGGTGGCGGATATCGCAATGTTATTCCAGTGTGATGGCATTTACCTACTTCCTGACTGGCATCTGAGTATCGGAGCCCGTATTGAGGCCAATATCGCCGCCGAATGCGACATGAAAATATTGCGACAGGTGGAGACAGCCGGAGATGAATAGTGAAATGTAACCGTCCCGTCCGGGGCACAGAATGAAGAGAGATGACAACCGACAAGAAAATACTTGATGCCTGCTGTGGTAGCAGAATGTTTTGGTTTGACAAGGAGAATCCTGACGTGCTGTTCGCTGACATTCGGGATGAAGAATACATCCTATGTGACGGCCGCCAGTTGAAGGTTCACCCCGATGTGATCGCCGACTTTCGAAATATGCCCTTTCCGGATAGTTCTTTTAAGCTCGTTGTATTCGATCCGCCACATCTCGACAATCCCAATCCTAACAGCTATATGGCCCAAAAATACGGAACCTTGCGATCTACATGGAGGGATGATCTAAAACGAGGCTTTGACGAATGCATGCGGGTTCTTGAGCCGTTCGGGATTCTGATCTTCAAATGGAACGAAACCCGGATTTCAGTTAAACGGGTATTGGAAATTTTCGGACAGCAACCCTTGTTCGGTCATAAGTCCGGTAAAGCCTCAAAAACCCATTGGATGTGTTTTATGAAAAGATAATGAAATGAAAAGCAAACGAGCAAAGGAATTTATCAATAACCGCTCTGAGCTGATTGACGGCCTAGAGTGGATGGTTGACGCATCAACAGCCCGTCGAGCCGTCGAGCTTGCCGAGCAGGACGCAGAAGAGCGGCATAAGGAAGCGATTGAAGAGGTGAAAAAACGGGCGGTGCGGGCTCATATAGAATCGTGTTACAGTGTAGTGCCATCAGATTGCGATGTGAAGTTATGTACGGAATGTAAGAGAACGAATTATTTCCTTCAAAAACTCAATGAGCAATGACCTTCACTACCCCCTGCTTTGTTCGGGTTGAGAATCCGGAGAAGCGAAAAGAGTTGATTGAGTGGCTGGAAAGGATCGGGTATCATGTATGCTCCTGCTGCCTGTTCGACGGCTGGAACACCCTGCATTGCAGGGGGATTGATCGGCTTAAAATCGCTTACGAGGTGCATGGGATATGCGACTACGACGAGGAGACCCGATACAGCATCGACCAGTTCAAGGCCGAAAATGCAGACAGCAAACACCCCGCCGTTGACTGCGGCGAAAACATCGAGCTGTTCAAAGCCCTGGCGGCGATGAATTACGAGAACTACCGAGAACAGTGGTTTGTGGAAGAAGGAAGAATGTTCAAGTGCACGTCAGACAAGATCAACAACTATCCCTATAACTGGCCGAACACCCGCAAAGCCACCGCCGAAGAGATTGTCGAATACTTCAAAAATAAAGAGCTATGAAAACACTTGAACTGAAAGATATTTGCGGCTATCTGCCGTATGGGTTGAAATACCAATGGACGAACATGAAATCTGTACGTCTTATTTCTATGACCGATGAGGTAGACTACAGCTCGCAACACAGCCTTTCAACTGCGTGGGAATGGATGGTGCACCGTCAAGCAAGGCCCATCCTTCGCCCGATGTCCGACCTCACCAAAGAGATCACCCACAAAGGGGAAAAGTTTGTGCCGCTTGATGTCCTTAATAACAGAGGGCATTTCATAGAATTTGACGCAGCCGGTTTGCTTTATACAGTAGGAGGCTGTATGGATTCTGATTGGCTTATGGTGTTCGACAAATTCCATGAATGGATGTTTGACTACCGGGGCCTGATTTCCGCAGGACTGGCAATCGACGTGAATACCTTACCTGAAAATCCTTACGAGAGATGAACCTAACAAAATGCGAGCAATGGATAATCGATTACCTCAGAGGTAAAGATTACACCTCACCATCGAAGATAGGAATTGCACATGCCCGTTCATTCGGATTCAGTAATTCACATCATAGCGCATGGGCCTCCCCGATCTGTTTGCGAATGGTTGAAAAGGGACTTTTACTTCGGAATGAAAAAGGACATTATAAACTCAACGAGCAATGAAAACACCCCAAGAAGCGGCCAGGGAGTACGCCGAAAGCAAACAGGCTTTTCAGAATAAAGACATTATTATCGAAGCAAGCGCCGCTTTCCTAGCTGGTGACGCTTTCGGCTACCGCAGAGGCATGGAAAAGGCATATCGATGGATCAGCGTGGAGGATGAATTGCCGGAACCCGGTGAGCCTTACGGCGAAAAATATTACTCGGTCAAATGCCCTCTTTTTTCCGAATCCGGTTATGCTTTTGCCGAATTTGGTCGAGACGGTTGCTGGGTAGAAGATTCAACAGGACGCGATATTACCCAATATGTCACCCACTGGCGTCCCATCGAACGAGTAAAGGAGTAAGAAGATGAGCCTTCAATCCAAGATAGACTATTCTATCGCCTTGCTCCGCAAGGCCGAGCCGTTGGCACTCAAAATGTCATCCGATGGGTTTTACCTTGCGTTTTCAGGTGGTAAGGATAGCCAATGTTTATATCATATTGCAAAGCTGGCTGGTGTCAAGTTTAAGGCTCACATGCAGGTAACGACCATTGACCCTCCGGAATTGATGCACTTTGTGCGCACCCACTACCCGGACGTTGAATTACACCGTCCTGAGATCAATTTCTACAAGTTGATCGTGAAGAAAAAGATGCTACCGTTACGACAAGCTAGGTACTGCTGCGCCTACCTGAAAGAGCAGGCCGGCGCCGGAACCGTCACCCTGATCGGTATACGGGCCGCCGAAAGCGTGCGTCGAGCCAAACGTAACGAGTTTGAAACTTCAAATCGGGCGTACAGTGGGAGCTACGACCAGTTCAACAGAAACAAAGAGCGGGATTTCCAATGCGTCAACGGCAAAGACAAGGTCATGTTATCACCGATCTTCCGCTGGACAGATAACGATGTATGGAACTTCATACGCAACAATGGCATCGAATACTGCAAGCTCTACAACGAGGGGTACCACCGCATCGGTTGTATGTTTTGCCCGATGGCCTCGGTCAAATCGAAAGCACAGGATCGGCAACGGTACCCCGGTGTCGAACGGGCCATTAAACGGAGCATTCAAAGGTTGGTTGATACAGCTGGTTACGGTAATGACATGTGCGCCACAGTCGATGAGATTTTTGATTGGTGGGTGTCAAATCAACCCGCAAACAAGTATTTCGGCATGCTGCGCAGCCAACTGAAATTGGAATTTTAACCCGCCTTCGGGCATAAAACTAAAAAATCATGACAAAACAAGAATTAATCAAGGAGGTCGCTACTGCGGTCCAAATGCCAGTTTCTTCCGTACAGTCTGTTGTAGAAGCAACGATGGATAGTATTAAAAGTACAATGGTTGCGGGAGACAACATTTATTTGAGAGGATTTGGCACTTTCGCTCGAGTTACACGAGCGCCTAAATTGGTGCGCGACATTCAAAGGAATAAAGCGATCCAACTCGGTGAACGTGTGGTGCCTGTTTTCAAGCCGGCTAAAGAATTTAAAGACAAATTTCGTTAACCATTTTTCCATGCTTGAACTTTGAGTGGAAACTTTTACCCCTATGGTATGTATGCAGATATGATTGATGTTGTAGTTTCGTGCGTGTTCGATATCGAGATAAAAATTCTGAACTCCACCTTTAGGCATGATCGGGCTGCGATGGCCAGAATGGCCGCGATGCAGATCCGTGCCGAGCGAGGAGAATCTCGCATGGAAATCGCAGAGCGATACAATCGCTCGGTCCGAATGGTGGACCATTATTTACGCAGGGCTGCAGAATTAAAACGTTATGATGCATGGTTCAGGGGCAAATGTGCTGAATCCCTGTTATTTCTACATAGGAATCGAGTACCTTACTCTGCTGATAGGATTCAGGTCGGAACGGCGGTGTGGACGCGTACAGATAGCCGTAACCGTTCTTATGAAGGAATCGTAACACATATCGATGACTCCACATTTACAGTGGAATCATTCCTGAATCCAAATTATCACACTGTTCATAATCTCGATTCAGGGCGTATATCGTGCGATTACGAAACTTCTCTTGACATTGTAGAGGTACAGGCATAGAACAACAATATGTTCCGATGCAGTCTCAGCAGGCCGTCTTTTTGACGGCCTGCTGTTTTATATTATGAGCGGAGCGAATACCTTTTGTATTTCTTTCTACGATGCCCAAGCTTAAATCCTACAAATCGCCACCTTTCCCGACCCCCTTAACCCCCTACTTAAAAAACTGGTTGTAACTTGTAACCTAATTGTGTAAGGTGCGAAGAATCAAAAATGTACATAGGTTACAAATTGGTTACAACTTTTATTTTAAGTTGTAACTAAAAAATAGTTGTAACCTAAATAGAGGCTTCTGGAATCGGAAAATAGGCTCCGGTACAACCCGGTTACAACTTATTCGAAAAACATAGAGTTTGTAACAGATTGATTATTAAATTGGTTACAACTTTGATAAATGGCTGTAACCTTGCAATTATTTAATTTTCAAAATACTACAAATTTGGTTACAACTTTTTGCAAAAATTACCCTCTTAAGAGTAGGTTAGGTTCCGGAAGATATCCGGTACGCAAAAATGCGTTTACGATGCCCAACGTGTTTTTGTGTTGTTGGAGTATTATTGTCAAGTGTTGTATATGTGTCTGATTGATATTAATTTAATACAAAAAATACGAGGTGTATCTGAGCCGGGCCATTAACTATATCGTGCGGCATACTTGTCGGATCAAAGGATACTCGGTTTTAACGATAACTGAGGCGGAGCGTGCATGCCGGATTGCTGCGGAGGATGCGTTGCGTTCTTTCGTTCGTGCTGCGTCGGATCACACGCACGATGTGCATTTATTGCATGATGTGTTCCGGCAGTTGACGGGTGTGGAATATTGTAAAATCAGGAAGGAGGATTGTCATGGATGTGTATGTCAAGATTCGGAAACGGATCATACTTGATTTTTTGGGATACTTGTTCGAGTGTGATAATTCGGAGGGGGTTCCCCGCTTTATCGTCTCTAGGCGTATTGATGCCGGAAGATACCTGCATGCTCTTGTCGAGTACTCGTATAAGGAGGTCGATCACGATGCGGAGTGTGTTGTATTTGTACTGCCTCGTACTTCTCTCTCTACAGCTATGGGTAAATTTTTGTTTTTATCATCTGAAAATGAAGGGCGTTTTAATGATTATCTAGAGGCTGTATTTAACTTGGATTTTGATCGTTACTGGGTAAACGGCTTGCTGCTCGGTATATCGAAGCAGGATATCGTCTATGCTTATATACAAAGCCGCAAACTGGGTGAAGATTTATCTATTGACGAAACGCTCAAAAAACGGATATATCGCAAGACGGCCCGTCAACAACAATTTTTGCACAAGCAGCTACTGAACAAAGCCGGGTACCATGATCGATTGATTATCGACAGCCTAAAAAACGGCATATAAAAAATCTGTGATTTTAAGAATTCCATACTGAATGAAATGCAATGAAAAGAGAGCTGTCACACATCTTCAGGATTAAAATCATAGGAGCATCCCTTCCGGGGGCAACTGCTGATGGTTTTGCAACATTATCTTCTGCCATGCCGATTGATTATGAAGAGGAGGCCAAAGAATCGACGCAGGGCGTGTTCTATAAACAATCCATTGAGATATTTCTAGACAGGGCGGATTGTCCCGCATTTCTTGCCAGGCAAACGTATTTTAATGCCATTCTCAAGTTAAGTGATTGCATTAATGAATATACCTGGGGCTCTATCCATGTGCCGGTGAAAGTGGTGGTAACGCCCCATTTTGAGAGATTATTGTTGGCTATGTCATGTGAATCTTCACATCCGATCATCTCTTATTAGTCCTTTATAATCAATATGTATAAGCCGTTTTTTGTAAATAAAAAAATGGCTGTTTCCTTGTCGACCCTTGCAGGGTTAAAATTATCCATAGATCGTGAGTATTTTCATCAACAGATCGTTGATAGCTTTTTGAGTGACAAACGTTGTGCTTCGGTCGACCTTGGTAGTATGCAACGGAAGAGTGTTTTGATGCAGAACACCGATTCCGGCATTTTGCTTTCGAACGATCCGGAAGCGATCAACTCTATTGACGCCGGTAATGAGGTAGTGTTCTACCATCCGGTCAAAGGCGTCATTTTCGCATATCAGAAATGGGGAATCGATTGGGATGAGTATTGTTGGGTTCGGTTGTTCTCCACCATGCAATTTGTCGCTAATCTGAAATACGCAGAAAGCAATCCGAACGTTGTCGCGCATTTCCTTCATATCAATTCCGGTGGCGGCGAGGGTTGGATGCTGGATGTGGCCACGGCCGCCATGCGATCCTGCAAAAAACCAATTTATGCATTTGTAGAACGCATTTGCGCATCCGCCGCCTACCGTCTGGCAGCTCAGGCAATGGTTATCAAAACCTTTACAGACTCCGATCTGATCGGCAGTATCGGTACCTATGTCAAATACCTCGATGTGTCGGAATGGATGAAGATGAACGGATTGAAAGATGTCGAGGTTTATGCGTCACAAAGCGACCTGAAGAACAAAATGGATCGCGATCTCGAGGCGGGTCATCCGGAACAATTTGTCCGGGAAATCCTCGACCCTGCTAACGAGCAATTCATCGCCGATGTCAGATGCAGAAAGAAATTGGCATCACTTCCGGATGACAGTCCGGTGTTACGTGGCGAGATCTTCCGGGCCTCCGAAGCGGTCAAATCTGGTCTAATTGACGGGGTATTGCCCGATCTTTCAGCCGCTATTCAGGAGGCGCACGATCTTGGGGTGCAAGTTCGAGATAACAATCAATTATTAACCAACATTTAAAATTATGACGTTTTTTGAGAAGTTACGGTCTGTGTTTGCAAAGCAGGGATTTGTAGACAAGGCCAAAAGCAATTCGATGACTGCGGCAGACTGGGCTGCGGTTCGAGAAGCCTACCAGACGGAGTACGGTGTCGAGTTGTCGGCGGACCAGGCAGCTTATAACAATGAGCAGCAGCAGGCGCAGCAGGCACAGCAGCGTGCCGATCATCTGGAACAAGAAAATGCCGCTGCGTTGACGTTGATTAACCAGGCACTCAGTGAGGATGAGGGTGCTTCGGAGCCGGTGAGTCAGGAAGGTCACGCAGAGGAGAGGAATCTCCAGGATCAAAGTTTACTTCAGGGGGTTCAGACGATGGTGACTGCCTTTCAGAAGATGAGCAAGGGCATGATCCCGGACAGGACCCCGTCTGTCGGCGGAGTGACGTTGTCGGCCAATGGGCCGGGCCACACCGATCAGTATTTCTGCGGTATCGAGCACGATCTGTTTTCGATGTCACATCGATACAATCAAGTGGCGCGCAATCCAGCCTATGCGATGAAGGTGCTTCCGGTCGAGAAAACTGACGGTCCGAAATTTCATGCGGCTCTCTCGGAGTATTCCGACATGCTGAGAAACCGGATTAACGATCTGCGTTCCAGAAATTCTCTCAATCCGAAGGCTATTCGGGAAGATTTTGCACTGAACGTGAACAGCGACGGACTCGGCAATCAGTATCTGACCCGTCGGACCGACGAGATCATCGTGCGACTGCTGTCGGTGAAGAACGTTTACGATATCTTCCCGCGCCGATACGGGATTCAGGACCGTGAGGTGATGTACAACGCTTTCATGGGCGAATTCTCTCAGGCATACCAGAAAGGTGGAATCTGGAAAGGTAATATCGATCTGAAGCCGGAGATTGCCTATGTGGACGATGCGATGTTCAAGACACTTTTCGATTCGATGAAAGATCTCGAACGGAAATACATCGGCTACCTGAACAAAGACGGTTCTGATCCCATCAAGTGGACGATGATCGAATGGGCAATGCTGCAGATCAGCACTAAGCTGATCGAAGAGCAGAACCGGCGCAAGATTCTCGGCATCTATGTAAATCCGGAAACCGGGAAGGTCGGTAATTTCCTCAATGCGGGCACCGGCGTTTATTACACGTTGCTGCGCTATTACAACGAAAACAAAATCGCCCTGGTGGATGACTCCGCTTACGCCGGGTACACTTCGGGAGAAACGATGGTAGCGTGCGTGGTCAACATGCTGCAAAAGCTGGCCATGACAGTCGACAATCTCGATGCATACGAGGTTATCCTCAATGCCAATCATCGCGCGATGTGGTTGGCCGGAATTCGTGAAATTTACGGCAAGGACACAGACTTCAAAGGTCCGAACGGAGACGAGGTACCTGATCTTCGCAACGTGATTCGCTGGTGTCCCTATATGGGACAGCTTCCGCTGATCATCGTGCAGCAGCCGGGTAACATTCAGTCCCTCGAATTCAATGCTGGCGAGATGTTCGCCGTACAGTTCCTGCCAGACATGGAAGCCGTTAAGGCATGGTCTGTATGGAAAGAAGGCACTTCTGCAGAGTTCAGTGGCAAACCGGAGAGCAGTAAGGCCGCAAAGAAAGCTGCAGGTTTTGGCGATCAGGTGATTTTCATGAACCGTCCGTCCGTGACCTTGGATGCTGATGCGACCACGGTTACTGCAAAAGGAGACTATCGTCACTACATTACCGGGGTCAATACGGCAGCCAAGGCCATTACCGATATCACCGGTGCGAAACCGGGTTTTGCCTATTTGCTCGAGGTTGGTGATGAAACCTATCCGCAGAGTATCGCGAAGTCCGGGAAGTTCGCCGATATCACCAAGGCATACGCACCTACAAAAGAGGGTGACTACATCATGGTTATCCTGAATGCAGACGGAGATAAATTCCTGGAACTGGAGCGTTGCGAAGCCGGTGTACGCAAGATTAATCAGAATTTGCAACCTAACGTGCCGGGAGGTAGATAGCAGAAAGAGGAGTTCCTGCATATCATGCGGGGACTCCCCTATTCTATTTTTTAAACATCAGTATTTTAATCAAAGTCCAATCAATAACACAACTATTATGACAAAACGAGATTTTAAGCGATTGATCCGCATCGATGCGGTATCACGTAAATACAAAAGTACAATGATGTTGCGCATGCTCATTGTCGTTCTCGCCTTATTTACGGCTCCGGCTGTCTGTGCTGCTGTCGCTAACCACGACAACGTTCCTGATGCCATCGTGATGATGGGTTCGTCTACCGTTTTGGCCGTATCGGGGATGGCCGCGATCGGTAATATTGACGACACATCGGATCAGGATGCCTATGGGAAACAGATTGCTTATCAGGTTTGGTTGATTTCCCTTAGTCAAGTCGATCAGGATCAAGCATTCCCTCAGCCGAATATGAATCGAGAAATCGGAACGATCCCATTATTGTCGGGTGAATACATGCATTACTTTGAGGCTCATGTGCCGCCGACGGATGATTCCAAGTATGAGCAGGGCGATTTTGCCGGTACCAATACCAATACTTTCGTCTTGCAGATGGCTGGTAATCGGGATGCTGTTTTGAATTTCATCGAATCGTTCGCGGGAGGTAAATTCATTATCATCTATCGCAATTGTGAGTCGAATGAATATCGCATTATGGGTAATCCTTGCAAGCCGATGATTCTTAAGAGCACTGAACGCGCCAACAATGCGGATAAACGCGGTGTAACGTTGACCTTTGAAAATACCTCTTTCAAACATCCGTTCAAATATGTGGGTGCCATTGTGAAATCGACACCTGTAACTTTGGCTGCAGGGGCTACTACTCTTGCTGTTGTGCCCGGTAAGGATGTTTATATTGTGCCGAATGGCAGTAGTGCTGCCACTCCCATTACCGCAGTCAGCGGTTTGACCGCAAACGATAAAGGACGTACCATCACTGTGATCGGTTCCGGCACGGATAAGAGTGCAACGATCGAGGACGGTTCTGCTTTCGTACTGGAAGGAGGGGCTACATGGACAGGCAAAGAGGGGAGCCGGATTCTGTTCAAAGTACTCGATACTACTCGTCTGGTCGAGGTAATGGGCTCTCGAGTGCAAACGGCATAAGTTATAGGCTATGAATTTTGTAGAGAAAAAAAACATCCATGATCGGTTACTGGGAGTGACCCACATGGATGCAGATCGGGAGTTGCTGAAAAAGCACTCTCCCGGTCATAAACTGATCGGCAAGCGGACGTTCAATCCTCTGTCGGATGCTTCATCGTTGTTGTGGGCATTGCTCGATTTTGCATCGGAAAATGAGATTCTGAACAATCGTCGGTCGATTGTGGCTTCCGGATCCAAAGCCGAAGAGGAATCTGTTTCGGCCAAGGTTGACGAGGAACCTGCTCCGATCAAAGTTGACGAGGAAGTCTCCGGATCCAAAGCCGAAGGAAAACCTGCTCTGGCCGAGGGTGACGAGGAACCTGCTTTGGCCGAAGCTGAGGCGGAAGAGATTCGTTCTGCCGCAAAAAAGGACGTATCCGATAAAAAAAAATCACAAAAGAAGCCGAATACCCGGCAATAGCATGGACTCGGCTCAGTGATCCGGATACGATTTCAGCGCTGATCTTGTATGAAGATCGCGTACAGACGTATCGACAGATGAAGATTCTGGATTCGCGGCTCGACGAAAAGCCGACCTCCGAGGATGTGCGGGAGTTGGCAGAGTTGAGAATTCAGAATCTTCTTTGTTTTAAAGAACTTCAGGCATTCAACGACACCGGAGAATTCTTATACCGGCACCCAATCCTGAAGCATAAATTCGACTATTCGAAGTTAGTTGAACTGTGGAATAATGACCGCAATGAATTTATGCGCCAATATGATAATTGCCGCAACAGCATAAGGCGGTACCTCGGGCGAATCAACCGGACGGAAGCTACTGAAGCCGACAAAGACGCGGCCTATGCGCAATTGACCAAACACCAACAACGAGCAGATCTGTTCAAAAAAATAATCAATCATGAGTCAAACGATTACCATCTATAATCTCGGAGGACTTCCAACGGCACCGCTGGATGCATTTAATGACCTACAGGAGGATTTTAAGATTTCCGACGATGACAAACTGATGAAATTGGCCCTCGTTATCATGACGCGCGGGTTCAAGTATGCCTTCAAGGCATGGAAAGATCCGGATGGGAAACTTTGGATCATCGATGCACATCAACGAAAGAAGGCGCTGTTACACCTCCGCAGTCGGGGTGTAGAGATTCCTGAGATTCCATATGAACCTATATATGCGGCGGATAAACGTGAAGCTGTCGAGGAAATTGCAGCCTACAACTCCGAGTTCGCGAAAAAAAATCCAGATACACTGCTTTTTAAAAAATACAATATATCAGACCAATCGCTCGGCCAGTTCAACCTGATTATGCGGGAGGATATGCCTAAAATGGAGGGACTTGGTATCAATACCAGGGAACTACTCTCCGATCGGATGTCCGCTTTGGATATGGATGCAGAGTACGAAAGCGCTACGGAAGAGCCTAAACACCTTACGAAGCCGGGTGATATTTGGTTGTTGGGATCTCATGTGTTGATGTGCGGAGATGCCTGCTCTCCGCATCAAGTGGTGCGGCTGATGAAAAACGACTATGCGGATCTCATTATTACCGACCCTCCCTACAATGTGGACTACGAGGGGGCAACGGACGAACAATTGACAATACGGAACGACCACATGGGGGATGATTCCTTTGATCGCTTTCTGTTCAGTGCGTTGAGAAATATGTATGAGATAGCCCGGAGCGGGGCATCGATTTATGTATTCCACAGCGATAGCGAGGGATTGGCTTTCCGTCGGAATTTTGAGCGTGCGGGATTTAAACTTGCTCAGTGTTGCATTTGGGTGAAGAACAGTATGGTTATGGGCAGGCAGGATTACCAATGGCAACACGAACCGATTTTGTATGGCTGGAAGGAAGGTGCCGGACACAGTTGGTATGCGGATCGGAAACAATGCACCGTGTGGAACTTTGATCGTCCAACCCGAAACGATTTGCACCCGACGATGAAACCGGTTCGGCTGATAAGCTATCCACTGCTCAATAGTTCGAAAGAGAACGATATCGTGGTGGATTTATTCTCCGGGAGCGGATCTACTCTGATGGCCTGTGAACAACATGGACGAAGGTGTCGAGCCATGGAACTGGATCCCGTCTATGTCGATGCGACGGTGGAACGCTATGTAAATGCTGTCGGTGTAGATTCAGTGCAGTTGTATCGGGATGAAAAATTGATTCCCTACACAGATATTTGCCATGGTGATCGATGAAGAGATTTTGAAACGCGTGCGCGATTACGGATCGTTGGGTCACACTCCCCGCCAGGTTGCGGCTTTGCTCCGGATTCGACATTCGGAGATAGAGTCTTTCGTGGATGAGATGATTCGGTCGGATACGCGGCTTCACGAATTCTATGAATCCGGCAAGGCTATTATGAGCTACAATATGAATGTGGAACTTGCCCAGCAGGCCGAAAAAGGAGATGCCGATTCCATTAAACTTTTCGATCAGCGTAAACAGGAGCAGCGCTATGATGATCTTTGCTCCGAACTGTTTGGACTATGACCTATATCGAGAAATTATCGACCCTGCATCCGGACGTTATCGATGAATTTATTCGTACCGGCACGTCGGATGTGATTCCGATTGATCTGCAGCAAACTATCAGCCAGATGGTATTTGCTATTCAGATATATCGTACCGAACGAAATATATCATTGGCGGCGCGCAAACTCCAGGTGCGTACCAAAGCTGAACAGGGGATCGACATTAATATCAATACGGCTAAGAGCCGTCTGTATGCCGCGCTGAACTATTTCGACGTGGATTGCAATGTGTCGGAGAATGTATGGTTGCGGGACTATGCCAATAAATATGAGGATCTCGTCAAGGTGGCACTTGCAAAAGGCCGCGCCGATGTGGCAAAGGGATGCATGGATGCAGCGCTCGATTGTCGGCTGCGGGCAACGGCTGCCGATCGTCAGGCAACATTGGGCGTGGTGTACGTGATGTCGTCGGAGATTCGTCCGGAAGATCTCGGGTTCCAGACGAGATCCAAAAAGGAGATTGCCCGGAAAGCTCTTGACGGACAATATGCGAAAATGATCGATTCGCTTAACGTGTCAGCTGAAGAAAAGAAACGTCTGCGTGAAGATGCGGAAATAGACGATGTCGATTTTGAAATAATGGAGACCCCGTGCGATGACGAACGATAAGATATCCGAGATCGAACAGAAGTACATGAACAAAATGCAGCTTAAAGTCAACTGCATTGATACCAATGTAATTATTGCTGAAATCGCCCGAGCCGGAGGCAAAACGGACGGTGTGATGGCTCCCCGCATCGTGCGGGTTGCCGATGCAATGCCTGGCGAGATGTCGTTTTTGGTACACAAGACGTATGTCTCGCTGATGACTAACATCGTGCCCAATATCCGGGCTGTTTTTTCGCAGATAACAGCTTCTGGTCGGCCGTTGCTGGAGGAAGGCGTACATTATGTGATCGGGGCAAAAAAACTGCCTCCGCATTTTCACAAACCCCGCCGACCCATTACCTATCCCAAGCATAGCATCGTATTCGTCACCGGGCACCATTTAAAGCTGGTCAGTTCCGACATGCCGGAATCGTCTGCCGGAGACAGTGCGGTTCACGCGTTTATCGAGGAGATGAAGCTGCAGAAGGGACAGCGTTTGAAGTCGCGGATATTCCCGGCAGTACGTGCTACGTTCGGCAGCAACCGTGACTGTCCCTATTACCTCGGTATCACGGGAGTTACCGATACGGCCCGGTTGGATCTAGGAGAGGATAACTGGTATGAAGAGTATGAGCGGAATATGAACGAGGACGTGATTACAGATATTGTAAACGCGTCGCTGCACAAAGATTATGCGGTTCGGAAGATCTATGAACTTAATAATGCATTGCGTTCGGAAACAAATCCGCTCGTGGTGATGAAGATGCAGGAGACGATCCGCAAAATGAAACATCGGGTAGATATTTGGAACCCCATTCTCAACGAAATGCGCCGGAATCAAAGTTATTACATTCGGGCTTCGAGTTTCGTGAACAAGGATTTTCTCGGATTGAAGTTTTTTCAAACACAGCGGGATAGTCTGAGCGACGATGAATTCTATTCCTCCATATGCAACATTCGGATACGAAGGGTTGTAGACATGTTTTTTTGTAACTTCAAAAATGAAAGACATTGCTACAATGATAGTTATAAATACTCCTCTATCCTGTCTTTCGACCTGACGGATAGTTTTCGGCTGACCGCCGGTTACCTCAAATATTTCCGACGCTCGGAACCGTTGCTGTTGGGGTATGACCCCGGCGGATTTTCTTCGCTCGTTGTGGCGCAGCAGGATCAGCGCACAAACGAATGCAGGATACAAAAGGAGTTCTTTGTATATCGGCCATGGGATCAGGTGCAATTGGCTGCGAAATTCGCAGAATTCTATGCGGACGATTACGATAAGGATGTAGAAATTTTACTCTACTACGACCGGGCCGGCAACAAACGCCGCGAGGAGCTGGAGCAAATCACGACGGATGCCCGTATTCTTCAGCGGGAACTGGAGAATCACGGATTCCGGGTACGCCTGATGAATGAAGGTCAAAAAACCATTTATCACTACGAACAATACATGTTGTTATCTATGTTATTTTCCGATAGATATAAACAGTTACCTCGTGTTCTAATTGATGAAAATGAATGCAAAAATCTGGTATCGGCGATAAACCTCTCGCCGCTCAAGCGCCGCGATGACGGACGTATCGAATTGGACAAAAGTTCAGAGGTGAAGGTGCCGATTCAATACCAGGCAGGACTGACAACACAGTTGCCGTCAGCATTGATTTATTTGCTCTTCGGGTTGTATGCAGAAAAATTGCCTTCGGAGATCAGTCAGAATCCAATATTGCCGGATAATATCATGATTTAAGGCAATAATTTCTCAACAACCTGACAAAATTACCCCTTTTGATACAAATGAGTTGTTTTAAACTGTTGTTTATCAGTTGTGTGTGCTAAAAATCAAACCTCCTTTAAACAATCAGATCAAATAAATCTCCGCCCCCGCTAATGTTCTATAGTGCTGTGCACTGCCCCCTCGGCGCTCGGAAATATGACAATGTGTTAAAAGTCAAATAATTGTGCAAAATTTCAAGGAAAACCCGAAGCAGATCCGCCGACATCCATAAGGGAGCCTGACGGATGCATAATCGATCGCGTGTCCTTTGGTAGGCAGGGAGAGTGTGATACCTTGGCATTATGGAAACGATAGGACTGATAGAGGCGCTGCGGCTGGCCGGGGAGATATCCAAGCTGCCGGACGGAACGTTCACCATCGCATTCTATCCCTACAACAGGCGCAAAGGTATTGCATGGAACGCCCTGCGCACGGTATCGGGATGTAGGGTGCGCAAGCAGCTGCCGCAGGATAAGTTTTGGATTGATAGCGATAACTACTTCCTGTTTAGCGATGAGCGTGGAGATCCCAAAACCTGCTATCGGGTATTGATCCGCTATATGGGATTTCCGCAGGATAACTTCAAACTTCGTAAAGTGATATGGTAGAGAGTAACGGTCGATACGGCTTCAGCGTAACGGACAACTCGGTGCTCACCTTTCAGGTGGGAGGCGAGTCCATACAGGACGTGCTGGGCGGACGGGATGAACGCTTATTGCGTCCCACCCTCCGGGATGGCCATCTGGTCAAGGTGGACAAATATAACGTACTTACGCGCGGACATAACGATGCGCAGATTGAGGAGATTTCGCGCGATGTGAAGAGTAACCGCCTGATGCCCGAAGTGATCGAGAAGCAGATCAAGATTATGTTCGGCATGGGGCTGTATGTATATCGTCCCGAATTCAACGAAAAGGGCAAGTTGGTCCGGAAATGGCAGGAGTGTCCGCGCATAACCGCATGGCTCAAGTCCTGGGAGGATTACGGCGTGACGGACGACTATAACGATTTCGCCCTGGCCTGCATCCGCCGATACTATTACTTTGAAGATTATTTTGTCAAATGGCGCTTTATGCGCGGAAAGGCCGTAGGTAAAATGCCGGTGGCAGCCCTCGAGCTGGTAGACAATTCTCGGGCCCGGCTGGCTACGGAGAAAAACCTGAGTCCGTTCGGCGTTTACGATTACGATGATTTCACCCATGTAATGGTCGGCGATTGGCACTATCGCGGTGAATTTCGTGTTTACCCGCGTCTGCGGGTGCAGGATATCGCTTCATACGATGTGGCGATATCGCACCATGCCAATGACGATATCGACAGCATCTATGGTCGCAGCAAGTCTTACGATGGCATTCGGGAGTGGCTGAAGGCCGCCAACGAAAACCCGAAGTTCATCCGGTCGTTCCTGCGCAACGCGATGGCCGCGAAAATGCACATCATCATTCCGAACGAGTGGGTCGAATCAAAGAAGAAGCAGATCACATCGCTTTGCGACCACAACCGACAGCTCAAGAAAGAGGGGAAAGAGATGGTGCGGTATAACGGAATCGAAATCGGAACCGACTATAACGAAGCCTTGTTGATGCAATATATCAATGTAGAACTGGAGCGCCTGACTTCCTATCTGAGCGGGTCGGAGAATCAGGGTAAGATGTTTTCCACCTTCTCGTTCCGGGATAAGAACGGCGAGGAGGTGAGGTGGCGAATCGAACAGGTGGATCTGAAATACAAAGAGTATATCGAGTCGCTGATCACTTTCGACCGCCGGGCCGATGAAGTATTGTTGAGCGCGAAAGGAATCGACCCGTCGATTTCGAATGTCAGTAAAGAGGGTGTTATCTCCAAATCCGGCAGTGATGCCCTCTATAACTACATCATCTACCTGCTACAGCTTCCCGCGCCGGAGAAAATCTGCTGCGATGCCCTGAATATGGCCGTAAGGGCCAATTTCCCCGACCTGTGGGCGCAGGGTTATATGCTGGGGTTCTATCGTACCACCCCGGAAAAGCAGGAGGATATATCGCCGTCAAACCGATTAAAAGCGAACGACTATGAGTAGCGTGCATATTTTTGTAACCGTAGACGATATCAAGGCCATAGCTCCCGGTGCCGATCAATCGTTGATAGAGGACACTGTCAGGCCATATCTCCTGCCGGCTCATAAAATTGTTGCAGCCATTATAGGCGTACCGCTGTTTAACGACATCTCCGAGGAGAGGGAGACGGATACGAGGAAATACCTTGTCACGGCGATCGTCAACCGCGTGATGTATGACTACAAACTTTTCGAGACCGTTCAGAAGCGCCAGACCGGCAGCGGGGATACCTTTAAATATGAACTACAGGCAATGCAGGAGGCGTACCTCGGGTATTATTTCGATGCTATCGATTCGTTGATTGCCGAACTGAATGCTTCGCTGGATACGTATAAGGAGTGGAAGCAGACGCGTGCAGCGAAGACGCTGGACTCGCTACTGTTGAAAACGACGGAGGAATTCAATGCCTGCTACGGGATCGACTCTTCGGACTACTTTTTTTTCTCGTCTATTTTCCTGCAGGAAAAAGTAATCGATAAATATATTGCGGGCATGGACCTGACAACTTTGCCGGAAGTCATGTTGCGGCGAATCAAGGGAGTTGTTGCAACGCTTACAGTAGCTTATGCTCTCCGGCAATTCGATTTCACGATGCTTCCGCGCTCTTTGCGTAATGCATCGGCGGACGGAGCATACCGGCATGCCTCTTCGGAGCAAAATGACATGTACGAACTGTCCGAATACCTCTTCACGCAAGGTGAAGCGGAGCTGGAGCAGATTCGCTTCGCTTTAAGCACCCCCGAGGCCGGCAGCGATATGCCCTCCGAAAACAACCTAAATGATCCGCGTCAAAAATTCTTCCTCTTCTCATGATCAGCTTCTCGCTCGGCAAACATACCTATAAGATTCCCAATGCATGGGATGAGTTGACGCAAAGGCAGTATCTCCAGCTCGTTCCCCTACTCGATAAAATGACGAGCGGTGCGTTGTCGCTATGCCAGGTACGCGTAAAATGGCTGCTGGCGATTATGCATCTGGAGCGGATCAGGATACGCCCGGATCAGGTCGATGTATTTACGGACAACCTCTATACCCTATCCCGGCAGATTACTTTTTTTTGGTACGTTGATTACGGTGAGGCGGCTATCGACCTTGCCCCCGATGTCAGGAAGTTGGTTCGCAAACTGCCGGCGGAAGATGTCGTGTCCACCAATCCGGAATTGCGGTATCTCCAGCGGATCGATTATTCGATTCGACTGGATGCGGTATGGGCGAAGAATCTGATTCCGGTCATCGATGCCGGCTGCCGGGAGTATAGCGGCTGGGATGCGCGTATCGAAGCCGGGATGTTGACCACCACGATGACCACCCGGCAGTTTACGCAAGGGTATGACCTGCTGTTGGCGATCGGTAATGGCTATGCCCGTTCATCCATGCTGTTGCTTACAGCGCTGCTGTACGGTATCGATGTACACGGAGAAGATTCCGGTGATTTGGAATTACTGGACGACGACCTGCTGCAGGCGATAGTCCTGAACTTTCAGGCGTTCGTTTCGTTCATTTTCACCAAAACACATTTTTCCGTTCTGTGGAATCGTGATCTGCCGGCCAAGCCGAATCGCAAGGTGTCGATGAGTATGAGTGAAGGAGTGTATGCGCTTTGTAACAAGGGGTACGGCAATTACGACCAGATCGAGAATATGCCGTTGATGACCTACCTGTCGATTCTGCGCGCGGATCTCATCTCGTCGGTTCGGTCGATGCACGATACGGGATCGGCACCCGAGAAGATCGCCGAGCAGACCGGAATGCCGTATGACTTAATAATTCAAATGATATGATACTTCGCGAAATCAAAGAGTATTTCGAAGCCAAACAGCAGGCTATCCCGGAGGTGAAGCATTTCGTATTTGGGGTCGATGAAAAGGCTCTCCGGGAGCTCGTTGCTCAATTTTCCGGGCTCTACATGTTTGTCGATTACGGTCAGCTTTCCAGTACGACCGATAAAGAGAACCGTGTTTCAGACAAAATGGAATGCGCGGTCACCATCGCGAAGCCGCTGGGAGCAAATCAAATTCCGCCGGATGATGTCAACGCTATTGCGTTCACGTGTTTCGAGTTCGTGGCGGAACTGCGCAGGAGGATGTACCGGGACTTCAGGGAATGCCCGTGGATGAAATATCTTTCGCCGTCGCATGAAATATTGCCGTTCGTTGCGCCCGATATCGCGCGGTCGGTCGGCAGCACACTTACCTTCCGGGTGGAAGGTTATGATCTCCTCGGTCTGAAAGACCGGTGAGGGTTCGTTGTTTGGGGTTAGTTTGGGTGGAGATCCTCCGGATATATGTTCGGAGGATCTTTTTGTGCATGAAATTTGTAGGTTATAAAATTATTACCTATATTTGTGTATAACCTTCAAAATCAATATTGCTGATGCCTGTACTATTTATATTCTTCGGACTTCGATTTATGTTCTATTCGAATGATCACGAACCGATTCACATTCATGTTGTTAAGGGAAAGGGGAAAATCAAAGAGCATGCAAAGTTTTCAGTTATTCCTGAGATCAAATTAATTGAGAATCAGGGATTGCAAATAAATGAGCTTAAGATGGCCGAGATGGTGATAACGGAAAACGCCGAGATCATTATTGAAAAATGGAATGCTTATTTCAGTGAGACCAAATAAGAAGGGGGTGTATTATGGAAATGAATATTATAAAGGTTTGGGTCGACGATGAATTCGTCAACATTCAGGATGATAAAGGTCAGGTTTGGCAGGAACGCATTGCAGACTATCCCCGTTTGAGATATGCAACAAAAGCCCAGCGTGAAGACTTTGAATATGATAATCTGGGAATACATTGGGAAAAGCTGGATGAAGATCTCAGTTTCGAGGGATTTGTTCGCAACCGGCCGGAACAGACGAATCAGCTTGCACAGGTCTTTAAGCGGTTTCCGATGATCAATGTATCGATGCTTGCCCGTCATATGGGCATTCCGCAGAGCGTCTTCGCTTCTTATCTATGCGGATTAAAAAAGCCATCTGAGAAACGGAAAAAAGAGATCGAAAAGGCCCTTCAGGAGTTGGGCGATGAACTTTCTTCGGTTACATTGGTTTAAAATGGGGACATTACATTACAGAGGGTATATGGGCAGTGTCGAATATAGTGAATCAGATCATTGCCTATACGGTAAAGTTCAGGGATTGCATAAAGCAGCCATCACCTATGAAGGGAACACCCTTGCCGATCTTGAGGATGATTTCAAAGCCGGGGTGGACAGCTATCTCGATGGATCCAAGGATAATGAGAATAGATTCGAAACCGTACAGCTTGGTGCGCTCTGAAACAAGTGTAAAACGTCCCCTTCTACAGATGACAGTTCGAGTCTGTCCGGATATTTAAGGCCACGCAAATGCGTGGCTTTTTTTGTTGGAAGGGTTGATTCTCAATAAATAATTGTAAATTTAGAGTGTCTAACTAAAACCTAACGCTATGTATTATAGTGAACCCTCGTTATTAGAAACATTATTTTACATCGTGATGTTGGTGATCGGCATCATCATGATCGTAAAATTTTTCGGCATTGCAAAGAACATTCGCCTCATGCGGGAATACATTTGTAAGAATGCCAGTTATTACATAAACAAGGCTGATATGGAACGAGCCATGGGCCAAACTGCAGAGGAGCTTGATTCTTTGAAACGGGCTTTGTTTGTACTTGGTGATAACATGCAGGATAGTATCTTGCGCAAAGCTGTGAAAGCAAGATTATCCGAACTTAAAAACCAAAACAAATAATTATGAGTGATGTTGGACCAATTTTAATAATGGTTTTCCTTTTTGCGGGCGTTTTGCTGATTGTTGCTGTGATATGTACTGCTGGCTCGTCCGTTAAGCCCCCTCGAGCATATGGTTATCACGTCGACTTGGCCGACCTGGCCCGGCAAGCCGGAGATATCCAGCGAGAGCGGGAAGAGCTTAACAAAGCTCTGGAAAGCCTGAATGGAAATGAGAAATTTAAACAGTTTCGGGCTCGGATAGAGGCTCGCATGAAACAACCTGAAAACAATCAACCTTCTTAAATAAAAAAGAGCCTTCGGGCTCTTTTTTTACTTGCAAGTGAACAACCTGTCAAAACTTTTCTTACATTTGTATTGTTCAAGCTATTGTGAGGCGTACAATCGCCCACCCCTCGTCAGGTGGTTTTTTTATACCCCTACGATACATAGTACACCGTATAGATTTCGGTCGCGTACCCCCGTGCGAAAGGTATAATGCCTTAGCGGCGCCTCATGGTAGCTTGAACAGCGGGACAGGCGCGACCGTTTTATTTGCGCTTTCAAATGTTCAAAAACCATGGAAATCGATTTTTTCTGGCTGATCGTTGCCGCAGCGGCAGCGTTCACCCTCCGGGGCCTCTATCGCAGGATCCGTTACGCTCACCTACTCCGCCGTCGCCGGCGCACTACTTCTGATCGGCCCGTTGCAGTTCTCTACTACGTTTCACAACCTTTGCGCTACTGATATGGCCCGTAGACACAATACGGTGCAGTTCGACCTCAAGGAGATCGGTCTGCGCGGCCCTGAAATTCCGGCCGGGGTGCAAAGTGCTGCGAAAGATATGATGGTGCTGTTATTTCATTTCAATCAGATCGTCAGTGAGTATTTCCTGATTTGTGAAAAGTATGAGGACCTCATTGTTGGTAACGAAGAGACACATTTTTTAGAAGCTATAGGCAAATGCCGGTCGATTGTGGCGAACCTGATCAACGATGCCGTGCTTACAGGAATGAATGATAATTCTTATATTTGTGAAAATGAGCGGAAAATCCGAGAATAAGGCTGCTATCGAAATGGCGATTGCCGTGCTGTCCGAAACATTCCGGCCCGCCGAATCGCTCGATGCTACGGCCCGGAAATACACGACGGCGGATATCGCCGAGGCTATTGCCCAAACGACCGGGCAGATGCCTTCGGCCGAGGTCGTTTACGAAGTGATGATCTCAGAGGGGTACCGCTATGTGGTCGATGAAACCTCTTCTACGCTGAGATACGTGTGGCTGCTGAAGTATAACTGCTGACGTTATGGATCTGATATCGATTTTTCTGGCCGGGATGTTCGTGCTGGTGATCGGCATGATTGCCGAACGACGGAAAAGGAGTGCCGCTGAACGCAAACGTGCCGCCGAAGAGGAGGCCGAACGTCAGGCGGTGGAAGAATATTACCGCAAGCTCTATCCGGCGGTTTCTTATGACGTGGAATTTCCCAATCCTGCTACGGTATCACCCGAACGGATCGCCGATTACCTCCGGACGGAAGAGCGTTTCGGGGTTGTAATCAAATATCTGGAAATAGCCAAAGAACGTCAGGCTCCTGCGCCCGTTATCGCAATGATCGAGCAGAAACTGAGCGAAATGAGAGCGATTATCCGTCAGTCATTCGCCGAATCAGTGGAATAACTTATAGAAAACGTTTGTCAGCCCTCCGGAGATTTCCGGAGGGCTTTTTTGTCCTTTATACGGCCCTTCGTTCGAACCATATTCGCAGTATGGTTACTGACAGTTATACTCAATCGAAGCCGCTCAATCAGATTATTGCCGAAGGGTATGGAGAGGTGATCCCTACCCTTTTGCGCCGTCAGGCGGCCATTGCCGACCGTTATTACCGACGCCGGAATGCTCCGCATCTGGCCGATGTTCTCTTGCGTAGCGATCTCTATGAAATCAAGTCAGATGCCGATAGTGTTCGGCTCGAAATCGACTACCCGAATACGATCCGGTTCCTGGATTTGAAAAAGACGAGAAAAGGCAAGAAGAAACGTTACTACACACCCATTTATAACCGTCCATTGTTCGGCCATGTCTATGGCCGGGGCTATTCTTTGTCCGCCGTGGTGAATCTGGCTATCCGGCAAGAGTTCAACCGTTACATAGCGCTTTTCAGGGAATTCGACAATACGACTATTGAAATATGAGCACATTTAAAGAAGATATCATCAAAACCCATATCCAGACGGATGGATTTCAAAAAGTTCAGGCCGATATTTTGGAGACGCAGAAACGTCTGAATGGTTATAGTGAGGAGATCAAGGATCTGAAATACCAGAAAACCCTGCTCATTGCCGAAGGGAAAAAGGAGAGCGCCGAATATAAAAATATCAATGCCCGGATCAAGGAGCTTACCGGTAATGTAGCCGTCGAGAAAGCGGCTCTCGATAAGTTGTACGGTTCGCTCAATATGACCCAGATGAGCTATAACCAGCTCAAGAAGCGGGCTGACGAATTGAAACGGGCCCTGAACAATTTATCCCAAAATGTCGAACCGGAGCGCTGGAATCGGTTGAATAATGAACTTCAGCAGGTTCAGCGTCAGATGGAGAAAGTCCGTGTCGGTATGCGAAGCGCTTCGGCAGAGGTTGGAAAAACTCCATCCATGTGGCAAAATGCGATCGGCAAGGTTAAAAACTTCCTTCCTGCTTTGGGGATCAGCTCCGCGATTATATCCGGATTCAACAAATTGAAACAACTGATCCGTGAATCCCTTCCGGCATTTCGAGAATATGACGATAAACTGGCCGATGTGATGAAAACAACCGGGCTTGCGAAAAACGAAGTCGAAGCGTTATCGAAAAGCCTGAAAAAAATCAATACGCGTACTCCACAGAATGAATTGCTCGACTTGGCCCGGGTGGCAGGCAAACTCGGTATCGAAAGCGCCCAGGAAGTCGAAGGGTTTGTCCGTGCTGCAGATAAAATCAATGTGGCTTTGAGCGAAGATTTAGGCGGCAATGCAGAAGAGGCCCTGAATGAGGTCGGTAAATTGGTGGATATTTTCAATATCAAACAAAAATTCGGGATCGAGGATGCGATGATCCGCGTCGGGTCGACCGTCAACGAATTGGGTGCAGCCAGTACGGCCAATGAAGGGTATATCGTCGATTTTACCAAGCGTTTGGCAGGCGTTGCACCACAGGCTAAGATCTCCATACAAAATGTGATGGGATACGGAGCGACCCTCGATCAGTTCGGCCAGCAATGCGAAACATCCGGTACCGCGATGTCGCAAGCCATTACCGGCATGTTTAAGAAGACGGATGTTTATGCAAGGATCGCCGGAATGAGCGTCAAAGATTTCACCGCTTTGATGAATAAGGATGCTAACGCAGCCTTTATTACCTTCCTGAAAGGCTTGAAAGGCAACAACGACGGTATGGCTGCCATGGTGAAAAACCTGAATGATTTGAAAATGGACGGCAGCCGCACGACCCAAATTCTCGGGGCTCTTGCGTCCAATGTCGAAACGCTCGAGCAACAACAATTGTTGGCAAACCAAGCGTTCTCCGATGGGACGTCGATCATCAATGAGTTCAACATTAAAAACAATACAGCTCAGGCCAAGTACGCAAAGTTTAAAAACTTATTGCAGGATATCCGTGTGGAAATCGGGGGGCATTTGGTTCCTGTCGTACAAAAACTGCATGATACAATAGTTAAAGTTGCTGCGGACAGTTTGGAAAGTTTAAAAGATGAGTCCCGACACTATAGAACAACTTCGTCTGAAATAGAAGCTAAACAAAAACGGGTGGACGATTTGGCCACGACTTATTATAAGCTGAAAGCCGAAACGAAGTCAAATACAGAGAAACAGATTTTGTTGAATGACACAATTAAACAATTGGCAGAATTATGCCCTGAGGCTGTTTCGGGTTATAATAAATATGGAGAAGCCATTGATATCAACATTCGCAAATTGAATGTAGCCATTGAACGTCAGCGAAAACTGAATGAGTTAATGGGAAAAAATGTGGCGTCGAAATCTTTTAAAAATATCAAAGAGGAATGGGAAAAGCTACAAACAAATAACGATATACGTCAGGAGAAAGCATCCCAGATTACCAAGTATCGGGACATGAGAGACAATGGATCTGTGCGTCAGAAATTAGAGGCGGAACATAAACTTCCTAAGGTACAGAGTAGCTTTGATAGTGCATCCGATAATATTAACGAGGCCCGCGTCAATTTGCGGGAAAATATTAATATGCTTCGAGATCAGGGTAATACTTACCAGGAAATTGCCGAGGCCACAAAAGTTTCCGTAGCCGATTTGATGAATTTAAATTCGGCAAAAGTAATGGGTGATATCCGGAAATTGAGGGCCATCGGTAAAGGGTATGCCGATATTGCCAAAGAGATCGGTGCTCCGGTTGAAGCCGTGATTAAAATAGCCGCTTCATACGATAAGAATTACGATCGTCCTTTGGGCGAGACGGATGATAAACCTAAAACATCACCTAACGTTCCCGATGCCGATCCCAAAGAAAAAGGCAAATGGTCTATCGAGAAGGACGCTCAGTTTATGAAAGAAAAACTGGCGCTCCGGGCGAAACTCCAGTCCGGGGAATTATCCTCGGAACAGGAATACAATGATCGATTGCTCACTTTGGAGATCGCCTCTCTCGAGCGCCGCATAGCCCTGAATAAAGAAAAAGGAACGGACCTTCAGGCGTTGCAGGATGATCTTGCAGACAAACGGTACAAGCAGAAAAAAAGCGACGAGGATCGTCTGAGCAAATTGATTGCGGCCAGTCTGGAGGGCGGAAAGAATCCGGAGCTGCAGCAGGATATCGACAGGGAGAATGCAAGCTACAGGAAACGGCTGGAAGACCTCGGCCTTTTCTGGAAGGACCGAAAGGATATGACCAAAGAGGAGCTTGCCGCCTTGGAGAACTTGGAACGTCGGCACAACGAAAACCTGCGGTATATCTACATCGGCGAAACCCAGCGGAGGTTCGATGCCAATCGGCAGATGGCCGAGTCTTCGATCAATGCACTGAAAACCGAGCATAATAACCAACTCGCATCCGCCGAAACCTTTGAGCAAAAAAAAGCTCTGGTGGCTCAGTTGTATGGTGATGAACGGGCCAAACGGGTCCGAACAGAAAACGAGGCTCTGAAGTTGATCCGCAAGAAGTACACGGCTGAAGAGGATGAGCTTGCCCGGAAAGAACTCGAGAACTTGATCAGCATCTACCAAGAGATGATGACCGAGTTGGAGAAAGTTTTGGCAAACGCTGATGTAACAGGAATGACAGATGCTGATCGGGACGTTCTTCAGCAAAAGATCGACGATCTGAAGAAGCAAATAGCGGCTCTGAAAGGAGAAAATCCGTCCGGTGATGATAAGAAGTATGGTGATGATCTGGATATACTCGGTTTCTCCAGAAAACAGTGGTCAGACCTGTTTGATAACCTCAAGAGCGGAAAATTGAGCTTTCAGGATTGGGGCGAAGCTATCGGGATGATCGGGACCGCAATGGCGAATGCCTTTTCCACTGTTTCAAATTTAATGACCGCCATTGAAGAACGCCAATTTAAAACCTACGAAAAAACAGCAAATAAGAAAAAGAAAACTCTTGAACAACAGAAAAATGCGGGAGTCATTACAGAAGCAACCTACAACAGTAAAGTTCAAGCGATCGATGAGGAGACCGAACGGAAGCGAGAAGAAATGGAGCGAAAGCAAGCGATTCGCAATAAGGCTATGTCCGTATTCCAATCATTAATTGCAACTGCAGTCGCTGTAACTCAGGCTCTCCCCAATGTTCCTCTGTCTATTATCGTCGGTGCATTAGGCGCTATTCAAACAGCTGCAATTTTGGCGACTCCATTACCGGGTGCCGAACAGGGAGGTATGATCAACGTGGAGCGGGAGCAGGATGGCCGCCGGTTTTATGCGGAATTTTCTCCTAATCGCCGTGGGTATGTGAACCGTCCGACCGTCATTGTCGGCGAGAATGGTCCGGAGTATGTGATTCCGAACGAGATGCTGCAAAATCCGGAAGTAGTCGGTTTCGTGAATGCGATCGAAGCTGCCCGTCTGAAAGGTGAATTCCGGAATCCTTTGAATATGCCGGTTACAGGCCGTGCATCGGGTGGGTATGTGATGCCCCCGACGAATACGGCAACTTCGTCATCTGCAGGGGGCGTTGCCGCAAGCAGTACCGTCAGTATACCGCCCGAACTGATCGCGACTCTGGACCGACTCAACAAACGTCTCGACAAACCGTTGCCTGCCTATCTGCGTAAATACGGTTCCGGCGGATTGTATGATGAAATGAACCGGGACAGTAAGATTCGTAAAACGTTGTAGCTATGTTGCAAATAATCGTCAATAATCAGCAGGTAGATTTGCTGGAAGATACCGAAGTATCGATCACCATCGAGCATCCGATGTTCTCGACCGATCATATTCCAGTCCCCTACTCTACGGATATCGATCTGCCGCTGTCCCCGCGCAACCGGATGATTTTCGGTTTTGTCGACCGTCCGGCCCGCACGGCGGCTTTTGAATCGCTTCCGGCACGTATTCTCTTTGCCGGACTGGAGATCACCTCCGGAGAGATCAAAGTATCAGAGGTGGAAGAGACGATCACAGCGAACTACAACGGTGTGATGATTCCGGCGAACGTGGATAAGATGGCCTACCGGCAGAACCTTGGCCGGATCGATTTCGGTGCTTCAGCTGTGCAGGTGGCCTGCAACAACTACTTCATCGCGCGTACGGAAGAAGAGTACCCCGATCTTGTGGCGGCCCCCGTTAGCATTGATGCGCGCGTGGCCGGGGAGATCGTTGACGGGAACACCGTCACGCAGGTGTCCGCTTCTGCCTGGATCAACGGTTACGATGAGAGTAACGGCGATTATCTTCCGGACCAGTACCGGCGGGACAGTCACCTCAATAAAATTTTGCCAGCGTTTCGGGTCGGATGGTTGCTGGACAAACTGCTCGACGGACGGTGCGTCAACAATATTTTCAATACCGGGGAGTGGCGGCGGCTGATGATCCTCTCTACGTGGCATCCTCGCTATAAACCTGATGACCAATCTGCGGTGTACGATATCGACGATCAGGGGAATGCCTCGTTGACGCTGGCCGACTTTATGCCGAAGAAAGCCGCGAACGAAATCATTACCGAACTGCTCAAGCTGCCGTGCGCCTCCATGTATGCCACAGGAGACAGCTTTACGATCGAACTGAACCGCGATATATTGGACCGAAAGGTTATAGGCGACGACTGGACGGGGAAAGTCATCGGGCGCGTGACCATCTCGGAGCAGGAGGCACAGCGTTATGTGGCCGGGTATTCCCAGGAGGATGCCGAACTGGCAGCAGATCTGCAGGTGACCGATTCCGATGACATCCTGCATATATGTTCCCTGAATCCTACGCAGGAAATCCAGCCGGGGACTTTCAACGTTGCTAATACCGGTCAGGTGATCGAACGTATCGCGGCGGACGATGTGACCGGGGTCGACTTCAATGTACTCCAGCAGAGAATGAGCATCAAAGAGGAACAGGATCCCGATGATGATCGGAGCGATTACGATATGAGTTTCGGAGGGTCCGTGGTTACGACGAATATCGGTTTGCATAAAAGCACTGACAACACTTATGGTCAGGGGCATCGGTGGTATTATTCTCCGCAGATCGGCGAGGCCGTTAAGGAGCGTCCGGAAAACCTACTCGTAGCACTTTACTACGGAATGTGTCGCGAAATCCGCTGGGCGGCCAGGGACTTTTACAACTATCCCTACCTGACACATTGCAATTACGATTGTCGAGGCAACCGGCTCGGAGATCTGTCGCTGTCATTCACACAGACGGACGGACTTGCCACATACCACAGTGCTTTCAAAGCGTGGATCGAGCGGGCACATCGCATGCTTAAATGTAAGGTGCATCTGAATGCTGTGGATCTGCACAACCTCGATATGCGGAATAAAATCATGTATAAAAACAAGCTATATTACATCTCGTCCATTACTATCAACCTGCGCACCCTTTCCATTGAGCCAGCGGAAGCAGAATTGATCGAAGCGTAGGTTTGTCCTTTCGGGGGCGAGAGTGCTTCGTTACTTTCGCTGTATAGATCATGTACAGCATATGACGATCATACAGTCTCCAGCCACCTATAATTTCGCCGGCAACATTCCGGATCTCATCGTCGACACGACTGAGCAGCTGTCGTTCACACTTTCGCGCGGAGGCACGCAAATCGTTGCGGAAACATACACGCCCGCGCAAAACGACCGTATCGTGATCAACCTGCGGAACCTGCTCGAATTATTGGTCGAAGTTCCCGGCTACGAAGAGGTCGCCACGCCTATCGCTCAATACACCTATACGCTCGGCAGTACGACCGGCACGTTCTATTGTCTCCCCGGCGGTCACGGTGCGGCGGTATCGGCCGAATCGTTCCTTCGGGGGAACTTCCTGACCTGGCAGCCTCAGACCCGCGTAACGCTCTACCACACTCCGCACCGCTTGCGCTACGCGGCACTCGCCGCCTGCGTTTGCAAGGTGAAGGGGTATTTCACGGACGGAACCTCTGCTGTTATTTCACTGTTGACGATGTCCGCCGGCAACATCTATACGATGGATGTTTCGTTTGGCACGATCCGGGGTAAGTTCGACACTCAGCCGACCTATTACGATGTATGGGTCGAGAACACTATGGGCCAAGCGATGACCTGGGGGCAGCGCTACATGCTGGCCGACTTTGAGGCCGGGACCAATGATTATTTCATATTTGCCAATTCGCTGGGTGGGTTCGATACGATCCGTTTCAGCGGCGATCGTAAAGAGATCAACAAACTGGAGAGTGTCAACGCTATTTTCGACGATCAGACGCTGGAATACGATATCGACCGCACGCGCAGTTGGAAAAAATACACCGGTTATATTGCCGATGAGCGATTGCGGATGTGGGTGCTCGACTTCTTCAATAGTCCGCAGCGCTATCACCTGACCGATAGCGGAGCCCTGCAGCGGATCTATGTCAGTGAACCGAAACTGGAAGATACCGCCGGAGAGACCGCCGGTTATGAATTCACCTATGCCTATTCCCGGCAAAGCCGATACATCAACCTCGAACGAACGGAGACGCCGCAACTACTCGAAATAACGGACCCGGCTTCCGAAGTTTTTTTTTTAGCACCCCGACTTAATCAGTTCGAGGCGGCCGATCCGGCCTCCTCGGCGGATTATCTGATTCCGATACAGGCCGCCGCAGCCGATAAATGGTTGGCTATCTCACTTGCCTCTTTGTTGGATTATATCAAGCCTACGGGGATTGATGTCGATGCGCTGCAGGATTATCTTACGGATCATAAATATGCCACCCAGGCGTGGGTGTTTCAGCAGAATTTCTTAACCACGGCCGCGCTGGATAATTATCTGCTGAAATCCGTCTGGGACGAGGTATTCGAGGTGACTACGGTTAACGGCGTGCGGGTATTGAACGTGAAGTTGGATATTGCGGGCCTCAAAGGAATCACAGCCTATGCGGACGGTTCCCTCTCCGGCAGCGGTGCATCCGGTTCCCTCGGAGAGTTGGTCAACGTCGGGCAGTGGGCTGATGCTGTGCCTACCGCCGACCGGGTGATGGTACAACTGGCCGGGGCCACACATTGGTCTGCAAAGCCGCTCGCCGATCTGGTCGGTCTCGATACTGCGGCCCTTGCACAATACCTGACCGCAAACAGTTACCTCAAGGCAAGCGATATTTCAAGTTATCTGACCTGGGCCAACCTTTCCGGTAAGCCTACGGTTTACCCGACGAGTTGGGAATTGGTGGTGGGCCGGCCAACGAAACTATCCGATCTGACCGATGATGTTGTAGCGGGCAACTATCTACCTAAGTCAACATGGGATGCCGTATTCGAAGTGGTCACAGTGGATGGTACACCGGCGCTGAAAGTCAAGTACGATATTCTCGGGCTCAAAGGCATCACAGCCTATGCGGACGGCTCCCTCTCCGG